>Ga0272444_10000009_pt1 | contig 475415 bp, 462 predicted proteins | sample SSMForm13_FD_201033 | JGI IMG/M metagenome (GOLD analysis project Ga0272444, IMG submission 201033) | Marine sediment archaeal communities from Little Sippewissett salt marsh, Falmouth, MA, United States - SSM-Form-13 | ecosystem: Environmental > Aquatic > Marine > Wetlands > Sediment ... | reverse complement strand
GTGCCCGACCTGAGACATAGGTGACAGACCGTTCCGGACAGATAGGTAACACTTTTCGCTTTTGCGGGAGGTGTCGATGCCGTGGAAAGAGGTGTCCGTCATGGAGGAACGTCTCCGTTTCGTTGCCCGTCTTCTGGATGGGGAAGGCATGAGTTCGGTGTGCCGTGAGTTCGGGATCTCGCGCAAGACCGGCTACAAGATCTGGGATCGTTACCGGCAGGACGGCCTTGAGGCTCTTTGTGACCGGTCCCGTCGTCCGGTGCGCTATGCCAACCAGCTGCCGGACCAGGTTGAGCGCCTGATCGTTTCCACGAAGAAGGACAAACCGCACTGGGGTGCGCGCAAGATCCGGGAGATCCTGATCAGGAAGCTCGCCGGCGATGTGCGGATCCCGGCCCAAAGCACGGTGCATGCGGTGCTGGACCGCCACGGCCTTGTCAAGCGCGCCCGCAAGCGGCAGCGCGCCTACAAGGCCGAAGGCACGGCGCTGTCGGCAGGCGTTCGCCCCAACGATCTGTGGTGCACCGACTTCAAGGGCGAGTTCAAGCTCGGCAACCGGCAATACTGTTACCCCTTGACGGTCAGCGACCATGCCTCGCGCTATCTGTTGATGTGCGAAGCCTTTGACAGCACAAAGGAACGACCGGTCATCGAAGCCTTTGTGCGCCTGTTCAAGGAACGCGGGCTGCCTGGGGCCATCCGTACCGACAACGGACTGCCATTTGCTTCTCCCAACGGGCTCTACAACCTGTCCAAGCTGTCGGTGTGGTGGCTGCGGCTTGGCATTGGCATCGAGCGGATCAGGCCCGGACATCCGCAGCAGAACGGCCGTCATGAACGCATGCATCTGACGCTCAAGAAGGAGGCAACCCGCCCGCCGGGCATGAACAGCCTCCAGCAGCAAGCGAAGTTCGATGCTTTTCTCAAGGAGTTCAATGAGGAACGGCCACACGAGGCGCTGATCATGCGGATGCCCGATGAGGTCTACAAACCCTCACCCAGACCGTACCGGGGCCTGCCGGAACTGGACTATCCCTTCCACGACAGGGACGTGCTGGTCACCGCCTGCGGCCGGATCTGCATGTATCGAAAGAAGATAAACGTTTCCACCGTACTCGCCGGTCAGAAGCTCGGCATAAAGGAGGTCGACGACGGAATTTGGCTGATCAGCTTCATGAGCTATGATCTGGGATACATCGACCTGGAGCAGAGAACACTACAGACAATCGACAACCCGTTCGGCACGAGGTTGTAACCCATGTCTCCGGTACAAACTGTTACCTATGTCTCCGGGTCGGACAGAGCGAAGGGTGGTGCCGCTGATAGGACTCGAACCTACGACCCCATCATTACGAATGACGTGCTCTACCAACTGAGCTACAGCGGCTGACCGGACCGGCGGGTTTGTCGCCGGGCGGCGCGATGCGGAGAACCGGCAATCGCGGACAGTCCAAGAGCATTGCCCTTGGAATGCGCCGCTTGATACCGGAGCGCTCGCAAAGATGCAAGAGCCTTTCGGCCCCACTTTAAAAGTGATCGACCGCCCGCACGGACAGCCGCCGGCCGATCCTCCGCTCCGGCCCGCCCGGGGCCCGCGGACCGGCCGGGTTCAGTTGAAGAACCGCGGCCGGGGTTCCTTGGGTTCTTCTTCCTCTTCCTCGGTGCCCGGGTCGTCCGGCATGCGCGCAAACGGAAAGGCGATCGGCTTGTCGAGATCGTCGGCAGCTGCCGCCGTCTTTGTCTGCGGACTTGCGGACTTCGCCGGCGCCGGGCCGTCCTCCGCCCCGTCTGCGGCCTTCTTGTCTGAGGTCTTCTTGTCTGCAGCCTTCTTGTCCGCTGCCTTCTTTTCCAGTGCCGCCTGCGGGCTCTTCTCCGCGGCTGCCCCATCCCTGGTGTCGGCGCGTTCCGTTGCCGCCTTTCCGGGGGGTTCCGGTTCCGCCCCGGCGGGACTGTCCGGCAGGTCCTGGACCGGCGTCAGGTGACCGACATCGTCCGTCGTGCCCTCGTAGCCTTCCTTCACCGCGCGCACCGGTTCGTCGGGCGCATTCGGCGCCGGCTTGCTTTTTTCGGCGGCTTTTTCCGCCGGCTCGGCCCTGGCTGCCGGCGTCACAGGCTCGGCCTGAAGTTCAAGATCCGCGGACCGTTCCGGTGCCGCGGGTTCAGGGGCTGCGCCAGTCTCCGCCTGTTCGGGAGCAACCGGCCCCTCGACCGCGGCGCGTGTGGCCGGAAGGACCGGCGCTTCGAAAAGCGCGTCCTCTATGGTCTCGCCCGCGGACGCATCCGGCAGACCGCTCGGCGTTTTCCACTCGAAGGCATCGAGACGGCCCGTCACCGGCGACACCGGCTGCCATTCGGCCGACACCACGCCGTCGGCGACCCAGGCCTTGTCGAGCGGCGCGCGGACCGCCCGCGACAGCCAGTCGCGCATCCGGCCCCGGTCGCCATGCTCGGCCTCCTCCAGTTCCGCCATCATCAGGAAGGCGGCGCGGATCGGCTCGGACCGCAGGACCTTCTTGAGCTGCTCGCGCGCCTCGTCGAATTCCCTTGCATCGATGGCCGCCCGCGCCACCGCAAGAGCCCCGACGCTCGTGTTGGCCCGAAGGGCCGCCAGCGATTTCACCCGCTTCAGCCGGTCGACGGCGGAATCCCCGGTGCGCACATGGGCATAAGCCTCAGCGAGGTCCGGATGGGGCGACAGGCGCCAGGTCGCCTCGATGGTTTTCGAAGCCTTGCGGATGTCGCCCCGCCGCGTCGCAAGGCGCGAGGCAATGACCGCTGCCGGCACCAGGTCGAGCGCCAGGCCGTGGGCTTCCCTGGCCATGGCATAGGCCCGCTCCGGCTCGCCCTCCTCCAGCTTCTGCGCCAGGGCGGTCAGAATGACGGCCCGGTGACGGCGGTAGGTCTTCTTGTCGATCAGTTTGGAAGCGTAGTTGCGTTCCAGGGTCGCCAGCGCCTGGTCCCAGTGGCTCGCCACCGCCTGATAGCCGAGCACGGCCTTGCCGGCCCATTCCAGACCGGGCACCGCCTTGTTGGCTTCCTCGGCATAGTGGCGGGCGGCGACCGGTTCATTCTGCCGTTCGGCCTCGATGAACAGGCCGTGCAGGCCGAGCGCGCGGGTCTCCGGATCCTCGAGCATGGCTTCGAATCGGCCCCGGGCCTCCTCGTCCTTGCCGGCAAGCTGGGCGGTCTGCGCCAGCAACAGTTTCGTGGCCGGCTCCTCCTTCAGAAGCTTGTCCGCATCGAGCCCGTGCTTGCGGGCGAGTTTGGCGTTTCCGGTGCCCAGAGCGATCAGTCCGCGCGACAGGGCCTGGTAGCCCTTGTCCCTGCGCCGGCGGGTGAAGAACCGGGACGCGATCTTCGGCGACCTGAGAATGGCCAGCACCAGCCAGATCGCCAGCAGGAACAGCACAAGCGCGATGCCGACCACCACCGCGACGATGACCGGCGGCTGCTCCCAGACATAGCCATTCCAGCTGATCGATATCACGCCGGGCAGATCCGCCATCTGGGCGAAGCCCAGCGCTACGAAGAACAGCAGGACAAAAAAGATGAGGACGCGGATCATTGCGTTCGCTCCTTCAAGATCATACCGGCGTTCCGCCGGCCGGGCATCGGCTGTTTACACGGGAAGCCGGGCTGCCCGCTCAGGAAAACCATCAGCTGTCCTTGCCCGCAAGCATGGACAGGACTTCCTTGGAGGCAGCCTCGGTCATCCGGTCGACGGTGACCCGCGCCTCGGCGCGCGCCGCCCAGTCGGCACCGGCTTTCTGGGCAGCCTCGGGAAGCGCCTTGTAAGCCTCCAGTCCGGCCGCGAGGTCGCCGCGCTTCACCGCGTTTTCCATCCTGCGCAGGACCGCTTCCGGGCCGGTTCCGTTTTCATCCCCGGGCCCGCGCACGGCAACGATCGATTTCGCGCCGGCCAGCAGGCTGTCCAGAATGTCGCCCGAGCGGTCGGGCGCGGTAAACGTGGCATAGATTTCCCGCGCCACAGCCGGGAATTCGGCGATCAGGACCGAGGCCGGCGCCACGCCCGCCTTGGCATGGGCCTCGAGCACCGTAAGATCCGTATCCTCGGGCAGGCCGGCCTTGACCGCCGCCAGTTCCGTCGTGAACGGCCGGCCGGAATCCACCGCCGACTTCAGGGCCGAAACGGACAGGGCCCGGGCCGCCACTTCGCGGGCCGTCGCATCGCCCATGGTCGCCTCGACGGCGGCAAGACGCTTGGACAGCCCGTCCAGGTCGCTGCGCAGGTCTTCAAGCCCGGCCTTGCCGGTCCTGGAAACGGTTGCGATGTCATCGGAAAGCGTTGCCAGCGTTTCGGACGCCCGCGCCTGACTGTCGGCAAGGGTCTTGAGCGACACATCCGACGTCGAAACCGCCGTCTGCGCGGCCTTTGCCGTCGCTTCGACGTTCTCAAGCCGCGTCTCCATGTCGCCCACGGCGGTCCTGAGATCGCCGACGCTGGTTTCCACGCCGGAAACCGTGCCGGAAAGCTGCTCCCGGGAGGCGCCGATGCTTTTTTCCAGCGCCGCCAGCCGGTCGTCGATCCCCTTGATCGCCTCCCCGGCCCCGGACGCACCGGCATCGCTTCCCGTGGAAGCCGGCAGGCTGTCGACCTTTGCGCCGAGTGCTGCAAGGTCGGAGGTCACCCTGGCAAGTTCCGGCGCCAGGTCGGCACCGGCGGCGTCGGCCATCTCGCCGACCGATTTCTCCAGGGCCGTCATCCGGTCGGACAGGCCGGTCACCAGGGCTCGGGCATCGTCGCTGCCCGCCTTCCTGGAAAGGTCGGCAAGGCCGGTTTCCAGGTCGCCGATCTTGCGTTGGGCCTGACTGAGCGTCCGGCTGGTCGCGGGATCGACCTTGCCCTCAATGTTCAAAAGGCCTGCCACATGCAGTCCGTAGGCGCCCGAAAGCACCACGACCCCGCCGAAGATGGCGGCGACCAGGACGCCGAACACACCGACACCGCCCCCTTCGGGCGGGCGCGGCGGCTGCGACGCGGAGCGCGTACCGCCTGCCGCCGGCGAGGTGGCCGATGATGCCGACGCCGATGACTTCGAGGCGCTGGCCGTTGCCTTGTCGAAGGAGGAGCTTCCGGCAGCGCCTGTCCTGGGGGCATCGGTCGGTTTTGTCGCCGACGCCGAAGCAGATGCGGACGTCGCGGATGACGATGGAGAGGAACCGTAGGACGGCTTGGTCGCGGTCTCTGAAGCGGACGTCCCGGCAGGCTTGGCAGTCGTAGCCGATGAACCTGAGGAGGCCGGCGTCGCCGAGGCCGACGCGCCAGCAGACGCGGATGGCGACGCAGACCCAGACGCAGACCCAGACGTTGGCGTCGACGTCGACGCGGCCGGCTTGTCGCCAGGCTTGGCCGCCACCTTTTCCGGTTTCAGATCGATCGTGACCGGACGTTTCGAGGCTGTGCCGCCGGAAGCGGACTGCGATGCGGAGCCGGTCGTTCCGGACTTCGGCGGCTCGCCCGAACCGGCTGTGCCGGAAGAGGAAGATTTGCCGCTGGCCGGGTCTTTGTCAGATGCCATTTCAACTCCTCCTGACCCCGTTCAAGGGGTATTTCATCCCACTATACACACCTGCCTGCCAGAAAATACCGCTACGAGAGCCACATTTCCGCACTGCGGCAATCAGGACTCCCCCGGTTTGGGTTAACACCGGCTTAAGGCAAGCTGCAGCAGCGCCTCCTCGCCTGGGTGCGCCGCCGCCTCGACACGAGTATATCCCGCAAGGGGCTCCCCGGCCTGCGGCGAAATCGCGAAGGTCCTGATTTTTTTAATGGAACCGATTGAATCCGCCATTTTCAGGGCATTCACAAACGCCTCCGCACTTCGCCGGGAATAGATCAGCACGCCATCGATATCGCCGTTCCGCAACTCGAATAAGACATCCGCCGGAACATGCCGCGCCGGATCCGTCTCATAGACGATCACGGGATCGCAGCGCAGGCCGCGCGCGGCTAGGTCCCCCTCCAGGTCGCCGGCCCGGTCCCGGGCGCAGGGATATAGCAGATACCCGCCCGGCTGGCTGGCGGCAATCAGACCGGCGAGCGCCCGCACGTCCCCATCCGCGGAGACCACGGTCCCGAACCCGGCCGCCGCCATTGCCTCGGCCGTCCGCCCGCCGACCGTGAACACCGGCAGGTGTTTCATCTCCGGGGCCTGGGCGTGGTTCTTCAGGATGCCGGCTGTCCGGCCGCTGGTCACGGCAAGCCCGGTTATCCCGGAAAGATCGAACCGCGCCGGCGCGGTGACCCGGGTTATCAGCATCGGTGCCTCGATCGCCTCGCCGCCGAGGGCGCGGATGCGCTCTGCCGTCCTGCGGCATTCGGGTTGCGGACGTGTGACCAGGAGCCGCAACGAAAGTCCTCAGTCCGCCAGAAAGCCGGGTCCGGCCTTGGCTTTCAGCGCCTCTCCGGCTTCACGACCGATGGCTACGGCATCGGAAGCGGGTCCTTCGCGTTCGACGCTGTGAACCTCCGACCCGTCCGGTTTCAGCACCGTACCCCGGAAAGAGATCTTTTCGCCATCCACGAGCGCCAGACCGCCGATCGGCGTCCGGCAGGACCCGTCGAGCACGGCCAGGAAGGCCCGTTCCGCGTCGAGCCGGACCTGCGTCTCCGCATCGTGGATCGCGGCCAGCAGCGTGAGGGTCCTGTCGTCGTTCTGCCGGCTTTCGATGCAGATCGCGCCCTGGCCCACCGCCGGCAGGAAGTCCTCCGGTTCCAGCAGGCTGGTGACGACTTCCGCAAGCCCCAGCCGCTTCAGCCCCGCATAGGCCAGCAGGGTGGCGTCCACGACCCCCTCCTCCAGCTTGCGCAGGCGGGTCTGGACGTTGCCGCGGTACATGACCACGTCGATATCCGGGCGAAGCCGCTTGATCATCGCCTGCCGGCGCAGGGAACTGGAACCGACCACCGCGCCCTGCGGCAGGTCCTGAAGCCGTTTGGCCTTCGGTGAGATGAACGCGTCGCGCACGTCCTCGCGCGGCAGGAAGGCGCTCAGGATCAGGCCGTCCGGCAGCACCGTCGGCATGTCCTTTGACGAATGCACGGCAAGATCGATCCGCCCGTCCAGCATTGCCTCCTCGATTTCCTTGGTGAACAGCCCCTTGCCGCCAACCTCCGACAGCGGCCGGTCCTGGATCCGGTCGCCCGAGGTCTTGATCACGACGATTTCGAACGCGTCTTCGGGAAGGGAATGGGCCTGCATCAGCCGGGCGCGGGTTTCGTGGGCCTGGGCCAGCGCCAGGGCGCTGCCGCGCGTTCCGATTCGCAAAGGTTCACTCCGCACGTCTTACTCTCCCCGTCGCCCGCATCCCGTCCGGGCGTTTCGATTACAATTGCAAGGACGACTGTCCTGATGTTAGAGGCCCATTACAGGCAACAAACCGGCGGCATCCAACGTTGTCCGTTTCGGCCGATGATACGTAACCCGAACCTGTCGGCCAATGCGGCATGATCAATGACCTCTGTCGACCCCGATTGCAACATGCGTGACCTTACCATTCTCGGAATCGAGACCAGCTGCGACGAAACCGCCGCCGCGGTCGTGCGCGGTCCGAAGAATGCCGCCGTCCTGTCGAATGTCATCCGCTCCCAGATCGACGAACATACCGCGTTCGGCGGCGTCGTCCCGGAAATCGCCGCCCGCGCCCACATCGAGGTGCTCGACCGGATCGTCGGCGAGGCCATGCACGAGGCCGGCTGCACCTGGGACGACATCGACGCGGTCGCGGCCACCGCCGGGCCGGGTCTGATCGGCGGCGTCATCGTCGGGCTGATGACCGCCAAGGCGATTGCCATGGCCGCCGGCAAGCCGCTGATCGCCGTCAATCACCTGGAAGGCCACGCGCTGACCGCCCGGCTGACCGACGACCTTGCCTTCCCGTTCCTGCTGCTGCTGGTCTCCGGCGGCCACAGCCAGTTTCTTCTGGTGCGCGGTGTGGGCGACTACGAGCGCCTCGGCACCACCATCGACGACGCCATCGGCGAGGCCTTCGACAAGACCGCCAAGCTCCTGGGACTGCCCTATCCCGGAGGGCCCGCCGTGGAAAAGATGGCCAGGCGGGGCGACGTGACCCGGTTCAGGCTGCCGCGGCCGCTGCTGGACCGGCCCGGGCTGGACATGTCCTTTGCCGGCCTGAAGACCGCGCTCAGGACCCAGGCGAAGAAACTGGAACCGGTTGACGAGCAGACGGTCGCCGACCTTTGCGCCGCCTTCCAGCGCGCGGTTTCCGACGTGCTGTCGGCCAGAACCAGGGCCGCGCTCGACCTTTTCCGTGACCGCCATCCCGATATCGCGCCCACCATCGTCGTCGCCGGCGGCGTCGCGGCCAATCAGGAAATCCGCGCGGCACTGACGCAAGCCGCAACCGAGGCCGGCGCCCGCTTTGTCGCCCCGCCGATGAAACTGTGCACCGACAATGCCGCCATGATCGCCTGGGCCGGGATCGAGCACATGTGCCTCGGCCCGGTCGACGACATGGATGTCTTCCCCCGGCCGCGCTGGCCGCTCGACCCCCGGAACAGCGGCGTTCTCGGATCGGGGAAGAAGGGCGCGAAGGTCTAGTATACGGCCCGATTGGCTGTTCCCTGATTTCCGCGAACTTGCTAGGAAGAGCCATCCTGCCCTCCAAGTGGACGTTTCATGCGCACCTATCACAAGGCCTATGTCTATCTGACCTGCGGTCCGAGGCTTCTGGTCTTCGCCCAGCCCGACCAGCCGGAGGTCGGCCTTCAGGTGCCCGGCGGCACGCTTGATCCCGGAGAAAGCCACCTGATCGGAGCCAAACGCGAGTTTGTGGAAGAAACCGGCCTCGACCTCGACATCGCCTTCCATCATCTGGCCGATCAGGACCACGTCTATCATCAGGCGCCCGGCATGCTTCCCGGCCTGCACAAACGCCGTCATTTCCATGCCACGATCGACCGGATACCGGTCGAGGAATGGGAACATTACGAGATGACCCCGAGTGCCGGCGGTCCGCCGATCCGGTTCCGGCTTTTCTGGCTTGACCTCAATTCGAAGGAAGCCCGGAATCCGGGAAGTTTTTTCGAAGGTTTCGCCGCGCCGCTGGACGAATTGAGAACCCGGGTCGAAGGAACAAGTCCATGAAGCAGATCAGCAGGATTTCCGTGATCGGCGGCGGTGCCTGGGGCACCGCCCTGGCCCTGACCGCGGCCCGAGCCGGCGCAACGGTGACCCTTTGGGCGCGAGACCCCGACACGGTTCGCGAAATCCAGACCCGGCGGCAGAACGCGAAATACCTCCCGGGCATCACCTTCGACGAGGAGATCCGCGCAACCGCGGATCTGGGCGAAGCCCTCAAGGCGGATGCGGTCCTGCTGGTCACCCCGGCGCAGACCACACGGGAGATGCTGCGGGAGATCGCCGCCGCGGGCGGTTATGGCGGCCCTCTGGTGCTCTGCGCCAAGGGGATCGAGCAATCCACCGGCAAGCTCCTGTCGGAGGTCCTCAAGGAGGAACTGCCGCAGGCGGAGGTCGCGGCCCTGTCCGGACCGAGCTTTGCCGATGATGTCGCCCGGGGCCTGCCGACCGCGGTCACGGTCGCGGCGGAGACGATGGAAACCGCCAACCGGCTCTGCGCGGCCATGGCCTCTCCGGCCTTCCGGCCCTATGCCAGCAACGATGTCGCCGGCACGCTGATCGGCGGCGCGCTGAAGAACGTCCTGGCGATCGCCTGCGGCGCGGTGGTCGGCCGCAAGCTCGGCGCCAGCGCCCACGCGGCCCTGACGGCCCGGGGCTTTGCCGAGCTGTCGCGCCTGGGGGCCGCAATGGGCGCAAAAAGCGAGACGCTGACCGGCCTGTCCGGGCTCGGGGACCTTGTGCTGACCTGCTCCTCGCCCCAGTCGCGCAATTTCAGCTTCGGCATCAGGCTCGGCGAGGGACAGAAGGCAGCGGATCTGATCGCCGCCGGCGGCAAGCTCGCCGAAGGCGCCTATTCGGCCCGGATCGCCGTCGACCTCGCCAAACGGCTGAACATCGAATTGCCGATCTGCACGACCGTGGCCCGCATGATCGACGACGGTCTTTCCGTCGACGACGCCCTGACGATCCTGATGTCCCGGCCGCTGAAACACGAGGCGGGAACCGGCTGAAGATACGGGTGACGGGACCGGCGTCACACCTTCCGTTTTATCGTTGAGTTCAAAACCCCGCCGACCTAGGTTGGCGGGCAATCAGACACAACAAGGGGGCTTCATGCTTTTTGCACTGATCTGCACCGACAAGCCGCAGTCGCTGCAGGTGCGGCTCGACAACCGTCCGGCCCATATCGCGTTTCTGAAGAGCCTGGGCGACGGCCTGAAGGCCGCCGGTCCGTTCCTCGACGACGACGGCAACATGACCGGATCCCTGGTCATCATCGAAGCATCCAACCGGGATGAGGCCCTCGCCATTTCCCGGGAAGACCCTTATGCCAGGGCCGGTCTTTTCGAAAGCGTGGAAATCCGCCCGTGGAACTGGGCCGTCAAGAATCCGGAGGTTTAATCAAGTGCGCTACTGGCTGATCAAGTCCGAACCCAACAAATGGTCCTGGGAACAGCAGAAGGCCAAGGGCGACGAAGGCGAGGAATGGGACGGCATCCGCAACTATCTGGCGCGCAACAACATGCGCGAGATGAAGCTGGGCGACCGGGCGTTTTTCTACCATTCCAACATCGGCAAGGAAATCGTCGGCATCGCGGAAGTCTGCAAGGAGATCCATCCCGATTCGACCACCGATGACCCCCGCTGGGAGTGCGTCGACTTCAAGGCGGTGTGCGACATGCCGAAGCCTGTCACGCTGGCCGACGTCAAGGCGGAACCGCGCCTGGAAAAGATGTCGCTGGTCACCTCGATGCGCCTGTCCGTTCAGCCGGTGACGGAGGACGAATGGAAGCTGATCTGCAAGATGGGCGGCCTGGACGGCTGACCGCGTGAAACGCATCACCGATCCGCGCGCATTCATTGCGGCCGAAACCCGGGTGAAGCCGGTGCCCCATGCGGAGGAAATCCGGCTTCATCTCGCCGACGAGGCCATGGATCTGTGGCAGAAGACGGAAGAGGAACTGGGCGAAATGGGCCTGCCGCCTCCCTTCTGGGCCTTCGCCTGGGCCGGAGGCCAGGCCCTTGCCCGCCACATCCTCGACGACCCGGATCTGGTGGCGGGAAAATCCGTCACCGATTTCGCCTGCGGCTCCGGCCTTGTCGGCATTGCCGCCATGCTTGCCGGCGCGCGGTCCTGCCATGCCGTGGACATCGACGGTTTCGCGATCGAGGCGGCGCTTGCGAACGCGGAGCTGAACGGGGTCGGAATTTCCGCGGAACAGGCGGACATCACCGGCGGCGATCCGCTTCAAACGGACCTGTTCTTCTGCGGTGACGTCTTCTACGACAAGACCATGGCCGACAAGGTGCTCGCCTTCCTCGACCGGACCCTGGAGCGAGACACGCCTGTTCTTGTCGGCGATCCCGGCCGGTCCTATCTGCCGAGGAAACGGCAGGAGCTTCTTGCCACCTATCAGGTTCCGGTCGTCGGCGCCCTGGAGGACAGCGAGATCAAGAAGACCTGCGTCTATCGTTTGCTGCCCAATCCCGGTGCATGACATCGATTCCGGCAGGTGCGCGCAAAAAAACAGCACGGACCTACTTTTCCTTTTTCCGGCTTGAGTTAGGTTATTGCCAATTGCGGCCGGAGGTGACCACCCGGCCAGGGCTGCGGCAAACGCCCCACCTGTTCAGGAATTCCCGTTGTCGAGGAGTAATCGATGCCCATTGTCAATCGCCTGGCGGATCTCGCCGATGAAATCACCGCCTGGCGCCACGATTTCCATGAGAATCCGGAAATCCTGTATGACACCTTCCGCACCAGCGAGAAGGTCGCCGACCTGCTGAAGGACTTCGGCCTCGACGAAGTCGTCACCGGCATCGGCAAGACCGGCGTCGTCGGCGTGATCAAGGGCCGCAACGGCGGCACCGGCAAGACGATCGCGCTGCGTGCCGACATGGACGCCCTGCCGATCGAGGAAGTCACCGGCAAGCCCTATGCGTCCAAGACCCCCGGCAAGATGCACGCCTGCGGCCATGACGGTCACACCGCCATGCTGCTGGGTGCTGCGAAATATCTCTCCGAGACGCGCAATTTCGACGGCACGGTCGTCGTCATCTTCCAGCCGGCGGAAGAAGGCGGCGCCGGCGCGAAAGCCATGATCGACGACGGCCTGATGACCCGCTGGCCGATCGAGGAAGTCTACGGCATGCACAATTTCCCGGGCATTCCGGTCGGCGAATTCGGCATCCGCAAGGGTCCGCTCATGGCGGCCACCGACGAATTCCGCATCACCATCACCGGCCGGGGCGGCCATGCGGCCAAGCCGCACCAGACCATCGACCCGATCGTCGTCGGCTCCCACATCGTCACCGCGCTTCAGTCGATCGCCAGCCGCAATGCGGACCCGCTGAAATCCGTTGTCGTCTCCGTCACCGTGTTCGAGGCCGGCAATGCCTTCAACGTCATCCCGCAGGAGGCCACCCTGCGCGGCACGGTCCGCACCCTGGACGCGGGCATCCGCGAACTCGCGGAAAAGCGGATGAAGGCCCTGGTCAGCTCCATCGCCGAAGGCTTCGGCGCGACCGCGGAGATCGAGTATATTCTCGGTTATCCGGTCACGGCGAACCACGACGCGCAGACGGAATTCGCGATCGAGGTCGCCGAAGGCATCTCCGGCAAGGGCAAGGTCGATCCGGACATCGCCCCGATGATGGGCGGCGAGGACTTTTCCTACATGCTGCTGGAGCGTCCGGGCGCCTTCATCTTCGCCGGCAATGGCGACAGCGCCGGCCTGCATCACCCGGCCTACGACTTCAACGACGACCTGATCCCGGTCGGCTGTTCCTACTGGGTCAAGCTGGTCGAGACGGCGATGCCCGCGCGCTGACGGGCCCACCGCAATCCGACACGCCTCCAAGGCGAAATCAGGGCCGGTATTCCACCGGCCCTTTTTCGCGGCCGGAGGCTCAAACTGCCCTTGCGTGAGGAAATTTCGTAAGGAATTCAATAACCAAAACAACTGTTTAGGCAGCGTAGCTTCATACTATCAGCCCCCGGATAAGCTAATTTCCCGCACGGGAGACAGACAGTTTTCACGGGTGGGCAGACAGTGACGATCGCAAAACACGAATGGGCCGCGTCCTTGCGGTTCGATATGATTCCCCAGGTCTTTCTGACCAACGCCGACAAGGTTCTCGATTACGCGTTTCAGCCGATCGTCGATGCCCACAGCGGCGACGTCTACGGCTTCGAGGCCCTGGTCCGGAATACCGACCAGCTCGGTTGCGCGACACCGGGAGACCTCTTTGACCTCGCCCATTCCATAGACTGCCTGCCGCGCCTGGAACTCCTGCTCCGGCGCAAGGCGATCGCCAAGTTCGCCGGCATTCCGAACAAGCATGCGGAAAAACTGTTCCTGAACGTCGACGCGCGTCTGCTTGAGGCCAATGATTTTCTCATGACGGAAACGGTCACGATCCTGTCCAGGCACGATCTCAAGCCGACGAGCATCTGCCTTGAGGTGTCCGAGGCCGGAGACACCTCGCAGATGTGCAGGGTCAAGGAGTTCGTCAAACAGGGCCGGTCGCTGGACTTTTCCTTTGCCATCGACGACTTCGGCAAGGGCTATTCCCAGTTCCAGAGCCTTTATGACTTCGAACCGGACATCCTCAAGATCGACCGGTTCTTCATCCAGTCGATCCAGTCCGATGCGCGCAAGCGGCTGCTGGTCGCCTCGATGGTCGATCTCGCCCATGTTCTGGGCACCCGTGTCGTGGCCGAGGGCGTGGAGACGGAAGCCGAACTCAAGGTATGCCGGCAGGTCGGCTGCGACCTGATCCAGGGTTATCTGGTCGCCCATCCCTCGACCCGGATCAGCGATGCCCTGCCGCGCTACGAGCGCATCGCTTCGGTGGCCGAAGCCCAGAAACAGAGCGGGCAGTCGGATTCCGAACTGCTCCGCCGCGAGATCCGTCCGCTCGTCGCCCTGCGCGACGACGCCAACATGGATGACGTGCTGGCCCTCCTGCGCGCCGGCCGGGCCTACCCTTTCATCCCGGTGGTCAATGCCGCGGACGAACCGCTCGGCCTGATCCAGGAAACCGATATCAAGGACCTGATCTACATGCCGTTCGGCCAGGACCTCCTGCGCAACAAGGCGGTCAACAACAAGTTGAGGAAATTCGCGCACCGCTGCCCGGTCGCCGACCTGAACTCCAGGCTGGACCAGCTGATCGGGATGATCGCCCACGACGACGATGCCGGCGGCGGCGTGATCATCACGCTGAAGGGAAAATACTACGGCTTCCTGACCACCAGTTCCCTGCTGAAGATCGCCAATGAAATCCGCATGCGCGAGGCGGAGGACCAGAACCCGCTCACCAAACTGCCGGGCAATGTCTCCGTTACGTCCTTCGTCTGCGACGAGGCGGCGAATTCGGAAGCCGAGCGGAGCTTCTGCTACATCGATTTCGACCACTTCAAGCCCTTCAACGACACCTACGGCTTCCGCATCGGAGACCGGGCGCTCCTGTTGTTCTCCGAACTGATCAAGCGGCTGGCCAACTCCAGCCGGGATTTCGCCGGGCATATCGGCGGCGACGATTTCTTCATCGGGCTGAAGGGCCGCGGCATCGACGAAGTGGAAAGCCTGATGACCGGGCTCCAGGCGGAATTCCGGCACCAGGCGGAGAGCTTTTACGAACCGCAGCACCGGGAAGCCGGGTTCATCTGCGCCAGGGACCGCACCGGCGTGGAACGGCAGTTCCCGCTTCTGACCTGTTCCGTCGCCATCCTGCACCTGCCGGAAGGCCTTTCGGTCGACAATCAGGATCTCCTGCTGCGCCAGATCGCGTCCCTGAAATATGACGCCAAGGCCGACGAACACGGCCTCGTCACGGCGACCTTCGGACACAAGCCGGATCAGAAGCCCAAAGCCCCTTTGCTGGCGATGAACGCGGCGGCACCGGAAAAGCACGCGATTTCAAACTGAGCCTGCGAACCGCGGCATGCCGTCATCGGCCCGTCGCGAGTGGCGTAGGGCAGGACATTACCTCACCCACAGGCGTCATCGCCCGGCGAAGTCCGGGCGATCCAATCCGCCTTTCCGCTCTTGGAAGTGTCGGAAGGGACAGAGATCACCTAAAATCCTCCGGCGCCGGAGCCGCACCGCTCTGGAAACGAGTGGATCACCGGACTTCAACGGTGACGACACCATAAGGAAACGCCGGTGCCGTTCCAGCCATCAGCCATTCACTTCTATTTCAATAATTGTATACGCTTGTGTCCAATAATTTGCTTTTGCGGCCGTTATGTCGGATAAGTCCTCCTCTGCCTCTCTCGTCGCCGGACCCAATGGAAACGTTCATCGATCACCTGCTGCCGCATCAGCTGTCTCCGGCCATCTCCGTGCTGCTGATCGCAATCAGCTTTGCGACATCCGCGCTGACTGCCGCCATCGGCCTGGGCGGCGGCATCGCGCTGATCGCGATCATGGCCAATGTCATGCCGGTCGCGGCCCTGGTGCCGGTACATGGCGTCATCCAGCTCGGATCCAACTTCAGCCGCGCCCTTGTCCTGATCCGCCACGTCGACTGGTCGATCCTTGGATGGTTTGCCGCGGGCGCGGTCTGTGGCGCGGCCCTCGGCGGATCGGTTGCCGTCACCCTGCCCGCCCCCTATCTGAGGCTCGGCATCGCCTGTTTCGTCCTGTGGACGGTCTGGGGCCGGCCGCCGAGGCTGGAACGGGCGAAGAAACCGGCCATGGCGGCGGCCGGCTTCGTGGCGACGCTGTTCTCCATGTTTTTCGGCGCGACCGGCCCGATCGGCGCCAGCGTCCTGTCGACCCTTGGCCTTACCCGGCACCAGTTCGTCGCCAATCAGGGCGCGACCGCCCTGCTCATGCATCTGATGAAGGTCATCGCCTTCGGCCTGCTCGGCTTTGCCTTCGCGCCCTGGCTGGGCCTGATCGCTCTGATGATCATCAGCGGGTTCTTCGGAACCCTCTTCGGCAGCCGGCTGCTCGGCCGCATGCAGGAAGCCACGTTCAGGAAAGGCTTCAAGCTGATCATGACCCTGCTCGCCCTCAACCTGCTCCGCCAGGCGGGCGAAGGGCTGTTCTTCGGCTAGGTTTCAAGCCCCTTGACCGCCTCGATTGATCTTTTCGCTCCGCTTGATTGAACTCTTCGCAAGCACCCCAGCCTTGCCAGACGTTTGCCAACCCGCTAACCCAAGCGCATCGAATTCTCTCAAGAACATACGGGGCGGAAACCCATGGCAACGAATAATCTCCTCCTTCTCCCGGGCGACGGCATCGGACCGGAAATCATGACCGAGGTGAAGAAGGTCATCTCCTGGTTCAATGCACGCGGCGGCGACACGTTCGAAACCGACGAGGGGCTTGTCGGCGGCTGCGCCTATGACGCGCACGGCCAGGCCATTTCCGAGGAAGACATGGCCAAGGCCATGGCCTCCGACGCGGTGATTTTCGGCGCGGTCGGCGGCCCCAAGTGGGACGGCGTTCCTTATGAAGTGCGTCCCGAAGCCGGTCTCCTGCGCCTGCGCAAGGACATGGAGCTGTTCGCCAACCTGCGTCCGGCGATCTGCTACCCGGCCCTGGCCGATGCCTCCTCGCTGAAGAAGGAAGTGATCGAAGGCCTCGACATCCTGATCCTGCGCGAGCTGACCGGCGGCGTCTATTTCGGCGAGCCGAAGACGATCACCGATCTCGGTAACGGCCAGAAACGCGCGATCGACACCCAGGTCTACGACACCTATGAGATCGAACGCATCGCCAGGGCCGCCTTCGAGCTTGCGCGCACGCGCAACAACAAGGTCACCTCGATGGAAAAGCGCAACGTGATGAAGTCCGGCGTGCTTTGGAACGAGGTGGTCACCGAGACCCACAAGAACGGTTACCAGGATGTGGAACTGGAGCACATGCTGGCGGACGCCGGCGGCATGCAGCTCGTCCGCTGGCCGAAGCAGTTCGACGTGATCGTCACCGACAACCTGTTCGGCGACATGCTCTCCGACGTGGCCGCCATGCTCACCGGTTCCCTCGGCATGCTGCCGTCCGCGTCCCTCGGCGCGCCGGATGCCAAGACCGGCAAGCGCAAGGCGCTCTACGAGCCGGTCCATGGCTCGGCGCCGGACATCGCGGGCACGGGTGCGGCCAACCCGATCGCCATGATCGCCTCCTTCGGCATGGCCCTGCGCTATTCCTTCGAAAAGGTGACGGAAGCGGACATGCTCGACAAGGCGATCGCGAACGCCCTCGACAAGGGCCTGCGCACGAAGGATATCGCCTCTGAAGGCGACAAGGTCGTCAGCACGATCGAAATGGGCGATGCTATCATTGCCGAACTGGATGCGCTCAGCGCCTGATTTCGGCAAAAGCAAAAAAAGGCTGTTGGCGGGTTGCCCGCCGGCAGCCTTTTCTTTTACTGACTGCCGGGAACCTGAAAGGCCAATCCGATGACCGACAAGATCACCCCTTTCCTCGGCACCTGGATCCTGGATGTCGAGGCCAGCGAATTCGAGCAGGGCGAGCCGCCGAAAAGCGCCACGATGAAAATCGAGGACGAATTCGGCATGGTGAAATTCGCCATGAGCCAGGTGACGGCGGAGGGTGAAACGGTCGACGACGACTTCTCCGCCGTGCCCGATGGCCCGGAAACGAAGCTCGGCAAGAGCGGCCTGGTCGATGCCATGCGCCTGGTCTTTGACGGCGACCGCAACCTGGTCTCCGAGGCCCGCCGCGGCGGACTGACCCTGATGAAGGCCGAACGGGAACTGTCGGAAGACGGCCGGACCCTGACGGTGACCCAGACGGTGCACCTGGTCGACGTCGCCAGCTTCACCAACGTCTCCGTCTACCGCAAGGCGCAGTAACGGCCCCGATAACGGCCCAAACAACGCCCATTGACATCCCCCTCCTGCTGCTTTCCGAATACCGTCAGATTTCGGAAAGGCCGGGGGCGGATTTTCATGGAGCTGTTTCTGACCAGCCGCAAGGGAGCCGGGCCGACCGACACATGCCCGCGGCGGTGTCGTCACCGGTCCCCGGCCCTTGCCTGCGCTTCGGAAGGAGCGGAAATTGGCCAATCCTGATTTCCCGACCTCCGAATACGAGCAACGCCTGGAACGGGCGCAAAGCGCCATGCGGGCACAAAGCCTGGATGCCCTGCTCCTGACCAACGAGGCCGACGTCCGCTATTTTTCCGGCTTCCGCACCCTGTTCTGGCAAAGCCCGACACGGCCCTGGTTCCTGGTGGTTCCGAAAGAGGGAAAGCCGATCGCCGTGATCCCGGAAATCGGCGCGAACCTGATGGCCGCCACCTGGCTGGACGATATCAGGACCTTTTCCTCTCCCCATGAAACCGACGACGGCATCACCCTTCTGACTGCGGCGCTCAAGAAGATGGACCGGATCGGCCTGCCCATGGGCCGCGAAAGCGCGCTGCGCATGCCGCTCACCGATTTCAGGCGCCTGAAACGCGAGCTGCAGCTGAGCCAATGGGTCGATGCCGCACCGCTGGTCCAGGCGCTTCGAATGGTGAAATCCGAGCTGGAGATCGAAACCATTGCGCAGATCTGCCGGATTGCATCGGACAGCTTCGCAAGCGCCGGTGACCAGTTTCACGAAGGCCAGACGCTGAAGGAGGTTTTCCGCGCCTTCCGGATCGAACTGCTCAGCCAGGGTGCCGATGACGTGCCCTATCTCGTCGGCGGTGCGGGACCGGACGGCTATGGCGATGTCATTTCGCCGCCGGACGACCGCCGGCTTGCCGCCGGCGATGTGCTGATGCTCGACACCGGCGCCACCCTGAACGGCTACTTCTGCGATTTCGACCGCAATTTCGCCATCGGCCATGCGGGTGAGGCGGCGAGGAGAGCCTATGCCACCCTGTTCGTGGCGACCGACGTTGCGATTGCCACCGCCCGGCCCGGGATGACCTGCGCCGATCTGTTCCACGCCATGGCCGATGTGATCGACACCACCGGCAGCGATGTCGGCCGTTTCGGCCACGGGCTCGGCATGCAGCTGACCGAAGCCCCGTCCCTGATCGATTTCGACAACACGGTTCTGACCGAAGGCATGGTGATCACCCTGGAACCGAGCATGGAGGTCGCGGACGGGAAAATCATGGTGCATGAGGAAAACATCGTGATCCGGGACGGACCGCCGACGCTTCTCACCCGCCGGGCACCGCCCGAACTGCCTGTCCTGTAGCCGGTTCCCGGCCGGTCACTCCGACTTGCCGATGTCTTCCAGCTTTTTCTGAAGCGCCAGCTTGTCCAGAGACCGGATCGGCAGGCTGACGAAAATCGAAATCCGGTTGTTCAGCATCCGGAAGGCCTCGGTGAAGGCGAGGCTCTTTTCCGTCTCGCTGCCGTCCGCCTTGACCGGATCGGGAACGCCCCAGTGGGCCGTCATCGGTTGACCGGGCCAGACCGGGCAGCTTTCGGCGGCCGCCTGGTCGCAGACGGTGAAGACGAAATCCATCGCCGGGGCTCCGGCCCGGGCAAATTCGTCCCAGCTCTTGGACCGCATGTCGTCGGTCTTGTAGTTCAGCTTCTGCAGGACCTGCAGCGTCCGGGGATTGACCTCGCCGGACGGATGCGATCCGGCGGAATAGGCCTTGAACCGGCCCTGCCCGAGACGGTTCAGGATCGCTTCGGCCATGATCGAACGGGCGGAATTGCCCGTACACAGAAACAGGACATTGTAGGTGTGTTCAGTCATGTGAAATCGTCCTTCAAGACCCCCTGCCCGTCACAGGGCACAGGAAACCTCCCTGATGACCTCGCGGCACAGCTCCGGCTGGCCGCCGCAGCAATCGGCCATGAGAAATCCGAGCAGCGCCCGGATGCCGTCATAGTCCGCGTAGTAGCGAATGGCGCGCCCCTCGCGTTCGTTCCGGATCAGGCCGGCATTCAGGAGCACGGCCAGATTGGCGGACATGGTGTTCTGCCGGACGCCCAGAATTTCCCCGATTTCGCCGGCCCCCATGCCCTCGGCCCCGCATTTGATCAGAAGGCGGAAGACATCGAGCCGGGTCTTCTGGCTCAGGGCGGAAAAGGCGTTCAGGGCGTCATTCGTATCCATATATCATGATTTATCGATATATTATGACAGAATCAAGACAGGCCTGTTTCAATCGCGATGCACCCCGCCGCGGGCGGGGCGGCCGCACAAAATGGCGCCGTTCCGAATGCCGTCGGGCTTTTCTCCGGTTGACAATTCCCCGGTTCCGGGCAAAAACCGGCGCGTTTCGTATTTACTGGAGCAACGGCATGGTCCGGCACGTCGCCGACATCGCAGAAAAGCTGACGACGGTCTCGACCGGCGCCGCTTTCGCCTGCGCGGCCGCTGCTCCGACAACCACCGTCAAACCGACTACGAAAACCACCGCTTAACGGTGCCGCTCATCCCGCGCTCCCCGGGGATGGGGGGTGCTGAAAAGCCGGCTGGCCGAAGGATCGGCGAACCGGCGCAAGCGGGGAGACGGATGAGGAAATTCAACATGGGTTACAAGATTGCAATCGCGGGTGCCACGGGCAATGTCGGCCGGGAGATGCTCGACATTCTGGCCGAGCGCGGCTTTCCCGCCGACGAAGTCGTCGCTCTCGCCTCCCGCCGGTCCCAGGGCACCGAGGTCTCCTTCGGCGACCGGACCCTGAAGGTCCAGGCGCTGGAAAACTACGATTTCTCCGACACCGACATCTGCCTGATGTCCGCCGGCGGCTCCGTCGCCAAGGAATGGGCTCCGAAGATCGCCGCCAAGGGCTGCATCGTGATCGACAACTCGTCCGCGTGGCGCTACGACGCGGATGTGCCGCTGATCGTTCCGGAAGTGAACGCCGATGCGATCACGGGCTTTTCCAAGAAGAACATCATCGCCAACCCGAACTGCTCGACCGCCCAACTCGTCGTCGCGCTGAAGCCGCTGCATGAAGCGGCGAAGATCAAGCGCGTCGTCGTCTCCACCTACCAGTCGGTATCGGGCGGCGGCAAGGATGCCATGGAAGAGCTGTTCAACCAGACCCGCGCCGTCTTCGTGAACGATCCGATCGAGCCGGAAAAGTTCACCAAGCGGATCGCCTTCAACGTCATCCCGCACATCGACGTCTTCATGGAAGACGGCTACACCAAGGAAGAATGGAAGGTGCTGGCCGAAACCAAGAAGATGCTCGACCCGGCGATCAAGGTGACCTGCACCGCCGTGCGCGTACCGGTCTTCATCGGCCATTCGGAATCGGTCAACATCGAGTTCGAGAACGAGATCAGCGCCGAGGAAGCCCGCAACATCCTGCGCGAGGCGCCCGGCTGCCTGGTGATCGACAAGCAGGAAGACGGCGGCTACATCACGCCCTACGAATGCGCCGGCGAGGATGCCACCTACATCTCCCGCATCCGCGAGGACGCGACGGTCGAAAACGGCCTGAACATCTGGGTGGTCTCGGACAACCTGCGCAAGGGCGCCGCCCTCAACACGGTGCAGATCGCCGAGGTCCTGGTGAACCGCGGCCTGATCCAGCCGAAGAAGGCCGCCGCCTGATCCAGGGCGTTTTTTGATCCAGACGATAAGCCCGGCCGCACGGCCGGGCTTTTTTCATTCCCCCTCGGCGAGGGCCGGTTCCGCCGGAGAAAACACTTCCGTCTTCGGATCCATCACCCGAAGTTCGGCGGATCCGATATCGAACCACGCACCGTGGATCTGAAGCACGTTGTTGTGCAGCGCCTCTTCCACGAAGGGAAACGTCCTCAGGTTCTTCAGCGACTGGCGCACGCCGGCGAATTCCATCGCGAGTTGCGGATCGTCCATCTTGTCGATCGGCATGCAGGCCATGGCAATGGCCGCGGGCTCCAGCAGCTTGATCCAGCGGCCGATGAAATCGCCGCGCAGGGACGGCACGTTCGCGTTTTCCCGGAACGCCTGCACCCCGCCGCATTTGGCGTGACCCATCACGACGATATGCTTCACCTTCAGCGCCCGCACCGCGTATTCGATCGCAGCACTCGTGCCGTGCTGACCCTCGGTCGCCTCGTAGGGCGGCACGAGGTTGGCGACGTTTCTCAGAACGAAGAGTTCGCCTGGCCCCGCATTGAATATGCCCTCCGGCGTCACGCGGCTGTCGCAGCAGGAAATCACCATCACTTCCGGCTGCTGGCCGTAAATGGCAAGATGTTCGCGGGTCTCCTTGTGACGGACAAACCCCTTCTGCAGATAATGGCCGTAGCCCTCGATCAGTTCTACGGGAAACGCAGCAGTCATGATGCCTCGCATATAGATGGGTCCTGACGGATCTATACAGGGAATCGCGCGCGGATGCCTAGGTCATCCCCGCCCGCGTCATCCGGTTACGAGGCGGCCCGGGCCGTCAGGTGGCGACATTCACCGCGTGATGCTCGATCCCGCCGCCATGGTCCTCATAGGCATGCCGGACGGTTTCCGCGGCGCATTTGTCGTGGGAGCCGGCAACCAGGGTCGCTGCGGGCGCTTTCCGTTTCGGGTCGAGCGCATGCTGGGCCGCCGCCCTGTAGGCGGCAACGCCGTCGAGTGAATGATCCTCGTGATGATGGGCGTCAACAAGAACCGCGGGCGTCTCTGCGCGAGATCCGGTCTCGTCGTGATGGCGCTGTGCGTCGGACTCGTTACTGTTTCCACGGTTGTCGCCCTGGCCTTTGGAATCCCGGTCCGGGGCGTACTCCGTCGCATGCGTCACGACATTGGCCGCAGGCGGCCTTTCAACTGTCGATGGCATATCGGCCTCCTGGCCTTTTCCTTAAGATACCGCCTTCTGGCAGTTACGAGGAAAAGAGTGGCAAGAAAGAGTTAACAAACCTTTACGACAGGTTAAGAGCCGATGCCAGTCCGGCACAGGTCCTTCCGGCACAGGACATGAAAAAAGCGGGCCGAAGCCCGCTTTTTGAGGAGAGAAGCCTGATTGGATGTCAGGCGCTTGCCTTGTTGGCCGCCCGTTCCGCGCGCTTGCGCTCGTGCGGATCGAGCATCGCCTTGCGCAGGCGGATCGAGTCCGGCGTGACCTCGACCAGTTCGTCGTCGGCGATATAGGAAAGGGCTGCTTCCAGAGTCAGGCGGATCGGCGTCGTCAGCTTGACGGCGTCGTCCTTGCCCGCGGAACGAATGTTCGTCAGCTGCTTGCCCTTCAGCACATTGACCTCCAGATCGTTGCCGCGGGTGTGTTCGCCGATGATCATGCCCGGATAGACCTTGGTGCCCGGATCGATCATCATCGGGCCCCGGTCTTCCAGGTTGAACAGCGCATAGGCGACGGCCTCGCCGGTGCCGTTGGACAGGAGCACGCCGGTGTGCCGGCCCTGGATCGGCCCCTTGTAGGGCTCGTAGCCGTGGAACAGGCGGTTGAAGATCGCCGAACCGCGCGTGTCCGACATCAGTTCGGACTGGTAGCCGATGAGGCCGCGGGTCGGCGCGTTGAAGACGAGACGCGTGCGTCCGCCGCCGGACGGCTTCATTTCCAGGAGGTCGGCCTTGCGCTCCTGCAGCTTCTGGACGACCGCCCCGGAGTATTCCTCATCGACGTCGATGATGACTTCCTCGATCGGCTCCAGCCGGTTGCCGGCATCGTCGAACTGATAGACGACACGCGGACGGCCGACGCCGAGCTCGAAGCCCTCGCGGCGCATGTTTTCGATCAGGATCGCCAGCAGCAGTTCGCCGCGGCCGGAAACGACGAAGGCGTCCGGCTCGTCGGTGTCTTCCACCTTGAGCGCCACGTTGCCCTCCGCTTCCTTCATCAGCCGTTCGCGGATCACGCGCGACTGGACCTTGGAGCCTTCGGTGCCCGCAAGCGGGCTGTCGTTCACCCGGAAGGTCATGGACAGCGTCGGCGGATCGATCGGCTGCGCCTGCAGCGGTTCGCTCACTTCCGGCGCGCACAGGGTGTCGGCAACGGTGGCCTTGGTCATGCCTGCGATCGCGACGATATCCCCCGCTTCGCCCTTTTCGATCGGCTGGCGCTCGAGACCGCGGAAGGCCAGGATCTTGGAGACGCGACCGTTTTCAATCACCTTGCCGTCGCGCGACAGAGCCTTCAGCGGCATGTTCGGAATGGCCGTGCCGGAGACGACCCGGCCGGTCAGGATCCGGCCCAGGAACGGATCGGATTCGATCGTGGTCGCCAGCATGCGGAACGCGCCCGGTTCGGAAGCCGGCGGCGCGACCTTTTCAAGGACCATGTCGAACAGCGGATCCATGTTGTCCTTCGGACCTTCCGGCTCGGTGGCCATCCACTCCTGCTTGGCGGAGCCGTAGAGAACCGGGAAGTCGAGCTGTTCCTCATTCGCGTCCAGCGATGCGAACAGATCGAACACCTCGTCCAGAACCTCGTCGGCGCGCTGTTCCGGCTTGTCGATCTTGTTGATGGCGACGATCGGCTTCAGGCCGAGCTTCAGCGCCTTGCCGAGCACGAATTTCGTCTGCGGCATCGGGCCTTCGGCGGCATCGACCAGGAGGATGACCCCGTCGACCATGTGCAGGATGCGCTCGACCTCGCCGCCGAAATCGGCGTGGCCCGGCGTATCCACGATGTTGATGCGGGTGTCCTTCCAGACCAGGGACGTCACCTTGGCCAGGATGGTGATGCCGCGTTCGCGTTCGATGTCGTTGGAGTCCATCATGCGCTCTTCGGTCCGCTGGTTGTCGCGGAAGGCGCCGGACTGCTTCAACAGCACGTCGATCAGGGTGGTCTTGCCATGGTCGACGTGTGCGATGATGGCGATGTTGCGCAAGTTCATATAAGGCTCCAAAAGACACAGCGGGCCCCGATGGACCCGCATGTCATGTCTGGGCTGTTCAGTTTTCGCTGTTTGGCCCGATTGGCTGAAATTTGCGCTCTATATAGTGCCAACCGACCGTTTGTGCAATGCAGTAAACGCACCGGATCGCTTGACAAGCCAGGGCCCAGAGCGCATATCCATAAGGATTCCTTACTAAAGGTGGTGTTATGAACCTAACCGCCCCGGACGGCGGCGCCAGTTTGATGATTGTCGATATCGCCCGGCTCCTGCGCCGCCGTTTCGAGGCGGCGCTGACGGAAATCGACACCGGTCTGACTGTCGCCGAAGCCCGAACGCTTGCCTTCATCTGGCGCAACCCGGGCCAGCGCCAGGCCGCATTGGCGGAGCGCATGTTCGTCGAACCCATGACCCTGGTCGGTTATCTGGACTCGCTGGAAAAGAGCGGGCTTGTCCAGCGCACCGTCGACCCTACGGACCGGCGCGCCAAGCTGATTACCCTGACCGACGCCGCCGACCCGATCCTTGCCAAGATCGAGCAGGTCATCGATCAGGTTCACGCCGATGCCCTTGGCGGCGTTCCCGAAAGCCGCCGGCAGGAACTCGAGACCCTGCTGGAAACGATGAGGGTAAACCTCCTGAAATCCGAAACGGGTAGCTGAATGACAGGCGCAGCAGGACCGGCGATGAGCGCGCGCCGGACGACGATCCTCGGTGCGGCCCTCGTGGCCATAGGCCCGGTCACCATGGCCCTCTACACGCCGGCAATGCCGCAGCTGGCGGTGGATTTCGGCACGTCCGACGCCCTGATCAAGCTGACCCTGACCACCTATTTCGCGGGGTTCGCCCTGGCCCAGCTCGTCTGCGGCCCGCTGTCCGACGCCTTCGGCCGCAAACCGGTCGCCATCGCCTTTCTCGTGCTTTATCTGGCCTCCACAGTGCTGGCGACGCTGGCACCCGATGTGACCTGGATGCTGATTGCCCGGACCTTGCAGGGGGTCGGTGCCGCCGTCGGCATTGCGGTTTCCCGCGCCATCGTCCGCGACCAGTATACCGGGCAGCATTCGGCGCGGATCATGAACACCATCGGCACCATGCTCGCGCTCGGCCCCGCGATCTCGCCGACCCTGGGCGGCATTATCCTGGAGCTGTTCGGCTGGCGCGAAATCTTCATCTGCATGCTGATCTACGGCGCCGCCCTGATGGCCGCCGTGATCGTGTTTCAACCGGAAACCAACGCGTACCGGAACGTGACGAACATTCATCCGGAGCGGCTGGCGATCAACTACATGACACTGCTCAGAGACCGGAAATTCATGGCTCCGAGTCTTCTGCTCGGCCTGTGCCTGGGCAACATCTACGCGATGGCGACGGTCCTGCCCTTCGTGATGATCCACGACGTCGGCCTGTCCCCGGCACAATTCGGCGTCGGCATGATGTTGCAGTCCCTGTGCTTCATCTCCGGGACCCTCGTCACCGGCCGGATGCTCAAGTATTTCGACGCCGAAAAGCTGGTCCCGCTCGGCATCGTCGGCATGCTCGCCGGAGCGGCGCTCATCGCGATCCTGCTGCGCCTTCATGAGCCGTCATACCTGATCATCATGGGCCCGGTCAGCTTCTTCGCCTTTTCGCTCGCCTTCATCCTGCCGGCGTCCTTCACCTCCGCCATGCGCGACTTCCCCCAGATCGCCGGCGCGGCCTCCTCCATGATGGGTTTCATGCAATTCGGCGGCGGCATCCTCGGCAGCCTCCTGATCGCGTACCTGGGCAATCCGCTCTTCGGAATATCGACCATCATTCCGGCCATGCCGCTTGTGGGCGTCATCCTTTATTACCTGCTCGGCATGAAACCGAAAGTCGCCCGCGCCGCGGCCGAATAACCTCACGCGGCCGGAAACCGGGGAATGACCGGCGAGCCCATCCGGCCGCGATGAACCGTGCGTTGCTCCGTGGCGCCGTCGCGATCGTTCGGGCCGGAGCCGCCTCCCCGGGACGGCTTGGGGTCCCGGTCAGCCGGCAAAGACGTTCCTGCGAAGTGCGTACCCCGGCTCCGGCTCTTGACCCTCTCCTCTCAAAGCGGCACACACGCGGGCAGACAAACAGGATCACAGCCCAAATGCCCAGATGTTCCGGCTATCGTGTGCCGTCAGCGAGTGAACGCGCCCAGGTGATGGGCATCCTGAATGTGACACCCGATTCCTTTTCCGACGGCGGCCGGCATCTTGCCGCGGAACGCGCCATCGCCCATGCCGGGGCCATGAAGGCGGAGGGTGCCGACATCCTGGATATCGGTGGGGAAAGCACCCGGCCCGGCTCCGATCCGGTGTCCCTGGAACAGGAATGGTCCCGCATTGCCCCGGTCCTGGAACCGGTCGCAGAACTCGGCCTGCCCGTCTCCATCGACACCTACAAGGCCGAAATCGCCTGCCGCGCCTGCGCGGCCGGCGCGCTGATCATCAACGACGTGTGGGGCCTGCAGAAGGATCCGGCCATGCCGGATGCGGCGGCGGCGACCGGCGCCCACGTGATCATGATGCACAACCGGCTGGAAGCCGATGCTGCCATCGACATCATGGACGACATCGACCGCTGGTTCGAACGGTCCATGGACCTCGCCGACAGGGCCGGCATCCCGCGGGACAGGCAGATCCTCGATCCCGGCTTCGGCTTCGGCAAGACGATCGACCAGAACTACCGGATCCTGAACCGCCTGGACCAATTGAAAAAGCACGGACTTCCGATTCTCGCGGGCGCATCCCGCAAACGCATGATCGGCGCGGTTCTGGATGCGGCCACGGAGGACCGGCTCTACGGATCGCTTGCCGTTCACCTGATCGCCGTGCAAAAAGGCGCTTCGATCGTCCGGGCTCACGATGTCCGTCCGCACGCGGATGCGGTCCGGATCCTCCAGGCAACGCTGAGCGAATCGGCAAACCGGACTTGAACACCCATGACGACCCAGACACCGATCCGCGTTGCCCTCGGGCTCGGCTCCAATATCGGAAACACCCGTGAAAATCTCGATCTGGCCGTCAGGTATCTGGACGCGACGCCCGGCGTTACGCTGACCGGCCGCTCGTCCGACTACCGCACGCCGCCCTGGGGGCCGATTCCCCAGGACGACTACCGCAACATCTGCATCACCGTCGACACCGTGCTGACACCGCGCGCGCTTCTGGAGCGCTGCCTGGCCATCGAGGCGAGGATGGGGCGTGTCCGCGATGTGCGCTGGGGACCGCGCCTGATCGATATCGACATCCTGGTCTTCGGCGATGAAAAGGTCGACAGGGACGGACTGACCATCCCTCATCCGCGCATGAACGAGCGCGCCTTCGTGCTGATACCGCTTGCCGAAATCTGGCCGGAGGCGCCGCTAAGCGACGGCCGCACGGCCGCCGAGGCCCTGGAGACCTGCCCGGACAAAGACGGCGTTGTCAGGCTGGACGACTGACGTGAGTCTGGCTCAGGTCCCCGACAGCCCCATGAAACTGTCCATGTGGAATCGGGCCTGTTCCGGCGTCTGACGGTAGGCGGCTCCATAAGGACAGGCATGCCTGGCAAGGCAGCCTGAAAGGCACGCCTCACCCTTCCCGCCAGCGAGATGGTCCCGGCAGCGCGGCACATCGTAGCCCTCCGGCCCTGAAATCGCGTCGACCGGGCAGGCCGCAAGGCAGGGCTTGTCCGCACAGGACGGGCACGGTCCTACGCCGATCCCGTCCGCGGCCGGCCCGAGATCGTCGGCCGAGAGGAAGGCTGCGCGGAACCCGGCCCAGGGACCGTAGATCTCATGGACCAGAACCCCGAGCGGACTTGGCGAAAACCCGCCCGCCGTCATCGCCCACTGCTGGAACGGATGGTAAGGCGGACCGTCGAACGGAAAGACGGCCGACAGGCCGAACTCCCCCGCCACGGCGCAAAGAACACGCCGGGTAAAGCGGTCGAGCGGATCGGCTGCACCGTCGCCGAATTCAGGCGATTCGGAAAAAACTGGCCAGATCCCGGGTCCGGTGCTGCCGATCAGGATAAGCGACCGCGCCGGCACCTCCGGAGCGATCCCCGGCAGCACATCGGCCCGTGCCGGTGAAAAGCCGCCCAGCACCAGAAAGCCGTCCCGGCGGCAGCGGTCAGCCAACGCGCTCAGCGGGATCTGCTCCTTGTTCCGACTGTTCATTTCAGGTCGCAATTCCGCACTTCCGTTCCTTCTGTTTCGCCCCGGACCGAATTCTCCCCGCCCACCCGGCAGAAGCCGGCCGACCCCGCCCGGAGGTGCCCGACAGGCCGGGGATTGTGTCCAAAATGACACGGTGCCGGGGCAAGAAACACCCAGAAAGAAAAAACCCCGGCAATCAGGAGCCTTGCTTATTGCGTCCGGACGGCCACCTGTGCTGATTAACTTAATGAAATCTGAAAAGACCAGCCGGACAAGGTCGTCATGAAAAATTATCTACGCAGCATCCTCTGCGGCGCGCTGGTCATCACCGGATCGCACACGGTGGCATCCGCTGCGGACCTGACAGGGAAGACCTCCGGCCTGACGAATGAAGTCAGGGGCGGCGTCCTCTATCACGACCTGATGGGCCGCGAGAGCGGTGTTGATATCAACGCCGAAGTCCTGCTTCGCTGGGCCGCCGTCGACTTCACCATTCCGGGGCTCGGCACCAACGGCATGCTGCGGCCGCATTTCGGCGGCAACCTCAACCTTTCCGGCGACACCAGCATGGTCTATGCGGGTTACACCCTGACCCTGGACCTGACCGACTGGATGTTCATCGAAGGCTCTTTCGGCGGTATGGCCCACAACGGCAACACCGAAAAGACCACGCCGAACACGCTGGCCCTCGGCTGCAACGTCATGTTCCGCGAATCCGCATCCCTCGGCTTCCGCATCAACGAGCGGGTCAACGTCTCCGCGATCATCGAGCACTCCTCGAACAACGGCTACTGCTCGGCCAACAACGGCCTGACCAACGCCGGCGTCCGCCTCGGCTACACGTTCTGAGCTTCCAGGCGGATCAGCAAAAACCAACTTCTTTTTCGTCATCCCGGAAAAGCCGTCAGGCTTTATCCGGGACCGGGGAGCCCCGTGTTTGACGAACCAGGCATAGCGACACCAACAAAGACCTCGGCCCGCCGGTCCCGGCTCTCCGCTAAAGCGTCGTCCGGAATGACCAAATCGGGGTATCTGAAAAATACCTGAAACAAAAAAAGGCCCGGCGGGATGTCCCGCCGGGCCTTTTGTTTAATGCTGCACCAACCTCAGCCGAGGCGGTCGCGCTTGGCCAGGGTGCGCAGGCGCAGGGCGTTGAGCTTGATGAAGCCGGCCGCATCCTTCTGGTCGTAGGCGCCCTGGTCGTCCTCGAAGGTGACCAGCTCTTCCGAGTAGAGCGAATAGGGCGAGGCCCGGCCGACGACGATCACGTTGCCCTTGTAGAGCTTCAACTTCACGGTGCCAGTAACATGCTCCTGGCTCTTGTCGATCAGCGCCTGCAGCATCTCCCGTTCCGGCGAGAACCAGAAACCGTTGTAGATGAGCTCCGCGTAGCGCGGCATCAGCTCGTCCTTCAGATGCCCGGCGCCGCGGTCGAGCGTGATCGATTCCATGGCCCGGTGGGCCGACAGCAGGATGGTGCCGCCCGGCGTTTCATAGACACCGCGGCTCTTCATGCCGACGAAGCGGTTCTCCACCATGTCGAGACGGCCGATGCCGTTGTCGCGGCCGTAGTCGTTGAGCTTGGCGAACAGGGTTGCCGGCGACAGTTTTTCCCCGTTCAGGGAAACCGCGTCGCCCTTCTCGAAGCCGATCTCGATTTCGGTGACCACGTCGGGAGCCTCGGTCGGATCGACCGTGCGCTGGTAGACATATGCCGGCGCCTCCTCGGCCGGATCTTCCAGAACCTTCCCTTCCGAGGAGGAATGCAGCATGTTGGCATCGACGGAAAACGGCGCCTCGCCGCGTTTGTCCTTCGGCACCGGGATCTGGTACTTCTCGGCGAATTCGATCAGGTCGGTCCGCGACTTGAAGGTCCAGTCGCGCCACGGCGCGATCACCTTGATGTCCGGGTTGAGCGCATAAGCCGACAGTTCGAACCGGACCTGGTCGTTGCCCTTGCCGGTCGCCCCGTGGGCGATGGCATCGGCGCCGGTTTCCGCCGCGATCTCGATCAGGCGCTTGGAAATCAGCGGCCGGGCGATCGAGGTGCCGAGCAGGTAGACGCCTTCATAGACCGCATTGGCACGGAACATCGGAAAGACGAAATCGCGGATGAACTCTTCGCGCAGGTCGTCGATGTAGATTTCCTTGATGCCGAGCATCTCCGCCTTGCGGCGCGCCGGTTCCAGTTCCTCGCCCTGACCGAGATCGGCGGTGAAGGTCACCACTTCGCAGCCGTATTCCGTCTGCAGCCATTTCAGGATGATGGAAGTGTCCAGTCCGCCGGAATAGGCCAGCACGACCTTTTTGATGTCACCATGCGCCATGAATGAAAAGTCCGTTCGAGGTCTTGGATGCGCCCGTCAGGGGCCGTTGGATTTGGCGCGCAATTTAGCTGGTAAATAGCCAAGCGCAAGGGCTTCCTTGGGCCATTGCGATACTGCTGCCGTGCGGAGCGGCCGAAACCGACACCGCCAATTCAGCGCATGCAGGCTGAGGTCATGATGCCGCAAGATCCCCGGCCTTCCCGGCAGGGGCATAGCGGGCAAGGATCATGTCGACGCTGTCCTCGATGATCGCGACCATTTCCTCTCTTGTCGCCTGGCGGTTGGCATAGATGTTCGGAAAGAAGCCGCGCGATTTGATCAGGCCAAGGAACTGGGTGGCGGCAAGCTTGGGATCGGGCACGTCGAGCTTGCCCTCCTTCGTCGCCCGGTCCATGAAGTCCTCCACCACGCTGAGCTTCGTCATGCGGGCATCCATGTCCGCGGCAAGGTCCGGATCGCGGATCGTTTCGCTCATGATCATGCGCGCCATGTTCATGAAACAGGGACTGGTCAGAAGGTCGCCTTCCGCCCATCCGAGCCGCATCAGCCCGTCGCGGATCGGCAGGTCCGGATCGTAGGGGACCTCCATCGCGGCGTTGAACTGATCGGCAAGGCACTGGTTGATCGCGTTGAACAGCTCCTCCTTGCATTCGAAATGGTTGTAGACCGTCCGCTTGGAGACCTGGGCGCGCTCGGAAATACGGTCCATGCTGGCGCCGGCAAAGCCCCGTTCCTGAAATTCGGCGATCGCCGCTTCAAGGATCTGTTTCTTTTTTCGTTCCGTGACGGATAGTTTGTTTTTTACCGGCATGACCCCCCTTTCATCTCAAAATTCGCGCCCTATGTAAACTTGGCAGTTTACAAATGTCCCGACTTGAATTTACACTACACGGTGTAGTTTACTTCCTTCAGCCATGTGACCAGCCAGGGGAGGCTTTTTCATATGTCCATCACCCTCACCATCAACGGAGAGCCGCGAACGGTCGACGCGGACCCCGAAACACCGCTTCTGTGGGCCCTTCGGGACGAACTCGGCATGACCGGAACGAAATTCGGCTGCGGCATCGCCCAGTGCGGCGCCTGCACGGTCCATCTGGACGGGATGCCGATCCGTTCCTGCCAGACCATGCTCGAGGATGTCGCCGACGCCTCCATCACCACCATCGAAGGTATCGACGGCAAGGCCGCCAAAGCGGTCCAGGCGGCGTGGCAGGAACTGGAGGTACCCCAGTGCGGCTACTGCCAGTCCGGTCAGGTCATGGCGGCCACGGCCCTTCTCGCCGAGACGCCCAAACCCACTGACGAAGACATCGACATGGCCATGGACGGCAATGTCTGCCGCTGCGCCACCTATGCGCGGATCCGTCAGGCGATCCACCTCGCCGCGGACAAGATGGAGGCCTGATCCATGCTGCACATGCTTGAACACCCCCTCCGCTCGGCCGCTCCCAGCCGCCGCACCTTCCTGAAACTCTCCGCCGGGGCCGCCGGCGGCCTGATGCTCGCCCTCCGCCTGCCGGGCTCCGCCAGCGCGGCCGGTGATGACGCCTCCCTGATCCAGCCCTTCGTCCATATCCGACCCGACAACACCGTCGTCGTCCTGAACAAGCATCAGGACATGGGCCAGGGCAACGCCACCGGTCTGGCGACCCTCGTCGCCGACGAACTGGACGCCGATGTCGCGCAGGTTTCAGCGGAATTCGCCCCGGCAAACGCGGAAGTCTACAAGAACCTCGCCTTCGGCATGCAGGGCACCGGCGGCTCCACCGCGATGGCCAATTCCTTCATGCAGTACCGCCAGGCGGGCGCGGCCGCCCGGGCCATGCTCGTTGCCGCCGCGGCCGAGGACTGGGGCGTCAACGCCTCCGAGATCACGGTCGCCAAGGGCGTCCTTTCCCACGCAAGCGGCAGGTCGGCCACATTCGGCGACCTGGCGGGCCTTGCCGCCAGACAGGAAGTCCCGGCCGAGCCGGTCCTGAAGAACCCGGAAGACTGGGTCTATATCGGCAAGGACTTTCCGCGCCTGGATGCGGCGGACAAGTCCCGCGGCTCCATCGGCTATTTCGGCCTGGACCATCAGGCGGACGGCATGCTGGTCGCCGTCCTCGCCCGCCCGCCGAAATTCGGCGCGGTCGCGACCGGTTTCGACGACACCGAAGCCCGCAAGGTGAAGGGCGTGGTCGATGTCATTTCCGTGCCCAGCGGCGTCGCCGTCCTTGCGACCTCCACCTGGCCGGCGATCAAGGCGCGCGACCTTCTGGAGATCACCTGGGACGACAGCAAGGCGGAACAGCGCGGCACGGCGGAAATGGCTGAAGAACTTGCAGCCATGACGGCAGAAAAAGGCCTGCCCGTCGCAAACGGCCACGGCGATCCGGAAGCCGCTCTCGCGAGCGCCGCAAAGGTCATCGAAGTGGATTACAGCTTCCCCTTCCTCGCCCACGCGCCGATGGAGCCGCTCGACATCACGGTTCTTTTCGACGGCGGCAGCGCCACGTTCTGGACCGGATCCCAGTTCCAGACGGTGGACCAGATGGTCGCCGGCACCGTGCTCGGCCTGACCCCGGACAAGGTCGCCGTCAACACCACCTGGGCCGGCGGCTCCTTCGGCCGGCGCGCCCAGCCGGACAGCCACTACTTCGCCGAAGCGGCCCTGATCGCCAAGGCGCGGCATGACGCCGGTCACGAGGCCCGGCCGATCAAGGTCGTGTGGACCCGCGAGGACGACATCAGGGGCGGCTATTACCGGCCCATGGTCGCCCACAAGGCCCGCGTCGGTCTCGATGACAACGGCAACGTGACCGGCTGGCATCACCGGGTCGCCGCCAAGTCGATCATGATCGGCACGGCCTTCGAGCCGTTCACGGTCAAGAACGGCGTCGATGCGACGACCGTCGAAGGGGTGGACGAACTGCCGTACGACCTCCCGGCGTTCCAGGCGGAGGCCCACAACGCGGAAACGCCGGTGCCGGTCCTGTGGTGGCGCTCCGTCGGCCATACCCACACGGGCTATGTGGCGGAGACCATGATCGACCGTCTGGCAAAGGAGGCCGGCGAGGACCCCCTCGACTACCGCCTGAAGCGGATCACGAAGGACCAGCGCTATGCCGGCGTCCTGAAACTGGCCGCGGAAAAGGCCGGCTGGAGCAATCCGCTGCCGGACGGCCGCTACCGGGGCATCGCCGTGGTCAAGTCCTTCAACTCCTACGTGGCGGAGGTGGCGGAAATCTCCTTCCGCGACGACGGCACGGTGAAGGTGGAAAAGGTGGTCTGTGCCGTCGACTGCGGCATTCCGGTCAATCCGAAGAACATCATTGCCCAGATGGAGGGCGGCATCGGCTACGGCCTCGGCGCCATCCTGCGCAATGAGATCACCATGACCGATGGCGTGGTCGATCAGGAGAACTTCGACACCTACCTGCCGATCCGCATGACGGACATGCCGGAAATCGAGGTCCACATCGTGCCGTCCACGGAAGCGCCCACCGGGGTCGGCGAGCCCGGCACCCCGCCGATCGGCCCGGCCGTCGCCAACGCGATCGCCGCGGCCAGGGGCGAGTGGATCACCGACCTGCCGCTGTCAAAGCACGGCCTGGCGTAAACAGCTCAAGCGAAAGAACAAATAGGGCCGCCCCTCGGGCGGCCCTACTCTTTAGGCAAAGCAATGCCTCTTGCACCGGTCTCCGCCCTTAGGGCAGGGCAATCTCATTTGGTCGAATTCGTCGATCACACGCTCCATGTCACTTCTCCCATGGGGAGAGGTCGGTGCGAAGCACCGGGTGAGGGGTTTTAAATTCTCCGTATCCCATTGACGCTGCATCCCCTCACCCCGGCCCTCTCCCAATCGGAGAGGGAGTTGGACTGTGCCATATGCATTCGCCCTGCCCCCTTGAGGGGGAAAATGGAGCAAAGAGCCAAGCTGTCATCAAACCTCAGGCAGGCCCGCTCAGCTTTCCCGCCAGCGCACCACGGCGGCGGTCACAAGGCCGAACAGCAGGTGGCCGACGAGCGAGGCCCAGGTCAGGGTGATGAAGCCGAGGAACGGCGGCAGGCCCGCGAAGATATGCGCCATGATGTAGAGCGCGAAGATCCACAGGCCGGCGCCGAAGCCGAGGCCGACGATCCACCACGGCAGGAACGGTGTGACGACCCGCGCGATCGGCCGGGCGATGAACAGGTAGCCGAGCGGATAGAACACCACGCCGACCACGCCGTGGATCATCTCGGCGAGAAACAGGTTCCGGAACCCGAACACCGACTGCACGAGCGCCGCCGGCTGTAGAGGTCCGCCGACCCACAAGGGCGTGAGCGCGCGTGCCCAGATCTCCCAGGTCAGATCGGCGGCAATGCCCGCGATGACGGCCGTAATAAGGGTGGCCGCCGTCAGCGGCGGAAAGAGCGAGGACGGGCCGCCGGCCCGCATGGCATGTGAACTGTTCATCTGAAATCCCCCAAAAGGCGGTCGTTTGCATCGCGCCGGAAAAAAGCTCCGGTCCATTGCAGATGGGCCGGAAACCGCTCGCGATCAAATCAAGCCTTGTTCAGGAGAATGTGGCCTCAGATCACGAAAAGGAAGGCGTTTCGTGATCCGGACATCGGCCGCAACAGGGCATCAGGCGGAGGCCGCCGCCTCTCGGTCCTTCTTGCGCATGCGCTCCGAAGCCGACTTGAGCTGGCCGCAGGCGGCGAAGATGTCGCGGCCGCGCGGCGTGCGGATCGGCGAGGCGTAGCCGGCCCGGTTGACGATGTCGGCGAATTCCTCGATCCGCTCCCAGTCGGAGCATTCATATTCGGATCCCGGCCAGGGATTGAACGGGATCAGGTTTATCTTGGCCGGAATGCCCTTCAGCAGACGCACCAGATCGAGCGCGTCCTGGTTGCTGTCGTTGACGCCCTTCAGCATCACGTATTCGAAGGTGATGCGCTTGGCGTTGGACAGGCCCGGATAGGACCGGCAGGCATCGAGCAGGTCCTTGATCGGCCACTTCTTGTTGATCGGCACCAGCACGTCGCGCAGATCGTCGCGCACCGCGTGCAGCGAGATCGCCAGCATGCAGCCGATTTCCGCGCCGGCGCGGGCGATTTCCGGCACCACGCCGGAGGTCGACAGGGTGATCCGGCGCTTGGAGAGCGACAGCCCCTCGCCGTCGGAGGCGATCAGCAGCGCCTTCTTGACGTTGTCGAAATTGTAAAGCGGCTCGCCCATGCCCATCATGACGATGTTGGACACCAGCCGGCCTTCCGACGGAACGATGGCACCCTGGGGCGTTGAAGCGTCCGGGAAGTCGCCCAACCGGTCGCGGGCAATCAGGATCTGGGAGAGGATTTCTTCCGCCGTCAGGTTGCGCACCAGCTTCTGGGTGCCGGTGTGGCAGAAGGTGCAGGTCAGCGTGCAGCCGACCTGCGAGGAGATGCACAGCGTTCCCCGGCCCTCTTCGGGAATGTAGACGGTCTCCACCTCGACGGGCCGGCCGGCGCCGCGCGCCGGAAAGCGGAACAGCCACTTGCGCGTGCCGTCGACGGAGATCTGTTCGGAGACGATTTCCGGGCGCGCGATTGTGAAGGCCTCCGCGAGCTTCGCGCGCAAGTCCTTGGCGATATTGGTCATCAGCGCGAAGTCGGAAACGCCGCGCACATAGAGCCAGTGCCAGAGCTGGGAGGCGCGCATGCGCCGCTGCTTTTCCGGCACGCCGATGTCGGCCATCGCCTCGGCCAGCTCTTCGCGCGTCAGGCCGATCAGGGTCGGCTTTTCGTCCTCTGCGGACACGGAGGCCGGAATGCCGGAAACCGTCGGCGCGTTCGGGTTGTCCCGCGCGATGTCGAGCGTTATCGCCATGTGCTGATCCGTTTTTCGTCCGCTTTTCCGCGGACACTTATCCCGCAACCGGGCATCCTCATGCCAGGCCGAACCGGTATATAGGGCTTCCCGGCCTGAATTTCAGCCACCCATCCGTTTCCCGCCGCCTGGCGCGACCGGTCCTTCCGGTCCGGTGCTTCGGATGCGGTCAAAACCATATTAACGGCGAAAAATCAAGTTTTCCGGGAATTTCGGTCGCCTGGACAAAAAGAAACAAAAAGGGCCGGTCCGCCGGCCCCTTCTGTCAGACTTTTGCGTGTCCGCCTCAGCGGCAGGCGTCGGTGGCGCTCTTGATCGCCGCCGTCACCCCCGACAGCGAGAACTTGTAGGTCGTCTGGGTGCCGCGGCTCGATTCGCCGCGGACCGTCATGTCGCGACCGGCCTTCATGGCGCCGACCAGCTGCGCTTCGGTCGCCGCGTTGTCGACCCAGGCCCCGTCGTTGTTGGTGAACATCGCGAAGCTCTTGCCGTCCACATCGACCGAAACGGTCGACTTGTCCTTCAGCGGATAACCGACCAGCAGGCTCGGCTCCTCCGAAACGCCTTCGGCGGGCCGGCTGGTGACGAAGAAGAAGACATCGCCGTGATTCCGGTCCCCCGGAAGCATCTGCGTCGGCTTTGTCAGCGCGTAACAGACCTTCCCGCTGCCGCTCGCCATGACATAGGCTGCCCAGTCCTTATGCTGTTTCAGCAATGTCGGGGTCTGTGCGAAAGCCGCTGCACTCGAAAATAGGAGGCCCGCGAGGGCCAAGATCAGCGTTTTTGCTTGCATCATCTCCACACCGTTTGGCTCGTGACAGTTCGTTTGCATTCTATTCAAATGCCATAGGGCATATAAACCTTGCTTTAATGATAACTTAAAGCCGGTTACGAAAGGGTTGAGAGCCCGAATTTACGGACATTGAAGTCCTGACCCCGCAGTCTCATGGTCGGGCACAGGCTTTTTGGATAAATCGGGCAGCAGTGTGGCGGCACCGTTCCGAAATGCGCCGGCCCGCTCCCAAAACCTCAGTTGCCCGGCACCTTGCGGCCCGTGCGCATCACCGGACCGCCCTGGACATGTTTGGGAATGTCCGCGCTCGGCGCGCCGGCGGTAATCGAGCGCTCCCGGTAGCGGCCCAGCGCCCGGTGGCGGTCGTACATGACGATCGCGCCCGCCATCGCCACATTGATGCAGAACTTCGTCGGGATCTTCACCACGTGATCACAGCGCGCCAGCATTTCCGGCGACAGCGACCCCCGTTCCGGGCCGAACACATAGGCCGCCTGCAGGGGATGCCCGAAACTTGGCAGGTCGATGGCCTCGTCGGTCAGTTCGATGCCGACCAGCTGGCAGCCGCGCGGCAGGTCCATGGTGTCGACACTGTCCCAGGCGAAATAGGGCAGGTGTCCCGGGCTCTTGGAGGTATCGGACGGCGGCGCCTTGCGGATCGCCTTGTCCGCATCGACGGTGAAGAAGAAGCTCGCCCCGAACGCATGCGCGGAGCGCATGAGCGTGCCGAGATTCATCCGTTTCGACAGCCCTTCCGCCCCGACCGCAAAATATCCGCGCATTCCGTAAGTCCATCTCTTCTGAAGTGCGCTCTAAATACCGGCCGAGACCGAAAATTCAACCGCTGCAGGGGGAAAGACGGTTAATGAAGCCTTTAAGGCCAAAAAGAGGCATGCTAACAACTAGGGTCAGGACCCTAATACATTCTTTGAATTTCTTGAGAGATTTCCACCCGTGAAAGCCTGCCTTTGCAAAGCCTTCGGGCCGCCGTCCTCGCTCGTCATTGAAGAAACAGCGGACCCGGTCCCGGAACCCGGCGACGTGCTGGTACGGGTCAGGGCCTGCGCGCTGAACTTCTTCGACACGCTGATCATCCAGAACAAGTACCAGACCAAACCGGCCCTGCCGTTTTCGCCTTCGGCGGAATTCGCCGGGGTCGTCGAGGCCATCGGCGAAGGCGTGGAAGAGGTGGCACCGGGCGACCGGGTCATGGGTTATCTCGGCTATGGCGCGGCCCGCGAACTGGTTGTCACCGCCGAGGACCGGCTGGTCAGATTGCCGGACGAGGTTTCCTTTGAGGCCGCCGCCGGGCTGACGGTCACCTACGGCACCACGCTGCACGCCTTTCGCGACCGCGCAAAACTGCAGGAAGGCGAAACGGTCGCCGTGCTGGGGGCATCCGGCGGCGTCGGCCAGGCGGCGGTCGAAATCGCCACGCTCATGGGCTGCCGGGTGATTGCCTGCGCCTCGTCGGACGAAAAGCTCGCCTTTGCCCGCAGCCTCGGCGCGGCGGAGACCGTCAACTATTCGACGCAGCCGCTGAAGGAAACGCTGAAAGGCCTGACCAACGGCGAAGGCGTCGACGTGGTCTACGATCCGGTCGGCGGGGAACTTGCCGAGCAGGCCCTGCGCGCGACCGCCTGGGAAGGTCGTTTCCTGGTGATCGGCTTTGCCGCCGGCGACATTCCGAAGATCCCGCTCAACCTCGTGCTTCTCAAGGGCTGCGACATCCGCGGCGTCTTCTGGGGCGAGGCCGTCGTCCGTGATCCCGAAGGCCATCAGGAAAACATGCGCCAACTGCTGGACTGGGTCGCGAAAGGGCGGCTCAACCCGCATGTGCATGCGATCTATCCGCTGGAGGATATCGCCACCGCCCTGGAGGAAATCGCCGCGCGCAGGGTGCTCGGCAAGGTGATCGTCACGCCCTAGCCTGCATTTCTCAGGCCGAGAACTCCGCGATCACCGGTGCGTGGTCCGACGGCTTTTCCCAGCCGCGCGCGTCGCGCAGGACCTGCGTGCCCCTGATCGCGTCCGACAGCGGCGGCGACACCCAGACATGGTCGAGGCGCCGGCCCTTGTCGGCCGCAGACCAGTCCTTTGCCCGGTAGCTCCACCACGTGTAGAGCTTTTCCTCCATGGGTGTGAACCGGCGCATGGCATCGATCCAGCCGCCGGATTCCCGGACGTTCTCGAACAGCTCGGTCTCCACCGGCGTGTGGCTGACCACCTTCAGCAGCTTCTTGTGCGACCACACGTCCTCCTCGTAGGGCGCCACGTTGAGGTCGCCGACCAGCACGGCGGGCCGGGCGGTCTCCTCGCCCTTGAGCCAGTCCTTCATCTCCGCGAAGAAATCGAGCTTGTGGCCGAACTTCGGATTGATCTCCCGGTCCGGTTCGTCGCCGCCGGCCGGAACATAGAAATTATGCAGCCGCAACGTCGAGCCGTTGAACGGCACGTCGGCCGCGATATGGCGGCTGTCGCCCATGGCGCAGAACGCGCGGCGCTCGATGTTCTCCAGAGGCAGGCGCGAGACGGTCGCCACGCCGTGATAGCCCTTCTGGCCGTTGATGGCGATATGCCCGTAACCGGCCTTGCGGAACGCGCCTTCGGGAAAATTCGCGTCCGGGCACTTCGTTTCCTGCAGGCACAGCACGTCCGGCTGCACCTCCGCCAGAAGCTTCTCCACGATCGGCATTCTGAGCCGCACGGAGTTGATGTTCCAGGTCACGATGGTCAGACGCTTGGGCATGGGAATCCTTTTTGAAGGGCATTTGGACCATTGCCACCAGTCATAGGGATTCGTGGGCCGCGCGCCTAGGGGCAAATCGTCCTGCCGTAGCATCAGCTGACATCTTCAGCCCCTCCGTCCCGCCCGTTTTCCACCCCGTCAAGCCCGGGCGATCTTGTTCACAATCGCGCGGTCTCCATATTCCGTTAGGAAAACTCGGTCATTTTAGGCGTGAGTTTTAGCATTTCCTTCACCAAACGAGCGCGCCGTGAGTTTCCTTTTCAGACGCCTGCTACCTGTTATCGCACTGGTTTTCCTCGGGTCCTGCTCGGCTTACGAGTTTCCGGACCCGACCCCGGAGGACTATGCCGTCCATGGCATCGACATTTCCCGCTGGCAGGGCGACGTGGACTGGCACGCGGTTCGCAAGGACGGAATTTCCTTCGCCTGGATCAAGGCGACCGAAGGCGGCGACCACACCGATCCGCGTTTCCTGGAAAACTGGCATGGCGCGAAGGCTGCCGGCCTGCCCCGGGGCGCCTATCATTTCTATTATTTCTGCCGTCCGGTGGAAGAGCAGATCTCCTGGGTCAAGGAAACCATCCCCGTCGATCCGGACGCCCTTCCGCTGGTGCTCGACATGGAGTGGAACGCCCATTCCAAGACCTGCCGCGAGCGGCCGGGGCGTGAAAAGATCCTGCGCGACATGACTGTCTTTCTGGATGCCATGGAAGCGCATTACGGCAAACGGCCGGTGATCTATTCCTCCGTCGACTTCCACCGCGACCGCCTTGTCGACGCCTTGCACGACGAGCAGTTCTGGCTGCGCTCTGTCGCCGCCTATCCGAACCGGGTCTACCAGAAACGGGAGGACTGGTACTTCTGGCAGTACACGGCCGAAGGCAGGGTGGACGGCATCAAGGGCGACGTCGACCGCAACGTCTTCTTCGGCGCGAAGTCCCAGTTCAGGGACTGGCTGGAAGGCACGCTGAAGCGGTACTAGGAAATGGCCTGGCGCCGGGACCCTAGCGGATGAAGATCTGGTGGGCCATGTCCTTGCCGTTGCTCACCGTCACCTGGGTGAAACCCATCAGCTTGCAGAAATCCAGGAAGTTCAGCTTGTACGGCTCCGCGGCCTGGGAAAAGAGCGGTGTCGCCCTGGCCATCGACGTCAGCGAGGCCAGCAGCGCCCGCAGCCGGAACAGCGTGTCGTACTGCCCGTCGCCGCTGGCAACGATGATCAGCTTCTCCAGCTGCTCGCCCTTGGCGAACAGGTGATAGCCCGGCACGTGGTTCTGGTCGAACTGCTGTGCGGCCAGACCGACGACGAACGCCGCCCGCGAACTTACCGTCGCTTCCGGATCCGCCTTGACCTCGGTGCCGTAGGTTTCACGCGACTGCGGCGTCGGATAGTAGTACCCGGCATGGGAATCGAACCCCTGCGCCTTCACGGGCAGGGCCGAAAGCAGGACCGCGACGACCAACGATCCGCACAAGACCGGCACTCTGGATAACTGACGCATGATTCCCCCCTGTTCCGCAGGGAGGTTAGCGTCTCGGGGGGCAATTACACAAACAGATTGTTACGGCTTCGGCCCGGCCATCACCAGCGACCAGAACACCTTGTGCTTGGCGTTTGGCGCGTAAGCCGTCGCGATCCCGAGCCGCGTTGCCTTGTCGTCCAGCATGACCTTGTCGTGCTTGGGCGATTCCCGCCAGCCGGAAAAGGCCTCGGCCAGCGTGCGGTAGCCGCCGCTGACGTTTTCGACCGCGTGCGTGCCCGGCTCGCCGATCGAGGCCATGCGCGTTTCAAGCTGCTGTTCCTTCGGCAGCGATGCCCTGACATCGCCCGCCCTGGCCATGGCCGCGGCCTGGGACGCCGCAATCGCCGACAGGGACGGATCGACCCTGACCGGCCCGAGACCGCTGTTGGCCCGGTACTGGGAAATCATCTGGGCGGCGGTCTGCTGGTCGACGGACGCATCGACCCGGGCCATGCTCTTGTAGAAGGAGGGTGTTTCCGTCTCCGAAACGCAGGCAGACAGGAGAAGGGCCGCCGCACCGGCAACGCCGATTCGCACAAACGCACCCGTCAACAGTTTGAAAAGGTTCATGAACTTCGCTCTGCCTGAAAATGTTCCCCGGGGAGATCGGCCAATCCTGAACCAGCAATCGCCGCCGAACAAAGCTTATTTGAGGCAAGGCACGGGAAATACGGAACGAACGCGGCGCTTCTGATGAGAGCTTGCAACCTGAGCGCACCGACCTCCCTCGGTTGTCCTCCCAGCGCAGGCTGGGATCCAGTAAACACAAGCGCTTGCGGCTTCAAATGACACCGGGGCTACTGGATCCCGGTCTCTCGCTGCGCTCGAACCGGGACGACAGCCTGTGTACGGGGCACATCCTTGCCCAAGACCGTGTCCGTCACCCCGGACGCAGCGAAGCGGAGATCCGGGGCCTACTCGTTTGCAGAGCTCTCGTCGCCCTGATCGAAGCTGCGGCGAGCGGTGTTGCGAGTAGGCCCCGGCTCAAGGCCGGGGTGACGGTTGAGTGTAGGGTAAGGCCGTACCGAATCCCGACACCAAAGTCATCCTCCCAAAAACGAAACCAGCCCGCCGGGGCGGGCTGGTTGGCCTGGCCTGCCCCGAAAGACAGGCCCGGGCGGCTCAAGCGGTCCTTGAGCCCCTGGGAGCTTGTAACGACCTCAGCTCTTGCCGGCGTCGAGCACGTCCTCGAAGGTGCGCAGGCCCGCGACCGGCGCGTTCACCAGCACCGCCATGTTGCCCGGCGCATGCTCGTTCTTCCACATCTTGGTATGCGCCCTGGGGATCTGCTCCCACGGGAAGACCTCGCTCATGCACGGGTCGATCCGCCGCTCGATCATCAGCTTGTTGGCCGCCGACGCCTGCTTCAGATGGGCGAAGTGCGATCCCTGGATACGCTTCTGGTGCATCCACACGTAACGGGCGTCGAAGGTGATGTTGAAGCCGGTCGTGCCGGCGCAGAACACCACCATGCCGCCGCGCTTGACCACGAAGGTGGACACCGGGAAGGTCGCCTCGCCCGGGTGCTCGAACACCATGTCGACGTTGACGCCCTTGCCGGTGATGTCCCAGATCGCCTTGCCGAACTTGCGCACCTCGTTGAACCAGGCCTTGTATTCGTCCGAATTGACCTTCGGCAGCTGGCCCCAGCACTTGAAGTCCTTGCGGTTGATCACGCCCTTGGCGCCGAGGCTCATGACGAAATCGCGCTTGTCTTCTTCGGAAATCACGCCGATGGCATTGGCTCCGGCCGCCGCGCACAGCTGGGTGGCGAACACGCCGAGCCCGCCCGAGGCGCCCCAGACCAGCACGTTGTCGCCCGGGCGCAGGATATGCGGACGGTGGCCGAACAGCATGCGGTAGGCGGTCGCCAGCGTGAGCGTGTAGCAGGCGGCCTCTTCCCAGGTCAGGTGCTGCGGCCGCGGCATCAGCTGGCGCGCCTGGACGCGGGCATACTGCGCAAACGACCCGTCCGGGGTCTCATAGCCCCAGATCCGCTGGGACGGCGAGAACATCGGGTCACCGCCGTTGCACTCCTCGTCGTCGCCGTCGTCCTGGTTGCAGTGGATCACGACCTCGTCGCCCACCTTCCAGCGCTTCACCTTCGACCCGACCTTCCAGACGATGCCCGAGGCATCCGATCCGGCGATGTGATACGGCACGCTGTGCACGTCGAAGACGGAGATCGGTTCCCCGAGACCCGCCCAGATGCCGTTGTAGTTGACCCCGGCCGCCATCACGAGCACCAGGACCTCGTCATCGCCGATTTCCCAGGTGGGCAGCACTTCCAGCTGCATCGCCTCTTCGGGCGGACCATGGCGCTCGCGCCGGATCGCCCAGGCGTACATCTGCTTCGGCACATGGCCGAGCGGCGGGATTTCGCCCAGTTCATACAGATCTTTAACAGGTGCCGTCACGAGTTCAGCCTCTGGTGTCTGGTTGTCATTGGCTTGTGCCGTTGACGTCATTCTTGTCTCCTCCGGTTCCGTCCCTGCTTGCGAAAGCTGGCTCAATCTATCGCATTGCAAAAGCCGTTCAGGGCCAAAAGCCCCTGTTTGCGCAACTATCCTGCTTAAAACAGCCGATTTCTATACGACTATTGCTTAACTTGCCTTTCAATCCAAGCTGCTTTTTGCATTGCATATAAAAGGGCTTTTCAGCCCGCGCAGAAAACGGCATGGTTTCAGGTCATTAGGACAATAAAGAAAACCAGAGCGAGGACGGGGCATCAGACGGCGGAAACGCGCCGGTTCTGGAGCCCCTGGGAGATGAAGAGATGAGCACGCCCGATCAAGGCCGCGACCGTCCGTGGATTTTCCGCACCTATGCAGGCCATTCCACGGCCTCGGAATCCAACAAGCTCTACCGGACAAACCTGGCCAAGGGCCAGACCGGGCTGTCCGTCGCCTTCGACCTGCCCACCCAGACCGGCTACGACCCGGACGACCTGCTGGCGAAGGGCGAGGTCGGCAAGGTCGGTGTGCCGATCGCCAATCTCGGCGACATGCGCGCCCTGTTCCACGAGATCCCGCTGGAACGCATGAACACCTCCATGACGATCAACGCGACGGCGCCCTGGCTGCTGGCGCTTTATGCCGCCGCCGCCGACGAGCAGGGCGCGGACCGAAAGCTCCTCTCCGGCACCACCCAGAACGACATCATCAAGGAATATCTCTCCCGCGGCACCTATGTGTTCCCGCCGGCCCCGTCCCTGAAGCTGACCACGGACGTGATCGCCTGGACCTATTCCAACATGCCGAAGTGGAACCCGATGAACGTCTGCTCCTACCATCTGCAGGAAGCAGGCGCGACGCCGGTTCAGGAGCTTTCCTTCGCGCTGGCGACGGCAGTCGCCATCCTCGACAGCATGAAGGCCTCCGGCGCCATTCCCGAAGAGGATTTCCCGAAGGCCGTCGGCCGGATTTCCTTCTTCGTCAACGCCGGCATGCGCTTCGTCACCGAAATGTGCAAGATGCGCGCCTTCACCGAGCTGTGGGACGAGATCTGCCGCGAGCGCTACGGCGTTCAGGACGAAAAGTACCGCCGCTTCCGCTACGGGGTGCAGGTCAACTCCCTGGGGCTCACCGAACAGCAGCCGGAAAACAACGTCTACCGCATCTTGTTGGAAATGCTCGCCGTGGTGCTGTCGAAGAACGCCCGCGCCCGCGCCGTGCAATTGCCCGCCTGGAACGAGGCCCTCGGCCTGCCCCGGCCCTTCGACCAGCAGTGGTCGCTCCGGATGCAGCAGATCGTCGCCTACGAGACCGACCTTCTGGACTATGCCGACATCTTCGACGGCTCGACCGAGATCACCAGGAAGGTCGAGGCGCTGAAGGAGGAGGCCCGCGAGGAGCTCGCCCGGATCGACGACATGGGCGGGGCGATTGCCGCCGTGGAATCGAGCTACATGAAGCGCAAGCTGGTGGAATCCAATTCCGCCCGCCTGGCGGCGATCGAGGCCGGCGAGCAGATTGTCGTCGGCGTCAACAAGTGGACCGAAGCCGAGCCCTCGCCGCTGGCAGGCACCGAGGGTGGCGCCATCCTGACCGTGCCGGAGCACGTCGAGGACGAGGCCATCGAGAAGATCAGGGCCTGGCGCGAAGCCCGGGACCAGGCCGCCGTCGACGCGGCCCTGACAGAGCTGAAATCGGCCGCCAGCGAAGGCCGCAACATCATGGAGCCGTCGATTGCCGCAGCCAGGGCCGGCGTCACCACCGGCGAGTGGGGCCGAACCCTGCGCGAAGTCTTCGGCGAATACCGCGCACCCACCGGCGTCGGCCAGTCCGCCCGCGACGATGCCGGCGATCTGGCCTCCGTGCGTGAAGGCGTCGACGCGGTGTCGGCCAAACTCGGCCGCCGGCTGAAATTCCTGGTCGGCAAGCCCGGCCTCGACGGCCATTCCAACGGCGCGGAACAGATCGCCGTGCGCGCCCGTGACTGCGGCATGGAGGTTGTCTACGAAGGCATCCGCCTGACCCCGGCCCAGATCGTCAACGCGGCGATTGAAGAGGACGTGCACGTCATCGGCCTGTCCATCCTGTCCGGCTCCCACCTGGCGCTGGTGCGCGACGTCATGGACCGGCTGCGCGCGGCGGGCGTGGACGACATCCCGGTCGTCGTCGGCGGCATCATCCCCGACGAGGACGCCGCCGGCCTGAAGGCCATGGGGGTTGCCGCCGTCTACACGCCGAAGGACTTCCAGCTCACCGACATCATGGCCGACGTGGTCAACATCGTTGCGGCTCGGGCCGAAAAGGCGGCCTGAAGCGGGGCATTTCGGAAAACCGGTTTACGGCAACCAGGAAACGCTGCTTTCCTGTCATCACCATCAACCGGAGTTGCCCGAATGACCGCGCTCAGCCCCCGCCCCTGGGTTCCCGCCGCCTGCGAGACCCACGTCCAGGCCCTCGCCCGGCACGCCGAGGAACCATCGCACACCGTGGCGGGACGCATCGATGCGCTGATTGCGGAAAACCGGCGCATTCACGAAGACGCCTGCTTCAACCTCAACCCGGCCTCCAATGTGATGAACCCGAAGGCGGAAGCCGTGCTGTCCGCCGGGCTTGGGTCACGCGCCTCCCTCGGTTATCCCGGCGACAAGTACGAGACCGGCCTGGAGGCGATCGAGGAGATCGAAGTCCTTGCCGCCGAGCTCTCCGCGGAGATCTTCAAGGCGAACTACGCCGAAGTCCGCGTCCCCTCCGGCGCCATCGCCAACCTCTATGCCTTCATGGCGACCTGCCAGCCGGGCGACACCATCATCGCCCCGCCCGCTGCCATCGGCGGCCATGTCACCCACCACGAGGCGGGCTGCGCCGGGCTCTACGGCCTGACAATCCATCACGCCCCGGTCGACGCGGACGGCTACACGGTCGACCTCGACGGCCTGCGGGCGCTTGCCCTCAAGGAACGCCCGAAGCTGATCACCATCGGCGGCAGCCTGAACCTGTTCGAGCATCCGGTGAGAGAAATCCGCGCTATTGCCTCGGAGGTCGGCGCCTGGGTCCTGTTCGATGCCGCCCACCAGTGCGGCCTGATTGCCGGCGGGGCCTGGGAAAACCCGCTCGACAACGGCGCCGACCTGATGACCATGAGCACCTACAAGAGCCTCGGCGGCCCGGCCGGCGGCCTCATCGTCACCAATGACGCCGACCTCGCAAAGCGGCTCGACGCCATCGCCTTTCCCGGCATGACCGCCAATTTCGACGCCGGCAGGACGGCGGCCCTCGCGCTCACCATGCTCGACTGGCGTGACCACGGCAAAGCCTACGCCAGGGCGATGCAGGACACGGCCAAAGCCTTCGCCGCGGACCTCGATTCACGGAACATCCTGGTCTTTGCAAAAGCGCACGGTTTCACCACCTCGCACCAGTTCGCCGTGGAGGCCGCTTCTTTCGGCGGCGGCCAGACGGCGGCGAAGAAAATCGCCAGGGCCGGCTTCCTTGCCTGCGGCATCGGCCTGCCCGTCGCCCCGGTCGAGGGCGACCTCAACGGCTTGCGCATCGGCACGCCGGAACTGGTCCGCTGGGGTGTCACGGTCAAGGACATCCCCGAAATCGCTGGCCTCGTGGCCGAAGCGCTGACGAGCGAGACCCCGGAAGCCCTCGCCCCGAAGACCGCCGCCCGGCGCAGGACCTTCAACACCGTGCATTACGTCAACGGTTAGTTCGGTTCCAACATCTTCGCCGCCTTGCCGTTTGACCGATGCGAGTGGATTGCCCGGACTTCGCCGTGCAATGACACCGGGGGAGAGGTAAAGCTTCCCCAAACACTCTGCGTCATCACACGGCGAAGCCCGGGTGATCCAATCCACCTCGCCACGCATACCGAAAGCCGCGATGGTTCGCATCCCGATCCACCCGGATCGGCTGGAGGGGAAATGCCGTAGCCTATGGCGATAGGTAATCTGTAGGATGCGCCGACGACTTCGCCCCACCGCCTTTCCCTCCCCCAAACGGCGGGCTTGCGCTTGTGCGGTGCAAACGGCTTAATCGGCGGAACGAAAACCAAAGGCGGGAGCGAGCCGGTGACCAAGACCAGTGCGGGCAATTTCTTTGAGGACTTTTATGTCGGCCAGGTGATCCGCCACGCGACCCCGCGCACGGTCACCAGCGGCGATGCCGCGCTTTACACCGCGCTCTACGGCTCCCGCTTCGCCGTCCAGTCCTCCGATGCCCTCGCGAAGGACCTCGGCTATGCCCATGCGCCGATAGACGACCTGCTGACCTTCCACGTGGTCTTCGGCAAGACCGTGCCGGACATTTCCCTCAACGCCGTCGCCAATCTCGGCTACGCGGGCGGGCGCTTCCTCGCCCCGGTCTATCCGGGCGATACGCTCTCGGCCGTCTCGGAAGTGATCGGCAAGAAGGAGAATTCCAACGGCAAGACCGGCGTCGTCTATGTGCGCTCGACGGGCTACACCTCCGACGGCACCGAGGTGCTGGACTATGTGCGCTGGGTGATGGTCAACAAGCGCGATCCGGAAAGCCCGGCACCCGACGCCGTCGTCCCGGACCTGCCGGCCGCAATCGACCCGAAAGCCCTGGGCAATGCCGTGCCCATGCTCGACACCGCCTGTTGGGACAACGATCTCACCGGCTCCAAATTCCGCTTCGGCGACTACGAGGTCGGCGAGAAGATCGACCATGTGGACGGCATGACCGTGGAGGAGGCCGAGCATCAGCTCGCCACCCGGCTTTACCAGAACACGGCCAGGGTGCATTTCAACCAGCACACGGAAGGCCAGGGCCGTTTCGGCCGCCGGCTGATCTACGGCGGCCATGTGATCTCGCTCGCCCGGGCGCTCTCCTTCAACGGCCTGGGCAACGCGTTCCATATTGCAGGGATCAACGGCGGCCGCCACGTCGCCCCGCTCTTTGCCGGCGACACGGTCTATGCCTGGTCGGAAGTGCTTTCAAAGTCGGAGCTGGAAGGCCGCACCGACGTCGGCGCCCTGCGCCTGCGCCTGGTCGCCACCAAGAACCGCCCCTGCGCCGGTTTCCCGCTGAAAACGGAAGACGGCAAATACGAAGACGGCGTCATCCTCGATTTTGATTATTGGGCGCTGATGCCGAAGTAGGGCGGGACGGCCGCCTCTTCCCCCGTCATTCCGGACCGTGTGGCGCGCCAGCGCCATCACGAGATCGGTAGCATGTCCCGGACTTGATCCGGGATCCAGCTGACAGCGCGAGCGCCAGCGATCACCTGATCTATTGGCGGACTGCCGAAAGCACGCGCACTCAAGCAGAAAGCGCGTGAAATTATCAACAGACATAGCAAACAATACCTAGACTCAAAATAAAGACTCAGGCAGCATTTACATTACTACTGGCCCGCCAAAGCCCCGATCGGCAATCGGCTACCCGGAAGCGGTAATACCAGTAGCTCATGCTCGGACCGAATGAGCGGGATTGCCGTCGGTTATTGTACATCGGGATGATGAGACAACCGAGAGCCACATGGGACGTACCGGAAGCGGTCACGTGACGCAGATGGTGCACCGATGAACCGGTTAACGGCGGGTTGTTCCGTTAAATCGGCGTATCACACGGAACCATTTGGTCCCGTGCGCACGGGCCGGAGTTTCGACCAATGAAACGAACGGTCAACTACACTGTAGAAGTGAAGGTCAATGTCGCGTGGTGCCTATTCGGCATTGCGGCCATTCTTCAAACCTTCCTCTGATACAGGGAGGCGATGGCTTCGGTCATCGCCTTTCCCTATTCAGATCAGCCAGCGTCTTGAGTAACCGCCTTGGGATGCAATCGCCTTTTTCCTGGTCTTTGTCTTTTGGAGACACATCCATGTGGTCACTGGTTCAAGGAAAATTCATCTTATTTACTGACGAAGAAGCCGCCAAGTTCAACGGTTTTGAGAACGATTCAAATCGTCTTGAGCTGCGGAATATTGGAGGCGGGCATCATATCGTTGGGACACAAGTGCTAGAAACACCAGCTTTCGCACCGATTACTCCCGAACTCATGAAGCTGCCACAGTGCAGATTAGAAGAACAATTTGAAGGTGAAGGAAACCAAATCCTTCGAATAAAGCCTCGTAGCATCTTCGAGCCCGACAATTCCCCCCGCGTCTATACTCCTACCGGCAAAGCTTTTGAGCGCCCACCCTTTCCGCCAAAGGGCGATTGGTCGGAAGATGCAATTTATGGTAGCATAGGCAGGGCGCTTAGCTCATGGGAACACGTTGAAATTGCTTTGTCCGATCTTTTCACGTCTTTGCTTAGTCCAAATCTCTACGAACTTCCTGCGCAGCGTGCCTTCGGCTCGGTAACAACGTCGGGATTAAGGAGCAACATGCTGAAGGAGGCTGGGGACGCGTTCTTTATGGCCTTCCCGAACGACGACGACAACGCCAAGTTCGACGAACTAAGAAAGCTTGCCCGTCAATACGCCGAGCGCCGGAATGATATTGCACATGGCATTGTGGGCCCATATCCCACCCCAGGCGGCCCAGTACGGGGATTGGCTCTCCTTCCTCCACGCCATGCGACAGCAAAACGCACGCTAATCCCTCATGATAAGCCTCAAAGACATCCGCCTACAGATCGGCCGAACTATGCTTACGCATCGCCTGAAATTATGTTTTTCAGCGCTCAATTTTACGATCTTTCACGCGAAATCCATCAGCTTGCTTTACACATGTATCGTCGGTTCCCGGACTCCTTCTTTAAAGATAGCTAATTATTCACGCGCCGCAGCGCTCTCCTATAAGTTACGTCATCTCGATCGTTCAGGCACGGACACGCTTACGCGCGACTGATTTCGGGATCCCAGATCGGCGTTCGGCTTTGCCTCACTTGTCTGGAATGACGGCCCAAGTGTGGGCAAAACAGCTCCCCTTGCGCCCGTCTCCCCCCTTGAGGGGGAGATGTCTGCGCCAGCAGACAGAGGGGGGTGTCCGGCCTCGCGGTATAATGAAGCGCCGGGATGTGATGCCAACGCTGTTACCCCCCTCTGTCACCTTTGGTGACATCTCCCCCTCATGGGGGGAGACGGGAGCTAGCGGCAAGGCTGTGATCCTCCACCAACCCCACCCCACATTCGGGATAGCCCTTCCCCCGCCGCAGCGCTATCATCCTCCCCGTTGGAGGATCGCATGCTGACGACACTTTCGTCCCGCGAGACGTCCCTGCTGCTCGGGATCATGCAGGACCTGACGCGCATCGGCGACGGCACGCGCCTGCGCGAGCGCGTCGGCGAGCGGCTGCTTGATCTTCTGAAGGCCGATTACTTCGCCTCCTATGTCTGGAAGTCGGACATGGACGGCGACACGGACCGGGTGTCGATCAACATGAACCCGGCCAACCTCGCGGCCTACGAAACCTATTACCAGTACCGCGATCCGATCACGCAACCCCTGCGCCACCGGCGGCGCGCGACCCATGTCAACGAGATCATGCCCCAGGACGATCTGAGGAAGACCGAGTTCTTCAACGATTTCCTGGTGCGCGACGGCTTGCATCACGGCATGAATTTCCATGCCTATGACGGGCGGATCCATGTGGGCGATATCCGGATCTGGCGCGGCCGCAACCGGGACACCTTCGACCGGCGGGACGTGGAGATCCTCGACGCCATCGGCACGGCGTTTTCCAACGCGCTCTCCTCGCTGCGCGCCTTCGAGATCCGCCTTAATGCCGCCGACCCGGTAACGCGGCTCCGCGACTGGGCCGAACAACTCCATCTGACGGCACGGGAATCCGACGTGGTCAGACTGGCCATGGCCGGCCGGCGCGATGCGGATATTGCCGAAGCACTCGGCATTTCGGTGACGACCGTGCGCACCCACCTGCGCAACGTGTTCCAGAAGTCCGGTATTGACAGCCGCGCCGCCCTGCTCGCCCGTATCAACGGTCTCCGGCCGAACTGAAAAAATACCCATCCCTCCTCATTTGTGAGGATGTGCGTTGCGTTGCCTTCCTCTTTCATGAACGTTCCGGAAAACCGGACAAGAGGGGAAAACCATGAAAACCAGACTTCATACGGCCGTCCTGGCCCTGACGCTTGCCGCCACGCCCGCCTTTGCGGCGGACGATCTGACCAGCCTGACCGCAGGCCAGGCCGCCAAGGCCATCGCGAACGGCAAGATCACCTCGGAAAGCCTCGTCGAGGCCCTGATCGCCAGGGCGAAGGCGAACGAAACCGGCCATGCCTTCATCACGCTCGACGGCGACGGCGCGCTGGCCGCTGCCAAGGCGGTGGATGCCGCCCTTGCCAGGGGCGAGGCCGCGGGCCCGCTCGCCGGTGTTCCCATCGTGGTCAAGGACAACATTGCCGCCGCCGGCCTGTCGACGACCGCCGGAACGCCGGCGCTGAAGGACTGGGTCCCGGCACAGGACGCGCCGGTGCTGGCGAAACTGAAGGCGGCGGGCGCGATCCTGCTCGGCAAGACCAACATGCATGAGCTTGCCTTCGGCATCACCTCCAACAACGCCGCCTTCGGCGCGGTCGCAAATGCCTATGACCCGGACCGCTTTGCCGGCGGCTCCAGCGGCGGCACCGGCGCGGCCATCGGCGGGCGGATGGCGCCGGCGGGTCTCGGCACCGACACCGGCGGCTCGGTGCGCATTCCCGCAGCCCTCAACGGCGTCGCCGGCCTGCGCCCCAGCGTCGGCCGCTATCCGCAAGCCGGGATCGTGCCGATCTCCCATACCCGCGACACCGCCGGGCCGATTGCCCGCTCGATCGCCGATCTCGTTCTTTTCGACGGCGTGATCACCGGCGATGCGATGACGCTCGCCCCCGCCGACCCGAAGGCGCTGAGGATCGGCGTTCCCTCCGCCTTCAACGACAATGTCGATCCGGAAACCGGCCGGCTGATGAAAGCCGCGCTGAAGGCCTTGGAAGATGCCGGCGCCACCCTGGTGCCGCTTAACATGAGCGACGTGATCAGCCTCAACGACAAGATCGGCTTCCCGGTCGCCCTGTGGGAGGCGAAAGGCGACATCTCGGCGTTCCTGAAGGACAACGGCACCGGCCTCACCATCGAGGACATCGCCGCCAAGGTCGCCAGCCCGGACGTGAAATTCGTCTTCGATGAGCTGATCCTCGGCGACAAGAGCATTCCGGAAAAGGCCTACCTGGCCGCGATCAACGACTTCCGGCCGAAGCTGCAGGCGCTTTACGCAGAGACTTTCGTCGTCAACGATCTTGACGCCATCGCCTTCCCGACGACGCCGCTGCCGGCCCAGCCGATTGCCGGCTCCGACGAGACGGTCAGGCTGAACGGCCAGGACGTGCCGACCTTCCCGACCTTCATCCGCAACACCGATCCGGGCTCCAACGCCGGCATTCCCGGCCTGACCCTGCCGATCGGCCTGACGAAGGACGGCCTGCCCGTCGGACTGGAACTCGACGGCCCGGCCTTTTCCGACCGGCACCTGCTCGCCATCGGCCTGACCCTGGAAGGCCTGCTGCCGGCCATGCCGGCACCGTAACCAACCGCTCCCTCGCGGACACCGCGGGGGAGCTTAGCGCTTCGCCAGCGGATGGGCGCTTTCGACCAGGTCGCGCAGGCGCTCGTCAAGCACATGGGTGTAGATCTGCGTGGTGGAAATATCCGCATGCCCCAGAAGCTGCTGGACCACCCGGAGATCGGCGCCGTTCTGCAACAGGTGCGAGGCGAAGGCGTGGCGCAGCACGTGCGGCGACACCTTCGCCGCGGGCAAGCCAACGGAAACCGCCAGGTCCTTCAGGTCCCGGCCGAACGCCTGCCGGGTGAAATGACCGCTTTCCCCGTGGGAGGGAAACAGCCACGGGCTTTTCTCGTAAGCCCCTTCGGCGGCACGCAGGCCGACGTAATCGCGCATGGCCGCCTGCGCCGCCTTTGACAGCGGCACGAGCCGCTCCTTGCCGCCCTTGCCCCTGATCTCGATCAGCCGCGCATCCCGCTTCGCCGCCGTCACCGGCAGCGACACCAGTTCCGAGACCCGGAGCCCGGTGGCGTAAAGCACCTCCAGAAGGGTGTAGAGCCGGTGGCAGCGCAGCCGTTCGGCCGCACTCCTGTGCGGCTTCCGGGTCGCGGCCTCGGCGGCGGCAATCAGCCGGTCGACCTCGTCGACCGACAGCACCTTCGGCAGGGATTGCCGTTTCTTCGGCGCAGATAGCGTCCGGGTCGGATCGTCCTCCCTCAGGCCCTCCGCATAGAGGAACTTGAAATACTGCTTCAACGCCGACAGGCGTCGGGCCTGGGAGGTCGCGGCGAAGCCGCGGTCGCTCAGGTCGCTGAGATAGGCACTGATGTCGGCGGCGCTCGCCTTGACCGGCTTCTTGCCCGCCAGGAACGCACCGAAGTCCTCCAGGTCGCGGCGGTAGCCGGCGAGCGTGTTTTCCGCCGCCCCGCGCTCGGCCGCGAGCATTTCCAGGAAGCTCTCGCACGTGTAGTCAATCGCCACGATCACCTGTCCTCATTCCGGTCCCTGCCGGAAACGTCCCGGTTCAGCGCCCGAAGCCGTCCTTCTTCACCCTGACCTCGATTTCCCGCTCCCGCGGCTCCACGAGATGGGCCAGCGAGTAGACGATCCCGTAACCGGCCGCGCCGAGCAGCACCAGAACAATCAGCAGTCGTGTAAGGGTCGGCACACTGAGGGCTCCGTCGAATCACTTTGACACAGTGTTTCCCCTCAGGCACCCGGGTGCAAGCCGCTCGGCCTCGGGCGGGAAATTCGCGTATGCGCCGGTTTGCAAAGGGCCTTTCTTTTTTTGTGAATGTGCTACAAAGCCGCCATGGCACACAGAAGCGAACCGAAAGCGGAAAACGCGACAGTCCATCGCAGCGCAGGCGCACAGGCGGAAGATGCCCGCCTCGTGGCGGCACTGGGCAGGCGTTCCGTCGTGCTCGTCGGCATCATGGGCTGCGGCAAATCGACCGTCGGCCGGCGTCTGGCGCACCGTCTCGACATTCCCTTCGTCGATGCGGATACGGAAATCGAACAGGCGGCCAACATGACCGTGCCGGAAATCTTCGCAGCCCACGGCGAACCCTATTTCCGCAAGGGCGAGGAGCGGGTCATCGCCCGCCTCCTGAAGGAGGGGCCGCAGGTTCTGGCGACCGGAGGCGGCGCCTTCATGAGCGAGGCGACCCGTAACGAGATCGTCGCCAACGGCATTTCCGTCTGGCTGAAGGCGGATCTGGACACGGTCATGGAACGGGTGCGCAAGCGGGCCAATCGTCCGCTTTTGCAGACCCCGGATCCGGAAGGCACCATGAAGGACCTGATGGCCAGACGCTATCCGGTCTACGGCCGGGCGGACCTGACGGTGAGCTCCCGCGACGTGCCCCATGACGTCGTTGTTGAAGATATCGTCGAAGCCCTTAAATCCAGACTGCTGGCGGAAGACCTCACCGCTTCCGCTCCTGAAACCGCAACAGGCGCGCAATGATCGAAACACCGGACATCGCCGGCGAAGAGGAAACGGCCCTCAGAACCGTCAACGTGGATCTGGGCGAGCGCTCTTACGCAATCGGGATCGGCCGCGGCCTGATCGGGCAGGCGGGCGACAGGATCGCTGAGCTCCTGCCCGGCAGCCGGCTGGCGATCGTCACCGACGAAACGGTTGCGGGCCTGCATCTCGCCACGCTGAAGAAGAGCCTTGCCGACGCCGGGCTGGATCACGTGGTCCTGACCGTTCCCGCCGGCGAGGCCACCAAGTGCTTTGCCATGTACGAACGCCTGTGCGACGAGGTCCTGGAAGCCCGGCTTGAGCGCAGCGACGCCGTTGTCGCGCTTGGCGGCGGCGTGGTCGGCGACCTCGCCGGTTTCGTCGCGGCCTCCGTCCGCCGCGGCATGAAATTCATCCAGATCCCGACCACCCTGCTCGCCCAGGTCGACAGTTCCGTCGGCGGCAAGACCGGGATCAATTCCCGGCACGGCAAGAACCTGATCGGCGCCTTCTACCAGCCCGCGCTCGTGCTTGCCGACACGGCGATCCTGGACACCCTGCCCCTGCGCGATTTCCGCGCCGGCTACGCGGAAGTCGCCAAATACGGCCTTCTCGGCGACGAGCCGTTCTTCGCCTGGCTGGAGGACAACTGGCAGGCGGTCTTCGCCGGCGGCCCGGAACGCGACGAGGCGGTCGCCCGCTCCTGCCAGGCCAAGGCCGATGTGGTCGCCGCCGACGAGCTGGAATCCGGCCGCCGGGCGCTCCTCAACCTGGGCCATACCTTCGGCCATGCGCTGGAATCGGCGGTGGCCTACGAAACCGTGCGGCTGGTGCATGGCGAGGGCGTGTCCATCGGCATGATGCTCGCCCATGAATTTTCCGAACGGCTCGGCCTGATCGACCGGCTTGCGGTCGAGCGCGTGCAACACCATCTGACGGAAGTCGGCCTGCCGATCCGCATGTCGGATATTCCCGGCCAGCTTCCGCCCGCCGAAACGCTGATGGACATCATCGCCCAGGACAAGAAGGTCAGCCGGGGCCAGCTGACCTTCATTCTCAGCCGCGGCATCGGCCAGAGCTTCGTCGAAAAGGGCGTGGAACCGGACGCCGTGCGGGCCTTTCTGGAAGAAAAGCTGAAGCAATGATGGAATTTACTCTCTGGCTGGCCATTGCCGCCGTCTTCATCCTGCTGTTCCTGTCGGGCTTCTTCTCCGGCTCGGAAACGGCGCTCACCGCGGCATCGCGGGCGCGGATCCATCAGCTGGAAAAGACCGGCGACGCCAAGGCGAAGACCGTTAGCCGCCTGATCGCCTCCCGCGAACGTCTGATCGGCGCGCTTCTGCTCGGCAACAATCTGGTCAATATCCTGGCATCGGCCCTTGCCACCAGCGTGTTTCTGACGCTTTTCGGCCAGGCGGGCGTTGCCATCGCAACCCTGATCATGACCGCCCTGGTGGTGGTCTTTGCCGAAGTCCTGCCGAAAACCTGGGCGATCTCCAACCCGGAACGCTTCGCCCTGGCGGTCGCACCGATCGTCAACGCCGTCGTCGCCGTTTTCGGACCCGTCGTCATCGGTGTCGAGGCGATCGTCCGGCTGATGCTGCGCATGGTCGGCGTCAACGTCGGCGAGGACACCTCGATCCTGTCCGCCCACGAGGAACTGCGCGGCGCGGTCGACCTGCAGCACAAGGAGGGCGGCCTGGTCAAGGCGGATCGCGACCGTCTCGGCGGCGTCCTGGACCTGGCGGAGCTGGAAGTCTCCGACGTCATGGTCCACCGGACCAACATGCTCGCCCTGAACACCGAGGAAGACCTGCCGAAACTGATCGACCAGGCCCTGTCCTCGCCCTACACGCGCCTGCCGCTGTGGCGCGGCGAAAGCGACAACTTCGTCGGCGTGCTCCATGCCAAGGATCTGCTGCGCGCCCTGCATGCCGCCGGCGGTGATTTCTCCAAAATCGATCTGCTCCAGATCGCGAGCCCGCCGTGGTTCGTGCCCGACACCACGACCCTGCAGGACCAGCTCAACGCCTTCCTGCGCCACAAGGCCCATTTCGCCCTCGTCGTCGACGAATACGGCGAGGTGATGGGACTGGTCACCCTGGAAGACATTCTGGAGGAAATCGTCGGCGAGATCGCCGACGAGCATGACGTGGAACTGGAGGGCGTCCGGCCCCAGGCCGACGGCTCGGTCATCGTCGACGGCTCGGTGCCGATCCGCGACCTCAACCGTGCCACCGACTGGCACCTGCCGGACGACGAGGCCACCACCATCGCCGGTCTCGTCATTCACGAGGCCCGGATGATCCCGGAGGAACGCCAGATCTTCACCTTCTACGGCTTCCGCTTCACGGTCCTGCGCCGGGAAAAGAACCGGATCACCCGGCTTCGGATCATGCCGCTCGGCCACAAGCCGAACCTGCTTGCCGCCGGCACGGGACAAACCCCGCCGCCTCCGACAGTACCGGCCGCCAAGGCCTAAGCCTTGGCTAAACGGAAACCTCCGAGCCCAACCATCACGCGCCCGATTACCTCTCCCATGGGGAGAGGTCGGAGCGAAGCTCCGGGTGAGGGGATTTAGCGTTTCCGTATCCTTGAGAGTTTGACACCCCTCACCCCACCCCTCTCCCAATGGGAGAGGGAGCAAGCCCTTCCGCTTCCTCTAAAAAAGGGAAACGCTCCGACGGATCAGGACGCGGTTGTCCGCGCGGCGCGCGGGTCGGCCTCTTCCGGCGCGCGCGCCTCGATGGCGAGCGCGTGAACGCCGTCGGCGAGTTCGTCGGCCAAAAGTTCGTTGACCTTGCGGTGCCGGTTGACCCGGCTCATGCCGGAAAAGACGGCTGCGACGATCACCACCCGGAAATGGGTTTCGCCGCCCTCGCGCCAGCCGCCGTGTCCGGCGTGAAGGTCCGATTCGTCGATGACGTCCAGCTTTTGCGGAGCCAGCGCCTGTGTCAGTTTGGCAATGATACGGTCCCTGGTGCCCATGCTGTCCCTTTCCTCCGGTTGGGATTTCGCGTCCACCGTCCGGTGGCGATTTCCGTTTGACATCCGATCCTGGAGTTGCGGCAGAAATTGCGCATAATTGGCCACCGTTGCAAGGCCTGATGACGACGGCAAACCCGACCCGGCCACCGCGGACCGGCCGGGAAGCCGGGCTTGCCGCGGCGCCGGATCGTCACCATCTAACCCCCGCAGCCCGCCCGCGACCCTTAGGGTACGGATCCTAGGCTGAAGCGTATTTCGCCGAAGCCGGCATTCATGCTAATGTCTCCGGCTGCCGTTACCTGCCATTCCAACCCCGATGATGAAAACTGTCGGGACAGCGGCCCAAACCGACTTGTCCCGGAGCCGCGCGCGGACGATATTGACGCTCATGAAACTGGACTCAAAGATATTCGACAGCATCCGGGTCAAGCCCGACAAGGAGCGTCTGGAGGAGGATCTCCATCCGGTCTGCGAACACCCGGGCTGCAAGCGTCCCGGCGTCCATCGCGCGCCCAAGGGCCGGGACATGGAAGGCCAGTATTACCGGTTCTGCGTGGACCACGTGCGCGAATACAACAAGTCCTACAATTATTTTGCCGGAATGCAGGATGACGATGTCCGCAGCTATCAGAAGGATTCCATGACCGGGCACCGGCCCACATGGAAAATGGGGGTAAACCGGCAGGCGGCCGACGGCCCGGACGGCTATGATCCGCGGTCCAACATGCGCGCGAACGCCAACCGCCGCTCGGCCGATACCCGCCGTCCGCGACAAAGAAAGCTTCTGGCGCTTGAAAAACGCTCCCTGGATGTGCTGAATCTCCCTGAAACAGCACGTGGCGACGAGATCAAGGCGCGCTATAAGGAACTTGTGAAATTAAACCATCCGGATGCCAATGGCGGTGATCGTTCCTCCGAGGACCGCCTGCGGGAAATCATTCAGGCCTACAATGTCCTGAAGAAGGCCGGTTTCTGCTAGTCTGCAATTTCTGCGGACTTCTTCCAACAACAACGCCGCCCGGCTGTCTGCCGGGGCTGCGGAGGACCAATGACTGAGACGACGAACGCGGCTGCAAGCATGCCGGATACCGAAATTTCCGTGGAAGAGGTCTTTGGCTTCAAGACCGACCTGAGAGTACCCGCCTTTTCGACGCCGACCGAGCACGTTCCGGACCGGGACGAGGACTACCTGTTCGACCGCGCGACCACGCTCGCCATTCTCGCGGGCTTCGCCCACAACCGCCGCGTCATGGTGACCGGCTACCACGGCACCGGCAAGTCGACCCACATCGAACAGGTCGCCTCGCGCCTCAACTGGCCCTGTATCCGCGTCAACCTGGACAGCCACATCTCCCGTATCGACCTCGTCGGCAAGGATGCCATCGTCATCAGGGAAGGTCAGCAGGTCACCGAGTTCAAGGACGGCATCCTGCCCTGGGCCTATCAGCACAACGTCGCCCTGGTCTTCGACGAATATGACGCCGGCCGCCCGGACGTCATGTTCGTGATCCAGCGCATCCTGGAATCCTCCGGCCGCCTGACGCTGCTCGACCAGAGCCGCGTGATCCGGCCGCACCCGGCCTTCCGCCTGTTCGCCACCGCCAACACGGTCGGCCTCGGCGACACCTCCGGCCTCTATCACGGCACCCAGCAGATCAACCAGGCGCAGATGGACCGCTGGTCGATCGTGACCACGCTGAACTACCTGCCGCACGACAACGAGGTCGATATCGTCCTGTCCAAGGCCAAGCACTACCAGAACGCGGAAGGCCGCGAGATCGTCTCCAAGATGGTCCGCCTCGCGGACATGACCCGCAACGCCTTCATCAACGGCGACCTGTCGACCGTCATGAGCCCGCGCACGGTGATCACCTGGGCGGAAAACGCGCAGATCTTCGGCGACGTCGGTTTCGCCTTCCGCCTGACCTTCCTCAACAAGTGCGACGACATGGAACAGACCCTGGTGGCCGAGTTCTATCAGCGCTGCTTCGGCGACGAACTGCCCGAATCAGCGGTTAACGTCGTGATGAGCTAGGATCGATGTCAGGCCTCGGAGACAACAGCCGCCCCGGCAAGGGCAAACCGGTGGACACGGAACCGTTCAAGCGGGCCGTGACCGGAACCATGCGCGCCATTGCCGGCGAGCCGGAACTGGAAGTGGTGTTTTCCGGCGACCGGCCGGGCGTGTCGGCCACCGGCGCGCGCCTGCCGGAGCCGTCGCGCAAGCTCTCCCGGGAGGAAGTCGCGATCACCCGGGGCCTGAGCGATTCCATGGCCCTGAAGCTCGCCTGCCACGATCCTGTCGTGCATTCCCGCAACGCCCCGAGCGGACCGGAAGCGCGCGCGATTTTCGAGGCCGTCGAGCAGGCCCGCTGCGACGCGGTCGGCTCCAAACGCATGCAGGGCGTCGCGGGCAACATCTCCGCAATGCTTGACGACCGCTACCGCAAGGCCAATGCGCCGGAAGTCGTCGGCCGGGAGGACGCGCCGCTGCAGGATGCGCTCGCCATGATGGTGCGCGAGCGCCTGACCGGCACGCCGCCGCCGGCGAGCGCAGCGAAGCTCGTCGACATGTGGCGGGACTGGATCGAGGACAAGGCCGGTCATGACCTGGACCGGCTGGTGCCCCGGCTGGAGGACCAGGCCGGCTTTGCCGATCACTTCCGCGACGTTCTGAGAGCCCTCGACATGGGCGACGAGATCGGCGAGCAGGACGAGAGCGAAGACCAGGACGAGAACCAGGACAACGGCAACAACGACGAGGCCGAAACCGGCGGCGACACCGAACAGGACAGCGGTGAACAGGAAGCCTCTCCCCAGGAAATGGAGATGTCCGGCGAGGAACAGGACGCCGGCGAGACGGAAGCCGCCGATGCCGAGTTCGAGGATTTCGCCGAGGACGACATGGCGGAGGACGCGGAGGAAGCCGGCGAGAGCGAACGCCGCGACCTGCCTTTCTCCAACCGTCCGCCGGTGTCCGACTACAAGGTCTTCACCACCCAGTTCGACGAAACCGTCACCGCCGAAGACCTCTGCGACATTGCCGAACTCGACCGCCTGCGCGGGTTCCTGGACAAGCAGCTCGTCCATCTCCAGGGTGCCGTCGCGCGCCTTGCCAACCGGCTTCAGAGAAAGCTCATGGCCCAGCAGAACCGGGCCTGGGACTTCGACCTGGAAGAGGGGCTGCTCGACACGGCCCGCCTGACCCGAGCCGTGACCGACCCGATGGCCCCGCTTGCCTTCAAGCAGGAGCGGGACACCAATTTCCGGGATACGGTCGTCACCCTGCTTCTGGACAATTCCGGCTCCATGCGCGGCCGTCCGATCACGGTCGCCGCGACCTGCGCCGACATTCTGGCCCGCACGCTGGAACGCTGCGGCGTGAAGGTGGAAATTCTCGGTTTCACCACCAAGGCCTGGAAAGGCGGCCAGTCCCGCGAGGCCTGGATCGGCGCCGGCAAGCCGGCCACGCCCGGCCGGCTGAACGACCTGCGCCACATCATCTACAAGTCCGCCGATGCCCCCTGGCGCCGCTCGCGCCGGAACCTCGGCCTGATGATGCGCGAGGGCCTCTTGAAGGAAAACATCGACGGCGAGGCCCTGACCTGGGCCCACGAGCGGCTGCTGGCCCGGCCGGAACAGCGCCGCATCCTGATGATGATCTCCGATGGCGCCCCGGTGGACGACTGCACCCTGTCGGTCAATCCGGGCAACTATCTGGAGCGGCACCTGCGCCACGTGATCGAGGACATCGAGACGCGGTCGCCGGTGGAACTGATCGCAATCGGCATCGGCCATGACGTCACCCGCTACTACCGCCGGGCCGTCACCATCGTCGACGCGGAAGAGCTGGCCGGCGCCATGACCGACCAGCTGGCCGATCTCTTCGACGACGAGGTCCAGATGGCGGCGCCGGTCCGCGGGCGGCGGAAACGGGCCGGAAGTCACAGGTAATGGGACGCGGCGGATACGGCACGCAGATTGCCGCGGCCCTCCTGTTGGCACCGCTCGTTTTCACGCCTCCCGGACCGGCCCGGGCCCTCGATCTGCTCACCGACGGCACCCCGGTCAGCGTGACAACCCGGCAGATCGATCAGTTCAGGATCGGCCGTTCGGACACGGCCTTCGGGTCGCTGACCTATCTGGGCGGGCTGGAGCTCATTTCTCCGGACCGCAATGTCGGCGGGCTGTCCGGCCTGATCAGCCTGGAGGACGGCGCGCGGTTCCTGGCGGTCACCGACAACGGCCTGTGGTTTTCCGCCCGGATCGAACAGGCGCCGGACGGCAGGCCGCTTGGGCTTTCAGAGGCCCGTTATGCCGACATGCGCGATCAGAAAGGCCGCCCCCTGCGCTCCGGACCGGGGAGCGACACGGAGGCGCTTGCCATCGACGGCGACACCGTTCTGGTCACGGCGGAACGGGTCAACGCCATTTACCGCTTTCCCTGGCCGCTTGAGACCGGCCGGGAGCGCCTGATCGGCAAACTCGAGGCATCCTCCGCTATCCGCACGCTTCGGGGAAACAAGGGTCTTGAATCATTGGCCTTCGCCCCGCCGGGCTCGCCGATCGCCGGAACCCTGGTGGCCATCGCCGAGCGGGGAAAGACCGGCGACGACAACCTGCCGGGATTCCTGATCGGCAAGGGCAAGGTGGAGCGCTTCACAGTGGCGCGTTCCGGCCGGTATGACGCCACCGATGCCGCGTTCCTGCCGGACGGGGCCATGTTGCTCCTGGAACGCCGCTTCAATCTGCGCGATCTGGTCGGCATGCGGATCCGGCGCTTTGCCGCCGACAGCCTCCGTCCGGGCGCGGAACTTGCCGGCGAAGTGCTCATGGAAGCCGACTACGGCTACCAGATCGACAACATGGAAGGCCTGGGCATCCACCGGGATCGCCGGGGCCGGACCATCCTGACGCTGATTTCCGACAACAACCGCTCCATCCTGCAGCGGACGCTGTTGCTCAGGTTCGTGCTCGACGACGGATAACGGTTTTGCCGCGCGGCCTGTTTGCACCACCCGGGCAGACCAGGCGCCGAGGCAAAAAAGGCGCCCGCAGGAGGCGCCTTTTGAACAATTCGAAGTCTGCTCCGCGAAATCAGGCAGCGCTCGTTTTCGGCATCGGCGGCACAAGGAAGCCGAGCAGGATGCGGTAAGGCGCCAGCAGGAAGACCGCGACCAGCATCTTCACCGCGAAATCGCCCATCGCCCAGGACATCCAGCGCGGCACGTCCGCCGCGAACACGCCCAGAAGCGGAGCCGTTTCCACGGCAAAGGCATCGTAATAGCCGAGCACCACCGCGAGCGCTCCGGAAAAGGCGATGGAGAAAAACAGAAGCGTGTCGATCACCGATCCGAGCAGCGAGGATACGAACGGCGCTTTCCACCAGCTTGCACGGCGCAGGCGGTCGAAGACGGTGACATCGAGAAGCTGGGCGACCAGAAAGGCCGATCCGGAGGCCACCGCGATGCGCGGCGTCGACAGCAGGATCGACAGGGCAACGGCCATGACGAAGCCGGCCGCCACGACCAGCCGGGCCGGATTCGGTCCGAAGCGGCGGTTGGTCAGGTCCGTGACCAGAAACGCGGCCGGGTAGGTGAACGCGCCCCAGGTAAGCAGGTCGGCAAGGTTGATCGCGCCGAGCGTGCCTTGAACCGGAAACTGGACCAGGTAATTGGACGCAACAACGACCACCGCCATCGCGAAGACCGCGATGGCGAACTGGCCCACGGAGAATCTCCGGGTAACGGTCATTTCAGAATTCCCGAAGGGTTCAGGCAGCTGCTTCCGCCTGCTGGCGCTTGATGCTGACCTTGATCTGACGGGCCTTGTCCGACAGGCTATCGTCGGAAGCCTTCAGCAGGTAGGCGTCAAGACCGCCCTGATGCTCCACTGAACGCAGGGCATGCGCGCTGATGCGCAGCTTGAAGGTCTCGCCGAGCGTGTCGCTCAGAAGGGAGACGTTGCACAGGTTCGGCAGGAACCGGCGACGGCTCTTGTTGTTTGCGTGCGAGACGTTGTTGCCAGTCATCACGTCTTTGCCGGAGAGTTCGCAGCGGCGTGCCATGATATCACCTTTTGTCTACAGGCCGGGTTTGAATGCACCGGCAGTTACGACCGGAAAGGAGCGGGCCACCGGCCCGGCTTCGGCATTTCCGGCATTTTTCGGAAAAAAGTTGCCCCGCTATAAAGGCCTCGCGCGCCATCGTCAAGACATCTGCGCGCCAAGCCTGCATTTCTCTCGCGCCTGCAGGGCCGCATCCCGGCGCGCGCAGCAGTCCTGTCCGCCATGGCGCAATTTTTCTGCGCGCGGCAATGCGCATTTTTCCTGCGCGCGGCATTGCACATTTTTCATCCGCTCATCTGTGCTATGTTAACCGGAGAGTTACCATGACGAAGAACAATTGCACCATTCGTATTCGGGATTGCGGAAGAGGGTCCGGCAATCTTCCCAGGCGCGATGGGCCACACGTAACGGGCCAGGCGTAACGGGCCTTACGGAACGGGCCTTACAAAACGGGCCTTAGAAAACGGGCCTTAGAAAACGGGATTGGCGCGGGGGCGCAGCAACTCTGCCCGGCATTGGGCAGTGTGGAGGTTTGAAGTGTCAGGTCTTAAGTCATTCGGACGGTTTCTGGTGGTGCCGGCTCTGGCCACCGCCCTTTGGGCGGCCCCTGCGGAAGCGCAGAAAAGCAGCGTCGGCGGCCTGTACAACATCACCATTGCCGGCCTGACGATCGGACGCGGCAGCCTTGCGCTGGTGCTTCAGGGGAATGCCTATTCGGCCAAGGTCGGGCTGGAACCCGCAGGCGTCGGCACCCTGTTCAGCACCGGCAAGGGCGGCGCCCAGGCCTCCGGCTGGCTTTTGGGCAACAAGGTCGTCCCGTCGAAGTACCAGATGGCCTCCCATGCCGCCAACCGGGATTTCTATGTCGCCCTCGGCCAGGGATCCGGCCATATCCGCTCCACGGAAGTGACCCCCCAGTTCAAGCCGAACAAGGAACGGATCAAGGTGACAGCCAAGCATCGCAACAATGCGATGGACCCGTTGAGCGCGGCCCTGATGCCGGTCCCGACCACCAACGATCTGATCAGCCCGGAAGCCTGCAAGCGGAAACTGCCGATCTTCGACGGCTGGACCCGCTTCGATATCAAGCTGAGTTACAAGGGCACGAAAAACGTGTCCGGACACGGCTACGACGGCCCCGTTGTGATCTGCGAGGCAAAATGGATTCCCGTCGCCGGCCACCGCCCGTCCAAGGAGTCGGTGAAATACATGGCCCGGGCGGGCATGGAAACCTGGCTTGCCCCCCTTGGCGGCAACGTCCTGATCCCCTACCGGATCTCCATCGACACCAGGACCGGCAGGCTGGTGGTCCAGGCATCGCAGCTCAATATCAAGTCCGGCGCCGGCGATCAGGCCGCCAGATAGCACCCCGCTCCAGCCGTCGGAGCCCCTCCGTCGCACGGCCGCCGCCTCCGCGTCGGGCGATTTCGGGCTTCCGGCGGAACCGCAATCCGAAGCCCGCCTCAATTGCCATTGACCGATGACGCTCTTGCGCCCGGTTCAGTCTCTTGATAGAGCCGATGGCAATCGCTACGCAAACAACCGGCCCAGCAGTGCGGGACAGATGGTCCGCCTACTTCATTCAGGCTGTGGCGCGTTTCAGGTGTGAGAGTAGATGCACAGCTATCTGGAATTCGAAAAACCCGTCGCCGACATCGAAGGCAAGATCCAGGAACTGCGGGCACTGGCCGCGGATGGGGAAGCCGTCAATGTCGAGGACGAGATCAACCGCCTGAAGGGCAAGTCCTCGCAAACGCTGCAGGATCTTTATGCCAAGCTGACCCCCTGGCAGAAAACGCTGGTGGCCCGCCATCCGGACCGCCCCCATGCCGCGGACTACGTCGCCGGCCTGATCGAGGACTTCACACCGCTCGCCGGTGACCGCAATTTTGCCGAGGACCACGCGATCATTGCCGGTCTCGGCCGGTTTCGCGGCCAATCGGTTGCCGTTCTCGCCCAGGAAAAAGGCTCTGACACCCAGTCGCGCCTGAAACACAATTTCGGCATGGCCCGTCCCGAAGGATACCGCAAGGCGGTCCGGATCATGGATATGGCCGAGCGTTTCGGCCTGCCGGTGATTTCCCTCGTCGACACCGCCGGCGCCTATCCGGGGATCGGCGCGGAAGAGCGCGGCCAGGCCGAAGCCATCGCCCGGTCGACCGACAAGGGCCTGGGCCTTGGCTCGCCGAGTGTTTCCGTCGTGATCGGTGAAGGCGGGTCCGGCGGCGCGATCGCCATCGCGACCTCCAACAAGGTGCTGATGCTTGAACACGCGATCTACTCGGTGATTTCCCCGGAAGGTGCCGCATCGATCCTCTGGCGCGACAGCGCGCGCGCCCAGGATGCGGCGACCAACATGAAGATCACCGCCCAGGATCTCCTGCATCTCGGCGTCATCGACGGCATCGTCGAGGAACCGGTCGGAGGCGCGCATCGGGCCCGGGAAACGGTCATCGACCGGACCGGCTCGGCCATCGAGGCCGCCCTCGCCGACCTGGCGGGCAAAAGCCCGGAGGAAATCCGCAAGCACCGCCGGGAGAAGTTCCTGGCAATCGGCCGGACCCTGTCCTGACGACATCCGCTGCCGGTTCGCATCGGAATTTCCCCGGTTTCGGACGAACGCGGGTCTGCCGTTGTTTGGCCAGAATTTCAGGGCATTGAAGGCCTTGTCCGGCCTTTCTTTCCTGACGCTACGGGAATTCAGGCATTGACGAAAACGTGCTGAACCGTAGTCTTCCGCTGGAAGGACGGTTTCAGGTAACCTGCTGGCAACCATAATCTCATAGATAATCGGGATTGGGGCACGGGCCCGGACGATGGAATTCCGCGGCAGCGGGAAACGCCGCGCCGGCCTCGCACCGACGGTATGAAGCGTATTTGGGAAAAGCACATGGCGGCATGGCGCCTTCCGACAGGACAAAATCCGACAGCGCGGTTTTATACGACAGCGCGGTTCAGCGGCATTGCCGGTCTGGGCCGGATCGCCGGCCGGGTTGCCGGACTGGTTCTCGTAGCCGGAATTCTCGCGGCCTGCCAGCCCGATGAGCTCGGCTACGGCCCGAAAGCCCAGCGCCCGGTCAGTGACTCCATCAAGCGCAGGATGACCGATCTGGACATGCCGTCGACATCGCCGATCATGATCCGGATCTTCAAGGAGGAGTCCACCCTTGAGGTCTGGAAAGAGAAGCGCAACGGCCGCTTCGCGCTTCTGGAGACCTTCGAAATCTGCAAGTGGTCTGGCAAACTCGGCCCGAAATTCAAGGAAGGCGACCGGCAGGCGCCCGAAGGCTTCTACGAAATCACCCCGGGCCTGATGAACCCGAATTCCAGCTATCACCTGGCCTTCAACCTGGGTTACCCGAACCAGTACGACCAGTCCTATGGCCGCACGGGCTCCAACCTGATGGTCCATGGCGCCTGTTCGTCGCGCGGCTGCTATGCCATGACCGACGCCCAGGTGCAGGATATCTACGCGCTCGCCCGCGACAGCTTCAAGGGCGGTCAGCGCTCCTTCCAGGTGCAGGCGTTTCCGTTCCGCATGACGCCGGAAAACATGGCAAAGCACTATGCCAGCGAGCACATGGATTTCTGGCGCATGCTGAAGGTCGGCTACGATCACTTCGAGCTCACCAAGGTTCCGCCGAAAATCTCGGTCTGCGAAAAGAAATACGTTTTCGACGCCACGCCGCTGGTGGAGGGCGTTCCCTTCCGCGCGGCCGCGAAATGCCCGGCCTACGAGGTCCCGCCCCGGCTGCAGCAGCTGGTTCAGGAGAAGCAGCGCAAGGACGACGAAAAATACCAGCAGCTTGCCGCGAAGTTCGAGGCCCGCGAGGAACGCCAGAAGCGCCGGGAGGAACGGCAGACCCGGTTCGCCAAGGCCCTCGGCGGCACGGCCGAAGCAAGCACGGCCAATGGAAGCACGGGTGGACCGTCCGAGACCACGGGCACGGCCGCGACCGAAGCCACGGCACCCGTCGTCGCTGACGCCCGGCCGACCCGGCCGGGAGCCGCCGTCGAGACGCAGGCCGTCGCCCTCCAGCCGGAAAAGTCGGAAAGCCCGACGGCCGGCTTCTTCAAGCGCTGGCTTCCCTTCGGCTCCAAATCGGAAGACACCGAAGGCGCCGTCGGCCCGATCGAAACGACCGTGATCCCCGCACCGAAGCCCTGAACGGCTTGTCTGTCGGCGCCTTCTAGGCCCAGATCGCCATCCTGAGGCCCTTGCCGTCGCGCCTGTAGTCCGGCGGAAACGGCTCCGCGCCGCCGTTGGCGATCCGTTCGGCGATCAGGCAGTTCGCGGCCGCGTCGAGAAGATCGTCCCGTCCGCAGCCGCGCGGCGGCGGCTGATCGAGAAAACCTTGCTCGAAGCCGCAGGATACCAGCAGGTCCCGGCGCTGATCGAGGCCGGGGCCGTTGGCGCGGCTCTTGACCTTTTTCGGCAGGCTCATCGCCGCGCGCCCGTTCAGGCGCCAGAAGGCGAGTTCCGGGTGGACTTCGTAGACGCGCGCCTCCAGTTCCGGCGTCATCAGGTCGTCGATCTCGCGCATTTTCGGAAACAGGTTGAATGCCTGCCTGGAAACCTTCTTCGGCGGCTCGGATGTCTGCTGCGCAATCGCGCAGGCCCGGCCGTAATCCCCGGCATAAACCGCGGCGCGCGCGGGAACAGAAAAGACCGAAGACTGCCTGTCGCCCAGGTGCCGGCGGGCCGCCTTTTCCGGCCCGCGGCCTCCCGCGCCGATCCGCTCGGGAAGGCCGATCGGCATGTCGACGGCTATGACGGAAAGGGCGGGGGAATGGTCCAGAACCTCCTTGAAGGAGGAAAAGACGGCGAGACGGACCTCGGTCGGGTTAACCGGCCTTCGAAGGACTCCGATCCATCCGGCGCGGCAACCGTCGACACCGCCGACCCAGACCGGCTCTTTTTCAGGCACGGTTCGTCATTTCCAGCACCCGCCGGCTCGAGACAAGGGCCATCGGCCGGGCAAGCGACTGCTGCTCCTCGGCGAACAGCAGTTCATCCGCCCCCTTCTTCACGCTGCGGGCAACCAGTTCGAAGGCGGACCCGGCCGCGCGCACCAGCGCGTCCTCGTCGGACAGACCGTCGAGATGCCGCGACAGGAACAGGCCGGCAATCAGGTCCCCGGTCCCGTGCGGCGCATCGGGAACCATGGCATGTTCGGCAACGACGGCGCCGCGCGGTCCGGCCAGGAGGTTGGCGATCGCATTGCGCCGGAGCGCCGGGGCGGACGTCACCAGCACCCGTTCCGCCCCCAGCGTCCGGGCCGCGGACAGGGCCTGAAGCTCGCTCCTCACCTCCCGCCCCGTCAGCCAGGACAGTTCGAAGCAGTTCGGCGTGACGATGTCGGCAAGCGGCACCAGCGTGTCGCGGATGGCCTTCGCGGTCGCCTCCGGCACGTAAAGACTGCCGCCGGCGTCATCGGTCCGGTCGCCCATGACCGGATCGCAGATGTAAGGCGCCTCGGGGGTATGGCGCTTGACCGCCTTCACCAGGTCCGCGATCGGCCCCGCCTGGTCCGGGTGACCGAGATAGCCGGTCAGAACACCGCCGATCTCCGCCAGCTTGGGCGAGGCGGCCAGGTCGGCGACGATGGAGGAAAAATCCGTCGGAGGTGGCGTGATCCTGGTGCCCCTGCCCTGACCGGGATGCCAGGGCAACAGGATCGTCGGCAGGAACCAGACCGAATGGCCGAGACGCTCCAGCGCAAAGACCAGTCCGCGGCCGCTGATGCCGCCGCGCACGACCTGGGACGTGATCACCAGCAGGGGCTTCCTGACCGGCTCCGGCTGGCCTTGGGTAATGCTCATGTCCGGCTTCTTTCGTCAGGCGCTCTTGGCGGAAGAGGGGCCGGCCGCACCGCTGCCGTAGCGGTTTTCGATATAATCGAGAACCATCTGCTTGAAATCTTCAGCAATGCCCGGCCCGCGCAGGGTGGTCACCTTCTCGCCGTCGATGAAGACCGGGGCGGACGGCGTTTCGCCGGTACCGGGAAGCGAAATGCCGATGTCGGCATGCTTGGATTCCCCCGGCCCGTTCACGATGCAGCCCATCACCGCCACGTTGAGGCCTTCGACGCCCGGGTACTGTTCCCGCCAGACCGGCATCGACACGCGGATATGCTCCTGGATGTCGCTGGCGAGTTCCTGGAACACGGTCGACGTGGTCCGCCCGCAGCCCGGACAGGCCGCCACCACCGGCACGAAGGCGCGGAAGCCCATGACCTGGAGCAGTTCCTGGGCGACCTGCACTTCCCGGGTCCGGTCGCCGCCGGGTTCCGGCGTCAGCGAGACGCGGATGGTGTCGCCGATCCCCTGCTGCAGCAGGATGCCCATGGAAGCGGCGGACGAGACGATGCCCTTGGTTCCCATGCCCGCCTCGGTCAGCCCCAGATGCAGGGCGTAGTCGCAGCGGCGGCCCAGATCGGCATAAACGGCAATCAGGTCCTGGACCTGGCTGACCTTGGCCGACAGAATAATTTTATCCCGGCCCATGCCGAGCGCTTCGGCCCGTTCGGCCGACAGCAGGCCGGACAGAATGATCGCCTCGCGCATGACCGCGGCCGCCGAAACCGGGGCATCGCTTGCCGCGTTCTCATCCATCAGCCGGGTCAGGAGCTCCTGGTCGAGCGAGCCCCAGTTGACGCCGATGCGCACCGCCTTGTCGTGTTTCAGGGCGATGTCGATGATCTGCGAAAACTGGGTATCCCGCTTGGCCTTGAAGCCCACGTTGCCCGGATTGATCCGGTACTTGTCGAGCGCGGCCGCGCACTCCGGATAGTCGGCCAGCAGCTTGTGGCCGATATAGTGGAAGTCGCCCACCAGCGGCACGTCGATCCCGATCCGGTCGAGCCGGTCCCTGATCCGCGCCACCTGGGCCGCGGCCTCGGGCCGGTCGACGGTAATGCGCACGATTTCCGACCCGGCGCGGGCAAGGGCTGCGACCTGGGCCACCGTCGCATCCGCGTCGGCCGTATCGGTATTGGTCATGGACTGCACCACGATGGGCGCCTCGCCGCCGACCGTGACAGAGCCCACCTTGACAGGCACCGACACCCGTCGTGGCAGGGGTTTTGCGAAATCGTCGATCATGGGATCAGCCAATTCAGTTTGCCGTCGTTTTCCGTGACAGGGCATTCACACCGATTGATTAGTGTTCCTTCGGCAAAAGGGCAATGGTCAGGATGCCTCAAAGCCTGATGACAAATCCACTCCGCTCGTTAAACTGGCAAAAACTGCAAGAAAAACAACCGAATTCACTCTGAGAGGCCCGCGTGTTCAACCGTATTCTCAATGACGCCTTCTCCCTCGTTTTCGGGAACCTGGAAACGGTCTTCAAGGTCTGCGGCTCCTGGTTCGTGCTACAGTTCGTTCTGCTGCTGCTGATACAGGCGATGGTTGGCGACGCACCGGATCCATCGGGAGAAACCGCACAAGTGTCGCCTGCGGCGATCCTGTCGAGCCTGCTCCTGATGGTCGTCGGCACCGCGGCCGCCGCCTCGATCTCGGTCGCCTGGCACCGGTTCGGCCTGCTGGGAGAACGGCCTGATCTCATTCACCTGCGGCTCGGCCCGGTGGAGGGCCGGTTCATCCTGAAATCGCTCCTGATCGCCCTGCTGCTTTTCGCCGTGGTCTTTCCGGTCAGCTTCGCGGCTGCTTTCATCGGCGGCGCACTCCACTCTCCGGTTATCCTGGCGGTCGTGCTGGTCGTGATGGCCCTGGTCCTGCTGCCCCATGTCGCAAGGCTCTACCTCGCGCTTCCGGCCGTCGCGGTCGAGCGGCCCATCGGCCTGAAGGAAGCCCACACGCTCGGACACGGACTTGGCTGGCCCATGGTCGGTGCGGCTCTGGTTCTGATCCTGCCCTTCGTGCTGGTGGCCTTCGGCCTGCAGTATCTGGCTCAGACGGTCGGCGGCGGAGGGCTGTTCGCGCTCCTGATCACGATCAAGCTCGCCCTGTTGAATGTGCTCCTGCAGATCATCCTGACCGTGGTCGGCATTTCCGTGATCACCGCCGGATACCGGATCGCCATGGAGCGCCCGCATGGGAACCTGCCCGGGACACCTTCCAACCCGGCCTGAAAATCCTATATCCGGCCCGTAAACCGACCTGAATGGCCATGGGAGTAGTCCGCCGGTGTTCCTTACCCTGCTCGAACGGTCCCTGTCGCTCGCCCGGCACAATACCGCCACCCTGTTCAGGACAGGCTGGGCCTATATTCTGGTGCTGGTCGCGGTGAATGCCGCGATCGGGGCGGCCCTGACGCCGACCGCCGGTTTCTCCACGGTGTCCTACATGACCGAGCCGGTGGCCGCCGCGGACGAGGGCGGGCTCCGTCTTCTCGCGGTGCTCGCGAACGCCCTGCTCGGTTTTTCCATCGCCATCGCCTATGTCCGGCGGATCCTGATCGACGCGCGTGATTTTCCGCTCAGCTTCGGCAGGCGGACCGCCAACGTGATCCTGAACCAGATCCTTCTGAGCCTGATCGGTCTTGCCGCATTGATCCCCCTTGCCCTTGCCGCCGTGCTCCTGGCGGCGGTGACGGCCGGGATCGGGCTGGTCCTGCTGTTTGCCGCTCCGTTCATATCGCTGATGGTGGTCCAGAAATTCTCCGTCGTGCTGCCGGCCGCCGCCGTCGACGACCCGCTCACCTTGAAGGAATCCTGGCGGGCGACGTCCGGCCTGGGCTGGGCGATGGCGTTTTCGGCGCTGATCATGAGCCTGCTGGCCGGCTGCCTCGTCGGGCTCTGGACGCTGGTGCTGCACGCTTTCGGCGCCGTTCTCCCGGCCGATCCGGCCGCGATCCAGATCCGCTCGGCCCTGTTTCCGGCCGGACTGACGCTGATCGGCGTCTGGAGTTTCGCCAGCCTCCACGCCACCTTTTACGGCCTGATCCGCGAGCGGTTCGCGGCCCGGCTGGGATTGACCCGTGCGGACCGCGAAACCGCGGACGCCCGCCGCCTGCTGGCCCGGGAAAAGGTGGAAAAGGCACTGGCAAGGGTCCGGCGGCTCCGCAAACCCTGACCCCGCCTTTCAAGCGCCCGATCGCGAAAACAGGATGCTGCACCGCAATCTGTCTGTGCTAGGTTGGGGACCCAAGGTGCTGCGGCCTCAACGCGGCGATCCTGGCCGCTTCTTTTTCCCGCCGGTTCGAAGAAAGCCGGGCAAGCCTTTCGTTCTCAATCCCGTTTCATTGCTGAGGAGATGTAAAAATGCTCGATAAGAAGACCGCTGTCGTCACCGGCTCCACCTCCGGTATCGGCCTGGCGTGCGCCCGCGCGTTTGCCGAACAGGGCGCCAACGTGGTGATCAACGGTTTCGGCGATGCGGACGCCATCGAGGCGGCGCGTTCCGGCATCGAGAAGGACTTCGGCGTCCGCTGCGTCTATTCGGCGGCCGACATGACGAAGCCGGACGAGATCGCGAACATGATCTCGAATGCCGAAAACGAACTGGGTTCCGTCGACGTGCTGATGAACAACGCCGGCATCCAGCACGTGGCGCCCGTGGACGAATTCCCGGTCGACAAGTGGAACGCGATCATCGCCATCAACCTGTCCTCCGCCTTCCACGCCATCCGCGCGGCGTTGCCGGGCATGAGGAAGCGCGGCTGGGGCCGGGTGATTAACACCGCGTCGGCCCATGCGCTGGTGGCCTCGCCCTACAAATCCGCCTATGTGGCGGCCAAGCACGGCATCGCCGGCCTGACCAAGACCGTCGCGCTCGAAGTCGCCGAACAGGGCATCACCGTCAATGCGATCTGCCCGGGCTATGTCTGGACGCCACTGGTGGAAGCCCAGATTCCGGACACCATGAAGGCGCGCAACATGACGGAAGACGAGGTCAAGCGCGACGTCCTGCTGAAGGCCCAGCCGACCAAGCAGTTCATCACCGTGGACCAGGTCGCAGGCTTCGCGGTGTTCCTGTGTACCCCGACCGCTTCCGCCATCACCGGAAGCATCATGACCATGGACGGCGGCTGGACGGCCCAGTAGTCGCGCTCCGCCGACCGGTTCCGGCATCGCTTTCTTCATCCGGGCGGGGATCACCCTGTCCGGACCGGCCTGCAACCGGTGCCCTTACCTGTGCGTGTTACCCCAAATTGCCAAGACTCCGTTCCTGGCACATCATGGGGAACCGCTTGGGAAGGAGGAGCCGGAAATGTGGTTCAGATCGATTGTTGCCGCTTGTTTTGGAAGCGTGGTTCTTGCCCTGCCGGCCGCGGCCGAGCAGATTTCCAGGATGGAGATCGGAAACTGGAACGGCGGCGCCTATACCCACACGGAGACCGGCGAATTCAGCCACTGCGCCGCATCCGCGGACTACAAGAGCGGCATCACGCTGGTTTTCTCCATCCACCGCGACCTGACATGGGCGATGGGACTGGCCAACGACAACTGGAAACTCACCGAGGGCGACAGTTATACGGTCCGCTACCAGGTCGACCGCGGCAAGATCTATGAGGGCACCGCCACGGCGATCGCCCCCAACCAGGTGAAGGTGGCGCTTCCCGGGGACGATCGCCTGTTCCACCGGTTCCGCAGGGGCAGCAGGCTGACGGTCGTCGCCGCGAACCAGACCATGCAATTCAGCCTCAAGCAGACAAGCCGGATGCTTTCGTCCCTGTTCGACTGCGCGAAGCACTGGCGCGCCAACTACTCCAAACCCACCACCAACCCGTTCGGCAGCAGCAGCGGCGGCGGGGACGGCGGCGCCAGCGACAATCCGTTTCAATAAAACGGAGCTTCGGTCCGCCCACCCGGGATTAAGCCACCGGCGGGAACTTGCAGCGGGCGGATCTGTCGCCGTCCTGGTCCGGGAAGTTAAGCGCCGTTAACGACCCGGTCGCAACCTGCCTTGCAATTCGCAACGCAGCCATCGTTACTTGTTCCTTAAGACAATCAATATCTTGGGGCACACAGCCCGTATCGCCTCCAGCTCTTGTGGCCGGTGCCGCGGAAACCGGTTGGCAAGGCATTTGCGATAGCAATGGCACGCTGATTGTCAGGTTGTGCGTCGTCAGCGACAATGGATGGAAGAGGCAGGCAACTGCGACCCCGCCTGCTTCTTCCCTCCGTCTTCCCAAAAAGTTTCCGGTCGGATTTTCCCGCAGGCCTCGGCCTACCGGGTGATGACGATTCGCGTGTTCTGCTTGCCGTTCTTACTGATCAGCGAGAACAGGCGCGCCGCATTGTCCGGATGCAGCCGGACGCACCCGTGCGAGGCGGGGCGTCCCAGATTTTTGATGGCCGTGGTGCCGTGAATGGCATAGCCGCCGTAAAAGAAGACGGAATGGGGCATGGGCGAATTATGGTATTTCTTTGAAAAATACCGCTTGTGCATCCGCCCGGGACGAAACGTCCCAACCGGCGTGCGATATCCGCGCCGGGCTGTCGACACCGGCCAGGAATGGCGGGGAAAGCCGTTGACGTACACCCGCATCTTCTGATCGGACAAATCGATCTTGGCGAGGATGGTCGCGGCGTTCGCGGCAGAACCGGCCTGCACCATTGCAAAAACAAAACCAGACACCAAAAGGGCTTTGAAAAAACGCATTACTTTACCCCCAACATGAGAACACGTTACCGATAACACGAACAGCCTTGCTTTTCTATCAACGGCCCGGGCGCGGACCTTCCGATACCTGGTTTTAACGTAAACGGCTCTCGCGGCTGACAACCGGCCGGGAGCGGCATGGGTCTGGCATTCTCCGGCGCTATGCCTTTAAGGTGCCACAGGAACCACCTATGTATTTTGGGACGAGCAGGATCAGGAACCCGACATGCGCTCCACTCATCCGTTAAGGCATATCTCCGGATTACTTTCCGCCCTCGGCATCATGACCATGGCGGTCATGCCCGCATCCGCGCAGGACATCGGCAAGATCAACGCCGACAAGGGCTGCGCGAAATGCGATCTCCGCCTGGGTGAACTCCGGGAATTGAATATCGACGGCGCGAATTTCGATGGCGCCGTTCTGCGTGAAGCCGACATGAAGGGCGCCGTGCTGCCGAACAGCTCTTTCCGCAAGGCCGACCTGCGCCGGACGGAAGCGGAGCGGGCGGAGTTGAAATCCGCCGATTTCACCGACGCATCCATGCGCGGGGCCGACCTGGAGAAGGCGAACCTCCCCGGCGCCGTCTTCACCGGCGCCGACCTGAGGAACACCGACCTCAACGAAACCAACCTGGAAGGCGCCGATCTCTCCGAGACGGACCTGCGCGACAGCACCCTCATCCGGGTCAACGCGGCCAGGGCGAGTTTCAAGGGCGCCAAGATGGACGTCGTAGATCTGGAGCGCAGCGATCTTTCCGGGGCGGATTTCTCCGGCGCCCGGCTGAAACACTCCGACCTCGATCGGGTAAAGGCCGCGGGAGCCTCCTTCGAGGGCGCCGACATGAGCGGCGTGCGCCTTTCCAGCGCCGATCTGACCGGCGCGAATTTGAGGGATGCGGATCTTTCCGACGCGCTCCTGCGCCACACACGGCTCCCCGGAGCCGACCTGACCGGGGTCGACGGGCTCGACCCGGCACGCATCATCGGCGCCTGCGGCGATGCGAACACCAAACTGCCCGGGGGCATCACCCTGGAGCCCTGCTCCTGATCAGCCGGATCTTTGTCAGATCAAATCGCTCGACAGGGTCGATGGAGAGCCAAGACAAGGGCGGGACCACACCTGCGGCGTCATTCCAGACAAGCGCGGCGACGCTGCGTGCCGATCCGGAATCTGGAAATCAGACGCGCGTGAGCGCGTCCTGCTTTTCATTGATAGTGGTCCTCGCTTGCGCTCGAACTGTCAGCTGGTTTCCAGATCAGCGTTCGGCTGCGTCTCACTTGTCTGGAATGACGCCGCAGGAAGAAATGGCCCAATAAAACCAATGACGAAATCGGGGAGTTGCCCTCAAACAAAAAGCGCGGCCGGAACCGCGCTTTTTTCAGCTCTTCGGGATCGCCCGGAACCCGTCCGGGCTTAATTGAACAGGTCGAACGAGAACCGGTAGGTCGCTCCCAGTCCGATGCTGAACTGGTTCTTGTCACCCGCCTTGGCGATCGGGCTGCTGGCCGCATCCCCGACCAGACGATCGTAGCCGCCCTGCAGATGCAGCCGGACATCGTCGGTGACGTTGTAGCTGATGCGCGAGGCCAGGCCGACGGACTTGAAGCCTGCACCGGGATCATAGGCGGTCAGGCGCCCGCCGCTTGCGGCCGCTTCGGCGGCGGTCACCCCGAAATAGGTATCCATGTAGTCGCCGGCGGCAAAGCTGGTGCGCGGACCGACGCTCCATTCGATCTTGTCCGTGGGATAGAAGATCGCATCGGCGCCAAGCTGGCCCACCTGGCTGGAGTGGCCGTTGATGCCCTGGCGCAGCTCTGCGAAGGCCCGGAAATACTCGGTCCGGAAGCCCCCGCCCAGGCCAAGCTCCAGGGCCCAGTCAACCGTGTTCGTGCCGGTCAGGTCGACGCTGTCGCTGGCCTTGCGCTCGCCGATGACGTTGAACGACGGATAAACGAAGAAACCGCGCTTTTTCCGTCCGTCGGCGACCTGGCCAAGCCCGGGAACATAGAAATTCGCCACCGAAATGATCGGGAACGGATAGATCAGGTAGGAATCCGCGCCTTCATAACGGGGCTGGGCCATCGCCCCCCCGCCGAATTCGATCACGTATTGACGCGTCGGCTGCGGAACGGCCGGATAGGCATCCTCTGCCTGGACCGGAACAGCGAATGCCGCAAGGGCGGTGGCAGCCAGAAGGCAGCGTGCGAAGTGAGTGGCCATGTGGAATCCCGAGAAACCTAATTCGAATTTGACGGGACATTAGCACAGAAAAGGATTACCGGCGGTATACGGCAAAACCGTTTGTCGGAATCTGTTGCATTTACGCACCGGTCATGGCCGCGAAAGCGGTTCCGGCATTTACCGTAACCCCCTGCCGGGACAGACTGCGTCTTGCAGGAAGGCTGCGGGAAAGCTACATGAAACACCGAGACGAACCCAAACTGGCCCCAAATTGGCGATGGACCGAAACTGATGCTGGCAATTCTAAACGTTGTTATGATGGCGCTGAACCTCTACGTCTACGTGGTTATCGCCAGCGCGATCTTTTCCTGGCTCTACGCGTTCAACATCATCAATTCGAACAACCAGGTGGTCGCCATGATCGGCCAGGTTCTCTATAACCTGACCGAACCGGTGCTTCGGCCCATCCGCCGCTTCATGCCGAACCTGGGCGGCATCGACATATCGCCGATCATTCTTCTGCTCGGCATCTTCCTGATTCAAAACATCATCGTTCTGTATATCGCGCCGAACGTCTATTAGGCCGCAAACCCATGGGTGGGGCTGACATGGCGCTGCAAACGGCAAACAGCCGCGGGGACAAGCGCGGCAAGCCGGCTCCCTGCCCGATGAATGCCGGCTGATCCTCCCTGGCGCGCGTCCGGCGATGGCCTTCTGGTGGATGTCCGCCTGACGCCGAAATCGTCGAGAGACGGCATCGACGGCATCGAGCACCTCGCCGACGGACGCTGCGTTCTGAAGGCCCGCGTCCGGGCCGTGCCGGAAAAAGGGGCGGCGAACACGGCGCTGATCAGGCTGGTCGCCAAGGCTGTCGGCCTGCCGAAATCGGCGGTCGACCTGGAAAGCGGCTCGACCTCGCGGATCAAGACCCTGCGGCTGAACGGCGACGCCGAGCGCCTCGGCGCCACCCTTGCTTCGATTTGCTCGGATTAACAGCGGGCAGTCAATCGTCCAGCGGCCTTGCCTCCTCCGCCAGCATGATCGGAATGCCGTTGCGGATCGGATAGGCGAGCTTCGCCGCCCGGGAAATCAGTTCCTGGTTCTTCTCGTCATATTCCAGGGTGGTTTTGGTGACCGGGCAGACCAGGAGCTCCAGGAGCTTGCGGTCGACCTTGCGTTCTGCCTGTTCGTTCATGTCCTGCTCCCGAAGACCCTGCCGTTACTGCAGGGTCGTCCCGCCATCGCCGTTGCTCGACTTCGCCAGATCCATCTCGGTGATGGCAATCAGGGTCTCGGCCCGGGTCTTGAGGTCGCGCGCTTCCAGAAGCGCCTGTTTTTCCTGCGCGCCATAGGGGCACATCATGCACAGCGCGTTGACGAGCACTTCCGTTTCCGCGTCCGAAACGCTCTGCCAGTCCGCTTCCAGGTTGTTCGCATCCAGATAGTCGCGCAGCACCTTCAAAAGGCCGTGCCGGTCCACTTCCTCCTCGCCGACGCCGGTCGCCAGGTCATGGGAAAAGGCCGCAAAGTCGCATTCCACCTGGCGGAACGACGTGATCGTGTCCAGTTCCCGGCCGACGGCGAACCGTGTGACCCCCTGCAGGGTGATCAGGTAGCGCCCGTCGCCGGTTTCCTGGAAGCTGGTCAGCCGGCCGACGCAGCCCACCGGCGCAAGCACCGGATGGTCGTAGTCCGTCTGGAACATGTCGGGCGAGGGCTGCACCATGCCGATCAGCCGGTTGCCGGCAAGAGCCGCGTCGACCATGTCGATGTACCGCGGCTCGAAGATGTTCAGCGGCAGCTGGGTCCGGGGCAACAGCAGCGCGCCTTCCAGCGGGAACACCGGAATGACCGGCGGCAGATCCGCAATGGTTTCGTAGATCGCGTTTCCCGCCTGCATCACTTCAATCCTTCCAGATCATCGTGTCCGGCGCCGTCTGTTCGTGTCCGCCCCTTCATGGATATGTGTCGCTGCCCGGCCCAAGGTCAAGAAAACAGGACCGACGACAGTTTCCGCCGCCCGTAGTTGGTCGCGGGCTCCTTGGGGCCCCAGGCTTCGAAAAACTGCAGCAGCTGCTTGCGCGCGCCGTCCTCGTTCCATTCGCGGTCGCGGCGGACGATCTCGATGAGCTGATCGACCGCACCGGTCCTGTCGCCGTTGCCGTTGAGCCCCAGCGCCAGGTCGAATCGGGCCTGGTGATCGAGCGGATCCTTGGCGATACGTTCCTCGAACTCCGACAGGTCGCCGAGCGCTTCCGCCTGCTCCGCCAGGTCCAGCGCGGCCCTGGCCGCCACGTAAGCGGGATCGTTGTGCTTTTCCGCTGGCACCATTTCCAGCGCCTGCTTCGCGCGTTCGACCTCGTTGACGTTGAGATAGCACTGGGCCAGCCCGGAAATGGCGCGGACATTATCCGGCTCCGCCTGCATCGCGGCGCCGAAGTACTGTGCCGCCTGTCCGAAGTCCTTGGCTTCCAGCAGCGCCTCGGCCTGCTCCAGAATCTGCTCCGCCTGGCTGACCGGGGCCTCACCGCCGAGCTTCTCGATGAACGCCTTCACCTGGCTTTCCGACTGGGCGCCCATGAAACCGTCGACCGGCTGGCCGTCCTTGAAGGCAATGACCGCCGGGATCGACTGGATGCCCATCTGGCCGGCCACTTCCGGATGCTCGTCGATGTTCATCTTGGCGAGCCTGACCGCCCCCCTGGCCGCCGTCACCGCCGCCTCGATCACCGGCGTCAGCTGCCGGCACGGACCGCACCACGGCGCCCAGAAATCGACCAGCACCGGCTGGGTCTTCGAGGCCTCGATCACATCCTGCATGAAGCTCTGGGTGGTGACGTCCTTGATCAGGTCGCCTCCGGCCTCGCCGGAACCATTGCCGCCATCATTTCCGCCGCCGAAGCTGCCGCCCATGCCTCCGCCGAAACTGCCGCCGAATTGGCCGCCCACGGAATAATTGCCAGTGTTCATTGTCTATGCCTCAGTTTTTTCAGGCGCCCCGCTTTTCGGGCATTTGTCCGCCGATGCGGTGCCGGCGGAAAGGGTCGCCGCAAGCCCCGCAAGTTGTCCCTAACATGGCCCCGTCGGATCCGAATTACAAACCCGCCGATTGCGCTTCCTCGCTCACCGCCAGCACCTGCGGTTCGTGGCCGCAGCCCCTGGCAAAGGCAATGAGATCGTCGCGCGAAATCGACGTGGTCGCGTCATTGGACAGGGGATGAAAATTCAGGATGTCGTGGCGCATCATCGCCGCGTCGAACACCGGCGTGACCCGGTGCGCGTCCCGGTCGTTGATCAGGGTAAAGGGCGTCACCGACCCCGGCGTGACCCCCAGCACCTCCATCAGCAGATCCGCGTTGCCGAAGGACACCCGCCCCTGCCCGCCGATCAGCTGGTGGATCTTCTTCAGATCGATGGTGGCGTCATGCAGGGCGACCACGAGAAACAGCCGGCCCTTCTTGTCCTTCAGGAAAAGGTTCTTGGTGTGCCCGCCCTCGATCCGGTCATGCAAATCGCCGGATTCCGCCACGGTGAAGACCGGCTGATGGTCCACGGTGGAAACCCTGATCCCGAGGCTGTCGAAAAAGTCCATCAGGTCGTCACGGCTGGCAGGCATCAGGGTCTCCTGGAAAATTCGGTCATCTCCTGCGCTGTCTAACCCGAACCGTCCGCCGTCTCAAGGACGCCGTTGCGGCGTCAGGCCCCGATTTCCCTTGTCCCTGCCCCGATCCCGCGCCGATGCATCCACAGAAGATCCACAACGGGGCCTGCAAAAAAATTTGCCGAAATTGCCTGTTGCAATCCGTCCCGGCTTGGTCCATATACTGCGCACCTCGCCGACGGACGGCGCTGATGAAGCGACGCGGTCGGACAAAATGCGGGTGTAGCTCAGGGGTAGAGCACAACCTTGCCAAGGTTGGGGTCGTGGGTTCGAATCCCATCGCCCGCTCCAAATTCCAAAAAAACAAAAGCTGCGGTCCTCCGCGGCTTTTGTTGTTTCTGGGCCGTTGAATCCCTGCCTGCACAGACTTCCAAAATCTCAGAAAATGCTGAAGATTGTGCGCACGGTAGTAACCGCCACAACAATCTAAATGCTTAATATGAGGGCGTTCTGCAATTAGGCGCTTTAGGCTCATAGCCGTCATTGCGATTGCTGGTGCCGGACTGCCGTTTTGCATCCAGCGCAATTCTCAGAATCGGCGAAGTTGCTCACATCCGCCACACCGCATCGTAAGTCAGGCATATGTGATGGGGCCGACGCGTCCGACGTCGGACTTCAAGCAGGTCGGATACAGCTATTGCTCGGACAGTCTCGCTCGGGTCATGTCCAAAAAGCCCATTTTGGCCAGGAATGCGCGACCGTACAGATCGTTGAAAGATTGGCGAGCAACCTCGTAGTCGGCCGGGTCTATGTCTTCAATGTTCGGCATTTCGGACAAGACCTCCTTCATCTGGTAACCGGCGATCTCCTTGCGAAGTCTGATATGAAGGTCGCGCGATTCGATGGCCGTCCCGGTGTATTCAAAGCGGCCGTCAACAATGGTTCTCGGCGCGGGCAGGATCAGGGCAAGCGAGGGAGCGTTTTCCGGCGCGTCTTTCTTTTTCAACACGAGCTCAAACGGCGTGACCGATCCATGGAGCGGCAGAGCCTGTCCGCATTGGTCTGCGGTAGATATGTCACCGGCACGGCATGTCACCTTGACGGTCAGCGTCTTCGGAAGCACCTCCGCGATCGCGGCTTCAATCCATTTCGGATTGTTTGTCGCCAGGATGGCTCCATAAGCCTGGGGCGGCTTTTCGTTTCGCTCAAGGCTTTGAGCAAACAGGTATCGTGAAAAATTGGTCCTGACCTGCGCGTTTTGCTCCAGTCGCGCCGCAGCGGCTGTCCAGGCCTGCAAATCTGCCCCGGCGATGTCGTCATACAGAAACGGCAGGAGCGCACGACCGTCAATGATCGATTGTTGCGCGCGCAGGACATCAAGCACCTGCAGGCTTTGCAGCAGAAAGCGCAGTGCCGTTTCCTGGCGGACAATAGAAGGGCTTTCGAGCGAAAAGCCCAGTCCGTCCCTTTGCGCGCGATCCGCCATGAGCCCGATCAGGACATGAATGTCGGCAACTATCCTGGCCGTGAAGTGGCTTGTGCTGGCCGCCAAAGGCGTCCGCATGACCTCCCTGAGCGCCCCGTTGAAGTAGAGGTCGAGATCGTCAAGCTCTGCCTTCTCCGGAGCTGCGAAGGGCCAGGCTGCTGCCTCGTAACCGGGGATACGCGCAGGAGCGCGGAGAGCCAGGTAGGCGAGGACGTCTTCCTCGTTGAACTCCACCAATGGATTTTGGGTCAGGGTCTTCTTGATTGCCTGCCGCAGGTAGCTGAACTGGGGCTGATAGACCTTGGTGCGAAACCCCTTGGCCGTTTCGGCAATAAGTTTTTTCCTGGCATCATTGTGGTCGCCGCTGTAGCCGGTTTCCTGATCGGTCAAGGTTTCGATCCGGTTCAGGTGCAAATACCCATCGATGCCCCGTTTGGCCTGCAGACCGCCCAGGACCTCGACGAGCTTCTTCATGCAAATGGGCAGGTTGTCTTCGAGCCGGGTGGCCAGATAGTCGAGTCTGCGCTGAATGGAGCCTTTTTCCGTCGATGCGAGCCTCCCGATAACCAGGCTTGAAAATTCCGTCGTGTTGGGTTGTTGGAACAGATTGACCGTCCCGCCCGGTCTTGGGAACAAGACGGAATTGAACATTTCTGCAGAGACGACGCAGCGGCCCAGGTCGCGATCATCCGACAGGAAGATGGCCGAGAGGATCTCTTCTTTGCTCTCCTCGATCGTGAGTTCCAGATCCTGAACCCCCCGCTCGAGGCTCCATTGCAGGCGGTCAAGTCTGGCAAGCGTCTCGGCCTGCATCTTCAATATTATGTCTTGATTGGCGACCACGATGTCCAGCTTCTGGCTGACCTGGCTGAGCGCGCCCATTATCGCCTCGAAGCGAAGTTGATCGTGGTCGGGCCGTCTGGGGCCAAGCAGACTGGCAACGCCCATGGCCGCGCCAAAATAATCCTTGTTGGCGAAGGCGGTGGCGGTTTTCGTGACGGTTTGAGCAACCCGTATTGCGTCGGAGACCCGAGGCGGCAGGTCAATCCCGGCAGTGTTTAAAATTGCAGCTGTCTTGACAGCGTAGCCGGCGACCCTGTCAGAAGACTCGGCAAACTCGATCGCCGCATCAACGAGGTCGAGCGCCTTTTCCTTGCTCAACTCGGGTCCATAGGCGCCGGTCTCCACTTTTTTACGGACAACCTTGGCATCGTCTTTTGTTCTTGCCGACCCGAGTTCGCTGGCAAATTGGCCAACACAATCGCATTTTTTCCGTTGCGCCCCAGAGGCGTCGGACTGCGATCCCGCGGAGTCGGCGGTCGGATTTTTTTCCAGCGCCTCGGCCTTTACCTGCACTTTGGCAGCCTTACGCCGCAGGTCGCGCAAGGCGTCAAGATAAGCGCTGTTCAGGTTATGGTCTTTTTCCAGATCCTCGCGGAATTTCTGTATCGACGGATCCCTAAGCATGTAGTCCTGGACTGCGCTTGAGGCCCAGATTTTCGCGCCCGAGGCGACGCGGCCCAAAATCAGTCCTTGAGGCGATGGATCGAGCACCAGACTGACTGGAGCGGTGAACAGTTCGACCCCGATATTGGCTTTTGTCGCGTCGCGGGCGCTGGCGTCGTAGCCTTTTGCATATACGCGCGCGAAATCATCGAGTAAGCGCCCGTATGAAGCCGCGACCCGATTTTCCACATACTCCATCAAGTTCCCGTGCCGGTAGATCGCATCGGGCTCCGAATAGCCGAACTCGGGCGGCAGTTTCACGAAGTCTTCAAATTCGAGGTAGTCCTGATAAAGCTCTTCGCCGCTGGTGTTGTTGGCGCCCCGCAGTGCGTCTACTGCGCTGTTGAGCAGCAGCTCCTGCGCGGACAGGGAAGGCACCGAAACAGCCGCCCAGAGCGCGGCGACTGCAATCTTCACGAACGATCTCATTGCTCTGTTTTGCAGACGGCAGCTTCGTTGCCACCGATCGCCTTGCAGATTTGTTTCAACGCGAGATCAGTTTGCGCTTTCACCACGGCCAGTTTGTCCTCAAGCGTTTTCTTGTCGCTGGGTGGCAGGCCGGAAATCTGGTTCCGGATTGCCGTCAACTGCTCGTCAATGGCGGCAAATTGAAAGCTGAAGGTGTTGACCAGGGCTTGACGCACACGTGTCTCGGATGCCGAGATCTGCGTCGAAGTCTGGCTAATGTAATCCGCCATGGTGTTTTTGAGGTAGCTGTTGTCCCGGACGCATCTGAACCGCGCCATTACGCCTTGCGCAGCAGGCAAGGCATCGGTCATGTTGCCCGGCTGCCAGCGAAGTATTTTTTCAAGAGCAACGTCGTCAATGTATCTCACCCAGTACGAACTGTTTGTTCGATGTTCCATCATGAACTTGCCGACGCCGGGCAAGATCAACAGGGACGCGCCGTTGTAGGCGGAATTCCGCCATGAGTAACGTTGTGCCGTGCTGGTTTGGTTCGTATCGACGGCAAACTGCCGCTCAAACCCGATGAAGGCGCGGCAATCCGTCGAAAAGGCATTTTGTGCAGCGCCGCTCACCGTGGACAGCAGGAACAACGACACAGCTGTAAAACAGGCTTTGAAATAGTGTTTCACGACCCCTCCCCCAATAAAATAGATATCTAGTATTTATCCGGAATAGTTGCCCGTGGACAAGCTCTCGTCAACAGGTAGCAAACACTGGGAAAGAGACAGGGTACCGCAGCGGTCTGTTCTGAGGATCACCCAACGATTATCTATTCGTTCGGGAGACAACACTTTCGGCTCATTTGGAGATCTCATCTGGAAATAGAGATCCAGCCAAAGGCCGTTTCGAACCGCTCACGGATCCCGTTCGGACTATTTTCTTTTCCGCAAACCGCCCGCTCCCCTCCCCGTCATTAACGGCACGCCCGGTAATCCGGCCTGAGTGTTTTTGCGTATCCCTTCCATACGCACAGGAGGGTTCCATGCAAAATCAGCACTCAGGCAATCGGAAGTTTCGTTTTCTGCTCGTCGTCGCCCTTGTCTCGGCCGCCCTGATGGCGGTGCCCGGACTGTCGCCGGCGCGGGCGGATCTTGGCGCGGCGGCGAAGTCCGTCCCCTCGGCGAGCCTGGTCGGCAAGGGTCGGCTCACGTTCCTGGGGTTCAAGGTGTTCGATGCCGAGCTCTACGCGCCGGGTGGAACCTATTCGCCGTCAGAGCCGTTCGCCCTGAAGCTGACCTATCTGCGCAACTTCAAGGGCAGTGCCATTGCCAAGCGGTCTGCCGACGAGATGCGCAAGCTGGGTGCGTCGGAGGCGCAACTGGCAAAATGGACCCCGCAGATGGAAGCGATCTTCCCGAACGTTTCCCCGGGCCAGTCCATCACGGGGGTCAGGACCTCATCCGGCAAGGCCGCCTTCTATCTTGGCAGCCGGAGAATAGGCACGATTTCCGACGCGGCCTTCACCAGGCGCTTCTTTTCCATCTGGCTCGGCAACCGGACGGGAAATCCCACACTGCGGGCCAAACTGGTCGGCATGGGCTCGTGATCGGCGCGACCGCGTCAATGCTCCCGACTACATCGGCCGACCGGTCCTCCGGCCGGGATCCGGCATTGCAAACGCGGATCCCGGCAAAGGCGCTGCTGACCTACGGCGCCCTTGCCTTTCCCCTGTCCTTCGCGGGACTGCCGATCTATCTCCATGCGCCCGACTTTTATGCGCTCACGCTGGCCCAGCCGCTGGCAAGCCTGGGTCTGGTCCTGCTCGCGCTGCGCCTGATCGACGCCTTCCAGGATCCGCTGATCGGCAGTCTCAGCGACCGGTTTCATGCCCACAGGCCGGCGATCCTGCTGGCCGGGACGGTGATGCTGGGAGGCGGCTTCTGGATGCTGTTTCATCCGCTCGCCTCGGCGCCGCTGACCTGGTTTGCCGTTTCGGTCCTGATATGCACCACGGGCTTTTCCGTCGTGACCATCAATCTGCAGACCCTCGGCGGATTGTGGAAGACGTGCCCCTCCGAGCGGACCCGGGTCACCGGCGGCCGGGAGGCTCTGGGGCTCCTCGGCCTGCTGGCCGCCGCGATCGCACCGACCCTGCTGACACGGTGGACCGGACAAACCCTTGCCTTTCACTATCTCACCCTGGCGTATCTGCCCCTGCTCGCCGGCGCCTTCTGTCTGCTGATGGTGTGGCTGAAGTCGGCAGACCTGGCCCTGCCGTCGACAGCCTCCCCGCCTGTAAGCTGGCGCACGCTGCTCAACGACCGCTGGCGGACAACCTTTTTCTCCCTGGTGCTGCTGAACACCTTCGCCAGCGCCATTCCCGCCGTTCTGGTGCTGTTTTTCGTCCGCGACAGACTGGGGGCCGAAGCCTTCACGGGACTGTTCCTCCTGGTCTATTTCCTGGCCGGCACGGTCTCCATGCCGCTGTGGATCCGTCTTGCTGCAAGATTTGGCAAGGTCCGGGCCTGGCAACTGTCGCTCGGCCTCGCCGTGGTCACCTTCATCTGGGCGGTCTTTCTGGGGCGCGGGGATCTCGCCGCCTACGCTGTCGTTTGCGGCCTGTCCGGACTGGCGCTCGGTGCGGATCTGGCGCTGCCGCCGGCCCTGCTTGCCGATCATATCGATGCGGACAGGCGCCAGGGCGAAGCATCCCGCCTGTTTTCGTTCATGGCGCTCCTGTCGAAGGCGTCTCTGGCCGCGGCCACGGGCCTGGCCCTGCCTATCCTGGGGCTGCTCGGATACGCACCGGGGAACGACATGACGCCGCGGCTCGACTGGGTCCTCAGCCTGACCTATGCCGCCCTGCCCTGCATCTTGAAGATCGCGGCCCTGATCGGCCTGCTGACGGCGGAAAAGACGCTCACGTCCCGTTTGCGCACGCAATGACACCCGAGCCGTGCCCGAGCGCACCCGAACGACAGCGTTTTCCGCTCAATCCGCCAGTCCGCCCGGAAACCTCTTGTGCGTCCTGCGCTGGACCCGCAGCCAGGTCTGGCCGTCGAAGGCCTTGCCGGGCAGGAAGTCGACCCTGAGGCCGCGCTTTGCGCACTGGGCCTCGATCCAGGCCGGGCTGTGGCGCACGATGCCGGCTTCACTGGATTCGTGGCTGGTGCCGACCCAGGTATCGCCCTCGTAGTCCGGCTCGTCACCGGTCGGGGCGAGATAGGACGCCAGGAAGATCGCGTGGTCTTCGGAGTTGTCGAGAAAGCCGTCCAGCATGGTCTCGATGTGCCGCTTGGCGCAATGGGTCCAGATGGAACCGGCAAGAAACATGTCGAATGTCCCCCCGAACACCGACAGGTCGAAATCCGCGTTGTGATCGAAGCGCGGCGCCCTGGCTTCGAGCATCTCCTTGTCGAACAGGGTTTCCAGCCCCCATCGCACCCGGTCCCTGTGGGGTTCGATGCCGCAGTAATTTCCTGAGTCCAGAAACCGGATCAGCCAGTAGGCGGTCCTGAGACAGCCGCAGCCGATCTCGCAAAGGCGCGTTTCCGGCGCCAGGCCTTCGCGCAGAAGGGCGATGAACTGCCGGCGGCCGCCCTCGTCGAACCGATGGGTCGGGACACCGAGAAAACCATGGGCCTCCGCCATTTTCTCGCCGAGACGCTGCACGTCAGACATGTCGAAGATCCAGTTTCCGGAAAGAGATGCCGGGCGATGCCGGCCAGGTGAATGATTCGCGCATGACCGGCATTAAAGGGGATCGGGTCCACCATGGCCAGCCCGCGTTTAACCGCGTTTGAAGCCTGCTCCGGCCTGACGGAATTTTGTGATGAGTTTGCCGGACGACGATGATATGTCATTGTCAAATTTCATTAAAATCGCCAATTCGCATGAAGATTTAATGGTGACGAGATGCAACAAAGCCTGGAAGACCGTTTTCCGGACGTTCTGTTCTACAACCCCGGCCTGACCGAGGTTCAGGACAATGTCGTTATCGGGGCAGGGTCGCGCGTCGGCTCGATGACGGTCGTTCACCGGGATGCCCGGGTGGGTACCGGGACCACGATCGGATCCCACTGCAACATCTGCGCCTGCACCATCGGCAACAACGTTTCGATCCAGACCGCATGCCACATCACCCGCGGCGTCACGGTCGAGGACGACGTGTTCATCGGACCCCATGTCGTCACCCTGAACGACAAGCTGAAGGGCGGCCCGATGATCTACCCCCATATCGAAAAGGGTGCGAAGATCGGCGGCGGCAGCACGATCCTGCCCGGCGTGCGGATCGGGGCCAATGCCGTGGTGGGCGCCGGCAGCGTGGTGACCAAGGACGTCCCGCCCGGCGCTCTGGTCGTCGGCAATCCGGCCCGGATCAGGCAACCGGTTCCGGTTGATCAGACATAGCGTTTGCCATGAAGGACCTCATTCTCAACCTTGCGCCGACCGGAATGGTTCCGACCCGGGACATGTCGCCCCATGTGCCGATTTCTCCGGAGGAAATCGTCGCCGATTGCCAGCGCTGCGCGGATCTGGGTGCGGCGATCCTGCATGTCCACGCCCGCGACGAGGATGGCAGGCCGACCTGGCGCAAGGAGGTCTATGCAAGGATCATCGGCGGCATCCGGGAAACCCATCCGGATGTGATCATCTGCGTGTCGCTCAGCGGCCGGACATTTCCGGAATTCGAAAAACGCAGCGAACCGCTGTTTCTGCAAGGCGACCTCAAGCCGGACATGGCGAGCCTGACCCTGTCCTCGATGAATTTCGCCCGGACCGAAAGCGTGAACGCTCCGGACATGGTGACACGGCTTGCCGAAACCATGGCGGAACGCGGGATCCGCCCCGAGCTTGAGGTGTTCGATGCCGGCATGGTCAACTACGCCGGTTACCTGGCCGACCGCGGCGTCCTGACCGGTCCCCATTATTTCAACATCCTGCTCGGCAATCTCGCCAGCGCGCAGGCGACCCCGCTCCACCTTGCCGCCATCACCCAGGGCCTGCCGGAGGACGCCTTCTGGTGCGCCGGCGGCATCGGCGCGGCACAGCTCCCGGCCAACGCCCTGGGGCTCTTGTTCGGAAACGGGGTGCGGGTCGGGCTTGAGGATTTCCTCTGGCTGGACGCGGAGCGCAAACAGCCGGCGACCAACGCCGGCATGGTCGAGCGGATCCGGCAGCTGGCCGCGACCTTCGGCAAGTCATTCGCCGGCGCGGGCGAGGTACGTAAAGCGCTCGGGATCGGTCGCCATGACGCCTGAGACCCGCCCGCTGCGCATCCTGATGACCAACAACACCCTGAGCCTGCGGGCCGGGTCGGAACTCTATCTGAGAGACCTCGCGGTCTCCTTCATGAAGCGCGGCCATTTCCCGGTCGCCTACAGCCGGACGCTCGGCCCGGTGGCGGACGAACTGCGCGCCGCCACGATCCCCGTGATCGACGACCTGGACGAGATGTCCGTTGCCCCGGACATCATCCATGGCCAACATCACCTGGAGACCATGACCGCCGCGACGCATTTCCCGCAAGTTCCGGTCGTCTACACCTGCCATGGCTGGGTGCCCTGGCCGGAATTGCCGCCGGCCTATCCGAACATCATGAAATATGTCGCCGTCGACGACCTGTGCCGGGAACGCCTGCTGACCACGCACGGCATCGAACCGGAGGCGATCGCCACCCTTTACAATTTCGTCGACCTCAAGCGGTTTCACCGGGTTCGCGACCTGCCCGAAAAGCCGGGCTCCGCGCTGGTCTTCAGCAATACCCGCCCCGAAGTACCCGACGCCATCAGGGCGGCCTGCGACCGGCTCGGAATCGGCAGGGTCGATATCGTCGGCAAGGCCTCCGGCAATCCGGTGGCGCACCCGGAAACGATCCTTGCCGATTACGACGTCGTCTTCGCCAAGGCACGCTCGGCGATCGAGGCGATGGCGTCGGGCTGCGCCGTCGTCGTCGCCGACAAGGAGCGCCTGGCCGGGATGGTCACGCCGGAAAACCTCGCAACGTTCAGGGGGTTGAATTTCGGCATCAGAACCCTGCAGCAGCAGGCGTTTACCGCCGACAACGTGGAACGCGAACTGAAGCTCTACAACGCGGCCGGAGCCGCCAGGGTCACACAACAGATCCGCTTAAACGCCGACATGGAGGCGGTTGCCGGCACCTGGATCGGCCTCTACCGGGACGCCATCGGACGCTGGCGGGACCTCGGCCCGGCCATTCCGGACGCGGAGCGGTTTGCCGCGGTTTCCAGGTATCTCGCCGGCGCGCTATCTCAACGCATCAAGGCGGCCGACCAGAACATCCGCGACCGGAAGAATGCCGAGGCGAAACTGGCCGGTGTGTCCAGGCAGGCGGACAAGGTGCCGGGCCTTGAAAAAAAGCTCCGCAATGAAAGGGTCGAGCGCGACAGGCTCGAACAGGAGCTGGCCTCGGCCCGAGAGGAGTTGCGCAAATTGAAATCGTCGAAGTTTAAATTTTTCCTTGGCAGGCAGAAGCATTGAACAGGATCGTATCCCTTCCCCTCAAGAACTTGCCGCTTCGGGTCCTGCTGATCGGTCTCGGCCGCATGGGGCAGATGCATCTGAAGTGTCTGGCCGGGCTGACGTCGGTCGAGGTGGCCGGCGTGGTCGATACCGATCCGACCAGGGCGGACGCGGCGGGCGGCTTTCGCTTTTCCCGCGACCCTGCCGACTTCGCCGGCGCATTCGATGCCGCGATCATTGCCGTTCCCGCCGACAGTCATGCGGAGGTCGCCCTGCCGCTCCTCGCCGGCGGGGTAGACTGCCTGGTCGAAAAGCCCCTGGCCCTGTGTCCCGGCGAGATCGGAAAAATGATGTCCGCCGCGCGCGCCGGAGGCGCGGTTCTCGCCGTCGCACAGGTGGAGCGGTTCAACCCGCAGATCGAGACCTGCACCGCCCGGCTTGGCGGGCGGCGGGGCGACATTCGCGTCGAGCGCTTCTCCCGCGGCCCCGGCGGCCCCGGAGAACCGGACGTGATCTCCGACCTCATGACCCATGACCTGGACTGGATCCTGAGGCGCGAAGGCGCCCGGGAATGCGCGATCGATCTGCTGGACTGGAACAGGTCGGCCGGCCGGCTTCATCATGTCCGCTGCGTCCTGGATTTCGGGGCGCGCAGATATGACCTGAGCGCGGGCCACGGAGAGTTTCCCCGCAGACGAACGGTCCGGATTTCCGCGGCGGACGGCGCGACGGAGGAGTTTGATCTCCTGGACTTCCTGCGCGGAAAGCGGCCCGATCCGCTGACGCGGCAGGCCCAGGCCTTTGTCGAGGCCTGCAGCGGCGGAGAAACAGACCTGGCGACCGCGTCCGACGCCCTGGCCGTTTTTCGTCTGACCGAGCGGATCCGGGCCATGTGCGGTCCCGTGTTTGAAGCCGCCGGGAGATACGCGTGACGCGGACAGTCCCTTTCGTCGACCTTTCCGCCGAATGGGAACCGGTCCGCGCGGAGGCGCTCGCGCGCATTGCCAGGGTCTTCGACCATGGACGGTTCGTCGCCGGCCCGGAGGTCGCAGAGCTGGAACAGCGGCTTGCCGCGGTCACCGGCTCGAAATTCGCCGTGACCTGCGCCTCCGGAACGACGGCTCTTCTCATGGCGATGATGGCGCTTGGCGTCGGGCCGGGCGACGAGGTCATCGTTCCGGCCTTCACTTTCATCGCGCCGGCGGAATGCGCCCTGATCCTGGGGGCCGCTCCCGTGCTCGTGGACGTGCAGATGCCGTCCGGGCTGATCGACCCCGACACGCTCGAGGCGGCCATCACAGACCGGACCAGGGCCGTCGTCGCCGTCTCGCTATTCGGACTGCCCGCCGATTTCGACAGGATCAACCGGATCGCGGCGCGCCATGGCATCCCGGTGATCGAGGATGCCGCCCAGAGCCTTGGGGCGACCCGGGACGGCAGGTCCAGCGGAACCCTGGCCGGGATCGGCTGTACCAGCTTCTTTCCCACCAAGGCGCTGGGAGGCGCCGGCGACGGCGGCGCGCTGTTCACCGACGATGCCGATACGGCCGACCGGCTGGCCGAAATCCGCGACCACGGCCAAGCCGGCAAATATCATCATGTCCGCCCCGGTCTCAACGGCCGGCTCGGCTCCATGGCCGCCGCCGCGCTGCTGGCCCGGCTGGAGGTGTTCGAGCCGCTTCTGGAAAGGCGCCGGCACATCGGCCGGTCCTATGACAGGCTTCTCGCCGATGCCCGCAGGTCCGGTCTCCTGGATTTCGTGACCGATGAGGGCATCGACCACGGCGCGCGGTCTCAATATGCGGTCGTGGTCAAGAACCGCGCGCATGTCGTGGAAGCGCTGGAAAAGGCCGGCATTCAGACGGCGATCCATTATCCGAGGGCGCTTCACCGGCAGCCCGTGCTGCGGGACTGCCGCTGCACCGGACCGCTCGATAACGCGTCGGAAATGGCGGACAGGGTGCTTTGCCTGCCGGTCCACCCGGCCCTGAGTGACGATCAGGTGAACTATGTGGCCGAGACCCTGTGCGGTGCGCTCGCAAACTGAAATCAGCTGTCAGGCGGACGGTTCTGGGCGCAGACCCCGTTTTGCACAGCCCTGTCATGGGACCTTGATTTCAAACAAGGTGACGGATCAGGTGCGAATGGCATAGTCTGACCGCACCTGGCCGCAGGATGCCGTTTTGACAGCAACGAGGGAGAGTTTGATTTGACAGGCTGGAACACGCTCAAACGCACCGGTTGTGCAGCCGTAATCCTTGCTGCGGCCGTCGGGCCGGCTTTCGCGGCGGATGCGGACCACGGCAAGACACTTGCCCTGCGCTGGTGTTCCACCTGCCACCTGGTCGCCAACGATCAGGACCGGGTCAGCGGCGCCTCCGTGCCGAGCTTCTACGACATTGCCAGGGCGCCGGGCTTCGACGACGAGGCGCTGAAGATCTTTCTCGCCGATCCCCACCCGAAAATGCCGAACATGACGCTGTCCAACAGCGAGATCGCGGATATCACGCGCTACATCAGATCCCTGTCCGAATAGGTAAATCCAGGGCCCGTACCCTGCGGTTTCAGACTTCGAAACGCGCCAGAACCGCGGCGTGAAACGACCCGGCTTCCGCGGACGTTCCCTCGTCGAGCACCTCGTCGGCCAGGTCTTCGTTGAAGACCTCGATATCCCGTATCCGGCGAAAGAGCGCCGGGCTGGCCAGGATGTGATCCAGCGCCTGCCCCCGCCCCTTGTGAATGACCGTCCGGCGCAGCTCCGGCGGCAGGGCCGCGTCGAGCTGATGCAGCCGGCGGCCGGCCAGGTCCGGATTGCCGGTATCGTCCGGATCGGCGAGCAGCATGCGCAACGCGGTCGAATCCGCCGTCGCGTTGAAATCGCCGGCAACGGCAATCAGCGGCTCCGGATACCGGTCGAACAGGCCGTCTATTTTCAGGCGCAGGTCGAGCGCCTGCACCGCCCGTTTCAGGGACGCCAGGAAATAGCCCTCCGCCCAGGCGGGAACGTTTTTCCAGACCTTTGACGCCGTCTTGCCGCCCGGGATGGGGGCTGCGATGGGCGCGCGCAGGTGGACGACGAACAGATGAAGCGGCGCCGCCGAACCGATATCGAGCTGCAGTTCCAGAACCGGGCGGTCAAAGGAGAGCGGCTGCGGCGCCTCCAGCGCCGGGCTGGCATGATCGGGCTGCCACAGCGGCACATGCATGGCCGCCTCGTGGTGGATCCGGCTTTCAAGAACGGGAAACCGGCTCAGCACCACCATGTTGTGCCGGTCGCCCGGGGACGGAGCGTCCGGCCGGGTGGTGGCGGTTGCGTGGAACGTCTCGTAGGGCGTCCCGGCAAGGAGAGCGTCGAGCGCCAGGAATTTCCGTTCGCTTATCCCGGGAAGCCTTTGCGCGTTGACCTCCTGCAGGCACAGGATATCGGCCTCCAGTTCCAGGAGCTTCGGCCGCAGCGCCCTTATCCTCGGCTCCAGCCGCTCGGGTCTGAACCTGTCGTCGCCGAAGGATTCGATGTTGAACGTGGCCAGCCGGATCAAGGGTGTCTTCCACAACGCACGGGTTTCAACTCCTCAAAGCACTGTCCATGACCATAGCCTTGCCCGGCGGCCGGTGATAGGACAAGGCTCTGGTTTTTTGCGAAACAGGATCCCGATGAGCGAGACAAGCTGCCCCTGCGGTTCGGGCCGCGCCCTCGCCGCCTGCTGCGGACCCTGCCTCGCCGGCGAACGCGGCGCGGAGACGGCCGAGGCCCTGATGCGCTCGCGCTACTCAGCCTATGTGCTCGGGCGGATCGACTACCTGAAGGACACGCTCTGGCCGAAGCATCAGGCAAGCTTCGACTTTGCCGGAACGGCCCGCTGGGCCGCGGAAAACCACTGGACCGGCCTGACGGTTCTGAAAACGGAAAAAGGCACGGCGCAGGACCGGGACGGAACGGTTCTGTTCGAAGCCGGGTTCCTCGCCGGCGGCAGGCTTCACACCCACCGGGAGCTCAGCCGCTTTCGCAGGAAGGCCGGTCGCTGGTATTACGTCGAAGCCCTGCCGGAAGGCCCGGCCTGACGCCCTTTCGCAGCCTGCAGATGATGGAGATGAGCCATGCAATTCGCCCGCTATCCAAGCCTGGAAAACCGTGTCGTCTTCGTGACCGGCGGCGCGTCGGGCATCGGCGCGGAAATCGTCCGGGCCTTTGCCGACCAGGGCTCCAGGGTGGGCTTTGTCGATCTGGATGCGGAACACGGCGTGGCCCTCGCCGACGAGCTTGGCGATAACGTGCAGTTCACCGCCTGCGACCTGCGCGACATCGATGCGCTGAAAGAAGCCTTTGCCGGGCTTGAGGCGGCGATCGGACCGGCGGAAGTCCTGGTCAACAACGCCGCCCGGGACGACCGTCACGGCTGGCAGGACGTGACCCCGGACTATTACGACGAGCGGATCGCGACCAATCTGCGCCACATGTTCTTCGCCATCCAGGCCGTCGCGCCCGGCATGATCGCCGCCGGCGGGGGCTCGATCATCAACTTCGGTTCCAATTCCTGGTTCGAGGCGGTCGGCGGCATGCCGGTCTACACCACGTCCAAGGCCGCCGTTCACGGCATGACCCGCTCCTTTGCGCGCGATCTCGGCCGGCACCGGATCCGGGTGAACACGGTGGTCCCGGGCTGGGTCATGACCGAGCGCCAGAAGGAACTCTGGACCACGCCGGAAAAGCTGGACCGGCAGCGCGAGAGCCAGTGCCTGCCGGACCTGATCGAGCCGGTCTATCTCGCCCGCATGGTCCTGTTTCTCGCCTCCGACGATGCCGCCATGTGCACGGCCAACAACTACATGGTCGAGGCCGGGTCGATCTAGAGTCCTGACCTTAGGACCTTCGCTGGAACACGATCATCGCCAGCGCCAGAAGCGACGAGCCGATCATCAGGAGCAGCGACACCGCGTTGAGAACCGGGGTCGATCCTTCCTTGAGGCGGTCGAACATGGTGATCGTCAGCGGCGCGTCCGAGCCGACCAACATCAGGGTCGTATTGAAGTTCTCGAAGCTCATCAGGAAGGCGACGACACCGGCGCCGATCAGCGCCGGTTTCAGGAACGGCAGGGTGATCGTGCGGACGGCGGTCAGGGGGCTGGCGCCCAGGTTCATGGCCGCGTCCTCCAGGCTGCGGTCGAATTTCTTCAACCGGGCGGAGATCACCAGCGTCGCGATCGTCGTGATGAAGGAAAACTGGCCAAGGACCACCAGGAAGAGCCCCGGGCGCAGCATCTCCAGGTCCCAGTTCAGGAGATCTTCCGCCCCGTTCGCCATGCGGCTGGAAAACACCAGGATCGAGATGCCGAGGACGATGCCGGGAATGACCAGCGGCAGCAGCATCAGGATGTAGAGCAGCCCGCGCAGGCGGAAGTCATAGCGGTTGAAAAGGAAGGCATTGGCAAGTCCCACGCCGACCGACAGCACGGCCACCCAGATCGCGACAAAGGCGGAGGTGCCGATGGATTTCAGAATTTTCGCTTCATGGAAGACGCCCAGCATCGGCTTTTCCGGACCGAAGAACCAGGCAAGGGTGAACCCTTTCCACGGCAGTGACGGAAACAGGCTGTCGTTGAAGGCGAAAACCGAAACCACGGTCAGCGGCAAGGCCAGGTAGACGAAGAAAAGCGCCACATAGAGGCCATAGCCGACGGTCACGACGCGGGATTGACGGATACTCGGAATCATCGCCTCATCCCATTGTTTTCTCAAGCGTCTGGCCGGTCAGCCGCAGCGCGGCCCAGACGATGAAGGAAGACAGCGCCAGAAGCAGGAACCCGAAGGCGGCACCCAGCTCCCAGTTGAAGCGCACGATGAACTGGGAGTAGATCAGCTCGGTGAACCACAGGCTGTCCTTGCCGCCCAGCATGATCGGCGTCAGGTAATTGCCGAGCGACAGCATGAAGACCACGATGCAGCCGGACACGATGCCCGGCGCCGCATGCGGAATGACGATCTCGCGGAAGATCGAAGGCCCCGTTCCGCCGAGGTCGTAGCCGGCCTCGATCAGGCTGTCGTCCAGGCTTTCCAGGGTCGTGACCAGCGGCACGACCATGAACAGCATGGACGTGTAGACCAGGCCGATCATGATGGCGGCGTCGTTGTAGAGCATCTCCACCGGCGCATCGGCAAGCCCGAGCCACTGCAGCAGCCCGCTGACGAGACCGGTTTCGCGCAGGAGGATCATCCAGCCGAACGTGCGCACCAGTTCGGACACCCAGAACGGCAGCAGGCAGAGCAGGAACATGACCGCCTGCAGGCGGCCCTTGGCGATCTTGGCGATGTAATAGGACACCGGAAAGGCGATGATCAGCGTCAGCGCCGTTGCCAGGATCGACATGATCGCCGTCCGGAGAAAGGTCCTGATGTAGAGCGGCTCGGTGAAGAACGTCAGGTAGTTGGCGAAGCCGGTCTCATACTGGCGTACGCCCACCTTTTCCCGGATCGACACCAGAAACATGTCCACATGCGGAATGAGGATGAGCAGGAGCAGCCACAACAGGAGCGGCGCCAGCAGCAGGAAGAAGCCGAGCCTGGCCTGGATCGCGCGCATGGCTCAGGCCCCTTTGGCGAAGCACTGGGCCTGCTGCACACCCCAGCCGATGTGAACCGGCGCGCCCCTGGCGATGTCGGCGAATTCGCCGGACTGGGGCAGGGCAACGTCGATCTCTCCGCCGGAAGCCCGGTCATGGACCAGGACGCGGCTGTTCGCGCCATTGAACAGGACGCTGGACACGGCGCCTTCGACCCGGTTCTCGAAATCGCTGACGCCGGAGGCCTCCCGCGCGAGCCGGATTGCCTCGGGGCGCACGAAGATCTCCGCCCGGTCGCCGGGCGAAAGCGGTTCGCCGGCGGGCCGGGCCAGCAGGGATATGCCGCTGTCGGTGATGACCTTGCAGGCGGAGGCGTCCGCGCTTTCCACCCGGCCGCTCCACCGGTTGGCCTCGCCGACAAAGCCGGCAACGAAGGGCGTTTTCGGCCCATAGTAGAGTTCGCGCGCCGTTCCGACCTGCTCGAACCGGCCGGCGTTCATGACGGCGATCTTGTCCGACATGACCAGGGCTTCGGACTGGTCATGGGTGATGTAGACGAAGGTGGTGTCGAATTCGGCCTGCAGCGCCTTCAGTTCCACCTTCATGTGTTCGCGCAGCTTCAGATCCAGCGCGCCCAGCGGTTCGTCGAGCAGGAGAACGTCGGGCTCCAGCACCATGCAGCGGGCGATGGCGACGCGCTGTTTCTGGCCGCCGGAAAGTTCATCCACCCGGCGTTTGCCGATATCCGGCAGGCCGATGCGCTCCAGCGCCTCATCCACCTTGCGTGCGATCTCGGCCCTGGCCATGCCCCTGCGGCGCAGACCGTAGCCGATATTCTCGGCAATGTTCATCATCGGAAACAGCGCCAGGTGCTGGAACACCATGTTCACTTGGCGCTTGTTCGGCGGCACGTTCAGGACAGATTGCGCCTTGATGCGGATATCGCCTTCCGTCGGCTCCAGAAAACCGGCGATCATGCGCATGATCGTGGTCTTGCCGCAGCCCGACGGGCCGAGGATCGAAAAGAAGCTCCCCGGAGGGACTTCGAAGGAAACCCGGTCCACCGCGGTGACACCTGCAAACCGCTTGACCAGGCCGGCGCATTCAAGATCTGGAACCATAACCGCCCACAACAAAAGCAAGGACGCCAGGGATGTCCCAGGCGTCCGGTGTTTTCAGGATTGGCGCTTACTGGGCGGCCTTGATGCGGTCCAGAGCTTCGCCTTCGATGGTTTCCAGTCCCGGCGGAACGGTCGGATACCACTTGATGTTGTCGATGGCTTCCTGCGGGAAGCTGTTCTGGAACTTCGCCTTCAGATCGTCCGCGGCAAAGGCATCGGCCCCCTTGGAGGCGGTGAAGTTGCCGGCTTCGGCGGTGATCATGGCGGCGACTTCCGGCTGCATGACGAAGTTGATCCACTTGTAGGCGGCATCTTCGGCCTTGGTCTTGCGCGGCAGGGCGAAGGTATCGATCCAGCCGAGCGCACCCGATTTCGGCGCGACGAAGGTGACGTCCGGCATTTCGCCGTTCAGTTTCCAGCCGCCCGTGTCCCAGGCCATCGCGGCGACCACTTCGCCGGAGCGGATCAGACCCATCAGTTCATCGCCGCCGGACCAATAGGCTTTCACATTGGACTTGCAGTCCTTCAGCTTGGCCTCGACCTTGTCGACAATGGCCTTGTACGCGGCCTGGTCGCCGTAAGCGGCAAACGGATCCATGCCCATGGCGAAGGCAAAGCCGATCAGGGTCGGGCGCTTCAGGCGGTAGGACACCTTGCCGGCATAGGCCGGATTGCAGAGATCGGTGTAATCCTTGACGTCGGCAGCCTTCTTGGTGTCGACGACGAGACCGCTGGTCCCCCAGACATGCGGCACGCCATAGGCCTCGCCGTCGACCGTGGTGTTGGACTTGGTCGCTTCCAGCATGGACGGGATGAATTGCGCCGCGTCGATCTTGGAAAGGTCGATCGGCTTGTACAGTTCGAACTCGGCCTGGGCACCGGAAATACGGTCCTGGCTCGGCTGGGCGAGGTCGAAGCCGCCGCCGCCGGTGGCGCGCAGCTTGGCGATCATTTCCTCATTGTTGGACAGGGTCACTTCGACGTCGATACCGGTTTCGGCCTTGAACTTGTCGATAACGGCCTGAGGCGCGTAGCCGCCCCAGGTCAGGAGACGCAGCGTTTCGGCCTGAGCGGCGGAACTCAGAGCGAGCACGGAAACGAGTGACAGCGCCAGCTTGGCTTTGAATTTCATGAAAACCTCCATCAGGTTTATTCAATGTCTCAATATTCTTTTCGTGCGGGATCCGCACAATTCCCGGTCCGGTTCGGCAAATCCCCCCTTCACTCCGGCCTCTGCGGTCACAGACAGTCCGGAAGGTCGAACGAAATCAGGCCCGGAGCCGGATGGCTCGTCCCGAAAAGGCTGTCCCGCGATCGCTAGGCGCTATCCTGGTTCACCTTTGCGGACTTCGGATCAGGTGCCGCGGAACAGTCCGGTCTCGATGACCGGATTTCGTGACAGTCATGCGACGCCTGGCGGACGATCCAGGCAGATACCGTCATTAGTTTCAATATTTGACCGTTTGTCAAAAATTTTCTCCCCTCCGGCCAGAGCCTTCAATGTCACCGGCCGGTGGAACGGCCCATCGGGTGTATAGCCACCACGCCTCGGTTGAGGCCGGGTCTGCCTGGCATTTGATCAATGAAAATTCCGCCCGCCGGGCAGGGCCTTCAGGGTCTGGCGCGGCACCTCGGGTGCCAGGTCCTGACGGAGTTCCGGCACCTCCCGGACAAGCTGGGCCAGGCGGCTCGCCGGCTTGATCTTTTCCGACAGTTCGATCACCGGGCGCCTGACCTCGTCCGCACGGGCAAGACCGGCATTTTCGAGGGTCACGTCCGACAGGCGGGCCAGCAAGGGCGTGGCGTCCTCCACATGATCCGCCACCACATGGATGACACCGGATTCCGACTGCAGCCGGCCGGTCACCTTCAGGAACCGCGCGCCCATGATCAGCGGCCGGTATTTCTCGAAGACCTTCGGCCAGACGATGATATTGGCGACACCGCCCTCGTCCTCCAGCGTGAGGAAGATGACACCCTTGGCCGAGCCCGGGCGCTGGCGCACCAGAACAAGCCCGGCCACCGTCACCACCCGGCCCGAGCGGATCCGGTCCAGGTCCCGGCAGGGCAGCACCCGCATCTTTGACAGGTCTCCTCGCACGAAGGAAACCGGATGCGCCTTGAGGGACAGGCTTAAGGCACGGTAGTCGGCCATCACATGGGCGCCGGGCAGCATCGGCGGCAGGTCCGCATCCGGTTCACGCCTCAGGTCGGCAAGACGGGCCGTATCGAACAGCGGCAGGCGATCGCGCGCGGCCCCCTTTTCCAGCCCCTGGGCCGCCCACAGCGCCGTGCGCCGGTCGAGCCCGAGCGAGCGGAACGCGTCCGCCTCCGCCAGGCGCATGATCACCTGCCGGCCAAGCCCGGTCCTCAGCCAGAGATCCCGGACCGAATCGTAGCCCTGCCCGCGCATCGCGATGATCGTTTTCACATCCTCTTCCCGCAGGCCCTTCACCATGCCCAGGCCGAGCCGCACGGCCCTGGTCGACCGCACAACGTTGCTCATCTCGCCGTGCCGCCGGTGCAGATGCTTTGCCGCCTCCATGCCCGGTTCCAGCGTCGCGTCCCAGGCGGACAGGTTGACGTCCGCCTCGCGCACCTCCACCCCGTGCTCGCGGGCATCGCGCACCAGCTGGGCCGGAGCGTAGAAACCCATGGGCTGGGAGTTCAGGAGCGCCGCGCAAAAGACATCCGGGTAATGGGCCTTGATCCAGGCGGACGCATAGACCAGCAGGGCGAAACTGGCCGCATGGCTTTCGGGAAAGCCGTATTCGCCGAAGCCCTCGATCTGGCGGAAACAGCGCTCGGCGAAGTCCCGCTCATAGCCGTTCTGCACCATGCCCTCGATCATCTTGGTCTGGAAGGTGCCGATGGTGCCGACCCGGCGAAAGGTCGCCATGGCCCGGCGCAACCGGTCCGCCTCGCCGGGGGTGAACCCGGCCGCGACGATGGCGATCTTCATCGCCTGTTCCTGGAAGAGCGGCACGCCCATGGTCTTGCCGAGCACCTCCTCCAGCGCCTTCGACGGGTAGACGACCTGTTCCAGCCCCTGCCGGCGGCGCAGGTAGGGATGCACCATGTCGCCCTGGATCGGGCCGGGGCGCACGATCGCCACCTCGATGACGAGGTCGTAGAAGGACCGCGGGCGGAGCCGGGGCAGCATGGTCATCTGCGCCCGGCTTTCCACCTGGAAGACGCCGACGGAATCGGCCCGGCACAGCATGTCGTAGACCTCCGGCTCCTCCGCCGGAATGCCGGAAATGGAATGATCGACACCATACTCCGCGCGCAGCATCTCCAGCGCCTTGCGGATCGCCGACAGCATGCCGAGCGCCAGAATGTCGATCTTCAGGATCCCGAGCGAATCGAGGTCGTCCTTGTCCCACTCGATCACCGTCCGGTCTTCCATGGCCGCGTTCTGGATCGGCACCACCTCGTCGAGCCGGCCGCGGGTGATGACGAACCCGCCCACATGCTGGGACAGGTGCCGCGGAAAGCCGATCAGGGTCCTGGCGCAGGCAAGCATCTGCGTCAGCAGCGGATCGGCCGGATCCATGCCGGCCTCGCGCACCTGGGCATCCTCGGTGCCCGCGGACGAACGGCCCCACACGGTGCCGGACAGCGCGCCGATGGCATCCTCCGACAGGCCGAACACCTTGCCGACCTCCCTGAGCGCCGAGCGGGAACGGTAGGTGATCACGGTGGCCGCCAGCCCGGCCCGTTCCCGGCCGTATTTTTCATAGATGTACTGGATCACCTCCTCGCGCCGCTCATGCTCGAAATCGACGTCGATATCCGGCGGCTCGCGCCGTTCCGGCGAAATGAACCGTTCAAACAGGAGATCGGCCCGTTCCGGATCCACCTCCGTGATGCCGATGCAGAAACAGACGGCGGAATTCGCCGCCGATCCGCGGCCCTGGCAGAGGATGCCTTGCGAACGGGCAAAGCGGACGATGTCGTAAACGGTCAGGAAGTACGGCGCGTATTGCAGCTGCTCGACCAGGGCCAGTTCATGGGCGACGGCCTTTCTGACCTTCTCCGGCGCCCCGGCCGGATAGCGCCGGCGCATGCCCTCCTCCGCCAGCCGTTCCAGCTCCGCCTGCGGCGTGGCGCTCTCGCCCGCAGGCTCTTCCGGGTACTCATAGGCAAGATCGTCGAGGGAGAAGGAGACCTCGTCCAGGATCTTCAGGCTTTCGCGCAGCGCGCCGGGGACGGCGTCGAACAGGCGCGCCATGTCCTCCGCGTCCTTCAGGTGCCGCTCGGCATTGACCTGCAGCTTGCGCCCGGCCGTCTCCAGCCGTTCATGCAGGCGGATGCAGGTGACCACGTCCTGCAGGGGGCGCCGCCCGGGCGCATGATAGAGCACGTCGTTGGTCGCCAGGAGCGGCACCTGGCACGTCCCGGCAAGACCGGCGGCAAGCTGCAGCCTGCGCCGGTCGGAGGGTCCGCGCGGCAGGGCGCAGGCGAGCCGGACGGATTTGCCGAACTCGTCTTTGAGCCGCTTGAGGACACGGGCAACGCCGTCCGCCTCCGGCAGCCCGGCGGGCAGGACCAGCGCCATCGGGTACTCCTCTTCCAGGGCACCAAGGTCGTCGGCGACCAGATGGCACTCGCCCTTGGGCGCGCGCCGGTTGCCGGTGGTGAGCAGCCGGGTCAGCCGGCCGTAGGCCGCCCTGTCCTTGGGCCAGACGATGAGATCCGGGGTCCCGTCCAGGAAGGCGAGCCGGCAGCCCGGGACGAAGCGCAGGCCCACCTCCTTGGCCGCCATATGCGCCCGGACCACGCCGGCCATGGAATTGCGGTCGCACACGGCCAGCCCGGCCAGCCCGAGCGCCCCGGCACTCATGGCGAGTTCCTCCGGATGAGAGGTCCCGCGCAGGAAGGAAAAATTGCTTGCCGTACACAGCTCGGCGAAACCGATCATGCGAACACCCCGTGCAGATACCAGCGCGGGCTCGCCGTTTCGCGCGCGTAAAGCCCTTCCCGGTAGAGCCAGAACCGCCGGCCGGCGTCGTCCTCGATCCGGAAATAGTCCCGGGTGACGCCCCCTCTGGACGACGACGGCGCATCGGCTGCCCCCACCCACCAGGGCGGGGCGATCCGTTCCGGCCCTTCCGAGCGGACCACCCGGTAAAGCGTGCGCCGCCAGCGGAACCGGAGCGGCGGTCCTTCCGGCACCATGGCAATGGCGTCCACCGGCTCCGCCGGATCGAGCAGCCGCAAGGGGCGCTCAAGTGGCATTTCGGAACTCTGCCGAGGCTGCAGCAACCCGGCCTCGTCGTGAGCCCCGAGACCGAGATCGTCGCAGCCCAGAGCCACGGTGGAAAACCCGGTCCAGGCGAGCGCCTCCTCGCGCACGGCGGCGGCCGGCACCAGCGCCGTCTGGGATTCCGGCAGATGCCGGTCCACGGGCAGGAGCCGGGTGACCCGGTCGAGCCCGAGCCGCGCGCCCAGCCGGTCGATCAGCCCCGCCAGGTCGGCCTCGGCCTCCGCCACGCCCTGTCCGCCGAGATCGAGCTGGGCCGGATCCTCGTCCTGGGCCTCAAGCACCGCAAGACGCACGAGATCGTAGCCGTACCCGGCATCGAGCACGCTTTCGTCCGTCTTCAGCTTCTCGGCAAAGAGCGCCAGGATCCGTTTCGGCACCCGCAACGGCCGGCTGGTGCCCACCGCAAGCTTCTGGACCGCGCCGTCGACGCGAAACAGCGCCAGCTCGAAGGCCCGGCCGCCCTGGCAGCGCCGCTCCAGCGCGTCGGAAAGCTGGCCGGCCAGCGACAGGGCAACCGCATGGACGTCCTCCAGCCGCCCGATCGGTTCGAAAAACCGCCGTTCGGCCATGACCAGGGGCGCTGCGAACCGGGGTGAGATCGGCTCGCCCTCCCGGCCGAGCGCCTGGTCCAGACGCCGCACCGGTTCGGGCCCGAACCGGTTGGCGAGCGGCGCGCGCGGCCGCGTTACGATATCGCCGATCCGGCTCAGCCCGACCCGCTCCAGTCCCTCGATCGCCTCAGTCTCGAGCCGCAGGGCGGCAAGCGGCAGGGACGCCAGCGCCTCGTCCTGCCGTCCGGGGGCAATCGGGCCGCCGTCGCCATAGCGGGCGGCCGCCCAGGCGGCCCCGGGTGTATCGGCAATGGCGCCGCGCACGGCGAAGCCCTGCCGTTCCAGCCTCTCCAGCGCGTCGGCCAGCAGCGCCTCCTCGCCGCCGAAAAGATGGGCGCAGCCGGTGATGTCGAGGAACAGCCCGTCGTCCCCGTCAAGCGCCACCAGCGGCGTGTAGCGATCGCACCAGTCGGCGACGAAACCGAGCAGGCGGGCATCCTCTCCGGGAGAAGCCTCCTCCGCCAGCAGCGACGGCACCCGGGCCCTTGCATCGGCCAGAGCCTCGCCGGAGCGCAGGCCCAGCGCGCGCGCCGATGCGGTCAGGCAGGTGATCCGCTGCGCATTGCGGATTTTGGCGACCACCGCCAGCGGCGGCGCGGCCTCAGCCGGCCGCCGGGAAGCCGATCCGCCCGCCGGTCCGCTCTTCACCCGCCACGACGGTCCCATCGTCCGGCGCAGAATCCGGTCGCACGCCAGTTCGGGAAACCAGAGCGACAGAACGCGCTGGCGCGGCAAAACGCCTTTCAGCATGTCTCCACTCCAGATCAAGACGGCCGGACCGGCCGTCGCGGTTTCGGGTCAGTTCCACGTTCCAGACCGGCTGGCCGATCGCCTCGTGCGGCCCGGCCCGCAACAGCGCCGGCGCCTGCGAGTGTCCGGGCATGACGCACCACCGGGTCAGGGCCGCCGTCGGTTCGAATGCCGCCCCGTGGCGCACCAGGAACACCGGCACGCCGCTTGCCTGGGCCCGCAGTTGAAGCCGCCGGGTCGCCGTCAGGTCGAGCGCCTTCTGCGCGCCCTGCACCTCGCCGACCACTGCCGCCAGGGCCGGCGCGCGCGCGCCTTCCTCCATCGCCCATAAAAGCTCTTCGGTCCGGCGCGGCCGGACGGCGATCAGGCGGGCCGGATCGACGCCGAAACGCATCAGCCCCGGCCCGTGCAGCAGCCCGGCCTCCCGCCCGGCAAGCGGGTCCAGAACCCAGAGCACGGCCCCGGAACGCACGGTCATCGCCCTGGCAAGCAGCGCAAGGGCAAGGCCCGACAGGGCCCCCGCGTCCCGGCTTTGAACGCTCACCACCTCATGCAGGGTTCCGCAGGCAAGACCGCCTCCGGCAAACAACCCGTCCAGCGCTTCGAAACCGAGCGGCAACCGGACCGGTTCCGGCCCCTGCTTTTCGGCGGAAAAAGCAGGGGCCGGACCAAGCTGCCCTTTGAAGGGGAGGCCTCCCTCCAGGGCCGCGATGCGGCGGCGCAGCTCGGCAAGGTCTGACCGGTTTTCAGGCCGGTTCTTGCGCCGGTTTTCCGGCCTGTCTTCTGGCGAACCTGGCATGGTCTGTCCAATCGCCCTGAGTTTTTGTTCTCTCTTTGTTCTTATAGATTCCGAATACCGGACGCGGAGTCAAGAGCCTTTGCGAACCGGGCGGAAGCGATGTGCAATTCCCCTTTGAAAACTCCGAAGCCCTGTCACGCAGGTTTGATCGCCGGAAGCGCGCTGCAAAGCCACGGAATCTTAAGTCCCTCGTGTCATAACAGCCGCCGGATAACGATCGGGGATCCCTCTTTGCGCCTTTTCGCCACGACCTGGACACAGCGACTGCAGCATATACCGGCCTTGCGGACGGCCGCTGACGTGCTGAACCAGATCCTCGACGCGCTTCGCGAGCCGGCGGATGGCACCGGTGGCGCGAGCCGCATGGCCCTGTCCACCTTCGCCATCCGCGTCGGCGGCGCGTTCCTTGCCTATGTCTCCCAGATCATCCTGGCCCGCCTGATGGGCGCCCATGACTACGGCATCTTTTCCGTGGCCTGGACCTGGATCGTGGTGCTCGGCGTCATGGCCTGCAGCGGGTTTTCCTCCTCCGCCACCCGTTTCGTCCCCGAATACAACGAAACCGGGGACATGGACCGCCTGCGCGGCTTTCTGCTTGCCAGCCGCACCATCGCGTTCCTGGGCGCCAGCCTCGCCGCGGGCGTCGCGATCGCGGTCGTCTTCCTGCTCCACTCGGTGATCGATTCGCAATATACGCTGCCGATGGTCGTTGTCCTCCTGGCCTTGCCCATGTTCGCCTTCGGCGGCGTGCTGGACGGCATCGCCCGTTCCTACGACTGGCCGTGGCTTGCCATGCTGCCGACCTATATCTGGCGGCCCGGCGCGATCCTGGCGGTCCTGCTGCTCTTCCTCCTGCTCGGCCGGCCCGCCACCGCCCTGACCGCGGCCCTTGCCGCCGTCGCCGCCACGTGGGGCGTGGCGATCTATCAGCAGATCAGGCTCGCCGGACGGCTCGCCGCCAGGGTCCCCAAGGGCCCCCGCCGCCTGGAACTCGGCACATGGTTCGCCATTTCCCTGCCCATGCTCATGGTGGAGGGTTTCTTCCAGCTGATCACCAGCGCGGACGTGATCATGGTCAGCTTCTGGTGCGACCCGGACGAAGTCGCCGTCTATTTCGCCGCCTCCAAGACGCTGGCGCTGGTGCATTTCGTCTATTTCGCCGTCCGGGCCGCCTCCGCGCACCGGTTCTCCCGCTTCGTCGCCACCGATGACCGGGACGGTCTTGCCGCCTATATCCGCAAGGCGACCACCTGGACGTTCTGGCCCTCGCTTGCCACCGGCCTTGCGATCCTTGTCGCCGCGCCCGTGCTGCTCAGCCTGTTCGGCAAGGACTTTTCCGCAGGTCTCCCGGTGATCGCGGTTCTCCTGGTCGGCATCCTGGCGCGCGCCTCCGTCGGACCGGTCGATGCCCTGCTCACCATGAGCGGCAACCAGAAGTGCTGCGCCCTCATCTATGCCGCAACCTTTGCCGTCAACGTGGGCCTGAACGTCGCCCTGATCCCGCATCTCGGCCTGATGGGAGCCGCCATCGGAACCAGTCTGGCCATCATGTTCGAGGCAACCTGCCTGACCGTTTCCGCCCGCAGGACCTTGGGTGTCCAGACCTTCATCCTGCCGCTTCTCCTGAACAGGAAGGGGACGGCGGCTTGACGGGATCCGGTCTTCCGGCGGTTGGCGATCTTCAGCCGATTGTCCTCGACCCGGTCCGGCCGGGCGGCCAGCTCGATGCCTGGCGGGCGCTGGCTGAAACGGCAACCGATCCCAATCCGTTCTTCGGTCCCGATTTTCTCATGCCCTTCCTGGAGGACATGGGGCCGGAAAAGATCCGCCTGTGCGCCGTCAGCGACAGGACGACCGGCCGCTGGATGATGGCCGCTCCCTTCGGACCCCGCCGCCTCGGCCTCGGCATCCCGGCGGCAACCGCCTGGGCGAGCGAATACGGCCCCCTCGGCACGCCTCTGTTCGACCGGAGCGCACCGGCGGAAACCGGCGGGATCTTTCTGAAACTGGCGGCACGAACGGTCGGCCTTCCCCTTGTGGCCTTTCCCTATCTGCCGCTCGATTGCGCCGCCGCGCCGGTCCTGAAGACCGCCTCATGGCACCCCCGGGAGGCCCATCCGGAAGCCCGTGCCGGCCATGACGGCGGGGCGGAAGGCGAACGGCAGTTCACCAAGGCCTTCAGCGGCAAGCGGCGCAAGGAACTGCCCCGCCTGATCCGCCGCCTGACCGAACAAGGCGAGGTTCGCCTGGAAAGCACCCGCAAGGAAGACGCCGTCCGCATGTTCGAAACCTTCCTGCAGCTGGAAGCCTCGGGCTGGAAGGGAAAGAAGGGGACGGCCCTGCTGAACGACCCCGCCTCCACCCGATTCGCGCGCCGGATGATTGCCGCGCGCGCCGAAATGGACGGGGTGCGGATCGACACGTTTTCCGTTTCCGGCAAGGCGATCGGCATGCTGGTCATCCTGCTTGAGGGCGACCACGCCTTTTCCTGGAAGATCGCCTTCGACGAGGACTATGCGCATTTTTCACCCGGCAGCCAGGTCGCCCTTTATGCGCTGGAGCAGAACCTCCGGGACCGGCATCTGAAGGGCGGCGATTCGCTTGCCGTTCCGGGACACCGGATGATCGAGCCGCTCTGGCGCGGCCGGATCCGCTACGCCACCCTGCTTTGTGCCACGTCCCCCGCCGGCCGTCTCCTGCAGCTTGCCGGACACCTGGATCTCTCCATGGAACGCGACCTGCGCCGCCTCGCCCGCAGGCTTCTCAGGCATTAGAGCCAGCTGCGTTCAGCCGTGTTGCGAATGCGAGTGGATTGCCCGGACTTCGCCGGGCAATGACAACGGGGAGGTGCACAACCTACCCCAAATGCTGGGTCATCACACGGCGAAGTCCGGGTGATCCAATCCACCTCGCCACTGATACAATCGGATCGGTCAGAGGCTGTCTGCCGCCTTCACCCCTCGGCGCGGGCCTGTTCCCGGAGGATCCGGCGGATCACCTTGCCCGTCGTCGTCATCGGCAGGTCGGGCACGAAGTCGATCTCGCGGGGATATTCATGGGCGGACAGGCGCTGCCGCACGAAACTCCGGATCTCGTCTTCCAGGGCCGTGCCGGCCGTCACCCCGTCCTTGAGCACCACATAGGCCTTGACGATCTCCGTCCGCAGCGGATCGGGCTTGCCGATGGCCGCCGACAGCTTGACCGCCGGATGCATCAGCAGGCAGTCCTCGATTTCCCCCGGGCCGATCCGGTAGCTGGCGGAGGTGATCACGTCGTCGTCGCGGCCGACGAAATGGACGTAGCCGTCCTCGTCCTGCAGGCCCTGGTCGCCGGTGATCATCCAGTCGCCGATAAATTTTTCTTCCGTGGCTTGCCGTTTGTTCCAGTATTCCAGGAACATCACCGGGTCGGGCCGTTTCACCGCGATCTGGCCGAGCGTTTCCGGCGGCAGGACGTTGCCGTCGTCGTCGATGATCGCCACCTCGTGGCCCGGGATCGCCTTGCCGATCGCACCGGACCGGGACACGCCGCACGCCGCGCAGGAGCCGAGCACCGCGTTGCATTCCGTCTGGCCGTAGAACTCGTTGACCTTGAAACCGAACTCCCCGGCGAACCAGTCGTAGGTTTCCCGTCCCAGCGCCTCGCCGGCGGAGCCGACGCTGCGCAGCTTCAGGTCAAAGCGGCTCGCCGGGCGCTCGACCGCCCGCAGCATCTTCAGCGCCGTCGGCGGCACGAAGGCATTGCGCACGCCTTCGTCCGCCATCAGCCGGAAAGCGCGCTCAGGGTCGAACTTGCGGAAGGCGAAGGACACGACCGGCACGCCGAAATGCAGCGCCGGGAACAGAGCGTTCAACAGGCCGCCGGCCCAGGCCCAGTCCGCCGGCGTCCAGAACAGGTCGCCCGCCTGGGGCATGAAATCCTGCGACATCTGGATGCCCGGCAGGTGGCCCGGCAACACCCGGTGACCGTGCAGCACCCCCTTCGGCTGGCCGGTGGTGCCGGAGGTGTAGATCATCATCGCCGGATCGTCGGCAGTCGTTGCCAGCGTCTCGAACCGGTCGGACGCGGCCTCGGCCAGGGCGTCGAAGCTCTCGACACCGCTTTCCGGCCCGTCGATGGAAACCACCAGGCGAAGGCCCAGAACGTCGTCGCGGATTTCGGCCAGTTTTTCCAGGCCCGCCGTGTCGGTCACAAGGGCGCTCGCGCCGGAATCGTTCAGCCGGTATTTCAGCGCCTCCAGGCCGAACAGCGCCGCCAGCGGCACCGCGACGGCACCCATCTTGTAGACCGCCAGATGGGCGATTGCCGTCTCAGGCGCCTGCGGCAGCAAGAGCGCCACCCGGTCGCCCCGGGCAATCCCCTTTGCTGAAAGGGCGTTGGCGAAACGGTTGGCGGCGCGCGCAAGCTCCCGATAGCTCCAGGCCTCGGCGCTGCCGTCCTCATGAAGATGGCGGATGGCAAGGCGGTCGGGATCTTCCGCGGCCCACCGGTCGCAGACGCTTGCCGCGATGTTGTAGGTCTCGGGTATCTGCCAGCGAAAATTGGCAAGGAGAGACTTGTAGTCTCCGGCCGGCTCGAACATTCCGGGGTCCATTGCTGATTTATTGTGCACCGGAGCCTACTCCCGCCGGTGCTGCAGTGCAATAGAGGTCGCGCGGAAGGGTAAACCTCACCGTTTCCGCGATATTTCCTTTCCATTTCGGCTGACCTTGTTAGAAGCCTGTCATCCGCCTCCCTGGCGGAAACCGGTCGCAGCCTACCCGGTTCCAGCGAAAACAAGGGTTCACCCATGACTGACAAGAGCATCTACGAAAACCTGACCCAGCTCGGCGGCCGGACCGAACAGCCGCAATCCCCGGAAGAGGCGGTGCTGGAAAAGGTGCCCAATCCGCAGGAGGGCACGGACTACATGGTCCGCTTCACCGCGCCGGAATTCACCTCGCTCTGCCCGATCACCGGCCAGCCGGACTTCGCCCACCTGATGCTCGACTACGTGCCGGACAAGTGGCTGGTGGAGAGCAAGTCGCTGAAACTCTTCCTCGTCTCGTTCCGCAACCACGGCGCCTTCCACGAGGACTGCACGGTCTCCATCGCCAAGCGCCTCATCGATCTGCTTGACCCGAAGTGGCTCCGGATCGGCGGCTACTGGTATCCGCGCGGCGGCATCCCGATCGACGTCTTCTACCAGACCGGGCCGGCCCCCGACGGCGTCTGGATCCCCGACCAGGGCGTCGCGCCCTACCGCGGACGCGGGTGAGGCCCGTCCGGCGCAGCCGGCAAAAGGCAAACGATTTTGCCTTTTGAGGGCCGAACGCCCGTAGCCCTAGTCACCCGAATCTGAAGTTCGTCTCTTTTCTCAGCGTGTTCTGAACGAACTTCAGATTCAAAGGGGTGACTAGCAAATATATGTTTCTATTGTGGTTTTCGGATTTGAAATACGCTCCGGCATCCGCTGCAGAAATAAGGCGTATTTCAAATCCACCACACTAGCGAAGGGCCGGAATGACCCGTCCGGCCCACCCGCCACAGTTGCCGTAAAACAACAACCGGCGCCGAACCTCCCGAAACAGCCGCAACGGTTCTTGAGGGAGGCCGGCGCCGGGTGTAAAGGACGGCCTCCTTTTTGATCCATTTTGAATGGGGTAACGGACATGCCGATCATGAGCCGCTCGCCCAAAGGGGCAGCAAACCCGCGCTAACCCGCGACGACGGGACGGCCGGTGTCAACGGGACAGGGACCACCCTGGACCCGCACGACCCTTGTTCAAAATGGAAATCTCCCATGGGCAATTCCATCCGGGATGCCGGGCCGGCCGACGCCGTACCTGCGTCCGTTCATATGTTCTATTCCGCCGCCTCCTGGATCGAGGGCGCGGCGGTCGATCAACTTCACCAGGTCGCCGGCATGGACGGCGTCAGGGCCGTTGCCGCCTTTCCGGATCTGCATCCGGGCAAATACGGTCCGGTCGGCAGCGCCATCCTGTCGGAACGCATCTATCCGTCGCTGATCGGCAACGATATCGGCTGCGGCATGTCGCTGTTCGCTCTGGATCTTCCCGCCCGCAAGCTGCGGCTCGACAAGGCCGCGGTCAAATTGCGCGCACTGGAAGGTCTGTGGGACGGCGATGCATCCCGGCGTCTCGTTGAGGCGGGTCTTGCGCCCGACCTGCATCCCCAGGCGCTCGGCACCATCGGCGGCGGCAACCACTTCTGCGAGCTGCAGGTCGTCGATCGTGTTTGCGACGGCACTGCGCTGGCAGACGCAGGCCTTGTCGAAGGACAGATCGTGATGCTGGTGCATTCCGGCTCCCGCTCACTTGGCATGGCGGTCTTCAGCAATGTCGATCAGACCCATAAAGGTCTGGCGGCAGGCTCCGAAGAAGCGGAAGACTACCTTAACCGGCATCACGGTGCGGTCGCCTGGGCCCGGCTCAACCGGCGGATTATCGCCGAGCGGGCGGCAAGCGCCCTGCGTGCGGACCTGACGCGCGTCGCCGATGCACCGCACAACCTGATCGAGGCCCGCGACGGCCTCTATCTCCACCGCAAGGGCGCGGCCAAAGCCGACGGCGGGCTGGTGCCGCTGGCCGGTTCCCGCGATGCGCTGAGCTATCTGGTCCGGCCAACCGGCACCGCTCCGGAAGCGCTTGCCTCCCTCGCCCACGGGTCCGGCCGCAAATACGACCGCGCCTCCATGACGGGCCGGGCCGGCGCGACCAAGTCGGACCGCAGGCAGCTGGAACGCACCTCCTTCGGCGGCTATGTGGTCTGCGAGGACCGCCAGCTTCTGATCGAGGAGGCTCCGGTGGCTTACAAGCCCTCCGGCCAGGTGCTGGCGGATCTGGAAGCCGCCGGCCTCGTGACGGCGGTCGCAGCGCTCAAGCCTCTGCTGACCTTCAAGAAGGCAAAGGCGGAGCGGGAGACCGGCGACAAGGAAACCTGGAAACGCGATCGGAAAAGGAGGGAAAGAGCATGACCTCCATAAAAGACCTGCGTCTTCTGGTAACCAGCGGCGACGGCCCGCGCGAATGCCGGCGGGCAGTCCACCTGATCCTTACCCAGATGCGAAAGGAGGCAGCCCGGCGGAAGCTGACCTTTGACGAGACCCTGTCCGACCCGGACGCCCAGGATCCCCCGTCGGCCATCGTCCGCCTGTCGGGCGAAGCCGCCGAGGCCTTCGCGAAGCGGTGGGTCGGAACGGTGCAATGGATTTCCCAGAGCCCGTTCCGCCCCCATCACAAGCGGCGCAACTGGTTCGTCGGCGTGTTCCGGGTGTCGGCGGAAGACGCGGTTTCGTTCGATCTCGATCCGAAGGAGCTGAAGTTCGAAACCTTCCGCGCCGGCGGACCGGGCGGCCAGCACCAGAACACCACGGACAGCGCCGTCCGCCTCACCCACCTGCCGAGCGGAATTGCCGTGATCTCCCGGGATGAACGCTCCCAGCACCGCAACAAACAGGCGGCCCTGTGCCGCCTCGCCGACTGGCTCTACCTGCAAAGGGAAGTCGCCGATGCCCGCTCAAAGGCATCGGAAAACATCCTGCACAAACGCCTGGAACGCGGCAACGCAGTGCTCTGCTTCAAGGGGGAGAAGTTCGTGGAAAGCTGAGCTTTTCGGCACAACAAGCATGACCGGCGCACTTCGTCAGAACCGTGCCGTCTTCTCCCGTCTTTCCCTTCAGGGAGGGGACGGTCGCCTTTAATCGAAGTTGTCAGCCACACGTTCCAAGTTACCTCTCCCATTGGGAGAGGTCGGAGCCCTCGGGTCTGGCCTTTGGCCAGCCCAAGGACAGGCTCCGCTCCGGGTGAGGGGTTTCGAACTCTCCGTACCCCTCCGACGCTAAATCCCCTCACCCCAACCCTCTCCCCATGGGAGAGGGAGCCGGGTTTTGCCTTCAACTATTGCCCTGCCCTCATGAGAGAGACGAAAGCAAAGGGCAGAGCTTCGCAAGATTCGCCCGTTCAACCTCTGAACCCGATCACTCCGGCGTCGGCAGCTTCAGGTCCGGCGCCTGTTCGATCATCTGGGTGATCAGCATCTCGAAGTCCGGCGCCCTGGTGTCGTAGGTCGCCTTGACGATGAAGCCGTCCGACGGCCGGACCCAGTATTTGTAGTGGTTTTCCGTCACCATGCCCTGGGACACGGTCAGGTCCGCTTCCAGCGTGTCGTGCGCGACGCCGTCGATCTCCTCCGTGCCGCAGGCGGCGTTGCGGATCGTCTTCGCGTTTTCCGCCTTGGCGGCAATCGCGCCTTCCGCATTCTGGCTCGCATCGAGATCGCGCACCTTCGCCCAGGTCTTGCCCTCGTCCGACGACTGGTACATGACGTCCTGATAGGTCAGCACCCAGGCCTGGGGCGGATTGATCGGCACGCTCATGTGATGACCGTGGTTAAGATAGAGAAAATCGTTGGTCATGGGCGGCGCGCCCTTGAACTCGGTCGTGACGAAGGTCTTCGTCGGCACGCCCTGATCGAGCTGCATGAAAAGTTCGACGAACCGGTCCTGGCACGGATCGGCCAGACCGGACTGAATGGTGCCGAGCAGAAGGCCGGCGGCCGCGACGGCTGTTTTCATCGGCAGACCCCTTTTTCAAAAAACGTTTTGTTCAAATGCGTTCCGGACAAGCAAATACGATTTCGCCGCCCGAGGCAATCACGCACCTGTCCTGTGCGGCGGGCGGCCATTCTGTGCCATAGTCGGACGACCGCGACCCGAGCAATGGAGCAGCGCCTCATGACATGCATTCGAACCGGCCTCCGGGCCTTCGCCCTTCTGGGCCTCGCCCATGTGTTCGCAGCCTTGCCCGCCGCCGCACAAGAGCGGGTGCTGACCCCGGAGAAGGCCGCCGGCTACGACGGCGTCGTCACCCAGTGTGTCAGCTTCGTGCGCTACGACTTCGCCAACGGCATGTGCGACAAGGTGATCCCCGCCGTCGGCAGACTGGCGGAGAAAAACGGCCTGAAGCACCTCCACCTCGGCCGCACGGAATGGGGCTTCGGCACGGACGAATATCCGGTCCTTCCCGCCGATGCCGGTTTCAAGCGGCCGGTCTGGCTGACGTTTTACATTCGCGCCACCGACAAGCCGGTCAGCGCCTTCCTCTGGGCCTCCCTCCACCAAGCGTCCGGCCCGGGAGGCCGCCTTGTGCTGTGGGAGGATTCCGGCATCGGCGCCGGCGACAGCAAGACGATATCGAACGGGCTTTCGGCCGGACTGGCTCAGAAGCTCGCGCCGGTGTTCCAGTCGCTTGGGGAAGGCCGCTCGGAATAGAATGAGCGAGGTTTAGCCCAGGACGACGACCTTCGCGCCGACGTCGACCCGCTCGTAAAGATCGATCACGTCCTGCTGCCACATGCGGATGCAGCCGCTGGACGCATTGGTGCCGATGCTGCTCGGCGCATTGGTGCCGTGGATACGGTAGAGCGTGTCCTTGTTGCCCTGCCACAGATAAAGGCCCCGGGCACCGATCGGATTGCTCGGGCCGCCCGGCTGGCCGTCCCGGAATTTCTCCAGCTTGGGATCCCGGTCGATCATCTCGTCCGGCGGGAACCACTTGGGCCATTCCCGCTTGAAGCCGATCCGTGCCTCGCCGTTCCAGGCAAAGCCCGCCCGCCCGACACCGATGCCGTAGCGGATCGCCCGCCCGCCGGGCTGGACCAGGTAGAGAAATTTCTTCTTCGGATCGACGACGATCGTGCCCGCCGGATAGCGCGACGAGTAGGAGACGGTCTGGCGCAGGAATTTCGGATCGAAGTTCTGGTACCGGATGGCGGGCAGCGAGAAGCCGCCGTCCCGGATCGGCGCATAGGCGGCGGCATAATCCGGCGTCCCGTCGGCGCGCAGGTCGAGGCCGGCCTGGCGGATGCCGCTTTCCTTGCTCTGGCACGCGGCCAGAAAGCAGGACAATCCCGCAACGAAACTCCGGCGGCTCACCGTTATCGCCATGATCGCTTTCCTAGTTCCTGGCCCCACCGGCCGCGTCGTATCCATGATCCGGCAGATCCGCCGGTTCACGATAAAGGCAACATGATTATGGTAAACGGAGGGTGAATATTTGACCCGAGGTCAGGTTATTCGGTTCGACCCACCGGGAAAATCGGCCCGGTGATCGGCAGACAACAAGAAAGGGCCGCCCGAGCGGACGGCCCTTCGTGTCTTGGAAGCTCGGGAACGGGCAGAGCCCGTCCCCGAAACCCCTTAGCTGTTGACCAGGTTCCTGAGCACGTAGTGCAGGATGCCGCCGGCCTTGATGTAGTCCAGCTCGTCCAGCGTGTCGACGCGGCACAGGCACTCGATGGTCTTGGTGGTGCCGTCCTCGTAGGTCACTTCCACGTCCATCATCTGGCGCGGCTGGATGTCGGCGATGCCCTTGATGGTCACGCGTTCCTTGCCGGTGATGCCGTGGCTCTGCCAGCTCTCGCCTTCCTTGAAGGTGAGCGGAATGACGCCCATGCCGACCAGGTTGGAGCGGTGGATACGTTCAAACGACTGGGCGATCACGGCGCGCACGCCGAGCAGCTTGGTGCCCTTCGCGGCCCAGTCGCGGGACGAGCCGGTGCCGTATTCCTTGCCGGCGAAGATGACCAGCGGCGTGCCTTCGGCCTGGTATTCCATGCAGGCGTCGTAGATCCACTTCTGCTGGCCGTCCTTCATGGTGACGCCGCCTTCGACGCCCGGAACCATCTGGTTCTTGATGCGGATGTTGGCGAAGGTGCCGCGCATCATGACCTGGTGGTTGCCGCGGCGCGCGCCGTAGGAGTTGAAATCCTTCGGAGCGACCTGGTGCTCGGAGAGGTAGGTCCCCGCCGGGCTTTCCGCCTTGATGTTGCCGGCCGGCGAGATGTGGTCGGTGGTGATCGAATCCAGGAACAGGCCCATGACGGCGGCGCCCTCGATGTCTTCGAGCGGCTTCGGCTCCATGGTCATGCCCTCGAAGTAGGGCGGGTTCTGGACGTAGGTGGAGGACATCGGCCAGCCGTAGGTCATGCCGCCTTCGACCTTGATCGCCTGCCAGTGCTCGTCGCCCTTGAAGACGTCGCCGTAGCGCTCGCGGAACATGCCGTCGGTGATGGAGGACCGGATCAGATCAGTGATCTCGGCGGTCGTCGGCCAGATGTCCTTCAGGTAGACCGGGTTGCCGTCCTGGTCCTCACCGAGCGGATCCTCGGTGATGTTGACGTTCAGGTTGCCGGCGATAGCGTAGGCCACGACCAGCGGCGGCGACGCCAGGTAGTTGGCGCGCACGTCCGGGTTGACGCGGCCTTCGAAGTTGCGGTTGCCGGACAGCACCGAGCAGGCAATCAGGTCGTTGTCGTTGATGGCCTTGGAAATGGCCGGGTCGAGCGGACCGGAGTTGCCGATACAGGTGGTGCAGCCGTAACCGGCGAGCGTGAAGCCGAGCGCGTCGAGGTCGTCCTGGACACCGGCCTTGTTGAGGTAGTCGGTGACGACCTGGGAGCCCGGTGCGAGCGAGGTCTTGACCCACGGCTTGACCTTCAGGCCCTTGGCGAGCGCGTTGCGGGCGACAAGGCCGGCGCCGATCAGCACGGACGGGTTGGAGGTGTTGGTGCACGAGGTGATCGCGGCGATCACCACGTCGCCGTTGCCGAGATCATGGTCCTTGCCTTCGACGGCGACGCGCTTGGTAACCTCGGCCGCCTTCTTGAATTCCACGTCCATGGTCTTGGCGAAGCCGGCGGCCGCATCGGACAGGTTGATGCGGTCCTGCGGACGCTTCGGACCGGAAACGGCCGGAACGACCGTGGAGATGTCGAGTTCGAGCGTGTCGGTGAAGACCGGCTCCTCGTCGGAATGGCGGAACATGCCCTGCGCCTTGGCGTAGGCTTCCACCAGCGCGACACGGTCCGCGTCGCGGCCGGTGGACTTCAGGTAGCCCAGCGTGTCGTTGTCCACGGGGAAGAAGCCGCAGGTCGCGCCGTATTCCGGCGCCATGTTGGCGATGGTGGCGGCGTCTTCGAGCGACAGGTTGTCGAGGCCCGGGCCGTAGAATTCCACGAACTTGCCGACGACGCCCTTCTGGCGGAGCATTTCGACGACGCGCAGGACCAGGTCGGTCGCGGTGATGCCGTCGTTGAGCTTGCCCGTAAGCTTGAAGCCGATGACCTCCGGGATCAGCATGGAGATCGGCTGGCCGAGCATGGCGGCCTCCGCCTCGATGCCGCCGACGCCCCAGCCGAGAACCGCAAGGCCGTTGACCATGGTGGTGTGCGAATCGGTGCCGACCAGCGTGTCCGGATAGGCGATCGTTTCGCCGCCTTCTTCCCTGGTCCACACGGTCTGGGCCAGGTATTCCAGGTTCACCTGGTGACAGATACCGGTTCCCGGCGGCACGGCGCGGAAGTTGTCGAAGGCCGACTGGCCCCAGCGCAGGAACTCGTAGCGTTCGCCGTTGCGCTCATACTCCAGCTCGACGTTCTTCTTGAACGCGTCCTGGGTGCCGAAATAGTCGATCATGACCGAGTGGTCGATGACGAGGTCGACCGGAACCAGCGGGTTCACCTTCTTCGGGTCGCCGCCGAGCTTCACCGCGGCATCGCGCATGGCGGCAAGATCGACCACGGCCGGAACGCCGGTGAAGTCCTGCATCAGCACGCGGGCCGGGCGGTAGGAGATCTCGTGGGTCGACTTGCGGGTCGTCAGCCACGTGGCGACGGCGCGGATGTCGTCGGCGGTCACCGTGCGGCCGTCCTCGAAGCGCAGCAGATTTTCCAGGACGACCTTCAGCGAGAACGGCAGCCTGGAAACGCCTTCCAGGCCGTTCTTCTCCGCATCGGGAATGGAAAAATAGGTATAGGTCTTGTCACCGACCTGCAGCGTCTTTTTAGACTTGAAGGTATCGAGGGACTGGGTCACGGCGGGCGATCTCCTTGCGGTCCTTGGGAGCCCCCGGGAAGAAAAGGGGCAGCCTGGGTCTGAAACTCTCTGGCCGATCCGGCGAGCCGGCTCGGGTATTCTGCCTCTGACGGGCACGCGTTTTACGGGCCGTTTCGCCACAGGAACCCTGCCGGCGAACCCTGGCCCGAACGCTTCGACGCCCCTATACCGAAATTTGGCCGCGACCACCAGAGACCGGCGCGATTTGCACGCGGCGTTACGTCGATTTTTTCCAAACCGCCGGCGGCCCGACCTTTCCGGCAAGGAGCGTTTGGCGAGGTTTATATACAAGCGTATACAAAAGTCACCCCCCTCTTTTGGCGAGATCCGGATTTTTCGCAGTCGTCCGCGCCGGCCCGTTCCACAAGCCGCTCCGCAGCCCTTCCGGCTCCGGTCCGGCCGCACAAGCAGCGGTAGCGGCACTGTCTATTGCGCCGTAGCGGGGTTGCCATTAATAAAAATCGGTATGTACCCGTCATTACTACTGATTGCCTTGCTCAGCTTCATCGGATTGTCCGCCCCGTCATACGGGCAGGAAGCTGTCAGGGAATCACTGGAAATCGGGGACGCCGGCAAGGCCTATCTTCGCTCCATCCGGCTGCGCGGCATCGGTTCCGACGTTGCCTATTTCGCGCCGTCCGCGCCCCCGCCTGACCTGGACACCAGGCAGGAACCGGCGAAACCGCAGCCGGAGAAAAACGGATCCCGGACCGCGATCGACTGGCCGACCGGCCTCATCGCCGGCGCCGTGCTGGCCGTCATCGCCTATATTTTCCTGCGGTTTGGCGGAGGCATAGCCGTTTCCCTCGGGCGGGATGCGCAGAATCCCGACCGGAAGCACGGAAGACCCGGCCTCGCCGAACCCGCGTGGGCGGAAAGGCTGGGCTCATACCAGGAAATCGTGGGCATGACGGACCGCAGGCGGGCGCTGGTGCTTCTGACCCAGAAGGTGCTGGCCGCGGTCGTCGCCGCAAACGGCGTGCTCATGCAACGCAGCTGGACCGGACGGGAGGCCCTGCAGCATATCCCCGCCACATGGACCCAGCGCGATATGCTGCGCGCGCTCGTCATGGCGAGCGAACGTGTCCAGTTCGGCGGGCGTGACGTCAGCGAGGACGAGTTCCGCGACCATGCCGTCAGATGCAGGCAGCTGCTGGGGCCTGAAGCCACATGAGCGATACCGCGGCCAGATCGGCGATCCGGAGTTCAGGGCTTCAGGGACTGCGCGTCGAAACGGTCGTCATCGCCATTGTCTGCGTGATCGTGCTTGCCGCCGGATGGTATCTTCTGGCGCAGCGGCAGCAGACCCTGCGCAGGTCCCCTGCCGGACTGGACGGACTGCAGATCTGGCTGGCGTCAAACGGCGTCGGCGCCCAGAACTTTTCCGGCGGCTGGCTCATGGACCAGACATCGGTCGGGCTGCTGATCGTGCCGATCTACGACACGGCGCTCAATGAGGAGCGCAAGCCGCCGACCACCAAGGAAGAGCTTCTTGCGCAGCAGGACGAGTACGACCTCACCACATCCGTGATCTCGTCCAAGGCAAAGAAGGTGCCGACGCTCCTCGTTTTGCCGAAATGGCGCAGCGGCATGCGCCTGACCGGCCTCGCCCATCCGATCCTGAACATTGATACCAAGCGGCTGAAGGCGACCGTTCAAAAGCTGACCGGGGACGGCAGTTTCACCCCCGTCCTCTCCAGGACGCCATTTGCGCATGTCCCCTACCGCTCATCGGAAGGCAAGGACCTCGACGCCGAAATCTATTCGGCGCAGATGTTTACAAGCAGACTCTGCGCGCCCTTGCTCGGAACACCGGATGCCATGGTGCTCGCAGAGTGCCCGCTTGACGGAGGCGCGGACGCGAAGGCCAGAAAGGTCCTCGTCCTCTCCGACCCGGATCTCCTGAGCAATCACGGGCTGCGCCTCGGCGACAACGCGGCGATCGCCCTGGACGTTCTCCGATCAAAAGCGGGCACGAAGAATATCGTGATCGACTACAGCCGGTCCGACTGGCTGCGCGATCCGTCCGCCGAACCGGCGCGCGAGCGGAGCTGGGACGATCTTCGCCGCTTTTTCGGCCCGCCTTTCCTGACGCTCTGGATCGGCGGCGCCCTGGTGCTCGGGCTGTTTCTCTGGCGCTCCGCGCTCAGGTACGGCCCGATCCGGTCCGATACGGCAGCCCCCGGCGCGAGCAAGACGCTTGCGGTGCGTGCCCGGGCGCGGCTCATGCGGCTTTCGGGTCAGGACGGAGCCTTGACGAATGAATATGCCGCCGCGCGGCTTTCGGCCAGCGCGGACGCCCTGTTCGGCCGTGCCAACGCCCATCACTACGCCAGCGAGGACGGTTTTTTAAGATTCGCCGACCGGCGGCATCCGGAACAGGCGGCGCGCCTGCGCGATGTTCTATCCAGGATCAGAACCGCCCCGGCCCGCCTGCCGGCCGCCGACGCAATCCGGCTTATCGATGAATTGGAACAGGTTTTGGAGCAAATAACCAATGACGCTTGAAGCCCTGCGCGAACGCACGGACGCCTTGAGGGCAGAGATCGACCGGGCCGTTCTTGGCCAGGACGAGGTCGTCGAACTCCTGCTGGTCGCGCTGTTCGCGCGCGGCCACGTCCTCCTGGAAGGCCCTCCGGGCACGGCAAAGACCCTGCTCGCCCGCAGCTTTGCCGCGGCCCTCGACCTCGATTTCGGCCGCATCCAGTTCACGCCGGACCTGATGCCGGGCGATGTGCTCGGCACCTCGATCTTCGATTTCCGGACCAACAAGTTCGTCCTGACCAAGGGGCCGGTCTTCTCCCAGGTGCTGCTGGCCGACGAGATCAACCGCGCGCCGCCCAAGACACAGGCAGCGCTCCTGCAGGCGATGAGCGAGCGGACGGTCAGCATCGACGGCACCGATCATTCGCTCGGCCGGGAATTCATCGTCGTGGCCACCCAGAACCCGATCGAGCAGCAGGGAACCTACCCGCTTCCCGAGGCGCAGCTCGACCGCTTCCTGTTCAAGCTCGTGATCGATTTCCCGCCCGAGGACATCGAAATGGCGATCCTGCGCCAGCATGCCGCCGAACCCCTGGAGGCCGGCCTGGAAACGACGGCCCTTTCAAAGGTTCTCGATGCGGCGGCATTGGCTGAAACGCGGACGCTGGTCGACGGCATCACCCTGAAGGATGACATCCTGGCCTATATCCTGCGCCTGATCCGGGCGACTCGCGAAAGTTCCGAAATCGCCTTCGGCGCCTCGACCCGCGCCGCGGACGCCCTTGCAAGCGCGACCAGGGCCACCGCGGCCCTGAGCGGCCGGGACTTCGCCATCCCCGACGACGTCAAGCGGCTGTTCATTCCCACCTTGCGCCACCGGATCGTGCTCGGCCCGGCCGCGGAGATCGAGGGCCGCAGTCCGGCGCAGGTTCTGGAAAACATTCTCAACCAGGTCGAGGCCCCACGCTGATCCGTCCATCGAAAAGATTGCTGGCGTTCGGCGCTGCCGCCCTTGTGCTGTCGGTATTCGCCGTGACGGCCGGGGGCGCGGGACGGGAGATCGCGTTCCTGCCCTGGATCGTGCTTGGCGTGCTGACCGGCCTCGATCTGGCGCTTTCCTTCCGCCGTCCGAGATCCGTGGATTTCGAGGCACCGCCGGAAATCTTTGTCGGTGAAACGGCCAACCTGCACCTGACGATCGAGGGCGCCACGCGGGACCTTCTGGCGAAGCTGGACTGGCCCGCCGGATTGAGCGGCGAAGGGGAAACCGCCTTTCGCACCGGTCCCGACGGCACCGCCACGGCCGACATCAGGTGCCTGGCCGTGCGCAGGGGTCTCTGGCACTTCGATCATCTCTGGCTGCTTTGGGGATCCCGTCTCGGGCTCCTGGAATTCGTGCCGCGCCTGGATCTCGGGGCGGAACTGCGCGTCGTTCCCAATATCCGCCTGGTTCAATCCGGCCAGATCACGACAACGGTCCTGTCCACCCTCTACGGCGTGAAGGAAAACCGCGCTGTCGGCGAAGGCTCGGAGTTCCAGCAATTGCGCGACTTCGTGCCCGGCATGGACATCAAGACCATCGACTGGAAGCGTTCGGCCCGCCGCCGGTCGCTGGTAGCCAAGGAACTCAGGGCGGAGCGCAACCACCACGTGATCGTCGCGCTCGACAACGGCTACCTGATGCGCGAGGAGATCGGCGGACTGCCGAAGATCGACCATGCCATCACGGCGGCGCTCGCCACCGCCTGGGCCGCCGCCATCGGCGGCGATCTGGTCGGCTACTATTCCTATGACGTGCGGCCGCGCACCTTCGCCGCCCCCGCCCCCGGCCGCAACGCCTTCGCGCGGCTGCGCCACTGGACGGCCGAACTCTCCTATGTCAGCCGCGAGACCAACCACACCCTGGCGCTCACGGAACTCAACGCCCGCACGCCCAAGCGCAGCCTGATCATCATCTTCACCGATTTCATCGACACCACCTCGGCCGAACTCCTGATCGAGAACATTGGTATTCTCGCCAAGCGCCATCTCCTGATCTTCGTCGCCATCCGCGATCCGGATCTGGAGACGCTGGTGGAAACCGCCCCCGACGACCTGGAGGGAGCGGCCAGGCTCGTGGCCGCCAACCAGTCGATCAACGAGCGCCGCCTGGTCCTCGAACGCCTGACCCGCATGGGTGTCACCATCGTCGATGCCAAGCCGAGTGCCGTGACCGCGCGGCTGATTTCGGCCTATCTGGAAATCAAGGCGCGGGAGCTGATCTGATGGACAATCAGGATCTCATGCGCTCGGCGCGGTTCCGGAAAGAGCGGGAAGCGGACTGGCGCCGCCTGGAGGGCCTCGTGCTGCAGGCCGAGGGCAAGGGCCTGCAGCGGATGGACTTCGCCGACACCCGCGATCTGGCGTCCCTTTACCGCCAGGCGACGACCTCCCTGGCCATCGCCCGCGAGATCTCCCTCGACAAGGCGCTCCTTGGTTATCTGGAGGCGCTGACCGCCCGCGCCTATCTTTGCGTCTATGCCCCCCAGGAGCGGGTCGGCGGACTGGTCGAACGGTTTCTCAGCTTCAGCGCGCCGCAGGCGATGCGGCGGAGCTGGCCGTATATCCTGTTGGGTTTCGTCTGCATGGCGCTCGGCGCTCTGGCCGGCTACCTGCTCTATTTCGAAAACAACGACTGGTTCTACGTCTTCACTCCGTCGAGCCTCGGGGGCGGCCGGGGGCCCGATGCCACGACGGAATCCTTGAGGTCGGTGATCTACGGCGGTGACAGGGAAACAACCGGACTGGGGGCCTTCGCGACCTATCTGTTTTCCCACAACACCCGGATTGCGATCTTCGTCTTCGGCCTCGGCGTCTTCGCCTGTGCACCGGCGATCCTTTTGACCTTCTACAACGGCCTCATTCTCGGGGCCTTCCTGGCGCTCCATGTCGATCGCGGCCTGGGCGTGGATCTTGCCGGCTGGCTCTCCATCCACGGGGTGACCGAGATTTCCGCGATCTGCATTGCCTGCGGCGGCGGGCTGCAACTCGGAACGGCGGTGCTCTTTCCCGGTGAAAGATCACGTTCCGACGCGCTTCACCACGCCGGCCGCGACGCGGTGAAACTTGCCCTCGTCGCAGCCCTCATGCTGGTCGCCGCCGCCGTTCTGGAAGCCTTTGCCCGGCAGCTGGTCCAGGATCTCACCGCACGCTTCGTGATCGGCTGGGGGGTCGGCGCGCTCTGGCTGGCCTGGTTCGTCTTCACCGGACGGAGGCGGCGATGATCCCCCGGCTTCGACGCAAGAAGAAGGACAGGCCTTCGCCCGACATCCTGATGCCGCCCGAAGGGGTTGCGCTGACCCTGCCAATTGCGGGCGTGGGCGTCCGCCTCGCCGCGCAGATCACGGATGTCATCATCACCACGATTGGGGCCGCCTGCCTGCTGATCCTGCTCGCGTCGTTCAACCTGACGAGCCCGCGAACGGTCGTCGCCATCGGCGCCCTGCTCTTCTTCGTGATCCGCGTCCCCTATTACGTGATTGCCGAACTGGGCTGGAACGGACAGACGCTGGGCAAGCGGCTCATGAAGATCAAGGTAGTCTCCCACGACGGCGGGCCGCTGACCGCGCATGCGCTGGTCCTGCGCAACCTGATGAAGGAGGCGGAAATCTTCCTGCCCGCCACCCTTCTCCTGACCCTGGATGCGGCCTCCCCGCTGGCATCGATCGCCTCACTCACCTGGATCGCGATCGGCCTGATGGTGCCGATCCTCAACCGCTACCGCCGCCGTCTCGGCGACATCATGGCGGGCACCCACGTGATCCATCTTCCCGTGCCCGTGCTTTTGAAGGATCTGGCGACCGAAGCGCCGGTCGTGACCGAGGACCGGAAAAAGATCGCCTTTCTCTCCCACCAGCTCGATCACTACGGCGCCTTCGAACTGCAGACCCTTGAAACCCTCCTGCGCGCCCAAGGCGCGCGCCCCTCGCCCGGCGCCGAACAGCAGCGACAGGCGACCATCGAGGCCATCGTGGAAAAAATCCGCAACAAGATCGGCTACGCGGACCCGGTCCCGCCCGCCGACCGGCTGCGCTTCCTGCAGGCCTTCTACAACGCCCAGCGCGAACATCTCGAACAGCGCCAGCTGTTCGGCGACAGGCGCGAGAACAAGCACTACGCGCAGTCAGACGGGGAAAACCGGGCCGACGAGGATAACCGGGCCGGGAAATAGGCAAAACCCTCACCACACTCATCTACGCCCGCCTGCGCGAGACCAAGGACGCAATCGGCGTCGACCGGATCGATACCGTGTTCGACTGATAATGACGCAAGGCATGGCCCCACGTAGGAGGCGGGTACAAACGCCGCCGCCGCTCCGTTCTCTGCTTGAGCCTGCTACCTAAAATACCTATCGTCAAAAATTGCGATAACAACGCGCAAACCCGGACAAATACCTGCGCCTGCCGGAATTTGAAAAAAACTCGTCTTTGAAGACTTTTACCCGGAGCAACAAGAATGACTGATACGACCCTGAGCCAGCCGAAAGCCTCTCTTGGAGTTGGCTCCATCGTTGGCGACAGCTTTTCGATCCTCTTCGGAAAATTCCTGCAAGTCGTCATGATCGCTTTCGTGCCGACTCTGATCGGCTACCTGATTTCCGGCCTTCTGAACGGCTTTGGCGTCGCAATCGGATTGGAACAGCCGCAGTTCGCCACTCCCGGCGGCGGGATCGCATTCGTGCTGTCGTTTATCGTGAATATGGCCGTCTATTCCATAACCACAGCCCTTCTTGTTCAGCTGGCCTATGACGCCAAACTCGGCCGGCCCATACAGATCGGCCGTTATTTCGGTCCGGCACTGAGCACGATCCTGCCCCTGACGATCCTGAGTGTCGTTGCCGCCATACTCTACTCAATCGGCTTCGTCCTGTTCGTCGTTCCAGGCCTTTGGATCATTGCGGTGCTTTCCGTCATGGCGCCCGCAGTTGTCATCGAACGCGCCGGCTTCGGCGGCCTCGGCCGCAGCGCCGCCCTGACGAAGGGATATCGCTGGCCGATCGTGGGAGCGCTGCTTCTCGGGCTGATCTGCGTGATCATCATCAACGTGGTGACCGGGTTCCTGATCGGAATTGTCGTGGCCATCGGCGGCACCGTTCTGGGCCTGGTCCTGTTCGCCGCGCTCGGCGCCATCGGAGCCGGCCTTCTCAGTATCCTCGTCGCGCTGATCTACGCCCGGCTGCGTGAAATCAAGGAAGGCGTCAGCGTCGATCAGATCGCGTCCGTCTTCGACTGAAGCCGATTCGGCACGAAACGCGAGAGTTCCGGCCAGGGATACCCTTTGCCACACACTCAGACCCGGATTTTCCTTGCATGATGTCCGCCTTGCCAACTAACAAGGCGGACGTTCATTTTCCTCCGGAGTCTGTTCCCTGAAACTTATCGCCGAAAATCTTGCCGTGGACCGCGGGGACCGACGGGTTTTCTCGGATCTGACCTTCGCATTGGAAAGCGGGTCCGCCCTGGTGGTGACCGGTGCCAACGGCGTCGGGAAATCTTCCCTTTTGAGGACGCTGGCAGGCCTGGTGCCGCTGAAGGAAGGCGGCATTTCCCTTGAGGGCGGCGAGGACGACCGCACCGCCTTCGAGCATTCCCACTATTTCGGCCATCAGGATGCGGTCAAATCCGCGCTCACCGTGCTGGAGAACCTGACCTTCTGGCAGGCCTTCACCGCGCCGGTCTCAGCCGATGTGTTTCCGACCGAAATCCACGAGCCGGCGGAAGCGCTGGAATTTTTAGGGATCAGCCATACCGCCAGGCTTCCGGCCGCCTACCTGTCGGCCGGTCAGAGACGGCGCCTCTCCCTTGCGCGCCTGCTGGTCTCCTCCCGCCCCATATGGCTGATGGACGAACCGACGTCCGCGCTCGACCGGCACTCCGAAGCCCAATTGCTGGGGCTGATGAACGCCCATCTGGACCGGGGCGGCATGATCGTGACCGCGACCCACACCGACCTTGCCCTCAAGGCCATCCGCACGCTCCATCTGGAAGCCCCGCAGGACGTCCGGTTCACGGAGGAACTGGCATGACCGGCTGGGCGCTTTCCCTGTTCCGCCGCGAGATCCGCCTGGCGGTCCGGGTCGGCGGCAGCGCCATGGTCGGCGTGCTGTTCTTCCTGGCGGTCGTGACCGTGATCCCCTTCGGCGTCGGCCCCGACCTCAACCTTCTGGGTCGCATCGGTCCCGCCATCCTGTGGATCGGCGCCCTGCTGGCGACCCTGCTCGGCCTCGACCGGCTGTTTCAGGCCGACCGGGAGGACGGCGCGCTGGATCTCTTTCTCATGTCCGGCCGGCCGCTGGAACTGCTCGTCCTGATCAAGTGCCTGGCCCACTGGATGGCGACCGGCCTGCCGCTGGTGATCGCGGCCCCCGTGCTTGCCATCTTCCTCAACCTGGAACCGGTCGCCATCGGCGCGGTCACCCTGACGCTGCTGGTCGGCACGCCGGCGCTCACCCTGATCGGCGCCGTCGGCGCGTCGCTGACGGTATCCTTGCGCCGCGGCGGACTGCTCCTGGCCGTGCTGGTGATTCCGCTCGCCATCCCGGTGCTGATTTTCGGCGTCAGTTCGGCGGATGCCGCCATTCACGACCCGGTGCCCTTCATGACGCCGTTCCTGATCCTGTGCGCGCTGACCCTGATCACCGCCGTGGTCGGACCGCTCGCCTCCGCGGCCGCCCTGCGGTTTTCGTCGGACTGACGATCCGGTGTTTTCCCTCCCTGGAAACCATGCGGCAGACTAGCGCGGTGAATTTGAAATACGCCTCGGTTCAGCGGCACCGCCGGAGCGTATTTCAAATTCAAAACCGCACTAGAAACATATACTTGCCAGTCACACCTTTGCATCTGAAGTTTGCTCAGGGCGCGCTGCGGGATAAGGCGAACTTCAGATGCGGGTGACTAGTCCATTGAAGGTTGAGCGGCTCTACATTAGAACGGTTCTATGGCTATCTGGGATTATGCAAATCCGACGCGGTTTCTGAGGCTGGTGCAGATCATTCTGCCCTGGCTCATCGGCCTGTGCGTGATCGCATTCGCCGCCGGTCTCTACATGACCTTTTTCACCGTCCCCGACGACTACCAGCAGGGCGCCACGGTCAAGATCATGTATATCCACGTGCCGGCCGCGTGGCTCGCCATGATGTGCTATTCCGTCATGACGATTTCCTCGCTGGGCACGCTGGTGTGGAAACACCCGCTCGCCGACGTCTCCGCCAAGGCCGCGGCCCCGATCGGCGCCGCCTTTACCTTCATGTCGCTGGTGACCGGTTCGCTCTGGGGCAAGCCCATGTGGGGCACCTACTGGGTCTGGGACGCGCGCCTGACCTCCGTCCTGGTGCTGTTCATCATGTATCTCGGCCTGATTGCCCTGTGGCGGACCATGGAGGACCCGATCAAGGCCGGCAAGGCCGCCGCGATCCTGACCCTCGTCGGTGCGCTCAACCTGCCGATCATCAAGTTTTCCGTGGAGTGGTGGAACACGCTGCACCAGCCGGCAAGCGTGATGCGCATGGACGGCCCGACCATCGATACGTCCATGCTGATCCCGCTGTTCGTGATGGCCGTCGCCTTCACGCTCCTGTTCTTCGTCTTGCACCTGATGGCCATGCGCAATGAAATCCTGCGCCGCCGGGTGCGCGCCATGCGCCTGAAGGCGGCGGCCACCGCGCGCCCGGCCACGGTCACGGCCACGGCCCAGCCTGCGGAGTGAGTGTCATGGACCTGGGAACGCACGCCGGTTTCATCATCGCCTCCTATGCGGTCTGCCTTGCCGTCGTCATCGGCCTGATCCTCTGGGTCGTGATCGACCGGAAGCGGCAGGAAACCGACCTTGAGGAGCTGGCGGACCAGGGCATCACCCGCGCCGGCACCGCCACGGACGATCCCGCCAAAGCATCGAAAGCCGCCAGAGCATGAGCGAACAGGCAGAGACAACCCAGAAGCGCCGCATCCCGGTGCTGGTGCTGCTTCCGCTGGTGATTTTCGCGGCCCTTGCGGCCCTGTTCCTGTTCCAGCTCACCCTGGGCGGGGATCCGCAGACGATCCCGTCCGCCCTGATCGACAAGAAGGCGCCTGAAACCGACCTTCCGCCGGTCGAGGGTCTCATGGACGACGGCACGCCGGTCGCCGGCTTTTCGACCGCGGACCTGATGGGCAAGGTCTCCGTGGTGAATGTCTTCGCATCCTGGTGCGTGCCCTGCCGCCAGGAGCACCCGCTTCTGGAAGAGCTCGCCACGGTGGACGGCATCCAGCTGATCGGCATCAACTACAAGGACAAGCCGGAAAACGCGCGCCGTTTCCTCGGCAGCCTGGGCAATCCCTATGCCCGTGTCGGCGCGGACCAGAAAGGCCGGGCCGCGATCGACTGGGGCGTCTACGGCGTCCCCGAGACCTATATCGTCGATCCGCAGGGCATCATCCGCTACAAGTACATCGGCCCGCTGACGCCGGACTCCTACCTGAATATCTTCCTGCCCCAGCTGGAGAAGGTCAGGGCCGGCAAGGCCCCTTCCTGATCCTCAACAGACCGGTCCTCAACAGACTGGGAAGACAGATCCGGCCGGTCACCGCGTCGTGACTCGCTCTTTACCCGGCTTGTGCCTATTTTGGCGGCATCGCAAGAACCAGGAGGACGAGCCCCTATGGGCAAGCGCACATGCCCGGCAAGCGGCCTGCTTCGCCGCGCGATCATCGTTTCGGCGATTGTTTCAGCCCTGACGGCCGCGGGCCCCGCATCGGCCGACCCCCGGGCGGTCGCCGAACTCTTCACCTCCCAGGGATGTTCCTCCTGCCCGCCGGCCGACCGGCTGGTGGAAAAGATGGCAACCACCCGCGACGACGTCCTCGCCCTGGTCCTGCCTGTCGACTACTGGGACTATCTGGGCTGGAAGGACACCCTGGCCCGCCCGGCCCATTCCGCCCGGCAACGGGCCTATGCCGCCCGGCGCGGCGACCGGTCCGTCTACACCCCGCAAATCGTGGTCAACGGCGACGAGCATGTCGTCGGCAGCAACAAGGCGTCCGTCGGCGGCGCCCTGAAGCGCGCCGCCCCCTTTACAGCACATGTCAGCCTGAAGGTCAGCGACATGGCGATCGAGGCCACGGTCGACGGCGCGCTGCCTCAAGGCGCGCATATGGCCACCGTCCTGTTCCTCAGGGTCAAGGATCATCAGGAGGTCGCCATCGGCCGCGGCGAAAACGAGGGCGCCACGGTCAACTACGTCAATGTGGTGCGCAGCCTGCAGCCGATCGGCATGTGGGACGGCAAGACCGGGACCTTCCGCATGCCCAAGAGCGAACTGACCCGCTTCGGCGACGAGCGCTGCGCCGTCCTGATCCAGCTCGAAGACGATGACGGGCCCGGCCGGATCATCGGCGCCGCCGTCATGGATATGCCGCCGCATTCGTAAAGCCGGCTGAGGGCCGCGATTTCAAGACCTGAGGACGGAAAAAACTCCGGGTTTGTTTCCGGGCTTAAAACTGTTACCCCTTGCCGCGTTCATGGTGCCTTCCAGGCGCATCCGGCAAGACGGGGACAATTCATGGGTCTCAGGCTGCGCATTGCATTCGCCAGCATAGGTGTCGGTGTGATCGTGCTCGGTCTGAAGTTCGCCGCCTACTGGCTGACCGGTTCGGTCGCCCTTTATTCCGACGCGCTCGAAACGGTGATCAATGTCGCCTCCTCCATCGCGGCCGTCTTCGCCGTCTGGTTCGCGTCCAGGCCAGCCGATTCCAACCACCCTTACGGCCATGACAAGGCGGAATATTTCGCCGCCGTCCTGGTGGGGGTGATGATCGTTCTCGCCGCCATCTCGATCTTCCAGTCCGCCTTTCAGGGTTTTATCGCGAACGATCCGGCCAACTACTCCCCGCTGGGTCTCGGCGTGAATGCGGCAGCCGGGGTCATCAACGGCGGCTGGGCCTGGTATCTGATCCGGTTTGGCAGAAAGCACCGGTCGCCGGCGCTGGTGGCGGACGGCCGCCACCTGAGAACCGACGTCGTCACATCCGCCGGGGTGCTTGCCGGTGTCGCCCTCGTCGCCCTGACCGGCTGGACCCGTCTCGACCCGCTCCTGGCGGCCCTGGTGGGCCTGAACGTGCTGTGGACCGGCTGGGCCATCATGAAGGAATCCATCAGCGGCCTGATGGACGAAGCCGCCTCCGCCGACACGCTGGACAAGATCCGCGCCCTCATCTCCGAACAGGGCGAAGGCGCGCTTGAGGCCCATGACCTCAGGACCCGGATCGCCGGCCGGACGACCTTCATCGATTTTCATCTGGTCGTGCCCGGTGACATGACGGTGGATACCGCCCATGACATCTGCGACCGGATCGAGCAGGCCATCGGCAAGGGTCTGCCGGGATCGCACGTGACCATCCATGTGGAACCGGAGCACAAGGCCAAGCATTCCGGCATCGTCGTCCTGTAGACCGGCACAGACCGTTTCTGGCGAACATCGGCAGCACGAAACCGGCGGCTTCGGCTCTCGTTTCAACGCAGGTTCATCAAAGGCCTGTACGACCGCACGCACGAATCATGACCTTGCCGGGAGCGCACATGAATTTTTCAGCAATCCTTTTCGACTGCGACGGCGTTCTCGTCGATTCCGAAACCATCTACATGGAGGTCGAGCAGGAGCATTTGAGCCGGCTTGGCCTGACCTACAGCCTCCTGGACTACCAGCAGCGCTTTGTCGGGCTGACCAGCGTCGATTTCTACAAGGCCATCGAAGACGACTATGCCGCGCTCGGGAAAGGGCCCTTCCCGCAAGGCTTCGCCGAGGAGCTGGACAGGGCCGCCAGGGAGCGCATGGACCGGGACCTGGTGGCCGTCGACGGGATCAAGCCTCTGCTGGAGGTGGTTCAGGGCCCGAAAGCCGTCGCCTCATCGACCCGCCTGAGCCGTCTGAACGAAAAACTGAGGCAGACCGGGCTTCACTCCTATTTCGACCCGCACATCTATTCCGGGGAGCAGGTCCGCAACGGCAAGCCCGCACCGGATCTTTTTCTTTTTGCCGCGGCCAACCTTCAGGTCCCCCCGAAGGAATGCCTGGTCGTCGAGGACAGTACCAACGGCGTCCGGGCCGACTGCGCGGCAGGCATGACCGTCTGGGGTTTTACCGGCGGCAGCCACGCAGACGATGCGCTGAAGGAGCGGCTGTTGAAAGCCGGTGCAGCCGAGGTTCATGCCGGGCATGACGACCTGGCAAGGCGCCTGCGGTCGTGACGCAACACCCGGGCGGATGGCCCGGACGTTCCAGGGCCGGCAAACCCGATCCGCACCGTCAGCGGCCCAGGTCATGCTCCGGATTGGCGCTGATCCTGTGGATGGCGAGGTCGGCGCCGCGGTGTTCGTCCTCTGCCGACAGGCGAATGCCGACGACACGCTTCAGCACGCCGTAGACGACGAAGCCGACGATTACCGCATAGGCCACGCCGGCAACCGTGCCGGCGATCTGGGACAGAAGCGAAACCCCGCCGAGGCCGCCCAGGCTCTCCAGGCCGAAGATCCCCGCGGCAATACCGCCCCAGGCGCCGCAGAGACCGTGAAGCGGCCAGACGCCGAGCACGTCGTCGATCTTCAGCCTGTTCTGGCAGATCTCGAAGCCCTTGACGAAGATGACGCCGGCAACGCCGCCGACGATCAGGCTGCCGATCGGATGCATGATGTCCGATCCGGCGCAAACGGCGACCAGGCCGGCCAGCGCACCGTTGTGGACGAAGCCCGGATCGTTCCGGCCCGCAAACAACGCCGTCAGGATGCCGCCGACCATGGCCATCAGCGAATTGACGGCGACCAGGCCGGAGACGCCCTCAAGCGATTGCGCGCTCATCACGTTGAAGCCGAACCAGCCGACACACAGCATCCAGGACCCCATGGCGAGCCAGGGAAGGGAGGACGGCGGGATCCCGACCGGCTTGCCGCGGCTGTCGTAGCGGCCCCGGCGGGCACCGAGGAGCAGAACCGCGCCGAGCGCGATCCAGCCGCCGACCGCATGAACGACGATGGAACCGGCGAAATCGTGAAAGGCGGCGCCGAAGCTCGCCTCCAGCCAGCCCTGGAATCCGAAATTGGCGTTCCAGACGACGCCCTCGAACAGCGGATAGGCGATGCCGACCAGAACCACCGTGGCGAGGCACTGCGGCAGGAATTTCATCCGTTCCGCGATACCGCCGGAAATGATCGCCGGGATTGCGGCGGCAAAGGTGGTCAGGAAGAAGAACTTCACCAGGGTCAGCCCCTGCAGTTCGAACCCCTCGCCTCCGCCGGACAGGGCCGCCGCATTCACAAAGAAAGTGGTGCCGTAGGCTACCGCGAAACCGACGAAGAAATAGGTGACGGTCGAGATCGCGAAGTCCACCAGGATCTTCACCAGGGCATTCACCTGGTTCTTCTGGCGGACGGTACCGACCTCCAGAAAGGCAAAGCCCCCGTGCATCGCAAAGACGAGAATGGCTCCCAAAAGGACGAAAAAGACGTCTCCGCCCACCATCGTGTCGGTCATACCTGGCTCCAAACTATGCATGATGCTCATTATCTGAGCGTGTTTTTGGATGCCTCTGCATACAAGCTGCATGCCAAACAGGCAGAAGCGCGAAAATCAGGCCGTTTCCAGCGATGAAAAGCGCGAATCCTGTTCCAGAATGGTGATTCCGGCCAATAATTAGGCATATCTGGTAGGCAACTTGATTATTATTAAGGCAGTTCCGATTCCGGCACCGTCTCCCGGACAGCCCGAACCCGATTTGACCTGACCCGGCCGGCTTGGCATGGTTTCGCGATGATCCGCGGCATTCTCATTGACCTGTCAGGCGTCATCTACATCGGCGGCGACCCGGTTGCCGGTGCCGTGGAAGCCCTGTCCCGAATACGGGGATCCGGCCTGCCGGTGCGCTTTCTCACCAACACCACCCGTACGTCGAAACGGGGCCTGCTGGACCGCCTGTCGAAGATGGGCATCAGCGTTCCGGCCGAAGAGCTTTTCACCCCGGCGCAGGCGGCCCGCGAGTTGCTGCTCAAACGCGCGCTCGCCCCGCATCTCCTGGTCCACCCGACCCTTGAGGAGGACTTCCGGGATCTTCCGTCACCGCCGGATGCACAGCGGGCCGTGGTCATCGGCGACGCCGGCGACGGCTTCACCTACCAGGCCTTGAACGCAGCCTTCCGGGAACTGGCGATGGGTGCGGCATTTCTGGCGCTGGCCCGCAACCGGAGCTTTCTGGATACGGACGGCGGCCTCAGCCTCGATACCGGCGCCTTTGTCGCCGCCCTTGAATATGCCAGCGGCCGCACCGCCACGGTCCTCGGCAAGCCGTCCGTGGACTTCTTCGCCGAAGCCGCCCGGGACATGCACCTGCCGCCCGGCGACCTTGTGATGATCGGCGACGACGTGGAAAGCGATGTGTCGGGAGCGCTCGCCGCCGGCGTCGGTCACGGGCTTCTGGTCAGGACGGGGAAATACGTGCCGGGCGCGGAGGCATCCGCCAGACCCGAACCGACCGCGGTCGTGGACGATATCGGCGCGGCGGCGGACTGGATCCTGGCCCGCGCCTGAGCGGGCAGGCACATCCGGAACCTCATGAAAAAAGCCCGGGGTGAAAACCCCGGGCTCAAGTTTGCGGTCTGAGCCAGTTAGACCGCTTTGGGAGATCTTGAGATCAGAGCCGCTGGGAGCCCGTGCCGAACTCCGGATAGGCTTCGACGCCGATCTCGGCCTTGTCGAGGCCCATGGCTTCTTCCTCTTCGGACACCCGGACGCCGATGGTGGCCTTCAGGATGAGCCAGACGATCGTGCTGGCGACCAGGACGAACGCGCCGTAGGACACGATACCGATCAGCTGGGTCACGTAGGAGGTGTCGCCGTTGGAGAACGGAACGATGAAGGTGCCCCAGATACCGGCCAGCAGGTGGACCGGGATGGCGCCGACAACGTCGTCGATCTTCAGCTTGTCGAGCAGCGGAACCGCGAACACCACGATGGCCGCACCGACGCCGCCGATGATGATCGACTGCAGAACGGACGGAGCAAGCGGTTCGGCCGTGATGGAAACCAGGCCGGCGAGCGCACCGTTGAGAGCCATGGTGACGTCGACCTTCTTGTAGAGGATCTGGGTCAGGACCATGGCGACGACAACACCGGCGGCAGCGGCCATGTTGGTGTTGGCGAAGATGCGGGACACGTCGGAAACGTCACCGATGGTGCCCATGGCGAGCTGGGAAGCGCCGTTGAAGCCGAACCAGCCGAGCCACAGGATGAACGTACCCAGGGTCGCGAGCGGCATGGAGGAACCCGGCATGACGTGAACGCTGCCGTCCGCGCCGTACTTGCCCTTGCGCGCGCCGAGGATCAGGGCACCGGACAGAGCCGCCCAGCCGCCGACGGAATGCACCAGGGTGGACCCTGCGAAATCGGAGAAGCCCATTTCGGAGAGCCAGCCTGCACCCCACTGCCAGGAGCCGGCAATCGGGTAGATGAAGCCGGTCAGGACGACGGTGAAGACCATGAACGGCCACAGCTTGATGCGCTCGGCAAGCGTACCGGACACGATGGAAGCCGTGGTGGCGCAGAACACCATCTGGAAGAACCAGTCGGAGGCCGTGGAGTAGCCGGTGTCGAGGGCGTTGCCGCCGACCGGATCGAAGGCATAGGGGCCGAAGGAGCCGATGAAGCCGCCGTCGACGCCCGTGTACATCAGGTTGTAGCCGGTGAGCCAGAACAGCAGGCCGGCGACCGAGTAAAGGGCGATGTTCTTCAGGCACTGCATGGAGACGTTCTTGGAGCGAACGAGACCGGCTTCCAGCATGGCGAAGCCGGCTGCCATCCACATCACGAGGAAGCCGCCGATCAGGAAGAGCAGGGTGTTGAAGATATACTGGGTTTCGGGCGAAACCGCCGGGGCAGCATCCTGGGCGAACGCCGGCACGGCCATGAGGCCGAAGGCGCCGAGGGAAGCCGCGCTTTTTGCGACAAGTTTGTTCATCTTGGTTTTCCTCACAACAATCAAAGAGCTTCGGCGTCGGTTTCGCCGGTACGGATGCGCACGACCTGATCGATCGAATAGACGAAGATCTTGCCGTCGCCGATCTGACCCGTCTTTGCCGCCGAGGAGATGACTTCGACCACCTTGTCGACAGCGTCGCTTGCGACAGCGACTTCGATTTTCAGCTTGGGCAGGAAGCTCACTGCATATTCGGTGCCGCGGTAGATCTCGGTGTGCCCTTTCTGGCGGCCATAGCCCTTCACCTCGGTCACCGTCAGGCCCTGGATGCCGATGCCCGTCAGCGCATCACGCACCTCGTCGAGCTTGAACGGCTTGATAATGGCCATCACGATTTTCATTGCTCGTTCCCATTCCTCTCTTTTCACCCCTTCCCGGCGAAGAGGCTCGCTTTACCGTCCCGTTTGGCACCCCCCTTAAGGTTCCACCCTGCCGAGAACCGTTCGGTTCAAATCAGAGCCCGCAAACGCAAGAAGCCGGGTCGGTTTCGGTCCCTCTACAAACAAGGACCGTGCCAACTTTGAAAAACCTGTTCGGAAATGGCGGAATTCTGAGGATTTTCGGAAGTCCGGAGCGCTACGTGACATTGAGCCCGGAAGAAGCGCCCGATATTGAGTCACCGGGCGAGGCTAATTTTTGTGCAATTTTCAAATTTTGCACAAAAATAGTGCATAATTTCCGGGCGGACTTCAACCGCGATCAATAAAGAGGCAAAAACCGGATGAAAACCTTTTGTTAACCCGCAAAAAGTGCATGTCCGGAAGACTTTCTCGCCCGGATGCGCGGGGGTTTCTGCCCGTAACGGGCTGCAGACGCAGCGTCACGCGGAAAAACCGCCGTCGTCCAAAAACGCCTGCTCCTCGGGTGTGGTGTCCCGCCCGAGCACCGCATTGCGGTGGGGAAAGCGGCCGAAACGGCGGATCACGTCCAGATGGATCAGCGCATAAAGATGGAACTCCCTGTCACCGGTCTTGCGGAACAGGTCGACGCTTTCCTGCTGTGCCTCCATGTCTTCGGCATGTTCGAACGGAAGATAGAAGAAGGCCCGGACCTCCCTGGGGAACGCCTTGTCATATCCCCGGGAAACGGACGCCCTGGCAAGGCTGAGCGCCCGGGCGTCGGCCTCGAACGCCCGCCTGTCGTTTCGAAAGACGTTTCGCGTGAACTGGTCGAGCAGCAGGATCAGGGCAAGGGCGCCATGGGGCGTGTCCGCCCATGTGTCGAGATCGCCCCTCTGCGCGGCCTCGATCGTGTCGAGGAACCGGTCCCGGATCGACCGGTCGAAGTCATCGTTTCTGGCAAACCATCTGCCGGATCCCGCCTGCCACCAGAAATCGAGAACATCGATCGGATTTGCCAGGGTCTCGGACATGATGGAACCTTCCTGAATTGAAGACAGCTGCGGTGCATTTCGTCTATATAGCAGCTATGAACGAAACCTCGACCAGACAAGGAAGACTTCCGCAGTGAGCGACGACATCCTGTTGGATCTGAAGGGGCTGAAATGCCCGCTGCCGGTTCTGAAGACCCGCAAGGCGATGGCAAATCTTGAAAAGGGATCCCTGGTCACGGTCCTGACCACCGACCCCATGGCCGCAATCGACATTCCCCATTACTGCCAGGAAAACGGCCACCGTCTCGTGAGCGCCGAAATGACCGGCGAAGCCGGCCGTTTCATCCTCGAAAAGGGCTGAGTCCGCGCACGGGATCCGGAGCCAATGATCAGGCTGAACCTGGTCCGGCGAACTGATCCATTTTCCCGGCCAGCCTGAAATCCAGCTCCGTCAGTCCGCCCGCGTCATGGGTCGCCAGGGTGACCACGACATCGCGGTACACGTTCGACCATTCCGGATGATGGTTCATCTTTTCCGCGGCCATCGCCACGCGGGTCATGAAACCGAAGGCCTCGTTGAAGTCGCGGAAGCGGAAGCTGCGGGTAATCGCCTCCCGCCCGTCGACAAGGCGCCACAGGGGCAGTTTTTCCAGTGCCGCGGTCCGCTCCGCATCGCTCAAGCGTTCAGCCATCGGATCTGTCCTCCTGTTCCGTGTGCGCCCGTTCCGTTTGTCCCTGTGCCGGCTGTTGGGCGGATTGTCTCTCGCCGATCAGGAAATACGTTTTCATGGGCCCGACGCCCTTGACCTCTATCGGCGCGCGCTCCTGAAACAGGAACACATGGCGCGTCCGGTCGTGAAAGGCCTCCGTCACCTGGATACGGCCCGCCTCGGAATGGGATTCCATCCGGCTGGCCACATTCACCGCGTCGCCCCAGACATCATAGGAATAGCGGCGCTTGCCGATCACGCCGGCGATGGCCGGGCCGGTGTGGATGCCGACCCGCAGGTTCAGCCGGACCCCGTTCAAGGGCGCGCAGGTCTGGATGGCCTGCAGCATGGCGAGTGCCAGCCGGCCGATGGCGACCGCCGCCTCGTCCGTTCTGCCCTCCAGGCCGCCGACGACCATATAGGCATCGCCGATGGTCTTGATCTTCTCCGCGCCCGCCGTCTCCACCAGCCGGTCGAAGGACCGGAACAGGCCGTCGAGATAGCCGACGACCTCGTCGGGCGCCAGTTGGCGGGCCGCCGGCGTGAAGCCGACCAGGTCGGCAAAGAGCACGCTGACGTCCTCGTGACGGTCGGCGATGCGTTCATCGGGTTCGGCCTTGAGCCGGTCCGCGATCGGGCGCGGCATGATCGTTTCCAGGAGGGTTTCGGACCGCTCGTGCTCGGCCTGGAGGGCCGTTTCCGCCCGGTGCAGGGCGGTCAGCGCATAGACGATCAGGACGGTGGAAATGATCAGCACATTGACCATGACCTGGGCCGCAAGCTTCCTGCGGAAGTCCATGTCATGGGGCAGAACCGGCCCGACCTCCGGTGCGAACTGGTAGGAGACCAGCAACAGCACCAGGGCGATCAGGAAGACGCCGGCATAAAGGCGCCAGTGATGCACGCCGAAGAAGATGAAGGCGGCTCCGCCGAGCGCGAAATAGGCCTGGGTTCCGCTTTCAAGGCCCAGCGCCCAGACCACGAAGAGGTTTCCCGCCGCGGTGACCGGGACGAAATAAAGCGCGGCCGCATTGTCGCCGAAGCGGTGAAACCGCGATGTCAGCGAAAACAGGACGATCATCACACCGCCGTAGATGCTGAGCGGCATCAGCTCGAAAAACGCGTGAAGAAGGTTCTGGATGGTGTGAAAGATGTTGTCGGCCACGCCGACCAGGGCGGACACATTGACCACCATCTGCCGCCGCCGGACATATCTGTCGGACGAGCGGATCCCGGCCGAGGCGAGACGGCGCAGCCAGGCTGGCGCCCGAATCCTCCCGGCCATGCCAGCGAGGTCCGATATGGACCGGTTCTTCATGAAATCCGTACCTCCGACCCGGCGGACGCTCCCTGTCTCCGGAAACAGCCCCTTCGCTTACCACAAGGAAAAGCCGAGGCGTCCTGTTTTTCAAGACCGGGCCGCAAATCCGCCGCGCCGTTGACAGGCTCCCGCGGAAACCGTTTTCTGTTACCCATGACCTCCGTCCTGTTCGTCTGCCTTGGCAACATCTGCCGGTCTCCGCTTGCCGAAGGCGTCTTCCGCCAGACGGTCGAACAGGCCGGCCTGTCCGAAAGCTTTCTGATCGATTCCGCCGGGACCGGAAGCTGGCATCAGGGTCATCCGCCCGACCCGCGCTCCGTCGGCGTCGCCGCCGCATACGGCATCGACATCTCCGGCCTGCGCGCACGGCAGGTGACGGAAGCCGATTTCGACCGGTTCGACCTGATCCTGGCGATGGACCGCGACAACCTCGCCTCCCTGCGCCGGATCGGCGGACAGGATCACGCAGCGAGGATCCGTCTGTTTCTGGAACGCCCCGAACGCAATGTTCCCGATCCCTACTATGGCGGCGCGGACGGCTTCGAGACCGTTTACGAGTTGGTGAAGGGCGGCTGCCTCGACCTGCTTGACGCGTTGCGGAGGCGGTAAACCGTTCTGCCGGGCAATTTCACACGGCCGTCTTGATCGCGATGCTATCGGGAAGGAATGTTCATTCCGGATTACGTTTCATGAAGCTTCTGTGGTGGGTGCTTGCGGCCGTCCTGATTATCTTCGGCATCGCCACCGTCTGGATGCCGATCCCGACAGGCGTTCCTCTCATGGCCCTCGGCGGCATCGTCATCATCGCCAGCAGCCGCAGCGCGGCCCGCATGGTTCGCAGGCACCGCAGGCATCGCCGGAGACTGGACAGGGCCTTCGTTTTTCTGGAAGATCGCGCACCCTTGAACCTCGCGCGGATCCTGAAACGGACGCGGCCGAGGAAAGGCGGCACCGGCGACCCCGATTCGCCGCAAGCTTGATCCGCCTCAAGGCAACACCAGATAGAAGCTGTTCCTCTGTGAGCAACAACAAACCGGACGGAAAAGGAGTTCGCTATGGCCGGGATTCAAATCGCTCATGACGCGTGGGTGCTGGTTGGCGATGGTGAGAAGGCACTGGTTTTCCGAAACGAGGGAGACGAGAAGTTTCCGAACCTCCAGGTCATTCAGGTCATGGAGACCGAAAATCCCCTGACGAAAGACCAGGGTTCGGACGAACCGGGACGCCGCCATGACGGCCCGGGACCGCAGAAAAGCGCCATGGAACCGACGGATTGGCACACGATCGAAAAGCACCGTTTCGCCAAGGAGATGGCCGATGCGCTCTACAAGGCCGCGCACAAGGGCCGGTTTTCCCAGCTTGTGGTCGTCGCTCCGCCGATGACCCTCGGCGATCTGCGCAAGGAATTCCACAAGGAGGTCAAGGACAAGGTTGTCGCGGAATTCGACAAGACCCTGACCGGCCACCCGCCGTCGGAAATCGAAAAGATCCTCACGAAAGCCTGACCGGCGGGACGGCCGGTCAGCGGTGATCGTAAAACATGGCGAGGAACCGGCGTGCCGATGCGAGTGTCCGCGCGCCGGTTCTTTTTATCACCGCATGAACGAGGCGGCCTTTGCGCGTGAACCACACATCCAGGTTCCTGTCCTCAAGGAAAGCCGGCGGCGCGGTGTAGAAAAGCCGGTGCGCCCACAGAATGACAAGCAGCGTCAGGCCCCAGGACAGCAGCGTGTCGGAGAGGAAATGTCCGCCGAATGCGATTCGGTTGACGGACAGCACGAAAGCAAGCGGCAGGACGAAACACGCCACGGCGACCCGCCAGGCGGCCGGCACCAGAAAGACGGCGGCCACAAGCCAGATGCCGGCCGACGCCTCCCCGGAGACGAACGAGCAGTTCGTGTCGCACAGGTTCGTCGGCCACCAGACCGGCTGGTAGGGCAGGTCTCCGCCGAACTGCTCGACCATGACCGGCCGCGGACGCCCCCAGTTGTTCTTCAAGATGAGATTGACCAGAACGCCCGGACCGAGGATCAGGGTTGTCAGCAGGAACAGCGGTGCCCGCAGGGGCACAAGCGGCCGGCGGCCCGGCAGCAGGAGCTTCAGAAGCAAGACCGCGACGCTTGCGATCGCGATGATCCGGACAAGGTAGGGGCCGAGATGGCGCAGGCGGCGCAGGAACGGGTCGGATTGCGCCCGGAACCCGGTTTCATCGGAATAAAACAGACCGCTGGCCCATAGATCGACGGCGGGAAAGACCAGGAAGAAGGCCGATACAAGGACAACATAGACCGTGACGGCGGCGATCGGATGCCGTTTCGCCCATTCAACGGTCTTGCGCCAACCGTCACGCGGCCTATTGTGTCTGGAACGTCTCATGCCCTGCTGTTTAGCTCATCCGGTTCCTGCGGCCAATGCATTGCCGGTACAAAGAAAGCTGCCCGCCGGGATCGGCCGCCGTCTTACCAGAAACGTCCCATGACCGACCATCCCCCCAGCAAGATTCATCCCGATCCGGACCGGCCCCTGCTGCATTTCTGGTTCGAGTTCGCCTCCACCTACAGCTACCTGTCGGCGATGCGCATCGAGACGGTCGCCACGGACCGCGGCGTTCAGCTTGTCTGGCACCCGTTTCTGCTCGGACCGATCTTCAGGAAACAGGGCTGGGAAACCTCGCCGTTCAATCTTCATCCGGCCAAGGGTCGGTACATGTGGCGGGACATGGAACGGCAATGCGACAAGCTCGGCCTTCCCCTCGTCGTCCCGGATCCGTTTCCGCAAGACAGCCTCCTTGCCGCCCGCATCGCCCACACGGGCCGGCAGTCCCCCTGGATCGGCGCCTATGTCCGCGCCGTTTTCGACGCCGAATTCGGTCAGGGACAGGACATTTCCGACCCGGGCCTGCTTGCAGGTCTTCTGCAGGAAGCCGGCGCGGATGCCAAGGCCGTTCTGGAGCAGGCGGAGTCCATCGAAACCAAGATCGGCCTGCGCGCCGCCGTCTCCGAAGCCGAAACCCTCGGCATTTTCGGCGCTCCCAGTTTCGTCACCGTCAACGGCGACCTCTACTGGGGCCACGACCGGCTGGAAGACGCGCTCGACGACGCCCTTCTGCTCACCCGCTGAGGGCGAGCAATACAGCCACATGGCAAGGATGCATCATGCAGCCCCGGTCACTTTGAACCGGGTGCTCAATCAGGTTCAATGACTTGTTAAATTTTAACTGGGCTACTGTTCGGTGATGCCGGGATTAACACTGAGAGGCTCTGTTGCGGATTTTATTGCTTTTACAGTTTCTTGTTGTGCTTTGTTATCAGGGCCCGGCTTGGGCCCAGACGCAATGTCGCCAGAAATTCCCGTTTCTGACGGAACAGCCGACACTCAGCACGATTGGCGGTCTGGACTTTCACCTCTACAAGCAGGTTTTTGACACAGATCTAAGTGCCTTTCTGACGCCAGCGAAATGCGCAGACGCAGTTGTCGACAAGCCGGGTGAATACACCTGCCTTGCAAATTATCGGCTCAACAGCGGCGGGTTTCTGACGCTCGTTCACCTGCGGGATCAGTTTGACACCGAAATTCTTTCCCGGGCTTTCGAACTCGATGTTCTCGGCAAGCCGGCCTACGTCGTCCCGTTTCGGTTTGATAAGGCAGCGGTCGATACAGCCTACACGTTGAACAATGACGGCAGCATGTATGGGCTGAGTTATTCGGATGAACTCGGCACGTTCGACGGCGTCGCAATGGCTGCTCTGCTTCCGCTTATTTTGAGGTCGGTTTATGTTTGCTCACCTTAGTGCGACTTTGAAACGCCGAGCGTTCGCACCGAGTCTCTTGGTTGTGATTACATATTCAAGCTGTGCCGGTGCCGATGATTACGCAAAGGGCGGCTATGCAGGCGCTGTCGATGCTATTCTCTCCGAAGCCGTAGAGAATGGTCATCTGGATCAGTCGGTAAAGGACGACATTCTTCCCGAGTATGAAGAGGGGCAACGGTTTTTTGGCGAGGTCTTCCATTCTAACGGCGTTACGGCGACGCGAGCGATCAGTCAGGCGAGCGGCCTTGCCGGAAGTATTCAGAAGACTTTGACTGCGGGCGCTCGAAACGTGGATACCTCGTCGACGGAAGCCGATGAAAGACCGCGATCCACCTTGGATACCTACGCATTGCCCGCAGACAGCGATACGCTTGTTGTTCCTCTGCGGGTAGGCGGCGATACAGATCTGATCCGCGCTACGTTCGAGAAGAACAATTGCGTGGCGACCGAAACCCAGCTGTTCGAGGCGATAGCCGCGGACAGTGATATGTGGGCCGCAAACCAGGCCATCGTATCCTGGAGCAACGCGCCTGATTTTGAGAGAAACTATGAGGTTATCAACCGGGAACCATTCACCTACAAGCTGAAAACCGGCTCCGTGTGCGGTGGCTGAGCCGCGCCGGCTAGATCCAGGCCGCCCCCATCCAAAACTGCGCAGCGGCAAGGAGACGAAGCCACTTCATACGCTTCCCCGGGTCAAGGCGGCCAAGCAGAGCCGCAAGACGTCCCAGGTCGAGACGTGGACAACGACGGTAAGGATGCCGGCAGTCTCATGCTCGGGTGGCTTACATCCAATCGCCCGCCGGAGTTTCAGTTAACACACGGCGGCAAGCGGCACGCCGCCGGTTATCGAATTCCATGATCATGGTATCAGGACGGTTCGCCTTGGATGGGATGGAAGTCGGTTTCCGAGCAGATCATCACCCTTCCCTGAGGATCAATATTATAAGGAATACCAGTAATGGCATTTGCAAGATCCAAGACATTCTGGAAACTGTCACTAGCTTCTTTTCTTTGTGCAATTTGCTTTTCGGAATACGCAGCTGCAGATATGGTAGTTGTAAACAAGAGACTTGTTTATGACAGCTCCCTTCTCGAACTTCACGTCTACCAGAACGACGGCTGCCGGGTGACTTTTGACTTTCGATATAAAAACCGCAGCAGCCGAATGTTTCTTTGCGAAGGTGAATGGAACTGGGATGAAGTCGAGAATGTCACGACCTACTTCCGCGACAAGTTGAACATTGACAAGAAAGTCAGCTTTCCCGAGGTCATGTCGAAGTCAACGTATCAATGCGTGACTGCCGACACGGGCGCCGGCAATTGTTGAACAGAGCAGGCTTTGCGATGAACGCTTACGGAGCTTTCTGAAACTTAAGGTCAGGACTCATTGTTTTCACACATATTGTGGGAGTGGCTTTGTCTGCTGACAAGGCGGAGAGCCGCGGGAAACCATCCGGTTTTCAGGGGTCTCCAACGCCGTCAGGAGACAAGGACGCCCCGCCCTTCGGGCTTGCCCGGTAAGGAAAATCGTCGCGGAAAACTCTAGGGTACGGACCCTAACTCAAATCGGGAGCTTTCAGCGGGGATAGAATAAGACAACTTCCCCTAAGTCGGGGCCGGCGCGTCCGGCTTCATGCCGTTTTCGCGGTGTTCCCGGGCATGTTCCAGGGCCTGGTAAAGGTGGCCGGGCGACAGGGGCTTTGACAGCACTTCCAGGAAACCGGCCTCTTTCAGCCTCTTGTCGCCGACCGATTCCATCGCCGCCGTGACGGCGATCAGCGGAATTTTTTCATCCGCCCGGATCTGCAGAAGCTTTCCAGCCGCCTCCAGTCCGCTCATGCCGGGCATGTGCAGATCCAGGAGCACGGCATCGTAGGTCCGCGCGGTCACCATCCCGATGGCCGCCGGCCCGCTCTCCGCCTCGTCACAGGTCATGCCGAAGGATTCCAAGAGGGCGGACAGGAGCCGCCTGTTGGTGTCATTGTCGTCGACGATCAGGACATGCGCGCCCGTGTGCGGGGGAGGATCGATGTCCGCTACGGCCTGAATGCCCGGGGCCGCTTCCAGTCCCGCCGCCAGCGGCAGGGTGATCTCGAACCGGCTGCCTCCGGATTTCGGACTGATCATCCGGAGCCTGCCGCCGAGATGCCTGACCAGTTGCGCCGCCCCCCACAGACCGAGCCCGGAGCCTTCCCCCGACGCACGGCCCGTTCGGCCGCGCACGAACGGCGCGAACAGCCGCTCCCGTTCGCCCGGATCGATCCCCGGACCGGTATCCGCGACGCCGACGACAAGATCCGCGTCCGGCCGGTCCCCTGGCGTATCGGCGTGAACCGAAACCCTCACCCCGCCGTCGGCCGTGTACTTGATGGCATTGTCGACAAGCGTCGTCACCACCCGGCGCAGGGGCGCCGCCCTTGCGGCTTCGATGGGAATTCCGGCCTCTTCCGGTTCGAGCGCCAGTTCGAGCACAAGCCCCTTCTTCTCCGCCAGCGGCCGGAACAGGTCGCAGACCTCGCGAACCAGGGCAACCGCGTCCCCGGGGGCTGCGATCCGTCGCTCCTGGGGCCCGGACGGGCGGATCAGGTCCTCCGTCATGTCGGCAAGCGCATCGATGGACCTGAGCAGAATGGAAAGATATCCGCTTTGCGCCTCGCTCAAGTCCTCCCGGGCGATCAGCTCAGCCGTGGTCCGCATGGCGGCCAGAGGCGTTCGCAGATCATGCGCGAGCAAGGCGATTTCATTCCCGCTTTCAGCCTTCATGCCGGCCAGGACCCGTCTGTTCGTTCAGAGTGCGCAATCCGCCCTTGCCAGGATCGGGTCCGGTCGTCATGCTGCAGTCTTCCTATCCCTGCCTCACCGGCTTCAGGCCACCTCTCAAGACCCGCTTGAGGTGTTTGCATCGTCCGGCAGGCTTTACCCGGACGCCATCATGCCCGAAGAAGGGTTAGCAAACCTGAAAACCGCCACAAAAACGGTACGAGCGAATGACGGGCCAAGTTCTGAGCATTGTCCTCCCGGTCTTCATCCTGATCGGGGTCGGTTATCTCGTCGCCAGGGTCGGGCTGATGTCGCAAACGGTCGGCGAGGCGCTCGGTGAATTCGTCTATGTGATCGCGATCCCGGTGCTGGTCTTCAAGACGCTGGCCGTCGTCGATCTGGACGGCCAGAGCCCCTGGGGGATCTGGGCCGCCTATTTCACCGGCATGGGCCTGACATGGGTCGTCGCCAACCTGGTCATCCGCAAGGGATTCGGGCGTGAGGCCCGCGCCGGCGTCATCGGCGGCATATCGGCCGCCTTTGCCAACACGGTGATGGTCGGCCTGCCGCTGGTTTCCCAGGTCTACGGCGAGGCCGGCCTGGTGCCGCTGCTCCTCATCATATCCATCCACCTTCCGGCCATGACCACGGCCACCGCCGTCCTGATGGAACGGGCGGCGGCGCTGGACGGGGTCAGCACGCCGCCGCCGATGCTCGAACTCTTGAAGCGCATCGGCAGGAACCTTGTCGCCAATCCGATTGTCATCGCGATCACCTGTTCCCTGATCTGGCGCGGCACCGGACTGCCGATCGACGGGCTGTTCCAGGACATCCTGAACCGGATTTCGGCCACCGCCCTGCCGGTCGCGCTCCTGTCCCTGGGCATGAGCATGGTGACCTACGGCATTCGCGGCAACGTCCTGCCCGGATTTCTCCTGAGCGTCCTGAAACTCGGTTTCATGCCGGCCGCGGTCTTTGTCATGTCCGCCTATGTCGTCCATCTGCCGCCGCTGTGGACGGCGGTGGCGACCTTGACGGCGACCTGCCCCACGGGCGTCAACGCCTATATTTTCGCGAGCCGCTACGGCACCGGCCACGCCATGTCGACCAACGCCATCACCCTGACGACGGCCGCCGCCGTCGCCACAAGCGGGCTCTGGTACGCGTTTCTGGAAACCTGGCGGACGTTTTAGCGATTGATGCCGGTTCGCAGGGTACGGACCGGGTAACGGGCCTTGCGCCGTCAGTGCGGCATCGGGGCCGCGTCCGTGGCGGATGACGGGGCGAGGCCGTTGCGGACCATCGTCGCGAACGCGCCGTATTCGACCGGCGGGCTCCACAGATATCCCTGGGCATACGAGGCGCCCCAGGCACGCAGCTGGTCGAACTGGAGCGGCGTCTCGATCCCCTCCGCAACCGTCTTCATTTTCAACTGACGGGCCATCATCAGGATCAGTTGCACGATCGCCCGCTGGTTTTCGTCCTCCGCCATGTCGCGGATGAAGGACCGGTCGATCTTGATCGTGTCGAACGGCATGGTGGCAAGCGTGTTCAGGCTGGAGTAACCGGTACCGAAATCATCGATGGCCAGTTGCACGCCTTCCTCCTTGATCGGCAGGATCTGCGACATGACACGCTGAGGATCGTCCATCACGCTGGATTCGGTGATTTCCAGCTCCAGCCGATCCAGCGGAAATCCGCTTTCGCCGAGAATTCCGAGGGTACGGTCGGTGAAATAGACGGACTGGAACTGCACCGGCGCCACGTTCACGGCAACCGTCAGATCGTGGCCTTCCGTTGTGAGGCGGTTCATGTCGTCCAGCGACTGGCGCAGCACGAATTCGCCGATCGGCGTCATCAGGCCGCATTCTTCCGCGATCGGCACGAATTTGAAGGGAGGCACGTTGCCCAGGTCCGGATTCGACCAGCGCAGCAGCGCCTCCGACCCGATGATCCGTCCCGAATTGAGGTCGATTTTCGGCTGATAGAACACCCGGAGTTCGTTGTTATCCAGCGCGCTCATCAGATGGCGTTCTATTTTCTGCCGCTCCAGCGCCTCCTCCCGGATCTTTTCGCTGAAGATCGTCGCCTGGTCCCGCCCTTCCTCCTTGGAACGGTACATGGCCATGTCGGCGCAGCGCAGGACGTCATCCGCCACCGCCCCGTCCTGGGGATAGAGCGCGATGCCCATGCTGGCGCGCACGATCAGGCTCAAGGGATCGACACGGACGGGCCGGCCGATCATCTGGATAACGGTCTCGGACAGGTCCACCAGCTTTGCGGCATCGGTCATGCCGGGCAGCACCACGACGAATTCATCGCCGGCGAACCGGGCCACGAACGGCGCCGAGGTCGTATGCGGTTCGAAATGCTCGGTGACAAGGGAGCCGATCCGCCTGGCGACAAGCTTGAGCAATTCGTCGCCGACCGCATGACCGTGCATGTCGTTGATCATCTTGAACCGGTCAAGGTCGATGAACAGGACCGCGCCTTCGGCCCGCGGCGACAGATCGATCAGCTGGATCGCCGTGTTTTCGAATTTCAGCCGGTTCGGAAGCCCGGTCACGCCGTCCACATGGGCGAGGTATTCGATATGCTTGATGGTCTTGCGCAGATTGACGGCCATCGCCTTGAAGGCTTCCTGAAGCTCCCCGACTTCCCCTTTCGCGTCGACCACCATGTTCGGATCGAGAAACCCCTGCGCGGCCTCGTTCGCGGCCTGGGTCACCCGGCTGATCCCCCTTGTCGACCGGTACATCAGGTAGGTGCCGACAGGGACAACGGCGACGATGAGAATTGCGAACAGGAAGAGCACCTCAAGGATAACCTCGCTCCTGACCGCCTGAACCCCAGCGTTCGACATTCTCACCAGAACCGCACCGACGACCTCGCCATCGTGGCGGACCGGCAGATAACGGTCCGTGGAAGCCGCGTCCTTGCGGGTGACCGGATCCCCGGTTTCCACCACCTTGAGCGCAATCGGATCCGACCCCCGCGACACCCCGGTTTCACGCGAACCCTCATCGAAGGCGATCATGTGTCCCGACCTGGAGAAAATCATCGCCGCGGCCACTGCATGCTCGTCGGCCAAAGCATTGAGGAGCGGCTGAAGAGCCGCAAAATCGTTGCCCCCGATCTTGTCCGAGGAAAGCGCCGCGATCAGTTTCGCATGCCCGTTGGCGGCACGCTCGAGCCCGTCTTCGACGGCCCGCATCTCGTCCCTGTAATTGATGAACGCCATCACCAGGGAAAAGGAAATCATCAGGAAAATCAGATAGGCCGTGGAACGTATAAAGACCCGCCCGTATGCCGCCCGCGCCCGGAGAAGAAATGCCTGGATCCTTTTCACGCAAAACTCCCCGAAATCCTGCGAACATTTTCTATCTGCGACTGAAAAACCTGCAACCCGTTTGCTCCCGCATCCGAATGGCCGCGCAATATGAATTCCGGAACGTGCCGGCCGCTCCGCACCTGCCGAGCGTCTTTTACATGCCGCGGGACAGCAAACACAAAATACGTATATAAAGTTATAATTCTGGCTATTCAGCGTATTTTTGCGTATTATTGTTCTGAATTTTCCGAAAGCGCTCTGAAATTAATATTTCATAAACAGTAATTCTACGGATAGAGATCATAACTATAGGGAAGATGACATCCCTATACGTTCAAGAATATCTTCCAACGCACATCCCGCGCGGCGCAAATCCCTGAGGCTTGTGCTCCGGTCGGACTTTGCGAGTTTGCGGCCGTCGTGGTCCAGTATCAACCGGTGGTGCCGGTAGCGCGGTGCCGGTAACCCGAGCAGGATCTGCAGCACCCGGTGCACGGCCGTCGCGTGAAAAAGGTCCCGGCCGCGCATGACGTCGGTGATGCCCTGCCGGGCGTCGTCGACGACCACGGACAGATGATAACTTGTCGGCGTATCCTTGCGGGCGAGGATCACATCGCCCCAGGCGGCGGGGTCCGCCGGAACGTCTGCGCAATCGAACCAGCCGGTACGGGCCGGCGCGGGCGGCAGGTCCGCATCGCATTCGCGCCAGGATATCGGCCCGCCGACAAGTTCCAGGGCACGGCCCATGTCAAGCCGCACCGCGAAGGGTGCATCGGCGTCGACCCGCCAGCGGCGCTCTTCCGCGCTCAGGACCGCCCTGTCGCCGGGATAGTGGGGCGCCCCGTCCGGGTCCCGCGGCCACGGAGAACCCGCCGCCTCCCGGTCCGCCACGAACCGCCTGATCTCCGCGCGCGTCAGATAGGCGCGATAGGTCAGGCCCATGCGCTCCAGTCTTGCAAGAGCATCCTCGTAGTCGGCGAAATTCTCCGACTGCCGCAGAACCGGCGTTTCCCATTCGAGACCAAGCCAGGCAAGGTCTTCCAGCATGTCCCGCTCCAACTCCGGCGTACAACGGACAGTGTCGATATCCTCGACCCGGAGCAGGAACCGGCCCCCGGTCGCCAGGGCCGAGCGGTAATTCAGAAGCGCGGAACAAGCGTGCCCGAGATGAAGATGGCCATTAGGCGACGGCGCAAAACGGAAAACCGGAACTGTCATCGGGACGGATCTTGGTGCACTGTGATCGGACGTGGCTCATCTGACGAACCTGAGCCATAGCAGGTGGCCGGTCGCAGACAAGGAATTTCCGTGAAGCCGATTGAAAGTCCCGACGACATCGCGGAAGGGGTGGCCGCCCTCCAGCGGCTGGACCGGCGCCTGGTCCCGGTCATTGCCGCATCGGGGGAGATCCCCCTGCGCCGGCGGCCGGCCGATTTCGCGGGCCTCGCCCAGATCGTCACCGGCCAGCAGGTCTCCGTCGCCAGCGCCGCCGCCATCTTCGCCCGCCTGGAAGAGCGGGTCAGGCCGCTGGACGCGCCCGGACTGGCATCGGTAAGCGACGCGGATCTGGCGGGTGTCGGCCTCTCCCGCCCGAAGATCAGGACTTTAAGGGCAATCGGCGACGCCTGCCGCAACGGTCTCGACCTTTCCCGCCTCGCCGAACGCCCCGGCGAGGAAGCCCACGGCGAACTGTGCGCGATCAAGGGCATCGGCCGCTGGACGGCCGATATCTTCCTGCTCTTCTGCGCCGGCCATCCGGACGTCTTTCCAAGCGGCGACCTGGCGCTTCAGGTCGCCGTTCACAATGCGTTCGGCCTGGAGGACAGGCCCGGACCCGCCGCCCTCGACGGGATCGCCGAGGCCTGGGCGCCCTGGCGCGGTGTCGCCGCCCGCGTCTTCTGGGCCTGGTACAGGGTGCAGAAACAGGGCCGCGAAACGATGCCGCTCTAAGTTCTGATCAGGTAATTTCAAAGCCTGACTGGAAACCGGCTGGAAGCAGACTAAAGCTTAGGGGCTTCTTTCCCTACCTTGCCTGATCGTTCGGCATCCAGCGCCTCCATGAGGAACATATCCTGATCGTGCAGATCCTTATGCGAAAGATCATAATCCCACATGGAAACGCGGAGGCCGTTAAATAAATCCTTTCTGCTTCCATATATCATGATAATTTTCACCTCGCCATTACATCCATCATACTTCTTTTTTCTATGTTCTTGAAATCTATATCGAGTTCGACTCGAGCCAACGGGAACTTCATTGCTGGTGTACTGGCATTTTTTTGTTATTTCATTATTATATATTTCTTGCAATCCGCCGACATACGGCGTCAATTCTCCATTATGGAAAATATATCGAAACTCGAGAGAGTAATTCGAATCCATTATCAGCGTCGGGTTGTCTCCGTATTTTTCTTTGACATTCCGAACAAGAGATTCCTTACTTACCTCTTCTTCAAAATTTACGTGTCTGCTTATCGACATGACCCGACTGTCGTTGAGCGGGCTCGTGTATTGTATATCGATCATCTCAATAGGGGACTGGTTGACGGTTCCTCCTGCGTATGTCCGCCCCCTGAGAAAAGAAGCCTGATTTCCCCTGTTGTCCCTCAAGCCGATGACGCCATTGTCGTCCACGGCGAACCTGTTGCTCTTGCTGGGGTATGCGGAAAACTTTTGGTCTGTTTCGGCAATGGTGTCTAAAAGTTTGAATCCCGAAACATCAAAATCGTAGTCATTTGGCAATCCTTCGTGTTCCGTCGGAACATTCAGAACAGGCATTTTTTCTTGAGCGAATGCCTGGTGTGCAGGCGCGAAAAATACGGCACAATGAATCAGCAAAAATGCAATTTTTTTCATGACAACCCTTTCTAGGACAGCGTAAGCGCCATTCTAAATGTCTCATTGAAACAAGCAGTTCAAGTGGAATACGACGCTCGCGTTCCGCAGCCCCTCAAAAGGTTAATCACTCGCTCGGCAAACTTGACACCGGCCGGGCGGCCGGATCCCGTCTGGATCAGGAACGGCAGACTGAATGGCCTTTTTTAAGGTCCGAAACTGACAGCCGAAATCTTCAATCCCGCCGCATTGCCTCGACGGATTTCACGAGCAGCGCGATGTCTTGCGGCCGGGACAGCCGGTGGTCGCCGTCGGGCACAAGCGTCAGGGTGACATCGTCTTCCGGCAGCGCCTCCGCCAGGCGTTCCGCATGGCGCCAGGGCACGTCCGGATCCTGCACCCCTTGCAGGATCGTCACTGGACAGCCGGTCGCGATCCGTTTCTCGAGGATGAGGTGCCGGCGTCCGTCCTCGATCAGCTTTCGGGTAATCACGTAAGGATCTTCCGAATAGGCGGACGGCTGCTGCCAGCGCCCCTTGGTCTGGATCGCCTCCCGGATTTCGTCGGTGAACCGCTGCTTCCACATGAGTTCCTCGGTGAAATCCGTTGCCGGTGCGATCAGCACCATGCCCTTGAGGAGGCCGGCGTCCCGGCGCGCCAGCGCCAGCAGCAGGGCGATCCAGCCGCCCATGGACGATCCGACGACGATGGTCGGCCCAGCGCAGAAGCGGTCGAACACGGCGAGCGCCTCCTCCAGCCAGTCGGAGACGCATGCGTCCTCGAAATCGCCGTCGGAGATCCCGTGGCCGGAATAGTCGAAGCGGGTGCAGGCAAGGCCTTGCCGTCCGGCCCAGTTGTCGAGTTCCATGGCCTTCGTGCCGCTCATGTCCGACTTGAAACCGGAAAGCCAGAACAGGCCGGGGCCTTGTCCCTCCCGATGACGCACGGCGATCCGGCGGGTCGCACTCGCTTTTCCGGCCGCTTTTCCAATCTCGATGAATTGCGGTTCGTCGGCGTTCATATTAAGGCTCTGCCCGGTATCATGATCTCAGGTCCCCTTTGGCACACACGGGACCAAATGAGAAGCCTCACCGCCGGAGCCCGCCTTGGTCGTCAAAGCGAACGTCATCCTGCAAGTCATTCCTGACCTCGTGACCGGCGGCGCCGAGCGCACCGCCGTCGACGTTGCCGCGGCGATCGTTCGGGCCGGCGGAACGGCCCTGGTGGCAAGCGAGGGCGGGCAGATGGTGGCGGAACTCGAGGCCGTCGGCGCCCGGCACATCACCCTGCCGGTCAAGTCGAAGAACCCGGTCACGATCTGGAGGAACGCCGCAAGACTGCAGCGGATCATCGAGACGGAAGGCGTCGGCCTGATCCATGCCCGCAGCCGGGCCCCGGCCTGGTCGGCGCTTCTGGCGGCCCGCCGGTGCAAGATCCCCTTCGTGACCACCTATCACGGCATCTACAATCAGAAAGGCCCGCTGAAGGCGCTGTATAATTCCGTCATGGCGCGCGGCGACATCGTGATCGCCAACTCCGCCTATACCGCCCGGCTGATTGCCGACCGCCATCCGTTTGCCAAAGACCGGATCGACGTCATTCACCGGGGATCGGATCTCTCCGCGCTGGCCCCCGGCGCCGTTCCCGACGACCGGAAGGCGGCACTGGCAGCCGCATGGGGCCTTGAACCCGGGCGTCCGGTGATCCTCCAGCTCGCGCGGGTGACCGGATGGAAAGGCCAGAGGGTCGTCATCGACGCCATGGCCGCCCTGAAAGACGCCGGCCTGGCGGCGCCGGTCGCAATCCTTGCCGGCGACGCCCAGGGGCGCAACGACTACGTCTCGGACCTGAAGAGCAGAATCGCGCGCCACGGCCTCGACGATCAGGTCAGGCTTGTCGGCCACTGCGCCGACGTGCCGGCGGCGCTTGCCCTTGCCGATCTCGCCGTCGTCGCCTCGACGGAGGCCGAGGCCTTCGGCCGGGCCGCCGTGGAAGCCCAGGCGGCGGGCGTGCCCGTGATCGTCTCCGATCTCGGCGCCGTTCCCGAAACCGTGCTCGCGCCACCGGAAGTCGGCGAAGCGGACCGCACCGGCTGGCGGGTGCCGCCCGGCGATCCGCAGGCGCTTGCCGATGCCATCCGTCATGCCCTGGCCCTGCCGGAAGACGGCCGCCAGGCCCTCACCGCCCGCGCCAGCGCCCATGTGACCGAAAAATTCTCAGTCGAAGCCATGTGCGCAAAAACGCTCGCCGTTTATGAAAGGCTCCTGGCATAGGTCCAAAGTGGAGCCGGACCTACTCGGAGAAATGGAACAGAAGCTGGCCGCGATCGCCACGCCGGACACCGGCGGTCAGTTTCCGCCTGTTCCGGTCGCGCTCGGCCCTGGCCTGCTTGAAGAAGCCGTGATTGGTCAGCCGGCGCAGTTCCCGCCGGTCGAAAGCGCGCTGCTTTGCTTCGCATGCCTGCTTCATTTCACGGACAATCCGGCCGATCTCCCGGTCGAGGGACCGGCAGGCCTTCGGCCGGAGCTTCTTCACCTCGCGTTCCATCTGCCGGGCGCAGGACAGATAGATGTTCCGGTGCACGCCTTCATGGCGCCGGACGAATTGCTGCAGGCTTTGCCAGCTGCGTTTCGTCTTCCGGTCGAAGGAACTTTCCTGCGTTGCATGCGGCAGGGTCATCGTGAACTCGACCCTCAGCCGGAACCGGTCGGCCCGGCACGACGCCTCGTCCGTCTTTGTCTTGAAATCAAAGGAGTATCTTGCCCGGATATTGGCGATCGCCGGCCCGTTGTCCCCGGGGAACGGCCTGTCCCGCATATAGGCGGCCACTTCGGCCGCCGTCTTGCCGCGAACCGGGTACTTGCGCTCGATCGTTTTCTGCGGGATTTCCGAGCGAACGCTCGTGTCCGCGCTCCACAGGAACGCAGCCGCCAGCGCAAGCACGGCACGAAACCGGCACCTCATCGCGATCTCCGGATACGGCTACTCCCGCATCCTCGCACAGGACCCGGCTTCGCTCCATCCCGGAGCACGGAATTATCTGTCAGGTCAATCAGAGACGGCCCGGATGCCCTGTCAGACAGGGCATCCGACGGCCGGTTCAGGCGGTGCGGATATGCGCCAGGAACTCTTTCACTTCTTCCTTCATCATGTCGGAATGCCGGGCCAGCTTTTCCGCCGATGTCATCATTTCGGTCGATGCCGACCGGGCATTTGCGGATGCCTCGTTCACACCGGCGATGCTGCGCGACACCTCTTGCGTGCCGCTGGCGGCCTCCGAGACGTTCCGGGAAACCTCCTGTGTGGTGGCATCCTGTTCTTCCATGGCAGCGGCAATGGCCGCGGATGTTTCTTCAAGATCCGCGATGACCCTGCCCACCTTGTCGATGGCAGCCACTGCGCCCTGGGTTTCCGACTGGACTGCCGTGATCAGTTCGGTGATCCCATCCGTTGCCTTGGCGGTTTCGGCGGCCAGCGCCTTCACTTCACTGGCAACGACTGCAAATCCCTTCCCGGCCTCGCCGGCACGCGCCGACTCGATCGTGGCGTTGAGGGCGAGAAGATTTGTCTGGTCGGCGATGTCGGAAATCATGGACACCACCTCGCCGATCTTGTCCGCCATCCCGGAAAGATTGGTGATCTGCGAAGCGGTGATCTTGACATCGGAACTTGCCTGTTTCGAAGCTTCCGAAGCCCGCAGGACCTGCTGACTGATCTCGTTGATGGACGCCGTCATCTCCTCCGCGGCGGAGGCCACCGTCTGGACGTTGGCGGCTGTCTGCTCTGACGCCGCCGCAACATTTCCTGCCCTGTCGCTGGTCGTCTGGGCGACATCGGTCATGCTTCTGGCTGTCGTGTTGAGATCGCTGGAAGCAACGGAAAGCTCCTCCACGATCGAACCGATCGTCTCCTGGAAACTGTCGGCGAGCTTGTCCATCATCGCCCGTTTTTCAACTCGGGACTGTTCCTCCTGGGCCGCCTGGGATTGCTCCAGTTCGCGCGTCCGAACGGCGTTTTCACGGAAGACCTGCACCGCGCGGGCCATCCCGCCGATTTCATTGCCGCTGTCAGCATTCGCGACCTCGGCCTCAAGATCGCCGCCCGCGAGCCGGTCCATCGTTTCCGTCAGCTTACCGATGGGACGGGTAATGCTGCGCCCGATCAGCCAGGCCAGGCCCAGGGCAAGCACAAGGGCAGTTGCCGAGGCAATGTTGAACAAAAGCCGGCTTTCCGACTGTGTTTTTTCAAGGGCTTCGCCTGCCGCCGCCTTGCCGCGCGCGGCGGCCTCCAGAATGGCAGCAAGGTCGGGCACGCGCTCGGCAAAGATCGCGTCCAGCCGCTCCACATCCCCCGCCGTCGCCACACGAATGGCCGCATAGGCTTTCACCCCGGCAACATAGCTATCCATCAGTTTGCCGATTTCAGCCTGCGCATCGGCCGGGAGGCCGCTTTGCGCGAGTAGCGGATCGAACTCGGACCGGCGCTCATCGATCCGGCCGATGTATTTGTCGTCGCCGCGCAGCATGAAATCCTTCTCGTGCCGGCGCATCATCAGCATCTTGACGGTCAGCGGATCGAGATTGGCTTCGGCCAGCTTTTCCTCAACGGCATGCACCGCCGCCCTGAGTTCGCCCTTCAGACCTTCTTTTTCCGTCAGGCCGATCGTCCGATACGCATCGACAGTCTTGCTGAACTGCATCTGATGGTCTTCGATTGCCGCCTTGAGACGCCCGGTATTTTCATCGAGGTCCCGTGCGACCGGAAGCGCGGTGAGCTTGGCAAGCGCTTCCCGCACACCGTTCGCCGCGGCCGTGTACATGTCGGCGAACTTCATATCCCGGTAAAGCAGGAAATCCTTTTGCCGTTCGCGCATTTCGACAGCGCCGGACCGGACCTGAACGGCGAGAAATTCGAGCTGGCTGTATCGCGCATAGTTGGTTGATGACCGCTGGACCGCCTGCTGACCATAGTAGAAAACACCGGCCAGAACGCCGATCGCAACAATGGCGATTGCCGAAAGACAGCCCACGCGCACTGTAATGGAAAGGTCCCGAAAAAACTTAAGGTTGGTCAATTCCGAATTTCCTCTGAAGATCACCCAGAGGAAGATAGTTCGCAAAGTATAAAAATCGGTAAATTGCTATATATTTCAATGACTTAGAATAAATTGTAAATTATTACAATGTTCAGAATGGAATTCCTGTCCCGCACTGCAGCATTTTCTACAATGCCGCGCATGGATCACGCCGCAAGCGGATAGGCTTCCTCCACGAGGTAGGGCCCGCCGCCGACGCTCGCCTTGGCGGAAAAGAGAACAAACCGTCCGGCAACGAAAGGCGGCGCCTGGAAGTTGCCCCGTTCCGACAGCCACCTGGCCACGTCCTCGTTGGTCGAGGTCCGGCAGCGGGCAAGGGTGACATGGGGCATGTATTTGCGCCGCTCCGGCGGCAGGTTGAGCCGCTGGATGATCCGTTCCTGCTCGGCCTGGAGTTCGTTCAATTCCGGCGTCGGCTCCACCCTCGCCCAGACCGCATGCGGTCTGCCGTTGCCGAAGGATCCGAGACCGGTCAGCCGGATCTCCACCGGCCTGCGGCGGACGCGGTCGAGCGCGTCGGCAATCTCGTCGGCGGTCCGATCATCGATATCGCCGATAAATCTCAAGGTGATGTGATAGTTTTCAGGATCGATCCAGCGGGCGCCCCGAAGGCCGCCGCGGAGCATGGAAAGCATGAGACCTGTCTGGGACGGGATCTCGAGACCTGTAAACAATCGCGGCATGGGACACCCCTCCGCTGACGCTGATGTGTCCATCAGGAATCAACTTTGCCGCAGGTGCAAGAAGAAATCGTAAGCCCTTGGAATATAGGGACGGTTCACTTTCGACGTGCGGCAGGCGCAAGGCCGGATCGGTCAGAATCCGGCGCGAAACGGCAAAGTGATTCTATGTCGCAAAACTGTCAAAAACCAACAGAAACAAGGACTTGCCCTTCCTACCCTGCACAGCGACCCGGCCTGCGGATATCCGGACCTCAGGGCGCCGTGTTGCCCCGCAGCTGATGGATCGCGTTGATCCGCGCCTCCAGGTCTTCGGTGATCTTCACGTCCACCGCGCCGAGATCGGTTTCAAGCTGGTCCATGCGGGTCGCGCCGATGATCACCGAGGTCATGAAACTGCGGCCAAGCGCGAAGGCGAGCGCCATCTGGGCAACGTCGAGGCCGGCTTCCCTTGCCAGGGCCAGGTAGTCGTCGATCGCCTCCGCCGTTCCCGGTTTTTCATAGCGCTGAAGGCGGTTGAACAGGGTCTTGCGCGCACCGTGCGGCAGGGCGCCGTTCCGGTACTTGCCGGTCAGATAGCCTTGCGCCAGAGCGGAATAGGCCAGAAGCCCCACATCGTCGCGCAGGGCGATTTCGGCAAGGTTGATCTCGAAGGTCCGGTTGACGAGCGAATAGGCGTTCTGGATCGAAACGACCCGCGGCAGTCCCATGGCTTCCGCCGCCTTCACGAAGGTCATCGTGCCCCATGCGCTTTCGTTGGAAAGGCCGATGTGGCGGACCTTGCCCGCCTTGACCAGCCCGTCCAGCGCTTCCAGCGTCACCTCGATCGGCGTTTCGTCCGCCACCGGCTCCAGATCGACCCACTGGGTCGGATTGGAGCCGAAGCCGGACACTTCCCGGTCCGGCCAGTGCAGCTGGTAAAGGTCGATGTAGTCGGTCTGCAGGTTGCGCAGGCTCTGGTCAACCGCCTCCTCGATCTGGGCCTTTGTCAGCCGGCCTTCGGATCCGTCCTTGCGGAACCAGGTGTTGGCGGTCCGGCCGACGACCTTCGTCGCCAGGATGATCCTGTCCCGGTTGCCGCGGCTCTTGAGCCATGTCCCGATGATCCGCTCGGTCCGGCCCTGGGTCTCCCGGATCGGCGCGATCGGATAGAGTTCCGCGGTATCGAGGAAATTGACGCCGCGGTCGACGGCGAAATCCATCTGCGCGTGACCCTCGGCTTCGGTGTTCTGCTCGCCGAAGGTCATGGTGCCCAGGCAAATGGAGCTGACTTTCAAATCGGTGCGGCCGAGACGGCGGTAATCCATCTGGGAAATCCTCAAGCTGTCCGTTCGGATTGGGATTGGAAAAACGCCGGCGGTCAGGAGGAGCCGGCTTTTTCGATCAGGTCTTCGACCGCAGGTAGCATATTCTGCACGATGATGGAAACGCCCTCGCCGGTCGGATGCATCCCGTCCGCCAGATTGAGGTCCGGCTTCATGGCGACGCCCTCCAGGAAAAACGGATAGAGCATCGCGCCGTGGCTCCCGGCCACGTCGGCGAAGATCGGGTCGAAGCGGGCGGCATAATCCTCGCCGAGGTTCCGCGGCGCCAGCATGCCGGCGACAAGCACCTTCACATCGCGCTCCGTCAGGCGGGCAACGATTTCATTCAGGTTCTCGCGGGTCGTTTCCGGCGGCAGGCCGCGCAGGGCGTCGTTGGCGCCGAGCTCGACGATCACGGCCTTCGCGTCCGGTCCGACCGACCAGTCGAGCCGGGCGAGCCCGTCGGCGGTGGTGTCCCCGGAAACCCCGGCATTGACCACCTCGACCTCGTGCCCGTTCTTCTCAAGGGCGGCCTGCAGCTGCGTCGGAAACGCCTCGTCAGGCGGCAGGAGATAGCCGGCCGACAGGCTGTCGCCGAGAACGACCAGCTTCAGCGGCTCGGCCGAAGCCGCGGCACAGCCGGCGAGGACCAGAAGGAGGGCGGCGACGGTTTGATACACTTTTGACCACATCTGAGGCTAGCCTACTCCATGCTTGAGCCCCATATGTGCGCTTGCAGTTGCAGACGGCGCGTCAACCGGGGCGGCGTGAAACCAGTATGGGCCAGGGCTTGGCCCGAACCCTTATATAGGCCTGATGATGACGAACGGACCAGTGATCGCCCTGAAAGATGTTCATCTTACCCTCGGCGAAGGTGCTGGTCGGGTCCATATCCTGAAAGGCATCGACCTGGATATCCAGGCCGGAACCTCCGTCGGGCTGGTCGGCCCCTCCGGCTCCGGAAAATCCACATTGCTGATGGTCATGGCCGGCCTGGAACGGGCCGACGCAGGCACCGTGAAGGTGGCCGGCTCCGAACTCGGGCCCCTTTCGGAGGACCAGCTTGCCCGGTTCCGCGGCCGCAATGTCGGCATCATCTTCCAGTCGTTCCATCTCGTGCCGAACATGACCGCGCTGGAGAACGTCGCGGTTCCGCTGGAGCTTGCCGGCGACGGGCAGGCATTCGACAAGGCGCGCGAGGAACTCGATGCGGTCGGCCTCGGCCACCGCCTGCACCACTACCCGGCGCAGATGTCCGGCGGCGAACAGCAAAGGGTTGCGGTTGCCCGGGCCCTCGTCGTCCGTCCGGAAATCCTGATTGCCGACGAACCGACCGGGAACCTGGACGACGACACCGGGATGCAGATCGTCGACCTGATGTTCTCCGCCCAGAAGGACCGGCGCACCACGCTGGTTCTCGTGACCCATGATCCCGGGCTGGCGGAACGATGCGATCGCGTCATCCGGGTCCGCTCCGGCGAAATCGACGAGGCGGCACGCACACCGGCGTCCATCAGCACCGGGGCCCCGGCATGAGCGGCTTCGTGGCAGGCACGTCCGGCGGCGGCTTTCGCCTCGCGGTCCGCTTCGCCCTGCGCGAGCTGCGCGGCGGCTTGCGCGGGTTTTACATCTTCATCGCCTGTATCGCCCTGGGTGTCGCGGCCATTGCCGGCGTCACCTCCGTTTCCCGTGCGCTGACGGAAGGCATTTCCGCCGAGGGTCAGTCCATCCTGGGCGGAGACCTCTCCTTCGCCCTGGTCCACCGTCAGGCCGACGCCTCGGAAGAAGCCTATCTGGAGACGCTCGGCACCGTGTCCCGCGTCGCCACCATGCGCGCCATGACGCGGCTTGCCGACGGCAGCGATCAGACCCTTGTCGAACTGAAGGCGGTCGACGGCAGCTACCCCCTCTACGGCCGCATGGTCCTTGAGGATGGGCAGGATCTCGCCGAGGCCCTGGCCCGCAAGGACGGCGTCTGGGGCGCGGTGGCCGATCTGTCCCTCCTTGCCCGGCTGGATATCGCCGTCGGCGACACCCTGGACCTGGGCCGGGCCAGGATCCGGATCAATGCGGTCATCGAAACCGAGCCGGACAAGCTGGCCGGCGGCCTCGAATTCGGGCCGCGGCTGATGATTTCCGACGCGGCGATCGCCGACACAGGGCTTGTCCAGCCCGGAAGCCTGGTGCGCTGGCATTACCGGGTCCGGCTCGCGGGCACGCCGTCCGATGCGGCCCTTGAGCGGGTGATCGCCTCTGCCGAAGCGGACGTTCCCGACGCCGGCTGGCGGATCCGTTCCCGCGCGAATTCGGCGCCGGGTCTCCAGCGCAACATCGACCGGTTCGCCCAGTTCCTGACCCTGGTCGGACTGACCGCCCTGGTGGTCGGCGGCGTCGGGGTCGCCAACGCCATCCGCGCCTATCTGGAAACCAAGCGCAACGTGATCGCCAGCTTCAAATGCCTCGGCGCGACCGGCGGCTTCGCCTTCCAGGTCTATCTGGTGCAGATGCTCATCCTGGCGCTGATGGGGATTGCGATCGGTCTCGTCATCGGCGCCCTGATCCCCTTTGCGGCGGGCGCGGCGCTCGCCGGCGTCCTTCCGGTCGAACTGGTGACATCGGTCTATCCCGTGGAACTGGGCCTCGGCCTCGTCTACGGGCTCCTGACCGCGCTCGCCTTCGCGCTCTGGCCGCTCGGACGCGCCCATGACGTGCCGCCCACGGCTCTCTTCCGCGATATCGTCTCTGGCAAGGCAAGGCTGCCGCGCAAACGCTATCTCCTTGCGACCGCTGCAACCGTCTTTCTGCTGGCGACGATTGCCATCGTTCTTGCCCACGACAAGCGGATCGCGACCATCTACATCGGCGCATCGGCCGGCGCCTTCATTCTCCTGGTGCTTGTCGCAAGGGGCATCATGGCCCTCGCCCGACGCCTGCCCCCGGTCCGCTCCGCCGAACTCAGGCTCGCCGTTGCCAACATCCACCGCCCCGGAGCCCTGACGCCTTCCGTGGTCCTGTCCCTCGGCCTGGGGCTCAGCCTGCTCGTTGCCCTCGCCCTGATCGACGGCAATCTGCGCCGGGAGCTGACCGCGACCATCGCCGACCAGGCCCCGAGTTTCTTCTTCATCGACATTCAACGCGCCGAGCGCGACGCCTTCCAGTCGCTTCTGGAGCGGGACACCAGGGACGCGAACCTGCAAAGCGTTCCCATGCTGCGCGGCAGGCTGGTCGCCCTGAAGGGCGTTCCGGTCGCCGAGATCGAGGCCCCGCCGTCCGCCGCCTGGATCCTGCGCGGCGACCGCGGCATCACCTATGCCGCCGGGCCGCCGGAAAATTCCAGGATCGTTGCGGGCGAATGGTGGCCGGAGAATTACTCCGGCAAGCCGCTGGTTTCCTTCGAGGCCGAGGCGGCCCGCGACCTCGGCCTGAGCATCGGCGACGATGTCACCGTGAATGTGCTCGGCCGGGAGATCACGGCTGAAATCGGCAATCTCCGCGACGTCGAATGGCAGTCGCTCGCCATCAATTTCGTCATGGTGTTCTCGCCCAACACCTTTGCCGGCGCGCCGCACGCGTTTCTCATGACGCTTGGCTGGGACAGGGAGGTCGGAACCGACGAAGAGCTCGGCCTGCTGCGCTCCGTGGCAAACGCCTTTCCGACCGTCACCGCCATCCGGGTGAAGGATGCCATCTCCCAGGTCAACGACCTCGTCGCCCAGCTGGCCTGGGCCATTCGCGGCGCGTCCTCCGTCACCCTGATCGCCAGCGTTCTCGTTCTGGCCGGCGCGCTCGCCGCCGGGCACCGCAACCGGATCTATGACGCGGTCATCCTGAAAACCCTGGGCGCCACCCGGGCCCGGCTGATGATGGCCTACGGTCTGGAATACGCGCTGCTCGGCCTTGCGACCGCCGTCTTCGCCTTGATCGCCGGCGGACTGGCCGCGGGTTACGTGATCTCGCAGGTCATGGGCGGAAGCTTCACGTTCCTGCCCGTCACCGCGACCAGCGCGGCCCTGATCGCCCTGGCCCTGACCGTGGGCTTCGGCCTGATCGGCACATGGAAAGTGCTCGGCGAAAAACCGGCTCCGGTTCTGCGGAATCTGTAATCAGCCTGAGACAGGCTGCGGAGCACCCGCATTCCGGCGCGGCGCGGGAGTGCGGGCGGCCGCGCCTGTCGCACAGGCCGGCCGGGAATCGTTCAGGATGGTAAACCGCCGGTATTTCCGACGGATGCGGGCGGCGGCGCTACGGCCCCGCAACGGTTCATCGACGGTGTCATAGCGCGCATCAGCCGCGTTTCGGAGCGGGAAATCCCTGACTTCAAGGCGAAGAGAACCGTCCGTCCCCCGGGCGGCGCTGGCGACGGCCGGATCCGGCCGCGGATCAGGGCCATTCAAGAGAACCGGGCCGCAAACCGGAAATTAATGCAAATATTGCCAAAATTTCAGAATTACCGTCTTGTCCTGACATAAGGCTTTTCCCATATTGAATGAGAAAACCGCCGCAGGCCCGAAATCTGCGGTAAACTGCAATCGAGAGGATTTTCGAATGTCGACCTTCGACCGGAACACTCAGGCGTCTTATTCGGTGGCCGGCGCTCGTGCCGAAGCTGGCATCGACCAGGGCCTGCGCGCCTACATGCTGGGCGTCTACAACTACATGACCTTCGGCCTGGCCCTGACGGGTTTCTTCGCCCTCGGGACCGTGTTTCTCGCCGTTGACCAGAGCGGCGGCAGCCTGGCTCTGACCCCGCTCGGCATGGCCCTTTACGGCAGCCCGCTGAAATGGGTCGTCATGCTCGCACCGCTCGGCTTCGTCCTGTTCCTGTCCTTCCGCATCCAGTCGATGAGCGCATCGGCGGCGCGGACGACCTTCCTGATCTACGCCGCGATCATGGGCATTTCGCTGTCCTCGATCTTCCTGGTCTACACCGGCGGTTCGATCGCCCGCGTGTTCTTCATCACGGCCGCTTCCTTCGGCGCGCTGAGCCTTTACGGCTACACCACGCAGAAGGATCTGTCCGGCTGGGGTTCGTTCCTGTTCATGGGCCTGATCGGCATTGTGATCGCGTCCCTGGTGAACATCTTCATGGCCTCCAGCGCCCTGCAGTTCGCCATCTCCGTGATCGGCGTGCTCGTCTTCGCCGGCCTGACCGCCTACGACACCCAGCAGATCAAGGAAATGTACTACGAAGGCGACGGCTACGAAGTCGCCACCAAAAAGTCGATCATGGGCGCGCTTCGCCTCTACCTCGACTTCATCAACCTGTTCCTGATGCTGCTGCAGCTGTTCGGCAATCGCGAATAAGCGGCGCACACCAGTAAAAAACGAAAGCCCGGCCATCGCGCCGGGCTTTTTGTTTCAGGTCCGAAAGCCGACCGGACGGCGGATGCGGCGGCGGAAACCCTCTGCCTGCCGACGTCAGGCGTCGACGAGCCGCAGGTGTTTTTTCTTTTCAAGGACCTTCAGGACCTGCGCCAGGTCATGGCCGCGCTTCAGAACCATGCCGCCGGTGGCGATAACGGAATAGGCGCCCTGCCGGCGGGCAAGCTTCGGATCCTTTTCGATCCGGTAGAGCGGCATTTCGGAACTGCGGCGGAAAACGGAAAAGATGGCCCGGTCTTTCAGAAGATCCAGCGCATAGTCACGCCATTCTCCATCTGCGACCATTCGGCCGTAGAGCCGAAGGATTGTATCGAGTTCGCGCCGGTTGAACGAAACGACCGGCTTGGCCGGAGCCTGGGGAGCCTGAGCCTGGGAGGCCGGAACATGGTGGGAATGCGCGGTAGCCGGCGCCTGGCCGGACCCGCGCAGGGACGCGCTGTCTTCGGTTTCGCTCATTCCGCCTCCTGTTGTCAAAGGGAACACCCGCGTCGGCGGCCGCCGCGAGCGGCAGGTCGAGACCGGCGCGCAATCATTCCCACGTCATCCGATTGTCATGATGCACCCCGTCTCAAAGGCTTGGCAAGCCCGCGATGACCGCAAGGTCACCTGCATCCTCCGCTCCGCTGCCCCGAAATCGGTATTATCCGTTTAAAAAATCACGTTTTTGCCTCATTCCAGCCCTTGGCCAGCCATTTTGGATACCCATATTGAGATCATACCCTGATGGGTCGAACGACTTGGGTCTCGGAACGCATTAGCCCCCCAGCCCCCCGATATCCGGGTCGGTTCGTACCAGAGTTTCAGTATCAAACATCAGGGCAACTGAAGGGCCGGCGATCAGCCGGCCCTTTTCATGTTCGGGCCCGGGAGCCGCACGGCCCGGAACGGGCCATTTTCCGGCTTCCCCAAATCGCCCCGTATAGTATCCTGTCTTCATGACAACCGCGCTCATAGACCTGCGTCCGGCGACGCCGGAGGATTGTGACGCTCTGGCCGACATCCACAGTTCGGCCTGGCTTGGCGCCTATCGCGGCCTTCTGAACGGCGTCGAACTGCAGCGGCTGGTCTCCCGGCGAACCGCCCCCTGGTGGCGCGCGGCGCTCGCCCGCGGCGTCCAGATCAAGCTGCTGCAGGTCGCCGACGAGCCGGCCGGATACGCCACCTTCGGCACCTGCCGCATCCGGGATATTGCCGGCGAGGGCGAGATCTACGAGCTCTATCTCAGGCCGGAATACCAGGGCCTCGGCTTCGGGCGCGCCCTGTTCAATTCGGTCAGGTCAGACCTTGCCGCCCGCAACCTGTCGGGCCTTGCCGTTCAGGTCCTCAGCGACAATGACCCGGCCTGCGCGTTTTACAGGGCGATGGGCGGCCGGCTCGCCGCCAGGTCCTGGTACCGCAGCGCGGGCAAGCGCATGGGACTGTCGGTCTACAGCTGGCCGCCCATATCCTAGTTGAACCGGCCCGCCCTGCCGATGGTCACCGGCTCCTGGCCGCAGTCGAAACCGCCGGCCAGCTGGTCGGCGGCCTGGCGCGCCAGGACATTGGCATTCGCATTGAGCTGCGCATCGATCCGCGCGACCTGACAGGTGGCGCCCGGCGCGACCCGGGTGACGATAAGGATACTGCCCGTTCCGCCGCCGCTGCCCTCGCTCGGGAACCAGCGCAGGATGGTGGCGAAAGGCTGCCCGTCGCGCAGGCGCCATTCAAGCGTGTCGTTGACGGTGTTGAACGCGGGCAGGGTCTGTTGGGCGGCCGGCTCGTTTTCCGCGTCGATCCCGAAGGAGACGAACATGCGCAAATCGCCCTCGGCGACATAGACCGGGATACCGGCATAGCCCGGGCAGTCGGCGGCACCGCCGTCAACACCCTCCTGCGCATCGTCCGCCGGTTGGCGCCACTTGCAGGTGTCCAGATCGAGTTTGGTATAGGCGCTGGTAATGTCGGCCGCTTGGGAAGCGGCGGGCAGGATCATCGAAAGCGCCGCGCCAAGAATCAGTCGTGAAAAAACCATGTCCACCTCGCCGCGGCAAATCCGCCTGAAATCACAAAGCTCCCGCGCCTCCGGGACAGACCGGGATTCATCATATCGTTGCAATGCAACAAATTGGGGCTTGCACTTGCCCGGTCAGGCTGCAATAGACCCATCAACAGCCAACAGGAGTCAAGCAGCATGCGTATCGATGCGGTACCGATCGGCAAGAACCCGCCCGAAGACATCAACGTGATCATCGAGGTGCCCGTCGGCGGCGAACCGATCAAGTACGAAATGGACAAGGAAGCCGGCGCCATGTACGTCGACCGCTTCCTCTACACGCCCATGCGCTATCCCGGAAACTACGGCTTCGTGCCGCACACCCTGTGCGGCGACGGCGATCCGATCGACGTCGTCGTGGTCAACCAGCGCCCCGTCGTGCCGGGCGCCATCATGAACTGCCGGCCGATCGGCGTCCTGATCATGGAAGACGAATCCGGTCTGGACGAAAAGATCATCGCCGTCCCGAGCCACAAGCTGACCAAGCGCTACGACAAGGTCCACAGCGTGGAGGATCTGCCGGAAATCACGGTCAGCCAGATCAAGCATTTCTTCGAGCACTACAAGGACCTGGAACCGGGCAAGTGGGTCAAGGTCAAGACCGTGGAAAACGCCGAAGTGGCCAAGCGCATGATCATCGAATCGATCGAACGCGCCACCAGGCAGGCGGCCGAATAACAGGCGCCGGCCTGTCGGAATACACGGGATTTTTCGGGGCCGCGGCGGATCTTCAAAGATCGGCCGCGGCCTCGATGCGTTCCATGTCCTCGTCCGACAGGCCGAAATGATGGCCGATTTCGTGAACGAGGACATGCGAAATGATGTCGCCCAGGCTGTCGTCGCCCCCGGCCCAGTAATCGAGGATCGGCCGCCGGAACAGCCAGACCCGGTTCGGCCGCTGTCCGGAGTGCAATTCGCCGCCGCCCTGCGCGAGGCCGACCCCCTCGAACAGGCCGAGTAGGCCGTAGCAATCGTCCACGCCGACGCTGTCGAGCATGTCCTCACTGGCCCAGTCCTCGACGCTGATGACCAGGTCCGCGCACCTCTCGCGGAATTCTGCGGGAAGGCCTTGGAACGCGTCTTCCGCAATCCGGCTGAAGTCCTTCAGGCCGGGCGGCCTGCGGCCAGACCAGTTGTCCGGGCTGGTCGGTGACCCGGCCGTTTCCGGATCTTTCCTCACCTGGTCCTGCATGTGCCGCTCCCGATCCAAGTCTGTACAGATCTAAAGCAGATAGGTCCTGACCAGATAAATGACGAGGCCTATGGCGAACAGAAATCCGGCGGTCCGGCCGATTCGCCGGCCCCAGACCTCGATCCGGTCGCTTTCGTCGGCATCGGCGCCGGCCAGATGGTCCTGCGCCCGCTGCGCCATGCGGGCAAGGGTGGAGCCCGTGATCGTTTCGCTCTCCACGCCGGCCCGATCGATGGCCCTGAGCGCCTCTTCCCGCTTCTGTTCCTGCCGGTCCCGGTGGCTTGTCACTTTCTAACGCTCCCTGGCTGCGCCTCTCAGGCAGACTGCCCCGATCAGCGCCAGCAGCGCAAGCCCGGCGGAGGCCACCGCATTCCAGCCGGCAAAGGAGAGACCCAGGATGCGCAGGGACGCCTCGGTGCAGCTGACGATCCGGTACCCCCCCAGGCTTTCCAGCATGGAGGCCGCCGACGCGGGCGGGCCGCTGCCGCCGCCGCAATCGGTCGGGCCGGTCCAGAAGTTCCATTCCGCCCCGGCCTGGTAGACCCCGAGCCCGGATCCGTAGGCAAAGACGGCGGCGGTCAGGAGAAGCACAAGCGCCGCCGCCCCGTTGCGGCCCATGGCGACAAGGATGAATGCCAGCGCCGTCAGCGGCAGGCCGACATAATAGGGCACGCGCTGCTCCAGGCAGAGTTCGCACGGGTCATACCCGCCGATGAGTTCAAAGCCCCAGGCGGTCGCGATGACGGCCAGTCCGCCCAGAAGAAGCACGGTCATGGCCGCCCTGGCGGTGGTCGCTTTCGTCATCTCCGGTTCTCCCCGTCCTGAAGCGGCATGCCTGAAGCCGTCAGCCTAAAGCAGCTTGATCGCCGCGAAACCGCCGACCAGCAACACAACAAATAAGGTGAACATGAGGCCGAGGCGCTTTTCGATGAAGTCGCGGATCGGCGGGCCGAAGAAATACAGCAACGCGGCGACCACGAAAAAGCGGATCCCGCGCGACACCACGCTCGCCAGCATGAAGATCGGCAGGCTCAGCCCGGTGACGCCGCTGGCGATCGTGATCACCTTGTAGGGAAACGGCGTCAGGCCGGCGAAGAACACGAACCACCAGCCCCAGTCGTTGAAGAGCTGGCTGAACTGATCGAATTTGTCGAGATAGCCGTAGAAAGCCAGGATCGGTTCCGCGACCTGGTGAAACAGGAGGGAGCCGATCAGATAGCCCAGCAGACCGCCGGCCACCGAGGTGACCGTGCACAGCAGGGCCAGATGCCAGGCCTTGTCCCGTTTCGCGATCACCATGGGGATCAGCAGAAGGTCGGGCGGGATCGGGAATACCGAGCTTTCGACGAAGGAAACGGTTCCAAGCGCGGCATTCGCGCGCGGACCGGCTGCCAGAGACAGGGTCCAGTCGTAAAGGCGTCGCAACATTCCCGCTTTTCCTCAGCCCGCAAATCCCGCACGTGCCGCAAACCCTGCGCCGCCCGCTGGCGGGCCGGATATGCGTGTCAGACGCCTAGAGCGAGTTGGGATCACGGTCAAGCGGCTTTCGGCCCCAGGCGGATAGGACGCGGTATCAGGACGCCGGCCTCAAGTCCCGCTTGCCAAGGTGCGGTTTCTCGTCACAAGTGAGCCATCAGGTTCGGGAAAGCGCCACAATCATGTTGGATCGTGAAGCTCCCGGAAGTCTCGGTGATCAATGCAAGACCTTGTCGTCAACAACCTTGTCCTGCTGTCTGCGGCAGCCATCATCGTGCTCGGCATCCTGTCGAGCGTTGCCGCCTTGCGCTTCGGCGCCCCCTTGCTGCTCGTCTTTCTGGGCATCGGCATGCTGCTCGGCGAGGACGGGGTCGTCGGACTGAGGTTCGACAGCTACATCGTCGCCTACCTGATCGGATCCGCCGCACTGGCGGTGATCCTGTTCGATGGCGGCATGCGCACCCGCCTGTCCACCATTCGCTCCGTTGCCGCGCCCGCCCTGGCGCTGTCCACCCTCGGGGTTCTCGCAACCGCGTTCCTGACCGGCCTGTTTGCCCATTATGTCATCGGTTTCGGCTGGATCATAAGCTTCCTGCTCGGATCCATCGTCGCGTCCACCGATGCCGCCGCCGTGTTCTTCCTGCTAAAAGCGGGAGGCCTGAAACTCAGGGGCAAGGTCGGGCCGGTGCTTGAAACGGAATCCGCCACCAACGACCCCATGGCGCTGTTCCTCACGCTGGCGCTGCTGGATCTGGCATTGCTGAGCACCTCGCCCAATGCGCCCGGTCCGCTGGCCGCGACCCTGGTGCTGTTTTTCCAGCAATTCGCGCTCGGCGCCCTGATCGGGGTCGCCGGCGGTTTCGTGCTGGTGTGGATCCTGTCCCGGATGCCGTTGCCGGCGGGGCTCCAGCCTCTCTTCGTCCTTGCGGCCGCCATCGTGATTTTCTCCGCCTCCACCCTGGTGAACGCCAGCGGCTTTCTCGCCGCCTACCTGGCGGGCCTCATCCTCGGCAACCGCCCGGTTCGGGCTTTTCCCTCGCTGCTGAGCTTCATGGACAGTTCCACGTGGATGGCGCAGCTGGTCATGTTCGTCGTGCTCGGCCTGCTGGTGACCCCCAGCCGGATGGCCGACTACGCCTACACGGCTGTCCCGATCGCCGTATTCCTGATGCTCGTGGCCCGGCCGCTCGGCGTGCTGGCCTCGCTGGCGCCCTTTCGCTTCACGACCGGCGAAACCATCTTCGTGTCATGGGTCGGCCTGCGCGGCGCGGTGTCGATTTTTCTGGCGACCCTGCCGGTCCTTGCCGGCCTGCCCGGCGCCCAGCTGTTCTTCAACGTGGCCTTCGTGGTGGTCCTCGTTTCGCTGCTTGCGCAGGGCACGTCGCTGGGCTGGCTGGCGCGGGTCCTGAAACTGGCCTTGCCGGATACCGCACCCGTCGTGCAGCGTTTCGAAATCGACCTGCCCGGTCAGCAGCAACTGGAACTGGTCGCCTATCCGGTCGAGGCGGGCTGCTCCTACCTGTCGGCATCCTATTCGCCGGTCTGGCTCAAGCCGGTCTTCGTCGTGAGAGGCGACGAGGTTGTCTCGCCGGAACAGGCCGGCCCCCTCGTTCCCGGAGACTACGGCTACTTCCTGGTTCCGCCGGCAAAGATCAGGCGCCTCGATGCGCTGTTCGACACATCCGCCGCAGCCCTGAAGACCGCCGATCTCCAGGGCTTCGCGTTCGACGCCGGCGTGGCCCTCGGGCTGCTTGCGGAAGAGTACAGGCTTGACCTGCCCGACCGCTACCGCGGGCTGACCGCGGCGCAGGCCTTCGAAAAGAGGTTCGGCGGCGTGCTGCGCATCGGCGACCGGATCGAACTGGACAGCCTCGATCTGGTGGCGGCCGAACTCGCCGGCGACACGGTGTCCCGCGTCGTCCTGGAATTGCCGGAGGAACCGGAGTGGCCGGACCGCGCCAGGATCTACCTGACGAAAATCGCCGCCATGCTGCGCATCAGGCACAAGCTCAAGCAGCCCGAACGCCGATAGCGCACCCGCGCTCAAGCAGGCCATCGGCCGATAGCGCAAAACCCGCGCTCATGTAGCTCGAAGAGCGATAGCGCAAAAAACCCGCGCTCAAGCAGGCCGAAGGCCGGTAGCGCAGGTATAGATGGTGCCCCCCGCCGGGATCGAACCGGCACTTCCGAAGAAACGGGATTTTGAATCCCGCGCGTCTACCAGTTCCGCCAGAGGGGCAACTGACACCGAGTTGCGTCTCTATCACGGCCTTGAGGTTTCGCGCAAGAACGACGGCGCGGGTTCCCGCGGGGTTTTCCGGCCGCCGGAATCGCCCTCTCCCGGCCGGCCGGAAAGGCGCGAAACCGCCTGCCGGTGACGATCCGTTTACCGCGTCTGCCGAATCTGCGCCGCCGGAGCGGAAAAACGCTCCGCCGGGTCCGCTGTTAAGCGCGCTTTCAACCATTGCATGACAGGTTGCCGCGATTGTTCACAACGGGATTTTTCGGGAGGTGACAGTATGGGTACGGTGCATTCGGGAAACGAAGCCCTGCAGGCGGTGGCCAGGAACCTGGGCTTCATGGCCCCGACACCTGAGCTCGACAGGGAGCTCAACCAGAGCGACGCCCCCGGACTGTTCACCCGGACCGCTCTCGACGTGAGCCGGCTGGAACCGCGCCCGATCCGCCCGGAATGGATCCTGGAAGGCGAACCGGAAGCCCGTTGCATCAATCTGTCCATGGGCACACGCGGCTGGACCAGTGTCGACCACTGGTCCTGCACCAGGGGCAAGTTCCGCTGGCAGTTCCACTGGGACGAGGCCGTGCTGTTCCTGGAAGGCGAGGTCAGGATCACGGACGAGACCGGCAAGGTCTATCTGGGCCGTCCCGGCGCCAGCCTGTTTTTCCCCGCCGGCACGTCCGCTGTCTGGGAAGTGCCCGACTATATCCGGAAAATCGCCTTCAACAGCCGCCCGGTTCCCCGTTACGCCCATCTGGCCGACCGCATCGTCAACAGGCTGCGGCGCATGACCGGCCTGACAGCGGCTGCGAGCGGCGGGCTCGGCTAGATCCCCGATAAAAAATTCTGCGACAAAGGCGCAAATTGTGCGCTTCTTCTGGACAGCGATTTTGCTCTTGGGTAAGTAGGTTTCATGAGCAAATCGCCCAGGGAAATCGAGCTGAAGCTCGAAGTGTCACCGGAAATTCTCGACCAGCTGAAGCGCGGCGGAGCCCTGCAGCGCTTCACCGGCGGCCGGGCCGTGACCAAACCGCTGCTGTCGATCTATTTCGACACTCCGGGTCAGGCGTTGCGCAAGGCGAAGATCTCGCTGCGCGTGCGCAAGGTCGGGCGGTCCTGGGTGCAGACCGCCAAGCTCGGAACCGGCGTCGCCGGCGGTCTGTCCAGTGCCGTGGAAGCCGAACACCGGGTCAGCGGCCGGGCGATCGACTTTTCCGTGATCGAGGATCCCGCGGTCCTGAAAATCCTCACCGATACCATCGGCGGCGAGCCGCTCGGCGAATGTTTCGAAACCGCTATCCGCCGCACGACCCGCCTGCTGACCTCCAGGGAGGACGGCAGCATCATCGAGGTTGCCTACGACACGGGCGAGGTTAGGGCCGGCGACAGGTCACAGTCCCTGGCGGAGGTCGAATTCGAGTTGAAGGCCGGCGCCGGCGCGGCCCTTCTGGAAGCGGCCCGCGAAATTATCGGTGCCGCCCCCTTCCGTCTGTCGCCCTTTTCCAAGGCCGAGCGCGGCTTTCGCCTTGCCGACGGCACGGCAGAGACCGCCGTCCGGCCGAAGCAGGCGAGAAATGTCGCCTTCCCGCCGGAAGAGACCGTCGAACTGGCCTTCCGGGACATCCTGCGCTCCTGCCTGACGCAGATCGCCGACAACCGGGTCGCCATCCTTGAGCCCGACGATCCCGAAGGCCCGCACCAGTTCCGCATCGGCCTGCGCCGGCTGCGCAGCGCCTTCCGCCTGTTCAGGCCGGTCCTCAATCCGCTGACGCTCGCCGCACTCGACAGCCAGGCCCGCACCCTGGCGGCGGAAGCCGGCAAGGTCCGCGATCTCGATGTGCTCATGGAGGAAATCGTTTCGCCCCTGGCGAAGATCGCCCCCGAAGGCATTCGCCTCGAACCGCTGCTGGCCCATCTGGGCGCGGTGCGCGAAGAGGCCCGCGCGGCGCTGCAGGCGCATCTGAGAGAACCGGACGTCAACGCCTTCCTGTTCGATCTCGCCGCCTATACCGAAGGCCGGGGCTGGCTCGATCTCGACAATTTCGACCAGACGGCGCGGCTCGCCCAGACGATCCGCGGCTATTCCCGCAAGGCGCTGAACAGGCAATGGAAGAAGGTCTCCCGCTACGGCTCCCGGATCGACGACCTGACGATCCCCGAACGCCATGAAATGCGCAAGGCGCTGAAGAAACTGCGCTATGGCGTCGAGTTCTTCGGCAGCCTTTATCCGAAGTCCGACCTCAAGCCGTTCCTGAAACGCATGAAGCGGCTGCAGGACATCTTCGGCTACCTGAACGATGTCGCCATGGCGGAAAAACTCGCGAGCCTGCCCGATATCGACGGTAAGTCCTCACGGCAGGTGCTGCTTGCGATCGGCTTCGTCATCGGCTGGCATGAGGCCCAGTCCTCCGGCACGTGGCCGCACGCCAGGGGCTACTGGCAGGACACGAAAAAGGTGCCGAAGTTCTGGCTGTAATTCGTGGCCGGAACCAAGAGCCGATCGATTTCAAGTTTTGTGTTCGGCCAATTTTGCTAGTGTCTCCTCGATAGGTTGAGGAGACAAATGTGAGCAAGCCGATAATCCAGAAGGTTTCAGCTCGAGCCCTGTCTGAACAAATAAGGGCGGACCGGTCTGATGTTTCGTCGAGCAAGATCTTTGCCCCATTGTCGGCAGATCAACTGGCCGAAACCGTCCGAGAAATCGGTTTCAAGCCATCCGCTCTTTATGTCGAACTTATGCAGGAAGTCGGGAACGGCGGGTTCGGCCCGGGGTATGGCCTCATGGGGCTTGTGGGCGGAGCCACCAATGACAGGGGAGATACCGCGGTCGATCTGTACAAGGTTTTCGCTCAACCTGATCCAAATGAACCGTCTTGGAAATGGCCGCAAGGCCTGCTCCCGATATGCCATTGGGGTTGTGCCATATACTCCTGCATCGACTGCACCAACGAAGAAGCGATGGTCATGACGTGGGACCCGAACGAATGGGAAGACGGCACTTCACCGACACTTGCTATTTGCTCTACGGAAATGACCCTGGCTGAATGGCTTCTGGCTTGGTCGGACGGCGTCAATCTCTGGGAAAAAAGGTCCCCGTCTTCCTGACGAAACAGATCGCGCCATTCCCAGCTCGCATAACAACATGCTTTTTCGTGGATTAGGTGCGAAATCTATCCGACCATCAGCTTTCCACGACGAGCTGGATCCGGTCCGCCGCCATGCGGGTGCGCGTATACTGCATCGGTCTCCCGTCCGCGTCGAGGTTCAGGCTTTCCACGACCAGGACCGGCTGGCCCGAGGCGACGCCAAGGACGGCGACGTCCTGCGGGTCGACCAGTTCGGCCGTCACCCGGCTTTCCTTGCGCCGGTAATCCGCGACGCCCGCCTTTGCCAGTGCCTTCGTAATCGATCCGGTTTCCGCGTAGTCCGCGACGAGGTTCGGGAACCGGCCCTGCTCGAACCAGCTGGTACCGATCATCACCGGCACGCCGTCGGCGACCCTTAGCGTTTCGATCCTGACGAGCAGCGTCCCGATCGGGACCTTCAGCCAGTTCGCCAGCAGGGCGTCGGCTTCGTCCGTTCCAGAGCCGATCAGCCGGCCGCTCGGCGCCTTGTCCTGGCCGGAGACGATTTCCGAAAACCGGGTTCGTGACGTGATCGGGTAGCTGATCGGGGCGGCGGCGACGAAGGTACCCCGGCCCTGGTCGGCGCGCAGCATGCCTTCCGCCGTCAGCGCGGCAATGGCGCGCCGCACCGTATGGCGGTTGACGCCGAAGCGGGCGGCGATCTCCGATTCCGGCGGCAGGCGGCTGCCCTTCTCGAAGGCGCCGCTGGCGATTTCCGCCTTCAGCCATTCCATGATCTGGCGCCAGATGGCGATGCCCGCGCCCCGATCAAGTGTCGTTCGTAGTGTCATCCGTCCGTCATCAAAGGTCTGTAGTCAGGAATCAACCTGAAAATTCGTCTATACAAATAGACAAATTCGTTCTAACAAACAACCCGCACGACACAGGCGCCCCACCCAACCAAGGCGATCCTCCATGACCGACGCACCCGTTTCCTCCTCCACGCATGACCAGCCGCCCGGCCGCAAGGCGGTCATGTCCGTTCTTGCCTCCGCGAGCCCGGAAGATCTCGCTGCCGCCTATGAGCGGCTCGGCACGCCGCCGGCCTTCGAGATGGTCCGCCAGCCGGAAACCGGCCTCATCATGGTCCGCGGCCGCATGGGCGGCACCGGCAGCCCGTTCAATCTCGGCGAGGTCACCGTCACCCGCTGCGTGGTCCGCCTGGAAAGCGGCGAGGCCGGCAGCTCCTATTGTCTCGGCCGCCACAAGCAGAAGGCGCTGCAGGCCGCCGTCATCGACGCCCTGTGGCAGCGCGCGGACGACCGGGAGCGGATCGAGACGGAAATCGTCGCCCCTCTGGCGGAGGTCCGGGCCCGGGCCGACCAGGACCTGAAGGCGGAAACCGCCGCCACGAAGGTCGATTTCTTCACCATGGTCAGGGGAGACGACTGATGACCGCCCTCAACCAGACCAACGGCCCGGGCCGGAACTCCACACCTCTCGCCGCCGGCTTTGCCGATCCCGTTCACGATGCCCAGCGCGGATTCCGGACCATCATGAACGCCATGGCCCGTCCCGGCACGCTCCAAGACATCGATACCGGCGGTTTGAAACCGCCCGCGCCGCTTTCGGCCACCGCCGCCGCCATCGCCCTGACCCTGTTCGACTACGACACCCCGGTCTGGCTGGACGCGCCCTTTGCCCGGTCCGAAGCGGTAAAGACCTTCCTGCGCTTTCACACCGGCGCGCCGATTGTGAGCGAGCCGGTCGAGGCCGCTTTCGCCCTGATTGCCGACCCGGCTCATCTGAGTGTTCTCGGCAAGTTCCATCAGGGCACGCTGGAATATCCCGACCGCTCGGCCACCGTCATCCTGACCGGCCAGACCCTCACGAACGAAGGCCCCGTCCGCCTGTCCGGCCCGGGCATCGAAACGGAAACCGCTTTTTCGGCGGCCCCCGTCTCGCCGGCCTTCTGGGACCAGGTGAAGGCCAACAACGCGCAGTTTCCGCGCGGGGTCGACCTGATCTTTGCCGGATCGGCCGAAATCGCGGCCCTGCCCCGCTCCACAACCGTGACCCTTCGGGAGGCCTGAGCCATGTATGTTGCAGTCAAGGGCGGTGAAACCGCGATCCGCAACGCGCATAAGCTTCTGGCAAAACGGCGCCGGGGCGACAGGAGCGTTCCGGCCCTCACCCTGGACCAGATCGCCGAACAGCTGGCGATTTCCGTCGCCCGGGTCATGGGCGAAGGCTCGCTTTACGACGAACAGCTTGCGGCGCTCGCCATCAAGCAGGCGCGCGGCGACCTGATCGAGGCCGCCTTCCTGATCCGCGCCTATCGCACCACCCTGCCGCGCTTCGGTTACAGCCGGCCGATCGACACCGCGAAAATGCTGGTCGAACGGCGCATTTCGGCAACCTACAAGGACCTGCCGGGTGGCCAGCTTCTCGGCCCCACCTTCGACTACAGCCACCGCCTGCTGGATTTCGCGCTCGCCGCCGAAGCAGAAGGCGAGCTAGAGGAACCGGTCCGTCGCACACCCGTCGACGAGCCCATGCCGCGCGTGACCGACCTTCTCGACGACGAGGGCCTGATGGAGGCCGATCCGGTTTCCAGCGAAGGCGCGCCGGTCGGCGATCTTACCCGAGAGCCGCTGTCCTTCCCGGCCGACCGGGACCTGCGCCTGCAGAACCTCGCCCGCGGCGACGAGGGCTTTCTTCTCAGCCTCGCCTATTCCTCCCAGCGCGGCTACGGCCGCACCCACCCCTTTACCGGCGAGATCCGCTACGGCGCGGTCGAGGTGGAGTTTTTCGCCGAGGAACTCGGCTTTTCCGTCAGCCTCGGCACCATCAAGGTGACCGAATGTCAGATGGTCAACCAGTTCCAGGGGTCGGCCAAGTCGTCGCCCAAGTTCACCCGCGGCTACGGCCTCGTCTTCGGCCAGGTGGAACGCAAGGCCATGGCCATGTCCATGGTCGACCGGGCGCTGCGCTGGGAAGAACTCGGTGAGGAACAGGTCGCGCCCGTCCAGGACACGGAATTCGTCATGTCCCATTCCGACAACATCCAGGCGACCGGCTTCGTGGAGCACCTGAAGCTGCCCCACTATGTCGATTTCCAGGCCGAACTCGATCTCGTCCGCCGGATGCGGGGCGAGTGGTTCGCCGCACGCGAGGCGGCGGAAAAACCCTCCCGGACCCGGAAGGAGGCGGCGGAATGACCGCACAACAAAAGCCCCTCGACGAGGGCGAGTACAACTTCGCCTATCTCGACGAACAGACCAAGCGCATGATCCGCCGGGCGATCCTGAAGGGCATCGCCGTGCCCGGCTACCAGGTGCCGTTTGCCTCGCGCGAGATGCCTATGCCCTACGGCTGGGGCACCGGCGGTGTCCAGGTGACCGCCTCCATTCTCGGCGCCGACGACTGCCTGAAGGTGATCGACCAGGGCTCCGACGACACCACCAATGCGGTCGCCATTCGCGGCTTCTTCGAAAAGACGGCGGGCGTTAAGACCACCTTCGAGACCTCGAAGGCGTCGATCATCCAGACCCGCCACCGGATCCCGGAAAAGGACCTGCGCGAGGACCAGATCATCGTCTTCCAGGTGCCGATCCCGGAACCCCTGCGCTTCCTGGAGCCCAGGGAGACGGAAACCCGGAAGATGCATGCGTTGGAGGAATACGGCCTGATGCATGTGAAGCTCTACGAGGACATCGCCAAGAACGGCCATATCGCCACAACCTATGCCTATCCGGTGCTGGTCAACGGCCGCTACGTGATGGACCCGTCGCCGACGCCGAAATTCGACAATCCGAAGACCGACCGGATGGCCGCCCTCCAGCTCTACGGCGCCGGCCGCGAAAAGCGGATCTACGCGATCCCGCCCTACACCGAGGTCAAGAGCCTCGACTTCGAGGACTACCCGTTCCAGGTGCAGAAGTTCGACAGGCCCTGCGGGTTGTGCGGCGCGGAGAACGTCTATCTCGACGAGGTCATCCTCGACGACAGGGGCGGGCGCATGTTCGTCTGCTCCGACAGCGACTATTGCGAGGAACGCCGGGAGGCCGGGCATCTCGGCCCCATGGCCGCCGACCCGAAGGCCATGACCCTTGCCGGCGGCGCGTCCGCCGAACCCACCGAGGAGCCGGCCCGATGACCGATTTTTTCTCTGACGACCCGCTCCTCCAGGTCAATGGCGTCACCCGCTACTACGGCGACCGCATCGGCTGCCGCAACGTGTCCTTCCAGCTCTGGCCGGGCGAGGTTCTCGCCATCGTCGGCGAGAGCGGCTCGGGCAAGACCACCCTGCTCAACTGCCTGTCGACCCGCCTGGCCCCGACCGCCGGCGCCATCGAATACCGCATGCGCGACGGCACCATGCGCAACCTCTACCAGCTCGGCGAGGCGGAACGCCGGCTGCTGATGCGCACCGACTGGGGCTTCGTCCACCAGAATGCCGCCGATGGCCTGCGCATGACCGTCTCCGCGGGCGCCAATGTGGGCGAACGGCTGATGGCTGTCGGCGACCGCCACTACGGCCACATCCGGGAAACGGCCACCGACTGGCTCGGCCGGGTGGAAATCGAAGCTGACCGGATCGACGACGATCCGAGGTCCTTTTCCGGCGGCATGCGCCAGAGGCTGCAGATCGCCCGCAATCTGGTGACCCGTCCCCGCCTGGTGTTCATGGACGAGCCGACCGGCGGCCTGGATGTTTCCGTCCAGGCACGGCTGCTGGATCTGCTCCGGCGCCTGGTGGCGGACCTCGGCCTGTCCGTGGTCATCGTCACCCACGACCTTGCCGTTGCCCGGCTGCTGTCGCACCGGATCATGGTCATGCGCCACGGCGCGGTCATCGAAACCGGGCTGACCGACCAGGTGCTCGACGATCCGCGCGAGCCCTATACCCAGCTTCTCGTCTCCTCCATCCTCCAGGTCTGAGGCCGAACCATGCCAGTGCGCCTTTATCTCAGCAATGTCGGCAAGTCCTTCACCATGCACCTGCAGGGCGGCACGACCATTCCCGTCGTCTCCGCCGTCGACTTCTCCGTCGATGCCGGCGAATGCGTGGTGCTCGGCGGTCCGTCCGGGGCCGGCAAGAGTTCCATCCTGAAGATGATCTACGGCAATTACCGCTGCGATCAGGGCCAGATCCTGGTGACCGTGGACGGCGACATCGTCAACGTGGCGGATGCCGAACCCCGCAGGATCCTGCAACTGCGCAAGGATGTGATCGGCTATGTCAGCCAGTTCCTGCGGGTGATCCCGCGCGTGCCGGCGGTCGAGGTCGTCGCCGAGCCGCTGGTCGGCCAGGGCGCGGACGAGGGACAGGCGCTAGCCAGGGCCCGCGATCTCCTGACCCGGCTCAACGTGCCCGAACGGCTCTGGGGCCTGCCGCCGGCAACCTTTTCCGGCGGCGAACAGCAGCGCGTCAACATCGCGCGCGGCTTCATCGCCCATTATCCGCTGCTGCTGCTGGATGAGCCGACCGCCTCGCTCGACGCGGCCAACAGGGCCGTGGTCGTCGACCTGGTGGAGGAGAAAAAGCGGGACGGCGTTGCCATGGTCGGCATCCTGCACGACCAGGATGTACGCGAGAAAATTTCCGACCGGATCGTCGACGTCACCGCCTTCAGGGCGGAGGCGGCCTGATCCGGCATCTGAACGCGGGGGATAGTGTCACAGGATCGACATGAAATAAAACTACGCGAAGAGTTCGCTCGTGTTCCTGCGGCCCATCCCCACCCGGTGACCTGAAGACCTGACATGCGCTATGCGGTTTACTACGCGGCTCCGGCCGATGATCCCCTGATGGAGCTTGGCGGCGCCTGGCTTGGACGCGACCCGTTTTCAGGCCGCGACCGGACCCGGCCCACCATTGCCGGCCTCGGGGCGGAGACCTTGCGGGCCCTGACGACCGATCCGCGCCGCTACGGGTTTCATGGCACGCTGAAGGCGCCGTTTTCCCTGAAAGAGGGCGTAAGCGAAACGGCCCTTATCGAGGCCTGCGAAGGTTTCGCCACCCGGATCGCGCCCTTTTCCGTCGAAGGGCTGTCGGTCAACCGGCTCGGCAAGTTCCTGGCGCTCACCCCCACGTCTGAGGAACCGGTGCTGTCCGCCTTCGCCGGCCTGTGCGTGCGCGCCTTCGAGCCTTTCCGCGCGCCCCTGTCGGACGCCGATATCGAGCGCCGCCGCAGGAGCGGCCTGACGCCGAAACAGGATGGCTACCTGACCGGCTGGGGCTACCCTTACATTTTCGACGAATTCCGCTTCCACATGACCTTGAGCAACAAGCTTGAGGACGAAACCCGGGCGGCACACCTGAAGAGCGCCGCGGAAGCCCATTTCGAAGGCGTCACCGGCACGCCCCGGCAGATCGCCACATTCGGCCTCTACATTGAGACCGAACGCGGCGCGCCCTTCACCATCCGGAAAATCTTTCATCTGACCGGCGACGTGCTGCCTGCGGCAGCCTCCGCCTTTGAGGAAACCCAATGAGCGCCGAACCGACTGTTTTCAAGAACGCCCGGCTGATCCTGCCCGACAGCGTGATCGACGGCAGCCTGACCTGCGACAAGGGCCGGATTGCCTCCATCGACGGCGCCACCGCCGTCGCCGGCCACGACTGCGAGGGCGACTTCCTGCTGCCCGGCCTGATCGAACTGCACACCGACCACCTTGAGGTGCACTACGCGCCCCGGCCGAAGGTGCGCTGGAACCCGGTCTCCGCCGTCCAGGCCCATGACGCCCAGATCGCCTGCGCCGGCATCACCACGGTGTTCGACGCCCTGCGGGTCGGCATGGACGAGGATGCGGACCTGCGCGCGCCGGACATGCGCCAGCTCGCCGACGCCATCGAGCAGGGCCAGGATGAAAACCGGCTGCGCGCCGACCACTTCATCCACCTGCGCTGCGAGGTTTCGGCGCCCGATGTGCTCGAGGCCTACGGCTTCTTTGAAAGCGACAGCCGCGTGCGCCTGATTTCGCTGATGGATCACACCCCCGGCCAGCGCCAGTTCGTGTCTCTGGACGCCTACAAGATCTACTACCAGGGCAAGAAGGGCTTCTCCGACGCGGAAATGGAAGCCTTCATCAAGGCGCGCCAGGCCCGTGCCGGCGACATCGCGCCGAACAACCGCAAGGCGATTGCGGCCGACGCCCATGCCCGCGGCATCGCCATTGCCAGCCACGACGACGCGACGCTCGAGCATGTCGAGGAAGCCGTCGACCTCGGCACCCGCATCGCCGAGTTTCCGACGACCCTCGACGCGGCGAAGGCCTCGCGGCAGGCCGGCATGAGCGTGCTCATGGGCGCGCCGAACGTGGTGCGCGGCGGCTCGCACTCCGGCAACATCTCCGCGCGGGAACTGGCCGAGGCCGGCTGCCTCGACGTGCTGTCGTCCGACTACGTGCCGGTCTCCCTGGTACAGGCCGCCTTCCAGCTCGCCGATGAGGTCGATGCCATCAGCCTGCCTGAGGCCATTGCGACGGTCACCGCGATACCGGCCCGGGCGATCGGCCTCGACGACCGGGGAACCCTGGAAACGGACAAGCGCGCCGACCTGGTCCAGGTCAGGCTCGTCGGCAACGTGCCGATCGTGCGCGGCGTCTGGCGCGAAGGCCGCCGGGTCGCCTGAAGACAAACAGAAGGAAACGCGGAACCGCGATGACCGGGACAACCATGCAGGCGGACATGAACGGCAAACTCGGGCCGGGACGGATGGTTCTCGTGGTCGGTCCGAGCGGTGCGGGCAAGGACACCCTGCTGAACGCGCTTCGCGACCGCCTGTCGGGCGATGACCGCGTCCGCTTCGCGATCCGCAGGATCACCCGCCCGGCGGACGGTGCCACCGAAACCCATGTTCCGATCTCCGAGGGCGGCTATGACGAGGCCGTTGCGGCGGGCCGTTTCGCGCTCGCCTGGCGCGCCCACGGGCTCGGCTACATCCTGCCCGCGGACCTGGACGATGTCATCAGGACGGGCGGTACCGTCATCGCCAACGGTTCCCGGCACGCCCTCGCCGATGCGCTGGAAAAATATGAAAACCTTCTGATCCTGCTGATCACCGCGCCGAAAGCCGTTCTGGCGGAAAGGCTTGCCGCCCGCGGCCGTGAAAGCCGCGAGGAGATCGAGAGGCGCCTCGACCGCTCGACCTTCGACATGCCCGAGGTTGCCAATGTCGCCCGCATCGAGAACACCGGCACGGTCGAAGAGGCCCTGGACGCGATCCTGAAGAAAATCGGCCCCGGTACATAGGATCACGACCCATAAGTCAGGTCGAAAGGGCGCCGTAGCCGGCAAGGGTCCGCAAGGAGAGACGCGAAGAGCGGGCGCCGCGCTGTCGAGGCTGCCGCCGGGCCCCTATTCCTCTTTCTTTTTCTTGCCGAAGGATCCGAGCAGGCCGGAGGGCAGTCCGAAGCCTTCCTCGACCGCCTTCAGCACATCCTTGTCGTTGACGTCGCCCTCGATGACCTTCTGAATGTCGATCTGCGCCTTGCCGCCGGTCGCCCGCTTGATCGCCTCGTTCGCGGCATCCGCCAGCGCTTCGTCGGGTTTCTTGTCCTTGAGCGACTTCACCAAATCGCCGCCGAGGCTTTCCAGCTGCTTGTAGGCGGCCTCCGGGTTCTCCAGGATCCCCGCGATATCCGGATAGATCCGCGGATTGTCCCAGGGGCCCCTGGCAATCACGGGCACGCCCAGGCCGGCCAGCTTCTTGTCCGCGCCCTTCGCCCGCGGCGCCGGCGCCTGGCCCTGCAGGCTCGGCACGATCTTCGGCTCCACGCGCCAGTCGAGCGTGCGCTCCGGCAGGTTGGTCGAGCCGCCGCCGCTCACCCGGACCAGCGGGCCGATGAGCGAGAAATCGTCCGTGACCGCGCTTCCGTTTGAAATGGTGAAATTTGCCGACATGGAGCTGAAGTCGGTCTTTTCCTCCGCGCTTTCCGCCCAGCCGAGCAGGGTCTTCACCGAAAGGCCGCGCACGATCTGCGGAATGTTGATGCCGCGCAGGGACCCGTCGGCGAATTCGACCCGCGCCGTGCCGTTGAGGTTTTCCACCAGCTGGCGCTCCGAGCTCCCGACGGCCGCAAGCTCCATGTTCATGAAGGCCCGCCCGTGCAGCCAGCGCGTGTCCGCCGTATCGCGCAGGAACGGATGGGCATCGAGATTTTCAAGGTTGAACGAAGCCTTGACGCCGGCCGCCGTGCCGGCGCCGTTCAGGGTCACCTTGCCGGTCGCATTCCCCCCGTAAAGGCTGAGCTTCTGCAGGTCCGCGGTCAGGACCCCGTTTTTGATCGCCGTCTTGAGAACGCTGCTTCCGACCCGGAGCCTGTCCCAGACGATTTCCTTGCTGGTCACCGAAAAATCGGCGTTGACCGCCTTGAGACCGGAGAAATCGATCGGAGCCGTGCTCCAGCCCGCGCCGGACCCGGCTTTGCCGCCGTTGCCGTCACTCCCGGCCGCCTTGCCGCCGGTCGATCCCGAAGATGCGGCTTCACCGCCCAGATAGGGGTCGAGCACCAGCGTGCCGAGATCCAGGTCAGCCGTCACCGTCGGGGTCTGGCCGAACGTAACCCGCCCTTTCGCCTTGCCGGAGGTCTCGTCCAGAACGAAGCTCGTTTCCTCGAACCCGACGCCGTTTTCCTCGACCGAAAACAGTCCGGAGACCTTGAACGTCTTCAGGCCGCTTCCGGCCGAGACCGGCTGGCCGGCCCAGGCGAGCAGCGAGCGCAGGTCCGCCGTTTCCAGGGAGACCGCCCCTTCCAGGTCGCCCCGGCTCTGGATCCGGCCGTCGAAGCCGGCCGAAAAGCGCTGGCCCTTGATCTGCGCGGAAACCGGTGCCGCGATCCCGGCGAGAAGCGGTGCGGGCGTGGCCTTGCCGGTCACCGTGAACCCTTCGCCGCGCCAGGACAGGGCGCCGTTCAGGGCAAGCGGACCGTCGAGCCCGTCGACCTTGAGGGAAAGGGAGATATCCCTGATCGTATCGGCCGACGGATCGCCCCCGGCGACCGAGGCCAGGCCGAGACCCGAAACCTCGCCCGACTCAAGATGCGCGTTCCCTTGCAGGTTCAGGCTGGCGAGCAGTTCGGGCGCCTCCGACCCGCTCGCCGTGAACGCCAGGTCCGCCTTCAGGTCGCCGGAGGCGGCAAGGTCCTGCCCGGCGAGCGCGAGCAGATCCGCAAGCGAGCCCTTGTCGAGCACCATCCGGCCGGACAGGGCCGGGAACTGCGCCGCCAGATCGGCATCGAAGGATCCGCCGAGAGCAAAACTGCCGACGGTCGCCTTGAGATCGCTCACCGAAACCGCCGCTTCATTGCCCGCAAGCTTCCCTTCAACGGAGAAACCGCCCGGATCCCGGGCAAGCGGCTTGCCAAACAGGGCGGCCAGCCGACTGACCGACGGCCCCGACGCGGAGACCGTCATATCGGCCCGGGCGGGATTGAGGCCCGCCTTTCCCGAAATGGCGAAAGACGCATCGCCGCTGGAAACCTTGAGCGAAACCGGTACTTCCGTGCCGCCGACGAAGGACAGGGGGGCGGAAATGGAACCGGCGACGGCAATCGGGTTGCCCTGCCAGTCAAACCGGCCGTCGAGATCGACATCGCCTTCCAGGTCGGGAGCGGACACGGTCAGGTCCAGCGCCTTGAGTTCATGTCTTTCGCCGGTTATCCGGTTCGAATAGACCACGTTGCCCTGGGAGATTTCGAACCGGTCGACGCTGATCTTTCGGATGAACCCAGCTTCGCGGGCGGCGGGCTGATCGCTGTCCGCAGTCGACGGCGCAGGCGCTTCCCCCGTTTGACCGGAGGGTGTGTCCGGGCTTTCGGCATCATCGAACCGGCGGCGCGGCTGCCAGCTTGTGACGCCGGTGGGGCCGATTTCGAGAAAGATGTCGGGTTTTCTGAGTTCGATCCCGGTCAGCCGGATCTCTCCGCCGAACAGGCCTTCCCAGGCAAGACCGAAATTGACCGCCTCCGCCTTGGCGAATTCGATGCCGTCGGCCCCCGCCTCACCGGACAGGCCGACGTTTTCCGCCGCCAGCGAGAATCCGGGCAGCAGCGACAGGCTGACCGGCCCGTCGAGGCGCAGCCGCCAGCCGAGCTGCTGTTCCACTTCCGAAACGACACGCTGCTTGATGGCGTCCTTGGGCAGGAAGAAGGGAACCGCCAGGACGATTGTCACCAGCAGGAAGAAGAACGCTCCAAGTCCGATCAGTAGCCGCCGCATGCCTTTCCCCAATCACGATTCGAGGCCAGTGTATGACAAGGCCGCGCGAAGTGTGAGGCCTCATTTTGGCAAGAACGCGACGTGAAACTTGTCCGGGCCTGTCCGCGCCCGGATACAGTTGCTTAAAGAGCCACCATGTGGTTGTCCCAGGAGATGCCGGGCGGCCGGGCGAGGAGTTCCGGCGGCGCCTGCGGATCCTCGATGCAGCGCAGCCCGCCGGTGCCATCGGAAACAAGAAAGCCGGAAGCGTCGAGCGGCGCCAGTCCGCATCCGTCGACGACCTGGTCGGCGCCGAGGAAGGCACCGCCGGCCGCCGCCCAGAACAGGACCTGTCCGCCCCGCGGAGCGGATGTGGCAATCACATCGCCGGAGGCATTGACCGCGACCGAGCCGATATAGCCTTGAAGGCCGGAAGCCAGCGCCGGCGGAATTTCCGTGAGGTCCGGGCCCGTGTCCCGGGACATGCGCGCCACCAGCGGCGGCAGAAGGCCCTTGTCGCCCTCGAACTGGCCGCCGACCCAGACCTTGCCCTGTCCGTCCAGCGCCATGTGGCGCAGGGAAAGCTGATGCAGGTCCCGGCCAAGGCTGTGTCTCGCGAGCAGGTCGCCGCTGTCCCGGTCCAGAAACGCGACCGACGGCTGCATCGTATCGAGATTGAGCTTTTCGCGCGGTCGGGACGGATGGGTTTCGATCCCGCCGTTGGCGACCACCAGAACCCTGCCGCCTTCGGCAAGGAGAATATCGTGAGGGCCGATCCCGCCCGTTTCGATCTCGCCAAGCCGCCGGATCTGCCGGCCGCTGACGTCATAGACGCCGACAACGCCGCGCACGGCGTCGTAGTCGTTTTCCACCGCATAGACCAGCCGGCCGTCCGGGGAAAAACAGCCGTGGCCGTAGAAATGCCGGCCCTCGATGGAGGTCAGCACCCGCGGCTCGACGCGCTCGAACGGATCGATCAGCAGGGCAAAGGTGCCCGGACGCCGGGCAAAGGCCATGAACCGCCGCCCATCGGGAGAGACCGCGATACCGTGGCCGCGGCCCGGCAGGAGGACACGCGCAAGCTCCTGGCCGGCGTCATCGATGATCGCGATCCCGTAGCTGCCGTCGGCCTCCCGGCGCGCACTGGCAAAGAGCGGAAAATCGCGCGCGCTTTCGTCCAGCAGCCCGGCACCGGCGGCAAAGGCGGAGAAATCGCCGGCGCCGAGCGCCGCGACGCCGCCGAGGCCGGCCAGAAACGCGCGCCGGCTGATCGCTATCCGGTCAGTCGCCGTCCAGCGCATTGAAGCCTCCGGAAAAGGCCAGGGCCCCGGCCAGTTCTCCGGCCATCGTGTCGCGCAGGCTGTCGATGGTCAGGGTCAGGACCTTGAGCCGGTCGTAGGTGTCGCCGTCGCCGATCGATTGGCGGACCGGCGGACTGATACCCGCCAGAAGGCTCTGGGCGTTGCCGAATTCATAGAAAACCGAATCCGGGATCCAGGCGAACTCTTCGTCCAGAAGCGGCGCGAAGCCGCCGGCCCGCAGCGCGTCCTCGATGCCCTTGAGTTCGGCGGCCAGATAGGCAACGCCGTTTCCGGACCGGGAAAAGGGAATGCGGTTCGGTCTGGCGCCGTCCGGCCCCTTGCCGAGCGCCGGCAGGACGTCCTGGTCCTTGGCGATGATCAGCCCGGTCACCAGGGTATTGAAGAGGAGCTCGACCGCGTCCTTGCTGCTTCGCACGTGATCGTCCTGCGGGTCCGGCGCCAGCAGTTGCGAACTGTAGCCGTCCGGAACGTCCCAGGCCGCGGCCACTTCGCCCGCCACCTGAGCCACGTTGACGGCAATCGCCTTGGCATAGCCGCAGGTGAAGTCCCGCATCTCGCCCGGATCGCCGAGGACGACCCGGCTGTCCGTGTCGAAGGCGATGAGCTGCAGGGCGGTCAGCCCCTGGACCGCGACGCTCTTGTCCTTGAGCGTGGCGGCATCCGCAACCGTGCCGTCCCTCGCGGCCAGGATCTTGCGGATCTGCCTTTGCGCGATCCCGCGCGGATCGGGCATGAACGCCAGCCGGTTCAGGCGGTCGTCCGCAAGCAGGGGACCGAACCGGAGAAAGGAAACCCTGCCGAAGGCGGTGACCGTCTCACCGTAAATCCTGGCGAATTCCGCCTTGGTTTCGGCGGTCGTTTCACCGCAGACGGCTTCGACCGCGGGCGCCAGCCCCTCGGCGGCGCGGGCAAAACCCGCCACGGCCGGCCGGATGAAGGCCTCGATGGTTGTCCTGACATTGGCGGAATAGTCCTGCGCCCCCGCCGGTCCGGCCACGGCCCAGAAACAGACGGCGAAGATCAGAAAACGCATCAGAGCGACTCCAGGAAACGAATGAGCGCAGCCCGGTCGTCCGGTTCGAGTTCGACCACCTGATCGCGCGCCGGCCGGGCTTCGCCGCCATGCCATAGCACGGCTTCGAGCAGATTGCGCGCCCGCCCGTCATGCAGGAACCGGGTGTGGCCGTTGACGGTCTCCGTCAGGCCGATCCCCCAAAGGGGCGGGGTCCGCCATTCGCTGCCCGAGGCATCGCCCACGGGCCGGTGGTCTGAAAGGCCCTCGCCCATGTCGTGCAGGAGCATGTCCGTGTAGGGCCAGATCAGCTGGAACCGGTGAGCCTTGTTCTCCGCCTTGCGGCTGGTCACGAATTTCGGATTGTGGCAACCGGCGCAGCCGATTTCGTGGAACAGCGCCTTGCCGCGCAGAACCACCGGATCGTCGAAGTCGCGCCGGGCCGGAACCGCCAGGTTTTCCGAATAGAAGGTGACCAGATCCATCACCGGATCCGGCGCCTCCGTGTCACCCAGTGCCGCCTGCTCGCCGTGTGGCATTGCCCGGCATTCCGTCTGTGCTTCGGTGCAGTCCCCGTAAGGGTCGGGCCGGTCCGGCGTGCCGATGCCGATGTCGCCGGCAAAGGCGCCCGCCGCCTGGTCGCGCACCGTCGGGTTCGACGCCTTCCAGCCGAACCGCCCGATGGTCAACTCACCGGTCCGGTGGTCCCGCACCCGGCTGACCTTGCCGGAAAGACCGTCGCCGTCTTCGTCGTCCGGGTCGGCAAGAGCCTCGATGTCACCGGGATGAATCGCCTGCAGGAGGCCCATGCCGATCATCGGCGGAGCCACGCGCGGCGAAATCATCGTCTCGGCGTGCATCGGACCGAAGCCCAGGTCGCGGATCTTGTAGGTCGGCTTCTGCAGCACCGCCACCTCGCCGCCGTTGAGCGGCACCTCGATCTCTTCCAGCTCGATATCGAACCGGCCCTCTCCGGAAAGTCCGGGCACGGCAAAGGTCTGGAACTGGCCGCCATAGGTCGGCTCGGGAATGTGCAACGCCGCCTTCGAGGCAAGGGCTGCTTCCTGTTCGGCATTCTGCGGCGGGATCGACAGGCGCAGGAACAGCGAAACCGCGTCTTCTCCGGCAAGCGGCGGCCGCCCCCTGCCGTCCTTCAGATGGCATCCCTGGCAGGAACGGGCGTTATAGAGCGGCCCCAGTCCGTCGGAGGCCTGGGTGGAGGAGGGGGAAGAGGCCCACATCTTCCGGAACAGCCCGTTGCCGATCTTGAAGGTCTGTTCTTCCTCGAAGGTGATGTTCGGGGAAAAATGGGAAAAGGCATCCCTGTTGATCAGCTTGGTGGAGGTGGCCGCGCCGCCGGGCATCGGCTCGAACATCTCCGGTTTGGAAAAATCCGTTCCCGGGGCAACGACGCGCGCGACCCGCTTGCGGTCCTTCGGCGTCAGATCGTCACGATGGGACAGGACATCCTTCGCGTTCGCCGGGCCGGCATTCATACCCAGGGCGACTGCGGCGGCGAGAACGGGTGCACGCCATTTCTTCAAGATCATTTTCACGAGGCCAATCTGTTCGCGTCACTTTCCAGCACCGTGCGCCCCTCTTTTTAACACGGTGCCGCAGGTCGACCGGCGGGACATAATGCCCCGCCGGTTGCCTTGTCTTACTGGAACACAGCCGACGGATTGTCGAGGCTGTCGGACCCCTCAAAGGCGATTTCCTCAAGCTCCAGAGCCTTGACGACCCGCTCGATCGACCGGGTCTGGTCAACCAGCGCATCGACGGCGGCCTGGACGACGGCATTGCCCTCGTCATTGCCCTCGCCGATCATCTGGTCATAGGCTTCGCCGGCCTCCGCACGCGCCTTCATGGCTTCAAAGGCCGCCAGAGAAGCGTCGAGCTTGGCTTTCATTTCCTCGGCCAGCGCCGGATCCTTTGCGGCGACCATTTCGGCAAGCGAAGCGCCGGCGACGTCGTTCTTGCCGTCTAGGCTCTTGTAGGTGCCGAAATAGACGTTCCGGATGCCGACGACGTCATTGTAATGGGACATGTGGGTGTTGTCGGAGAAGCAGTCATGCTCTTCTTCCGGATCGTGCAGCATCAGGCCGAGCTTGATGCGCTCCCCGGCCAGTTCGCCGTAGGACAGCGAGCCCATGCCGGTCAGGATGGTCGCCAGGCCGCCGGCCTCGCCCTTGCCGGCCAGATCCGCGCGGGCGGCCCCGTCCGGCGCCCATGCGGCAACCATCTCTTCCAGATCGGAGATCAGGAGCGCCGTGGCGGCCTTCAGGTACTGGACCCTGCGTTCACAGTTGCCGCCGGTGCAGTTCGCCGGATCGAAATCGGTCGCCGGACGATTGCCCGCGCCCGCCTCGGTGCCGTTCAGGTCCTGGCCCCAGAGCAGGAACTCGATCGCATGGTAGCCGGTCGCCACATTGGCTTCGATTTCACCGGCTTCCTGGAGCGTTTCGGCGAGAAGATCCGGCGTGATCTCGGTCGCGTCGATGGTTTCGCCACCGACTTTCAGGGTCGGGTTGGCGATCACGTTGGCGACATAGAAGGCGTTCTCTTCGGAGCTGTCGCCATAGGAGGCGTCCACGTAGTCGATCAGGCCCTCATCGAGCGGCCAGGCGTTCACCTTGCCCTCCCAGTCGTCGACGATGGCATTGCCGAACCGGTAGGCTTCGGTCTGCTGATAGGGATTGCGCGCCTTCACCCATGCGGCCCGGGCAGCGGCAAGCGTCGCGTCGTTCGGATTCGCGATCAGGGCGTCGACCGCCGCCTGCAGCTCCTGGGCGGATGCCAGGGAATCGACGTAGGCGGCTTCGGCGACATCGCCGTAGGTCTTGAGGACATCCTCAGGAGTCGCGGCCAGCGCCGGCAGCGCAATGAAGGCGGCCGCAGCCATCAGGCCGTACTTCAAAGATTTCATCACGTGTTTCCTCTCGGTTTTCAACAACAGTGGATCGGTTCCCGGTTTCGCCCTGTCCGGAGCATGCCGGTTCAATGCACCCTGAAAGGGCCCGGCCTCTTCCGGATGCAGTCCGGGTTTCCTGGTGGGCGGTCGTAATTCGATGCGCGCAGGAATCAATTTATGAAAATGAAAGTCAAGTATAAAAATCAACAAAATCAATAGTTTAGAATAATTCAAAACTGGAGGATGCGACCCATGTTTTGATTTGTTTAACGCTTGTCCGGCCGGTCAAGAAAAGATCAAGTGTTTGATGATATGAGAGGATTGTCGCCGGTCGGCCAAGACATTAGGTTTGAGGACGAAGAACAGAACCGGGCTTCATGCATGCTGAAATCATTCAAGCAGTTCATTCGCGAAATCACCTTCGGTGAAAGCGGCAAGAAAACCTTCGCAGAGGACGACCACCGGCTCGCGGCCGCCGCGCTCCTGTTTCATCTCACCGACGTGGATGGCGTCATCGAGGACAGTGAAATCCGGAAACTGCGGGAAATCCTGCAGACCCATTACCAGTTGTCGGACGCCGAGACGAAGGAACTGATCGACATCGCCAAGCTGCGGGACAGCGAGGCCGTCGATCTCTACGGCTTCACCTCGGTGCTGAAGCGAAAGACCGATGAGGCGGAACGTCTGGCGATCGTGGAGATGATGTGGGAAGTCGTCTACGCGGACGGCCATGTCCATGAATTCGAGGACAACACCATCTGGCGCGTTGCCGAACTGCTGGGCATTTCGACCCGCGACCGGATGAACCTGCGGCGCAAGGTGGCCAAATCCGCCCCTGAACCGGACGAAGACTGACCGGCCCTTCCGGATATTGCGCCGCAAAAAGGCTCGACCGCGTGCGCGAACTGTTCCATATTTGCAGTCATGAGATTGGAAACCTTCGCTGACTCATCGCGTCCGAAAGTTCTGGTGGTTCTCCATCAGGAGCACTCATCGCCCGGTCGCGTCGGGCAGGAACTGATCAGGCGCGGCTTTGCCCTCGACATCCGCAAGCCGCGCTTTGGCGACACGCTTCCCGACACCATGGCCGGCCATGCCGGCGCCGTGATCTTCGGCGGTCCGATGAGCGCCAACGACCCGGATGCCTATGTCCATCGCGAGATCGACTGGATCAAGGTTCCCCTGCGCGAGGGGGTGCCGTTTCTGGGGATCTGCCTGGGCGCCCAGATGATGGTCAAGCAGCTTGGCGGCACCGTTTCCGGCCACCGCGACGAACTGGTCGAAATCGGCTACTACCCGCTGATCCCCACCGAGGCCGGCAAGGCCCTGATGAAGTGGCCGGAAAAGGCCTATCAGTGGCATCGCGAAGGTTTCGACCGGCCCGCCGACTGCGAATTGCTGGCAACCGGCCCCACCTATCCCAACCAGGCGATCCGCTACGGCAGCAATGCCTACGCCATCCAGTTCCACCCGGAACTGACCCATTCCATGCTGGTCCGCTGGACCACACGCGGCGCGCCGCGCATGGCCCTGCCGGGCGCCCAGCAGCGCCGCGACCATTTCGCCGGGCGCTATGTCTATGACCAGGCGGTCCGCTGCTGGCTCGATGCGTTTCTCGATCTGTGGATCGGCCGGGCGGACGGAAATCATGTCCACCGCATTGCGGCCGAGTGACGTTTTCCGTTCCGGACCGGTCCGAATCGCACTAAAATAACATTCTGGTTTCGTCCGAACCTCCCCCCCTCCATCCGGGAAAGCATCATGAATGCAGGGCGATCTCACCGTTGAACCGGCCAATCGGGCATCCGGCATGAGGAGGGGTTGCGGCATGAGCCCGTGGCAGGAGGTTCTCCCGTGAAATTGTCTGCTCCCGTCTATGTCTTGAAACGCAAGGCCCGACTGTTGTCGCGCGATGCGCATATCCCACTGCATGAAGCCCTTGACCGGATCGCGGTCGGCGAAGGCGTCAAAAGCTGGAGCCTGCTTTCCGCCCAGCTCGCAGCCGCATCCCCGGCTGTGAAGCTCTATCCGAAACTTTGCCCTGGAGATCTTGTGCTGATCGGCGCTCGCCCCGGTCAGGGCAAGACGTTGTTGAGCCTGGAACTTGCAATTGAGGCGATGAAAGCAGGAAACCGAAGCACTTTCTTCACCCTGGAATTTACCCAGATCCATGTCCTGGACCGGTTCCGGGCGATCGGCGTGGACCCCGTTCGGTTCGAGGGCCTTTTCGATCTGGACATGTCCGATGCCATCAGCGCCGACTACATCATCGAAAAGATGGACGGTGCGCCCGTCGGCAGCCTCGCGGTCGTGGATTATCTGCAGTTGCTCGACCAGAAGCGGGAGCATCCGGACCTGATGCAACAGGTGCACGCATTGAAGCGCTTTGCGGACAAGAGCGGCATCATCTTCGTCGTCATCTCCCAGATCGACCGCGCCTACGAGTTGTCGGCGAAAAGCTGCCCTGATCTCGACGATGTCCGTTTGCCCAACCCGCTGGACCTGTCCCTCTTCTCCAAGACCTGCTTCCTGCAGGAGGGCGAAGTGCACTTCAGAGCCGCGGGCTGACGGGTCACCGCGTGTGAATCCGGCCGCTGGTGAACAGCGGCCGGTTTTTCCCGGCTGAGCGGGATCAGCCGGAATAGACGAGCAGAAGATCCTTGGCGTCGATCTGGGATCCGGGCGACACCAGCACCTCGCCGATCGTCCCGTCCCGCTCCGCATGGAGTGCGGTCTCCATTTTCATCGCCTCGATCGACAGGAGAACGTCGCCGGCGGATACCTGCTGTCCGGGCTTGACTGCGACCGTGGAGATGACCCCCGGCATCGGCGCGCCCACATGGGCCTCGTTGCCGTCTTCCGCCTTGCGCATGGCAGCGCCTCCCGCCGCGCCGTGCGCCCGGTCCGGCACCTTGATGATCCGCGGCTGGCCGTTGAGTTCGAAAAAGACCTTCTGCTCGCCCTTCTCGTTCGTCTCGCCGAAAGCCTGGCAGCGGACGACGAGGGTCTTGCCCGGCTCCAGGTCGACCAGGATCTCATCGCCCGCCTCCAGTCCGTAGAAATAGACCGGCGTCGGCAGAACGGAGGTCGGGCCGTATTGCTGCTGGGCCTTTTCGAAATCGGTGAAGACCTTCGGATACATGAGATAGGCGGCAAGGTCCGCATCGCTCAGGTCCCGCCCGGCCGCCTCCGCGGCCTTCGCCCGCTCCGCGTCGAGGTCCGCCTCGGCAAGCAGGGATCCCGGACGCACGGTGATCGGCTTTTCGCCCTTCAGCACCTTGTCCTGGATCTTCTTCGGCCAGCCGCCGGGCGGCTGGCCCAGATCACCGTGCAGCATCTTCACCGCCGAATCCGGAAAGGCGACGTCCTTGTCCGGGTCCTCGACATCGGCCACCGTCAGGCCCTGGCTGACCATCATCAGCGCCATGTCGCCGACGACCTTGGACGACGGCGTCACCTTGACGATGTCGCCGAACATCATGTTGGCGTCCGCGTAGGCATGGGCGACCTCGTGCCAGCGGGTCTCAAGCCCCAGCGAGCGCGCCTGCTCCTTCAGGTTGGTGAACTGGCCGCCGGGCATTTCATGCAGGTAGACCTCCGACGCGCCGGAGCGCAGATCGCTTTCGAACGCCCGGTACTGGCTGCGCACGGCCTCCCAGTAGAAGGAAATCTCGCGGATGGTCTGCGGATCGAGGCCCGTATCCCGCGCACCGCCGCGCAGGGCCTCCACGATCGAGCCGAGGCACGGCTGCGAGGTCAGGCCGGAGAGCGCATCCATCGCAGCATCGACCGCATCGGCGCCGGCCTCGACGGCGGCCAGAACGCTCGCGGCCGAGATCCCGGACGTGTCGTGGGTATGGAAATGGATCGGCAGGCTGACCTCTTCCTTGAGCGCCTTCACAAGGATGCGCGCGGCCTCCGGCTTCAGCAGGCCGGCCATGTCCTTGATGCCGAGAATATGGGCGCCTGCCGCCTCGAGCTCCTTCGCCAGGCCGACGTAATACTTCAGATCGTATTTCGGCCGGGCACTGTCGAGCATGTCGCCGGTATAACAGAGCACACCCTCGCAGAGCTTGTTCGCTTCCTGAACCGCGTCCATGGATACACGCATGTTCTCCACCCAGTTCAGGCAGTCGAACACCCGGAACAGGTCCACGCCGTTTTCCGCCGCCTGGGCGACGAAGAACTTCACCACATTGTCCGGATAATTCGTGTAGCCGACGCCGTTGGAGCCGCGCAGAAGCATCTGCAGCAGAATGTTCGGCGCCTTTTCCCGGATCAGCCGCAGCCGCTCCCACGGGCTTTCGGTCAGGAAGCGCATGGCGACGTCGAAGGTCGCCCCGCCCCAGCATTCCAGCGAGAACAGCTGGGGCAGGCCGGATGCATAGGCATCGGCGATCCGGACGATGTCATGGGTCCGCATCCGTGTGGCCAGCAGGGACTGGTGGCCGTCGCGCATGGTGGTGTCGGTCACCAGCGTCCGGGTCTCGGCCTTCATCCAGTCGGCGAAGCCTTTCGGACCCAACGTGTCCAGAAGCTGACGGGTGCCCTCCGGCTTGTCGTCGCCGTAGACCGGCACGGCCGGCGGCGGCGCATCCTTCGGCGGGCGGGCCCTTGAGCGGGTTTCGGGATGACCGTTCACCGAGACATCCGCGATATAGGTCAGGAGCTTGGTCGCCCGGTCCTTGCGGCGGGTCTGTGCGAACAGGTCCGGCGTGTCGTCGATGAACCGCGTCGTATAGGAATTCGCCCGGAAATCCGGGTGATCGATGATGTTTTCCAAAAACACCAGGTTGGTCGCGACCCCGCGGATACGGAATTCGCGCAGCGCCCGGTCCATGCGCTTGCAGGCTTCCTCGGCCGTCGGCGCCCAGGCCGTCACCTTTTCCAGAAGCGGATCGTAGTAGCGGGTGATCACCGCGCCGGAATAGGCCGTGCCGCCGTCGAGCCGGATGCCGAAGCCGGTCGCGCCGCGATAGGCGGTGATCCGGCCGTAGTCGGGAATGAAGTTCTGCTCCGGGTCTTCCGTGGTGATCCGGCACTGCAGCGCATGGCCGTTCAGGCGGATGTTCTCCTGGGCCGGCACGCCGCTTTCCGGCGTCCCGATCCGCGCCCCGCCGGCGATCTGGATCTGCGCCTTGACGATATCGATGCCGGTGACTTCCTCCGTCACCGTGTGTTCGACCTGGACCCGCGGATTGACCTCGATGAAATAGACGGCGCCCGTATCGGCATCCATCAGGAATTCGATGGTCCCGGCGCCGCGGTAGTTCACTTCGCGGCCGATCTTCAGGCCGTAGCCGCAAAGCTCCCGGCGCTTCGCCTCGTCCAGGTAGGGTGCCGGCGCCCGTTCGACGACCTTCTGGTGCCGGCGCTGGATCGAGCAGTCGCGCTCGAACAGGTGCACCAGCCCGCCCTGACCGTCGCCGAGGATCTGCACCTCCACGTGCCGGGCCCGCTGGACCAGCTTCTCCAGATAGATCTCGTCCTTGCCGAAGGCGGCCCGGGCCTCGCGCTTGGCGGCCACCACGTCGCGCATCAGCGTGGCTTCGTCGGGAATGACGCGCATGCCGCGCCCGCCGCCGCCCCAGGAGGCCTTGAGCATCACCGGATAGCCGATCTCCGCCGCCAGCCGCTTCACGTCCTCCATGTCGTCGGGCAGCGGATCGGTGGCGGGCATGACCGGGACACCGGCGTCGATCGCCAGGTTGCGCGCGGCCACCTTGTTGCCCAGACGGCGCATGGTTTCCGGCTTCGGCCCGATGAAGATGATGCCCGCCTGTTCGCAGGCTTCGGCGAATTCCGGGCTTTCGGAAAGAAACCCGTAGCCCGGATGGATCGCATCGACCTTCGCGGTCTTGGCAACGCGGATGATCTCGTCAATCGCCAGGTAGGCCTCGATGGGCCCGAGACCCTGGCCGACCTGGTAGGCTTCGTCCGCCTTGAAGCGGTGCAGGGCCAGCTTGTCCTGCTCGGCGAAGATCGCGACGGTCTTCAGACCGAGTTCGTTTGCGGCCCGGAATACGCGGATCGCGATTTCGGAGCGGTTTGCGACGAGAATCTTGCGGATTGCCAAAAACTGTCCTCCCACGGCGAGTTACATTGCAGTGCGGCAAGAAGCCGGACCTGTTTTCTACTGTGATTTTTATCGATTTAGAAGTGGGTATGCGGACCTAGTCGTTTCGGCAGCGCGGCATCAGGCGTAAAAGAGATGTGCAGCCAAGCTCTTACCCGATAATCCCGCGCCGGAAGGCGAGCGCCACCGCGTGGGTGCGATTGGCCGCGCCGAGTTTTCGCGACGCCTCCTTCAGATACCAGTCCGTCGTATGCCGCGAAATCCCGAGCCGGCCGGCGATTTCGCCGCTGGTCAGGCCCGCGGCCGACCACTTCAGGCACTCCGCCTCCCGCCCGGTGAGACCGAAGCCGTCGCAATCTTGCGGAAATTGCGGTTTTGCCAGCTCCAGCACATGAGAATAGGCACACATGCCGGCCAGCTGGAAGGCCCGAAGGTCCTGCGGGGTCACCTCGGCCTTTTCCCCGCCGAACGCCAGGGACCCAACCAGACCGTTCGGACCGTGCACCGGGATCAGCACGCCGTCGTTCATCCTGAAGGCCCGGGCCTCGTCGAGGATGCGAAGCCCCTGCGGGGTCACATCATGATCGCCGCGGGTTTCACTCCAGATGAACGGGTCGCCGCTCCGCGTTGCCCTGACCACAACCGGATCATGGAGAACATAGTCCTTCCTCAGATACCGGTTCAGCCATTCCGGATCCCACCCGGAAGACAGGACATACGGATCATTCAGGGAGCCCGGTCCGGTAAAGGTCGCCAGCATGTAGGACGAAAAACCGTAATGCCCCGCCAGGTCGAACAGGTCTTCAGAGACGTCCTCGGCGTCACACCGGGCGGAAACCTTTTCCGCGAATGCCAGCACCTCGTTCAAATGTCCGTTTCGCATTCAACGCCCCGAAACCCCTGCAAGTCTTTTCCCGTCAGCGCCCGGGCCGCGGTCCGCTGCCCCAAAAAGGTACAATTTGCTTAATCCGCGTTTTCGGCCGCCCGATTCCAAGGTCTTTCCCGATCAAAATGTTGATCAGGAAAGGCTTGGACACACCAGATCTGCCGGGAACAGATAAGAAACGCTGAAAATCGGGTGATTCGTCCCGGTTCTGTTCCCAGTTCGTCCAGCGGTTAAGCACCAATGCATGCATTACTGTATTTCCATTTACGGAATATCCATGATTGACAGGATTATCAAGCAGAACCGGATTTTCGGGCCGATTCCGCTAACGCCTTGCACAGATTCAGTATTTTGTATCGCCCGGCCGCCCGGAACCCACATGTCGTAGGGAACGAAACCTGAATCCGCCAGAGTCACCGATTCGGTCGAGTTTTGTTCTGGAGTCGTTCTTTCCGCCGGATGTCGCGGGTCTTCCTGCGGCCCGCACCCGATTCACGATCGGGAAAAAAGACACGGGACAGGCGGCGGACGCTTGTGCTAGACCGCGCCAAGCTTTTTCCAATCGGCCAAGGCGGTCCGAAAGACCGACGCAACGCTCAACCTCTCGCCAGATGCCCCGTCCCCACAACATGCCGCTGCCGCCGGCAGCCCGTTCGAAAACCGTGACTGCGGTTCTCGGGCCGACCAACACCGGCAAGACCCATCTGGCCATCGAACGCATGCTGGCGCAGTCTTCCGGACTGATCGGCCTGCCGTTGCGCCTGCTGGCCAGGGAAGTCTACGGCCGGATCGCGGAGCGCGCCGGCACGGACGCCGTCGCCCTGATCACCGGCGAAGAGAAGATCCTGCCCAAGACCGCCCGTTTCTTCGTTTCCACGGTCGAGGCCATGCCGCTTGATCTGGACACGGAGTTCGTCGCCATCGACGAGGTCCAGCTTGCCGGCGATCTGGACCGGGGCCATGTCTTCACCGACCGTATCCTGAACCTGCGCGGCCGGTCCGAGACCCTTCTCCTGGGCGCCGCGACGGTCCGTCCCTTGCTGGAAAAACTGATCCCCGGGCTGAACGTGGTGACCCGGCCGCGCATGTCCGTGCTGGCCTATGCCGGGTCGAAGAAGGTCTCCCGCCTGCCGCCGCGCTCCGCCATCGTCGCGTTTTCCTCCGACGAGGTTTACGGCATTGCGGAGCTGATCCGCCGCCAGAGAGGCGGCGCCGCGGTCGTTCTCGGTTCGCTCAGCCCGAGAACCCGCAATGCCCAGGTCGAGCTGTTCCAGAACGGCGACGTCGACCATCTGGTGGCGACCGACGCCATCGGCATGGGGCTCAATCTGGACGTCGACCACATCGCCTTTGCCGGCAACCGCAAATACGACGGTTACCAGTACCGCCAGCTGACCGCCGCGGAGATGGGCCAGATCGCCGGCCGCGCCGGCCGGCACACCCGCGACGGCACCTTCGGCGTCACCGGCCGCGTCGACCCGCTGGACGACGACCTTGTCGAGCAGATCGAAAATCACCATTTCAATGCGCTGAAAGTGCTGCAATGGCGCAACAGTCATCTGGATTTTTCATCGACAGCCGCCCTGCGCCGGACCCTCGACAGGCCGCCGAACGAGGACGGTCTTGCGCGCGCGCCGACCAGCGAGGACATCACCGCGCTGGAGAACCTGCTGCGCGATCCCCTCGTCCAGGACATGGCAAAGGGCCGGAAAGCGGTCGAATTGCTCTGGGATGTGTGCCAGATACCGGATTATCGCAAGATCGCACCGGCCAATCACGCGGAGCTGCTGAACACGATCTACACCCATCTGATGCAGGACGGTGCGATCGCGGATGACTGGTTCACCCGTCAATTGGCCTTCGCAGATCGCACCGATGGTGATATCGACACGTTGGCAAACCGGATTGCGCATATCCGGACCTGGACGTTTGTCGCGAACCGCCCGGACTGGCTGGCCGATCCGGCCCATTGGCAGGGGGTGACGCGCGATATAGAAGACAGGCTGTCCGACGCCCTTCACGAACGCCTGACACAAAGGTTCGTGGACCGGCGCACAAGTGTATTGATGCGACGTTTGAGAGAGAACGCGATGCTGGAAGCGGAAATTACATCGAGCGGTGATGTGCTCGTGGAAGGTCAGCACATCGGGAATCTGCTTGGCTTCCGGTTTGCGCCCGACTCATCGGCCGAGGGCCAGGACGAGAAAGCCGTGCGCGCCGCAGCCCAGAAGGCCCTGACCACGGAAATCGAAACCCGCGCCGACCGGCTGTCCCGGTCCGAAAACAGCGACTTCATCCTGACGGCGGACGCTTCGATCCGCTGGCGCGGCGAGGCGGTTGCCAAGCTGACCGCGGGCGAGGAAGTCCTTGTCCCGACGGTTCTGCTTCTCGCGGACGAGCACCTGACCGGCCCGGCCCGGGACAAGGTGCAGCAGCGGATCGACCTCTGGGTCCGCTCCCAGGTCGAGACCCTGCTGAAGCCGCTTACCGATCTCAGGGCCGCGGAAGGCCTGGAAGGCCTGGCGCGCGGCATCGCCTTTCGCATCGTCGAGGGCCTCGGCATCCTCGAACGCCAGGAAGCGTCGGATGAAATCCGCCAGCTCGACCAGGACATGCGCGCCTCCCTGCGCAAGCTCGGGGTCCGCTTCGGCGCCTACAACATCTATGTGCCCGCGCTTTTGAAACCGGCGCCGAGCCAGCTTCTGGCCCAGCTGTGGGCGCTCAAGCACGGGTCGCTCGACATGACCGGCCTGTCGGAGCTGCCGCAGCTGTCGGCCTCCGGGCGGACGTCCATCCCCGTCGACGAGACCATCGACAAGGCGCTCTACAAGGTCGTCGGCTTCCGGGTCTGCGGCCCGCGGGCCGTGCGCATCGATATTCTGGAACGGCTTGCCGACCTGATCCGGCCGCTGATCGCCTGGAAGCCGCTGGACGCGGATGTGGCGCCGCCCGAAGGCGCCATTGCCGAAGGCGGCGGGTTCACCGTGACCGTGGCCATGACGTCCCTGCTCGGCTGTGCCGGCGAGGATTTCTCCGCCGTCCTGAAATCCCTCGGCTACCGGCTCGAGACCAGGGAAATCCAGCGCCCGGCAGCCCCCGAAGAGCAGGCCCGGCCGGCGGACGCTTCCGAGACCGCTGAAGCCGATAGCGAGGCCACTGCGGCGCCTGCCGAGGAAACCGCATCGCCCGAAAGCCCTGCCGAACCGGCTCCGGCTGAAGCTGTAGCCCCGGCGGAAGCGGTGGCTGCAGCCGAGACCGTCGCGGAGACGGAAGCCGCGCCCGCGGAACCGGCAGCGGAAAGCGAAGCCGCACCCGCGGAGGAAACACCCGCCGCCGAGGTCCCGGCCGAAGCCGGCGGGATGGAAACCGTCACCATCGAGATCTGGCGCCCGGGCCGGGCCGACCGCCGTCCGCGCGGACGCGGCCAGGACAACCGGCGCGGCGGCGAGGGCCGCAAGGGTGCCGGCCAGAAACGTCCCGGCGGTCCCAGGGCCAAGGGCGGCAAGCCGCGCGGCGGAAAACCGATTGACGGCGGCCAGGGGCGGCCGAACAAGGCGCCGCAGCGCGACAAGCCGATCGATCCGGATTCGCCGTTTGCAGCGCTGATGGCGCTCAAGGCCGATCTGGACAACAAGGGAAAGAAGTAGATTCCGGGCGATGGCTCAAGCGCAGCCGGTGCGACGGCCGGTCTGAGGGTCGACAAGTGGCTCTGGTATGCCAGGGTCGCGAAATCCCGCACACTTGCCCAGAAACTGGCGACCTCCGGCCATATCCGGATCAACAGGGACAAGATCTCTTCCGCCAGCAAGACCGTACGCATCGGCGATGTGCTGACCATCGCCCTTGAACGCCGGGTGCTCGTGCTCAAGGTCGCCGCCCTCGGCACACGTCGCGGGCCGTTCGCCGAAGCGCAGAAGCTTTACGAGGATCTGTCGCCGCCGCCCCCGCCGCGCGAGGCACCGCCGCCGCCTTCTCCGGGCCGGCGCGAAGCGGGCGCCGGACGGCCGACAAAACGGGACCGCAGGCGGATCGACTCCCTCCGGGACCCGGATTGAAACAAAAATCCCGGCCTGGCGGGATTTACGGGTAAGGGATTTCGCTCCGTGACCTTTTGCGCAGCCCGCAACGCTTGCGCTCAAAACATAAAAGAGCTACCCAAACCCTCGACATCGTTGCGGCACTCAGCAGCGCCGCAGGAGACCGGGATGGCGCGGTCCGGAACCGCCGAAGCCGAGCATGACAGAGGATTGAGATGACATACGTCGTCACTGACAATTGCATCAAGTGCAAGTACACCGATTGCGTGGAAGTCTGCCCCGTCGACTGTTTCTACGAGGGTGAGAACATGCTGGTGATCAATCCGGACGAATGCATCGACTGCGGCGTGTGCGAACCGGAATGCCCGGCCGAAGCCATTCTTCCCGATACGGAGCCCGGTCTGGAAAAATGGATCGAGCTGAATGCCGAGTATTCGGAAAAATGGCCGAATATCACGGAAAAGAAGGATCAGCTTCCCGAAGCGGAAGAGTTCGACGGCAAACAAAACAAGCTGGAAGAATATTTCTCTCCCAATCCGCCGGCCTGAACCGGACCGCAAGTTGCTGCGCATCGGTTTCGGCCTTTTGTCCGGCTAAACAATTTCGGGCCGGAAGCCGATCACTTGGTCCTTCGGGCGGATTGTTGAAACAGGCGGTAAAACCGCCGGGAAGCCGCCGTTTTTGGCTGGCCTGCATTTTGTGCATGGCAGCGCGGCGTCGTTGCGCGCTGCGATAAGACTTTAATTTTTCATCCGACTGTGCTATAAATGCAAAACTGTCGTTCAAAAACCCGTTAACTCCCCCTCAGCGGAGATAACCAGTCGCGCAGTCCGGGCAGGATTGTGAATAGGATCACGCGCTTCGTATGACTGAGCAAGCTTCTATCGTGAATTTGAACGACTGACTACCCAGACACGCCACTCATCAACAGGCGTTCCATCAAAGGATCGCCAGTTTGGTCTGCGTGTCGAAACCAACTCAAGGGGCCGGGCATACGGCTCATCTTCGGTCGAAACGACCGGTAACTGCGCAGGAGAATATACGGGAATGGCAACAAGCACGAAAAAGGCCGCGCAGCGTCAGGGATTCAAAACCGGCGAACATATCGTCTATCCGGCACACGGCGTTGGCCAGATCACTGCCATTGAAGAACAGAACGTCGCAGGGCACACTCTGGAACTCCTGGTCATCGTCTTCGAAAAGGACAAGATGACCCTGCGTGTACCGGTCGCCAAGATCGCCTCCGTCGGCATGCGCAAGCTTGGCGACCCCGCGGTCGTCAAGAAGGCCATGGAAACCGTCCGCGGCCGGCCGCGCATCAAGCGCACCATGTGGAGCCGCCGCGCCCAGGAATATGAAGCCAAAATCAATTCCGGCGATCTGATCGCGATCTCGGAAGTGGTGCGCGATCTCTACCGCTCGGAAAACCAGCCGGAGCAGTCCTATTCCGAACGTCAGCTTTATGAAGCTGCGATCGACCGCATGGCCCGCGAAATCGCGGCCGTCAACAAGTGCTCCGAAACCGAAGCGACCAGGGAAATCGAACAGAACCTGGCAAAGTCGCCGAGCCGTGTGAAGGCCGCCGCGGCGGCTGACGGGTCGGATGACGACGACGAGGATCAGGAAGCGGCCGCCTGAGGCGCGCCTGACGCTCCGGCTTCGACAGATGGATCGGGACCCGGCTTCGGCCGGGTCTTTTTTTGTCCGGTGTTTCCGGGCCCCGACCGCCGGTCATCACGTCTTTGTGCACGTTGCGGCACTGCTTAATCGCGTCAAACTGATCTAGTATACGTGTTTAGACGTAGGCTCCCATGCGTAAACTTAGGAGCAGCAGGCCAATGTCCACTTCATTGAGCGACAGACGTCAGATGGTCCGGGCGGCCATGAAAGCGCCCTACCTCTCCCGCGAGGAGGAACATGAACTCGCCGTGCGCTGGCGCGACAATCGCGACGAAAAGGCTCTGGAAAGGCTTTCGATCGCCCATATGCGGCTGGTGATCGCCGTCGCATCCCGTTTCAGGAACTTCGGATTGCCCCTCGGGGATCTGATCCAGGAAGGCCATGTCGGCCTTCTGGAGGCGGCCGCCCGGTTCGAGCCGGAGCGCGAAGTCCGGTTTTCGACCTATGCCACCTGGTGGATCCGCGCCTCGATCCAGGACTACATTCTGAGAAACTGGTCGATCGTTCGCGGCGGCACGTCCTCCTCGCAAAAGGCGCTGTTCTTCAACCTGCGCCGCCTGCGCGCGAAGCTGACCGGCAACCGGCAGCCGATGCCTGATTCCGAACTTCATCAGAAGATTGCCGACGCCATCGGCGTGAAGCAGGCCGATGTCGCCCTGATGAATGCGCGCCTGTCCGGCCCGGACACCTCCTTGAACCAGCCGGTGCTCGACAATGACGGCTCGAGCGCCGACCGGCAGGATTTCCTCGTTTCCGAGGCGCCCCTGCCCGACGAGATCGTCACCAACACGATCGATACGGAGCGCCGGCGCCGCTGGCTGTTCTCCGCGCTCGGCGTGCTGTCGGAACGGGAGCTGAAAATCGTCCGCGAGCGCCGCCTGTCCGAGGAGGGCGCGACGCTGGAATCCCTCGGTGCGAAGCTCGGCATCTCCAAGGAGCGGGTCCGCCAGATCGAAAGCCGCGCCATGGAAAAGCTCAAGGCCGCGCTTTTGAAATCACAGCCGGACCGGATGGCCTATTCCGGCTGAGCTGGAGCTTTTCCGCTCAGTCGGTCACCAGCTTGATCGACGTTCCCGCCGGAATCACCCTGTTCGGATCCAGCCCGTTCAGGACGGAGAAGAAATCCAGGCGCCGGGACGCCTCGATCCCGCTCATGCCGATGGCAAGTCTGCGCGGCGTATCGCCGGGCTTCGTCTTGACGACCTTGATCCTGAGCGAGCGCAAGCGGGCCCGTTCCGTCGGCGTCAATTGCCGGAAACTCTCGATGGTTTGGTGGAACTGGGCGCCAAAGCTGTCGGTCGGGTTGCGGCTGGCGAAGATGAAGCGGTAGCCGGTCCGGCCGATCCTGAGCACGGCGATCCGGAACGACCAGCCTTGCGTGATCGCGGCGGCCGTCACGCCCGGGATGCCGTCGATCGTCGTCTCCCGCACGCTTTGCGGCAAAAGACCGTTGATCCAGCCGGCATTCATGTAGTCGGTCAGGCTGTCGTAGCCGCTGAGATCGGCCCCGTCGAAACGCATGGCGGTGCCGTCGCCGTTGCTGGCAAGCACGGCTTCGGGCGAATTCTCCATGATGTAGCCGGCAGGCACCGTGAAGCTGATGCCCAGCGCCTTGTGCAGGAATGACCGTCCGCGCACGAACCCTTCCAGCGGATCGTCGCCGAACAGCATGCCGTCGATACGGGCCAGATAGGCGTCCCGGTCCCGTTCGCCGATCCCCGGCGCCCCGATCTGCCGGGCCGACCTGACCGCCAGCGCAACCCGCTCCGGCGTGGACGGATGGGAGGACAGGAAGTCCGGAGCATTGGACTTGGCCTCGTGCGCCGTCTGGTAGTCCGCGTAAAGTTTCATGGAATCCAGGAACCGGGCGGCCGCGTAAGGATCGAAGCCTGCCTTTGCCAGGGTTTTCACGCCGATCGCGTCGGCCTGCAGTTCCTGCGTCTGGGAGAACCGGGCGAACGACAGCTGCGACGAGATGATCGCCTGGCGCGCCTTCTCGCTGTCCTGGACCACGTTGGACAGGATCTTGTCGGCGAGCTCCCGCGCCTCGGCCCGCTCCTGGCGCTGAATGGCGTGATTGGAAGTCACATGGGCCATTTCATGGGCGATGACCGCGGCAAGCTCCGAGGTGTCGTTGGCGAGCGCCAGCAGGCCGCGCGTGACGTAGAGATAGCCGCCGGGCAGCGCGAAGGCGTTGATCGCCGGGGAATTCAGGATCGTGATCTTGTAGGACTGGGCGGGATCTTCCGAGGCCTCGACCAGGCGGCCGACGACGCTTGCCACGGCCCGCTCGGCGCCCGGGTCCTTGTAGACCCCGCCATAGGTGGCCACCACGCGCGGATGTTCCCGGGCGCCGATATCGGCGGCCAGGTTCGGCCTGAGGGTTCCAGGCGCAAGGGTGCCGACCGTCGAACCGTCGCCCAGGAGCTGACAGCCCGCAACAGCAAGCATCAGCGCTCCGGCAAGACCGGAGCGGAGAATGCCCCGCCGTCTGTTCCTGTCCTGTCCTGCTCCGAAAATGCGCGTCACTCTTCGCCTTTCCTGACTTCGATCACATCGAGCTGCCCCGGATGCACCAGCTCCATATAGGGCCCGTCCCGGACCTGGATAACACCGCGCACCAGAACCGCCGCACCGGCCAGGTCGGCGATGCGAACGCCCTTGTCGGCAAGAACAGCATCGAAGGCGTCTTCTTCCGACACTCTCAAGGTCGCGGTAAAATCACTTTTCCAGCGGAAACCGAAATTGAGATAACGAGTACGCGACGTTTTTCCAAGGGAAACAATGCGGCCCACCGCCACGACATAATGTCCCGCCCGCTCCAGCAGGGCTGCGGGCGTGCGCGTGCTGAGCACCCTTTCGTCCTGCCACAGGCCCAGACCGGCCTGCCGGGCGACGGCCTCCGACCATTTCAGCGCCCCCGCGCAGTCCGGCGCACCGCGATCCGGCGCGGCCATGGCCGTGCCGGAAGCGATCAGCGCCTGCTGGACGAGAAACCGGCGTCCGTCCCGTTCACCGACCACCCAGGCGGGCGACAGTCCCCACCGGTTTTCCGGTCCCGCGCGATAGGCCAGATAACGGTCCTCCCCGGCCGCTGCGGCCAGCGGGGCGGCGCCGGGATCCGGTTTTCGTCGAACCAGCACATCGGCAAGGACAAAGCCGTCGCCGGCCGCGCTGCGGAAGACGGCACCGTCTTCCTGAGGCGTCACGGTCAGGGCTTCAAGCGTGTCCGCCGCCTCGCCGAGACAAAGGCGTAGCGCCCGATCGGGATTGTCCTGCGCATGGCTTCCGCCCGGCAGAAGGATGACACAAAGCGCAAGGAAGATCAGACGGCCGTATCCGACCGGCTTTTCCGTGCCCGCAGTCTTTCTTCCCGAAACAAGGCCCCGCCGCCCTGCCGCCGGGAACGCCATACGCAAATCCTTCAAGTCTTTCCCGCCGCCCGGAACACCGATCAACAGCATCGAGATACCTGTCAAATAAGGCAAGGCGAAGATGAGGGCGGCCGGATCCGGACAGGCTTTTCTGGAAACCGGACGGAGTTTTCCATCGGGGCTCGCAACCGGCGGGATTTCATGGTAATCGGACCTCGCTGGCCCCGTAGCTCAGCAGGATAGAGCATCAGATTCCTAATCTGAGGGTCGCGCGTTCGAATCGCGCCGGGGTCACCATTTTTTCTAGGAAATAGCAGAAATCGCCGTTGCGCAGAATTGGCTCACGCAAACGCAATGTAAGCGGCGAAACGCTCAAATCATCAATCACAACGCATTCCGATCAGCAAACAAATCGATATAGGGCGTATATTCGAAGATCCGGTTTCGGCTTTGGCCGGTGATTTCCCGCAGAATGTTCTGATCAACCAACTCCGTCATGATGCGGTTCGCAACGGGATAGGTTTGCCCGATGATTTCGCGCGCTTCGTTCACATTCATGATCGGATGCCGGTACAATGCCTCCAGGATCCTCGTCGCGTTCCCCGCGCGAGCGCCGAAGTTTTCCTGAATGAGGGTGCGATGAGCCTCTCGCAGGGCGACAATTCGTTGAGCGGTCACAGTGGCTTCGTGAGACACCTCGGATATTCCCCGAAAGAAGAATTTCAGCCAGCCTTCCCAATCCCCCCGGTCTCTCACTGCCTGAAGCCGATCATAGTAGTCTTGTCTGTTTCTCTTGAAATAGTGCGAGATATAGAGCAGCGGCTTTTGCAGGATTCCGCTGTGGCACAACAAGAAGGTGATGAGCAGGCGGCCGACGCGCCCGTTTCCGTCCAGGAACGGGTGGATGGTTTCAAATTGCGCATGAACCAGCCCGATCTTCAGCAGGTCGGCATCGACATCTTCCCGATGAACATATGTTTCAAGTTGGCCAAGCAATTCAGGAACCATTGCTGGCGGCGGCGGAACAAAGCTCGCCTCATTCAGCAAGCATCCACTCGCTCCGATCCAATTTTGTGTGCTGCGCACTTCGCCGGGATGCCTTTCCTGCCCGCGAACGCCTTCCATCAAAATCTCATGGATTTCCCTGATCAGACGAACCGATACGGGGAGTTCGTTCAACCTTTCAAGTCCGAAATTCATCGCACGGACATAGTTGATGACCTCCGGCACATCTCTTGGATGCTCAGGATTAAAGACCCGAGCTTCGGCCTCAAGGACATCCGTGAGGGAGGACTGGGTGCCTTCAATCTGACTTGAAAGAACGGCCTCTTTTCGAACGTACATGAATACGAACAAATCAGGATTTGGTATGGTTTGAATAGCGCCATCCAAACGCCCGATCGCCAGCATGGCCTCGGCCTGAAGCGCAGAGAGTTCTTGGTCAAAGGCAATAGCAGGTTCCGGCGGCAGAGCTTTCGGCACAAATGCTCGATAACCCTCCAACTGGCGAACATATTGACCGCTACGCCCTGTTTGACCGTCAGACATCGAATTGTCCCGCACGTTTAATAAGAGTGAGATCAAGCTTCCATATTAAACGTTTCTTTTAACATGGGCGAGCGCAAGGCTTCTTATTAAACGACTCGCGGTACAGATCCTGTAGGCAGTGGCCAACCAGACGCATGTCCAGGTTCCGAATCGTCGACGCATGCCAGCGCGCGCGACGGCGATTGCAGATGCCTCTCGCGTTCCACTCCGTCGCAATCGCGTCGGGGTCACCATTTTTTTCAAACTGCCATTCTGCCGCTCGATTCGGAACATTCCGGATCTCCTTGGATGGCTCCCCGCCATCGGCATCAGGCTGGTCAACAAGACCCTGATTTGACCTCGTCCGCGTGCCGTGATTTCAAATCAACAGAACAGTTGAATCAGCTTCCCGAGCCACGTCCGCGCACGAGAGACAAATGCCCCCGTCACACCCCAGCGGTAACAAGACAGCACACGGTCACCATGCCGGTCACGGTCATCACGGACATGATCACGGCGGCCATGGTCACGGCCATTCCCATGCGCCGGACGTGAACGACAGGAACGCCCGCGCGGTGGCGGTGGCCGGCCTCCTGATCTGCTCCTTCATGTTTGCCGAACTGATCGGCGGCTATCTCTCCGGGTCCCTGGCGCTGATGGCGGACGCGCTGCACATGGTCACCGACGCCGCTTCGCTCGGCCTGGCATGGTGGGCGTTCCAGCAGGCGAAAAAGCCGCCGACCGCGGCCCTGAGCTACGGCCGCCACCGGCTGCCGGTGCTGATCGCCTTCGCCAACGCCATTTTCCTTCTGATCGTCACCGGCTGGATCTGCGTGGAAGCCGTCGGGCGGTTCATCACGCCGGAAAAGGTGCTGGCCGGCCCGATGCTGGTCATCGCCGTCATCGGTCTTCTGGTAAACATCGCCGCCTTCCTCGTGCTGCGCCAGGGCGGCGACGATTCCCTCAACATCCGGTCCGCGATCCTGCATGTGCTCGGCGACCTGCTCGGCTCGGTCGCCGCCATCGCCGCCGCGGTGGTGATCGCCTTCACCGGCTGGTATCCGATCGATCCGATCCTGTCGGTCTTCGTCGCCCTCCTGATCGTGCGGTCCGCGGTCGCCATCCTGCGCCAGTCCGGCCACATCCTGCTGGAGGGCACGCCGGAGGAAATCGACTGCCGGGAGATCATCGACAATCTGACCAAGAAGATCCCGGGCCTCGACGAGGTCCATCACATCCATGTCTGGACCCTGGCCGAAGGCCGTCTCAACGCCACCCTACATGCGCGGGTGCGTTCGGCGGAAGACGGGCCGGCCGTCGCTGCCGCCATTCGCGAGGAACTGTCCCGCAATTACGGGATCGGCCACGCCACCATCGAATGCGAAGTCGCCGATATGCCGCCCGCAAACGCCTAGTCGCTTCGTGGAATTGCCACTCCGGTCCCGGCCATGCCCTGATCGGCGGACGGATGAAGCCTGAGGGAACTGCCTGATGAAACTTTGGCACTGCTACAACGCGCGGTCCCTGCGCCCGCTCTGGGCGCTGGAGGAACTGGGTCTGCCTTACGACATCGAGACCCTGCCGTTCCCGCCGAGGGTCTTCCAGCGCGACTATCTGGAGACTAACCCGCTCGGGACCGTGCCCTATTTCACCGACGGCGATGTCAGCATGACGGAATCCACCGCCATCTGTGTCTACCTGATCGAAGAATACGAACGCCCGGATCTCGGCATCGCGCCGGACCATCCGGGCTACGCCGGCTACCTGAACTGGCTGTTCCAGAGCGACGCCACGCTGACCTTCCCGCAGGCACTGGTGTTGCGCTATTCAAGCCTCGAGCCGGAGGACCGGCGCCTACCGCAGGTGGTGACCGACTATGCCAAATGGTTCCTCGCCCGGCTCAAGCGGCTCAACGCCCATCTGGAGACAAGAGACTATCTGTGCGACGGCCGGTTCACCATTGCCGACATCGCTGTCGGATATGCGCTTCATTTCGGCGAAATCATCGGCTTCTTCGACTGTTTCACCCCGCAGGTTCAGGCCTATCTGGGCAGGCTGCGGGAGCGCGACGCCTTCAAGCGCGCGCTGGACGTCGGCAGGGACCTCGATCCGTTCACGGATCTGAAGCCGGATCTGGCGCCTTATCTGGCGTCCTGAAAAGAGCGTCGGACCGTCTCAGCCCTCCTGCCGCGGAGCGCGTCTCAGGTCGGCGAGCTTGCGGGTATAGGCGGCGAGCCGGTCGAGCTTGTGCTGGGCCGTCGTAGCGTCGCGGGCCTCGAGCGCATCGGCCAATTCATTGTGCAGGTCGGCGATGCTTTCCCGGTCGCGCAGGCGGTAGACCAGCATGTTCATCAGGGGCTGCATCGCCTCGACCGCGCCGGAGACCTGGAACCCGAGCAGCGGGTTTCCGCTGGCGCGCGCCACGACGGAATGAAACCGCACGTCCGAGGCGCAGAAGTCCTCGTCGCTCAGGTCTTTGTCCCGCTGCTTGCGGACTTCCTCGCGAAGGGCCGACAGGTCGTCCTCGCTCCGGCGTTTCGCCGCCAGCGGCAGGCAGGAGGATTCCAGCGTGAACCGCGCCTCGACGGCGTCTTCCAAAGGGATGTCGTTCATGCCGATCAGGAGCCGGCAGGTGGAGACGAGATCGTCCTGCGCCTCGTCCCAGGTGATCCGGTTGACGAAGGCCCCGCCGGCGGCACCCCGCTCGGACCGGATCAGGTTCTGCGCCGCCAGCCGCTTCAGCGCCTCGCGCACCGTTGCCCGCGACACGCCGAAACGGTCTGCGAGTTCCGTCTCGCTCGGCAGCTTTTCCTCAACGGCCAAGTGACCGTCGACAATGGCCTTCCGGATGGCATTGGCGATTTGGGTCGACAATCCTTCCTTCCGGATCGCCTGGTATTCGATCGCCAATTGCACCTCCTTGGCCGTTTTTGAAAGTCCGCCCCCGAAATGATTTTCGGGCGGTTCGGGCAAGCGTAAGAAGGCAGGGCATCAGCGTCAACGGGAAACAATCAATTGTCTGACAATTAATTGTTTGACTTTTTTCCCCTTCCGGATCAGCCTCGCCTGAAAAGACAAACGGGAGGTGACGCATGGGCTGGAGCGCGGGCCTGCTGCCCAGACGCCATTCGGGTCGCGAGTTTGGCCGCCAGCTGGTCTGGGGTCTCTTTTTCGCCGGCGTCCTGGCCGCCTGGGGCCTGCTGTTCGCCATGCGGCCGGGCCTCGACCTGCCCGCCGGCTGGCAGGAGCTCGGCGCGGACTACCTGGCCTCGCTCTGCCGCGGGACCGCCGGAACCGCCGGCTACCTGCCCGTCCTGGCCATGTGGGCGCTGATGGCGCTGGCAATGATGGCGCCGACCACCGTTCCCGCACTGAAGACCTATACCGACCTCGGCCACGCCGGCGCGGCCTCCGCATCCGGCCTTGCCGCCCTGATGACCGGCTATCTCGCCGTCTGGCTCGGCTTTTCGGCGCTCTGCGCGGCGGCTCAGGTTCTCCTTTCCCGTTACGGCCTGATCGACCCGCTCGGACGCAGCACCGCGGCGGTCCTGAACGCGGGCCTCCTGGCCACCGCCGGCGCCTACCAGTTCAGCCGGCTGAAACAGGCCTGTCTCACCAGCTGCCGGAGCCCGATGATGTTCTTCATGGCCCATTGGCGGCCGGGCAATGCAGGTGCGTTCGCCATGGGACTTCGTCTCGGCGCCGTCTGCCTCGGCTGCTGCTGGGCGCTGATGCTGCTCGCCTTCGTCGCCGGCACCATGAACCTCGCCTTCATGGGTCTCGCCATGGTGCTGATGGCCATCGAGAAGATGCCCGCGATCGGGCGTTACCTCACGGTTCCGGCCGGCGTCGCGCTTCTTGCCGGCGCCGTGCTGACCGTCTTTTTCGCACTGCCGATAACAAACTGAAAGGGAGAGGCGCCATGAGCGGATGGGCCATAAAGGGCGAATTGATCCTCAACTGCAACTGCACGGTATTCTGCCCGTGCGTCGTCTCGCTCGGCAAGCATCCCCCGACCGAGGGCTACTGCCAGGCCTGGGCCGGGGTCCGTATCGACCAGGGCCATTACGAGGGCGAGGACCTGTCCGGCCTGAATGTCGGCCTGGTCCTGGAAATTCCCGGCCTCATGGCCCGCGGCAACTGGAAGGCCGCCGCCTATATCGACGAGCGTGCCTCCGATGCCGCCTATGATGCCCTCCTGAAGATCTTTTCCGGCCAGGCCCGCGGCACCACCGGCCTGTTCCGGGTGCTCGTCAGCGAATTTTTGGGGGCTGAACGCGCGCCCGTTTCCTATACCATGGAAGGCAGGAAGCGCCGGCTGATCGTCGGCAAGGCGATCAAGGGCGAGGTCGAGCCGATCTCCGGCTCCAAACCGGACGAGGAAGTGAAGGTGACCAACACCGAATACTGGATGGGTCCGGACATCACCGTCGCGACCGCCAACCAGGGCCGGGTCCGCGCCTATGGCCGGGTCTGGGATTTCGATGGCCGCAGCGCGGAAATCTGCCAGATCGACTGGTCCGGCCCGTCCGCCGAAGTCGCCGCCTGACCGCAACAAGTGAGACTGACAGGAGATTGCCGATGACCTTCAAGGCGTTGCTCGTTGAAAAGGACGAAGAGGGCAGGACCAGCGCGTCCGTTCAGGACCTGGACGACAGCCGGCTTCCCGACGGAGATGTGACCGTCGCGGTGGACTATTCCACCGTGAACTACAAGGACGGTCTGTGCATCGGCCCGGGCGGCGGCCTCGTGCGCACCTATCCCCATGTTCCGGGCATCGACTTTGCCGGCACCGTCGAAACCTCCGGCGACAGCCGTTACAAGCCGGGCGACAAGGTGGTCCTGACCGGCTGGCGGGTCGGCGAGGCCTGGTGGGGTGGCTACGCGCAGAAGGCCAGCGTCAAGGCCGACTGGCTGGTGCCCCTGCCCGACGGATTGTCGACCCGGGATGCCATGGCGGTCGGCACCGCCGGCTTCACCGCCATGCTCGCGGTCATGGCGCTGGAGGACCACGGCCTGAAACCGGGCAACGGACCGGTGCTGGTTACCGGGGCCGCCGGCGGTGTCGGCTCCGTCGCGACCGCCATCCTGGCCAATCTCGGCTACGAGGTTGCCGCCGTCACCGGCCGGCCGGAAACCGCAGACTACCTGAAGTCCCTCGGGGCCACGCAGATCGTGCCGCGCGACGAGATCAACGAGACCGTCAAGCGGCCGCTGGAAAGCGAGACCTGGGCGGGCTGTGTCGACGCGGTCGGCGGCGCGATGCTCGCACGTGTCCTGGGCCAGATGAAATACGGGGCGTCGGTCGCGGCCGTCGGCCTTGCCGGCGGCGCGGCCCTGCCGGCAACCGTCGTTCCCTTCCTGCTGCGCGGCGTCAATCTGCTCGGCATCGACAGCGTCATGCGCCCCTATGACGACCGGATCCGTGCCTGGAACCGCCTGGCAAGCGACCTGCCGATGGAAAAGCTCCATGCCATGATCCGGCCGGCGACCCTCGCCGACCTTCCGGACCTGGGTGCCGCGATCCTGAAAGGCCAGGTCAAGGGCCGTGTCGTGGTCGACGTGAACGCCTAGGGGTTTTCCTTCACGGAAGAAAAAGAGAACGGCAGACAAAATGCCCTCTCCATAGTCATCCCGGAAAAGCCGCCAGGCTTTATCCGGGATCGGCGAGGCAGAAGCCTGACGATATCAGCTGGGGTTTTCTGATATAGAGACCCCGGCTCTCCGGTCCCGGGTCTCACTGGCGTTCGCCCGGGATGACTAAGTCGGGGTTTTCTCTTATCGCTCCAGCCAGAAATCCGGGGTCAGGATGACGATGCCGGCGATGATCTCGAGCCGGCCGAGGATCATCTGGAACGCCAGCAGCCATTTCGCGGTATCCGACAGGCTCTGGAAATTGCCGGCCGGCCCTATGATGTCGCCGACGCCGGGACCCACATTGGCAAGGGCCGTGATCGAGGCGCTCAGCGCCGTTTCCAGATCCATGCCCATCAGGCTGTAGATAGCGGCAAAAACCGCAAAGGTTCCCGCGTAGAGAATGCTGAACACCAGCACGCCCTCGATCACCGAACTGCCGACCGGCTTGCCGGAATAGCGCGTGTTGACCACCCTGTGCGGATGGATCATCCGCCTGAGCAGCGTGTGAATGAAGTTCACCAGGACGGCGATGCGGAACATCTTGAAGCCGCCCGATGTCGAGCCGCTGCACCCGCCGACGAAGGTCAGCAGGAAAAACAAGGCGATGAAGAACGGACCCCAGGTGAGATAATCGACGGAGGCGTATCCCGTGGTCGTCACCACCGAAACCACATGAAACACCGAGACCGTGAACAGGCGCAGCGGTTCATCGCCCTCCGCGGACCGGAGGACGAGGAACATGGCGAAGCTGGCGATCGTGACGATCGCGAGAAAATACACGATCTGCGAGGTATCCTCGAGCTGCTTGCGTTCGACCAGCCGGATCAGGACCAGGAACGGGACGCTCGACGCGCACATGAAGATGATCGCCACCCAGAACACCGCGATGCTGTCGAACTGGCCGAAGGACATGTCCGAGGTCGAGTAGCCACCGGTTGCAACGGTGGTCATCGCGTGGTTGATCGCCTGGAAGGCAGTCATGCCGCACAGGTAATAGAGCAGCGTGCAGCTTAGCGTCAGCCCACCGTAAAGGATCAGCAGGCGTGCGAGAAACGGCTCGATCCGCCCATAGGGCTTGGACGCGTTTTCCGAAGATTCGATGGCAAACAGCTGGCTGCCGCCGACGCGCAGGCCCGGCAGCAGCCAGATGCCGACGACCACGATGCCGACCCCGCCGATCCATTGCATGAGCGACCGCCACAGGAGAATGCCGGGCGGCAGGGTGTCCAGGCCGGTCAGCACGGTGGAACCGGTCGTCGTCAGGCCGGACGCGGATTCAAAAAAGGCATCGGCGAAGGAAATGTCCAAACCGCTGGCATAGAGCGGGATGGCACCCGCGATCGTGAAGGTCAGCCAGGCGGCGTTCACGAACAAGAGGGTTTCCCGTGTCCGGTAGGTGAATTTCCGGCCGGCGAGCGCCGCGGTGGTGAGGGCGCCGACACAGGCGATCATCAGGGCGGAGACCAGGAACACGATCCAGTCCGGATTGCCCGCCACGAGATCCGTGGCGGCCGGAATAAGCATGAATCCCGCGATCAGGATCAGAAGCCGGCCGATGGGGAGCGCGATCGCGCGATAGTCCATGTTAAGTACCCTGCGGAGCCTTATCGTGTGCCGGACCGGCAACTCGGGCGGACGCGAGATTGCAAAGCTGTTCTCCCTATAACGGAAGAATGCGCGGCCCACAAACCGGAGTGCCGGGCAATGCGGCCCTTTTCCTTGACTCTCGTACCCTATTGCGTCATAGAGCGCACCAACTCCATATGAGTGACTGACATTTCGATCCGCCGACCGGGACCCGCAAAGGTGTAAAGAGATCCCGGAGGTTCACACCCGACAGCGCGATGCGCCCTCGGGTGCCAAACTGCTTTGCGCGGACCTCGACCTGCTTTGCGCCGGCACGTGTCACACCCCATATGCTCGGGAGATCCTCCCGAAACCTGAAATGCCAAGGACCAATTGATGTTCGAAAGCCTGTCCGATCGACTAAGCGGAATTTTCGACAAGCTCACCGGCCGCGGGGCCCTGTCGGAAAACGACGTCAACGAAGCGCTGCGCGAAATCCGCCGCGCGCTGATCGAGGCTGACGTTGCGCTTCCGGTCGTCCGGTCCTTCACCGACAAGGTGCGCAACCGCGCCGTCGGCGCCGAAGTGGTCAAGTCGGTCACGCCCGGCCAGATGGTCGTCAAGATCGTCCACGACCAGCTGGTGGAAATGCTCGGCACCGAAGGCCAGGGCATCGACCTGAATGCCGCGGCCCCCGTGCCCGTGATGATGGTCGGCCTGCAGGGCTCCGGCAAGACGACCACCACCGCCAAGATCGCCCGCCGCCTGACCCAGCGCGACAGGCGCAAGGTCCTGATGGCCTCGCTCGACACCCGCCGGCCCGCCGCCCAGGAACAGCTCAAGATCCTCGGCGAGCAGAACGGCATCGATACCCTGCCGATCATCGAGGGCCAGGGACCGGTCGAGATCGCGAAGCGGGCCATGTCGGCGGCCAAGCTCGGCGGCTATGACGTGGTCATGCTCGACACGGCGGGCCGCATTCACATCGACGAGCCGCTGATGGTGGAAATGGCCGAGGTCAAGGCCGCCGCCAACCCCCACGAAATCCTGCTTGTCGCCGACGCGCTGACCGGTCAGGACGCGGTCAACCTCGCCAGGAGCTTCGACGAACGCGTCGGCATCACGGGCATCGCGCTCACCCGTATGGACGGTGACGGCCGCGGTGGCGCGGCCTTGTCCATGCAGGCGGTCACCGGCAAGCCGGTGAAACTGATCGGGACCGGCGAAAAGGCCGACGCGCTGGAGGATTTCTATCCGAAGCGGATCGCCGACCGCATCCTCGGCATGGGCGACATCGTCTCGCTGGTTGAAAAGGCGGCCGAGGCCATCGACGCGGAAAAGGCCGCGCAGATGGCGAAGAAGATGCAGAAGGGTCACTTCGACCTGAACGATCTCGCCGAACAATTGAAGCAGATGGAAAAGCTCGGCGGCATGTCGGGCATGATGAGCATGCTGCCCGGCATCGGCAAGATGAAGAAGCAGATCGAGTCCGCCAACATCGACGACAAGGTGTTCAAGCGCCAGGTCGCCATCATCCAGTCGATGACCGCGAAGGAACGCGAAAAGCCCGAACTCCTGAAGGCAAGCCGCAAGAAGCGGGTCGCCGCCGGGTCCGGCGTCGATGTCTCGGAGGTCAACAAGCTTCTGAAGATGCACCGCCAGATGGCGGACATGATGAAGATGATGGGCAAGAAGAAGGGCATGCTCGGCAAGATGATGGGCGGCCTGACCGGGATGGGCGGCATGCCGAATGTCGATCCCAAGCAACTCGAGGAAATGGCCCGCTCCGGCCAGATGCCCGGCGGCATGGATCTGCCCAAGGGCCTTCCCGGCGGGCTTGGCGGATTACCCGGTGGCATGCCTGGTCTTCCCGGCCTCGGCGGCCCGAAAATGCCGGGCGGTCTCGGCGGCCTTCCGGGAATGGGCAAGGGCAAGAAGAAATGAGCGTGAGCGACGCGGAAAACCGGCTGGGCGAAAGTTCGGCCATGGCCGAACTTCTGGCGCTGCGCGCCTCCATCGACAACATCGATGCCGCACTGGTCCACATGCTCGCCGAACGGTTCAGATGCACCCAGAAGGTGGGTGTGCTGAAAGCGACCAACGACCTGCCGCCGGCGGACCCGGCGCGGGAGAAGATTCAGATCGAACGGCTGCGCCGGTTGGCGACCGACGCCAATCTCGATCCTGATTTTGCCGAGAAATTCCTGAACTTCATCGTGAAGGAAGTCATCCGGCATCACGAAGCCATTGCCGCTGAAACCGGCAAATGAACAAACTGGAGAACTGAAAAATGGCTACCAAAATTCGTCTCGCACGTGGCGGTTCCAAGAAGCGCCCGTATTACCGCATCGTCGTTGCCGACATCCGCTCCCCGCGGGACGGCCGCTTCATCGAGAAGGTTGGATCCTACAATCCGCTGCTGCCGAAGGATTCCGAGGAACGCGTCCAGCTGAATGTCGAGCGCATCCAGTACTGGCTCGGCACCGGCGCCAAGCCGACCGACCGCGTGCACCGTTTTCTGGACGCAGCCGGCCTCCTGAAGCGCGAGCCGCGCAACAACCCGAAGAAGGCCCAGCTCGGCCAGAAGGCCCAGGAACGCCTGGACGCCAAGAAGCAGGCCGAGGAAGAAGCAGCCGCTGCCGCCGCAGAAGCCGCAGCCGCACCTGCGGCCGAAGAAGCTCCGGCCGAAGAAGCCGCTGCTCAATAAGATGCAATGTCGGATCTGCGCCGGACGGCTTTGAGGAAGACACCGCACAATGGGTGATGTCGGCAAAGACATGGTCCTCATGGCCGTTATCGGCGCGGCCCACGGCATTCGCGGTGAGGTGCGGGTCAAGCCCTATGGCGACGACCCGCTCTCCTTCACCGACTATGGGCCCCTGGTTACCGAAGACGGCAGCCGCACCTTCGAGGTGCTCAATGCCCGGGTCCAGAAGACGGTCGTCATCACCAGGTTCAAGGGGATCGACGACCGCAATCAGGCCGAGACCCTGAACGGTCTCAACCTGTATATCCCGCGCGACCGGCTTCCCGAACCGGAAGAGGACGAGTTCTACTATTCGGACCTTGAGGGGCTTGCCGTGCGCTCGCCCTCGGGCGAGGACCTCGGCAGGATCGTTGCGGTGCAGGACTTCGGCGCCGGAGACCTGCTGGAAGTCCGCCCGCGACGCGGCCGGACATTCTACATTCCCTTCACCAAAGCCTTTGTTCCGGAAATCGATCTGGATGCGGGCGTCGTGACGGCCGATCTGCCGGACGACTACTTCTCCGCCGAAGGGTCGGACTCGGAAGAAAGATCGTAGCAGATCGGCTGCAGGCCCATCTGCTCCAGATCGAGCGGTACCGGCTCGGCCTCCATCACCTGCTGCGTTTCCGAGCGGATCAGGGCAATGGCCGTCACCACCATGGCGATCCCGACCCCGTTGGCGAAGGCATCGGCAAGAGAAGATTCATGGTTGGGCAGGTATCCCTGGACCAATTCCCCGGCAACGCCCATGGAAAAGGCCGCGACCGCCGAGATCCGCAGGCGGCAGCAGAACAGGGCATGGATCGACAGGGTCAGAAGCGCATAGAAGCCCACGTGAATGATCTTGTCATAAGGGTGGCCGACGCCGGTATTGAACACCAGCCCGGCCAGGACGCCGAACGTCAGCAGCGCGAGAAGCGGCAGGATACGGCTCAGCGACACATCCAGATAATGCTGATCGACGCGCTGTTGGATGACCTTCGGCAGCTTGAAACGGAACACGGGCATTGAAAAACCTGACGCAAAATAGCTTCACAGAGGCTTGCCACTATGCCCGGGGAAGTTTAATCCGCCCCTTAAAGCTTCCGCTAAGATGCTCAAAAGAATGGTAAACTTGTTTTAACCCTAAGCATTCCCTAAGCATGGGATCACGATCCGCCGGTGACAGGACATGGCCTTCAAGGCAACCGTATTGACGCTCTATCCGGAAATGTTCCCCGGTCCGCTCGGCCAGAGCCTGGCCGGCCGCGGCCTTGAGCGCGGACTGTGGGCGCTGGAAACCGGCCAGATCCGCGACTTCGCCACCGACAGGCACAGGTCGGTCGACGACACCCCGGCCGGCGGCGGCGCCGGCATGGTGCTGCGCGCCGACATCCTGGCAAAGGCGATCGACGGGTCGGTCCCGGAGGATGATCCCAGGCCGAAGCTGCTGATGAGCCCGCGCGGCCGCCCCTTCGCCCAGGCCATGGCCCACGAGCTTGCCGAGGGGCCCGGGGCCGTCATTGTCTGCGGCCGGTTCGAGGGTGTCGACCAGCGGGTGATCGACGCCCGGAACCTTCAGGAGGTCTCGATCGGCGACTACATCCTCTCCGGCGGCGAAATCGCCGCCATCACCCTCCTGGATGCGGTCGTGCGCCTGATCCCCGGCGTCATGGGCAACATGGAAAGCGCGGAAACCGAAAGCTTCGAAACCGGCCTCCTGGAACACCCCCACTACACGCGCCCTGCGGAATTCGAAGGCCGCACCATTCCGGAGGTGCTCACCTCGGGAAACCATAAAAAGATCGCCGAGTGGCGCCAGCAGCAGGCGGAAAATCTCACCCGCGACCGCCGGCCGGATCTGTGGGAACGATACCTGCCGCGGAAAGAGGACTGAACCTGCCTTAGGGTACGGACTTATAAAATTCTGTTTTCAGGCGTCCGTACCCTGGCCGGCTTCCGGTTCCGGCACACCGGGCAGCCGGGCCAGGATCTGCGCGCCCATGCGCACCACATCTGCCTGGGACCGTGTGCCGGTCTTGGTATGCACGCTGGCAAGCTGATTGCGCGCCGTGTTGTAGGCAATCCCCAGGGTCTCGGCGGATTCGCGCAAGGACGAGCCGTAGACGAGTTCCTGGACCAGCGCGCTCTCCCGTTCGCTGACGCCCAGCGCGCCGGCAAGCACGCCCCGGGCGGTTTTCGGCCTGTCTTCCGGATCGAAATAGGTCATCAGAAACGGCATCCGCGGCCCCAGGAACGGCGCGAGCGACGGATGGGCCCGGTCTTCCGGCCGGACCGGAAGGATAAAGAAAAACCCGCCTCTCCGCCCCGGACAGCGAAGAAAGACCGGTCCGACCGGGGTGGATGTCGCCTGTGCACGGTCGACCGCATCCTCGATCCGCTTGCGGATCAGGCCATCGGCCGAACTCAGGATCGCTCCGGGCGACGTGGTGAAGGCGCCGCCCTGCTCCAGCACCCGCTCCGCCAGGGCGTTCATGTGAATGATGTGCCGGGACCCGTCGACGACGAAGGCCGGCGTCGGGATCTGCTCCAGCCAGAAACCGTACCGGGCCGAATTGACCTCCCGTTTGCGGACTTCCAGGAGAAGGTTGAAGGCGCCCTGCAGATGCGGCCTCAGAAACCGCAGGACCTGGTTTGCGCGCTCCTCGTCGTCCGCGCTGAATTCCTTCGGAAAATTGGCCGCGACGAAGGCGGAATCCGCCCCTTGCCGGTGCAGGATGATGCCCGTCGCCCGGTTGATATGGCTGTCGTGGCGGCAAAATTCGTCATAAAAATCGGTCTTTTCGACCTCTTCCGGAGATATCACCTCTGCGGTTCGCACGATATCGGTCACGTCGCAGTTCAGGGCTATCGGCGGGAACGGGTTAGGCGACTCGACCCGGCTCAGCCGTTCCGCCGTATCCGACCCGTGATTGAAAAAGGCGAAGTCGTAGAGCTTGTTCTGATAGACGCATTGCGCCTGATACGAGATCGGCAGATCCGGAAAGGCGGCCGCCAGATCCGTCAGGACACCGGACAATCCGCCGTCCAGCAAGGCGGCGGAATAGAGCTTGTGAAGCAGCGCTTCCCTGTTGAGCGTCATATGAGGCCCCCGGTCAGATCTCGCTTGCCCGATCCCGGCAGACCCGAGCGATCCGGACCCCATAGTCCATTTGGATCATTCGCGAGATTTCCCGATGTTATAAAATGAAGCTGCCGACAGGGAAAGAGGATGATGGCGGGCCCCGATTTCGGTCCCGCCGGAGTTCTCCCTCTCCAAGCCGCGATTGGCGCGCTTGCCTGAAGAGGCATTTTCCGTCGGCCGTTTTTAAAGCAGTTTGACAGGCATTCACGGCGACCGGCATTCCCGGTCGCCGTTTTTTTGCGGCCCGGCCACGCGTCCGTCCGATTTTGCGCTTTTGTCAAAAACCGCATGACAAACGCCGCGTCTTCCTGTATCACGCGCGGCGAATGGATCGGATGGGAGAATTCCGCCCACCGGCCGGCAAATGTCACCATGGCCCAGAGACGGTGAACCCGTCCCCGCTCGGTTTGAGGCGGGGGACGCTCTGACCGCTTTGTAAATTGAAAAGGGAAAAATGCCATGAACATTATCGAGCAGCTCAACGCCGAGGAAATGGCGAAAATCGAGGAAAGCCGCAAGCTTCCGGAATTTTCCCCCGGCGACACGGTCAAGGTCAACGTCCGCGTGACGGAAGGCAACCGGACCCGTACCCAGGCTTACGAAGGCGTCTGCATCGCCCGTTCCGGCGGCGGCATCAACGAGAGCTTCACCGTCCGCAAGATCTCCTACGGCGAAGGCGTGGAGCGCGTGTTCCCGGTCTACTCGCCGATGCTGGAAGGCGTCGAGGTGGTCCGCCGCGGCAAGGTCCGCCGCGCCAAGCTCTACTACCTGCGCGATCGCCGCGGCAAGTCGGCCCGTATCGTGGAAGCCTCCAACGCCCGCGCCAAGCGGCTCAACGAGGAAGTCCGCGCCGATGCGGCCGCCGCCAAGGCCGCTGCTGCCGCGGAAAAGGAAGCCGCCAAGGCGGCAGAGGCGGCCGCTGCCGCCGAGAGCGCCGCGGAATAAGCCGCATAGCGGTTTAAACAGATGCGATTTCGAAAGGGCGGTCCCAGGGGCCGCCCTTTTGCTTTTAGCCTTTTGCTTGGTCCGCGCCAGGATCCTTGCCAAAGCCCTTATCCGGGTCCCTCAACCGGCATCCCTTACCCCGTTTCAATCTCAGTTGAAGAATACTCAACTTAAACTTCTTGACCGCGCGGCCCGCTTTGAGTCATTGAAATGCCCAACAATGGGGAGGGAATGACCGCAGTTCCCCCCGACAACAAAGACCGGTCCACAAACGTCTGCGGCGGACGCACCGCCGGCGGACGGACAGGGATAGGGCCCGGCCCGGTTTCAGGAGAGAACCATGACGCAAGCCAGGACGCTTTACGACAAGATCTGGGACGACCACGTCGTCGACATGCAGGAAGACGGCACCGGCCTGCTCTACATCGACCGGCATCTGGTTCATGAAGTGACCAGCCCCCAGGCGTTCGAAGGCCTGCGCATGACCGGCCGCAAGGTTCGCCAGCCGCAGAAGACCCTGGCCGTCGTCGACCACAACGTGCCGACCACCGACCGCAGCCACGGCATCGACGATCCGGAATCCGCCCTGCAGGTGGAAACGCTTGCGAAAAACGCCGCCGACTTCGATGTCGAGTACTACAACGAACTCGACCACCGTCAGGGCATCGTCCACATCGTCGGCCCGGAACAGGGGTTCACCCTGCCGGGCATGACCATCGTCTGCGGCGACAGCCACACCTCGACCCATGGCGCGTTCGGCGCACTGGCCCACGGCATCGGCACCTCGGAAGTGGAACACGTTCTGGCCACCCAGACGCTGATCCAGAAGAAAGCCAAGAACATGCTGATCCAGGTGGACGGCAAGCTGCCCGACGGCGTGACCGCCAAGGACATCATCCTGGCGATCATCGGTGAAATCGGCACCGCCGGCGGCACCGGCTATGTCATGGAATACGCCGGCGAAGCGATCCGCGAGCTCTCCATGGAAGGCCGCATGACCGTCTGCAACATGTCGATCGAGGGCGGCGCCCGCGCCGGCCTGATCGCGCCGGACGAAAAGACCTTCGCCTACATCAAGGGCCGCCCGAAGGCCCCGACCGGCGAAGCTTGGGACCGTGCCGTCGAATACTGGAAGTCCCTGCACACCGACAAAGGCGCGCATTTCGACAAGATCGTCGAACTCGATGCGGCCAATCTGCCGCCGATCGTGACCTGGGGCTCGTCTCCGGAAGATGTCGTCTCCATCACCGGTGTCGTCCCGAACCCGGATGACATCGAGGACGAGACCCGCCGCACCTCCAAATGGCGTGCCCTGGAATACATGGGCCTGAAGCCCGGCACGAAAATCACCGACATCGAACCCAATGTCGTGTTCATCGGCTCGTGCACCAACGGCCGTATCGAGGATCTGCGCGCCGCCGCCGCCGTGATCGGCAACGGCAAGGTCAAGGACGGCATCCGCGCCATGGTCGTTCCGGGCTCCGGCCTCGTGAAGGAGCAGGCCGAAGCCGAAGGCCTCGACAAGATCTTCAAGACCGCCGGTTTCGAGTGGCGCGAGCCGGGTTGCTCCATGTGCCTGGCCATGAACGCCGACAAGCTGAAGCCGGGCGATCGCTGCGCCTCCACCTCGAACCGCAACTTCGAGGGCCGACAGGGCTTCAAGGGCCGCACCCATCTGGTGTCCCCGGCCATGGCCGCGGCGGCCGCCATTGCAGGCCATTTCGTCGATATCCGCGAATGGAAGGCACCCTGATTCGACCCAATCGGGCCTGAAACGCGCGGGCGCCCGGTGGGCGCCCGTTTGCATTTTGTCGCGGCCTCTCCCCGAAAGGCCGGGGCAGGACGCGTTTCATTTCGAAAATTCAATTGGTTAACAGGTGTTAACCCGGGGCTCCGCCGGGAGCTCCGAAAACGGGGCTGGCGAATTTATCGGGCTTCACAAGAGTGTCACAGCCGCTCTACAATACTCCCGTCTCATGAGGACAGGCTCCGCGTCCGAACAGCCGGATGACAGCCGTCCGAGCAGGCATGAGGAGCGGAAGGTGACGATAGCGGTTTCGTCTGGAGCACACCCGGCTTTGGTGCTCAATGCGGATTACCGGCCCTTGAGCTACTACCCCCTGTCTCTCTGGTCGTGGCAGGATACGATCAAGGCTGTGTTTCTGGACAGGGTGAACATCGTTTCCGAATACGACGCCTGTGTCCGAAGTCCGAGCTTCGAATTCCGATTGCCCAGCGTCGTTTCCCTCAAGACCTTCGTCAAGCCCAGCCGCTACCCTGCCTTTACCCGCTTCAACGTCTTTCTCCGCGACAAGTTCCAGTGCCAGTATTGCGGCTCCCGGGACGAGCTTACCTTCGACCACCTCATTCCCCGGTCGAAGGGCGGCCAGACCACCTGGGAAAACGTCATCACCGCCTGCTCGCCCTGCAACCTCAAGAAGGCCAACAAATCCTGCAAGCAGCTGAACATGTGGCCGATGCATATGCCGTTTCAGCCGACCATCCAGGACCTGCACAACAACGGCCGCGGTTTCCCGCCGAATTACCTCCACGACAGCTGGCTCGATTTCCTCTATTGGGACACGGAACTCGAACCCTGATCCGACGCATTGCGCCGCATCGCCGGTTTCATCGATCCGGGTAAGCAACACTTAACCGAGACTGCATCTTCCTCGGTATTTCTTGCGGATTTTAATAAATAAACATCCTTTCTCGCAGACGCTCCCCGCAGGTAACGTCCTGGAGAATGCGTCATGTTTTCAGCCGCCAGCAGACAGTTTCGATCGGCTTCGGCCCGTTTCGCGTGCAACGCAAGCGGTTCGATCCTGCCGATGGTTGCGATCATGGCTGTCATTCTGCTTGTCGTCGGCGGCGCCGCGGTGGACTACAGCCGCGCGATCGGCAACCGCACCACCATGGCGAACGCCCTGGACGCCGCGGCCCTGACCATTGCCAGCCAGTTGTCGTCCTCGATCATGACCGACGAGGAAATCGACCAGAGCCTGAAGGACGCGTTCGCTGCCAATCTGAACAACATGGGCTTCACGGACACCGCCATCGAAAACCTGCAGCACGTGATCGACAGCAATGCCGGCACGGTTTACGTCTCCTCCTCGATCGCCGTCCCGACCAAGTTCATCCGCATCGGCGGCATCGGTCCCGACACGATTGCAGTCAGCGTGGACACGGAAGTCTCCTATTCGAAATTCGACGTCGAACTTTCCCTGGTGCTTGATGTGACCGGCTCCATGAGCGGCGACATGACGACCCTGAAGGAAGCGGCGAACTCGCTTGTCGACACGCTGATCCCGGACGGCACATCCGAATCCGACAGCAAGATCCGGATTTCGATCGTCCCCTACAGCCAGGGCGTCAACCTCGGGGAATACGCGCAGGCCGTAACCAACGGCAACAAGGGAACCAGGAACTGCGTGACCGAGCGAACCGGCGATGCGCAGTACACGGACGACCCTTATGACTACGACGAGGATAACGCCGATTCCTATTTCGGCGGCGGCTCCAACAGTTGCGCTTCGACACCGCAGATGGAACCGCTCACCGCCAAGCGCAACAAGCTGACCAAGGCAATCGACAAGCTTTCAGCCAGCGGCGCGACCGCCGGCCAGACCGGCATTGCCTGGGGCTGGTATTCCCTATCGCCCAACTGGACGAACCTTTGGCCGACAAAGAGCGAGCCCGGGGCGTACAACGATGATGAAATCCTGAAATTCGCGGTCATCATGACCGACGGCGACTTCAACACCTACTATGACTACGAGGAAAAGGAAGTCTGCAAAGGCAAGAACAAGAAAAAGACGTGCGAGACCGTCAAGGAGTGGACGCAGACACGGGAATCCGAATACGCCACCAATGTTTCCTCGACCCGGGCCAAGGCCCTGTGTGAGGCGATGAAGAAGGCGGGCGTCGACGTCTATACGATCTACTTCGGATCGAACAGCAACTCGGCCGGGGCGAAGGTCATGAAGGCTTGCGCCACCAGCGGCTCGACCTTCTACATGGCCTCATCCGATGACGCCCTGATCTCCGCCTTCGGCAACATCGCCAAGAAGGTGCAGGCAATCTACCTTGCCAAATAGGGTGAGCCGCATGTCCGCATCAGGACACGGCACCGGCTGACGCGTTCTCCGGTCCCGGCCCTCGCGCAGTCCGAATACGTTTTTCTACTTGCTGTTAAAACATAGTCGATGAATCTGTAAGAATTTATCCAATATCAAACGAAGTACGGTTAATATCTATAGTTTTATATATTTGATTTAAGAATTCTCGAACTTTTTTAACGTATGCAATGCTGGTTGGCTTTGGAGTCACCGCGGTGAAACATGAAACAAGTCTGATACGACTGCGAAAACTGCAAGAAGACCGGCGCGGTTCGATCATGCCGATGTTCGCCATCCTGGGCGTGCTTCTGATGGTGATCGCCGGAGCTGCCGTCGACTACAGCCGTGCGGTGAACAACCGTGAAAAAATGGCCCATGCCCTGGATGCCGCCGCCTTGACCCTGGCGACCAAGCTGTCGACATCGGTCATGACCGACAGCGAAATCGACAGCCTGCTTTCCGATGCATTCGCCGCGAACATTCAGACGCTGGGCCTGGATGACGTTGCCATCGCCAACCTGACCCATGTCGTGAACCCGGACATCGGCCTCGTCGACATCGCCACGACGGTAACGGTTCCGACCCAGTTCCTGAGCATAGGCGGCATCGGTCCGGACAGCCTGACCGTTCATGTCAAGACGGAGGTGAATTACTCCAGGTTCGATGTGGAACTGGCGCTCGTGCTCGACGTGACCGGGTCGATGCGCAGCGACATTGACACGTTGCAGGAAGCCTCGACCGATCTGCTTGATACGCTGATTCCGGTTGGCACCGCCTCTTCCGACAGCAAGGTCCGGATCTCGATCATCCCCTACAGCCAGGGCGTCAATCTCGGCAGCAATGCCGCAACCGTTACCGATGGGGATGCGTCGTACAGTTGCGTCACCGAGCGTCTTGGTGAAGCCCAGTACACCGATGACCCGTACGATTACACTCCGACCGATACGAGCCTTGTCGCATCGACTCATTTCGGCGGCGGCACCTCAAGCTGCCCCGGCAGTTCGATGTCGCTTCTGCCGCTCACCAACGACCGCGACGATCTGGAGGACAAGATCGACGCCCTGGACGACGGCGGCGGCACCGCCGGCCAGACCGGCGTCGCATGGGGCTGGTACACGCTTTCGCCGAACTGGACCAATCTGTGGCCGGCCGCCAGCGCCCCCGGCGCCTATGATGATGACGAGCTTCTGAAGTTCGCGATCATCATGACCGACGGTGACAACAACCGCTATTACGATATCGAGGAAACCGAGACCTGCACCAGCACCCATGGCAGTGGCAAAAAAAGCAAGAAAAGTAAAAAGGGCAAGAAAGGCGGCAAGAAAGACGATGACGACGAAGAAACCTGTATAACGACCTATGACTGGACAGAGGAAAGCGAGTACCAGGGCTACACCAACGAGTCGTCGACACGCCAACGGGCCCTGTGCGAAGCCATGAAGGATGCCGGCATCACGGTCTACGGCATTTATTTCGGCACCAACACCTCGTCCGCGGGCGCAAAGAACATGTCGGCCTGCGCCACCAGCGAATCCACCTTCTATCAGGCAAACTCCAGCAGCGAACTGATCAGCGCCTTCGGCAACATCGCCAAGAAGATCCAGTCGATTTATCTGGCGAAGTGAAGCGGAACAAGCCTGCACAAACAACAAGCCCGCCGTTTCCGGCGGGCTTTCTTTTTTGAACAACCAGGCTGATCAGCCCCGGTTCTGCCGGTTCTCGATCAGGTCGTCGACCACGGCCGGCTCGGCCAGGGTGGACGTGTCGCCGAGATTGTCGAAGCTGTCCTCGGCGATCTTGCGCAGGATGCGGCGCATGATCTTGCCCGAGCGGGTCTTCGGCAGGCCGGGTGCGAACTGGATCAGGTCCGGCGAGGCGATCGGCCCGATTTCGGAGCGCACATGGGCAACCAGTTCCTTCTTCAGCGCGTCGGTCGGCTCCTCGCCTTCCATCAGGGTGACATAGGCATAGATGCCCTGGCCCTTGATGTCATGCGGATAGCCGACAACGGCGGCCTCGGAGACCTTCGGATGGGCGACCAGCGCGCTTTCCACTTCCGCCGTGCCCATGCGGTGACCGGACACGTTGATCACGTCATCGACGCGGCCGGTGATCCAGTAGTAGCCGTCCGCGTCCCGGCGGCAGCCGTCGCCGGTGAAATAGAGGCCCTTGTAGGTGGCGAAATAGGTCTGTACGAACCGTTCGTGGTCGCCGTAGACGGTGCGCATCTGGCCGGGCCAGCTGTCCTTGATGACCAGGTTCCCCTCGGTCGCCCCTTCCAGGAAGTTGCCTTCCGCATCGACGACCCCGGGCTGGATACCGAAGAACGGCCGCGTCGCCGAGCCGGGTTTCAGCTCCGTGGCGCCGGGCAGGGGCGTGATCAGGATGCCCCCGGTTTCCGTCTGCCACCAGGTATCGACGATCGGGCAGCGCTTTTCGCCGACCACGTTGTAGTACCAGGTCCAGGCTTCCGGATTGATCGGCTCGCCCACGGATCCGAGCAGGCGCAGCGACTTGCGCGACGTCTTGGTGACATGCTCGTCGCCGGCCCCCATCAGGGCGCGGATCGCCGTCGGCGCGGTGTAGAAGATGTTGACGTTGTGCTTGTCGCAGACTTCCCAGAACCGGCCCGGCCCCGGATAGGTCGGCACGCCTTCGAACATCAGCGTGGTCGCCCCGTTTGCGAGCGGCCCGTAGACGATGTAGCTGTGCCCGGTGACCCAGCCCACGTCCGCCGTGCACCAGTAGACGTCGCCCTCATGGTAGTCGAAGACGTACTCATGGGTCATGGAGGCATAGACGAGATAGCCGCCCGTGGTGTGCATCACGCCCTTCGGCTTGCCGGTTGATCCGGAGGTGTAGAGGATGAACAGCGGATCTTCCGCGTTCATTTCCACCGGTGCGCAATGGTCGGAAACGCGATCGGCTTCCTCGTGGTACCACACGTCCCGCCCGTCCTTCATCGCGATGTCGCCGCCGGTGCGCCTGACCACGATGACGCTGTCGACCGGGGCCTTGTCCGCGGCCCGGTCCACGTTGGCCTTGAGCGGCACCTTACGCCCGCCGCGCAGGCCCTCGTCGGCGGTAATCACGCACTTGCTTTCGCAGTCCTCTATGCGCTGCGCCAGCGAATCGGGCGAGAAACCGCCGAAGACGATGGAGTGCACGGCGCCGATTCGGGCGCAGGCCAGCATGGCGTAGGCAGCTTCCGGGATCATCGGCAGGTAGATGGTCACCCGGTCGCCCTTCTTCACGCCCTGGGCATGAAGCACATTGGCGAACACGTTCACTTCATGATGAAGCTGCTTGTAGGTGATGACCTTGTGTTCGGAGGGATCGTCGCCTTCCCAGATGATCGCGGGCTGGTCGCCGCGGGTGGCCACATGCCGGTCAACGCAGTTGGCCGAAACGTTGAGCGTGCCGTCCTCGAACCACTTGATGGAAACGTTGTGGTAATCGTAGGAGGTGTTCTTCACCTTCGTGTAGGGCTTGATCCAGTCGAGCCGCTTGCCGTGCTCGCCCCAGAACCCGTTCGGATCGTCGACGGAGCGCTTGTACATCTCAAGGTACTTGGCGTTGTCGACGTGCGCGCGTGCCGCAACCTCCGCAGGCACGGGGAAAACATTATCCGACATGAAATTACCTCCCAAACACCACTGCCGGGCACGACCATCCATCAGACGTGTCCCTTGGTCGGCGCCATTATGCTCACCGGCCCGCCAAGCGTCCATACGCAAGGGCTGGTACTTTCGTAGGCGTCGCTCAGGGTCCGGATTGATCCTCCATGAAATCCTAACCCATCAGGCCGATGACAGCCCCCTGAACGAGCAGGACGCCGAGCCAGTGGCCGCCGTCGATCAGGGTCAGGCTCCACGGCGCGCCCTGAAACCGGTGATTGACGATCAGTGTCGTCGCCACGAAGCCGAGCCATATCAGGGCCGCCGAGACAAGCCCGGTCTTCAGGCTGGTTTCGCCGGTGTGAAAGATCACGCCCGCCAGCACGAACGCCATCACGAACTGACAGATGAACGCGATGGTGAAGGTCTTCGGATCCGGCCGGACGTCCGCCTTCGTCAGCCCGGCCGCATTCATCCAGGCCGTCCCGAGCACCCCGTACCAGAGCGCGCCGAAAACGAAGGCCGCGACCGCGGCAATGAAAACAGAGAGCAGATTGATGGCGTCAAGCATGCAGATTACCTCCCGTCATTTCAGGACCTTCCGGCCCTCCGTCGGCGCCGGACCGCCGCCGCGATCAGCGCGGCGAGCACAATGAACGCCGCAGCCAGAAAGACATATTTCACCTGGGTCGCAGCGCTGGCAAAGCGGACGAGATCCGGTGACAGGTTTGCAGAAGCACTTTTCAGGATACCGGCGACGGCCAGGTTCTCAAGATAATCGGCAAGCATCGCGGGAACCGCGGCGAACGGCAGGACATGGCGGATCCGGCCCCACTCTTTCGGCGCCAGGCGCAGGATCGACCAGCCGATGGAAACCGCCAGCAGCAGCGGGAAAACAAGATCCAGCCGCTGCAGAGAATAAAGATAAGTCCGCTTACCGGTGTCGGAAATCGCGTTGAGATAGGTTCTGGCGGCCTCAAGGTCATAGCCGCAGACCCGCGCATCGAAGATCGGCAGCTTCCTGCCGCCGTGGCTGACGTCCGGCGTCAGAGCCTGCATCGCAAGGAAAACAAGACCGGTCGCGATCAGGACGGCCCAAAACAGGCCGCTTCTCCACTGCCTGTGCCGCATGTGCCCTGCCACCGCCAACCCCCCGGTCGTTTCAACCGGCATCATAGAACGGCCGGCCGGATACGCCGACCGTTTTCTGAAAGAAGGGGACCGTCAGAGCCCGCCCTTCTCCCGGATGAAGTCGACCACCTTGCTGATGCCGTCGCCTGCGCGCATGTTGGCGAAGACGAACGGCCGGTCCTTGCGCATGCGTTTCGCATCCCGCTCCATGACCGAGAGGTCCGCGCCGACATAGGGCGCTAGGTCGGTCTTGTTGATCACCAGAAGATCGGACCGGGTGATGCCCGGACCGCCCTTGCGCGGGATTTCCTCGCCCGCGGCGACGTCGATCACATAGATGGTCAGGTCGGCGAGTTCCGGCGAGAAGGTGGCCGCCAGATTGTCACCGCCGGATTCGATAAGAATCAGATCCAGATCCGGGAACGCCTGGGTGAGGTCATGCACCGCCGCCAGGTTGATCGAGGCGTCCTCGCGGATCGCCGTATGCGGACAGCCCCCGGTCTCCACGCCACGGATGCGGGCGCTCGGCAGGGCCTGGGAGCGCATCAGCGCCTCCGCATCCTCGCTGGTGTAGATGTCGTTGGTGATCACGGCGAGGGAATAGGCATCGCGCATGGCCTTGCACAGCCGGTCCGTCAGGGTGGTCTTGCCCGAACCGACCGGACCGCCGATGCCGACGCGCAAGGGGCCGTTTGGTGAAGTCATCGAATTACTCCGGGAAAGTCAGGGACCGGAAACCGGATACCCCAAGAAATGGTGTCGGCGCTCATGAACGAAACAGCCTGGAATATTTCGTCTCATGGGCCATGGAGGCGATGTCGCCGAGGAAGGTGCTGGTGCCGAGATCATCAAGGCCGGACCGGAGCGCTTCGACCGTAACCCCGGCCACCGCCGGTTCCAGCCTTGCCAGAACCCTCTGTCCGTCGCTCTGGCCGAGCGGCACGGCCCTGACCGCCGCCGAAATCACGTTGGCCATGAAGGCGTGCAGGAAACCGGTCACGGTCGCCTCGACCGGGATCTCCCAGGCCGCCGCGACCAGACCGACGGCAACCGGATAGGGCCAGGGCGTCGGCCTGTGCGCGGAAGACGGATCGGTCAGCCGCGCGAACAGGCCTGCCGCCGTTTCTTCCGTATCCGGCGCCCAGGCCTTCAGCACCGCCTCGATGAAGGCGGAGCCTTGCGCGCTCGTTTCCAGGTGCCGCTCCTTCGACGGCTGCAGCGCGAGGCCGAGATCGATCAGCGCCCGCACGGCCGCCTCGTCGCCCCGCTCCGCCGCCGCCATCGTTTCCTTGAGGAGAATAGCGTCGCTCCGCCCCGAGCCGTGTTTCAGAATATCCAGGAGCCAGGCTTCAAGGCTTGCCGCGTCGAAAACATCGCCGTCCTCGATCACCTGCTCCAGCCCGTGGCTGTAGGTGAAGGCGCCGACCGGGAAGGCCGGCGACAGGAAGGCGAGCAGGCGATAGAGCGAGGCGAGCGACACGGCTTCAGTGGTCATGGGAATGCCCGTGATGATGGCCGTGCCCATGCGAATGCCCATCGTGATCATGCGGGTGATCATGACCATGGGTCTGGCCGTGGCCGTAGGCGCCGCCTTCCGGATCGAACGGCGCTTGAAGGGGTGTCAGCCGGCCTCCGAGACGGGCGACCATATCCTCGATCACATGGTCGCGCCGGATGCGCAGCGTCGTTCCCATGAGCTGGGTCGGCAGGTGCCGGTTGCCGAGGTGCCAGGCGATCTTGACCAGGTGGCCCATGTCGTCGGCCTCGATCTCGACCAGATCTTCCGGTGCCGCCAGCACTTCCACGATCCGGCCGTCTTCCAGTTTCAACCCGTCGCCATGACGCAGGGTGATCGCGCTCGGCCGGTCGAGCAGGAACGACAGCCCGCCCGCACCGGTCATGACAGCCCGCCGGCGGTGCCGGTCTTCCCGCTCCAGCGTGATCGTATCGGCCGGAGCACCGGCCCAGGTGCCCGCGGGCAGGATGTCGGAGACGCGGATCATGATGCCGCCCTGGCCCTGGCCAGCAGCCGCTGGAATGCGGGGCGTTCCCGCAGGCGCTTGAAATAGGCGTAAAGCGGCCCTTCCTTCGGCAGGTCGAACTTGGCGGCCAGCGCCCAGCCGGAGCAGTGACCGGTGATGATATCGGCGATGGTGAAGGTCTCGCCCATGAGGTAAGGACCTTCGCCCAGCCGCGCCTCGAGGGTTTCCAGCGCCCGGCTGAATTCAAGCCTGCAGACCGCCTTGATTTCCGGAACGCGCACCTCTTCCGGATGTACGAAGGAATTCTTCGCCGCCGTCCACAGCGCGCCGTCGAGTTCGTCGACACCGAACTGGGTGAAACTGTCCTGGCGGGCGCGCTCGACGGTGCCGGCGGGAAAGGTCAGCTTGCCGTGCTTGTCGGCGAGATAGGTGCAGATCGCCACGGAATCGGTCAAAACCGCGTCTCCATCGATCAGGATCGGGATCTTGCCCGCCGGATTGAGCGCCAGCACCGCTTCCGACCGGGGCGGCGCCGGATCGTGTTCGTAAGGCTCGCCGAGCTCTTCAAGGGTCCACAGCACGCGCAGCACGCGCGACTGAAAGGCACCGATGACCTTGTACATTCCGTTTCCTCCTCGGCTCTCAGTCCGCAGCCGTTTGTTTCGACGCTGCCTGCGCGGCGAACGTCCCGGTCTTCCGGTGCGCCGGCCGCAGCCCTGTGTTCGATGCCGAAGCGGTCTCCGCAAGCGCTTGTTGGATGCGGCTGTCCCGGGCTGCGATCGCATCGGTAAGTGCGGCGAATTCCGGCTCCAGGGCGGCGTCTTCACCGCTCAGCAGCCTGCCGGTCATCCCGACATCCCGCCACAGGCTCATCTCCGCGTCGAAGGCGGCCCACCGAGCGGCCCCATCAGTCATCTGCCCCCTGAACGCCGCCGCGCGCCGGTCCGCGGGCGTGCTGTCCTTGCCCCAGTTGCCGACGGATATCAGCAGTTCGACGGTCCCGCTCGCACCGTAGTCCCAGTCGGCGAAGTAGACCGCATGCGGCCGCCCGCCCTTGCTGACATAGCCTTGGGGGAAGCAGGCCTCCGGATCGCAACAGGGGCAGCCGCCTGACGGAGCGCTGCCCAGTTCGATGGTGATGTCTGCCGCTGTCATTCCGATAAACGCCAAACCGGTTGTTATCCCGCCACCCTAGAACAGGAAGTACCGCTGGGCCATGGGAAGCACCTCTGCCGGCTCGCAGGTGAGCAATTCGCCGTCGGCGCGCACTTCGTAGGTTTCCGGATGGACCTCGATCTGCGGGGTCGCGTCGTTGAGCACCATGGATTTCTTCGAAATCCCGCCGCGGGTGTTCTTCACCGGCAAGACGAGACTATCGAGGCCCGCCTTGTCCCTGACGCCGTTGTCATAGGCCGCCTGGGAGACGAAGGTGATCCGGCTCTGGGTCAGCGACTTGCCGAAGGCGCCGAACATCGGCCGGTAATGGACCGGCTGCGGCGTCGGGATCGAGGCGTTCGGATCGCCCATGGGGGCCGCCGCGATCGTGCCGAGCTTCAGGACCATGTCCGGCTTCACACCGAAGAAGGCCGGGTCCCACAGCACCAGATCGGCAAGCTTGCCGACCTCGACCGACCCGATGTGCTCGTCGAGGCCGTGGGCGATCGCCGGGTTGATGGTGACCTTGGAGATGTAGCGCTTGACCCGGAAATTGTCGTTTTCACCCGCTTCTTCCGAAAGGCGGCCGCGCTGAACCTTCATCTTGTGCGCCGTCTGCAGGGTACGGATGATCACCTCGCCGACGCGGCCCATGGCCTGGCTGTCGGAGGCGATGATCGAAAACGCACCCATGTCGTGGAGGATATCCTCCGCGGCGATGGTTTCCTTGCGGATCCGGCTTTCGGCGAAGGCGACGTCTTCCGGGATCGATGCGTCCAGGTGGTGGCAGACCATGAGCATGTCGAGATGCTCGTCGATGGTGTTCTTCGTGTAGGGCCGGGTCGGGTTGGTGGAGGACGGCAGCACGTTCATCTCGCCGCAGACCTTGATGATGTCCGGGGCGTGGCCGCCGCCCGCGCCTTCGGTGTGGAACGCATGGATCGTGCGGTTCTTGAAGGCCGCCGTGGTGTTTTCGACAAAGCCGCTTTCATTGAGCGTATCGGTGTGGATCATCACCTGGATGTCGTATTCGTCGGCAACCGCGAGGCAGTTGTCGATCGCGGCCGGCGTCGTGCCCCAGTCCTCGTGCAGCTTCAGCGCGCAGGCACCCGCCAGGATCTGCTCTTCCAGCGCCGCCGGCAGCGAGGCGTTGCCCTTGCCGGCAAAGGCCAGGTTCATCGGAAACGCATCGGCCGCCTGCAGCATGCGGGTGATGTGCCAGGACCCGGGCGTGCAGGTGGTGGCGTTCGTTCCCGTGGCCGGCCCCGTGCCGCCGCCGAGCATGGTGGTGACGCCCGACATCAGCGCGTCGTCGATCTGCTGCGGACAGATGAAGTGGATGTGGACGTCGAGCGCGCCGGCGGTGAGGATCTTGCCTTCGCCGGCAATCGCCTCCGTGCCCGGGCCGACGACGATATCGACGCCCGGCTGCACATCGGGGTTTCCGGCCTTGCCGATGCCGACGATCCGCCCGTCCTTCAGGCCGACATCCGCCTTGACGATGCCCCAGTGGTCGACGATCAGCGCGTTGGTGATCACCGTGTCGACCGCGCCGGCGGAGCGCGGCTGCTGCGACTGGCCCATGCCGTCGCGGATCACCTTGCCGCCGCCGAATTTCACCTCCTCGCCGTAAGTGGTGAAATCCTTCTCCACCTCGATGATCAGATCGGTGTCCGCAAGACGGAGCCGGTCGCCGGTCGTCGGGCCGAACATGTCCGCATAGGCGGCGCGGGGCATCTTGTAAGGCATAGGTTTCTCCTGAAAGGTCGATTATCTAGTTTCCGAGCCCGCCGATGAGGTCTTTCAATTCTTCCGTTCGCGCCCGGGTCATCGTCGCCAGGCAGCCGTAGATCAGCATGGGTTCCATCGAGCCGCCGCGGGCCTGAAAGCCGTAGGCGGCGCAGGCCTTGTCCCGGTAGGGGATCCAGGCGCGCTGCGCTTCCTTCAGCGCATCGGCCGCCCCCTTCAGGGAGGCGTCCAGATAGCTGTCCATCTCGCGCATCCGGGCCATGGCGTCCCTGTAGACCGCGTTCAGGTCCGCATCCGCCTCCTGCCAGCCCTTTTCGGCGCAAAAGGTCATTTCCATTTGGTTGAGCGGGTAGCCGCAGTCGATGTTTTCCTGGGCGGCGGCGCCCATGGACATTAGAAAGACGGCGATTGCCGCGACCGGTCCGGTTTTCAAAGCGCACCCATGACCTTCTGGTTGAAGCCATAGACCGTCCGCTCGCCCCGGAACGGCACCAGCGTCACCGACCGGCTCTGGCCGGGCTCGAAACGCACGGCGGTCCCGGCCGGAATGTCGAGCCGCATGCCGCGCGCCTTGTCCCGGTCGAACGACAGGCCTTCGTTGGTCTCGTGGAAATGATAGTGGCTACCGACCTGGATCGGCCGGTCCCCGGTGTTGGACACCTCGATCGTGACCGTCTCCAGGCCGGCGTTCAGTTCGATTTCGCCCTCGGCGGGAAAGAGTTCTCCGGGAATCATTTGCCGTTCTCCTTGCGGCGGCGGTACCAGGCCACGGTGCCGCCGATGCTGAGACCGAGGGCGAAGATCACCAGGGTTTCGATGGTGAAATAGCTGGCGGCATCATTATGGGGATGCGCGTGCTCCTGCAGGCCCGAATGGGCCAGGGCGGTCGCCGTTGAAGAACCAAGGGCAAAGAGGCCCAGGAGGATCTTTTTCATCGCGTGCTCCTTCGGGAAATTTCAGCGGATCGGATCGTGGACGGTGACGAGCTTGGTCCCGTCGGGAAAGGTGGCTTCGACCTGGACGTCGTGGATCATCTCCGCGATCCCTTCCATCACCTGGTCGCGGGTCAGCACCTTGGCGCCGGCTTCCATCAGGTCCGCGACCGTGCGTCCGTCGCGGGCGCCCTCGACGACGAAGTCGGTGATCAGCGCGATCGCTTCGGGATGGTTGAGCCTGACGCCCCGTTCCAGGCGGCGGCGGGCAACCATGGCCGCGGTCGCGATCAGCAGTTTGTCTTTTTCACGTGGCGTGAGGTTCAAGACGGCCTCCCCTTCGGTGGTGGTTCCGTGTCAGCAATGCCAGACCCTCGGCAGGCCGACTGAACGGTAGGTTTCAAGAAATGTCATCAGCCCGTCGCGCAGCGACCGGCCGTCGGCGCCGACGAAGCGCGCGACCAGAACGCCGTTCCAGGCACTGGCCGCCGCCCGGATCTTCAGCCGGCCAAGCGCATCGCGCGCAAGACCGAGGCGCGTCTCCGCATCGACCGCGCAGTCGACCAGCGTGGCAAACGCCAGTCCGCCGCCCGCCGTTGCCGGGCCCTTGAGAATGCCGCTTCCATCTCCCTCCAGCCGGACATCGTCGGCATAGACGAGACGGCCGTCGCGGCGGATCCGCCAGCGGTCGCGGAAACTGACCCGGTCGACGGTTTCACCCATGGCGGTCCGCCCCAGGACGACCGATTCAACGGCAAGCAGACGGGCGTCGCCGGCAAGGTCGGCGGTCATGGACCGGTGCAGGCCGGATGCGTTGAACAGGATGGTTTCCTGCGGCAGCCATTCCAGGGTCGCGCCGTCTCCGGCCGAGAGGCTGTTTGCGACCGAGGCCGCTCCGCCGGAACTTCGATAGGCCCGCTCGGCCGCCTGGCTGGTCACGATCGCACGGCCACCGGCGCCGACCCCCGCCTCAAAGGCCAGCCGGTCGCCCCCGGTCAGACCGCCGGCGGTATTGATTGTGACGGCGACCGGAACGCCGTCATAGACCTTGGGCAATCGGATCTTTGCCGAACCGCTCTGATGAAGATCGCTGAGGCGGGTGATGCCGGACGCGTGCTTGAAGGCAACGTGTCCCCGTCCGCTCACCCGCTGCATGCGGGGCGCGTTGTCTTGTATCGGCTCAACGGTTGCAGCGTCATACATCGGTTATCGGGCCTTGCCGCGGACGAACCCCGACGGCGCGGGGAACATGTTCTCCACTTGAAACAGGTTGACCGGCGAATGCAAGCCGCCCGGCCGGCATCCGCGTTTACACGCGCCTGATGCAAGCAGGAGGCCATGTCAGGCTCATGCGCACAAAGGAACGGCACCGGCTGTTACCGGCCCGGAGCAAGAGCCGAATTTATGGGCGAGTGCCTAAAAATGCGCCATTTTCGGAAATTTTCTTAGGTTAGCTTTTGCATTCGCCAAGCCGGATCGTTTATGAATGAAACGGGGCTGAGAGCCGATCGACAATCAGGTTTCGAAACGCGGCGTTAACGCCGAGGCGCGAAAGTGGTGCCGCCTGATGCCTGAATCCGATCGGGCCGGAAATTCGTCCGGGCCTCAATTTCGACCGGCTGGCCGCCGGAGCCCGGGACCGAGAAATCGACCAGCGAGGGTATGGTGTTCGAAAGACTGCAGCACTTCCGGTTCCACGCGTTCGGTCTGGTTTTCGCCCTCTGCCTGACCACTTTTTCAGCCACCCCGCTTCGTGCGGAGATCGGCGCCCATATCCTGATCGACGCCCGGAGCGGTGCGGTCCTGGACGAAAACGACGCCACCCGCAAATGGTATCCGGCATCGCTCACCAAGCTGATGACCGCCTACGTCACCTTCAAGGCGATCCGGGAGGGCAAGGCATCGCTGAATTCGGTCGTGGTCCAGTCGGCCAATTCGATCAAGGAGCCGCCGAGCAAGATGGGCTTCAAGGTCGGCACGCAATTGACCGTCGAAACCGCCCTGAAAATCATCCTGATAAAATCGGCGAACGACATCGCCGTCGCCCTTGGCGAGGCGATCGGCGGTTCCGAGGCCGCCTTCATTGCCATGATGAACGCGGAAGCGCGCCGCTTGGGAATGACCGATACGGTCTTCGTCAATCCGAACGGCCTTCCCGACAACCGCCAGGTCACCACCGCGCGTGACATGGCGATCCTGGCTCAGGCCCTCAGGCGCGATTTCCCGCAGGCGCAGACCTATTACAATCATCCCGGCATCAAGTTCGGCAAGAAGACGCTGCGTTCCGCCAATCGCGAATACCTGCTTCGGGTCCGCGGCGCGAACGGAATGAAGACCGGCTACATCTGCAACTCCGGATACAATGTCGCGGCTTCCGCGACCCGCAACGGCCGGACGCTGATTGCCATCGTGCTCGGCGCGGCCTCCGGCCTGGAACGGATCGCCTTCACCCGCGACCTGATGGACAAGGGCTTCCGCCAACGGTCCGGCCGTCACACGGTCAAGACTCTTCCGCAGAAGGGCGGAAATCCTCCGGCCGATCACTATTGCAAACGCAACAAGAAACCCGGCGCCGAAGGCATCATGGCCCGGTTTGACATGGAGCGCGGCGGCGGTAAAAGCCCCGTCCTGTCCTATTCCTCCCGCAGCAACGACCGGGGCCCCTCGATACCCGGGCTCCGGCTCGGAAACAGCGGCACACCCGCCAAGGGCGGCGGCAAGGTCGACGATTCCGTCAAGCTGGCGAACGGAAAGATCAACTGGGGCAAGGTCATGGACCGGACGATCGGACCGCGCCGGATCGCCTATGCGCCGATCCCGATCGATCTCAACGTCCCCAAGGGCGCAAAGCCGCCCGCCGCCTCGGCTTCCAACGATACGGACAGCGTTTCGGGGGAACCGGACGGTGCGCCGTCCGCCGGAGTGCCGCTTCCGGCCCCGAATCCCATCCGGGTCCTGGAAATCAGGCTGAAAACGGCGGCGAAAACGGCTGGCCCGGGCGCCCTGGCCCAGAAGGACTTCGTGAAGACCGAAACCGATTCCCGCATGGCAGCGCCGGGCTCCCTGTTCCAGAAGGGCACCGAAATCGCCGTGCCGGCGCCCAAGCCGTAAGGTGGCCGCCCTTTTCGGCAAGCCTCGCATTTCCCTACGTTAACCCGATATTAACCGTTAAAATTAACAATACGTTTAGAATTGCATCCGCCGCGTCGTCTGCCTGGCCAGTTTCAGGAAAGCCTCCGCGGTCCATGCTGGGCAGAAGCCCCTAATATTATGGAGCATTTCCATGGCCGAACCGAAATCCTCCGCCACGATCCGGGCACTCGCCGATCTCGCCGAGCTGAGCGCAACCCAGCTGGAAGAAGGCCGCTCCATAGATGACGTCATCGGGATTTTGCGCAAGGCCGCGCAATCGGTCCGCTCCGCCCTGGAACCGGAAGCCCTGAAGTCAGAAATCCCCAAGTCGGAAGTCCAGGACGCTGAAACAGAGGCCTCCGCGGAAGACTTCATTCCGGTCGACCTGAACGACGAACTCAAGAAGGTCGAGGACCTCTCCGCCTGAGGACCCGGCCCCGGGGGCTGGATTTTCGCTTCCCGACATCCTAGGTGACTGCCTGAAGGTACCGCACAAGCCGGAGCCGGATGGTTGGAGCCGCCAGATCGATGACAAACCCTGACGACACAAAGACGGACAAGCCGCAGCGCGGGCCGAAGCCGCCGATCCCCCTGTCCGTCATCACCGGGTTCCTGGGATCCGGCAAGACGACCCTGCTGAACCGGATCCTGAAGGACCCGGCCATGGCGGACACGGCGGTCATCATCAACGAGTTCGGGGAAATCGGCCTCGACCACCTCTTGGTCGAGCAGGCCGGCGACGGCATTCTGGAGCTTTCATCGGGTTGCCTGTGCTGCACCATCCGCGGCGATCTGGTCACGACACTGGAAAACCTCCTGCGCCACCTGGACAACGGCCGCACGGAACGGCTGGCGCGGGTGGTGATCGAGACGACCGGCCTCGCCGATCCGGCGCCGATCCTGCACACGGTCATGCTGCACCCCTACCTGGTCATGCGCTACCGGTTGGAAAGCGTCGTCACCCTTGTGGACGCGGTCAACGGCCTGGAAACGCTCGACACCCACGAGGAAGCCCGCCGCCAGGTGGCCGTCGCCGACCGGCTGGTACTGACCAAGACCGATCTGGTCGATACCCGGGAAGCGCGCGAGCGGTTCGACGCGTTGAAGGACCGCCTGACCCACCTCAATCCGGGCGCCCGCCTGCTCGACACACAGGCCGGCGAGGCAACGCCGGATCGCCTGTTCGACGCCGGTCTCTACGATCCGGAAACGAAGATCCCCGACGTCGCCAGGTGGCTGAACGCACAGGCCTACGAGACCGCGCACGACCATGATCATGGGCATCACCATCATGGGCACGGGCACGGCCACGATCATCACCACCACGGGCATGATCACGACGTGAACCGCCACGACGACCGGATCCGCGCCTTCACCCTGTCGACCGACCGGCCGGTGTCCGCCTCCGCCCTGGAAATGTTTCTCGACCTCTTGCGCTCCGCCCACGGATCGAAACTCCTCAGGGTCAAGGGCATTGTGCAGATTGCGGAGGATCCGGACCGCCCGGTCGTGATCCACGGCGTCCAGCACGTCTTCCATCCGCCGGCGACCCTGGAAGGCTGGCCGGACGACGACCACCGCACCCGCATGGTCTTCATCACCTACGATCTTCCCGAGGGCTTCGTCCGCAAGATGTTCGAGGCCTTTTCCGGCGCGCTCCTGCCCGACACGCCCGATCCGAAAGCGATGACGGACAATCCCTTGGCGATTTCCGGCTTCACCAGCCCGATCCGGAACTGAGGTTCACACTTTCGTCCTCAGCCGCATCAGCCCTTCCTGGGTCGTTGAGGCGACCAGCCTGCCGTCCAGGTCGAACAGGGAACCGCGGTTGAAGCCGCGCGCGCCGGAACTCGACGGGCTGTCGCAGGTATAAAGCAGCCATTGATCGGCCTTGAACGGCCGGTGGAACCACATGGCATGGTCGAGGCTCGCGCACTGGACCCGGTCGCTGAAGACGGACAGGCCGTGCGGATGCAGCGCCGTGTCCAGCAGCGTCATGTCTGAGGCGTAGGCGAGCACGCACTGATGGATGCGTGCGTCGTCCGGCAAGGTATCGGTTGCCCGGACCCAGACATGCTGCACCGGCGGCAGCGGCTTGTCGGAAAAATAATGGGTCAGGTCGACGGGGCGCATTTCGATGGGGCGTTCCCTCTCCCAGTATCTGCGCACGTTTTCAGGCGCCATTTCGAGGAATTTCGCCTTAAGGTCCTGCTCGCTCGGCAGGTCTTCCGGCCGCGGCACGTCCGGCATGCCGATCTGGTGCTCCATGCCCTCCTCCATCACCTGAAAGGAGGCGGACATGGAAAAGATCGCCTTGCCGTGCTGGATCGCCACCACCCGGCGGGTGGTGAAACTGCCGCCGTCGCGGATCCGGTCCACCTCGTAGATGATCGGAACCGACGGATCGCCCGGACGCATGAAATACCCGTGCAGGGAATGCACGTGACGGTCTTCGACCACGGTTCTGGAGGCCGCGACCAGCGCCTGCCCGATCACCTGGCCGCCGAACACCCGCTGCCATCCGACCTGGGGGCTGCGACCCCGAAACAGGTTGTGTTCCAGCGGCTCCAGGTCGAGTATTTCAAGAAGTGTGTCAATGGCCGTGTTCATCGGCGCGATCCCTGCTAAATAAGACAGTCGAAGCACATGTTGATCGCCATTTGGGGGTGGCGCGTTATTGACATGGGCGTGCCGCGACACATGAGTCAAGGTGCCCCTAAGGAACGGTCCGGGAGACGGATGATGGTGAAAACCGGCAGGAATACCGAAATGCAGGATGTTGTCGTCGCCGGCGGCGGTTACGTGGGCCTGTCGCTGGCCCTTGCGCTGAAACAGGCCGACCCCACCCTGAAGGTCGCCGTCATCGATCCCAAGCCGGCGGAAAGCCTGTCGAAGGATCCGCGGGCGTCGGCGATCGCGGCCGCGGCCTGCCGCATGCTCGATCAGCTCGGCGTCTGGCAGGAGATCCTGCCGTCCGCCCAGCCGATCAACGAAATGATCGTCACCGACAGCAAGCTGCGCGACGTGGTCCGGCCCGTGTTCCTGACCTTCGACGGGGAAACGGCGGAAGGCGAGCCCTTTGCCCACATGGTGCCGAACGGCGTGATGATGCCGGCGCTCTATCAAGCGGCCGCCGGTGCCGGCGTGACCTTTCATGCGCCCGACAGCGCCGAAACCTTCCGGACCGCGAACGATCACGTCGCCCTGACACTGGCGAGCGGCGACACCCTGTCGGCCCGCCTTCTGGTCGCCGCCGACGGCGTGCGTTCGAAATTGCGCGACCTCGCCGGCATCCGCACCGTCTACTGGGACTACGGCCAGTCCGGCATCGTGACCACCGTCCGCCACGAGCGCCCGCACAACGGCCGGGCGGAAGAACATTTCCTCCCCGCCGGCCCCTTCGCGATCCTGCCCCTGCCGGGCAACCGCTCTTCGCTGGTGTGGACCGAACGCGCCGCCGACGCCAAACGCCTGGTGGCAAGCGACGACTTCACCTTCGAGATCGAGCTGGAACGGCGCTTCGGCCACCACCTGGGGAAAATCGAGCTCGACGGGCCGCGCCATGCCTATCCGCTGGGCCTGCGTCTTGCCCGCGACTTCGTCAAACCGCGTTTCGCCCTTGCCGGCGACGCGGCCCACGGCATTCACCCCATTGCCGGCCAGGGCCTGAACTTGGGTTTCAAGGACGTCGCGGCCCTGTCCGAGGTCCTGATCGAGGCCCGCCGCCTGGGCCAGGACATCGGTGCCCTCGACGTCCTGGAGCGCTATCAGCGCTGGCGCCGGTTCGACACGTTCCAGATGGGCGTGGTCACCGACGTTCTCAACCGGCTGTTTTCCAACGACAACGACATTCTCCGCGGCATACGGGACTTCGGACTGGGCCTTGTCGACCGGATGCCAGGCCTCAAGACCCACTTCATCAAGGAAGCCGCCGGATTTGCCGGACCCGCCCCGAAACTGTTATCAGGCGAACCGCTGTAACACCGGTTACCATCGGTACAACTGACAATCTTATTTGAAGCGATCGACGCCACCGCATGTCTGACGATCTTTTGATGTACAGGAAGCCCCGGACGCTCCTGATCACGGGTTGCTCCTCCGGGATCGGCGAAGCTGCGGCGCATTTGATGCGCGGGCGGGACTGGCGCGTGTTCGCCACGGCACGCAAGGCGGAGGACGTCGAACGGCTGAAGCAGAAGGGCTTTGAATCCTTCCGGCTGGACTACGAGGATCCCGACAGCATCATGAGCGCGGCCGATTCGGTGCTCGAGGCCTGCGACGGCAAGCTCGATGCCCTGTTCAACAACGGCGCCTATGCGGTGCCCGGCGCCCTTGAAGACATGCCCGTTGCCGCGCTGCGCACCCTGTTTGAGGCCAATTTCATCGGCTGGCACGATCTCACCCGGCGCATCATACCCTCCATGCGCCTCAACCGGGGCGGCCGCATCGTGCAATGCTCCTCGGTGCTCGGACTGGTCGCGCTGAAATACCGGGGTGCCTATACCGCGTCGAAATTCGCGCTCGAGGCCTATTCCGACACGCTGCGGCAGGAACTCCGCGGCACCGGAATTCACGTCAGCCTGATCGAGCCCGGACCGATCGACACCCGTTTCACGCAGAACGCACTCGCCAATTTCGACCGCTGGATCGGACCCGAGGCCATGAACGGATCGCCGCATCGCAAGTCCTACGAAAAGCGCCGCAAGCGCATGGAAAAGGGCGAACCCGGGCCGTTCAAGCTGCCGTCCTCGGCCGTGGTCAGGCGCCTCATCCATGCGCTTGAAGCCAGACGGCCGAAACCGCGCTATTATGTCACGATACCGACGACGGTCATGGGTATGGCAAAACGGCTGCTCCCGACGACGCTCCTGGACCGGGTCAGCCTGGCCGCCGCGAAGTCGGAGGAATGATCTGATCCTCTTGCCGGCCGCAACTGCGGACCGGACCAACCTTCGGCCGCCACCGGCCAGATACGGGAATGGAAATGGAAACTCTCTACAACGCGCTGGTGCCGATCGGCATGGCCGCAGTGACCATCGTGCTCCTGATGGGAATCTGGAACATGCTGCGGGGCGGCCCGGGCAACCGGTCGCAGATGCTGATGCGCTGGCGCGTCGGCCTGCAGTTCGTCGTCATCGTCGTCATCATGACCGGGATCTACTTCTTCGGTCCCGCACACTAGCTGAAGGCATCGGATTTCATGGTCGTTCTGAACAAGATCTACACCAGGACCGGCGACGACGGTACCACCGCGCTTGGGACCGGGGAACGCCGGCCGAAGAGCGATCTGCGCATCGAAGCCTACGGCACGGTCGATGAAACCAACGCCATCGTCGGCATAGTCCGCCTCCACACCGGGGAAACGTCGCCCGACGTGGATGCGGTGCTCGGGCGGATCCAGAACGATCTGTTCGATCTCGGCGCGGACCTGGCCACGCCGGAAACGGACGAAGACCTGGGCTACGAACCGCTCCGCCTGACCGACGGCCAGGTGGGCGCCCTGGAGGAGGCGATCGACCGCCTCAACGCCGACCTGCAGCCGCTGCGCTCCTTCGTCCTTCCCGGCGGCAGCCCGGCCGCCGCCCATCTTCATCTGGCGCGCACGGTTTCGCGCCGGGCGGAACGCCTGATGGTGGAACTGCAGGGCCGGGAAAAGATCAACCCCTGCGCCATCCGCTACATGAACCGCCTGTCGGACTTCTTTTTCGTCGCCTCCCGTTTCCTCAATGCCAGGGGCGGCGGCGACGTGCTGTGGGTTCCCGGCCAGAACCGCTGAACCGCCGATGTTCATACCGCTGCACGACCACAACAACATCGCCCATATTTCCCGGCCGTTCGTGAACTGGGCGCTGATCGCGGCGAATTTCGCGGTATTCATCGTCGTCCAGCGCGCCGGAGTGGGCGACGCGGCCACCATCTCCGACTACAGCTACGGCCTGATCTCCAGCGTCCTGTTCGACGTCAAGGATCTCACGCCGGACCTGCAGGCGGTTCCCGATACGGCGACCCTGATCACCTATGCCTTCCTGCACGGCGACTGGATGCACCTGATCGGCAACATGCTGTTCCTGTGGGTCTTCGGCGACAATGTGGAAGACGCCATGGGCCATGTCCGCTACCTCGTCTTCTATCTTGCCTGTGCCGCCGGTGCCGGCCTTGTCTATGCCCTGGTCTCCTACGGTTCGGACGTGCCGCTGATCGGCGCCTCGGGCGCGACCGCCGGGATCGTCGCCGCCTATCTGATGCTTCATCCGCATGTGAAGGTCTGGGTGCTTGCCCTCGGCCGGATCCCGCTGCGCCTGACCGCCCGCTGGGTGCTGGGTGCCTGGGTGCTGCTGCAGATCGTCAATGTGGTGATCGACCAGGATGGCCAGGTCGCATGGTCGGCCCATATCGGCGGACTGGTCACGGGTGCGTTTCTGGTGCTTTTCCTGCGCAGGCGCGGCGTGCTCCTGTTCGACAGGGGCTATTGACCGGTTCGCCGGGAACGGCCCGGTCTGCCGGGTCGCATATGGCGCGCCTGACGCCGGTTTTCATGGCCGGTTCCCCTGCGACCTGCCCATTATGATGGATTGGCACGCAGGTCCGTCCCGGTTATGGTCGCGCCCGCGGGAACAGGCCGAGCGGAACCGATGTTTGCACGGGCGGAATGGACAACCACCGGACGTCACAATGAAACCCGATTTCGCAAACTTCGGCAAAGCCATCGTTGACACAGGAACGACAGGTGATTACCGTCCCGCGTCATGCGCCAGGATTGGCCGAAAACTGCAGTTTATGAGCCTTTGTCCCTGCGATGGCGAAGCCGAATGATGCGGTGCGGCATCCCTGCCCACCCAGCGGAGGTTGAAACCTTATGAAGATCCTAGTGCCCGTGAAGCGGGTAATTGACTACAATGTGAAGGTCCGCGTGAAAGCGGACGGTACCGGTGTCGATCTTGCCAACGTCAAGATGTCGATGAACCCCTTCGACGAGATTGCCGTCGAAGAAGCCCTGCGCCTGAAAGAGGCCGGCAAGGCCGAGGAAGTCATCGTCGTTTCCGTCGGCCCGCAGCAGGCGACCGAGACCCTGCGCACGGGCCTGGCCATGGGCGCCGACCGCGGCATTCTGGTCAAGACGGATGAAACCACCGAGCCGCTGGCGGTCGCCAAGATCCTGAAGGGCATCGTCGAGGCCGAAGAGCCGGGTCTGGTGATCCTGGGCAAGCAGGCGATTGACGACGACTGCAACCAGACCGGCCAGATGCTGGCCGCCCTGCTCGGCTGGGCCCAGGGCACCTTCGCCTCCAGGGTCGATCTCGGTGACGGCACGGTCGATGTCACCCGCGAGGTCGACGGCGGCCTGCAGACGGTCAAGCTGAAGATGCCGGCCATCGTGACCACGGACCTGCGCCTCAACGAGCCGCGCTACGCGTCCCTGCCGAACATCATGAAGGCGAAGAAGAAGCCGATCGACGAAAAGACCCCGGACGATTTCGGCGTCGATATCGCGCCGCGCCTGACCGTCGTCTCCACGGCCGAGCCGGCCGCCCGCCAGGCCGGCGTGAAGGTCGGTTCGGTTGCCGAACTCGTCGACAAGCTCAAGAACGAAGCCGGCGTCCTTTGAGACGCGCCCAGGGAGAACAATCATGACAACACTTCTTGTGGCCGAACATGCCGGCGGCGCGCTGAACGATGCCACCGCCAAGGCCCTGACCGCAGCCGCCGCCCTGGGTGGCGATGTCCATGTGCTTGTAGCCGGCAAGGATGTCGGCCCGGTCGCCGACGCGGCATCGAAACTTTCCGGCGTCGCCAAGGTGCTGACCGCCGACAGCGACGACCTGGCGCACCAGCTCGCCGAGCCGATGGCCGCCCTGATCGTCGATCTTGCCGGCGGCTATGACGCCATCGTCGCGCCGGCCACCGCCAACGGCAAGAACATCCTGCCCCGCGTCGCGGCCCTGCTCGACGTGATGCAGATTTCCGACGTCATCAAGGTGATCGATGCGGACTCGTTCGAACGCCCGATCTATGCCGGCAACGCCATCCAGACGGTGAAGTCCGGCGATCCGAAGAAGGTGATCACGGTCCGGACCTCGACCTTCGCCGCCGCCGAGGCTGGCGGATCCGCGCCGGTCGAGGCCGCTTCGGCCCCGGCGGCGTCCGGCCTGTCCGACTTCGTCGGCGAGGAACTATCCAAGTCCGACCGTCCGGAGCTGACCTCCGCGAAGATCATCATTTCCGGTGGCCGTGCGCTCGGCTCGGAAGAAAAGTTCCAGGAAGTCATCATGCCGGTGGCCGATGCCCTGGGCGCCGCCGTAGGCGCGTCGCGCGCGGCCGTCGACGCGGGCTATGCCCCGAACGACTGGCAGGTCGGCCAGACCGGCAAGGTGGTCGCCCCGGACCTCTATATCGCCTGCGGTATTTCCGGCGCCATCCAGCACCTGGCCGGCATGAAGGATTCGAAGGTGATCGTGGCCATCAACAAGGATGAGGAAGCCCCGATCTTCCAGGTCGCCGACTACGGACTGGTCGCCGATCTCTTCGACGTTCTGCCGGAACTGAAGGCGGCCGTCGAATAGGCGGCGACACATAAAACGGTTTCCCTTGGGCGGAAATGACGAATTCCGCCCAAGGGTTCTTGCCGTTCGGCACTATACTTGCCAAAAATAGCCCGATAGGGCGGCCGAACGGACTGTCACTCAAGGATCGGAATGGACGATGGTGGTCGAAATCAAGAAAGTCGGTGTGATTGGGGCTGGCCAGATGGGCAGCGGCATCGCCCATGTCTGTGCGCTGGCCGGTTACGACGTGGCCTTGAGCGACATCTCCATGGAAAAGATCGAATCGGGCCTGGCCTCGATCAACGGCAACATGGCGCGGCAGGTCCAGAAGGAACAGCTCTCCGAAAAGGAACGGACCGCGGCCCTCGACCGGATCACGCCCGCGGTTGATCTCGACCTGTTGGCCAATGTCGATCTGGTGATCGAATCGGCCATCGAGAACGAACAGGTCAAGCGCAAGATCTTTTCCCAGCTTTGCCCGATCCTGAAACCGGAAGCGATGCTGGCGACCAATACGTCGTCCATCTCCATCACCCGCCTGGCCGCCTCCACGGACCGCCCCGAACGCTTCATCGGGATTCATTTCATGAACCCGGTGCCGCTCATGGAGCTGGTCGAACTGGTGCGCGGCATTGCCACCGAGGACGAGACCTTCGAAGCGGCGAAGGCATTCGTCGGCAATCTCGGCAAACAGATCGCCGTCGCCGAGGATTTCCCGGCCTTCATGGTCAACCGCATCCTGCTGCCGATGATCAACGAAGCCATCTACACCCTTTATGAAGGGGTCGGATCGGTGGAATCGATCGACAAGGCCATGAAGCTCGGCGCCAACCACCCGATGGGCCCGTTGCAGCTGGCCGATTTCATCGGCCTCGACACCTGCCTGTCGATCATGCAGGTGCTGTATGAAGGCCTCGCCGATACCAAGTACCGGCCGTGCCCGCTTCTGGTGAAATACGTCGAGGCCGGCTGGCTGGGACGCAAGACCCAGCGCGGTTTCTACGACTATCGCGGCGAAACTCCGGTTCCGACCCGCTAGAGCCTTTCATGGCTGACTTCGGGATGAATCTTGCCCGCTACTGCCTGACCAACGCATCCCCCGCTCCCGGGACGACTGCGCTGGAAGTGGTCGGCCCGGACAGCCTGTTGAAGGAACGCTGGACCTACGGCGGCATCGAAAGCGCCGTCCTTTCCATCGCCGGCGGCCTGGAGGCGAAGGGGCTGAAGCGCGGCGACCGCGTCCTGCTGCGGCTCGGCCATTCCAGCGACTTTCCCCTGGTCTTCTTCGGCGCCATTGCCGGCGGCTTCGTGCCGATCCCGACGTCGGAAATGCTGACCTCCGCCGAGGCAGCCGCCATTCTTGAAGACAGCGGCGCGGCGGCGGTCATCCATGACGGACACACCGCGCTGCCCGGCGGCGGTGCGCTGGCCCTGGGACCGGATGATCTCGCGGCCCTCAAGGCGCACGAGCGCGGACAATATGCGGATACGACATCCGATGACCCCGCCTTTTTGATCTATACCTCCGGAACCAGCGGCACGCCCAAGGGCGTTCTCCATGCCCAGCGCACCGCCATCGGACGCACGCCGATGTATCAGGCCTGGTACGGTATCTCCGCCTCGGACCGGCTGCTGCATGCCGGCGCCTTCAACTGGACCTATACCCTCGGCGTCGGACTGATGGATCCCTGGGCCAACGGCGCCACCAGCCTGGTCTATGACGGCCCCCGCGACCCGGAAATCTGGCCCGGCCTCATCGAGAACAGCAAGGCGACGCTGTTTGCCGCCGTTCCGAGCCTTTACCGGCGGCTTCTGAAATACGGCGATGTCTCGACCGCTTCGTTTCCGGCGCTGCGCCACGGCCTGACCGCGGGCGAGGCCCTGCCCGCCGATCTTCATCGCGAATGGGTCGACCGCACCGGACGGCCCCTGTACGAAGCCCTCGGCATGAGCGAGATTTCCACCTACATTTCCAGCGGCCCGACGGTTCCGACCAGGCCCGGATCCCCCGGAAAACCCCAGGCGGGGCGCAAGGTCGCCATTCTGAGCGAGGACGGTAAGGGCGAGGACTTCGCTGCCGTCGGCGAACCGGGCCTCCTGGCCGTTCACGAAAGCGAGACCGGCCTCATGCTCGGCTACTGGAACCGCCCGGAAGAAACCGCGGCGGCCTTCCGCGCCGGATGGTTTCTGACCGGCGACCGGGCAAGAGCCGATCAGGACGGCTACTACTGGTACGAAGGCCGCGCCGACGATCTGATGAACGCCTTCGGCTACCGTGTCGCCCCGGAGGAAGTCGAACGGACGCTCGGCGCGCATCCGGACGTGCTGGAGGTCGCGGTGACGGCCGTGCCTGTGCGCGAAGGCGTCAGCCTGATCACGGCCTTCGTCGTTCCCAGAACCGCGGGCTGGCATGACGAAACCGCCCTGGCCGATTGGGCGCACGACCGGCTCGCGGAGTACAAACGCCCGAAGGGCTACCGCTTCGTCGCGTCCCTGCCGCGGACGCCCTCGGGCAAGGTCCGCCGAAAGGTACTGATTTAACGTTTCCGCTAAGCATTTGTTTACCCTGTCTTAACGGCTCTTAACCTAACAAGAGACGATACTCTTGGAGACCGGAATGGACAGTACAGGCATTGCTGCGACCTACGCGGTCACCTCGCAGGCGCAGACGCAACAGGCCCTTCAGGCGCAGATGATGAAGATGGCCGCGGCTCAGGACGCCAGCGTCGTCGCCCTGCTCCAGTCAGGCGCCGAGAGCCTGGCCGAGACGGCCGGCGCCCCGCCGCCGCCAGGCATGGGCAACGCGGTCGACGTGACCGCCTGAACGAAACCCGCCGATGTACGATCAAGCCGCTCAACAGAGCGGCTTATTTTATTCATATTCAACCGAAGCCGAACGCCTTTTGGCGCAACGGCTTACGCAAAGTTCGATAAAATTTTATTCAAATATATTCAATGTATAAAACACCAAATGAAGCCTGAAATACAATCCTGTTTCAGATTTACTTTTATTTACTGTTGAGCGCCTTAAATATCTGGCAAGTTGGTTCCAAGAAGTGGATTCATCAATGCCGGAAGGAATTGGATACGGTCTGCAGACCGCATCCGCCTCTTCTGCAGCGACGTCGCAAAGCCGGAAGGTGGCGGAACAGGTTGAACGGATCAGCGCCCGCAAGGAAAGAACCGTTGCGGAGATCGTCCAGAGACAGGCGGAGTTCAGCGCCAACAGGGCTGAAACGCTGACGCGGCAGGCTGAAAAGGCACAGGACCGCGTCGAAACGCGCGAGACCCGGAACGGCCTGGGCATCAGGCTGGACGTCAGCGTCTAGAGTTTAGGAGCGCGCATTCCCTGCGCGCCGAACAGGAGCAGTATCATGGATAGCGTTTCCAGCGCAGGCTCGGCCGCTTCACAGGCCGCCAGCATCCGCAGCGAACTGGCGAGCAATGCCATTCGCGATGCGAACGAACAGGAGCGTGAGGTGGCCGACCGGCTCGAGGACGCCCAGTCGAGCGACCAGCAGGCCCGACGCCAGCAGCGGCAGATCCCCGGGCTCGGCCAGGCGGTCGATATCACCGCCTGAACCGGACCCTCAGTCGGCCTTCGCCTTCAAGGCGGCGGTCACAAGTTTCTTGGCCTCGTCGGATGCCCATTCGGCGGGGCCGTACATTGTTCCGATCTCGCACCCCGCAGGCCCGACGAGAATGGTCGTCGGCAGCCCCGGCGCCCGGGCCTTCGCCTTGAGATCCTTGAGAATGCCGTTGCCGGCGTCGCTGTAGTAATCGAGGCGGTTCACGCCGATCTCCTCCAGGAAAGCCTTCGGCTTCTCCGGACCGCCCCTGTCCAGGTTGACGGTGACGACCTGGAATTCCTCGTTGCCCATGTCTCCCTGAAGGTCATCGAGCGCCGGCATTTCCTTCCGGCACGGCGCGCACCATGTCGCCCAGAGATTGAGGAGAATGGTGCGGTCCCTGAAATCGGCGATGCGCACCGGCTTTCCGTCCGGCCCGTCGAAGGTGAGCTCCGAGAGCGAAAGCGGACGTTCCGCCGGTCGGAAGGCGGCGACCTCGCCGGTCGCGAACGGCCTGGTCTGCTCCGCCAGCGCCATTTCCAGCGCGCAGCTTTGCGTATCGTCCGTGTTGCCATGCGGCCCGACGATCACGTATACCGCCGCAAGAACGGCGGCTGTGCCGGCAATGCCTCCGGCGATCAGACGTCGTTTCGGGCGTTGTCCGGGGTCAGTCGGCTGGGTCATTCTTCATAAACCTCGCAAGGGGTGTCACTAAAGGGACAGGGCATGAGCAATCGCATGTGGGGCGGCCGGTTCGCCGAAGGACCGGATGCCATCATGGAGGAAATCAACGCCTCCATCGATTACGACCGCAAGCTATATAGGCAAGACATTGCGGGTTCGAAAGCCCACGTGCGCATGCTGGCGGCCTGTCAAATCGTCACGCAGGACGATGCAGACAAGATCGTTCAAGGTCTAGACACGATCCTGTCAGAAATCGAGCGCGGCGAGTTCAAGTTCTCCCGCGCGCTGGAAGACATCCACATGAACATCGAGGCGCGCCTGGCCGAACTGATCGGCGCGCCCGCAGGCCGGCTGCACACGGCCCGCTCCCGCAACGACCAGGTTGCGACGGACTTCCGGCTGTGGGTGCGCGACACGCTCGACACCCTCGACGAACAGCTGACCGGCCTGATGCAGGCGCTTGCCGAAAAGGCCGAGGCCCATGCCGGCGACGTCATGCCCGGCTTCACCCACCTGCAGTCCGCCCAGCCGGTGACCTTCGGCCACCATCTGTTGGCTTACGTGGAGATGTTTTCCCGCGACCGCGGCCGGGTCCGCGATGCCCGCAGGCGCATGAACGAAAGCCCCCTCGGCGCGGCCGCCCTGGCCGGCACGTCCTTCCCGATCGACCGCAAGGCGACCGCCGAGGCGCTCGGCTACGACCGTCCCATGGCGAATTCGCTCGATGCGGTGTCCGACCGGGACTTCGTGATCGAGGCGCTTGCCGCGGCCTCGCTGTGCGCCATGCACCTGTCGCGCCTGGCGGAGGAAATCGTCATCTGGTGTTCCGCCCAGTTCGGCTTCATCAGGCTGTCCGACAAGTTCTCCACCGGCTCCTCGATCATGCCGCAGAAGAAGAACCCCGACGCCGCCGAGCTGGTCCGCGCCAAGACCGGGCGCATCTACGGTTCGCTGCAGGCGCTCCTGACCATGATGAAGGGCCTGCCGCTCGCCTATTCCAAGGACATGCAGGAAGACAAGGAACAGGCCTTTGACGGCCTTGCCAGCATCTCTTTGGCGCTGGCGGCCATGACCGGAATGGTGAAGGACCTGGAACCGGTCACCAAGGCCATGAAGAAGGCGGCCGGTTCCGGCTACTCCACCGCCACCGACCTGGCGGACTGGCTGGTCCGGGTGCTCGGCCTGCCGTTCCGCGATGCCCACCACGTGACCGGCCGGATCGTGGCCATCGCCGTGGAGAAGAACATCGAGCTTCACAAGGTGTCCCTTGAGGACATGCAGGCGGTCGAGCCGAAAATCACGCCCGAGATCTATTCGGTGCTTTCCGTCGACAAGTCGGTCAGAAGCCGCACCAGCTACGGCGGAACGTCTCCGGTCAACGTCCGCAAGCAGGCGCGCCGCTGGCTGAAGGACCTCGGCCGGGTCAAATAACGCCGCGAACGGTGAAATCGTCCTTGCCGAGGGGCAGCGCCCGTGCGAGGAAACAGGGGAATGCACGATTTGAGCAAAGGGGCGGAGTTGGCCATGCAAAGCGGATCCAAGGCGCTGATTTTATTTGCGCTCTCGCTCATGCTGGCACTGGGCGGCTGCGGACGGCGCGGCGCCCTGGAGATTCCGGCCGCCTCCGGATCGGCGGCCCCCCCCGCTGAATACGGCCAGACCGGCCAGGTTCAGGATCAGCAGGAAGTCAGACCGGCAAGGAACAGCTTTCCTCTGGACTTTCTGATCAACTGACCGCAACCGGGCCGACAGACGGCGCCCCGTGGCCTTCCGTGCCGCTGGACATTTCGAGGACAGACCTTGCACCACTTTGACTACAGGAACGGCGCTCTTCACGCCGAGGATGTGCCGGTGGAACGGATCGCGGCCGAGGTCGGCACGCCGTTCTACTGCTATTCCACGGCGACGCTGACCCGTCACTACAACGTCTTTGCCTCCGCCTTCGGCGATATTCCCTCGCTTGTCTGCTATGCCATGAAGGCGAATTCCAACCAGGCGGTGCTGGCGACCCTGGCCGGCCTGGGCGCGGGCATGGACGTCGTCTCCGAAGGTGAATTGCGCCGCGCGCGCGCCGCCGGCGTCCCGGGCGACAGGATCCTGTTTTCCGGCGTCGGCAAGACCGAGGCCGAGCAGGCCTATGCCCTCGACCACGACATCCTGTGCTTCAACGTCGAATCCGAGCCGGAACTGGTCCAGCTGTCGCGGGTGGCGAGCGAAAAGGGCAAGACGGCCCGGATCTCCCTGCGCATCAATCCGGACGTGGACGCCCTGACCCACGCCAAGATCTCCACCGGCAAGGCGGAAAACAAGTTCGGCATTCCCTGGCAGCGCGCCCGCGCCGTCTACCATGAAGCCGCCGAACTGCCGGGCATCCAGGTTTCCGGCATCGACATGCATATCGGCTCGCAGATCACGAAGCTGCAGCCGTTCGACAATGCCTTTGCCCTTCTTGGCGAGCTGATCACCGACCTGCGCGCGGAAGGCCACGCCATCGATCATGTCGACCTCGGCGGCGGCCTCGGCATTCCCTACACGACCGACAACGAGCCGCCACCCCATCCGGACGCCTACGCGGAAGTGGTCAAGAAGCACGTCAAGCGCCTCGATTGCCGGGTCATCTTTGAGCCAGGCCGGCTGATTGCCGGCAATGCCGGCATTCTGGTGACAAGCGTCATTTATGTGAAGGAAGGCGCGGACAAGACCTTCGTCATCGTCGATGCGGCCATGAACGACCTGATCCGCCCGACCCTCTACGACGCCTATCACGAGGTGCGTCCGGTCGAGGACCTGACCGCCCGGACCCGTCGAATCAGGGCCGATATCGTCGGACCGGTCTGCGAAACCGGGGATTATCTTGCCCATGACCGGGATCTGCCGGAAATCAGGGCCGGCGAATTGCTCGCGGTCTATTCCGCCGGCGCCTATGGCGCGGTTCAGTCCGGCACCTACAATTCGCGCCTACTCATTCCCGAAGTGATGGTAAACGAAGACCAATTCGCCGTGATCCGGCCGCGGCCGGACTACGACGACCTGATCGGCCTGGACCGGATCCCCGGCTGGCTCAAGAATTCGTGATCCCCGGGTTTTCCACTTAGTTGTTTCGACAACTTGCCGGGACCCCGCGTTTGCCCCAGTCTAAGAAGGATATGTCCCTGCGCAGGAATGGCGTATGGTTAGGGTTCGATGGGGGGACAAACCGGAGGCACCCTGTTGGCGCAAGATGGCAAACCGGAATTCAGCACCCGTCAGGCCGATAACGGCCTGACCCGGGCTCAGGTGGATGCGAAACTCGACAGGCTCGTTTTCCGCAGCCGACTGGCCCTGCTCGTCGAAAGTATCTGGCGCGCCGCGCTCCCCCCGATTGTCGTCCTCGGCTTTTTTGTCGGCCTGTCCTGGCTCGGACTGTGGCTCTACCTGCCGACCTGGGCGCGGCTGGTCGGCCTTGTCGGTTTTGCCATCCTGTTTGTCTGGTCCTGTCGCGACCTTCTGAACGTCAAAAAACCCTCGCGCGAGGAGGCCCTGCACCGGATCGAGCGCGACAGCGGCCAGTCGCACCGGCCCCTGACCGCGATCGAGGACGACCTCTCTTCCGGCGGGAGCAATCCGGAAACCGCCGCGCTCTGGGCCCTGCACAAGAAACGCATGCTGCGCGCGCTTGCCGCCATGCGCACCCGCTTGCCCGATCCCCGGGCCTACCGCCGCGATCCCTATGCCCTTCGCGTCGCCGCCCTGATTCTTGTGATCATCGGCTTTTCCTCCACAGGCGGCGAACGCTGGGACCGGCTCGGCTCCGCCTTCCGCAGCCCTGTCGATGCGGCCGAAATCGCCAGCCGGCTCGATGCCTGGGTCACCCCGCCGCTCTATACCAGCGAGCCCCCGGTCTATCTGACCGGCGACAGTGCCGCACTGAGGGAACCCGGCGCGGCCATCGGAATACCCGAGGGCTCGGTGCTTGTCGTCCGCTCCCAGGGCGAAACCGGCCTGTCCATGCGATTTGTCGGCGATGGCGCCGGCGATACAGCGGAAGCAGTTGAACCGGAAGCCGAAAACGGCGGCCCGGACTCCGGGCTGCCCGTGGAGCGGCGGCTGACGCTGGCCGAAAACGGCCGCGTCGACATGCTGAAGGACGAAACCGTCGTGCAAAGCTGGACCTTCCAGGTCAAGCCCGACGAACCGCCGATGATCCGTCTCGACAACGATCCCGAACGGCAATTGAGCGGCGCGCTGAAATTCTCCTACCTGGTCAGGGACGACTACGGCGTGGTGGCCGCCGAAGCCGGGATCAGCCCCGTTCCGGACGGATCCGCGAACGCGAAGGAGCCGCGTCCGCTCGTCGAGGCCCCGCAATTCCCGTTGTCCCTTCCGCCCTGGACCGGCACGGCCAAGACCGGAGAAACGATCCGGGACCTGACATCGCATCCCTGGGCGGGTTCGGAAGTCGATCTGGTCCTGACCGCCCGCGATGAAGCCGGGCAGATCGGAACATCCGCGCCGCACCGCTTCGAGCTGCCGCAACGGCTCTTCCGCAAACCTCTCGCGCGGGCGGTTGTCGAACAGCGGCGAGACCTGGCGCTCGACGCCAACAGCATCGTCCGTGTGCTGACCGCGTTCGATGCCCTGATGGTCGCCCCGGACATCTTCAAGATGGAAACGCGCACCTATCTGGGGATGGACTTCGCCTACCGGCAGCTGGTCAAGGCCAGGACCGACGAGGATCTGAAGGAACTGCTGCCGCTCCTGTGGGATCTGGCACTCACCATCGAGGACGGCGACCTGTCCGTGGCCGAGCGCAATCTCCGCGAAGCCCAGGAAGCCCTGCGCAAGGCGCTGGAGGAAGGCGCGAGCGAAGAGGAAATCGCCAAGCTCACCCAACAGCTTCGCGAGGCGCTCAGCGAATACATGCAGGCCCTGGCCGAACAGATGCGGCGCAACCCGCAGGTGATGCAGCCGTTCAATTCCAATCAGCAGACCCTGAGCCAGCAGGACCTGAATGAAATGCTCAACCGGATCGAGGAACTGGCCCGGACCGGATCGCGCGATGCCGCCCGCGAGCTTCTCGCCCAGATGCAGCAGATGCTGGAAAACCTGCAGGCCGGCCGGCCGCAGATGATGCCGGACAACATGACCAGCGAAATGATGCAGATGCTCAACGAGCTCGGCAAGATGATCCAGCGCCAGCAGCAGCTGATGGACCAGACCCATAATTTCAACCGCGATCAGCAGCAGCAGGGCAGGCAGGGCGAACAGGGCCAGCAAGGCCAGCAGGGTCAGCAGCAGGGCCAGGGCCAGCAGATGACCGCCGAGCAGTTGCGCAAGCTCCTGGAGCAGTTGCAGCAGGGCCAGGGCGATCTCGCCCAGCAGCTGCAGGAACTCATGGACCAGCTCGCCCAGAATGGCATGGGCGAAAACAAGGAACTCGGCGAAGCCGGGGACTCCATGGGCCAGGCGGAACAATCGCTCGGCAAGGGCCAGGGCGAACAGGCCGTCGGACAACAGGGCAACGCGCTCGACGCCCTGCGCCGCGGCGCCCAGGGCCTGACCGAGCAGATGATGAACCAGGGTCAGGGACCCGGTATGGCGGAAGGCCGCTCCCCGAACGACGAGGATCCTCTTGGCCGTCCGCGGCGCACCGACGGCCCCGATTTCGGCAACCGGGTCAAGGTTCCCGACGAGATCGACGTCCAGCGCGCCCGCCGCATCCTGGAAGAACTGCGCCGGCGCTTTTCCGATCCGTCACGGCCGAAGCTGGAACTCGATTATCTGGAGCGGCTGCTGAAGCGGTATTAGAACCTGCTTGCATCCAGGAAAACAAAAAAGCCCCGGATCATCGCCATCCGGGGCTTTTTTGGTTCAGGACCTGAATTCAGGCGTAGCGCCGGGCCTCCTCCTGCGCCGTACCGGCGAGCGCGTTGCGCACGGCACGGCGGATATCGGCCAGCGAAAACGGCTTGGTCACCACGTCATGAACCAGTTCATCGAGACCGTTCGCCCGCTCGCGCTGATCGGCAAAGCCCGTCATCAGCAGGATCGGCATGTCCGGCCAGTCGCGCGCCGTATGCAGCGCCAGCGCAATCCCGTCCATGACCGGCATCTTGATATCCGACAGAAGCAGGTCGAACTTGTCCTTTTCCCGGGTCAACACCTCGACGGCCTCGCCGCCGTCTTCGACCGCCTTCACGCTATGGCCATCCAGTTCCAGGGCCCGTTTCACAAAGCTCCGGACGGCTTCGTCATCTTCCGTCAGAAGGACGCGAGCCATGGTCACTCTCCTTTGGTTTCGCCGGACGCGTTGTCTTCATCCGGAACGACGTATCCGATAAACGGCAGCTGCCGCCACGCATGCCCCATATCCATGCCGTAACCGACGACGAACTTGTCGGGACAGATGAACCCGACATAGTCTGCGGAAATGGCTGCCTTGCGGTGTTCGGGCTTGTCCAGAAGCGCCGCGACCCGCACCGATCGGGCGCCCCGTTTCGCAAGCCGCTCCTTGGCGAAGCTCAGGGTCCGTCCAGATTCCAGGATATCATCCACCAATATTATATCCCGGCCGTTAACGTCACTTTCCACATCCCGCAAAATACGGACCTCATCGGCCCCTTGCGTGCCGGCGCCGTAACTCGACAGGTGCATGAACTCCATCTCCGGGGTCAGTCCCGCCCGGTGCATCGCCCGGACAAGGTCTGCCGCAAATATGAAACTTCCTTTCAACACCGCCACCACCAGGAGGCGTTCGGGCTTCGCGTCCGCGATTTCCCTGGCCAGGGCGTCGACCCGGGCGGCGATGGCGTCTTCGTCGAAGAGCGTGTTTATAGTGACAGTCATCTTACTCAAGTATTACCTGTTTCACCCCGCGATCGATAAAGCGCACCAGAATGTCCGACGCGCCGTCAGGCGGGTTTGACAGGATGGTCCTGAACCGGGTTTCGTCCAGCCCTTTTAACATGGTTGTCCGCGGTTCGACGGTCCAGGCGTAAATTTCCTGAAGGTCTGTTCCGCGGATCGAAAGCCTGACGGCGGGAACCGGCGTCTGCTCGTCTCCGATATTGCGGATCGTGCCCTCCACCACCAGCACCTGCTTGCCTTCGGCAACCTCCGAAAAGGTTCTCAGGTCGCGGAATTCCAGTCCGCGCAGATTGACTTCAAGGCCGACGAATTCAAAAAGACTTGCCAGATCCGGAGCGTCCCGCACGATCTGGTCGCGGATCAGCACCACGAACGCGCAGGTCGCCAGCGCGCCGCTGAACAGGGCAATGCCGGCGATGCGCCGGTAGTTGCGCCGTGCCAGCCATTTCAGGACCGCACCGATCACACTCCGTTTGAACTTGTTCGGATTGACCTTGATCTTGGGCCGCTTCGCCAGCGTTTCGATATCCGCAGGCCGCTTCGACGACTCCTTGTCGTCATCCGCCCCGTTGTCGTCCTCGTCCTCGTCCTCGTCCTCATCGTCTTCAAACGGCAGGGTATTGCGCGGACCGGGCACGGGCTTGGATTTTTCGGCTTCTTTATCCTCGTCCCCGCCCTCATCTTCATCGGATAAATCGTCGCCGGCATCGGTGACGGCAGGGCCCGCACCGCTGTCTTCGTCGTCTTCGTCGACAGTGACGTCCTTTTCCTTCGCGGCCCGCTTTTCGTCGGCTTCGTCCGCCGCCCATTCGGTTTCGTCGACATCGCCGTCGTCCGCCGCGGGCGAATCGGCCACCAGATCGAGTTTCGCCTTCTCCTTTTTGGGGCTGACGAACCAACGGTTGCCGCAGCGGGCGCATTTGACACTGCGCCCTTCCTCGCCAAGAATCTCCGGCTTGATGTCGTAGGAAGTCTTGCAGTCGGGGCACTTGATCTTCATCTGAGAAGACCCTTCGCCTTACGTGTTATGAGGACTTTCAAGTGTAGCCGATCTGGTCGAGATTTCGGTACAGATTCCGGTCAGGCAACATATCCACACACTCCGACCTTCAGGCTGCAGTTACCAACTAGCCCGACCCCGGAAGAATCGCAGGGAAAATGGGCCATTTCCGCGTCGTTTGTCGTCGAATATGCCCCGCATATCCTCCTCCTCACTCCTGAAACCGGCCCGTTTTCCCTGTGGCGATGCCAAACGTTAATTTGTAACTTCAGCCTATCGTTTCTAATGGACCTTTATATGTTTAATGAAGCGTTAACGGGAGCGCGTTAGCGTTTGCCGGTTTCGGGAGATAATTGGTGATCCGCTTCGAAAATGTCGGGCTGAGATATGGTATGGGACCGGAGATCCTGCGGGACTTGACCTTTCAGATCGAGCCGCAGTCATTCCAGTTCCTGACCGGTCCGTCCGGCGCCGGCAAGACCAGTCTGATCAGGCTGCTGTTCATGTCTCTGCGCCCCACGCGCGGCCTGATCAGGGTCTTCGACAGGGATCTGTCGGTCATATCCAAACAGGACCTGCCTGAACTGCGCCGCAAGATCGGCGTTGTGTTTCAGGATTTCCGCCTGCTGGACCATCTGACAACCTACGAAAACGTCGCCCTGCCGTTGCGTGTGCTCGGCAAGGACGAATCCGAATATCGTGCCGATGTGATCGAACTTCTCAAATGGGTCGGCCTGGGTGACAGGATGCATGTGCTGCCGCCCGTCCTTTCAGGCGGGGAAAAACAGCGCGCCGCCATCGCCCGCGCCCTGATCACCCGGCCGGACATGCTCCTTGCGGACGAGCCCACCGGCAACGTGGATCCGCCGCTGGCGCGGCGGCTGCTGCGCCTGTTCATCGAACTGAACAAGCTCGGCACCTCCGTCGTGATTGCAACCCACGACATTGCCTTGTTGGAACAGGTGGACGCACGGCGTATGGTGCTGGCGGATGGCCGTCTTTCCATATTCGACTAGAACGAGCTCCTGAATGAGGCCTGCCGAGATGGCCACGGTGAAAAAAAGAGCGGTGCGGAACAAGACCCGGAACGCCGTCAGGGCGCCGCGCAAACCGGCGCGTCCGAAGCTGCCCCCCAAACCCGCCGGAGGTGAAGCCGCCGCGGACGAACAGAAGCTGCGTCCGACAGCCGCCATCGTGCCGCCCCAGTCCGTTGCCGGGCGCGCACTGACGCTCGTGGTCGCCATCATGAGTTTCCTCGCCTGCCTGACCGTCGGCGCCGTATCCATCGTCTGGGATGCCGCCGATGCCTGGCAGAATGATCTCGTCCGGGAAGTCACGATCCAGATCAGGCCCGCCGACGGTGTCGACATGATCCGCGAAATCGACAAGGCCGTCGCCCTTGCCCAGGAATTCGCCGGCGTCGGCGCCGTCCGCGCCCTGTCGGACGAGGAGACGAAGGCTTTGCTCCAGCCCTGGCTGGGCGAGGGGCTGGAACTGGAGAGCCTGCCCGTCCCCCGGCTGGTCGAGATCACTATCGACGATCCCTCCGTCCTGGATCTCAATCAGCTCCGCGAGGCCCTGGTCAACCAGGTATCCGGCGCGAGCCTCGACGATCATTCGGTCTGGACCTCGCGGCTGTCCGCCATGGCAGGCGCCGTCGTGATAGCCGGTTTCGCGATCATGGCCCTGGTCATGGCCTCCATGGTGCTCAGCGTGGTCTTCGCCACCCAGGCGGCCATGGCCGGCAACAAGGACGTTGTTTCCGTTCTCCATTTCGTCGGCGCGGAAGACAGTTTCATTGCGCGGGAGTTTCAACGCCACTTCCTGCTTCTCGGCCTGAAGGGCGGCGTGACCGGGGGCGCCGTCGCGTCTCTTTGCTTCATCCTGCTCGACATGTTCACCCGGGAGACGGCCGGCCAGGCCAGTTCCGACCAGCTTTCGGCTCTTTTCGGCACGGTTTCCGTCAGCCTGCCCGGATACCTGGGCGTCGTCGGCATCGTCTTCCTGGTTGCCGTTCTGACCGCGCTGACGTCGGGACTGGCGGTCAAGGCCCATCTTGCGAAGGCCGATTGACAGGATAGTCCTCGGATTTTTCCCAAAAAGAGGCCCATTTCGCACGTAAAATCGCCGAATCATCTAAGATAATCGGGTTATGGACAGGACACAGACTGCCGATGACAATCAGGCGGAAGCCTGTAAGGTTAGCGGCATGCAGACACCGGACGAACCGCACAGGCAAAGCGGCATCCCGACACCGGCGAAAAAGGCGCGCCGGCACAGGGCCGTTGTACGGCCGGCTCTGGGTCTTGTCTGCGTCCTCATACTGGTGGCGGTGACCGCCTCCTTCATTCGCTTTGCGGATAAGGTCGCAGCGATTTCCATGCCCGATGACATCAGGGCGGATGCCATCGTCGTCCTGACCGGCGGGACCGAGCGCGTCTCCCACGCAATTCGTCTGCTTGAGGAGAACCGGGCCGACCGGCTTCTGATATCCGGGGTGCATCCGGGGACAACCGTGGCGCAGATTTCCACGATGACCGGCTCCGACAAGTCGCTGTTCGAATGCTGTGTCGATCTCGACCGCCTTGCGCTCAACACGGAAGGCAACGCCATCGAAACGGCAAGCTGGGCCCGCAAACACGCGTTCTCGTCCCTGCTGCTTGTGACCAGCGCCTATCACCTGCCTCGCGCCGAGGCGGAGCTGCAGGGCGCGCTGCCCGATGTCCGTCTGATCCCCTATCCGGTCCAGCCCTCCGGAATGGACCTGAAGAACTGGTATCGCCAGCCCGCGACAATCCGGCTTCTCATGCGTGAATATGTGAAGTATACCCTCGCAAGCCTTCGGATCCTCGGCCAGGACGCCTTCCGCTCGCTTCGCTCCTGATGGACTTGGCAGGCCCGGCGCCGCGCCCCTCTTCGCCCCAGGTGTCATGCTTTTTCTGCGATCCTCGATTTTCCAGATCCTGTTCTACACGGTCACGCTCGCCCTGATGGTGATCGGCTCTCCCGTGCTCCTGCTGCCGCGCCGGTGGGGATGGTGGATCGTCCCGTTCTGGGCGAAGGTCAACCTGTTTCTCCTGCGCCTGATCGTCGGCCTCAAGGTGGAAGTGCGGGGCAAGGAAAACATTCCCAAAGGCGGGTACATCGTCGCCTCCAAGCACCAGTCGTCCTGGGAAACCTTCGCCCTGATCCCCCACTTCCCGAGCGTGACCTTCATCCTGAAACGGGAACTGCGCTGGATTCCGATATTCGGCTGGTACACGGCCAAGTACCGGCAGATACCGATCAACCGGGGCAAACGCGCCGCCGCCCTCGCCGCCATGGTCGAAGCCGCCAAACAGGCCATCGCCGACAAAAGGCAGATTCTGATTTTTCCGGAGGGGACCCGTCGTCCGGCGGGCGCCGAACCGCAGTTCAAGTTCGGCATTGCGCATCTTTACAGGGATCTTGACTGCCCGGTGCTGCCGGTGGCCCTGAATGCCGGCCTTTACTGGCCGCGGGCCTCCTGGGTCATCTATCCGGGAACCGTGATCGTCGAATTCCTGCCGCCGATCGCCCCGGGCCTCGGAGTGCGCGCCTTTCACGACACCCTCGTGGACACCATCGAAACGGCGACCGGCCGCCTGTGCGAGGAAGCCCGCGATGCGAAGAACCCGACGCCGATGCTCGCCGTCTATGACCGAAACCGGAGGGCGGCGGGCGCAAAAGCCTGAGGCACGGACCCGGACCGCAGGATTGCGCTGGATCGTTTCGATTCCCATATGAAAGGCAAGCCGGCAAATTCGCCCGATGCGGATTTGTCAATGTTCGTTCTTTGTTCTAGAATGCGGCATGTCTACCACGTCGGTTACCGGTTCCAGTTCCTCTCCCGACTTTCTGGGCGGTCTTGCCCAGGCGGAACGCTATCGCTATTTCACCGGAAAAAGCGGGCAGCGCTACATTTTCACGAAAATCACCGTCGCCGATCTGGACGATTGCCGGCAGGCGGTGGTGATCCTCCTGCCCAGGGCGGACCGGCAACCGGGAAAGCGGAACAGCATTGGCCCGGCCTGGCTCGGCGAAATCGACCGGAACGGCAAGCGCCATGGCCCGCGGCTTACCAGGGGCAGACTGGCAAGATCCGACGTCTATGTGCATCTTCTGGCGGAAAACGCCGGGATGCGCCGGTCGATCCTGGGCGATCTTTCGTTTCCGGACAAGGACACATAGGCCCGGACCGGACAACGCGTCAGCCCTTCAACTGCTCGGCAAGCCAGCCGACGCCGTGATCGACGATGCCGAGCTCTGCCAGATGGGCCGCGGTGTTCAGCACGTAATCCGGATTGCGCCCCGATTTGCCGACGGCACCGGTCACGATCCCGAGCTGGTCGGCAAGCGGCAGCGCGCCCGCATATTGCGGATGCCGGCGGTCAACGACATAGGTCAGCGCCTCGACGGTCTCGCCGCCGCCCAGGGCGATCCTCCGCCAGCTTTCCTGATAGACCCCGGTCACCTGTTCGCGCGCCCTGAGATAGGCGACGGTCTCTTCCCGGTTTGCGCCGTGGACCCGGAACGCCATCCCGCGGCAGGCGCCGCCGTGATCCAGGCCGAAAACGAGGCCGGGCCTGTCTTCCGTTCCCCGGTGGACCCAGGAATAGACGCAAAGCGACCGATGCGCCCCGCGCAGGAGCGCCGGCCGTGCCATATCGTGGTCGAAGCCGGGGTTCCACATCAAAGACCCATAGCCAAAGACCCAAAAATCGCTCATATCGATCCGTTAAATCGCCATTGTTGCCGCTCAGATAGCAACGGGCGGCGGACCGTGCAACGGGCCTCACCTATCACCGCCGCATTTTGGAACGCAATTGCAGGAGACCGCCTTGGGCACCGGAGCGAAAAAGAACCTGAAACGCCGCTATCTTGTGATGGCGGCGGCCGTCGCCATTCTCGTCGCGGTCTGGTCCGGCGGCTGGTTCGTCGTTCGCGGACTGCTGGATCAGCGGATTGCCGCTGAACTCGACGCCATCTACGGCCGGGGAGACCGGATCGCCTGCGCCGAAAGGCGGATCGGCGGATTTCCCTTCCGGTTTGAAATCGGCTGCCTCCAACCGGTCCTGATCGATGCCTCCGGCCTGTCCGTCTCGCTGACGCGCCTCAAGGCCGTCGCCCTTGTCTACAATCCCTGGCATGTGATTTTCGAGGCCGATGGCCCCGCCACGGCAGGTTTCCCGTTCGAAGGCCCCGCCTTGTCCGCCAAATGGGCGTCGGCGCTCTCCAGCATCCGCGTCGCCGGCAACGGCATTCGCAAGGCCGATGTCGCCATCAACGATCTCGATCTGACCGCGGCCGGCGCCGACTTCGGCGGCCTAAGGGCCGGGACGGTCGGAATTCATGCCCGACCCGTTCCCGATACGCCCAATGCCATCGAGGGATTTGCGTCGGCGGACGCGCTCCGGATCGAACAGCCGGACGGGCTTGCCGCCCCGGTCAACGCCCGCATGCATCTGCGCCTGGAAAACGGCCTCGATCTGTTGTCCGGCGCTCCCTTGAGCACACTTCCGCGCGATGCCGACGGGTCGCTGCCGATTGAACTCGTTCTGCTGTCGCTGAAATCCGAACAAACGGAAATCACCGCGGCCGGAATGCTCCGGCTTGCGGTCGACGGCGCCCTTTCGGGCAAACTCGACCTGACCATCCGGGGCATTGATCGGGCGGACGATCTGCTCTCCCGTCTGTTTCCCCCCGAAACGGGCATAGCTGAAACCCTGAAGGGGACAGCCATTGCCTTCGGCACCCGGGCACAGGATCCCGACGGCGCCGAAGTCACCCGTCTGCCGCTGACCATCGACAACGGCGCCCTGCGGGTCGGGATCGTGCCGCTCGGCATCACGATCCCGCCGCTTGGAGCGGGTATGTCCTGAGCTTTTTGCCGTCAGTCGCCCGCGATCCGGTCGATCGGAATGACATAGCTCTTCCGATGGTCCGGTTCGGCGATCTTTTCGTAGAGCGTCACGGCCGGAACGTTCTTGCCCGGAACCATCCAGCGCAGATGCAGCCAGCCTCGGCTCTGCCCCTCTCCGATCAGGGTCTCCACGATCTTGCGGCCGATACCCTGGCGGCGGAAATCCGGATGCACGTAGATATCCTCAAGCTGACCGATGCGCAGGCCCGTGATCAGCTCCGGCAGATCGAAGAACACCGCGAATCCGACCAGCCTGTCGCCCTGGTACGCGCCGACAACCTCGGCCGTCTTGTCGCCCAGGATGCGTTCGGCATAGAAATCGTCCGGGCGCCGCGGCGCGCCGCGTTTCAGAGCCTGGGCATTTTCGGCGATGAGCGGTGCAAGTTTATGGGCCTCGTCGGACCTGATGGCCCTGATGTCCGTTTTGCTCATAAGATCTCCGGGAGCTGGTCGGTCTTCGAGAGCGCAAGATGTCCTGAAAAGCGGCTGACAATCAAGCACCCCGGCGAAATTCAGGTTGCAAATTGGACCGGTTGTCCGCCATATGCCCCTGCATCGCGACAAATCAGACCGAAAACCGAAGGTTGGAGACGTTCATGTCCGTTCATGCCGGCCGGCTGCGTGCAACGCTTATCGGGCTGAGCGCCATCCTGATGTGGGCAACCCTCGGCGTGTTCGGCGCCGGGTCCGGGAATGTTCCGCCGTTTCTTCTGAACGCCCTGTGTTTCGGCCTGTCCGGGTCGCTGGCCTTCTTGTGGCTGGCCGTCGCCGGAAAACTGTATCTGCTGCGCCAGCCTCTGAGGGTCTGGGCCTTCGGCACCCTGGGGCTGTTCGGCTTTCATTTCTTCTACTTCACGGCGATCCGCAACGCCCCTCCCGTCGACGCCAACCTGATCAACTACACCTGGCCGCTGCTGATCGTGGTCTTTTCCGCCTTTCTGCCGGGCGAGAGGCTGAGACTGCATCATGTTGCCGGAACCGTGCTGGGCCTTGGCGGCGCCGCCCTCCTGATCACCGGGGGCGAGGGCCTGTCGCTCGACGGCGGATCGGCACTCGGCTACGGCGCGGCCGTCACGTCGTCGCTGTTCTGGTCGTCCTATTCGGTCCTGTCCCGCCGGCTCGGCGACGTTCCGACCGAAGCGGTGGCCGGTTTCTGCCTGATGACCGCCCTGCTTTCCGCCCTGTGCCATGTCTTTCTGGAACAGACGGTCTGGCCTGCGGCGGCGACCGAATGGCTATCCGTCGCCGCCCTCGGTCTTTTCCCCGTCGGGCTCGCCTTCTTCACCTGGGACGTCGGGGTCAAGCGCGGCGATATCCAGGTCCTGGGAGCCGCGGCCTATTCGGCGCCGCTGCTGTCCACCCTGCTGCTGATCGCCTTCGGTTTCGGCGGCTTTACTCTGTCGGTCATGTTCGCCTGCGTCGCCATCACGGCCGGCGCGGTGATCGCGGCCAAGGAGATGATCTTCCGCAGGTCCACCCGCGCCGCGGCCGTTTCCGAGGTCTGATTTCCTGCGCCCTTCCGCACGGTTTCAAAACCGCCCGGGCGACCGGCTTTCCGTCCGCAGCGGCCGCGCGGCCTTCAGCCCTTAGGTGAATTCCATCCCCCATCGCCTTCCTCTAAGTTGGCTGCAAATTTTTCCGGAACCGGGAGACCCTCCGATGACGACACCCATCCGCCCGCGCCGTTCAGCCCTCTATATGCCCGGCTCCAACACCCGTGCGCTGGAAAAGGCAAAGGGCCTCGACGTGGATTGCCTGATCCTCGACCTGGAGGACGCGGTCGCACCCGACATGAAGGCGGAGGCCCGGCCGCAGATCGTGGCGGCCGTTCAGGGCGGCGGCTACGGCGAGCGGGAAGTGGTGATCCGCATCAACGGCCTGGATACGCCCTGGGGCGAGGACGACCTGAAGGCGGCCATCGACGCGGGGCCCGACGCGATCCTGGTGCCGAAGGTCAACAGCCCCGCCGACCTGGAACGGGCCGCCCATAAACTGGCGCTCGGCAACGCCCCCCAAGGCCTCAATCTCTGGGCGATGATGGAAACGCCGCTTGCCATGTTCAACGCCGCCGCCATCGCCGCCTGCGGCCGCGACCCGCAGGTGCGCCTGTCCTGTTTCGTCATGGGCACCAACGATCTTGCCAAGGAAACCCGCGCCAGGCTCAACCCGGGCCGGGCTGTGATGACGCCGTGGCTGATGACCTGCGTGGCGGCCGCCCGCACCGGCGGCATCGACATTCTCGACGGCGTCTACAACAACTTCTCCGACCTGGACGGCTTTGCCGCGGAATGCGCGCAAGGGGTGGAAATGGGCATGGACGGCAAGACGCTGATCCACCCGAAACAGATCGAGGCCTGCCACGCCGCCTTCAGCCCGTCGGAAGAGGAGGTCGCCTGGGCGCGCAAGATCAACGCGATCTTCGCCCGGCCGGAAAACGCCAGCAAGGGCGCGATTCAGGTGGACGGCAAGATGGTCGAACGGCTACATGCGGACATGGGCCTGCGGGTCATCGCCATTGCCGATGCCATCGCGGCACGCTCCGGAACCTGATCCTGCAAAGAGACGGACATCATGAAAATCTACCGCTTCATCACCGGTGTCGACGACAGCGAATTCTGTCACCGGGTGACCCAGGCGCTCAACAAGGGCTGGGAACTGTCCGGCTCGCCGGCGCTCACCTATGACGCGACCCGCGGCCGGACCATCTGCGGCCAGGCGGTGACCAAGGACGTTCCCGGCGAATATACGCCGGACATCAAGCTCGGCGATTATTAAGAGACCAGCCTTCTGGCGATGGCATCGAACACCTGCTCATAGGCGGCTTCGGCAACGGCCGCCTGGGCTGCCCCGAGGCGGTGCAGCTGATGAAGACCCGGAGCGGCATTCACCTCCAGGATTGTATAGCCGCCCGCCGGATCGGACAGGTCCGGCACCAGCATGTCGAGGCCGAAGTAGTCGAGGCCGAGAAACGCGCCGGCTGACACCGCGATCTCCTTGAAGGCGCCGCAAAGTTCGTCGGTCACGATCGATCCGGACCCTCCCGACGACAGGTTGGCCGCCGGCAGAAGCCGGACCCGCCGGCCGCTTTCCGGCACGGATTCAAGCGTCAGGTTCTGGTCGGCGAGTTCGGATAAAAGCCGTGGATCCGCCCGTGTGCCGGCCGGAACGGCCTGAAGCAACGCCTCGACCGTCCGCACGCCGTCGCCCAGGGCTTCCGCCGCCCGCCGCTCGATGGCGCAAAGCACGCGCCCCTCCAGGACGACGATCCGGATATCGCGACCCGCAACCGGCTCCTGGACGAGCAGATGGTCGTGATGCCGGAACAGGCGGGCCAGGCCGGTTTCGAGCTGATAGGGGCTTGAAACCTTGACCACATCGACGCCTTCCTGGCCGTCGTTGGGTTTGATGAAGACGGGGAATCCGGTGGTTTCGGCAAACGATTGCGCGTGATCCGGGCCGGTCATCTTTTCGGCCCGCACCGGATTGCGCCGGCGCATGGCATCGATGGCCGCCGGGGCGCTGACAAGCACGCCGCGCGGCACCCGGAAGCCGGCGTTTTTCAGGAACTGCGCGGCATAGGCCTTGTCATGCGCGATCTCCGCGGCGCCCAGGGAATTGAGATCGAAATGGGTGCCCTTGAACCAGGATCGCCGCCCGTTCGGCGCCTCGACATAGCCCGCATGACCGATCTGCGGATCGAGTTCGAGCCTCAACCCGTGTCTTTGGCAATAGTCCGCAAGGAGGCGGGCCACGAGAGGAGCTTGCCCGGTCGCATGTCCGGGCGGATCGGAAAAGGCGGAGCCGCTCACCTGATGAAGGTCTCGGACGGCCTAGTTGCGGCCCTGCCGGGCGTTCGCCAGGTAGTCGATCTTGAACAGGTCCGGATTGGTCGGGCCGTTGGCGACGACGTTATAGACCGCGACCGAGGTCTCGTAGCCCTGCGCGTCCCGCACCGTCCATTGCTTCAACTCGTAGGTCTTGGCATCGAAGATCAGGGTCAGGACGCCGGAATTGAAGGTCGTCTGATCGGTCAGGGTAACGGTCACCAGATCGTCCTCGACAAGGACGTTGGTGATGTTCGTGTCCTTTTGCAGGTCGATGTCATCCGCCAGCAGGAAGCGCAGCGGCGTCTGGCTCAGCGGCCAGATGTCCTGGGTGGCCATCTTCCGGTCCTTGACCGAAACCGACTTGCCGTCGGCGATGATGTCGAGCTTGGCCGGCGGATTGTAGTAGAAGCGCACCTTGCCCGGCCGCGCGATGTAGAACTTGCCGTCCGACTGGCTGCCTTCCGGACCGAACTGGACGAAATCGCCGTTCATGGTTTTGACCGAATTGAAATAGGCGTTCACATCCTCAAGGGTCTTGGTTTCTTCCTGGCTGAGCGCAAGGACCGGACCGCCTGCGGCAAGCGCCAGGCCGGCGGCAACAATCAGCGTCTTCATGGCAAAGGCGAATTTGCGGATCGGCATGTCGTTTCCTGCCTCGGTAGTGTGAATCGTTCCTGCCCGTCTAGACCCTTCTTGTGGCAAAGCTTGGGCATTCAATGGCCTAAAGATCGTCTTCGACCCCGTTCTGCACAAGGATTTCCCGTTTTCCGGCGTGGTTTGCCGAACTGATCAGCCCTTCCTGCTCCATGCGTTCGATCAGCGACGCCGCGCGGTTGTAGCCGATCGACAGCCGGCGCTGGACATAGGACGTCGACGCCTTCTTGTCGCGCAGCACGATGGCAACGGCCCGGTCATAAAGGTCATTGCCCTCGTCGCCGCCGGCAAGTCCGCCGTCATAGGGGCTGTCGGCCTCGTCGTCTTCCTCGGTGACCGCTTCCAGATACTGGGGCGTTCCCTGGACTTTCAGATGCGCGACGATCTCTTCCACCTCGCCGTCGGAAACGAACGGGCCGTGGACACGCTGGATCCGGCCGCCGCCGGCCATGAACAGCATGTCGCCCATGCCGAGGAGCTGCTCCGCGCCCATTTCGCCGAGAATCGTGCGGCTGTCGATCTTCGACGTCACCTGGAACGAGATACGGGTCGGGAAGTTCGCCTTGATCGTGCCGGTGATCACGTCCACCGACGGACGCTGGGTCGCCATGATCAGATGGATGCCGGCCGCGCGGGCCATCTGGGCGAGCCGCTGGATCGCGCCTTCGATGTCCTTGCCCGCCACCATCATCAGGTCGGCCATTTCATCGACCACCACGACGATGTAGGGCATGGTTTCCAGCGGCAGCTCCTCTTCCTCGTAGATCGGCTGGCCGGTATCCCGGTCGAAACCGGTCTGGACGGTACGGGTGAAGCTTTCGCCCTTTTCGAGCGCCTGCTTGATGCGGGTGTTGTAGCCGTCGATGTTCCGCACACCCATCTTGGACATCTTCTTGTAGCGGTTCTCCATCTCGCGGACGGTCCACTTCAACGCGACGACGGCCTTCTTCGGGTCGGTCACCACCGGCGTCAGCAGATGCGGAATGCCGTCGTAGATCGACAGTTCCAGCATCTTCGGATCGATCATGATCAGTTTGCAGTCGTCCGGCGTCAGCCGGTAGAGCAGCGACAGGATCATGGTGTTGATCGACACCGACTTGCCCGAACCGGTGGTCCCGGCCACCAGCAGGTGCGGCATGCGGGCCAGATCCGCGACAACGCTTTCGCCGTTGATCGTCTTGCCCAGCGCGAGCGCGAGTTTCGACTTGGACTTCTCGAAATCCTGCGCGGCCAGAAGTTCCCGCAGATAGACCGTTTCGCGCCGGGAATTCGGCAGTTCGATGCCGATCGCGTTCTTGCCCGGGATCACCGCGACGCGGGCCGAAATGGCGCTCATGGAGCGGGCGATGTCGTCGGCCAGGCCGATCACCCGGGACGATTTGATGCCCGGCGCCGGCTCCAGTTCGTAAAGCGTCACCACCGGACCGGGACGGACCTCGATGATTTCGCCGCGCACGCCGAAGTCCTCCAGAACGCCTTCCAGGATCCGGGCGTTCTGCTCCAGCGCGTCGGGCGAAAGCCCGGGGATCTTGCCGCCGGCCTTGGGCTCTGCAAGCAGGCGGAGCGGCGGCAGTTCGTATTCCTCCGGCGCGCCGAGGAACGACGGCTGCGCTTCGGCGATCACCCGCTTGCCCTGCTTCGGCCGGGGCGCCGGCGGGATTACCCGGCCGGCCGCGGCCTCGGGCTTCGGCCCGGCAATGCCGACCGGCACGGCTGCCGGGCGGTCGGCAACAGGTCCCTTGTCGATCAGGAGATCGTCCGGCTCGAAGCCTTCGCCGTCGTCTTCGAAAATGTCTTCTTCGTGATCGTCATCGTGAGCCGCCTGGCGGCGCTCGTAGAATTCGGACAGACCGTCATCATCGTCCGGCATCAGCTTGCCGGCAACGGCGCGGCGGAACGCATGCATGGCGCCCCTCTGGCGCGGTTCCTCCGGTTCGTAGACGTCGTCGTCCTCGTCCCATTCCTCCTCGTGCGCCTGCCGGCCCATGGGCCGTCCGGCAAGACGGCGAACGAAGGAGTAGGCCATCAGGGACCAGTGGCCGAGCAGGCCGAGGGTGGCGGCCATGAAGAGCCCGATGCGCGAATCGCCGCCGTCCTCGTCATCGAGCCCGAGATCCGCTTCGAGCGACTTGCCGTGGCCCGTTGCCCTGGCCGGGCCGGCCGCCTCCATTTCCACGTCCGAGCCTCCGAACAGGCCTGTTGCGGAAACCAGGAGGAAGATGGCCGGCAGACCCAGTCCCAGCACGCCGATGATGGTCGCCGCGCCTTCGGTGAAGTTGTCCGTGATCATTCCCGGAACGGAATGAACCGCATCGCCGAGAAACCCGCCGAGCCCGGTCGGCAGCGGCCAGCTTTCAGGCACCGGCAGGGCGGCGAGGGCGCCGGCTGCCAGAACCGCGCCGGCAAACCAGTAGAACAGCCGCTTGCGGCCGATGCGAAGCGCATGACCGGCAAGCAGCCGCCAGCCCCAGAGCACGGCCGGCACCAGAAACACGGCGGTGGCCAGCCCGATGGTCTGCATCAGGATATCGGCAATGACGGCTCCCGGCGTGCCGAGGGCGTTTCTGACCGGGTCCTCGGTCGCATGATTGAGGCTCGGATCCGTGACCGACCATGTCGCCAGCGCTGCCGCGAGCGCCGCCGCGAGCGCGATCACGCACAGTCCGCAGAATCCGGCGATGTTGCGTTTCAGGAAGCGCTTGATCGGGCTCTGGGTGTCCAGCAGGTCGATCGAGGCGCGCCGCGGATTGCCGCGCATGGCCGTTGCCCGTCTCATGCCATATCCCCCGGTGTCATGTTGCTCAGTGTCTTGTCCCCCAGCCAGTTCGCCAGCCGTTCCAGCGCGGTTTCCGTTATCTCAAGCGGCGCGCACAGACCGACGCGAATGTAGTTCCGGCCCGGGTTGGTGCCGTCGGCCTGATCCGATGCCAGGTAGCCGCCGGGAAGAACCTTGACGCCGACATCGCGCCACAGTTCCCTGGCCACGGAGACCGAATCGCCCCAGCGCCCGGTATCGAGCCAGAGAAAGAAGCCCGCCTCCGGCGTTACCGGTCCGAGGATCGGCGAAAGATGGCGTTCGGCCGCGGCGAATTTTTCGTTGTAGAGCCTGCGGTTCTCGATCACATGGGCCTCGTCGCCGAAGGCCCTGACCGCGACCGCCTGGGCGGGCAGCGGCACCTGCGGCGCGGCAAGTCCGCGGAACTTCGCCCATTTTTCCAGGAACTCCGGATCCCCCGCCGCAAAGCCGCAGCGCAGGCCCGCCAGGTTCGACCGTTTCGACAGGGAATTCAGGACGATAATCTTGTCGAACCCGCCGCCCATGGCCCTGGCGGCTTCCAGAATGCCGGGCGGCGGCGTTTCGCGGTAGATTTCCGAATAGCACTCGTCGGCGAAGATGAAGAACCGGTGCTTGCGGGCAAGACCGATCAGCCTTTGCCAATAGCCGATATCGGCGATGGAGCCTTCCGGATTGGTCGGCGAGGCAATGTAGAAGGCGACCGTCTGGTCCAGAAGATCCGGATCGAGGCTGTCGAGATCCGGCAGGAAACTGTGCCCCGCCTCCGCGTCGAGCAGGAGACTGTGCGCATCCGCGATATGCGCCGCCGCCGCGTAGGTCTGGTAGAACGGATTGGGCAGAATCACCACCGGATGGTCGATGCCCTTTGCCAGCTGATCCCGGGCCGCGATCGCTCCAAACGACAGGCCTTCGCGCGACCCGTTGAGCGGCAGGACCCCGCGCTCCCGGTCGATCAGGCCCTCCAGCCCGTAGCGCCGGTCCAGCCAGCCGGCGACCGCGCTCCGGAATTCCGGCGTTCCATTGATCGGCGGATACCGGCGGAAATCCGCCAGATTTTCCATGAGAACGTCCCCGGTAAAATCCGGCATGGCATGCTGCGGCTCGCCGATCGTCATGATGATCGGCGGCATGCCGGGTTCCTCGCCGTCAAGTACGGCGGCAAGGCGCTGGAACGGGTTGGAAACCGGCAGGGCGGCACCGCGCCGGTAGCTGGCAATGGAGGCAGTCATGAATGTCCTGGCCATTCGATACGCGAAACGGACCTACCCTAGCCTCCCGTTGGTAAAGCGCCTGTTAACCAACGGATTTTCTGCCGGGGAATCGATGGGAAAAACGCACCGCCTTGCTGGCCGCTTCAGCGCTGATTAAGGTCGCAGGGAAATCGACAGTCAGAAGAAGGTCTTTTCAGATGAGCCAGTCCGGCGAACCGGTCAGCGTGGTCTGTTTCGGTGATTCCCTCACCTGGGGCTTCAGGCCGGGCGAGCGCACGCGCTACGGCCACGATGTCCGCTGGACGCGGCTTTTGCAGAAGGAACTCGGTGACGGATTTTACGTGATCGAGGAAGGCCTCAACGGCCGGACCACCGTGTTCGAGGATCCGGTGCGCGGCGACAAGAACGGCCTTGCCCATCTTGCGACCGTCCGCAAGACCCACATGCCGATCGACATTCTGATCATCATGCTGGGCACCAACGATCTCCAGACCCGTTTCGGCCTCAGCGCGGGCGCCATCGCCCACGCCATGTCCCGCCTTCTGGACCATGCCCGCCAGCCGACCGACGACCCGGAAGGGAGCCCGCCGAAGGTGCTGCTGATGTCGCCGCCGCCGCTCGGCGATTTTTCCGCGTCGCCGCTGGAGCCGATGTTTTCCGGCGAGCAGAGCCGGGAGGAATCGAAAAAGCTGAAGGACGAATACCGGCGGATCGCCGCCGACTACGGCGCCGCCTTCTTCGACACCGGGTCCGTGGTCACGGTCAGCGACGTCGATGCCGTCCACCTCGATCCGGACATGCAGCCGCCGCTCGCCCGGGCGGTCGCGGCGGAAGTCCGAAGGCTCGCTGCGAAAAAATAGCCGACGCCGGGGGGAAGGGCCCTAAAAGTCCGACGTCAGGCCCTTGATTTCCCAATCGTCGTAGCGGGTCGGCTCCAGGCCGCCGCGGCCGTTGTATTCCTTCGCCATGGCCGCCTGTTTTGCGTCGATCTCCTGCCGGCGCGCTTCCGCTTCCTTCAGCGCCCTCTGGGCGGCCGGCGGCAGGTCCGCAAACCGGCGCTTCGGCGCCTCTTCCGCCTGCGTGCCGAGTGATGGCGCATCGGCGGCAACCTTGAACTCGGGATTTGCGTCGCTATCGCCTGCCATGTGTCACTCCCGCTTTCTTCGGATCCGCCCGCTTCCCGCTTGCAGGAATTGCGGAACATCCCCATTTCTAACTGGAACCGAGGCTATACAGAGCCTCGCCCCCAATTGCAAAAGGGACCGTGCCGGTGAGGCACGACGGAAACGCAAGATGAACTACATCAAGACGGCAATGCTCCTGGCGGCGATGACCGCCCTGTTCATGGGCATCGGCTACATGATCGGCGGCCAGAGCGGGATGATGATTGCGCTTGTGGTCGCCGCCGCGATGAACGTGTTCAGCTACTGGAATTCCGACAAGATGGTCCTGCGCATGCATCATGCGCAGGAGGTGGACGAGCGTACCGCGCCCGAATATTACCGCATCGTCCGGCAACTGGCCGCCAACGCCGACCTGCCCATGCCCAGGGTCTATGTGATCGACAACCCCCAGCCGAACGCCTTCGCCACCGGCCGGAACCCGGAGAACGCCGCGGTCGCGGCCACCACCGGCCTGCTGAACATGCTGTCGGCCGAAGAGGTCGCCGGCGTCATGGCCCACGAGCTCGCCCATGTGAAGAACCGCGACACCCTGATCATGACCATCACAGCCACGATCGCCGGCGCGATTTCCATGCTGGCGAATTTCGCGTTTTTCTTCGGCGGCAACCGGGACAACAACAATCCCCTGGGCTTCGTCGGCGTGCTCCTGGCGATGATCGTCGCGCCGCTGGCGGCGATGCTGGTCCAGATGGCGATTTCGCGAACCCGCGAATACGCCGCCGACCGGATGGGCGCCGAAATCTGCGGCGAACCCATGTGGCTTGCCTCCGCGCTCCACAAGATCGCGGGCGGCGTGGAACGGATCCACAATCCGGATGCGGAACACAATCCGGCGACCGCGCATATGTTCATAATCAACCCACTGTCCGGCGAGCGGATGGACAATCTTTTTTCCACCCATCCGAACACCGACAACCGCATCAACGAACTGCGCAAACTCGCCGGCTCGGGCATGGGCGGCGGCGGATATGGCGCCGGCCCGGGATCCCGCACATCGGTTCCCTCATCCGGTCCCTGGGGATCCGCGCCGCAGGCAACCGGGCGCCCAAGGGGACCGTGGGGCTAGATCAACAGTCCTCCAATCGGAACCGATTGGGGGTCTAAAGTTGATCGCTTTCAGGATATTAGAGCTTCTTGACCGCGTTCAATCGAACGCAAGATGCTCTAGAAAGCGCTTTCGCGATCCGGAGCCTGCCTCTATGATTAATGCATGCACGCCGCGGCCGGCATCCGGTCGCGGCGCTTCTCATTCTATCGCACGAACCGGAAACGTCCTTGGCAAAGCCTCCCCGTCCAAAACAAGAGCAAGACGTGCAAAGACACGCTGAAAAGCCGGAGAAACCGGGCTTTGCCGCCCGAAAGGTCGCAGCCGACATTCTCGGCAATGTGGTCCACAAGCACCGCCCGCTCGACGGCGAGCTGGACGCGGTTTCCGGCCATTCCGGTTTTCGCGCCCTTGCCGCCAACGACAGGTCGCTGGTGCGGGCCATCGTCGGCGCCGCCCTCCGCCACCGGGGCGAGATCGCCGAAATCCTGGACCGGCTGCTCGACCGCACCATTCCGGAAAAGACCGGGCGGGTGCTCGACATCCTGCATGTCGCCATTGCCCAGATGCTCTATCTCGACATTCCCGACCGGGCGGCCGTGTCGCTCGCCGTCGACCATGCCTCCGCCGACAGGCGCGCCCGGCCCTACAAGGGCCTCGTCAACGGCGTCCTGCGCCGCCTCGGGCGGGAACGGGAGGATATCACCTCCGATCTCGATGCGGACCGGCTGAACACGCCCGACTGGCTGTTCGAAAGCTGGAAGGAGACCTACGGCGAAGACACGGCCCGCGCGATCGCCGCCGCCCACCGGCGCGAAGCCGCACTTGATCTGACCGTCAAACAGAATTCCGAAGCCTGGGCCCGGCGCCTCGGCGGCGCGGTCGTCGCGGCCGGAACAGTGCGCCTGTCGCGAAAAGGCGCCGTCGACCGGCTGGAAGGGTTCGACGACGGCGCCTGGTGGGTGCAGGACGCGGCCGCCTCCCTGCCGGCACGGCTTCTGGGCGACGTTTCCGGCAAACAGGTCGCGGATCTTTGCGCGGCCCCCGGCGGCAAGACCGCCCAGCTTGCAGCGGCCGGCGCGAAGGTGACCGCCGTCGACATTTCGAAAAGCCGGCTGAAGCGGGTGAGCGAAAACCTTGCCCGGCTGAACCTAGATGCGGAGATCGTGGCATCGGATCTCCGCGACTGGGAGCCGAAGGCGCCTTTCGACGCCATTCTCCTCGATGCGCCCTGCAGCGCGACCGGAACGATCCGCCGCCATCCGGACGTGCCCTGGATCAAGCGTCAAAGGGATGTGGAGAAACTCTCCGAAATCCAGGCGGAGCTCCTGCGCCGGGTGTCCGGCTGGCTGAAACCCGGCGGATTGCTCGTCTACTGCACCTGTTCGCTGCAACCTGCGGAAGGGGAGAGCCAGATCGGTGCCTTTCTGTCGGATGTGGCCGGTTTCGAGGTGGTACCGGTTCTTGGCGGCGAAATCGGGGGGCTGTCCCAATGCATCACGCCGGAAGGGTATCTGAGGACCTTGCCCTGCCATCTGAGCGATACGGAAGACATCCCCGGAGGTCTGGACGGCTTTTTTGCCGCACGGATCAGACGGTCTTAACGGCACTTAAACCGTTCATTCGCTCATAATTGAAATGATTTAATAACCTTACCGCTTCGTATAAGCGTCCGTTGAAAGGGTTTTCAGTATTCGCGCGTGCGTACACTTTTATGACGGGTCCGGTCGGTGACCATGGATGCCGTCCTGGAAAAAGGCCGCATCTGGCGGCTGATGGCGCACTATGCCTGGCAGCGCGGGCTGAGGTGGCTTCATGGCGGGCCGTTCTTCCGCCTGCAGCCCATGTCAAGGACCCCGCAGCGGCTGACGATCGCGCCCCAGGACCTGCGCACGACCGATGCGACCAATGCCGCCGATATCTATGGCGGGCGGTTTCTGTTTTCAGGCCATCTGATCGAAACCCAGGGCCGCTCCCCGTTCGAAATCATGCCGGCCCACCCCGACTGGCAGCGCGAACTGCACGGTTTCGGCTGGCTTCGCGATCTCAGGGCCTCCGACAGCCAGGTCGCCAGGCAGAACGCCCGGGCACTGGTCGACGACTGGATCCGGCATTGCGGCCGCCGCCACGCCATCGGCTGGGAAACGCCGGTCGTGGCCCGGCGGGTCATGTCCTGGCTCGCCCAGTCGCCATTCCTCCTGGAAGACGGCGACCACAGTTTCTACGAGCGCTTCCTGCGTTCCCTCGGCCGGCAGGTCAAATTCCTGCGCAAGACCATCAACGAGGCCGATGAGGGCGTCGAGCAGCTTCATGTCGCCATTGCCATCACCGCGGCCAGTGTCTCCATGGCGGGGCAGGGGCGTTTTATCCGCCAGGCCATCCGCCGGCTCGATCAGGAACTGAAAAAGCAGATCCTTCCCGATGGCGGCCACGTTTCGCGCAATCCCAGGGCCATTATCGACATCCTGACCGATCTCCTGCCGGTCCGGCAGGCGCTGGTGTCTCAAGGGCTGGAAATGCCGGCAACCATGCTCCAGTCCGTCGACCGGATGATGCCGATGATGCGGTTCTTCCGCCACGGCGACGGCGCCTTCGCCCATTTCAACGGCATGGGCTCGACGCCGAGCGACCTTGTGGCGACGATCATGGCCTATGACGATGCCCGCGGCTCGGCCCCTTCCAATGCGCCCCATTCCGGCTACCAGCGGCTGATGGGAGGAGATACGGTCGTCCTCGTCGACACGGGAAAGCCGCCCGATCTCCTCTTGAGCGATAACGCCCACGCCGGCTGCCTGTCGTTCGAATTTTCCAGCCGCCTCAACCGCATCGTCGTCAATTGCGGCGTTTCGTCCAGGTCCGACGACATCTGGCGCAAGGTGAGCCGCTCCACCGCCGCGCATTCCACCGCGACCATCGAGGATACCTCCTCCTGCCGTTTCCTGTCCGACAGATACCTGAGCCACTGGCTGGGCGCCCCCGTCATTTCCGGACCCAGATCGGTCGAGGTCCAGCGCTCCGACGAGGAGACGGGCATTCACGTGGCCGCCTCCCATGACGGCTACGTCAAGGAATTCGGCGTGATCCACGCCCGCGACCTGCGGCTGGCCGGAGACGGAACCGTCCTCGACGGCATCGACATCTTCACCCCGGCCGGTCCGGTCGATCCCGGCCACGGTTTCGCGATCCGTTTCCACCTTCATCCCCAGGTCCGGGCCAACCTGCTGCGCAGCGGCACATCCGTCCTGCTGATCTGCCGGGACGGCGAGGCCTGGGAATTCGATGCGCCTGGCGCCGAACTGACCCTGGAGGAATCCATCTATCTTTCCGACGTCTACGGCCATCGCAAGACGATGCAGATCGTGCTGTCGGGACGATTGGGGGATGCGCCCTCCCAGGCATGGCAATTCCGCCGGACCGCGGTCGCCAAACCCGGTGCACAGGAAACCGACATCGAGGAAGAAGCCGAGCTTCCCTTCGATTAGGGCATCAGGCGATAACTTTGGAGCATTTGATGGCCGAAAGCAGTTCATTCGGCCAGGCGCGTCGCGAAGTGCGATGTGGTGCATCGTGCAAGCGGCGCAACGCAGCCGATGGGCTGCTTTTGGCCACCCGAAGGGCCGGGCTCTTTTACCCGCTGACTACGTTGGCTCGCGCTTGTGGTGGGGAACACCACGGCGCGCAACCCGCCTTGTCCGCAGACAAAAGCGCTCCGGTCAAATGTTCCAAAGTTATCGCCTGATGCTCTAGGCGTCTTTCGGTCTGCCGGCTTTCGTGATAGGGCGACGCCAAATCCCACATCACGAGGCAAATCGATGGCCATTGTTTCCAAAAGCGTCCCAGTTCCGCCGCTCGTTCCCGTCAGGCGCGCCCTTCTTTCCGTGTTCGACAAGACCGGGCTGATCGACTTCGCCAGGGCGCTTTCGGATCGCGGCGTGGAACTGGTGTCGACCGGCGGCTCCTACAAGGCGCTGAAGGATGCGGGGCTTGCCGTCCTGGATATTTCCGAAGTCACCGGCTTTCCGGAAATCATGGACGGCCGCGTGAAGACGCTGCACCCGATGGTCCACGGCGGCCTGCTGTCGATCCGCGACGACGCCGATCACCGGAAGGCCATGGCCGACCACGGCATCACCGGCATCGATCTGTTCTGCGGCAATCTCTACCCCTTCGAGGATGTCGTCGCGAAGGGCGCCGACTTTGCCACCGGGGTTGAGAACATCGACATCGGCGGCCCGGCCATGACCCGCGCGGCCGCCAAGAACCACGCCTATGTCACGGTCGTGACCGATCCGGCCGACTATGACGAGGTGATCGCGGAACTGGACAGGAACGACGGCCAGTCGCCGATCGAACTGCGCAAGAAGCTCGCCCTGAAGGCCTTTGCCCGCACCGCCGCCTATGACGCGGCCGTGTCCAACTGGATGGCCGACCAGCTCGGCGAGGAAACCCCTGCCTATCGCGCCGTCGGCGGCAAGCTTGCCGAAGTCATGCGCTACGGCGAAAACCCGCACCAGACCGCCGGCTTCTACAAGACCGGAGAAAACCGCCCGGGTGTCGCGACCGCCCGCCAGATCCAGGGCAAGACCCTGTCCTACAACAACATCAACGATACGGACGCCGCCTTCGAACTGGTCAGCGAATTCGATCCGGACCGCACCGCCGCCGTTGCCATCATCAAGCACGCCAACCCTTGCGGCGTCGCCGAAGCGGCAACGCTGAAAGGAGCGTATGAACTGGCCCTGCGCTGCGATCCGGTCTCCGCCTTCGGCGGCATCGTCGCCCTGAACAAGACCCTGGATGCCGCCGCGGCGGAAGAAATCGTCAAGATCTTCACCGAGGTGATCATCGCGCCGGACGCGGATGAAGCCGCGCGGGACATCATAGCCTCCAAGAAGAACCTGCGCCTGCTGCTCACCGGCGGCCTTGCCGATCCGCGCGCCAGGGGACTGTTCGTCAAGTCCGTCGCCGGCGGCCTTCTGGCCCAGTCCCGCGACAATGGCGTCGTCGACGATCTGGATCTGAAGGTCGTGACCAAACGGGCGCCGAGCGACCAGGAACTGGCCGACCTGAAATTCGCCTTCCGGGTTGCCAAGCACGTCAAGTCCAACGCCATCGTCTACGCCAGGGACGGCGCCACGGTCGGTGTCGGCGCCGGTCAGATGAGTCGGGTTGATTCCGCCCGCATCGCCGCGCGCAAGGCACTCGACGCAACCGAGGCGGCCGGCCTGCCCGAGCCGCTCACCAGGGGCTGCGTGGTCGCTTCCGACGCCTTCTTCCCCTTCGCGGACGGTCTGCTGTCGGCCGCCGAAGCCGGCGCCACGGCGGTGATCCAGCCGGGCGGCTCCATGCGCGACGACGAGGTGATCGCGGCGGCCGACGAGGCCGGTTTGGCCATGGTTCTGACCGGGATGCGGCACTTCCGCCACTGACCCGGCCACACGCCCGTTGAACAGGAACCGCGCCGTCTGACCTCAGGCGGCGCGGTTTTCCCTTGTCAGGAAGAGCAGGAAACCGCCGGCGGCGAAGAACCCGAGAATGACGGACATGCCCGCCGCCTGGCTGCCGCTCCACACCGTCATCAGGCTGACCGACAAGGGCGCCAGAAAACTGGTGACCTTGCCCGACAAGGCCAGGAGGCCGAAGAACTGGGACATCTGTTCCCTCGGCGCGAGCACCACCAGCAGGCTGCGCGACGCCGCCTGAAGCGGGCCGGCGGCCGCGCCGATCAGGGCGCCGAGCCCGAGAAACAGCTGCTCCGGCAGGGAACCGAACAGGTTTCCCGGCGTGCCGGGCTCTGCCGGGATCACGAACAGCACCGTGTCCCGGTCGATGGAGATCAGGCCCAGACCGCAGATGATCAGCAGGCCCAGCGCTCCGAAAAGAACCGCCTTCGGGCCATAGGCATCGTCAAGCCGCCCGCCGATGATCGCGCCGATGGTTCCGGTGATCGTCAGCAGGATGCCGAAACTGCCGATCTGGATCGACCCCCAGCCGAGCTGACCGGCGGCATAAATCCCTCCGAAGGCGAAAAGCGCCACCAGTCCGTCCTTGTAGATCATGTGGGCGATCAGGAAGGTGAACAGCACGGTATTGCCACGCGCCTGGCGGAAGGTCGCAGCCAGATCTCCAAGACCGGCGCGCACGGCGGGTCCAAGCCTGGCCTTTTTCGGCGCATCCGGCACGAACAGGAACAGCGGCAGCACGAACACGAGATACCACAGCGCCGAGAACGGGCCCGATGCCCGGTCGCCCTCGCGGGTTGCCGGATCGAGCCCGAACAGCGGTTCCAGTCCGAGAAGCGTATGGCCGGTTTCCGGGTTTGCCGCCAGGAAACCGAGCGCGATGACGAGGCTGACAAGACCGCCGGCATAGCCCGCCGCCCAGCCGGCTCCGGACAGGCGGCCGATCCGCTCCGGCGGCACCAGGTCCGGCATCATGGCGTTGTTGAAGACGGTCGCGAATTCGATCGACAGCGTGGCGATTGCGAACGCGCCAAGGGCGATCGCTATCGCCGACGGTGCGCCCGGTTCGGCATACCAGAGCATCATGCAGGCGACGGCAAAGGGGACGGAAAAGGCAAGGATCCAGGGCTTCCGGTGTCCCGTGGCATCCGCGACCGCGCCGAGCACGGGCGCCAGGATGGCAATGGCGAGACCGGCCGCCGCCGTCGCATAACCCCACAGCGCCTGGCCCTCGGCCGGGCTTGCTGCCAGCGCGGACGCGAAATACGGCGCGAAGACAAAGGTCGTGATCAGCGTGAAGAACGGCTGCCCGGCCCAGTCGAACAACGCCCAGGAGATGACGGCAAGGCGGCCCGCCCCTTTGTCCGCGATCGTCATGATTCTAACCTTCGGCACGGAAAGAGACCGGCATCACCGGCCTCTTGAAACGGATCACCCCTATTTGGACACTTCGGCCAGAAGGCTTGCCGCGACGGAGAATTTCGACACGGTCAGGTCACCGTCCAGGATTTCGTTGACGGTCCGGATCGACCGCTCGACGACCCTTTCATGGGTCGAGAGCCAGGTCTCGAAGCCCCCGGCGGAGATCGCCTGGACGGCGAGGTCCCGATGGGCGAAGCCCAGCGCGGACCGGGCCCGGTCGAGGGCAAGCCCGTCGTAATAGTCATTGAGCGTCAGATTGCGTGCGAGCGCGTGCATGTCCTCGATATGGAAGAATTCCATGACCTCGAAGAAGGCCCTGGCGGCAACATCGAGCGCGGCCTCGGTTTCCTCCGCCACCATGATGATGTCGGGGATCGCGATTTCCACCGGTTGCCAGCCGATCCTCTGGGCCAGGTTTTCCGGCACGCCGGCCTCCATGTACCGCCGGGTTTCCGCATCGAGCGCGTCCGCCATGGCCTCGCTGACCGCCGTCTTGAGACGGGGCCGCAGATCGGCGATGCCGCGGCTGAAGCGGTCGACCACATCCGCGATGCCCTGGTCGAAGGAAACATGGCGCTTGAACCAGACCACCCGTTCCAGCAGCAGGTCCTGGACCTTGGCGTAGAGCTCGAGCTGGAGGGCGCCGTCGATCTTCGTGTCCAGTGCATCGATCTGGTTGTTGAGTTCGGTCAGGTCGAAGCTGTTGCGGACGGCGACAAAGCAGTTTGCGATATCCGACGTGGTCGCGCCGGTCTGGTCCTTCAGCCGTGTCAGGAAGGTCGGCCCGCCGCGATTGACCATCGAGTTCGCCAGCATGGTGGCGATGATTTCCCGGCGCAGCCGGTGGCCCCTGATCTCGTCGGCGTAGGTTTCCGCCATTTCGTCCGGGAAATACCGGAACAGTTCGCGCCCCAGGTAATCGTCATCGGGAACCGTGCTTTCCAGCAACTCGTCGTAGAGCGTGATCTTCGCGTAGGCGAGCAGGACACCGAGTTCGGCGCGGGTGAGCGTCTGGCCGGCTTTCGCCATTTCCGCCAGGGTCGGCTCGTCGGGCAGCTGCTCCACCTGTCGATCCAGGTGCCCGGCCTGTTCGAGCCGGCGCATCATCCGCACCTGGAAGCCGAAGTCCTCCGTTCCGCGCCGCTCCGTCATCGAAATGGCAAGCGTCTGCAGGTAGTTGTTCCTCAGGACCAGGGCGGCGACCTCGTCGGTCATGTGCGCCAGCAGCGTGTTGCGCTCATCGACCGTGAGCTTGCCGGCCTTCACCGCCGCGCCCAGCGCGATCTTGATGTTGACCTCCATGTCGGAGGAGTTGACGCCCGCCGAATTGTCGATGGCGTCCGAGTTGCAACGCCCGCCCCTGCGGTGAAACTCGATGCGCGCCAGCTGGGTGAGACCCAGATTGGCGCCTTCGCCGATCACCCTGGCGCCGACGTCCGGGGCCACGATCCGGATCGGGTCGTTGGCCCGGTCGCCCGCATCGGCATCGGTTTCCGTGGTCGCGCGGATATAGGTGCCGATGCCGCCGAACCACAGGAGGTCGACCTTCAGGCGCAGGATGGCCGACATGACCTCCTGCGGCGTGGCCTTGGCCCGGCCGATGCCCAGCAATTCCTGCATTTCACGGGACAGCGCGATTGATTTCGCGGACCGGGAGAAGACCCCGCCGCCCCTGGAAATGAGCGACGTGTCGTAGTCCTGCCAGGACGACCGGCCCAGGTCGAACAGGCGCTTGCGCTCCACCCAGGAGGTCGCCGGGTCCGGATCCGGGTCGATGAAGATATCCCGGTGATCGAAGGCCGCGACCAGCCGCGTCATCTTCGACAGCAGCATGCCGTTGCCGAAAACGTCGCCGGACATGTCGCCGACGCCGGCCGCCGTGAACGGTTCTGTCTGAATGTCCCGGTCCATTTCGCGGAAGTGGCGCTTGACCGCCTCCCAGGCCCCGCGGGCGGTAATGCCCATTTTCTTGTGGTCGTAGCCGGCCGAGCCGCCGGAGGCAAAGGCATCGCCGAGCCAGAAATCGCGGCCCTCGGAAATGGCATTGGCCGTATCGGAAAAGGTCGCCGTGCCCTTGTCGGCGGCAACGACGAGATAGGGATCTTCATCGTCGTAGCGCTGGACGTCTACCGGCGGCACCACCTTGTCATCCACCAGGTTGTCGGTGACATCGAGAAGCGCATTGATGAACGTCTTGTAGCTCTCGGTGCCCTCCTTGAAGATCGCCTCCCGGTCGCCGCCCTCGGGCAACTGCTTCGGCACGAACCCGCCCTTCGCGCCCACCGGGACGATCACCGCATTCTTGACCTGCTGCGCCTTCACCAGCCCCAGGACCTCGGTGCGGAAGTCCTGCGGCCGGTCGGACCAGCGCAGACCGCCGCGGGCGACCCGGCCGAAGCGCAGATGGACGCCTTCCACCCGCGGGCTGTAGACGAAGATTTCCCGGAACGGCCGCGGCTGCGGCAGGTCGATGATCTTGCGCGAATCCACCTTGAAGGCAAAGGTCGGTTTCGGCTGCCCTTCGGCGTCGAGCTGGTAGAAATTCGTCCGCAGCACCGAATCGATCGCATTCTGGAACCGGCGCAGGATCCGGTCGTCATCCAGGCTGGAAACCTCTTCCAGCGCATTGTTGATTTCCGATTCCAGCCGGGCGGTGCCTAGCGTGCGATCCTCGCCCGCGGCCACTGGATTGAAGCGCAGGTGAAACAGGTCCACCAGTTTCGAGGCGATCTCCGGATAGTTGTTGAGCGTGGTCCACATGTAGTCTTCGGAAAAGCGCACGCCCGCCTGCCGCAGATACCGGGAAAACGCGCGGACCACGGCGATGTCCCGCCAGCCGAGACCCGCCGACAGGACCAGGCCGTTATAGCCGTCGTTTTCCGCCCGCCGCTGCCACACCGCCATGAACAGCCGCTCCAGCCGGTCCTTCATGTCGGCGGTCAGGTCGATCTCTCCGCCGCGGCCCGCCTCGAGCGTCATCTCGTGCAGATAGGAAAGGGTCCGGTCGGTGGGGGTGATCCGGTAGGTCCGCTCGTTGATGACCCTGAAGCCCATGTTTTCCAGGAGCGGCACCCTTGCGGAAAGCGGGATCGGCGCGCCCTGGTGATAGACCTTGAGCGACAGCCTGGAGGCAATCGAGCCGTCGGCCCTGAAGAAGGTCACCGCCGTGTCGCGGTCTTCCGACAACGCCTCGATCTTGACCACGTCGGACAGGGCGCTTTCGGAGTTGTAGACCTCCTTGTAGCCGCCGTGGAACGCAAGCGCATAGCGTTCGGCCAGATGCCGCGCCTTGACCGGGTCGAACCGGGCGCGCATCGCATCGCGCAGGGTGTCCGGCCAGGTCCGGACCAGGTCGGCCACCGCCGCTTCCAGTTCCTGCTGGGGCGGCGTCGGGGTCTTGCCCTTGTCCCGGCCGATGATCAGGTGGATCCGCGCCAGCGGGCCTTCCAGGTAGGTGACGTACCAGGCCGACAGGCGGCCGTCATAGACCCCGGAAAGATAGGTCCCGATATTGAGACGCACCTCGGTCGTGTACCGGTCGCGCGGCACGAAGCAGAGGATGGAGACATAGCGGTCGAACTTGTCGGCGCGCGGCAGCACCCGGATCCGGGGACGCTCGTCGAGCTGCAGGATCGCGATCGCGAAGTCGAACAGGGTGTCCCTGTCGATCTGGAACAGCTCGTCCCGGGGAAAACCTTCCATCACATTGATCAGCGCCCGGCCGGAATGGCTGTCGGGATCGTACCCGGCCCGGGCCAGCACGCTGGCAACCTTCCGGCGCAGGAACGGGATCGTGCTGGTGGGTTCCGTATAGGCCGTCGACGCGAACAGGCCCACGATCCGCAATTCGCCGACCATGGCGCCGTCGTCATCGAAGATCTTGGCGCCGACGTAGTCCATGTGGACGCGCCGGTGGACCCGGCTCTTCACATTGGCCTTGGCAATGATCAGCGGCTCCGGCTTCAGGAGGAACTCGCGGATTTCCGGCGTGATCTGGACGAACTCCGTTCCCCGGCGCAGGACGCGGACATCCGGATCGGCGAGCAGGCCGAGGCCCGTGCCCTCGTGCGGGGAAAGATCGCCTTTCTCCACCCCGCCTTCGAACTTGTACTCGCGCATGCCGAGGAAGATGAAGTTGTTCTTCGCCAGCCATTCCAGGAAGTGAATGGCTTCCCACATCTCGTCGTTGCTGCCGCCGGTCCCTGTTGTCTTGTAGGCGTCGATCGCTTCGGCAAGCCGGTCCTGCATCGGCTTGAAGTCCTGAACCGCGGACCGGACGTCCTTGAGAACCTGGTCGAGCCGCTCCGCAAGGGCGGCCCTCGCCTCTTCGGAATCCATGCGCGCGATGTGGATGTGAATGAGGCTTTCCTGCCGGTCGGAGTGCCGCGCCTTTCTCTTGGGCGCGATCGCCGACTTCAGCTTTCCCTTCTTGTCCCGCTCGACGATATAGGTCGGATGCAGCACGAGATGCACTTCGAGCTTGCTGTCCTGCAATTCGTCCATGACCGAATCGACCAGGAACGGCATGTTGTCGTTCACGATCTCGACAACGGTCAGTTCGCCGGCCTTCTCGCCAGCCGCGTCAAAGTCGGGATTGGTAATACTGACCCTGTGCGTGCCGAGGTCGTGCGACTGGAAATCGCGCCACGCCAGGCGCACGAATCCGCAAAGTTCCTCAGGGGTATAGGCGACAAGGTCTTCCGAGGCGCCGCGGGCAAAAAAGGCATCGGCGAAATCGGCCAGCGCCTGATTTTCCTTCGACAGAGAAGCATGAACTTTTTCAATGAGTTGTTTCTTCTCGGCTTCGCGCGACTCCGGCATTTCCAACCCTTTCGTATTTTTGTCCCTTTCGGGAAGCTCATGCTAACTTGATAAAGTGAACCGAATTAAAACAACGTCTGCGACGGGGAGATTAAACTTGACGGAAAAACCGACGGCCCTGGACATTGAAGCCACCGCACCGCTGAGCGAGAAGACGCAGGCCTATTTCGATCTGTGCCAGGAAAAACTCGGCCTGGTTCCGAATGTTCTGAAAGCCTATGCCTTCGATGAAGCGAAGCTCAGGGCCTTCACGGACATGTATAACGACCTCATGCTGGCGGAGTGCGGACTGTCGAAACTTGAGCGTGAAATGATTGCCGTTGCGGTATCTTCCGTCAATCGTTGTTTTTATTGCCTGACGGCTCACGGCGCGGCCGTTCGCGAACTCTCCGGGGATCCGGTCCTCGGCGAACTCATGGTGATGAACTACCGGGTGGCCGATCTTTCAAAACGCCAGCGTGCCATGCTCGATTTCGCTGTCAAGCTCACCGAACGGCCGGCGGAAATCCTGGACGCCGACCGCCAGGGCCTGCGCGATGCCGGGTTTTCCGACCGCGACATCTGGGACATCGCCTCCGTCGCCGCCTTCTTCAACATGACGAACCGGGTTGCGGCGGCAACCGACATGCGGCCCAATCATGAGTATCACTCAACGGCCCGTTGAGTTCGCGCAAGCCTAATAACGGTGACAGGTTTGCCGTTTGGGTGTATGACGCATGGGTTTTCGCAAGGAACGCAGGAGAGGGAGCGGGGACGATGGTCGCGCGGGTATTCATTGATGGCGAAGCAGGTACGACGGGTTTGCAGATCCGCGAGCGCCTGGCCACGCGCGCCGACATCGAACTCCTGTCGATCCCCGATCACCTGCGCAAGGATCTGGGCGCCCGGGCGGATCTTCTGAATTCCGCCGACGCGGCAATCCTCTGCCTGCCGGACGATGCCGCGCGGGAGAGCGTGTCGCTGATCGAAAACGACACCACGCGGGTCATCGACGCCTCTTCCGCCCACCGGGTCGCCGACGGCTGGGTCTACGGCTTTGCCGAAATGGACAAGGACCAGACCGCCAGGATCAGGTCGGCCAAACGGCTCACCAATCCGGGCTGCTGGCCCCAGGGCCTGATCGCCCTGGTGCGTCCGCTGGTCGAGGCCGGTCTGCTGCCGGCGGATCATCCGCTGACCTACAACGGCATTTCCGGCTATTCCGGCGGCGGCAAGTCGATGATTGCCGATTACGAGGCCGCCGGCGACGCGGCGAACGTGTTCGCGCCTTACGCGCTCACGTTCAATCACAAGCACCTGCCGGAAATGCAGCGCTATTCGGCACTGAAGTCCACGCCCCTGTTCACGCCGTCGGTGGGCAACTACTACAAGGGCATGCTGACCTGCGTGCCGCTGCAGCTGTCGACGCTTGAAAAGGTGCCGTCCGGCGCGGACCTGCACGCGGCCATCGCCGACCATTTCGCCGGGATTTCCGGCGGTTTCGTCGAGGTCGCGCCGCTGGCCGGGCTAGACCGCATGCCGGAGCTGAATCCGCAAGCGCATAACGACACCAACAACATGCGCCTGCACGTGTTCGCCAACGACGCGCGGGCGCAGGCCTGCCTGATCGCCGTCTACGACAATCTCGGCAAGGGGGCGTCGGGCGCCGCCGTGCAGAACCTCAACCTGATGCTGGGCGTCGACGAAGCCACCAGCCTGGCCGCCTGATCGCAGGACAGGCCGATCAACGACAAGAAACCACTGGAGTAATCGCCTTGGAAAAGTTCGAAACGCTGACCGGTGTCGCGGCGCCGATGCCGATCATCAACATCGACACGGACATGATCATTCCGAAGCAGTACCTGAAGACGATCAAGCGCACCGGTCTCGGCACCGCGCTGTTCAGCGAGATGCGCTACAACGAGGACGGCTCGGAAAACCCGGATTTCGTTTTGAACAAGCCCGCCTACCGGGATGCGAAGATCCTGGTCGCCGGCGACAACTTCGGCTGCGGCTCCTCCCGCGAGCACGCGCCCTGGGCCCTGCTCGATTTCGGCATCCGCTGCGTGATTTCCACGTCCTTTGCCGACATCTTCTACAACAACTGCTTCAAGAACGGCATCCTGCCGGTCCAGGTGTCCGAGGACGAGCTGGACAAGCTCATGGACGACGCCTCGCGCGGGTCCAACTCCACCCTGACGGTCGACCTGGAAAACCAGGTGATCAAGGGCCCGGACGGCGGCGCGATCTCGTTTGAAATCGACCCGTTCCGCAAGCACTGCCTCCTGAACGGCCTCGACGATATCGGCCTGACCATGGAAAAGGCGCCGAAAATCGACGCCTACGAAACAAAGATCGCCGAAGCCCATCCCTGGGCCTGATCTTGATACCGAAGCCCGATTTCGGCATTCCGCGGATTGGGTGATTTAACAACAGTCCCGCCCCTTGCTCCCTTCTCCCCCTTGAGGGGCAAGGCAATCGCGATTGGGCGAAATTGTTGGCGACAGGCACCACGTTACCTCTCCCATTGGGAGAGGTCGGAGCAAAGCTCCGGGTGAGGGGGGCAGGACTTTCCGTATCCCTGAGAATTTCGCGCCCCTCACCCCCACCCTCTCCCCATGGGAGAGGGAGCCTGGTTTTGCCGAATGCAATTGCCCTGCCTTCAAGAGGGGAGACGAGGGCCGTGCCTTTTCCAGCTTTTGTTTTTCAAACAGTTGCTTCAGACTCCTCACCCCTCTGCCATCACCGAGGCTTGATCGGGCGTTAGGTGAAAATTCGCTCCTTGCCCTCTAGATGCAGGGCATGACAGTCGCTTCGACCACATTGCGCCACGCGCCCTGGACCGACCGGAAAGGCCGGCTTTCGCCGTTGCGTCTCGCGGTCTTCATCGGCCTCGTCGTGCCTGCGGTCGCGATTTTCGCCGACCTTTATTTCGGCCCCATGCGTCCCGAACCCTTCGAATACGCGCTGAACGAGACCGGCAAGTGGGTCGTCCGTTTCCTGCTGCTGTCGCTCGCGGTCACGCCACTCCGGCGGATCCTTGCCTGGAACAGGCTGATCGGCGTCCGGCGAATGATCGGCGTTTCCGTGCTGTGCTATGCGCTGCTGCATCTCGGCTTCTACGCCGCTCAGGAGAACTGGCATCTCGGCAAGGTGGCCTCGGAAATCGTGCTGCGCATCTATCTGACCATCGGCTTTGCGGCCCTCCTCGGGCTGATCGCCCTGGGTGCGACCTCGTTTGATGCCGCCGTGCGCCGGATGGGGCGCAACTGGACCCTCCTGCACCGGCTGACTTACGGGATCGGCGTGCTCGCCCTGGTCCATTTCTTCCTGCAGGCCAAGTCGGACGTCACCGAACCGACCCTGATGGCCGGGCTGTTCCTCCTGCTGATGAGCTACCGGGTCGCAAGCATCGCGAAACTGGATATCTCCCGCAGTTGGGTTCTCGCCCTTTGCGCGATTTTCTCCGCGGCCCTGACCGCCGGCGTCGAATACGCCTGGTACGCCCTTGCCACCGGCATCCCGCCCAGACTGGTTTTTCTGGCGAATTTCGACGTGGAAACGGCGATCCGCCCTGCCGTCTGGGTCGCGATCATCGGCATCGCCGTGGCGTTGCTGCCGCTGCTGCGCCGGCTTGTTGGCGGCCTCGCACAGTTCAGGCCCGCGAAGGCCTGATCACACACCCGACGCACAATACCCAAAACCACGGCGATGTGGATTGGATCACCCGGGCTTCGCCGTGTGATGACGGAATGCGGGGCAACGCAAGAACCAATCCCCAGAGGCGTCATTGCCCGGCGAAGTCCGGGCAATCCACTCGCTTCAGCCACAGACCGACTACAGCCTAGACTTAAACCAGCTCAGCCGTCCTTGGTGCCGCGCAGGCCGCGGGATTGGGAGATCTTTTCCAGCTCCGCCATGCGCTCGCCGATCGGGGCGAGGGCACTGGCCGTCGTCTGGAACCGGGCGGCCTGGACTTCGAACAGGCGCCGGGCGAGTTCGGGAAACTCCATGATCATGCGCTTGAACAGGGCCCGGCGGATGCGGATGACCCGCACGTCGCCGATCGCGACCGCCCGGCACGGGCGGATCGCCTCCACCAGCAGGGCGCTTTCGCCGAGCAGCGTGCCGGGACCGGCGACGTCCACATCCTCGAACGTCTTCTTGGCGCGCTTCTTCTGCAGGGCGACCTCGCCATCGGCGACCAGCAGGGCCCCGTCGGCCCGGTCGCCTTCATCGAACAGCAACTGTCCGTCGCTGAAATCAGCGCTTTCCGCGCTGAAGGCAAGCAGGCGCAATTGTTCGTCGGCAAAATCCGACAACATGGGGACTTTCTGCAATATCGCGATGTCTTGTGCGAGACTCATGCACCAGATCTACGACCTTTTGCGGTCAGGGCACAAGCTTGTATCCACCGGCTTCTGTGACCAGAAGCTCCGCATTGGACGGATCCCGTTCGATTTTCTGCCGGAGGCGGTAGATATGGGTCTCCAGCGTATGGGTGGTGACGCCGGAATTGTAACCCCAGACCTCGTGCAGGAGGACGTCCCGTGTGACCGGCTTTTCGCCCGCCCGGTACAGGAATTTCAGGATCGAGGTTTCCTTTTCCGTCAGCCGGACCTTGGAACCCTTCTCGTCGAGCATGAGTTTCGCGGCGGGGCGAAAGGAATAGCGGCCGATGGAAAAGGTCGCGTCCTCGCTCTGCTCGTGCTGGCGCAGATGCGCGCGGATCCGGGCGAGCAGCACGGCGAACTTGAACGGCTTGGGAACATAATCGTTGGCGCCGGCTTCAAGGCCGAGGATCGTGTCGGAATCCGTGTCGTGCCCGGTGAGCATGATCACCGGCGCCTTGAAGCCGTTCTTGCGCAACAGCTTGACGGCCTCCCGGCCGTCGATATCCGGCAGACCCACATCCATCAGCAGGAGATCGACATGGTCTTCCTTGGCCATGGCGATGCCGCTTGCGGCGCAATCGGCCTGAATCGTGTCGAATTCGTCGTAGAGCGACAGCTGTTCGACGAGCGCCTCGCGCAGTTCGGTATCATCGTCGACAATCAGTATGGTGCGCGCGGTCATCGCTTAAGTCCTCGCCAATCAAGCCTTTTCGCCCCGTTACCGGCGGCAAGATAACACATGGGTGCAGTGACGTGTTTGTGAAAGGGAAATCTTCGACAAACAAGCATGCGTTCGTCAATTCTTGTTCACGCGGGCTTTAATCCCGGTTTATCAAGATCTTGCCACTGACCGGCCGGCGACGAAAATCCGAGGGGCGAAGACATGAATAACGCGGTGCAATGCCTGAAAGTCCGCCAGTTGTCGTGGTTAACGAGCCGCGGCGTGCTGACTTTTGGCGGGATCACGGTTCCGTGTGCGTTGGGCAAATCCGGCGTGACCCGCACAAAGCGCGAGGGCGACGGAGCGACGCCGGCCGGCACTTTTAAACTGCTGAACGTCTTCTACCGGGCCGACCGCCAGCCCCGGCCGCGGACCGCCCTGCCGGTCGAAGCCCTGGACCGGCAGGACGGCTGGTGCGACGACCCGGGCCATCCGCGCTACAACCGCCCGGTGGACCTGCCGTTCGGCGCAAGCCACGAGAAGATGTGGCGGGACGACCGGCTCTACGACATCGTCGTCGTCCTTGACTGCAACATGTACCCGGCGGTTCCGGGCCGCGGCAGCGCCATCTTCTTTCACATCGCCCGGGAAGATTACCGCCCGACGGAAGGCTGCGTCGCGGTTTCGCCGGACCACATGCGGCTGATCCTATCGATGGCAAAGTCCGGCGCGGTCATGACGGTTTCCTGATCCGGGGTCATCTCACGCTGTGTTTTTTGGATTCATGATGCCCCTCTTTCCTGCTATCCAGAACGGATCGATCCCGAAACGCAGGTAAAGAACGCTCATGCGCTGGAAAGGCCGTCGCCAAAGCAGCAACATCGATGACCGGCGCGGCCGGGGAGGTATCCCGCGCCTGCGCCTGCCGGCCGGGCGCCGCGCCCGCAGGGGCGGCGGGCTGGGCCTCACCGGGATCCTCGTGGTCCTGGTCCTTGCCTGGATCACCGGCATCAATCCGCTGACCCTGCTCGGCGGCCTTAACGGCGCCGGCTACGACAGTCCGGCCTATGACGCAGGATCTCGGCCAACGCCGGCCGACGACGAAATGGCACAGTTCGTGTCCGTCATACTCGCCGATACCGAGACCACCTGGGGCGGGATCCTGGCGGAGCACAATGCGGACTATCCCGAACCGACGCTGGTTCTCTTTTCCGGGTCGGTTCCGTCCGCCTGCGGCCATGCAAGTGCCGCCACCGGGCCGTTCTACTGCGGCGCCGACCGGAAGGTTTATATCGACCTGTCCTTCTACCATCAGCTCGCGGGCCAGTTGAATGCGCCGGGTGACTTCGCCCAGGCCTATGTTCTCGCCCATGAGGTCGGCCACCACATCCAGAATATCCTCGGCATTCTGCCCGAATACCAGAAGGCCCGGCGCACCATGAGCCAGCGCGACGGCAATGCGCTTTCCGTCCGCGTCGAGCTGCAGGCGGACTGCTTCGCCGGCATCTGGGCCCATTATGCCGCCCGCCAGAAGGGCTTCGTCGAGGAGGGCGATATCGAGGAGGCGCTGAACGCGGCGAGCCGCATCGGCGACGATACCCTGCAGAAACAGGCGCAGGGCTACGTGGTTCCCGACAGTTTCAACCACGGAACCTCTGCCCAGCGCGTCCGCTGGTTCAAGCAGGGCTTCCGGAGCGGTGACATCCAGGCCTGCGACACGTTCAACGCCGCCGGCCTTTAAGTCGGAGGCCCTTAACGCAATTCCGCTTCAGGCGCGTCTGCCACTGGTAATTTGCCCGGCTTTCCGCCATATAGGGGACGAATGCCCGGCAATGGGCCGAACCCCCTTGAATTCTGACGAAACGAAACCGACATGGCGCACCGGCCATTTTTGAAGATGAACGGTCTTGGCAACGATTTCCTGGTCTGGGATGCGCGTGACGAGCCGTTGCGCCTGGCACCCGACGTCATCGCCGCCCTCGGCGACCGGAAAAGCGGCATCGGTTTCGACCAGATGATCACGGTGGAACGGTCGACCGCCGGCGTCGACGCCTTCATGCGGATCCACAATTGCGACGGCACCCAGGTGAATGCCTGCGGCAACGCCACCCGCTGCATCGGCCGCCTCCTGATGGAAGAAGCCGGCAAGGACGTCGCCTCCATCGAGACCAATGCCGGCCTGCTGCATGCCTTTGCAGGGCAGGCACCGCGCATGGTGACCGTCGACATGGGCAAGCCGCGGCTCGACTGGGACGAGATCCCGCTGGCGGAGGAATTCGCCGACACCCGCGCCATCGAACTGCAGATCGGCCCGATCGACGAGCCGATCCTGCACACGCCGGCGGTGGTCAACATGGGCAACCCGCATGCGATCTTCTGGGTCGACGACATCGAGGCCTATGACTTGTCCCGCGTCGGACCGCTCTTGGAACGTCACCCGATCTTCCCGGAAGGCGCCAATATCTCGCTCGCCCATGTCTTTGCGGAGAACCAGATCCGGGTGAAGGTCTGGGAACGCGGCGCCGGCCTCACCCGCGCCTGCGGCACGGCCGCGTGCGCCGTGGCGGTCGCGGCTGCCCGCGACGGCAGGGCCGGACGCAAGTCGACCATTCACCTGCCCGGCGGTCCTCTGGAGATCGAATGGCGCGAAAGCGACGGCCACGTGCTGATGACCGGGCCGACGGAAGTGGAATTCGAGGGCGACATCGACCTGGACACCCTTGAATGGACCAGGACCGCCTCGGGCGACCCGGTCGAAGGGGCCGCCGCCTCATGAGCATCGACGTCGTCACCTTTGGCTGCCGGCTGAATTCATACGAATCGGAAGTCATGAAGCGCGAGGCGGAAGCCGCGGGACTGGAAGACGCGGTCCTGATCAACACCTGCGCCGTGACCAGTGAGGCCGTGCGCCAGGCCCGCCAGGCCGTGCGCAAGGCCCGGCGCGACAACCCGAACGCCCGCATCATCGTCACCGGCTGCGCCGCCCAAACGGAATCCGCGACCTTTTCCGAAATGGAAGAGGTCGACCTCGTCCTCGGCAACACGGAGAAGCTGGAACGCAACTCCTATGCCCGTGTCGCCGATTTCGGCATCGATGCGAGCGAAAAGGTGCGCGTCAACGACATCATGAGTGTCGAGGAAACCGCCGGCCACCTGATCGACGGACTGGAGGGCCGTGCCCGCGCCTTCGTCCAGGTCCAGAACGGCTGCGACCACCGCTGCACCTTCTGCATCATTCCCTATGGCCGCGGCAATTCCCGCTCGGTCCCCATGGGCGTGGTGATCGATCAGATCCGGCGTCTGGTGGAAAACGGCTACAATGAAATCGTGCTCACCGGCGTCGACATCACCTCTTACGGCGCGGATCTGCCGGGCACGCCGAAGCTCGGCACGCTGACGGCCAAGATCCTGAAGCTGGTGCCGGATCTGAAGCGCCTGCGCCTGTCCTCGATCGATTCCATCGAGGCCGACGAGGAACTGATGCGCGCGATCGCCGAGGAGGAGCGGCTGATGCCGCATTTCCATCTGTCGCTGCAGGCCGGCGACGACATGATCCTGAAGCGGATGAAGCGCCGCCACCTGCGCGCCGACACGATCCGCTTCTGCGAGGACGTGCGCCGGATGCGCCCGGACGTGGTCTTCGGCGCCGACATCATCGCCGGCTTTCCGACCGAGACCGAGGAGATGTTTGAAAACTCGCTCCGGATCGTCGACGAGTGCGGCCTGACCCATCTGCACGTGTTTCCGTTTTCAGCCAGACCCGGCACGCCGGCGGCGCGCATGCCGCAGCTGCCGCGCCAGCTGGTCAAGGAACGCGGCGCCCGGCTGCGGGCAAAGGGCGAGGAGGTTCTCAGCCTCCATCTGGCAAGCGAAGTCGGCAGGATCCGGCCGGTCCTGATCGAGAAGGAAGGCCTCGGGCGGACCGAGCAGTTCACGCAGGTTGAGCTTTCCGGCGGCAATGCCGGCGAGATCCTGACCACCCGGATTTCCGGACATACCGGCCGCCATCTCCTGGGCGAGGTCCTGTCCAGGGCGGCCTGACGGCTCACACAGATCAAGGCGGATAAATGAGCGAGAGAAAGCGCGGGTTTTTGGGCCGGATTTTCGGCGGCAAGGACAAGGACGAAGCGCCCGAAGCCGAAGGCCTCGACACCTCTGCCGAAAGCCCGGCCTTCGACGCTCCCGCCTCAAATCCGGAGCCGGATGACAGAGGGTTCGACGCGACGCCCGACCTGACGGAACCGCCCGCCGAGCCGCCTGTGGCCGAGGAAACGCTGTTCAGCGGTATCGGTGCGGAGGAAGCGCTCGAGCCCGATCTCTCCGAAAGCCTGAGCGAACCGGAGGACGCCGACGTCGCTGAAACGCCGGTTCTAGCCCCCGTCAGTCCCGAGATGCCTTTGGCAGCACCAACGGCCGGGACGGATGACGCACCGAAGCGGTCCTGGTTCCAGAAACTGAAAAGCGGCCTGTCCCGTTCCTCCTCGGCCCTGACCGACGGCATTTCGTCGATCTTCACCAAGCGCAAGCTTGACGCGACCATGCTGGAGGAGCTGGAAGACGTTCTCATCCAGGCCGACCTCGGCGTCGATACCGCCATGGCGATCACCGACCGTCTGTCGCAAGGCCGCTACAACAAGGAAATCGAACCGGAAGAGGTTCGGGAGATCCTGTCGGAGGAGGTCGAGAAGGCGCTGGAGCCGGTCGCCCGGCCGCTCAACCTCGACACGGGGCATAAGCCGCACGTCGTGCTGATGGTGGGCGTCAACGGCACCGGCAAGACCACCACCATCGGCAAGCTGTCGCAGAAGCTCGCAGGCGAGGGCAAGAAGGTCATGCTCGCCGCCGGCGATACCTTCCGCGCGGCCGCCGTCGAACAGCTCAGGATCTGGGGTCAGCGCACCGGCGCGGAGGTGATTGCCCGCGACACCGGCGCGGATGCCGCCGGCCTTGCCTTCGATGCCATGAAGGAAGCGAAGGAAAAGGCGGTCGACGTGCTCCTGATCGACACCGCCGGCCGGCTTCAGAACAAGGCCGAGCTGATGGACGAACTGGAAAAGGTCATCCGCGTGATCAGGAAGCACGATCCGGACGCGCCGCACACCGTGCTCCTGACCCTCGACGCGACGACCGGGCAGAACGCCTTGAACCAGGTGGAGATCTTCGGCAAGGTCGCCGGCGTGACCGGCCTGGTCATGACCAAGCTCGACGGCACCGCCCGCGGCGGCATCCTCGTCGCCATCGCCGCCAAATATCAGCTGCCGGTGCATTTCATCGGGGTCGGCGAGGGCGTCGACGACCTGGAGCCGTTCTCGGCGAAGGATTTCGCCAACGCGATCGCCGGACTGGCCTGAACCCCGTCGATTTCAGGTTGTCATCCCGGTTTGGAGCGAAGCGACAAGACCGGGAACCAGTACGCCCTGAGCTCGGGATCTATCCAACAAACCTTTGTGATTACTGGATTCCTGCCTTCGCAGGAATGACAGGAACGGCTGGTGCGCGCGCCGCTCCTCAATACCGGACCGGGCAGATGTATTTGGAATAGACCCAGCCGCGCGGACCGGAATAGCTCTGGTCCTGTAGGCTGTTCAGGACGATCACCTGGCGCCAGCCGCGCTCGCCGTAAGGGTCCGTGGAAATCATGAAGGTATCCGGCCCGAGCCGGGCGATTTCCGGACACCGGGTCGAACCGCAGGTCCTGAGCGAGAGGAAATTGTCGCCATAGGGGTCGAGATTGCAGGTGACGAAATATTCGCCCGAATAGGCAAGCGCCGCATTGGATGTGCCCAGCGCCAGAAATGCCGCGATGAGGAATGAAGACAGCAGTTTCATCGGCGTCCTGCCCCTGTTTCTTTTCCAGAATTCTACGCCGATGCCGCCATCCATCATTGAGCAGGGTCAATCCGCCGGCTGTCCCGGCTCCCAACCTTCCGGCGCCATCTCGAAACCCGCGAACTCGAAACCCGGCGCGACCGTGCAGCCCACCAGCGTCCAGGCCCCGAGAGACCGCGCCTGCTGCCAGCCGTCGCGAGGCACAATGCCTTGCGGGCGCTGGCCGGCGGCCAGATCCGCGCCAAGCGTCAGGACGTCCACCACCTTGCCATCCGTGCTGATTAAAAGCTCCAGCGGCGCCCCGGCGTAGTGGTGCCATGTCTCCACCGCGTCGACCCTGTGCCAGCGCGAGGTCACGCCTTCCGGCAGAAGGAAATAGATCAGCGTCGAGGCCGCCCGGCCGTTTTGATCGGTAACCGCGTCCCGGAAGGTTTCGACGTAGAACCCGCCTTCCGGATGCGGCTGCATCTTGAGAAGGTCGACGATCTGTTCTGCGGTCAGACCGGTCTTGTCCATAACCATCAGGGCATCACGCCTTGTCCTTGCGGGTCCGGATTTCGGCAAAGATCTCCGCATCGGACGCATCTTGCATCCCGAGGTTCTTGCGAATGCCCGCATCATTCGCGCGCAGGAACGGGTTGGTTGCCAGTTCCTGGCCCATGGTGGTCGGCAGGGTCGGCTTGCCGGCGGCCCGCAAGCTGTCGACCTCGGCGGCGCGCTTCTTCAGCGCCTCGTTTTCCGGGTCGATGGTCAGCGCGAACCGCGCGTTGGCGGCGGTATATTCGTGGCCGCAGTAGATCGTGGTCTCAGAAGGCAACTGCCGGATCAGCCGCGCCAGCGAGGCCCACATCATTTCCATGTCGCCCTCGAACACCCGGCCGCAGCCGAGCGAGAACAGCGTGTCGCCGGTATGGGCAACCTTGAGGGCGGGGATGTACCAGGAGATTTGGTCGAGCGTGTGCCCGGGCGTGGCGATCGCCTTGATCTCGAACGGCCCGGCGAGAATGTCGTCGCCGTCCTCCACCGTCCTGTCGAGACCGGAAATGACCTCCCGCGACCGTTCCGGGCCGGTCACCTTCGCCAGGGTCTTTTCCTTCAGCTCCGAAAGCCCCTGAACGTGATCCCAGTGATGGTGGGTGATCAGGATGTCGGTCAGCTTCCAGCCGGTTTCCTTCAGAACCGCGAGATAGGGGGCTGCGTCCGGAACGTCGATCGCGATGGTGGTGCCGCTATCGGGATCGTGAATCAGGACGCCGTAATTGTCGGACAGGCAGGGAAACTGGCGGATTTCAACGTTGGTTGCGGACATGAAACGGACCTTTGGCAAACGGTTGCAGGCTCAATCGCCGGTGCTTGCGCCAACAGTGACAAACTGCGCCGGACCCGACAAGTGCGAAACCCTTGCGAAACGGTCCGGATCACGTTTCAATCGCGCGACCTGAACGGAAGCCTGCATGTATCTCGACGTCGCCGACCTGAGAACTTTTTACGATCTGCCCATCGGCCGGCTGCTGCGGGTGCTGATCGGCGGACAGATCCGCACGTTCTGGCCGGACATGCGGGGCCGGAGCCTGCTCGGCGTCGGCTATGCGGGGCCGTTCATGCGGCCCTACCTGCCGACCGCGGAGCGTTGCATCGCCGCCATGCCGGCCCAGCAGGGTGCCGTTCCCTGGCCGCGGGAGGCGGACAATGCGGCGGCCCTGGTGGAAGATGACCGGCTGCCGTTTTCCGACGCGGCCTTCGACCGCGCCATCGTGGTCCATGGCCTCGATCATTGCGCCAATCCGGGTGAGCTCTTGCGCGAAACCTGGCGCGTGCTGGCGCCCGGCGGTCGGATGATCGCCGTCGTGCCCAACCGGCGCGGGCTCTGGTCCCAGTCGGAACTCTCGCCCTTCGGCTACGGCCGGCCCTATTCGCGCAGCCAGCTGAAGGCGCTCCTGCGCGGCTCCCAGTTCGAGGTCATGGGCGACGCGGAAGCGCTGTTCATGCCGCCGACCCGGGCCCGCTTCGTCCTGCGCTCCGCCCGGACCTGGGAAGGCATCGGCCGGCGCTTATGGCCGGCCTTCGGCGGCCTGCTGATCATGGAAGCGGAAAAACAGGTGTTCAGGGGCATACCGGCCGACGGCAAGCGCCGCCCCTTGCAGGTCCTGCGGCCCGTCTTCATTCCAGATGGCGCGCCGGCGGGCATGAGACCGGTCCGGCATACGGCCGGCACTCCGGATCTTCTGAAAAAGATCTGATCAGCGCTTCAGCAGGAACACGGCCTGTTCGGCGACAATATTCCACAGCCACCACGGCGCCCGGACCGGCAACTCGTTGCCCTGTCCGTCGAGGACGACCGCATCCACCACCGTCGCATCCAGCTCCCGGCAAAGCGCCACGAAATCATTCAGCGAACAGAAATGGATGTTCGGCGTGTCGTACCACTCATAGGGCAGGTACTTGGTCACCGGCATCCGGCCCCGGAACAGGAGCTGCATGCGGTTGCGCCAGAAGGCGAAATTCGGGATCGAGACCAGCACCTGGTTGCCGATGCGCAGCAGTTCCTGCAGCACCCCCTTCGGGTCATGGGTCGCCTGCAGCGTCTGGCTCATGATGACCACGTCGAAGGCCCCGTCGGGATAGTCGGCGAGATCCTCGTCCGCATCACCCTGCACGACGGAAAGTCCCCTTTCGACGCATTTGTTCACCCCGTCCTGGGACAGTTCCATCCCGCGCCCGTCCACCCGGCGCTCGCGCACCAGCAGGTCGAGCAGGGCACCGTCGCCGCAGCCGATATCGAGCACCCGGGCACCTTCCGGAACGAAATCCGCCACCACGCGGTAGTCGCCGCGAACGTCATTGCCGATGGTCAGTTGCGATGTCAGCGCCATGTCAGCGGCCTCCTCCGGGCGCGGGAATGCCGCGCGCCGCCGCCGCCCCGGTCACGAAGCCGCGAATGGTCGAAAACATCTCCGGCACATCGAGCAGGAAGGCGTCGTGACCCCGGTCGCTTTCCACCTCCACGAAGGAGACGTTGGCGGCGGCCGCATTCAGCGCCTTCACCACCGCCTTGCTCTCCGGCGTCGGAAACAGCCAGTCGGACGTGAACGACATCATGCAAAAGCGGGTCTTGGACCCCTGGAACGCCCTGGGCAGGGAGCCGAATTCCTTCGCCAGGTCGAAATAGTCCATCGCCCGAGTCACGTAGAGATAGGAATTGGCATCGAACCGGTCGACGAAGGTCATGCCCTGATGGCGCAGATAGCTCTCGATCTGGAAATCCGCGTCGAAGCCGAAGGTGAGACTTTCCCGATCCTGCAGGTTGCGGCCGAATTTCCGGTGCAGGGATTCATCGGACATGTAGGTAATATGCGCCGCCATGCGGGCGACAGCCAGACCCTTGGTCGGGCGCAGGCCTTGCGAGATATAGTCACCGCCGGACCAGTTCGGATCCGCCATGATGGCCTGCCGGCCGACCTCGTGAAAGGCGATGTTCTGCGAGGAATGGCGCGCGCCGGCCGCGATCGGGATGGCGGAGAACACACGCTCCGGATAGCTCGCCGCCCATTGCAGCACCTGCATGCCGCCCATGGAGCCGCCGGCAATCGCAAACAGCGTGTCGATGCCCAGATGATCGACCAGCCGGGCCTGCGCCCGCACCATGTCGCGAATGGTGACCACGGGCATGGTCAGGCCGTAGGGCTTCCCCGTTTCCGGGTTCGTGCTCGCCGGCCCCGTCGTGCCGAGGCAGCCGCCGAGCACGTTGGAGCAGATCACGAAATACTTGTCCGTATCGATCGGTTTGCCCGGCCCGACCATCAGGCCCCACCAGCCGGACTTGCCGGTGATCGGATTGGTGGAGGCGACATACTGGTCGCCGGTCAGCGCGTGGCAGATCAGCACGGCGTTGGACTTGTCCGCGTTAAGCGTGCCGTAGGTTTCATAGGCGATCTGCCACGGCCCGAGCGTGCCCCCCGCATCCAGCGGCAAGGCCTGGTCAACGCCGAAACGGACGCATTGGCTGCTCGGCGCATTCGCCTCCTGCAGCGGATCCGATCCTGTGTCGTTTTCGGGTTTTTCACCGGCCATGGTCGCAGTCGAGGGCTCACTGTCTGGGGTTTGCAGGGATTGCCGGAAGCAGCCGTTCCCGCTCCCGGGAGCAACGGAACCAAGGACCTAGGAGGCCCGCGGGGTCGGTGTCAATGTTTTCTTTTGCGTTTGCCGCGGCAGATGCCTATGACTATGCGCCCGAACGCCGGTTGCAAACGAGTTTCAAAGAGGTTTCACGCCCGTCATGAGCCAGACGCACGATCACGTGACATCGCTGGATACGCTTCGCGCGCGGATCGACGAGATCGATGCGCGCCTGCACGAGGCGCTGATGGAGCGTGCCCGCATCATCGACGGCATCGTGGCGGCGAAACGCGCCAGCGGCGCCGACGGCGTCATGTTCCGGCCCGACCGGGAAGCCGACATGATGCGCCAGCTGGTGGAACGCCATGACGGATCGCTGCCGCTGTCCATGATCGAACATGTCTGGCGCGACATCATCTCCACCTGCACGCTGCTGCAGGGACCCTATGCGGTTCATCTGGACGGCAGCGCCGATCTTGCCGAAATGCTCGATCTGGCCCGCTTCTATTTCGGGTTCACCGTCGAGCTGGAGCCCTGCGGCGATGCGGCCGATGTGGTCGGCTCCGTCGCCGCGTCCACGGGCGATCTGGGTCTCGTCGCACTGGAAGAACGCTCCGAGCTCCCCTGGTGGCGCGGCCTCAGCGACACCGGCGCCCAGATCATTGCCCGCCTGCCGTTTCTCGTGCTCGACGAACGCCCCGCGGACCTGCCCGCGCTGGTGATCTCCCGGGCGATCCCGGACGGCGCAATCGCCGATACGCTCGTCTTCGACGCCCGCTGGAACGGCGCTCTTCCGGGACGACTGATGGCAAGCGGCATCGAGGTCATTAGTTTCCACCGCTCGGCGAGCGGTGTGGATGCGCTTCTGGCGGTTTCCTCCGACCTGGACGAGGCCGCGATCCTGGCAGCCTGCGCCGAGGCCGGCGCGGAGCCGGACGTATTGAGACAGGTCGGCGGCTACGCCTCGCCGATTGACGTTGAGGGAGACACGGACGAGGACTTCGCATCGGAAGAACCCGCCGTCTCCGAAGGATGAACCCAATGACTGACGCAGCGACGGAAACGAAAAACGACTTCTCGAACAGGCCCGAACCGCGGCCGGGTGTGCTCGATATCGCGCCCTACGTTCCGGGGAAGTCCAAGGCCACCGGAGGCGGCAAGCTCTACAAGCTGTCCTCGAACGAAACCCCGCTCGGTGCCAGCAAGAAGGCGCAGGACGCCATCGCCCGGCTGGCGGGAACGCTGGAATTCTATCCCGACGGCGCCGCCACCGAACTGCGCGCGGCGATCGGCGACGTCTACGGCCTGAACCCCGACCGGATCATTTGCGGCGCCGGATCCGACGAGATCCTGAGCCTGATCGCCTATGCCTATCTGGGCCCGGGCGACGAGGCGATCTATTCCAGGCACGGTTTCCTGGTTTACGAGATCGCGATCCGCGCGGCCGGCGCGACACCGGTTGTCGCCCCGGAACGGGATCTCACGACCGACGTCGACGCGATCCTGGCCAGGATAACGGACAGGACCAGGATGGTCTTCATCGCCAATCCGAACAATCCGACCGGCACCTACCTGCCGTTTTCCGAGGTCCGGCGGCTGCATGAGAACCTGCCGCCGAACGTGCTTCTGGTCCTGGACGCCGCCTACGGCGAATACGTCCGCCGCAACGATTACGAAAGCGGCATCGAACTGGCGGCCACGACCGAAAACGTGATCATGACCCGGACGTTTTCCAAGATCTACGGCCTGGCCAACCTGCGCCTCGGCTGGGGCTTCGGTCCCGCCCATGTCATCGATGCGCTGAACCGCATCCGCGGACCGTTCAACGTTTCGGGACTTGCCATTGCCGCAGGCATCGAAGCGGTGAAGGACCGGGCCTTTGTCGAAAAGGCGGCCGATCACAACGAGAAATGGCTGCCCTGGGTGACGGAGGAACTGGAAAAGCTCGGTCTGACCGTGACCCCGAGCGTCGGCAACTTCATTCTGATCCACTTCCCCGAAGTGGACGGCAGGAAGGCAACCGATGCGGACGCCTTTCTGTCTTCGCGCGGCTGCGTGTTGCGCCTGGTCGGCAACTACGGCCTGCCCAACGCACTGCGCATGTCGATCGGTTCCGAGGAAGCCAACAAGGCCGTCGTCGCCAACCTCGCCGAATTCCTGAAACAATAATCAAAGCCGTACTGTCTGTTTCATGTCCGAACCGCTGTTTGACCGTCTTGCCCTGATCGGGATCGGCCTGATCGGCTCCTCGATTGCCCAGGCCGTCCGCGCCCGGGGCCTTGCCCGCGAAATAGCGATTTCCACCCGATCTCCGGAAACCCTTGCACGGGCGGAGGAACTGAACCTGGGCGACAGCTATTCGCTGGATGCGGGCGAGGCGGTGGAAGGGGCCGACCTGGTCATCCTGTGCGTGCCGGTCGGGGCCTATGGTGCGGTGGCCAAATGGATCGCCCCGTCCCTGAAGAAGGGCGCGATCCTCACCGATGTCGGTTCGACGAAGGCCTCCGTTGTCCGTGACGTGGGCCCGCATGTTCCAGACGGCGTGCACTTCATTCCAGGCCATCCCATCGCGGGGACGGAACATTCCGGGCCCGACGCCGGCTTCCCGAGCCTGTTCGAGAACCGCTGGTGCATCCTGACACCCCCGGACGGAACGGATCCGGACGCGCTGGCGCGCCTGACGCAATTCTGGGAAGCCTGCGGCTCCAACGTGGATGTCATGGATGTCCAGCACCACGATCTGGTGCTGGCCATCGTTTCCCACCTGCCGCAGCTGATCGCCTACAACATCGTCGGCACCGCGGACGACCTGGAAACGGTCACCAAGTCGGAAGTGATCAAGTATTCCGCCTCCGGTTTCCGCGACTTCACCCGCCTTGCCGCTTCCGATCCGACCATGTGGCGCGATGTCTGTCTTAACAACAAGGACGCCATCCTGGAAATGCTGTCGCGGTTTTCCGAAGACCTGTCGGCACTGCAGCGGGCGATCCGCTGGGGCGACGGGGAAGCTCTGTTCGATCTCTTCACCCGGACCCGCGGCATCCGCAAGTCGATCATTGAGGCCGGCCAGGACACCGATGCGCCGGATTTCGGCCGTTCGCACGGTTCGAAGTAAAGCGGGTGCTATCGACACATATCCCCGGCTTGTCCTTAAGCGATCACGTTTGCCAAAACGCTGATCTGAGGTGTCGGCAGGTTGAGGCCTGCACCGGCACCGATTGAAACGGCTGTTGCGGCAGCGTTGCCGACGACCGTCGAAGCCGAACCGGTCGCCGTGTTTTGGATGACCTGCGGCGCTCCATTCGCGAACTGTTGCTGCCGCTGGAACTCGTCGAGCTCTTCGCTTCCCTTGCGAAGTTCCTTTTCCGGCGCCGTCAGTTCCTTTTCGGCGTCCTTGTCATCCCGTTTGGCGAGAGCCTTGATCCGCGCGGCGATGTTTTTGAGCTCCTGCTCGATCTTCCGCAATTCCTCAAGCTGCGCCTTCTTCACGGAATTTCCGTCGTAGCCACCCTGGCTCTGGTTCGACGCGATCGCATTGGTATACGCATCGATCGCCGCTCCAAGCGTCTTGTCGTCAACCGACGATTCCCCGTCGTCCGGGACATCATCGGCCGGCGCCTGAGCGGAAGGGTCGGATTCACCCGGTGCAGGAACAGCGATTTCCGGCTGAAGCGCCGTAGTGCTCGCCGTTTCAGCCGGGGTATCGGACACACCGGTCACAGCCGACACCGAAGCATGCGATGTGATTTTGCCTCCAGCCGGAACTGCAGTCGACGATTGGACCAGGGATGCGGAACTAACGTCCGACGTTGTCGAGCCGCCACCCGAAAGAGAGGCGGCCGCAGCCTTGAACTCCTTGCCGAGCCGCTTCAGTTCTTTTGCCAGGGCCCGCGCCTGCTCGGGCGTGGCGTATTTCAGCCGCTCCTTGAGTTGTTCGATGCGCTCCTTCAACCTGGAAATTTTCTGTCCGCGCTCGCTGTCCTTCTGGCTCTCGACGGCGTTCTTCAGAGTACTTGCGACCTGCACGCTGTCTTCCAGGTCTTTGAGAAAGTCGTCGACCTTGCCTTTGAACGCCTCGTTCCCGCTCCTCGAAAGCAGGGTTTCCGCTGCCGCCCGCAGGTTGGCGATCATAGAATCCGGACGGCGTTGTCCAGTAACGCCGGACCCTCCGGCATACCCCGACTGGCGATCGAAATTTCCAAATCCGCTGGCAAACGACGCAACCATCGTCTCAGCCTCCAAGGCAATAAATAGCATCCGAATTCAGGACGGAAACAATGCGCAAATCAGGCTTGATCTTGCAGCAGAAGGGTAAATGGACTCTAAACGGACAGGGTCGGAAGTCAGACTTTGTTAACGATCCCGCCGCACTACGAAGTCAGCGATATTCGATAGCATTGCCGCTTTGGCTCCAAAGGGCGCAAGCAGTTCTTCCGCCAGCCGGAGAAGAGCATTGAGCTCTTCGCGCGTCTTCTCGACCCCGAACAGCCCCACCAGCGTCGCCTTGCCGGCGCCCGCGTCCTTGCCCGTGGCTTTCCCGGCAATCTCCGGGCTGGCTTCCACATCGAGCAGATCGTCCGCGAGCTGAAACGCCAGGCCGATGATTTCGCCGAACCGGGTCAGGCGGGCGATATCTTGCGGCGAGGCATCCGACAGGATTGCCCCGCCGCGGCAGGCGTAGCGCAGCAGGGCGCCCGTCTTCATGGCCTGCAGCTTGCGGATCTCCGCCTCGGTCCGGTCGCGGCCTTCCGATTCCAGGTCGAGCATCTGGCCGCCCGCCATGCCGCCGATCCCGGCCGCCCGCGCCAGGTCCCGGCTGAGGCGAAGCCGGACGGAGGGATCCGGATGAACCTCGTCACCGGCAATGACATCGAAGGCAAGCGTCAGCAGCGCGTCCCCGGCAAGGATCGCGGTTGCCTCATCGAAAGCCTTGTGGACCGTCGGCAGGCCGCGGCGGAGGTCGTCGTCATCCATGGCCGGCAGGTCGTCATGGGCCAGCGAATAACAATGGATCATTTCCAGCGCGGCGGCCGCCAGGGCGACACCCGGACCGGACCGGCCGAAAAGGTCCGCGGCTTCCATCATCAGGATCGGCCGCAGCCGCTTGCCGCCGCCAAGGGCCGCATGCCGCATGGCGGCAAGAAGCCGTTCCGGCCGTTCGTTCTCGCCCGCCTGCGCCTCTGCCGACAGAATACCGTCCAGTACCGTTTCGATCCGGCCGGCCGATTTCGCCAGATGTGCCTGAAAGTCGTCCGTCAAGAGCCGTTCCAATCGTGATGCCACGGACCGCGGCGCTCCAGGGGGCGGGGCGGTCCCGGAACAGGTGAGATCCTCACCGGTTCCCTGTCCTGAAAAACCGGTCCCGTCAAGCCGTCCCCGCAGGATTTCTCAATGGGGCCGGGTTGCATTGGTAATTATCACAGTATTAAGCTAATCCCTTCTCCATAAGGGAACAGTGATCATGCGGATGCTAGCAAGCTTACTGAAGTCCTGCGTCAAGCGAGGCCGACTCCGGATCGTCGATGCGAATGGAAAACAGCATGAATTCGGTTCGGGCTTTGACGGTCCGGAAGTATTCATTCGTTTTCACGATCCCAAACTCCATTGGAAACTGGTTCTTCATCCCGAACTCGCTGCGGCCGAAGCCTATATGGATGGCACGCTGACGCTGGAAGAGGGCACGACCTGTATCGATTTTATCGATCTGTTTTTTATCAATCCCGCTCCCCAGGGCCTCTATCCCCTGCAGGAGCAGATTTCGCGCATCTGGAACAAATTGCAGCGGTTCCATGAGAAAACGCTCGTCTCCAGGACCAAGCGTCACGTCCAGCACCACTACGATCTGTCCACGGATCTGTACCGGCTGTTCCTCGACGAGGGTCTGAACTACAGCTGCGCCTACTTCAGTTCGCCCGAAGACACGCTCGAGGAAGCCCAGGACGCCAAACTCAACCACCTGCTCGCCAAGCTCAACGTCGAGCCCGGCATGCGCGTGCTTGAAATCGGCGGCGGCTGGGGCTCCCTGGCCATGCGCATGGGGCAGGCGGGCGCGGACGTGACCTCCCTGAACGTATCCGGCGAACAGATCGCAATCGCCGAACAGCGGGTCGCGGCCGCCGGACTGGACAGAAAGGTCCGTTTCGTCAAGCAGGACTACCGGGAATTCACCGGCAAGTTCGACCGGATCGTGTCGGTCGGAATGATGGAGCATGTCGGCGTCGGCAACTACGACGGCTATTTCGGCAAGGTCCGCGACTGCCTGAAGCCGGACGGGTTTGCGGTCATCCATTCCATCGGCCGCATGGCGCCTCCGGGCACGACAGGGCCGTTCATCCTGAAATACATCTTCCCCGGCGGCTACTGCCCGGCCCTGTCGGAAGTCGTGCAGTCGATCGAACGGCTCGGGCTCTGGCTCTGCGACACGGAAATCCTGCGCCTGCACTACTATTACACGATCAAGGCCTGGCGGGAGCAGTTCGAGGCCAATCGGGACAAGGCGGCCGCGCTTTACGACGAACGCTTCTGCCGCATGTGGGAATTCTATCTTTGCGCCGTGGAAATCAGTTTCCTGCATGGCAACAACATGGTGTTTCAGCTAATGCTGTCGCTGGAACGCGACGCGGTCCCGATCGTGCGCGACTTCATCGTCGATAATGAGAAGGACTTGCGTGAAAAAGCCTCAAAAATCCGGAAATCGGCCTAGCGGATCGAAGAACGCTTCGAAGCCCGCAGACAAGGCACAGCCGGTCACACTGAGGCGTATAAGGCGCTGGATGCTCGGAGGACTTGCGGCGGTTATCATCCTGCCGCTTGCCCTGACCGTTTGCTACGCGGTCGTCCCGCCGGTCAGCACTCTGATGCTCGCGCGCTACGCGCAATTGCTTTGGGTCGACCGGCAGTGGCGTCCCATTGACGAAATCTCACCGCATCTGGTGCGTTCGGTCATTACGTCGGAAGACAGCAGCTTCTGCGAACACGGCGGCATCGACTGGTCCGCGCTGGAAAAACAGATCGACACGCTCGTCAACGAGGGGGAATCGCCGCGCGGCGCAAGCACCCTGACCATGCAGACGGCCAAGAACCTGTTCCTGTGGAACGGGCGCAGCTATATCCGGAAAGGGCTGGAACTGCCCCTGGCGCTCATGATCGACGGCATCCTCACCAAGCGGCGCATCCTGGAAATCTACCTGAACATCGCAGAATGGGGGGAGGGCGTCTTCGGGGCGGAAGCCGCCGCCCAGGCCTGGTTCGGCAAACCGGCGAAGGATCTGAGCCGGGTCGAGGCGGCACGGCTCGCGACGGCCCTGCCAAATCCGCTCCGCAGAAATCCCGCGCGGCCGTCGTCGGGACACAGGAAGCTTGCCGCGACCAACCTCGCCAGGATCAAGTCGTCCGGCCCCATTTTCGACTGCGTCCTCAAGCCCTGAGAACCCGCTTCCGGGTGCTTTCGGGAGCCTGCAAGAAATTTTGCGCTTTGGGGTGGCAAAACGCCAAGGTTCCCTGTATAACGCCGCCCATTCCAACACACTGCGTGATGCCACGCCCCGGGCTTTCCCGGTCCGGGCCGCGCGACGATGGACCACGGAGAAGAACAAAATGGCCGTTCCGAAGAGAAAAACCTCGCGCATGAAGCGCGGTTTTCGCCGTTCCGCGGACGCCCTGAAGCAACCGGCTTACGTTGAGGACAAGGATTCGGGCGAACTGCGTCGCCCGCATCACGTTGACCTGAAGTCCGGCATGTACCGGGGCCGTCAGATCCTGAGCCCGAAAGACGACGTCTGAGGACAGGATTGCCGAGCGGCAAACAGATTTAGGCCGGCCCCGGCGGGGTCGGCCTTTTTCATGTCCGCTTCTGCGATTTCAAAGCCACTTACATTTCCGCCGCTCGAATGTTTGTGTGTCGCTATCCCTTTTTTGGCTAGATTAGACCCAATCGATCCGTCATCGCCGTTTTCCGGAGGCCTTCATGAAATTTCTTCTGTCCCTTCCGCTCACGATCCTGCCGCTGGTTGCCTATAACATTCTCGCCTTCTCCAACGGCGATGCCCCGGCGGGAAATGTCTGGGGCGCCATCGTGTTCGAATTTTCCATGGTCTCCGGCGCGACCTTCGCCATGGTGACCGGCGATGTCATGATCACCGGGGCGCTGTTGCTGCTGTTCATCGAAATGCTGAAGGCAACCCGCACCGGCGTGGTTGCGCTGACCGACCATATTTTCTCCATGGTGGTGTTCGTCGTGTACCTGGTGGAGTTCCTGGTGGTGCGCGAAGCGGCAACATCCGTCTTCTTCATCCTGATGGCGATTGCCCTGATCGATGTGATCGCAGGCTTCTCCATCACCATTTCCGGCGCCCGCAGGGACGTAAGCTTCGCCCATGGCGAGGGACACCACTGACGAACCCGGACTGTCGCCGTCAGGTGTCGCCGGTCTCGTCGGCGATCGCGTGTTTCTGGATCAGCGGCAGCTGGGTCATGGTGAACACGAAGGTGATCGGCATGATGCCGAACACCTTGAAATTCACCCAGAAGTCGGTCGAGAAATTGCGCCAGACGATCTCGTTCACGGCGGCCAGGACAAAAAAGAACAGGCCCCAGCGGAACGTCAGCTTGCGCCAGCCCTCGTCCGTCAGCCGGAAGGCGCTGTCGAAGACATACCCGAGCAGCGGCTTGCCGAACAGAAGGCCGCCCAGAAGAACGGTGCCGAACAGGCAGTTGACGATGGTCGGTTTCAGCTTGATGAACAGGTCGTCGTGCAGCCACAGCGTCAGCGCGCCGAAAACGAGAACGACGGCGCCGGACACCAGCGGCATGATCGGCAGCCGCCTTGTCAGCCAGAGCGACACCACAAGGGAAATCGTGATCGCGACCATGAAGGCGGCAGTGGCGATGAAGATCGGCTTGCCCAGCGCCTGGAGCATCGGAAAGGCGTTGGCGATCTGTTCGCCTCGGGCATTGAACAGGAAGAACACACCCAGCGGGCCGAGTTCCAGCGCAAGCTTCAGGAGCGGGGACAGTTCCTTGCGCGTCGGGTCGTTCGGGGCGTGCTCAAATTCCATCGGCTCTGCCTGCTTTCCTGAAGGGCGGCCCGGGCCGGGCCGCACACCCCCGAGATAGGGGCTTCCGGTGGCAGCGGTCAAGGCCGGTGCGGCATTTCGATACCCGGAAGGCTGACTGCGGATCGATTATGGCACTTCAAGACCGTTCAGCTATGATTCACGAGTCGGAATTACAGAGTTTTTCGTTCCTGAATACGCGGAGACCGGCTTGATGCTGCGGCTGCTTCTCATATGGATCTGGACGGGGATTCTGATCGGATCCGCTCTTGCGAACTCCAGAATCATATCCTGGGCGGACCTCAAGGATCCGGAGCGGCAATTTCACGATCCCTACGCCGAGCTCGATTCTTCCCAACTCAGAGACCTGGGCATCGTTCTGCAATTGCGCATGCGCTTGAAACAGCCGGATCTGGGCGCGGAGGACCGGTCCAGATTGAAAATGCGTCTTGCCCGGGATGAAGCGCAACTGGCGCTGGCGGGGCTCGACGTTGACTGGCTGCTGTCGCAGCGCAAGACGATTGCCTTGCGCCGGGCCAGGGCCTCCCTGTCCGGCAATCCGGCTCTGAACGGCGAAAAGGTGACGATCTCGGGCTACGTGATCCCGGTTTCATCGAAGAATGGAACCCTATCCGGGTATCTTGTTCCCGAACAGGGCATGTGCAGCCACATACCGCCACCGGATCCCAACCAGATGATACGTCTGCACCTTGGCGCGTGGGACCCGGATTACATCTATCAGCCCGTCCAGGTGACCGGGCGTTTGACTATTGAGCCGACCAGACAGGAAATAACGTTGCTGGATGGTCCGGTGGATATGATCGCGGCGTTTCAGATGACCGTTACGGATGCAACGGAATTGGACGAAACGGTGCCCGATCCGAAAAACAGGACCTTATGGGGGTCCATAGGACGTTTTTTTGCTCCACCACGGCATTCGGGTACGGACCCGATCCAATAGAAAAAGGCGCCTCGAAGGACGCCTTTTTCGGAAAACCGTAAGGAAGCTCAGCCGTTGGCGATATACTGGCCGCCGTTGATGGTCATGACCGCGCCGGTCATGAACGCAGCCGCATCGGAGGCAAGATAGACGACGGTCGCCGCAATTTCCTCCGGATGGCCGAGGCGGCCGACCGGAATGCCCGAAACGATCGACTCCAGCACCTTTTCCGGCATGGCCGCGACCATGTCGGTGTTGATGTAGCCCGGGCAGATCGCATTGACGGTAATGCCCTTGAAGGCATTTTCCTGAGCAAGCGCCTTGGTGAAACCGATGACTCCGGCCTTCGCCGCCGAGTAGTTGGCCTGGCCCATCTGGCCCTTCTGGCCGTTGATGGAGGAAATGTTGATGATCCGTCCGGCACCGCGGCCGCGCATGCCCTCGATCACGGGCCGCGTCATGGTGAACATGCTGTCGAGGTTGGTGGAAAGCACCTCGCGCCAATGCTCGAACGACATCTTGTGGAACATGCCGTCGCGGGTGATGCCCGCATTGTTGACGAGCACGTCGACGGGGCCGAGGTCCGCTTCGACCTTGGCGATGCCCTCGGCGCATTCGTCAGGGTGGGCGACATCCCACTTGTAGACATGAATACCGGTTGCGGCCTTGAAGGCCTCCGCCTTTTCCGTATTGCCGTGATAGGTGGCGGCAACCGTATAGCCCGCGTCCTTGAGACCCTTGGAGATCGCTTCGCCGATACCGCGCGTTCCTCCGGTGACAAGTGCAACCTTACTCATGATTCCGCTCCTCCGACTTTCCCTGGGCGGTTCCGTTCCGTTTCGCCGGACCGCTTCCTTTGGCTATATGCCTATCCGCCATGACAAAGCATTGAACACCCTGCCATGACAGATATCAATTCTGGCTAATCCGAACGGATTAGCGCTCCAGGCACATGGCAACGCCCATGCCGCCGCCGATGCACAGGGTGGCAAGGCCTTTCCTGGCGTCCCTGCGGCCCATTTCATGCAGCAGGGTGACCAGAATACGGGCACCGGATGCACCGATCGGATGCCCGATGGCGATCGCGCCGCCGTTGACGTTGACGATATCCGGGTTCCAGCCCATGTCCTTGTTCACCGCGCAGGCCTGGGCGGCGAAGGCTTCGTTGGCCTCGACGAGATCCAGGTCGGATGCCGACCAGCCGGCCTTTTCCAGGGCCTTGCGGGAGGCCGGGATCGGGCCGGAGCCCATGATCGAGGGATCGACGCCGGCGGTCGCCCAGGAAGCGACACGCGCAAGCGGGGTCAGACCGCGCTTTTCGGCTTCCGCCGCGCTCATGACCACGAGAGCGGCCGCGCCGTCGTTGATGCCCGACGCATTGGCCGCCGTGACGCTACCGTCCCTGGTGAAGGCCGGACGCAGCTTCTGCACGCTTTCAAGCGTTGCGCCGTGGCGGATGTATTCGTCGTCTTCCACGATCGTGTCGCCCTTGCGGCCCTTGATCGTCACGGCGGTGATTTCGTCCTTGAACCTGCCGGCCTTCTGGGCGGCCTCGGCCTTGTTCTGGGAGCCGACGGCGAATTCGTCCTGCTGGTCACGGGAGATCTGCCATTTCTCGGCGACGTTTTCCGCCGTCTGGCCCATGTGGTAGCCGTTGAAGGCGTCCCACAGGCCATCCTTGATCATGGTGTCGATCATCTGGTAGTCGCCCATCTTGTAGCCGGCGCGCATCGGGGCGCAGTGCGGCGAGAGCGTCATGTTTTCCTGGCCGCCGGCCACCATGATGCTGGCATCGCCGCACATGATCTGCTGGGCGGCAATGGCGACGGTACGCAGACCGGAGCCGCAGACCTGGTTCAGACCCCAGGCGGTTGCGCCTTCCGAAATGCCGGCGGCGATTGCCGCCTGACGGGCGGGGTTCTGGCCCTGGCCGGCGGTCAGAACCTGGCCGAAAACGACTTCATCGACGTCATCGCCGCTGACACCCGCCTTTTCCATGGCAGCCTTGATCACGATGGCGCCAAGCTCGTGAGCGGGGGTATTTGCAAATGCGCCGTTGAAGGATCCAACGGGCGTGCGCGTTGCACTGACAATAACGACATCGGTTGAAGCGCTCATGTTTCTCTCCAGGCTTTCGACCATATTCTGCCGGACCGAACGGGCACGGAAACGGGTACGCATGCGACCGGCTGTTTCGCTCGCGACTAGAAACTCTGGTTAACCGTGAGTCAACTAGAATGGCCGCTCGACACGTCAAGTTTTCGCAAACGCAGCATCCTCCTTTCGTCGCTCCGCACAAAAACGCTGGCAAGTTGCGCTCCGATTGGCTTAGTCTGGACGACGGGAGAGACGGCATGAGATGAAGAACGTCTTGTCGTCAAACGGGAACTTGCCGCGAGGCTCCTTGCAACGGAAGACAAGAATGGCAAAGACCAACGAGCCAACGATCATCAAAAAATACGCCAACCGGCGGCTCTACAACACGGGCACCAGCACGTACGTGACCCTTGAGGATCTCGCGGTGATGGTGAAGGGGGAAGAGGACTTCATCGTCTATGACGCGAAAACGGGCGACGACATCACCCGTTCGGTCCTGACACAGATCATCTTCGAGCAGGAAGGCAAGGGGCAGAACCTGCTGCCCGTCACGTTCCTGCGCCAGCTGATCCGCTTTTACGGCGACAGCATGCAGGGCCTGGTGCCGAGCTTCCTGGAATATTCCATGACCTCGCTCACCCAGGAGCAGGAAAAGCTGCGGTCCCAGATGAGCGAAGCCTTCGGCGCGACCGCGTTCGAGGCCATCGAGGATCAGGTCAAGCGCAACACCGAGATGTTCGAACGCGCCATGAAGATGTTCATGCCGTTCTCCGCCGGCGATGCCTCCGCGCATTCCACGCCGGCCAAACCGGCGCAGTCCGATTCGTCCGACCTCGACGACATGAAACGCCAGCTGCTGGAAATGCAGGCCAAGATCAACGCCTTGTCCGACAAGAAATAGGAAGCGCGTTTCCTGCCGAGCTTACCGGCTTGGCGTCTCTTGCCCGGCCAGGGCCGGGCAAGGCCGCTCATGCACACGGCCGATCCGGCCCGCCGGCGTCAGCCGCAGTCGGCAACGAGCCCGGCGGCCTCGACCCCGGCAACGGCTGCCGCTTCGTCCATGTCGGAGGTATCTCCGGTAACGCCGACGGCGCCAAGAACCTCGCCGTCCGCGTCTTTCACCAGGACACCGCCGGGAACCGGAACGATCTGCCCGCCCGAAGCACCGTTCAGGGCCTGGACGAAATGAGGACGGGTTTCCGCATTGGCGTTCAGCCAGCGGGTTCCCGCACCGACCGCGAGCGCGCCATAGGCCTTGCCCCCGGCTATCTGCGGCCGCATGATCGAAGACCCGTCCTGACGGGCCATGGCGATCATGTGGCCCCCCGCATCGAGAACAACGACGGTCATGGGTTTCAGCTTGAGATCCGCTGCTTTTTCTAATGCGGATGAAATGATTTTCTCGGCGATCGAAAGCGTCAGTTTGCCCATTGACCCGGTTCTCCGTAATGTGCTGCCACTGGTGAAGTTTGCTAGCAGAGTGACCCGCCTTTCGCCAGAAACCAAAACAAGCAAGGATTTCCTCCCTGGAGGAAAAATTCTGGAGACGCCCCTTGAGACGTGATTTTGAGGCCCCGGGCCGCTCCCCGGTCTATGCCCGCGAAGCAGCCGCAGCGACCTCCCACCCGCTTGCCACGAGCGCAGCGCTTGAAGTTCTGCAGGATGGCGGCAATGCGGTCGACGCGGCCATCGCCGCGGTTGCCGTTCAATGCGTGGTCGAACCCCACATGACCGGCATCGGCGGCGACTGCTTTGCCATCGTGACGGAACCGGACGGGCGCATGACCGGGTTCAACGGGTCCGGCGCGGCGCCGAAGGCCTGCACGCCGGAGGCGCTCGCCGACCTCGGCGTTACCGAAATCACGCCGACCTCCGCCCATGCCGTCACCGTGCCCGGCGCGGTGCGCGCCTGGGAAACGCTCCTGAAGGCCCACGGCACCCGCGGTTTCGACACCCTGTTCAAACGTGCGATAGGCTATGCCCGGGGCGGCTTTCACGCTGCTCCGCGCGTGGTCCGCGACTGGGAAAAGAACGTCGACAAGCTGGCCGCCAGCCCCGCCACGAAGTCAGCCTACCTCGTCAGCGGCGCCGCGCCGAAAGCCGGCGCGCTTCTGAAATATCCGAAACTCGCCGATACCCTGAGCGCGATCGCCGAAGGCGGCGCGGAGGCCTTTTATACCGGTCCGGTCGCCACGGACATCGTTTCGACCCTGGGTGCCCTCGGCGGCCTGATGAGCGAGGACGATCTGGCGGCCTGCCACACCACCGCCGTCTCGCCGGTCATGCGCGACTATCGCGGCCACACGATCGCCGAACTGCCGCCCAACGGCCAGGGCGTCATCGCCCTTGTCATCCTCGGCCTCCTCGAGCGCTTCGATCTGGAAAGCCTCGATCCGCTCGGACCCGAGCGTTTCCACCTGGAAATGGAGGCCTCGCGCATCGGTTATGCGGTCCGCGACAGGTTCGTGACCGATCCGGGCTACATGGACGTCAGCCATCCCCGGCTGATCGCCGACGATTACCTGGATCAGCTTGCCGGCATGATGTCCCCGGCAACCCGGATGGCCGGCATCCCGGGAACCGGTCTCGCGCCGCAGACCGACACGGTCTACCTGACCGTCGTCGACAAGGACGGCCTGACCGTTTCCTTCATCAATTCGATCTTCAACGAGTTCGGCAGCGGTATTCTCGCCGCCGAAAGCGGCGTGCTTCTTCACAATCGCGGCGCCGTTTTAAAGGCGAAGCCCGGTCACGCCAACTCCATCGCCGGCGGCAAGCGTCCCATGCACACGATCATCCCGGCCATGGCCCTGAAAGACGGCCAGCCGTGGCTGTCCTTCGGCGTCATGGGCGGCCATTACCAGGCCTGCGGCCATGCCCATGTGCTTTCGAACATCATCGACTACGGCATGGACGTCCAGGCGGCCATCGATTTTCCGCGCATGTTCTTCAACATGGACGACCATGCGCTGGAAGCGGAAAAGCTGGTGCCCCGCTCGACGGTTGAAGGCCTGGAAACGCTCGGTCATGAGGTCCGCCCGGCGGCAAGCCCCATCGGCGGCAGCCAGGCGATCATGATCGACAGGAAAAACGGATTGCTGATCGCCGGTTCCGACCCGCGCAAGGACGGCCACGCGGCCGGTTACTGACCGGTCCGTTTTCGGTTCATGCCTGAAAAACGAAAAAAGGAAGTGTCCTGTCCCGGGACGCTTCCGGAAGATCAGACCGTGAAGCCGGCCTTGGCCGCCGGCGCCGGCGGGGTTGCCGAGCGGTCATAGGCGTGTGCAGCGCGGGCGGTCAGGTCCCGCAGGACGGCTTCGTCCGCTTCGATACCATCCTGACCGGACAGCTGGGCGTAAAAGGATGTCGTCGCGTCTGCGGGTGCGGAATGGCGGGTAACGACTTCAAATTCGTTCCGCGCCGCCTCGCGCAGGTTTCGATGAAACGACCTGTGGCTCTGGCGTTCGCTTTCGGTCTCGCCCAGAGAGGCCCGCTTGGGCCGAACGACGCGGTAGGAAATGGAAGAAACCGGATTGACCTGCATTTTCATCTCCCTGGGTGGCCGTTCGGCGGCCTGTCGGGGTTCCAGCTGATTTGATACCTTCTTAAGACAACGCCGAAATCGGCGATGTGTTCCAGATCACGGTTTGCGCATTTGGGAGGCCTGGCCCCGCGGACGCGGTTCAGTAGTCGATCGCGATCACGTGGCCGACTTCGCGCTTGCGCGGCAGGGCGGCGGTTGCCCGGTATGCGGACGTGCCGGCGCCTGGCGCCGCCCGCCAGCCATGAGGCGCATGATGTTCGGCATCGCGGGTGGCGATCAGATGGGCGAGGAAGACGGAATTCGTATGGTAGCGGTCCGGAAACGGAACATCCTGCGCCGAATGAACGGGTTGCACCGGAACAGGCAGGTTCGGCCGGCCGACGGCCCGCCTTTCGCCTCCGGTCTCGCCCGCAAAAGGACGCTTACGCTTCACATTGGAACGCCCGAGGGCCGGAACCGGGGTAATTTGCACTGGATACGCCTCGACATGTTTCAGTTCGGGACGCCTTTGGCGGCCCTTGCCGAAACCACGCAACAGGTATGCCAGCACGCGGTATCTGTTAACCTTTGCTCACGCAAACGTGCGGTTTTGCCGCGCGTTGGTTAACGCGGGCGGGTTTTCTTTATCGATTATGAGGAAGGCCCCCGAACCGGTCGTCATCAGCCGAGCTTCGACCAGACCCAGGATATGAGGGCGGGAACCAGAAAGAACGGCAGGGCGAGGCCGAACGCATAGATGACCCACTGGTCCGACTGGACCACGCACCAGCCGAATAGGCATTCAATCCCGAAAAACGGCAGCGCCTGGAAAACCGCGACGGCAGCCACCCAGATGAAGAGCGGCCAGGGACCGTCATCGCTCGGACCGCCGCCGGGAAATTCAGGAAGGCCGTCGTACACCGCTCTTCCCTCAGTCGGCGCCGGACAGCTTGAAATCGCTTTGCGAAAGCCGTCCGTTTCTCAGCAAATGCTGCAAGGTCAATCCGATAGACATGGCGTCATCAAGCGCGTCGTGATTGTAGAGCGGCGGATGATCGATGCCGAAATAGTCGGCAAGCTGGCCGCTGCTGGTCTCCTGAAGGTCTTCATAAGGCATCCCGGCCTTCAGAAGCAGGCGGCCGGCGTTTCCGCATCGATGGGCGGGAATGACCGGATCGATGCCGGCGACATAGCAGCTCATGCCCAGCAGAAAGAGCTCGTCCTTTCCCCACGACCAGAGGCTGGCCCCATCCGAAAAACGGTCCAGCCGGTCGATTGCCGACTTGAGGGAAATACCCTCCGATGTGACCGTGTCCTGGGCAATGCCGGTCAGCTCGATGAAATACGGATCCAGAGCGCATTCCTTGCCGAAGCGGTCGATGGGGGTCACATAGACCCGCTCCGTCGCCAGGATCGGGAAATCGCCTTCGAGACCCAGCTTCACCGCGCCGATCTGCACGGCAATCGGATCCGGGTCCAGGGGACCGGCCCAGAACCGTTTCATCGCCCCCTCCATCGTCAGATATTCGCAATCGTACAAAACGGCGCTTCGCATTCTCGTCCTTCCCCTCCGGCCGGCAGCGGAAATAGCAGCAGCAGTAGCGCCGCCACGCAACCTGGATATGAAGTTATTCGCGGCTAAAGCATTATTTCGGCAACAAAAAAGCGCGTTGCCATCCGGAAACGCGCTTTTTCATCATCAGTTTTTCGAAGAGGCAGCTTAGGCGAGAGCGCCCTGGGCCTTCTCCACCAGCGCCTTGAAGGCGTCCGGCTGGTTGATCGCCAGATCCGACAGCACCTTGCGGTCGACTTCGATGCCGGCCTTGTTCAGGCCGTCGATGAACCGGCCGTAGGTCAGGCCCTGCTCGCGGGTGGCGGCATTGATGCGCTGGATCCAGAGCGAGCGGAAGTTCCGCTTCCGGACCTTGCGGTCGCGATAGGCGTACTGTCCTGCCTTTTCGACGGCCTGCTTGGCAACGCGGATGGTGTTCTTGCGGCGGCCGTAGTAGCCCTTGGCGGCCTTCAGAACCTTCTTGTGACGGGCATGGGCGGTTACGCCCCTTTTAACGCGCGACATATGTGAACTCCTTCAGAGGCTGGCTGTTAGGCGTAAGGCAGGAACTGCTTCACGATCTTCGCATCCTGATCGCTCAGCGTGGTGGTGCCACGGGCGTTGCGGATGAACTTGGTCGTGCGCTTGATCATGCCATGACGCTTGCCGGCCTGCGCGGTTTTCACCTTGCCGGTCGCGGTCAGTTTGAAGCGCTTCTTGGCTCCAGACTTGGTCTTCAGCTTGGGCATTTTGCATCCTTTCATTGGCGCGGACCGGTTACCCGGCCGCTTCGTTCTTGGTGCATCGAGAGGTCGCCACGGCATGCCCTGTGTTTCCGGGATCCGCCTGCCGTTCGCATCGCAAGAGGTGAACGCGCAAAACCATGCCCCGGAGAGCCGGACGACTCTGGACCGGGGGCTTATAAGCGCGCTTCCCGTTTCATGCAACCGGAATCTCGGGAAAAATGCCCGGAAAGCAGCGGCTTCGCGGCAGATGTCCCTAAGCGGGATAGTCCCGGTGGCCGAAGATGGCCGAACCGACCCGGACGTGGGTCGCCCCGAAGCTGACTGCAGTCTCGTAATCCGACGACATGCCCATGGAAAGCCGGGCCAGGCCGTTGCGCTCCGCGATCTTTCTGAGCAGCGCGAAATGCGGCCCCGGCGCGTCCTCGACCGGCGGAATGCACATCAGCCCGACGACGTTGAGACCGACCTCGTTCCGGCAGAAGCCGATGAAGGCATCGGTATTCCCGGGTGCGATGCCGGCCTTTTGCGGCTCCTCGCCGGTGTTGACCTGGATGAAACACGGCAGCTGCCGGTCCTGCCTGTCCATCTCCGCCTTGAGCGCTTTGGCGATCTTTTCCCGGTCAACGGTATGAATGACGTCGAAGGTCTGGACCGCTTCCTTCGCCTTGTTGGATTGCAGCGGCCCGATCAGGTGCAGTTCGATCGCCTCGTAGTCTTCGCGCAGCCCCGGCCATTTGCCCATGGCTTCCTGCACCCGGTTCTCGCCGAAGACCCGATGCCCCGCATCCAGCACCGGGCGGATATCCTCCGCCCCGAAGGTCTTGGAAACGACGACCAGGGTCGTTTCGCCCGGCTTGCGGCCGAATTCCTCTTCCGCCTTGCGAATGTCGGACAGCACCCTGTTCAGGCGGTCGCCGGCTGTTTCCGTCATCCTGCATCTCCAAATCATCCATATCGATTGATGTCTGATAGGCGGTGATGGTGCGAAATTGCAAGCCTCGTGGGCCTTGCCGACCGGAACGGGCCGTTTCCGGCCCGTTTTTGCCGTAGCATGTTGACCGGAGCGGAAAATTCTGATGACTGTCCGGCAACCACTTCCAAGGAACCAGGCGCCTCCCCCAGGGCGCGAGACAACGGCAACATTGATGGCAACGGAACGCTACAACGCACGCGACGTCGAGGCGCGCTGGCAGAAAACATGGAACGATAAGAACGTCTTCGTCACCTCCAACGACGATCCGCGCGACAAATACTACGTCCTGGAAATGTTCCCGTACCCGTCGGGCCGCATCCACATGGGCCATGTGCGCAACTATGCCATGGGCGACGTTGTCGCCCGCTACAAGCGCGCGAAGGGCTTCAACGTTCTCCACCCCATGGGCTGGGACGCCTTCGGCATGCCGGCGGAAAACGCGGCCATGCAGAACAAGGTCCATCCCAAGGACTGGACCTACGAAAACATCGCCTTCATGCGCGACCAGCTGAAGATCATGGGCCTGTCGCTGGACTGGAGCCGCGAGTTCGCCACCTGCGATGTCGAATACTACACCCAGCAGCAGCGCCTGTTCCTGCAGTTCCTGGAAGCCGGCCTCGTCTACCGCAAGAATGCCAAGGTGAACTGGGATCCGGTCGACATGACCGTGCTCGCCAACGAACAGGTGATCGACGGCCGCGGCTGGCGCTCCGGTGCCCTGGTCGAGCAGCGCGAACTGACCCAGTGGTTCTTCAGGATCTCCGATTATTCGGAGGATCTTCTGGAAGCGCTCGACACCCTCGACCGCTGGCCGGACAAGGTCCGCCTGATGCAGAAGAACTGGATCGGCCGGTCCGAAGGCCTGCGCGTGCGGTTCGAGTTCACCACTCCCGCCCCCACCGGCGACAAGGTGCTGGAAATCTTCACCACCCGACCGGACACCCTGTTCGGCGCCTCCTTCATGGGCCTGTCGCCGGATCATCCGATCTCGGCGAAGCTGGCGACCTCCAATCCTGAGCTCAAGGCATTCATCGAGGAATGCCGCCGGATCGGAACCTCCGAGGAAGCCATTGAAAAGGCGGAAAAAAAAGGTATCGATACGGGCCTGCGCGTCAGGCACCCGCTGGATGCCGACATCGAGCTGCCGGTCTATGTCGCCAATTTCATCCTGATGGACTACGGCACGGGCGCGATCTTCGCCTGTCCGGCCCACGACCAGCGCGACCTGGATTTCGCCCGCAAATACGGCCTGCCCGTCAAGCCGGTGGTCCTGCCGAAGGACGCCGATCCGGCAAGTTTCGAGATCGGCGACGAGGCCTACACGGAAGACGGTTCCATCTTCAATTCCGGGTTCATGAACGGCATGTCCATTGCCGATGCCAAGGAGGCCGTTGCGCGGAAACTCGAGGCCCTCACCGTAGACGATGCCCCTCAGGGCGCCCGCCAGGTCAACTACCGCCTGCGCGACTGGGGCATTTCCCGCCAGCGCTACTGGGGCTGCCCGATCCCGGTGATCCATTGCGACGACTGCGGCGTGGTGCCTGAAAAGGACGAAAACCTGCCGGTGCAGCTGCCCGACGACATCAATTTCGACAAGCCGGGCAATCCGCTCGACCGTCACCCCACCTGGCGCAACACCACCTGCCCGACATGCGGCAAACCGGCCCGGCGCGAGACCGACACCATGGACACGTTCGTGGACTCGTCCTGGTATTTCGCCCGTTTCACCGAACCGCGCTGCGACCGGCCGACCGATCCGAAGGCGGCCAACGACTGGCTGCCGGTCGATCAGTATATCGGCGGCATTGAACATGCGATCCTGCACCTGCTTTATTCGCGCTTCTTCACCCGCGCGATGCAGAAGGTCGGCGCGCTCGACCTGAAGGAACCGTTCAAGGGCCTGTTCACCCAGGGCATGGTGACCCATGAAACCTACCGGGCAAACGGCCAGTGGGTTTCCCCGGCCGAAATCCGGATCGAGGACGTCGACGGCACGCGGACGGCAACGATGATTTCCTCCGGCGAACCGGTCACGATCGGCTCGATTGAAAAGATGTCCAAGTCGAAGAAGAACACGGTCGATCCGACGGACATCATCGAGACCTACGGCGCGGATACGGCCCGCTGGTTCATGCTGTCCGACAGCCCGCCCGAACGCGACGTGATCTGGACCGAGGAAGGCGTCCAGGGCTCCTGGCGCTTCGTCCAGCGCGTCTGGCGCCTGATCGGCGATATTGCCGAGAAGACCGGTCCGCTCGGCTCGGCCCCGGACTTTTCCGGCGCGGCTGCGGAGTTGCGCGGTGCGACCCACAAGACCCTGGCCGCCGTCTCCAAGGATCTGGAATCGCTTGGTTTCAACCGTGCGGTCGCGCGCATCTATGAATTCGTCAACCAGATCGGCAAGGCCCTTCATGACGGTGTCGACAGCGCCGACATGGCCTACGCGGTGCGCGAGGCCGGCGAATACCTCACCCAGATGATGGCGCCGATGATGCCGCATCTGGCCGAGGAATGCTGGCGGGCACTGGGACAGGCCGGCCTGGTTTCGGAGACCGCATGGCCCGCCGTCGATGAAAATCTGCTGGTCGATGACACCGTCACCCTGCCGATCCAGATCAACGGCAAGAAGCGCGGCGAAATCACCGTGCAAAGAGACGCTTCCAAAGAGGCGGTCGAAGCAGCTACTCTGCAGCTGGATTTCGTGCAGCGTGCGCTGGAAGGCCGCGCACCCCGCAAGATTATCGTGGTGCCGCAAAGGATCGTGAATGTCGTCGCCTGATGGATTTGACCGAAACCGCCGCGGCTTCCTGCGTGTCGCCCTCTCCACGGCCCTGGCCGGCGGCCTCGCCGCCTGTCAGGTGCGTCCGCTCTACGGAACCCTGAACACGCCGGGCGGCCAGGAAGTCCCGGCCGAGCTGGCGGCGATCGAAATCGACCCGATCAGCGACCGTTACGCGGACGAGGACGCCGCCCGGGTGCTCTACAATGAACTGACGTACAGGTTCGAGCGCGGAGCGGACCGGGCCGAGAAACGCTACCGGCTCAAGATCCTGATGGACCTGGCGTCATCCGAAGTGGGCGTGGAACAGCTTTCGGATGTGCCGGCGGCCTATACGATGACGATGAACACGACGTTCGTTCTCAGCGAACTCGACACGAAGAAGACCCTGATGACCGGCAAGGCATTCGCCACTGCCTCTTACGACTTCTCCAACCAGCGTTTTGCCAACCTTCGGGCGAAAAGGGATGCCGAATCGAGGGCCGCAAAGGCGGTTGCCGGGGACATCCAGGCCCGGATCGCGGGATATTTCGCAACCAGGTCGTAAGCCATGACCGCGCTCAAGGCGACCGAAATCGACAGGTTCCTCGCCAGGCCGCCGGCCCACGGCGGCGTCGTGCTGATCTACGGGCCCGATACCGGCCTCGTTTCCGAACGGGCCACGCTTCTGGTGGCGAAGGCCTCTGAAGGCGACGACGATCCGTTCAACCTGGTCAAGCTCGACGGATCCGATGTCGCCTCCGATCCCGACCGGCTGATCGACGAGGCCCTGACCATCCCGCTCTTCGGCGGGCGGCGGATTATCTGGATCCGCGATACCGGCGGAAAATCGCTCGACAATGCCCTGAAACCGGTTCTGAAGCTCGACGACTGCCCGTCCCTGATCGTTCTGGAGGCGGGCGACCTGAAAAAGGGCGCGGGCCTGCGCAAGCTGATCGAATCGGACCGGAAAGCCTATGCCCTGCCCTGCTACGCGGACACCGAACGCAGCATCGACCACCTGATCGACCAGGAAACCCGGGAAGCCGATCTGACAATCACCCGCGAAGCGCGCTCGGCCCTGCACAGCCTGCTCGGCGGCGACCGGATGGCGAGCCGGGGCGAATTGAAAAAACTCTGCCTCTACGCGCTCGGCAAGGGCAAGATCGACAGTGACGACGTGGAGGCGATCATCGGCGATGCCTCGGCTTTCGAACTCTCCGAACTGATCGACGCGGCCGCGCTCGGAGACCTTCCAACCCTCGACCATGGACTGGAACGCCTGACGGCCGCCGGCTCCAACGCCTCCGTTATCGCCGGCCGGGCCCTGAAGCATTTCCAGGATCTGCACCGCATGCGCGCCGATCTCGACCGCGGTCGGAACGCGACGCAGATCGTTGACAGCCAGCGCCCGCCGGTCTTTTTCAAGCGCAAGGCAAGCCTTGCCCGCCAGATTCAGATCTGGTCGTCGGCGGATCTGGAAAAGGCCATGGAACGGCTCGCGGAGGCCATGCGGGTCTCCCGCCTGAACGCCAACCTCGGCGTTCCCGTTCTCTCCGAAACGCTCCTGGTCCTCGGCCGCGTCGCCGCCAGCCGCGGCCGGCGCCGGTAAGGCAATATCAAACAGTCGCGGCTTGACCTGCAGGCTTCAGCCAAAATCGCTGCCGTCATGCCCGGACTTGATCCGGGCATCCATGCCGATTCCTCCCCACAAGGCAAAGCTTAACAAGGTGAAAGGGAACGGCATGGATGCCATGGTCGAGCCATGGCATGACGGATGGGGATCGGATGGACTACCAGAAGTCCCAGACAGCCGCTGAGAAGTAATTACGGCTGCGAATCGAAGCTTGAAAATTAAGGCTTAGCGCGTCTCGACACCCAGCTTGCGGCACAGCTCGTCGAGTTGTTCCAAAGAGGTGTACTTGATCTTCAGATCGCCGGATTCCTTGCCCGGCTTGTGCCCGACGGTGACCTTCAGGCCGAGCGAATCGGCGAGGCGTTTTTCCAGGGCCTTGGTATCGGCGTCCTTGTCCGCCCTGGCGGCGGGGGATTTCGCGCCCCCCTTCAGTTTCGTCAGCGCTTCCGGGTCCTGGGCGAGCTTTTCCGCGTCGCGCACGGTCAGGCCCTTTTCGACGATCACCTCGGCAAGGGCGGCCGGGTCGTCCACGGTGATCAGTGCCCGGGCGTGGCCTGCGGTCAGCAGGCCCTCGGCCAGGTAGTCCTTGACCGAATTCGGCAGCTTCAGGAGGCGCATGGTGTTGGCCACATGGCTGCGGCTCTTGCCGATCACCTTGGCCAGCTGTCCCTGGCTGTAGTCGAATTCCGCCGTCAGCTGCTCGTAGCCCATGGCTTCTTCGATCGGGTTGAGATCGGCGCGCTGGACGTTTTCGATGATTGCGATCTCGAGCGCTTCCTGGTCGGTCACGTCCCGGATGATGATCGGCGCCTCGTGCAGCCCGGCCCGCTGGGCGGCCCGCCAGCGGCGTTCGCCGGCGATGATCTCGTACCGGTCCGTCTTGCCCGCCGCCGGGCGGACCAGGATCGGCTGAATGATTCCCTTTGCCTTCAGGGATTCGGAGAGATCCCCCAGGTCCTTTTCGGTGAAGGTCTTGCGCGGGTTGCGCGGGTTGGGCTCCAGATGCTCGATCGGAACCTTGCGGGTGTCCCGCGGCGGCGTCCGCTCAGGGGCGGATCCGGTAGCGGGCGCCGCCTCGCCGATCAAAGCCGCGAGACCGCGCCCCAAACGTTTGTTCTTGCCGCCTTCATCCGCCATGCCGCACCTGTTTTTCTTTTTATATCAATAAGTTATCTAGATATCCACCAGTCCGCCCGAGGACCGGGATCCCTCGGGTTAATTCGGAACCGATTCATTTGGCCCGAGGTTCAGGCCGCAACCCGCCGCAGGTGCCGCTCCCGCTGAATGATCTCCGAGGCAAGGCGCAGATAGGCCTGGCTGCCCGAACACTTCAAATCATAGAGCAGCGCCGGCTTGCCGTAGGACGGCGCCTCGGAAATCCGGACATTTCGCGGAATGATCGTGTCATAGACCGCGTCCCCCATGGTTTCGCGCACATCCGCGACCACCTGGCTGGAGAGGTTGTTACGGCTGTCGTACATGGTCAGCACGATGCCGTGGATCGTCAGTTCCCCGTTCAGCGCATTGCGCACCTGCTCGACGGTGCTGAGCAGCTGGCTGAGACCTTCAAGCGCGAAGAACTCGCACTGCAGCGGCACCAGGATCGAATGGGACGCCGACAGCGCATTGATGGTCAGCAGGTTCAGCGAAGGCGGGCAGTCGACCAGAACATAGGTGAAGCCGACATCCTGAAACAGACGGGACTGGGCGAACCGCTCGATGGCATTGCGCAGACGGAAGGCGCGATCGCCACTGGAGGCGATCTCCAGTTCCAGTCCGAGCAGGTCCATGGTCGACGGCGCGACCCAGAGCCGCGGCACGGCGGTGTCCTTGACCGCCTCCTCCAGCGTGCAGTCGCCGCTCAGGACGTCATAGGTCGAGAGGCCCCTGTCCCGGCGCTCGATCCCGAGACCCGTGGAGGCGTTACCCTGCGGGTCGAGGTCGATGACCAGAACCTTTTCACCGATTGCCGCAAGCGCCGTGCCGAGATTGATGGCCGTGGTGGTTTTCCCGACGCCACCTTTCTGATTGGCAAGAGCAAGCACACGCGGAGACTCTGGAAGCATGCTCATGTGGCGACGCCTTCCTGGTTGGGCCGGGCGGAAATATTGGAAAGAAGAAGCATCCGGCTCGTTGGATCAATGAGACTTTTCTTTTCTACCAGATCGAATGTCCAAGTGTGAGACGCTTCGTTGATCTCCCGCTGAAAATCTTGGCCTTTGTGGAAAACAGCCCGCGCGCCGCGCGCCGTAAACGGTTCCGAAAGCTTCAACAGGAGGTCCAGCGCGGCAAGGGCGCGGGCGGAGACGGCGTCTACCGGTCCGTGTTTCCATTCTTTCGCAACCGATTCGATCCGTCCCGGATGAACGGTTCCCTTTGAGCCGGTCTCCCGCAAGGCCGTGCGCAGGAACGCGGCCTTGCGCTGATTGCTCTCGATCAGATGCACATGGGCATCGGGGACATCCGCCAGAAGAATCGCGGTCACGATCCCCGGAAACCCGCCGCCGCTGCCGATATCCACCCAGGTCCTCGCCTCCGGCAGCGACCATTGTGTCTGCAGGCTGTCGACCACATGCCGGATCCATATATCGGGAATGGTCGACGGCGCGATCAGGTTCTGCGCCGGCTGCCACTTCAGAACCAGGTCGACATAGATCTGGAGTCGTTTCACGGTTTCACGTGAAACATCCCCGTACTTATGCACAATCTGTGCAGTGTCGTTCAGCTCGGGCAGCCCCCCCATCAGGCCGCCCCCTTGCGCGGCTGACGGCGTTTGACATGGGACAGAAGCAGGGTCAGCGCCGCCGGCGTCATGCCGTCCATGCGCGATGCCTGCGCCAGAGTGGCCGGCCGTACGGTTTCCAGTTTCTGCTTCACTTCGTTGGATAGGCCCGCCAGCGAATTGAAATCGAAGTCCTCCGGGATCGCCAGGGCTTCGTCCCGCTTCAGCGCTTCGATGTCAGCGGCCTGCCGCTCCAGATAGACCGCATAGAGCGCATCGGTCGCCACCTGCTCCGCGATGTCCCTGCCGATCTCGCCCAGCTCCGGCCAGAGGCCCGACAACCGGTCGTAATCCATGTCCGGATAGGACAGGAGATCGAAAGCGGTTCGGCGAATGCCATCCTGGTTGATCGGAATGCCCTTCCTGACCGCCTCTGCCGGCGTCACCGACAGAGAGGTCAGCAACGCCCGCGCCTCGTCGATGGCCCGCATCTTCGTTTCGAAAGCGATTCGGCGCGTCTCGGAAACACAGCCAAGCCCGATGCCGAGCGGTGTCAGGCGCTGGTCCGCATTGTCGGCCCTGAGCGACAGGCGGTATTCGGCCCGCGAGGTGAACATGCGGTAGGGCTCGGTGATACCCCGCGTCGTCAGATCGTCGATCATCACGCCGATGTAACCCTGGCTGCGGTCGACCGTGAACGGCGCGCTGCCGGCCGCCGTCAGCGCCGCGTTGAGACCGGCAACCAGCCCTTGAGCCCCGGCTTCCTCATATCCGGTCGTGCCGTTGATCTGCCCGGCCAGGAACAAGCCCGCGCACTTCCTGAGTTCCAGCGTCTGCTTCAGCTCGCGCGGATCGACATGGTCATACTCGATGGCATAGCCAGGCTGAAGCACGGTGACGTTTTCCAGGCCCGGGATGGTCTTCAGGAAGGCAAGCTGCGCGTCTTCGGGAAGCGATGTGGAGATGCCGTTCGGATAGACGGTGTGATCGTCCAGTCCTTCCGGTTCCAGGAAGATCTGATGGCCGTCGCGATCGCCGAATCGGACGATCTTGTCCTCGATCGACGGGCAATACCGGGGTCCCCGCCCCTTGATCTCGCCGGAGTACATGGCCGAGCGCGACAGGTTCTCGCGAATGATTTGATGGGTTTCCGGTGTCGTCCGGGTGATGTGACACGGCACCTGCGGCGTGGTGATCCTGTCCGTCAGCGTCGAAAACGGCACCGGATCCGCATCGCCGGGCTGCTCTTCCAGGAGCTCCCAGTTGATCGTCCGGCCATCAAGCCGCGCCGGCGTGCCGGTCTTGAGGCGGCCGAGCGCAAGGCCGAGTTCCTCCAGTGACTGCGACAGACCCATCGCCGGCGCCTCGCCGGAACGCCCGGCAGGGATCTTTCTGTCGCCGATATGGATCAGGCCGCGCAGGAAGGTCCCGCTGGTCAGCACCGCCGCCCCGCAGGCGATCTCCCGTCCGTCCGCCAGGACGACGGCAACGATGCGGCCGTCGTCAAAGAGGAACCGATGCGCCTCGCCCTCGACCACATCGAGATTGTCGGTCGCGGAAATTTCCGCCTGCATGGCTTCGCGGTACAGCTTGCGGTCGGCCTGGGCCCGCGGGCCGCGAACCGCCGGTCCCTTGCGCCGGTTCAGGAGCCGGAACTGGATCCCCGCCCTGTCGGCAACCCGGCCCATCAGCCCGTCGAGCGCATCGATCTCGCGCACCAGATGCCCCTTGCCGAGACCGCCGATCGCGGGATTGCAGGACATGACCCCGATGGTATCGAAGCGATGGGTAACCAGAGCGGTCCGCGCACCCATGCGGGCGGAGGCCGCCGCCGCCTCGCAACCGGCATGACCGCCGCCGATCACGACCACATCATATGTCAGCTTCTGTTCGCTCATCATTGCCACACCGTCCGAGATCCATTTGTCCTCGAACCGTCCTACGCTCTCAATTCTGAAACCGGCCTGCGCGCCTTTGATGTCATATCAGGCCGGGCAGGAACTTAACGCGCCATTCGGAAGGCGCTCGTTAATGGCGATCTTATAAGGGTCCCGGGAACGCAGGTCAAAGGCTAACCGCAGACCCCGCGCCCGGCCATTTCCGACAGCCTTCATGGACCACTGCGGTATCGATTGATTCACGTGAAACATGTTCCGGTTCTGAATCGATCCCCGGAATCTGCCGGGAAAGTGATTCACGTGAAACACCTCACTTTCCGATGCAGAAGTCCCGAAAGATGACATCGAGCAGATCTTCCACATCGATCCGCCCCGTGATCCGCCCGAGCGCTTCCGCCGCGCGGCGCAGATCCTCCGCCCTGAGTTCAAGCGGCAGATCGGCACTGGCCAGGGCGTCGGACAAGGCCTGCTGGCATTCAAGCAGATAATGACGGTGCCGCTGTCGGGTCGCCAGCGGTTCCTCACCGACGGATATTGTTTCTTTTGCGAAACTTGAAAGCCGGCCCAACAGGGTTTCCATTCCGTTAACGGACGTAACAGAACAAGGGATTTGCAGGATTGTTCCGGAAGAGTCTCGTTCCGGAAGAGTCTCGAGATCGCTCTTGGTCCGAACCGTCCAGACCGGCACCCAGTCATGGATGGCCGTCGGCAACCCGTTCTCCGGGTCGTCCGCCTCGATGCCGCCCGGTTCGACCGCCCACAAGATAAGGTCCGCGGTTTCGCCCCGCTCCCGCGCCCGTCGGATCCCTTCCCGTTCCACCACACCTTCGGTCTGCCTGAGACCCGCGGTATCGACCAGGGTGACCGGATAGCCTCCCAGGTCCAGATGGACCTCGATCACGTCCCGGGTGGTCCCGGCTTCCTCGGTCACGATGGCGACATCCCTGCCGGCGATGGCATTCAGGAGGCTCGACTTGCCGGCGTTCGGCGCGCCCATCAGAACCACCTGCAGTCCGGACCGCAGCCGTTCCCCGCTTCTCGACCGTGCCAGGTGATCGCCGATCTCGTTGATCAGGATCTGCCCTTCGACCCAGATCTCGTCCGCCACGCTGCCGGGCACGTCCTCCTCGTCGGCGAAGTCGAAATCCGCCTCGATCATCGCCCGCATGTGGATCAGCCTGTCGCGCCAGTTGTCGTAGAGCTCCCCGAGCGCACCCCCCATCTGGCGCAGCGCCTGGATCCGTTGCGCTTCGGTTTCAGCGGCGATCAGATCGGCCAGACCTTCGACCTCCGTCAGGTCCATCCGCCCTGCCTCGAAGGCACGCCGTGTGAATTCCCCTGCTTCCGCCGGCCGGCAATTGTGCATGCGCGACAGGACCTCCAGCACGGCCGAAACCACCGCCCGCCCGCCGTGGCACTGCAGCTCGACCACATCTTCTCCGGTAAAACTGGCCGGCCCCTCGAAAACCAGGACCAGGGCCTGGTCCAGCATATCGTCCGTTTCCGGATCGCAGAGATCCCGGACGGCGGCCATGCGCGCTTGCGGAACGTCGCCGCAGAGCAGGCGCAGAATATCGATGGCGTCGGACCCGGAAATCCGGATCACCGCGACACCGGACGGGACCGCGCCACTTGAAAGCGCAAAGATCGTTTCAGCCATTCACCACCAACCTGCCCGAACCGGAACCGGACCTTCGCTCCTGAAACGACTTGCCCTGCCCGTCCGCTTCACTACCTTCATATTCCACAAGGCACCCGACTGATTCCGCCCAACAGAAAGATCCCCTTCCCGATGACCGAGAACCGACTGGCAAGTTCCGCAAGCCCTTACCTGCTTCAGCACAAGGACAATCCGGTCCACTGGTATCCCTGGGGTCCGGAGGCCCTTGCCGCGGCCAGGGCCGAAAATAAGCCGATCCTGTTGTCGGTCGGCTATGCGGCCTGCCACTGGTGTCACGTCATGGCCCATGAGAGCTTCGAGGATGCCTCCACGGCGGAAGTCATGAACCGCCTGTTTATCAATATCAAGGTCGATCGGGAAGAACGCCCCGACATCGACCAGATCTACATGAAGGCCCTGCATGCGCTCGGTGAACAGGGCGGCTGGCCGCTGACCATGTTCCTTACCCCCGACGGCGAACCCTTCTGGGGCGGTACCTATTATCCCAAGGAAGCCAAGTGGGGACATCCGGCCTTCGTCGACATGCTGGAAGCCGTGTCGCGGACCTTTCATACGGATCGGGACCGAATCGAAACCAACCGGGCAGGCTTGCTGGAAGCCCTGAAGGCGGAAATCACACCCACCGCCCCGATCGACCGCAGCCTGATGATGGCCGCCGGCGAACGGCTTCTGTCCCTTTACGACCCGGAGCACGGCGGCATCAAGGGCGCCCCAAAGTTCCCCCAGGCGTCGATCCTGGATCTCCTGTGGCGCACCGGCCTGAGGGCCGGGAACGAAAAGGCCAAGGACACCTTTCTCCATACCCTGAGGCAGATCAGCAACGGCGGGATCTACGACCACCTGAAGGGCGGCATTGCCCGCTATTCCGTCGACCATCTCTGGCTCGTTCCCCATTTCGAAAAGATGCTCTACGACAACGGCCAGTATCTGGACCATCTGGTCACCGCCTGGATGGCAACCGGAGAGGACCTGTTTCGATACCGAATCGAGGAAACGGTCGGCTGGCTGCTGGACGAGATGCGGCTTGAAGGCGGCGCCTTTGCCGCCAGCCTCGACGCGGACAGCGAGGGTGTCGAGGGCAAGTTCTATGTCTGGACCGCGGAGGAAATCGCGGATGTTCTCGGTGAGGACGATGCCGCTCTTTTCGCCCGCGCCTATGACGTTTCGCCCCATGGCAACTGGGAAGGCGCTACGATCCTGAACCGTCTGAACACCCCCGCCCTCTCCGCGAAGGAGGAAGCCCGCCTTGCCCGGCTGCGGAAGAAGCTGCTGGAGCGCCGCGCCGGCCGTGTCAGGCCCGGCCTGGACGACAAGGTCCTTGCCGACTGGAACGGCCTGACGATCGCCGCCCTGGCCCGTGCAGCGCGTTTTGTTTCACGTGAATCATGTCTGGAGGCCGCCCGGACAGCCTATGACTTCATCCTAAAGACCATGATGCGCGACGGACGCCTGGGCCACGCCTGGCGGGACGGACGCCTGGTACTGCCCGGGTTTGCCTCCGACTATGCGAACATGATGAACGCCGCCCTGGCCCTCGCCGAGGCCTGCCCGGACGAGGCATCCTCCTTTGTCGCCGACGCGGAGAAGCTTGCGAAGGGTCTGGTCGAGCATTACCAGACGCCGGAAGGGGCCTACTACCTGACGGCCGTCGATGCCGAAGGGCTGATCGTCAGGCCGGTGACATCCGCCGACGAGGCGACCCCCAATCCGAATTCCATGGCTGCTCTCGCCTTTGCAAGGCTCTACATCCTCACCGGCAATACCGATTACCGGGATCTGGCGGACAAGGTGCTGATCGCCCTTTCCGCCGATATACCGAAGAACATCTTTGCGACCGCGTCCCTGCTGACCGCCTTCGACACGCGAACCAACGGCCGGCTTGCGGTCATCGTCGCACCCGACGGTTCGGATCCGAATCCTTTTCTGAAGGTGCTTTCAAAAGCCGTCGACCCGGCACTTCATTGTCTTGTGCTCGATACCACGGACAACCTGCCAGAGAGCCATCCTGCAAAAGGCAAGAACGCGCTTGACGGCGAGATGACCGCCTATCTGTGCCGGGAAGGCGCCTGCTCGTTTCCGATCACCAGACGCAAGGACCTGGAGGAAGCCCTGACCGTCATTGCGTGAGGCCGCCTTTCCAGCCGTTCCGGGACAGGCGGTAAAGCACGTGCGGCCGGAGCGGATCTCCCGGCTCGAGCGCCGGATGAAGAAAGTCATCAGCCGGATTCCGCCGCATGCCCAGGCGCTCCATCACCCGCCGGGAGCGCTGGTTCACCACGGTCGTGAAGGACACGATCTCATCGAGCCCCAGGGTTTCGAAACCGATTCGAAGCCAGGCCCTCGCCGCCTCCGTGGCAAAGCCCTGGCCCCATGCGAAACGGGCCGGGCGCCAGCCGATTTCAACGCAAGGATCAAAAGGCAGGGGCGTGGCATAGCGCGGTCTGGACAGCCCGGCGAAGCCCAGGAACCTGCCGGTTGCCTTTTCCTCGATCGGAGAGAAGCAGAAACCGTCGTCGCCAATCCGTTCCCGCGCCGAATCGATCAGGGCGTCGCTGCGCTCCCGTGTAAGGGTTGAGGGAAAGTACTTCATGACCTCGCGATCGGCATTGAGCCTTGAGAAGGGATCCCTGTCCTCATCTTGCCAGGGACGGATGATCAGCCGTTCCGTTTCCAGGTACATGATCCTCAGGGCCTTTGGACCGGGTCCGAATCAATAAGGTAATTCCGCCTGATTCACGTGAAACAGGTCGTTAACAAAAGGTAAAGGCGCGGCCCCTTTCCGGAGACCGCGCCCTGACAAAAATCCGTCCGGATCCGAATCGGTTCAGGCGTTCATGCTGTCGAAGAAATCGTCGTTCGATTTCGTCTGCCGCAGCTTGTCGAGCAGGAACTCGATCGCATCGACCGTCCCCATCGGATTGAGGATGCGGCGCAGGACGAAGGTCTTTTTCAGCTTCTCCGCCGGCACCAGCAGCTCTTCCTTGCGCGTACCGGAGCGCTGGATATCGATCGCCGGGTAGACACGCTTGTCGGAGATCTTCCGGTCGAGGATGATTTCGGAGTTACCGGTACCCTTGAACTCTTCGAAGATGACTTCGTCCATGCGGCTGCCGGTATCGATCAGGGCGGTTGCGATGATCGTCAGCGAGCCGCCCTCCTCGATGTTACGGGCCGCACCGAAGAAGCGCTTCGGCCGCTGGAGCGCATTGGCGTCGACACCACCGGTCAGAACCTTGCCCGAGGACGGCACCACCGTGTTGTAGGCCCTGCCGAGGCGGGTGATGGAATCGAGCAGGATGACCACGTCCCGGCCGTGCTCGGTCAGGCGCTTGGCCTTTTCGATTACCATTTCCGCGACCTGGACGTGGCGGGACGCCGGTTCGTCGAAGGTGGAGGACACCACCTCGCCGTTCACCGTCCGCTGCATGTCGGTCACTTCTTCCGGACGTTCGTCGATCAGCAGAACGATCAGATAGCATTCCGGATGGTTGGTGGTGATCGACTTGGCGATGTTCTGCAGGAACATCGTCTTGCCCGTCCGCGGCGGAGCCGTGATCAGGGCACGCTGGCCCTTGCCGAGCGGAGCCACCAGATCGATCACGCGCGAAGAGAAATCCTTGCTGGTCGGATCCTCGATTTCCATCTTGAACCGCTCGTTCGGATAGAGCGGCGTCAGGTTGTCGAAGTGAACCTTGTGGCGGGCCTTGTCCGGATCCTCGAAATTGATCGTGTTCACCTTCAGGAGCGCGAAGTAGCGTTCGCCTTCCTTCGGGCTGCGGATCTGGCCTTCCACCGTATCGCCCGTGCGCAGGGAGAACCGGCGGATCTGGGACGGCGAAACGTAGATGTCATCAGGTCCCGGAAGATAGTTCGCATCCGGAGAGCGCAGGAAACCGAATCCGTCTTGCAGCACTTCCACGACGCCCTCGCCGATGATGTCCACGTCCTGGGCGGCAAGGTTTTTCAAGATAGCGAACATCAGCTCCTGCTTGCGCATGGTGCTGGCGTTTTCGACTTCGAGCTCCTCCGCAAACTGCAGAAGTTCCGTCGGTGTTTTTTCTTTAAGGTCTTTGAGTTTCATTTCCCGCATCAAGTTGGGGTTCGCTTATGGAGTTATGTTAGGAAGGTACTTCTGTCGCTGTATCTGGAAAGCGCAGTCAGAAGAAGAGTGAGGGAACTGCCGGATTTGTCTTGATTAGACGACCGCTGCCTGAGGAATCCGAGAAGTGTCCTGGCGCCGGTTGGAAGTTGCGCAGAACATAAGGCGTTTCGGAAAAATTCGCAAGCCCGCAATATACCGGATCCCGCGGGATCCGAATCCGCGGCCGAATCCGACATTCCGGGCCCAGATCTTCAGAACGGTTTACCGATCACCAGGATGACAATGCCGATCATCAGAACCGTCGGCACCTCGTTCAGCATCCGGTAGAATTTCGCGGACCGGGTGTTTTCGTCCCGCGCGAATGCCTTCACGCAGCGCGACAGATACCCGTGGGCGGCCGACATCAGCAGGACCAGCGCGAATTTCGCGTGAAACCAGCCGTCGGTGTAGAAGCCGCTGTCCCAGGCCAGCCACAATCCGAATATCCAGGCGGCGGTCATGGACGGATTGATAATGGCCTTCAAAAGCCGGCGCTCCATGACCTTGAAGGTTTCGGACTGTTTCGACCCCGGTTCCGCATCGACGTGATAGACGAACAGCCGCGGCAGGTAGAGCATGCCCGCCATCCAGGCAATGATCGAGATGACATGCAGAGCCTTGATCCAGGCATAGAGGTCCATGTCGCCTTATCCCTTTCTGACGCGGTCAACCATGCGGGCGACATTCTCCGGATCCGCATCCGGCGTAACGCCATGGCCGAGGTTGAAAATCAGCGGCCCCTTGTCGAAGGTCTTCAGGATGTGATCGACGCCCTCCTCCAGCGCCTGCCCGCCGGCCACCAGCCGCATCGGATCGAGATTGCCCTGGATCGGCACCTTCTTCTGGATCTCCAGCGCCAGCCGGTCCGGCGCCGTCCAGTCGACCCCGACCGCATCCACACCTGTTTCGTCAATGAACCAGGCCAGCCGGGCCGATGACGCCTTCGGGAATCCGATGATCCTGGCATCCGGTCGTTTCGCCCGCACACCCTCGACGATCATCCTTGTCGGCCGGATGGACCAGCGTTCGAAGCCCGCATCGTCAAGAACCCCGGCCCAGGTATCGAATATCTGGACCGCATCGGCGCCGGCATCGAGCTGTCGGATGAGATAGCGGATCGAGGCGGTGACCAGCTGATCGATGAACCTCTGCATCAGGTCCGGATCACGATAGGCCCCGACGCGCGCAGCGACCTGTTCCTGGGTGGTGTGGCCCGCAACCGAATAACAGGCGACGGTCCAGGGAGCGCCGCAGAAGCCCAGCAACGTGGTTTCCTCGGGCAACTCCGCTCTCAGCCGTGCAACCGTCTCTATGACCGGTTTGAGATGATCCTCGGCCCGGTCCTGTTCAAGACGGTCCAGAAGGTCCGATGACAGAGGTTCCAGAACCGGTCCCCGTCCCTCTTCAAAGCGGACCGGATAACCGATTGCATCGGGGACGACGAAGATGTCTGAAAACAGGATCGATGCATCAAAGCCGTAACGGCGGATCGGCTGGAGAGTGACTTCCGTTGCGAGATCCGGGTTGTAGCAGAAATCCAGAAAGTTCTTCGCCTTGGCCCTCACTTCCCGGTACTCGGGAAGGTACCGACCGGCTTGGCGCATCATCCAGACAGGCGGCGGCCAGAGCTTTTCTCCGGCTAGCACCCGCATAACGGCTCGGTCGTGAGACTTCATGAGGCAATGACCCTTTCACACATTCCAGCTCTTAAAGAATCTTATTTTTAGATTCTGATTTTTCTTATTGTGCGTGGATTAGCTGGATCATTTGATATCCACAATCACTCAAGTGCACATTCGGGCCGGGATAAATCGTCTCAGATTCTGGACAACTAACCCTCCACAGGAGTCGATAAGTCATAAAATCAAGAAAAATCAATATCTTCCTCGAATATTTACGATTGATTAATAAATTGGGCAGCCGTGAATCACTTGTCAATTTCTTTCCGCCAATCTGTTAATCCACATGGGTCACCGATCGTTTCGCCGGGAGTCGGCGCAAATTAACGGACTGTTCATAAATTCGGCTCAGCGGGTAAAAACACCATGACGGGAACGAAAGCCGCCCTTGCGGCCACAAACAATCAACAGCCCTGGGGATGATACCGTGAATAAGTCCAGACACTATTTTCATCTCCATCTGGTCTCCGATTCCACCGGCGAAACCCTGATGACCGTCTCGCGCGCCGCGACCGCGCAGTATGAAAATGTGCAGGAGATCGAGCATGTCTATCCGCTGGTGCGAACCCAGAAGCAGCTCGACCGGATCCTCAACGAGATCGAATCGGCGCCGGGGATCGTCCTCTACACCCTGGTCGATACGGAGCTGGCCACGAGACTGGAACGCAGCTGCATGGAACTGGGCATCCCCGTCGTGAATATTCTCGCGCCGGTCTTTGCCGTGTTCCAGTCCTATCTGAACGTGACGCAGACCCATCGGATCGGCGGCCAGCACGAGCTCGATGCGGAATATTTCAAGCGCATGGAAGCGTTGAACTACACCATGATGCATGACGACGGACAGATCTGGGAAGACCTGGAATCCGCCGATATCGTCCTGCTCGGCATTTCCAGAACGTCCAAGACGCCGACCTGCATCTATCTGGCGAACCGGGGCATCAAGGCGGCGAATGTGCCACTCATTCCCGACATTCCCCTGCCGCCTGCCGTCACAGACCTGAAGAAGCCCCTGATTGTCGGCCTTATTGCGTCGGCGGAACGAATTCAGCAGATCCGCCGGAATCGGGTCTTGTCGCTTCATTCGGAGAACTACAACGAAACCTATGTGGACAGGAAGGAAATCGCCCGGGAGATCACCATGACCCGCCGGCTCTGTTCGGAAAACGACTGGCCGCTGATCGATGTGACCCGCCGGTCGATCGAGGAGACGGCCGCGGAAATCATGGCCCTGTTCCGGGAAAAAAAGGCGCGCGAGGAGGCGGAAGCCTGATATGGCTTCCCTGTGAAACCGGTCTCCAGTCCGTGAAAGGATCGCAATGACACTCGTTCTGGCAAGCGGCAGCCGCATCCGTGCCGAACTCCTGGAAAACGCGGGGCTTTCGATTGTGGTCGATCCGGCCGACATCGATGAGCGCGCGGTGGAGGAACCGCTTTTGAAGGCAGGCTTTTCGCCCGAGGACCTCGCCCTGGTGCTGGCGGAGGCGAAGGCGAATGACGTCAGCGAACGCCGGCCGGGCGATCTGGTGATCGGCGCCGACCAGATCCTGGCCTTCGACGGACAACGCCACACCAAGCCGGAGAACATGGAGGCTGCCCGCCGCCAGCTCCTGGCCTTCTCCGGCAAGACCCACGAGCTTCTCTCCGCCGTCGTGATTTCAAAGGATGGCGAAGCGATATGGCGGCATGTTTCGACGGCGCGTCTTACCATGCGCAAGCTGTCGCCGCCCTTTGTCGGCCACTATCTGGCGCAGGTCGGCGACGTCGCCCTTTCAAGTGTCGGTGCCTACCAGCTCGAGGGTCCTGGCGTTCAGCTCTTTGAAAAGATCGAGGGCGACTATTTCACCGTTCTGGGACTGCCCCTGCTGCCCCTTCTCGCCGAACTCCGCAATCTGAATGTGCTTGAAACATGACCGCTAGAACAAGGGCTGCCATTACCGGCTGGCCCGTCACCCAATCGCGCTCTCCGCTGGTCCACGGCTACTGGCTGAAAAAACACGGCATTGACGGCACTTACGACAAAATCGCCGTATCACCGGACGAGGCCGAAGCGTTCTACGGCAATTTCGCCGCCTCCGGCCTGAAGGGATGCAATGTCACCATCCCCTACAAGGAAGTGGCCGCCGCGGCCTGCGATATTCTCGACGAGGCCGCTCGGGAAATGGGAGCCGCCAACACGCTCTGGCTCGACCGGGACGGCCGGCTCTGCGGCGCCAACACCGACTGGATCGGCTTCCTGGGAAACCTGGATCAGAGGGCGCCCGGCTGGGACGAAAAACACGATTGCGCAATTGTCCTCGGCGCCGGCGGCGGCGCCCGCGCAATCGTATGGGCCTTGTGTTCGCGGAAATTCACAAGCGTGCACATCTTCAACCGGACCTTTGAAAAAGCCAGGCAGATTGCCGATCAGTTCGGTCCCTCTGTTGAAGCGCATTCCTGGGATATGCTGGGGACATTCCTTGGAAAAGCGGACATCCTGATCAATACGACTTCGCTTGGAATGACCGGAAAGGCGCCGCTTGAGATAGATCTCGGCGATCTGCCGAAAGAGGCGCTGGTGACCGATATCGTCTATGTGCCCCTGTTGACCGGCCTGCTGAAACAGGCCGCCGCTCGCGGCAACCGCACCGTTGACGGTCTCGGCATGCTTCTGCACCAGGCCGTCCCGGGTTTTGAAAAATGGTTCGGCGTGCGCCCGCAGGTGGATGACGCGTTGCGCCGTCTGGTGCTCGACGATCTGGAGCAGGCGTCATGATCAGGCTCGGCCTGACCGGGTCCATCGGCATGGGCAAGTCCACCACCGCCAGAATGTTCGCCGCCAAAGGCGTTCCCTGTCATGACGCGGATGCGATGGTGCACAGGCTTTACGCCGGTCGCGCCGCGCCATTGATCGAAGCGGAATTTCCCGGCACGGTGGTGGATGGAAAGGTCGACCGGACCCTGCTTTCGCCCCATGTCATCGGCAAGCCGGAGGCGATGAAACGCCTGGAGGCGATTGTCCACCCGCTGGTCCATGAGGAGGAAAAGGCCTTTCTTCACAAGGCCGCGGCCGAAGGCCGCCGGATCGTTGTCCTCGACATTCCCCTTCTTTTCGAAACCGGCGGCGAGCACCGGGTCCATGCAACGGTTGTGGTGACGACCGATGCGGCGATCCAGAAGGCCCGTGTTCTCAGCCGGGACGGCATGACCGAGGACCGGTTCAATGCGATCGTCGCAAAACAGATGCCGGACCTGGAAAAACGCCGCCGGGCGCATTTCCTGATCGATACCGGTCCGGGCCTTGAAGCCGCCGAACGCTCCGTTGCCGCCATTCTGCGGGCCGTCGCCGGGATGGCCTGACCGGTGAACCGGGGACAACCGTGCCGGCACGCTTGCCTCACGCACAACAATCAGCAGACTGAACCTGGCGGAAAACGCAGCGAAGACCGGACAAGATGCGAGAAATATCCTTCGATACGGAAACGACGGGCCTGAACCCGCGCGGCGGCGACCGGCTGGTGGAAATCGGCGGCGTCGAGCTGTTCAATCATGTTCCGACCGGAAATTTCTATCACGTCTACATCAACCCGGAACGGGACATGCCCGTCGAGGCCTTCAACGTTCACGGTTTGTCCGAGGAATTCCTGTCCGACAAGCCGCTTTTCGCCCAGATCGCGGACGAATTCCTGGAGTTCGTCGGCGATGCGACGCTCGTGATCCACAACGCCGCTTTCGACATGGGCTTCATCAACATGGAGCTGGAGCGCGCCGGCCGCCGCGTCATTCCCAATACCCAGGTGCTCGACACGCTGGACCTGGCCCGGCGCAAGCATCCGGCCGGACCGAACTCGCTCGATGCCCTGTGTTCGCGCTACGGCATCGACAACTCCAGGCGAACCAAACACGGCGCGCTTCTGGACTCCGAACTGCTGGCGGAAGTCTATATCGAGCTGATCGGCGGCAAGCAGGCAGCCCTCAGCCTGACACCGGACGAGGACCTCCAGGCGCAAGGTGCCGGAAACGGTGCGGCGGACTTCGGCGGCCTCGGCGGTTTTTCCGCCCGCCAGAGGCCGGAGCCTCTCCCGCCCCGGATCCGGGACGAGGAATTCGCCGCCCACAAGGCCTTCATCGAGGGCATGGGCGACAACGCGATCTGGAACAGGTACCGCTGAAAGAAAAAACCCGCCGATCTGGCGGGTGGAGGTTTATAAAAAACCTTGATTTGGTCATCCCGGACGAAGCGTCAGCAGAGATCCGGGACCGGTGAGCCACGCCCTATGTCACCTCGACCCAGCTATATTCGTTAGGCTTTTGCCTCCCCGGCCCCGGCTCGCGCTACCGGTTGGCCGGGGTGACTTCGGTGAGGAAAGGGCTTTGTCATCGTGCTCAACCCGCCGGATCGGCGGGTCTTCCGATCGAAACGGATCCGAATCCGTCAAAGCCCGACTCCGTCAAAGCATGGACGGCAGGACCCGGTCCGGCGGACGGTGGCCGTCCATGAAGGTCTTGATGTTGATGATGACCTTCTCGCCCATTTCTATACGGCCCTCGATGGTCGCCGATCCCATGTGCGGCAGTAGGACGACGCTTTCCAGCTCGACGAGCTTCGGATTGACCGCAGGCTCGTGCTCGAACACGTCGAGGCCCGCGCCGGCCAGATCACCGGCTTCGAGCATCCGGATCAGGGCGTTTTCGTCGATCACCTCGCCGCGGGCGGTGTTGACCACGTAGGCCTCCTTCTTCAGAAGCTTCAGCCGCCGGGCCGACAGCAGATGGAAGGTCGCCGGCGTGTGCGGGCAGTGGACCGAGACCACATCCATGCGGGCGAGCATCTGGTCGAGGCTGTCCCAATAGGTCGCCTCCAGCGCTTCTTCCACGTCAGCGGCGACCCTGCGGCGATTATGGTAGTGAATCGACATGCCGAACGCCTTGGCGCGGCGGGCAACGGCCTGGCCGATCCGGCCCATGCCGATGATGCCGAGACGTTTTCCCCAGATCCGGTGGCCCAGCATCCAGGTCGGCGACCAGCCGGTCCATTCGCCGGATTCGATCGCCTTGATCCCCGCGGCCAACCGGCGCGGAACGGCGAGCATCAGCGCCATGGTCATGTCGGCGGTGTCTTCCGTCAGCACGCCTGGCGTGTTGGTGACGTTGATGCCCCGGTTGTTGGCGGTCACCACGTCGATGTTGTCGACCCCGTTGCCGAAGTTGGCGACCAGCCGCAGATTGGGGCCGGCCTGGGAAAGAACCGAGGAATCGATCCTGTCCGTAACCGTCGGAACGAGAACATCGGCGGTCTTGACCGCCTCGACGAGTTCGGCCTGGCTGAAGGGCCGGTCGCTTTCGTTCAGCCGCGTCTCGAACAACTCGCGCATGCGGGTTTCAACGACATCCGGCAATTTCCGGGTTACGACGACCACAGGCTTCTTTTTCGCCATCCCAAACGCCTTTTGCGTTTCGTTGAGGTCACATTAACCACAACAGTCCAACCTTGACGCAACCGTATCCGGGAGCGCCCGCCAATACTCCCTTCTCCTTACCAGATGGCCCGGCAGAAACAAGTGGACGGAAGCGCCCGGTGTATAGCCTTTCAGGGTATACTGGTTTTTCAGCGCCGATTTCGATACAGGTTTTTGCATGAAGTCAGGCCCCTTTGAAATTGGACAACCGAATAATATGGCCCGCTTGATGACAAGACGTCAGACCGGACTCCTCGCCCTCTTCACCTTTCTGCTTCTGGCCCTTCTTCCGCTGAAGGTGCTGGCCCAGGCAAGCCAGACCGGCGCCAGCGGTCTGACCGTTCCCCGCTTCGTCAGCCTGAAGTCGGACCGGGTCAACGTGCGTGTCGGCCCGTCGCGCGAACACAATATCGCCTGGACCTTTGTTCAGGCCGGTCTGCCGGTGGAGATCATCCAGGAATTCGAGAACTGGCGCCGTATTCGTGACTGGGAAGGCAAGGAGGGCTGGGTGTTCCACTCGCTCCTGTCCGGCCGGCGCACGGCGCTGGTCACCCCGTGGGAAACGACCGGCCGCACGCCCCTGCGGGCCCGCTCCAAGTCCGATGCGGACATTGTCGCCGAACTGGAGCCCAAGGTTCTGGCCATCGTCGAGGAATGCGCCGGCGGCTGGTGCATGGTCAGCGGCGAGGGCTACGAGGGCTGGCTCGATCAGACCCGCCTCTTCGGGGTTTATCCCGACGAAGCGATCGACTGAGACGGGTTTCAGCCGCAAATCGAAAGGGCGGCCAAATGCCGCCCCCGAAAGCAGGCCCGCTGGCCGCAGTTGATCAGTCCGAAGGTGCCGCAAACTACTCGGCGGTGTGTTCCTGAACCTTCAGTTCATCGAGCCGTGGCATGGAAATGATGTTGTAGCCGCTGTCGACGAAATGAACTTCACCGGTCACCCCGCCGGACAGATCCGACAGGAGATAGAGCCCGGTTCCGCCGATTTCCTCCAGCGACACGGTCCGGCCGAGCGGCGAATTGCGTTTCTGGTAGTTGAACATCAGCCGCGCATCGGAAACGCCGGAACCGGCAAGGGTCCGTACCGGACCTGCGGAGATCGCGTTCACGCGGATGTTCTGCGCGCCGTAGTCGACCGCAAGATAGCGCACGGACGATTCGAGCGCCGCCTTGGCGACCCCCATGACGTTGTAGTTCGGCATCACCCGTGTCGACCCGCCGTAGGTCAGCGTGATCATCGACCCGCCGTCCGGCATGAGGACTGCCGCCCGCTTGGCGATCTCGGTGAACGAGAAGCAGGAGATCAACATGGTCCTGGTGAAGTTTTCCCGGGAGGTATCGGCGTATTTTCCGCGCAGCTCCGACTTGTCGGAAAAGGCGATGGCATGAACCAGAAAGTCGATGCTGCCCCACTTTTCCTTCAGGGTGTCGAAGACGGCGTCGACGGTGGCGATATCTTCCACATCGCACGGCAGAAGAATATCGGCGCCGATCGATTCGGCCAGCGGCCTGGTCCGCCGCCCGAAGGCTTCGCCCTGATAGGTGAAGGCCAGTTCCGCGCCATGGTTCGAGAGCGTCCGGGCAATGCCCCATGCGATGGAGTGATCATTGGCCACGCCCATGACGAGGCCGCGCTTACCCTTCATCAGACCCGACATTCAGGGCTCCTCACCCGTGATAACGCGACAGGGCGAGAGAGGCGTTTGTGCCCCCGAAGCCGAAGCTGTTGGAAAGCACGGTGTCGAGGCCGGCATTGTCGACCCGCTCGGTGACGATTTCGTCCTTGTGCAGGGCGGGGTCGAGTTCGGTAATATTCGCAGACGCCGTGATGAAGTCGTTCTGGAGCATCAACATGCAGTAGATGGCTTCCTGCACACCGGTGGCGCCGAGGCTGTGGCCGGTCAGGGACTTCGTGGACGAAGCCGGCGGCTGATTGTCGCCGAACACCCGGCGAATCGCCTGGATTTCGCCGATGTCCCCGACCGGGGTCGATGTGCCGTGGGTGTTGATGTAGTCGACCTTGCGCTCGCCCAGCGTGGAAATCGCCAGCTGCATGCAGCGTTCGCCGCCTTCGCCGGAAGGGGCCACCATGTCATAGCCGTCGGAATTGGCGGCATAGCCGGTGACTTCCGCATAGATCTTCGCGCCGCGGGCCTTGGCGTGTTCCAGTTCCTCCAGAACCACGACGCCGCCACCGCCGGCGATCACGAATCCGTCGCGGGTGGTATCATAGGGCCGCGAAGCGGTGGACGGCGTGTCGTTGTACTTGGACGACATGGCGCCCATGGCGTCGAACAGGCAGGAAAGCGTCCAGTCGAGTTCCTCGCCGCCGCCGGCGAACATGACATCCTGCTTGCCCCACTGGATCTGTTCGGTGGCCGCGCCGATGCAATGCGCCGAGGTGGAGCAGGCCGAGGTGATCGAATAGTTGATGCCCTTGATCTTGAAGGGCGTCGCCAGGCACGCGGAGTTGGTGGAACTCATGCCGCGGGTGACCATGAACGGCCCCATGCGCTTCGGCGAGCCCTTTTCCAGAACGATCTGATGCGCCTGGAACAGGTTCTTGGTCGACGGACCGCCGGACCCCATGATCAGGCCGGTCTTCGGGTTCGAAACGTCGGCGTCTTCCAGTCCGCTGTCGGCGATCGCCTGTTGCATGGCAATGTAGTTGTAGGCCGCGCCATCGCCCATGAAGCGGAGCTGGCGCTTGTCGACCAGAGCGGGAATGTCCACATCCGGCATTCCGTGAACCTGGCTTCTGAAACCGTGTTCGGCATAGTCCGGCGCAAAGACGATCCCGGATTTGCCTTCCCTAAGGCTCTCCAGAACTTCCTGGGTATTGGCGCCGATTGACGACACGATTCCCATCCCGGTGACGACTACCCGCCTCATTACGGTCTCCTGTTCACTCTGAAACCGGTTCGGCATGCACTAGCCGTCCGGTCTGTCAATTCTTGAAATCAAGCCCGGCCCCGGCCGGATATCCGGCTTTCGGTCAGCCGGACGTTCTATCGGTCAGGCGCATCAGGTCTGGGCAAGCCCGACCCGGAGATCCTTGGCCTGGTAGATCTGCTTGCCGTCGGCCTTGAGCCAGCCATCGGCAATACCCAGCACCAGGCGGCCTTTCATCACCCGTTTGAAATCAATGCCGTATTCGACCAGCTTGACGTCCGGCGTCACCATGCCCTTGAATTTCACTTCTCCGGTGGACAGTGCCATGCCCTTGCCCGGCAGGCCGAGCCATCCGAGGAAAAAGCCGGTCAGCTGCCACATGGCGTCGAGGCCGAGGCATCCGGGCATGACCGGGTTGCCCTGGAAATGACAGGGGAAGAACCAGAGATCCGGCTTGATGTCGAATTCCGCGCGAATAAACCCCTTGTCGAATTCGCCGCCGGTTTCGGAGATTTCCGTGATCCGGTCGAACATGAGCATGGGCGGCAACGGCAGTTGCGCGTTGCCTGGTCCGAAAAGCTCACCGCGTCCGCAGGTGAGAAGGTCCTCGTAATCGTAGCTGGAGCGCCGTTCGGTCATTCGGGGTCCGTTTTTGCGTTTTGCATCTGGCTCCCGCCTTAGCGTCAGGCCAGATGTCGGTTTTCATTTGCTATTCGGCGCCTTCCTAACACAGGGTTATCTGCTCTGGAAGTCCACGAAGGCGGTAAGTTTCCGCCGTTTGCGTCAGTTTTTTCACATTGCCCGCGTCAAATCGACAAAGCTGTGCACAGAAGCCCGAATTTGCCACCTTCAGGAAAAACTTGCGTCTTTGGGCCAAGAAATGGCAGAAAAGGGAGTGTGGCAGTTTGATTTTCTCCCAAACGGCCTCTCGGCACAAGATTTGAACGTCCTTCAGGTTGGATCGTAGCGGACGAAACGGAAGACAGGATTAAAGACGCGGAAATGACAGACATCACGCCGATTCATCACACCGATACGGATGTCTCCGATATGTTGCGCCGGGCAGGCCTCCGTCCGACACGTCAGCGCGTGTCGCTTGCTGAAATCCTGTTTTCCAAGGGTGACCGGCATGTTTCCGCGGAACTGCTTCATGAGGAAGCCGTGGCCGTCGATGTCCCGGTTTCCCTGGCGACGGTTTACAACACGCTGCACCAGTTCACCGAAGCCGGTCTCCTGCGCGAGGTGGCGATCGAGGGCACCAAGACCTATTTCGACACCAATGTCTCCGATCACCACCACTTCTTCATCGAAGGGGAAAACGAGGTGTTCGACATTCCAGGAGAGGGTGTCGGTATCGGATCCGTCCCGAAGGCGCCCGAAGGCATGGAAATCGTCCGTGTCGATGTGGTCGTCCGCCTGCGCCCGAAACGCTGAATTCGGCTCTCCGCATCGCCTGCGTTTTCTTCTGACGTCGCGCTGTCGCTCTTCGCGCTTCGCTCCGGCCAGGAGCCCTGCATGAGCCCGCGCGGCTCTTCGTCTTGCAAACCCTGCGGGTTCGAATCTCCCCGCCAGCTCCGCGGCTTCAGGAATCGGCGGCCTTCCGCCGTTCGATCTGCGCCCGGGTTCTCAGCGCGATTTCCGGAATTGAATCGAGCGGTTCCTTTTCAGGGCTCTTGCAAAGGTCATAGATGACGCAGCGCCGGCACTCCGGCTTGCGGGCCTTGCAGATGTAACGGCCGTGCAGGATCAGCCAGTGATGCGCATGGCGGCCGAATTCCACCGGCACCGCCCGCTCCATGGCCTTCTCCACGTCGAGCGGCGTTTTTCCCGGAGCGATGCCGATCCGGTTGCCGAGGCGGAACAGATGCGTGTCGACGGCAATGGTCGGGTGTCCGAAAAAGATGTTGAGCACCACATTGGCGGTCTTCCGGCCGACGCCCGGCAATTGTTCAAGCGCGTCGCGGTCCTCCGGAACCTCGCCGCCGTGATCGCGGATCAGCTGTTCCGACAGAAGAATGACGTTTTTCGCCTTGGTCCTGTAAAGGCCGATGGTGCGGATTTCCTCCCGCACCCTGTCTTCGCCAAGCGCCAGCATCTTTTCCGGCGTGTCGGCGATCTGAAACAGGTGCCGTGTTGCCCGGTTGACGCCGACGTCGGTCGCCTGCGCGGACAGGACGACGGCCACCAGCAGCGTGAAGGCGTTCACGTAGTCGAGTTCGCCTTCCGGCTCCGGATTGTCGGCGTGAAACCGCTCGAAGATCGCGTAGGTTTCGGCCCTGGTGTAGCGGGACTTCTTCAGAACGCGGCCCGGATTCGCCACCGAGGGCGTCGTGCGTTTCTTTTTCGAAGACGATTTTGCCGCAGATTTGCGCGGGGCTGGGGTCTTTGCTTCTGCCATGCTCCCTCTATAATCATGCCTCATGAACGATCACAATCCGAAACACGAGCAACACGCACAGGACGGCGGGCAGGACGCCCCGTTTTTTTCCGCGATCCTGACGCCGTACCGCTCCCTCGGACCGAACGGCTTTCTTATCCTGATGCTTTTCATTGGAGCCGTCAGCTTCGTTGCGGGGCTGGCGTTCCTGTTGCTGGGCGCCTGGCCGGTGTTCGGGTTCTTCGGCCTGGACGTGGCCCTGATCTGGCTCGCCTTCCGCCTGAACTACGCTGCCGCGCGCGCCTATGAGGAAGTGGCCGTCTCCCGCACCGAGATCGTGATCCGCAAGGTGGGCCCGGGAAAACGCCGGCAGGAATACCGTTTCAATCCCTATTGGGTCCGCCTGTCGGTCACGCGGCTTGAGGACGAGGGCGTGACGAAACTGTCCCTGACGTCACGGGGCAAGAACGTCGACCTGGGCAATTTCCTCAATCCGGAAGACCGCACCAGCTTCGCCGGCGCCATGGCGAATGCGCTTGCAACCGCCAAGGCCGGCGGGATTTAATCCGCAACTTCAGATTTATCTCTTGCACTCCAGACAATATTGCGTCGCAATAAATGCGGCCCGACGGCCAATGCATTTTTTGGAGAAGGAGCCGCCACCATGCCGTCTCTCAAGCTTCCTCTGTCCGGCGATGTGCTGCAGTCGATCAATCCCTGGTCCGACATGTTCAAGGCCTTCGGTAGCCAGTTCGGCTTCATCAACATCAACCTTGGCCGGTCGACCGCGCCGGAAATCGAACAGGAGATCCTGACCGAGGTCGGCAGCTACGGCCGCCAGCTCGGCCGGATCGGCGAGGCACTCGAGGTCCTGGTCGATCACCTGGATCTGAAGTCCCTGACGCCGAAGGAAGAGACGGCCCTCGCCGCCTTCAAGGCGATGCAGGCGGAAATCGCCGAGATCAAGGCCTATCATCGGAAGGCGGGCACGGCGGCCTAGAGCGATCTACTTTTGCAGGGCCTTGAGCCTGTAGAGCGCCTCCAGCGCCTCCCGGGGTGTCATGTCATCGGGATCCAGCGTCCGGAGGGCGTCTGTCAGAGGATCGGGTTCGGCAGCGGGCCGGGCTGTACCGGGCGCCGGTGCCGGTTTTGCCGCAAACAGGGGCAGTTCGTCGATCAGCGCCTCGGCGGGAGACCGCCGGTCCTGTTCCTCCAGCTGGCTCAGCACCTGCTGGGAGCGCTGGACAACACTTGCCGGCAGTCCGGCGAGCTTGGCGACCTGGATGCCGTAGGAGCGGTCGGCCGCACCCGGCACGATTTCATGCAGGAAGACGACCTCGCCGTTCCACTCCTTCACCTGCACCGTTGCGTTCGACAGCCGGTCGAGCTTGGCCGAAAGCGCCGTCAGTTCATGGTAGTGGGTGGCAAACAGGGCGCGGGACCGGTTGACCTCGTGCAGATGCTCGATCGTCGCCCAGGCGATGGACAGCCCGTCGAAGGTGGCCGTGCCTCGGCCGATCTCGTCCAGGATCACCAGCGACCGGTCACCGGCCTGATTGAGGATTGCCGCCGTTTCCACCATTTCCACCATGAAGGTGGAGCGCCCGCGCGCCAGGTCGTCGGCCGCACCCACACGGGAAAACAGCCGGTCGACCACACCGATATGGGCGCTTGCGGCGGGAACGAAGGCGCCCATCTGGGCAAGAACGGCAATCAGCGCGTTCTGGCGCAGAAAGGTGGATTTACCGGCCATGTTCGGTCCGGTGATCAGCCAGATCCGGCCGGTCTTGTCGTCACCCTCCGGCCCAAGATGAGCATCGTTGGCAACGAAACTGTCGCCCCCGGTGGACTTCAAAGCCTGTTCGACCACCGGATGGCGGCCGCCGGAAATATCAAACGCCCTCGTGTCGTCCACGACCGGACGCACGTAAGCTTCCTCCTGGGCCAGCTTGGCGAGCGCCGCGGATACGTCCAGAATCGACAAGCCGTGCGCCGCCGCCTTGATCGCGTCACCGCTGGCGACGATTTCGCCGGAAAGCCGTTCGAAGATATCCAGTTCGATGGCGAGCGACCGTTCGCCGGCGCTGGCGATTTTCGATTCCAGGTCCGCCAGTTCGGTCGTGGTGAAGCGCATGGCGCCGGCCATGGTCTGGCGGTGAATGAAGCGGCCCGGATCCGCGGTCAGCTTTTCCGTCTGGGCGCTGGGCGCCTCGATGAACCAGCCGAGCACGTTGTTGTGCTTGATCTTCAGCGAACGCAGGCCGAGTTCTTCCGAGTATTCGGCCTGAAGCCTGGCGATCACCTTGCGGGATTCATCGCGCAGCGCCCGCAGTTCGTCGAGGCTTTCATCAAAGCCTGTGGCGACGAAATTGCCGTCGCGCTTCAACAGCGGCGGCTCTTCCCTGATCGCGCGGGTGAGTTCCTCTGCGAGGCCGTGCGGGGCCTGTTCGAGACTGGCGCGCGCGGCGGCGATTTCAGCCGGTACGGTTTCGGCCATGCCGATCTGGTCGATCACGACACGGGCGGCCTGCATGCCCTGGGCAATGGCGAGGATATCCCGCGGACCGCCTCGCTGCAGCGCGATCCGGGACAGCGCGCGGGCCATGTCCGGCGCCCCCTTCAGGGTCCGGCGCAGGGCCTCGCGCATCATTTCGTTTTCCAGGAAGAATTCGACGGAATCGTGTCGCCTGGAAATCCGGTCCGGGTTCACCAGCGGTCCGGCGAGGCGGCTGGCCAGAAGTCTGGAGCCGCCGCCGGTCACCGTCCGGTCGACGGTGGCAAGCAGGCTGCCCTGTTTCTCGCCGCCGAGCGTGCGCGTCAGTTCCAGGTTGGCCCGGGTTGCCGGATCGATCAGCATCCGGCCGGCGCCGGCTTCCCGCGTCGGCGGATCCAGCGGCGGGCGTTCGCCGAGCTGGGTTTTTTCGACATAGGCAAGGATGCCTGCCGCGGCCGAGAGCTCCGGACGGGAAAAGGTGCCGAAACCGTCGAGCGTCTTCACCCCGAAATACTGCGCCAGCCGGTCGGTGGCCGTGGAACTGTCGAAGAAGGCGCGTGGAACCGGCGACAGGGCGGCGCCCGAGTGCTCGGCCACCTGCCGGATTTCGCTTTCCTGCAGGAGATTGTCCGGCAGGATCAGTTCGCGCGGCGAAATCCGGGCGAGGTCTGCGGCAAGGCGCTGGTCGTCGGTTTCAGATACCTGGAACGAGCCGGTCGACATGTCGATCCAGGCAAGGCCGTAGACCGCATCGCCGGTCAGCGATCCGCCCCTGAGCCGGGACATGGCGGCCAGGAAATTGTTCGCCGACGAATCGAGCAGCCGCTCCTCCGTCAGCGTTCCCGGCGTCACCAGCCGGATCACGTCCCGGCGCACCACGGATTTCGAGCCGCGTTTCTTGGCCTCAGCGGGGTCCTCGGTCTGTTCGCACACCGCGACCCGGTGGCCTCGGGCGATCAGTTTCTGCAGGTAATCGTCTGCTGCGTGAACCGGCACGCCGCACATGGGAATGTCTTCGCCCAGGTGCTTGCCGCGCTTGGTCAGCGTGATGCCCAGGGCTTGCGAAGCGATCTCCGCATCCTCGAAAAACAGCTCGTAGAAATCGCCCATCCGGTAGAACAGCAGACTGTCCGGATTGGCGGATTTGATTTCCATGAACTGCGCCATCATCGGTGTGACGCGGTGATCGGCCGGCTCGATTTTCGACAATGCTTCTTTGGACATGGCCGGACGTTACCAAACCCTTTTGCGCGTTTCACAATTGCTATGCCTTTTGATGGTCTTGAGCCGGTAATTTTCAGGGGATAAGGTCGCTGTCCCGCGAAGCCGGTAAAACCACAAAACGGTTGCCATCAGAGGAAACGCCGAGATCATGCCCGCCACCGACAAATCGTCCAAATCCGCCCTCAGCTTTACCGAGCAGGAAGCGCTGCAATTCCACCAGGAGGGGCGGCCGGGCAAACTGGAAATCAGCCCGACCAAGCCGATGGCCACCCAGAGGGATCTGTCGCTTGCCTATTCGCCGGGGGTGGCGGTTCCGGTGCTGGCGATTTCCGAGGACCCGAGCCGGGCCTTCGACTATACGACCCGCGGCAACATGGTCGCCGTCATCACCAACGGTTCGGCGATCCTGGGTCTCGGGAATCTCGGCGCGCTGGCGTCAAAACCGGTCATGGAGGGCAAGGCGGTGCTCTTCAAGCGGTTCGCGGATATCGATTCCATCGATCTGGAAGTCGACACCCAGGATGTCGATGAATTCGTCAATTCGGTGCGCTATCTCGGCCCGTCCTTCGGCGGCATCAACCTGGAAGACATCAAGGCGCCCGACTGTTTCATCATCGAGCAGCGCCTTCGCGAACTGATGGATATTCCCGTCTTCCACGACGATCAGCACGGCACGGCGATCATCGCGGCTGCCGGCCTTATCAACGCGCTCCATATGACGGGCCGCGACATGAAGGATACCAAGGTGGTCTGCAATGGCGCGGGGGCGGCCGGCATCGCCTGCATCGAGCTGGTCAAGGCGATGGGTATCCCCCACGACAACGTTCTCCTGTGCGATACCAAGGGCGTGATCTACAAGGGCCGCACCGAGGGCATGAACCAGTGGAAGTCCGCCCATGCGGTTGAGACCGACGCGCGGTCGCTTTACGACGCGGTCAAGGGCGCCGACGTGTTCCTCGGCGTTTCGGTCAAGGGCGCGCTGACCCCGGACATGCTGCGCGCCATGGCGCCGAACCCGATCATTTTCGCCATGGCCAATCCGGACCCGGAAATCACCCCGGAGGAAGCGGCCGAGGTACGCGACGACGCCATTGTCGCCACCGGCCGGTCCGATTATCCGAACCAGGTCAACAACGTGCTCGGCTTTCCCTACATCTTCCGCGGCGCGCTCGATGTTCAGGCGACCACCATCAACGACGAGATGAAGGTGGCCTGCGCCCATGCGCTTGCCGAACTGGCGCGCGAGGAGGTGCCGGACGAGGTCGCCGCCGCCTATCGGGGCAACCGGCCGAAATTCGGGCCGGAATACATCATTCCGGTGCCCTTCGACCCGCGGCTCATCTCCGCCATCCCGCCGGCGGTGGCCCAGGCGGCCATGGATTCCGGCGTCGCCCGCCGGCCGATCGTCGACATGGACCGCTACCGGGAAGAGCTGTCCGCCCGGCGCGACCCGGTTGCCGGCACCCTGCAGCGGATCTTCTCCAAGGTCCGCCAGATGCCGAAGAAGGTGGTCTTCGCCGAAGGCGAGGAGGAGCCCGTGATCCGCGCGGCTGCAAGCTTCGTCGCCCAGGGACTGGGCGAGGCTATCCTGATCGGCCGCGAGGACGAGATCAGAGAGGCGGCCCAGAGCGCCGGTGTCGACATCAACCGTCCCGGCATCACGCTTCAGAACGCCCGCCTCTCCAACCGCAATCAAGACTATGCCCAGTTCCTCTACGGCCGGCTGCAGCGGAAAGGCTACCTGCTGCGGGACTGCCAGCGTCTGGTCAACAACGATCGCAACTACTTCGGCGCGATCATGGTCGCCCGCGGCGACGCCGACGCCATGGTCACCGGCCTGACCCGGAATTATTCGGTCGCCCTCGACACGGTGCGCACCTGTCTCGACGTGAAGCCGGGCCACCGGGTGATCGGCGTTTCGCTCTGCCTGGCGCGCGGCCGGACGGTGCTGATCGCCGATACGGCGGTGATCGACATGCCGAATTCGGAGGAACTGGCCGATATCGCAGAAGAAGCAGCGCATGTGGCGCGCAAGCTCGGCTACGAGCCCCGGGTCGCCATGCTCGCCTATTCCACCTTCGGCCACCCGCGCGGCGAACGCTCCGAACGGGTGCAGGAAGCGGTCAAGATCCTCGACCGGCGCCGGGTGGATTTCGAATATGACGGCGAAATGGCCGCCGACATCGCGCTCAATATGGACAAGATGGGCGCCTATCCGTTCTGCCGCCTGACGGGACCTGCCAATGTCCTGGTCATGCCGGCGTTCCACTCCGCGTCGATCTCCACCAAGATGCTGCAGGAACTGGGCGGCTCGACCGTGATCGGTCCGCTCCTCGTCGGCCTCGACAAGCCGGTCCAGATCGTGCCGATGGGCGCCAAGGACAGCGATATCGTCAACATGGCCGCGATTGCGGCCTTCAACGTGACCTGACCCGCTTCATTTGGATTCCAGCCGCAAAGGTACTAGATATCGGGGGCGAACGCCTTTTCGCGGGCGCCCCTGAAAGCGGAAGACCATGAACGACCTGATGATCAAGATCTGCGGCCTGTCGAGCGAAGACACCATGCAGGCGGCCCTGGACGCCGGCGCGGACATGGTCGGGCTGGTGTTCTTTCCCAAAAGCCCGCGCCACGTGCCGCTGTCGACCGCCTGCAGGCTGGCGGACATGGCCCGCGGCAAGGCGGAGATCGTGGCGCTCACGGTCAACATGGATCTGGACGGATTGTCGCGCATCAACGAGCTGGTCAACCCGGACTGGTTCCAGTTTCACGGGAAAGAGACACCCGAGGCCTGTGCCGCGGCCAAGGTCATGTTCAAGAAGAAAATCATGAAGGCCGTGCCGGTTTCCGAGCGGGCCGACCTGGAGCAGGCCCAGTTCTACGCGGTCATTGCCGACCGGATCCTGTTCGACGCCAAGCCGCCGAAAGGTTCGGACCTGCCCGGCGGAAACGGGGTTTCCTTCGACTGGACCCTGCTGAAGGACCTTGACCTTGCCAAGCCCTTCATGCTTTCGGGGGGGCTGGACGCTTCCAATGTGGCCGAGGCGATCGAAAAGAGCGGCGCGGCCGCTGTCGATGTGTCCTCCGGCGTCGAGCGGGAAAAGGGCGTCAAGGATTGTGATCTCATCCGCGCATTCGTGGCAGCCGCCCGGGGCGCGACAGTGGCAGGGGAGTAACTTGCGTTGACCACGATGGCAAACAGCATGCGCAGCGGGCCCGACGAGCGCGGCCATTTCGGCATTTTCGGCGGCCGCTACGTTGCCGAAACCCTGATGCCGCTGATCCTGGACCTTGAAAAGGCCTATGAGGACGCCAAGAACGATCCGGCCTATGCGGCGGAGATCGCGGATCTCAACACCCATTACACCGGCCGGCCGTCGCCGCTCTATTTCGCCGAGCGCCTTACCGAGCATCTGGGCGGCGCGAAGATCTACTTCAAGCGCGACGAACTGAACCACACCGGCTCCCACAAGATCAACAACTGCCTGGGCCAGATCCTTCTGGCCAAGCGCATGGGCAAGACCCGGATTATCGCCGAAACCGGCGCCGGCCAGCACGGCGTGGCAACAGCCACCGTCTGCGCCCGCTTCGGCCTGCCCTGCGTGGTCTACATGGGCAAGACCGATGTGGAGCGGCAGAAGCCGAACGTATTCCGGATGAAGCTGCTCGGTGCCGAGATCGTTCCGGTCACCGCCGGCGCCGGCACGCTCAAGGACGCCATGAACGAGGCGCTGCGCGACTGGGTCACCAACGTGGACAGCACCTATTACCTGATCGGCACCGCGGCGGGCCCGCACCCCTATCCGGAAATGGTGCGCGATTTCCAGTCGGTGATCGGCAAGGAATTGCGCGAGCAGATGATGGCGGCCGAGGGCCGGCTTCCCGATGCCCTGGTGGCGGCCGTCGGCGGCGGCTCCAACGCCATCGGCCTGTTCCATCCCTTCCTTGACGATCCGGACGTGAAGATCTACGGCGTCGAAGCCGGCGGCAGGGGCCTGGAAGGCGAGGAGCACTGCGCATCGCTGACGGCCGGCAAACCCGGCGTCCTGCACGGCAACCGCACCTATCTTCTTCAGGACGATGACGGCCAGATCCTCGAAGGCCATTCGATTTCCGCCGGCCTCGATTATCCGGGCATCGGTCCGGAACACTCCTGGCTCAAGGAAACCGGCCGGGTGACCTATGTTCCGGCCATGGACGACGAGGCTCTGGAAGCGTTCCAGCTCCTGACCAGGGTCGAGGGCATCATTCCGGCGCTCGAGCCGGCCCATGCGCTGGCCCATGTGGTCAAGCTGGCGCCGCAGATGGACAAGGACCAGATCCTCGTCATGAACCTGTGCGGCCGGGGCGACAAGGACGTCTTCGCCGTCGGAAACATGCTCGGTTTCGATCTCTGATCCGGCTTTTTCGCCGATGCTGCGCGGCCGGCCTATCGGCCGCGCATCAGCCCGTAGGCCACGGCGGGTGAAACTCTGAAAATCAGGCGAAGCAGCTTCGTCTTTTCCACCCAGATCTCCCGTTGTCCGGCCGCAAGGCCCGCCAGAACATCCGCCGCCGCCAGCGCCGGCGGATATTTTTTTGCCGAACCGGGCCTGGAAAGCGTCGTGTCGACCAGGGTCATGATGACATCGGTGATCTGAACCGGAAGCCCTTTGTGGCGGCATTGGTCGCGCAGGGACCGCGTGAAGCTCGACAACCCCGCCTTGGTTGCGCAGTAGACCGCCGCATCGCGTTTGGGCGCAATCGCGAGCCCCGAAGAGATATTGGCAATGACGCCTCCCCCCGGCGCCTTTGCCAGCGTCGGCAAAAGCGCTGTGCAGAGTTGCAGCGGCGCGACCAGATTGATCGCGATTTCGTGGGCGATCAGCTCTTCCTGGCCCTCCGTTCCCACGGTCAGGTCGTCGTGGCGCATGATCGCGGCGTTGTTGACGAGGACGCTGCAGTCGGGATGCTGCTCCTGAACCCATTCCGCGACCGTTGTCGCGCCGCGCGGCTCGCCGAGATCCGCAACGAAGGTGTGAACCTTGCCCTGGAAGGCGCCGGCGAGTTTTTCCAGATGAGCCTTGTTGCTGCCGACGGCCAGGACCCGGGCATCCTGATCGATCAGTTGCCGGGAAAGTTCCAGGCCGATGCCGCGGGCGCCGCCGGTGACGAGCACCTTGCGTCCGGCAAAGCTAAGTCGTTGAGCCATTCCTGCCTCGCATGAAGGGGTTTGCGTTTTCGTGGCGCCGCATATTACTAATGTGAGCTTTTGCTCGCATCGCGCAACTCGCATTCCGAGGAAGAAATGAGCCAGCGCCTGACGCCCCGGAAACAGCCGCGCCAGAAGCGCAGCCAGGAAACCTGTGCGGTCATTCTGGAAGCCGCTGCTCGCATTCTGGAAAGCGAAGGTCTTGGCGGGTTGACCACAAACCGCGTCGCGAAGCGCGCAGGCGTGTCGGTCGGCTCGCTCTATCAGTATTTCCCGTCAAAGGAGGCGATTCTGGCCGAAATGATCCGCGGTCTGCGCCGCAGCCTGCTGTCGGATTGCGAGGCGGCAGCCGAAACCGTGCGCGGCCGGCCGTTGCCGGAGGCCGTCGACGCCCTGGTTCGAGCGAGCCTGCGCCATCATCTTGTCCGGCCCGCCCTTGCGCGGGTTCTGGAGCGGGCCGAGGAGGAATTGCCGCTCGAGAAGGATCTGAAGGCCATCAAGGGCGAGTTGATGACACTGGTAAAAGGCGTACTGGAGGAAAGGGATGTGGCAAATGCCGGACAGGTCGCCTTTGATCTGATCGCGCTGAGCCACGGTCTGGCGTCGGCCGCCATTGCCAGCGGCGAAACCGACCTGGAAAACCTGTTTCAGCGCCTTCGCCGGGCTGCCATGGGCTATCTGGGCCTGCAGTCGGACAGGGCCGGGCCGGCTGCCGGGGGGTCTACCGCCGTCTGATCGGTTCGGAGGCGAGCGCGTCTTCCAGAAAACGCTGGCGGCCGCGGGCGTCGAGATTGTCCGCCTGCCGGACGACAACGTGGTCTGCGGGCGAAGCGGGCGCTTCCATGGCGGCGGAACCGGACGGCAGGCCGATGTTCAGATGTTTCATTGTCCGCCAGAACCGGGAGGATAACGGTTCGGCGGCCGGTTCGAAGAGCGAGCGGGCCATTTCCTACCTCATTATTATGTTTTCTGTGTCAAAAAGTGCACTGAGTGCTACATAGCAACGGGTCGCTCGCGCTGCAAGTCATGGCTTGCATTGCCGCCATGCGATTTCGTCTTGGCTCATCGCGACCCGCTCCAGCCATTCCTTAGCTGCAGGGCTGCTGCCCGTTCTTGTATGTTGCGATGCAAAATAATCATCTTATCTTGTTGGTATTACAAGGAAGCAGCGCACCATTCCGGTCCGACGCGCTTCGATCTGAACCTGAAAAAGGAACTGCGACGATGGCCGCCACGACATCCGCCTCCGTAATCGAATTCGCCTCCCACGCCCTTTCCGCCGCCGGCAGGGGCATCGTCGCCTCGCTGGAAGAATTCGGCCGGGCCCGTGCCGCCAGGGCGCTTTACACCGAACTCGCCGCCATGAGCGATGCGGAACTGGATGCGCTCGGCCTTGTCCGCAGCGACATTTCCCGGACCGTCTACGCCAAGGTTTACGATCTGCGCTGAGCCGATCGTTCAAGAGCCGGTAACGGTTGCGCGCGAAATCGCGCGCCCATCCGCAAAGGCGGATTGACACGGGGCAATGCGGCCCCCTACACCCTTCCGGGATTGACTTCCGGCCGAACCGTGGCCGGACTTCCTTGTCGAGTAGGGTAAAGACGCATGACGGATACGCGTATCGATCGCCGGTTCAAGGCCTGTGCCGCTGAGGGACGTCCCGCTCTGGTGACCTTCATAACGGCGGGCGATCCGGATCTGAAGACTTCCCAGGCCATCCTGGACGCCCTTCCCGGCGCCGGCGCGGACGTCATCGAGCTCGGCATGCCGTTTTCCGATCCCATGGCCGAAGGCATTCCGATCCAGCTCGCCAACCAGCGCGCCCTCAAGGCGGGTCAGACCATGAACAAGACCCTGCAGATGGTGCGCGATTTCCGCAAGAACGATCAGGACACGCCGATCGTGCTGATGGGCTATTACAATCCCATCTACGTCCGGGATCCGAAGAAATTCGTCATTGAGGCCAAGGAGGCCGGTGTCGACGGGATGATCATCGTCGATATTCCGCCCGAAGCCGACGATGAACTCTGCCTTCCCGCCCTGGAAGCCGGCCTCAATTTCATCCGCCTGGCGACGCCGACCACCGATGACAAGCGGCTTCCGGCCGTGCTCGCCAATACCTCCGGCTTCGTTTATTACGTCTCGATCACCGGGATTACCGGCGCGGCGAGCCCCGATGCAAACCGGGTCGCGGCCGCGGTCAACCGGATCAAGGGCCACACCGACCTGCCGGTCGCGGTCGGCTTCGGCGTGAAGACCGCCGGGCAGGCTGCGGAAATCGGCAGGGATTCCGACGGTGTCGTGGTCGGTTCGGTTCTGGTGACGGCGATCAGGGACAGCCTCAATAATGCCGGAAACGCAACCGATAAGACCGTATCGGCGGTGACGGACCTCGTCGCCGACCTTGCAGGCGGTGTCGCACGTGCACGTTCGGCTTAATGCCGCTAAGGTACAGGCAGCAGACCGCAATCGTACCGAGTAACAGTTTTAGAAAACGGATACGCCTCTCGTGAACTGGATCAACTCCCTCGTCCGGCCCAAAATCCGCGATCTCCTGAAGAAGCGCGAAGTCCCGGAGAATCTCTGGATCAAATGCCCGGAAACGGGCGAGATGGTGTTTCACAGGGACCTGGAGGCGAACCTGTGGGTGGTGCCGAACTCCGGCCATCACATGCGCATGCCCGCGGTCAAGCGCCTTGAGACCCTGTTCGACGGCGGTGCCTACGAGACGGTGGAAACCCCTGAAGCCCACGCGGATCCGCTGAAATTCCGCGACACCAAGAAATATGTCGATCGCCTGAAGGAATACCGGACCAGGACCGGCGAGTACGATGCCGTGCGCGTCGCCCGGGGCAAGGTGAACGGCGCGCACCTGACGGCCGCTGTCCAGGATTTCGCCTTCATGGGCGGATCGCTCGGCATGGCGGCGGGCGAAGCGATCCTGACCGGCATGCAGACTGCGGTAACCCATCACACCCCCTTCGTGCTGTTCGCCGCATCCGGCGGCGCGCGCATGCAGGAAGGCATCCTGTCGCTGATGCAGATGCCGCGGACCACCGTCGGCGTCCAGATGCTGCGCGAGGCGGGTCTGCCCTATATCGTCGTCCTGACCAATCCGACCACCGGCGGCGTCTCCGCCTCCTATGCCATGCTGGGCGATGTCCATATCGCCGAACCGGGCGCGCAGATCGGCTTTGCCGGCCGGCGCGTGATCGAGCAGACCATCCGCGAAAAGCTGCCCGACGGCTTTCAGAGCGCGGAATATCTTCTCGACCACGGCATGGTCGACATGGTCGTCAGACGCCACGACCTCAAGAACACCATTTCCCGCATTTGCGATATCCTGATGAAGCGCAAGGTCGAAATCCCTTCACTGGCGCCCCCTTCACCCGCAGGGGACACCGTTGAGACGAAAGCAGGGGAGAAAGACCGGAAGGCGGCTGCCGGCTGATGGACCGAACCCGCCGGCCAACAGGCCGGCCAGTCCCGCCGCCGGGTGTTCAAAAACCGACAAACGCCGGCGGGATCGGGCCGAAGGGCTTGTTTCTGTCCGTGGGACTTCTTATTCCGGAAGCTGAGTGGCAAGTAATGTCCGGCCTGGGGATGTGAACCGGGAGGGAATTTTGGACCAAATCACAGCGATCCTTGACCGCCTCCTGGCGCTTCACCCCAAGGAAATCGATCTGTCCCTCGGCAGGATGCACCGTCTCCTGAAGGCGCTGGGCTCTCCGGAAAAGCATCTTCCCCCGACGATTCACATTGCAGGCACCAACGGCAAGGGCTCCGTGACCGCAACGCTGCGCGCCATTCTGGAAGCGGACGGAAAGCGCTGCCACGTCTATACGTCGCCTCATCTGGTTGCCTTCAACGAGCGGATCCGGCTTGGAACGGACGGAAAATTCGTCTCCGATCCCAGGCTGTTCGACGCGCTCTACCGCTGCGAAGAAGCAAACGGCGGCGAGGAAATCACCTTCTTCGAAATCACCACGGCCGCGGCCCTTTTGCTGTTTGCCGAGAACCCGGCGGATGTCCTGCTTCTGGAAGTGGGGCTCGGCGGCCGGCTTGACGCCACCAATGTCATCGATACGCCGATCGCCTCCGTGGTCACGCCGATTTCCATGGACCATGAGAAGTTCCTGGGCGGATCGCTTGAGAAAATAGCCGCCGAAAAGGCCGGCATATTCAAGCCCGGGTGCCCGGCGGTCATCGCCCCCCAGGAGGATGCCGTCCAGGCTGAAATCGAACGGGCGGCGAAACGGGTCGGAACACCGCTTTTGAGTTTCGGTCAGGATTTCCTTGCCATGCCGGATCAGGGACGGCTCGCCTATCAGGATGAAGGCGGCCTGATCGACCTGCCCCTGTCCAATCTGCCCGGCGCCCATCAGGTGATCAATGCGGCCCTGGCGATTGCCACGTTGAAGGTCGCAGGCCTTTGGCCGGGCGAGGAAATCGCCGCGAAAGGTCTGAGATCCGTCAACTGGCCCGGCCGGCTGCAGCTGCTCACCCACGGGCCACTCGTCAGAAAATGCCCGCGAAATTCGGAAATCTGGCTCGATGGCGGGCACAATCCGGGCGCCGGCGTCTCCATTGCCGCCTTCATGGGCGATCAGGAGGAGCACAGTTCCAGACCGCTCTATCTTGTAACCGGCATGCTGACGACCAAGGACCCGGTCGGATATTTCCGTCCCTTCCACGGGCTGGCGCGCCATGTGGGGACGGTGCCGATCACCACGTCGACGACGGCGCGCGATCCCTTCGAGCTGGCTGATTTCGCGCGCATTGCCGGTCTGGAGGCGACGCCGTTCGGTTCGCTCGATGAGGCGATTGCGGATATTGTTGCCTGCGCCGAAAAGGACGGCGAGCCGCCCCGCATCCTGTTTTGCGGATCGCTCTATCTGGCCGGTGAAATTCTGGCGCGCAACGGGATGACGCCCAGGTAGCCGGGCCGGTCAACAGGCTCTCGTGCGTCGAGAAGGAGGGTATGTTGAGACCAGCGAAAAGTGTTTTTGCCGCCCTTGGGGTGTCCATGCTCCTGCTTACCGCAGCCGGGGCCTTTTCCGACAGTTTCGAGACGCCTCCGGAACAGGACCCGCGCTCGGTTCTCGGCAAGCTGGCATCCGGACCGGGCTACGGGGTCCAGACACCTGTGCGCAGCGACGGCTTCCTTCGCATCTACGACCTCAAAACCGACTTCGGGCAGGAGCACGTGGTCGGCGACGGGCTGCTGAAGCTCCGGATCCATGAGATCGCGGCGTTCAATGCGCTGCGGAGCCTGGAATCGCAGCAAAGCTTTGTCGACGGCCTGAAGAAGGCGGCCAAACGGCCCGCCGAATTCGTCGAAAGCACGGTGACCGATCCCCTGGGCACGGCCAGGTCGACGGTCTCCGGCGTCGGCAGGCTGTTCGGGCGGATCTCGAAAGGGGTGGAAAAGGCGGTAACCGGCGAGACAACTTCTCCGGCGGAACTTGCGGCCATCGTGACCGGCAGGGACCGGACCCGAAGGGAACTTGCCGTCAAGCTCGGCGTCGATCCCTACACCACCTACCAGCCCCTGTCGGAACAGCTCGACCGCGCCGCCACCGCCTCGACCGCGGGAAATCTGAGCGTCGGCGTCCTCATGTCGCTGATCCCGGGAGGCATGATCACGAATGTGGCCGGTTCGGCGGAAAGCCTGCGCGACATGATCGTCGACAATACCCGCTCGGAACTGGAGGAACGCACGGCATCCGTCCTGCGCAGCCTGAGGATCCCCGAACGGGTGATCGGTGAACTTGCCGCGAACACCAACTATACGCCGACGGAACGTGCGGTGATCGCCTATCAGATTGAGGCCATGAGCACCATCGACGGCCTTGATGTCCTGGTCGCCCGGGCAGCGGACGCCAAAAATCGAGAAGAGGCCTATTTCCTCCTGCGCCGGATCGTCCTGACCGAGCATTACAGCAGGACCGTCGCCGGCCTTTCGCAAATCCGCACGGTCGCCGATTTCCCGATCGCGATCCGCCGGGACGGCGGTGCCGCCCTTGTCATGCCGCTGGACATGCTGTCCTGGACCGATGCGGCCGCAACGGCCTTTTCCGGTCTTCAGGATGGACTGTCCAGACTGCCGTTTCCCCCGACCGGGGTCGATTTCCGGATCACCGGAGACATCACGCCCGCCGCCGCCGAGAGGCTGGCGTCCTTCGGCTGGGATGTCACCGCCGATCTGCCAATGCCCAAGGGACCGGTATTCTAGGGTCCGTACCCTAATCCGTCGCCGGACCGGTCAGCCCGGTTTCCCAGCCGATAATGGCGCGCTTTCGGGTGAGGCCCCAGTGGTAGCCGCACAGGTTGCCCGTCCGGCCCAGAACGCGATGACAGGGAACGACGAAGGAAATCGGATTCCGGCCCACCGCTGTCCCGACCGCGCGGGCGGCGCTCGGCTTGCCGAGGGTGCGGGCAATATCCGAATAGGTCGTCGCCCGGCCCATCGGGATCTTCAGAAGCGTCTGCCAGACCCGGATTTCGAAATCGGTGCCGATCAGGACGATCTTGAGCGGGGTCTCCTCCTGCCACAGCGACGGATTGAAGATCCGCGCCGCGTAAGGCGCCGTTGCCTTTGCGTCCTCGACGAACCTGGCGGCCGGCCAGCGGGCGCGCATGTCTTCAAAGGCCGCCTGTTCCTCGCCCGGATCGGCGAAGGCGAGGCCGGCGAGGCCTTTGTCGGTGACCATCAGCAGCACCTCGCCGAAGGGGCAGGGATGGATGCCGTAGGAAATGGTCAGGCCCTCCCCCCGGCTGCGGTAGGCGCCGGGCGTCATCGCTTCGTGGGTCACGAACAGGTCGTGCAGCCGGCTTGAGCCGGAAAGCCCGACCTCGAAGCTTGCGTCGAGAACGCTTGCCGAATCCCGCAGGAGCGCCTTGGCATGATCCAGCGTGATCGCCTGCAGGAATTGCTTCGGCGTCAGACCGGCCCAGCGGGAAAACACGCGCTGAAGCTGGATCGGCTGCAGCCCGGCTTCACCTGCAAGCTGTTCCAGGCTCGGCTGGTCGCGCCAGTGTTCCGTGATCCGCTCCAGCGTCCGGCGCACGACCAGGTAATCCTGTTCGGCCTGTCTGCCGACGGCGATCGGCTGCGGTTCGGGAGCGAGGCTGGAAATATCGAGTGGCTTGGTCATGGCAAATTCGGCTGTCTTGTCGTCTGTATACCCGGGACTCTAGGCGCCTTGAGGGCCGGCCGCCACCCGATTTGCGAGTGCCCGGCCCAAGGAGCCTTCAGCGGGACCGATCGAAATCCGCCGCGGAAACCGCCGGTCCCTTGCGGGTGGACAGGAGCAGGTTTGTTTCGGTTCCGGCGATGCCTTCGATCAGCCGGATACGGTTCAGGACGTCGTCGAAGGCCTCCAGGTCCCGTGTCGCAATGTCGAGCACCAGGTCCCATTTGCCGTTGGTGGAATGAATGGCCCGGACCTCGGTCATCGCCGTCAGGGTGCGGATCACCGGTTCGGTATTGCGCCCGGCGACCTCGACCAGGGTAACCGCGCGGATCGGCAGGTCGCGCCAGTCATCGCGCAGAACGGCGGTAAAGCCGAGAATTTCACCCCGTTCCTGCAACCGCTCCATGCGGGCGCGAACGGTTGCCCGGGAGATCTTCAGGTCCTTTGCCAGCTCCGATACCGCCCGGCGGCCGTCCGTCCGCAACGCCGAGATCAATTGAAGGTCGAGATCGTCCATCTGAAACCCGAATTATCATTTTGAATAGTATAACTTCTCTTTTTGATAAATCAGGTATCAAAATTGCGCAAGCAGCCGGATTTATTCCGCCGTTTCTTTGCGGCATTCTGAAGCATCTTGGATTCTTTTGCATTGGAGGACCGGCCCGTTGGCACCGCAGGATATCGTTTTGATCGGAGCACCCATCGAGGCCGGCGCCGGGCGGCGCGGCTGCCTCATGGGGCCGGATGCGTATCGCACCGCCGGTCTTGCGGAAAACCTGCAGGCGCTGGGCCACAGGGTTCAGGATCTGGGCAATCTGGTTCCCGAAACGGATCCGGATGCCCGGCCGCCGAACACCGTGGTCCGGAACTTTGCCGAAGTCTCCGGCTGGACCAAGGTCCTGCATGACTGCGCGCGGCAGCTGGGTAGCGAAGCGGCCTTCCCGATCTACATGGGCGGCGATCATGCGCTGGCGCTCGGAACGGTGACCGGCCAGGCCGCAAGCGCCGCGGCCAAGGGCCGCCCGCTGTTCGTGCTCTGGCTCGACGCCCATTCCGACTTTCATACCTTCAGCACCACCGAAAGCGGTAATCTTCACGGAACGCCGCTGGCCTATGCCTGCGGCCTGCCCGGTTTCGACGATCTGCTCGGCCGGCCTCTGGAGCATCTCGTCGATCCGGAAAACGTCGAGATCATGGGTGTCCGTTCCATCGATGCCCGGGAACGGGAACTGCTTGTCGCCCACGGTGTCGGCGTCAGCGACATGCGCATGATCGACGAAGAAGGCGTCGCCGTTCTGCTGAAGCCGTTCCTGAAGCGGGTGGCGGAGGCCAACGGCCTGCTGCATGTCAGCCTCGACGTCGATTTCCTCGATCCCGGAATAGCGCCCGCGGTCGGTACGACCGTCCCCGGCGGTGCGACCTTCCGCGAGGCCCATCTGGTGATGGAGATGCTCCATGACAGCGGCCTTGCCTCCTCGCTCGACCTCGTCGAACTCAATCCCTTCCTGGACGAACGCGGCCGGACCGCGCGTCTGATGGTCGAACTGACCGCGAGCCTGTTCGGCCGCCGCGTCTTCGACCGCCCGACCCGGAGTTTCTGAGAATGCCAGTCAACCAGAACGAACTTGCCCCATCGGTCACCGCCCTCTCCGGCCTGAAGCCTTCGGATCTGGCCTATGTGCCCTTCGTCAGCGTCGACAACATGATGAAGAACGTCCTTGCCGTCGGCGTGGAGGAGTTCATCGCAGGGCTTGCCGGCTATATCGAGGAGGATTTCCGCCGCTGGGAGAGCTTCGACAAGAAGCCGCGCATTCCCGCCCATGCGCCCCAGGGCGTGATCGAACTGATGCCGACCAGCGACGGCAGGACCTTCGGCTTCAAATACGTCAACGGCCACCCGGGAAACACGAAGAGCGGCCGGCAGACCGTGACCGGTTTCGGGGTCCTGTCGGACCTGTCCACCGGCTATCCGCTTCTCTTTACCGAAATGACCATCCTGACCGCCCTGCGCACGGCGGCGAACTCCGCCCTGGCGGCGAAATACCTGGCGCGCACGAATGCCCGCACGATGGCGATCATCGGCAACGGCGCCCAGTCCGATTTCCAGGCGCTCGCCTTCAAGGCGCTCCTCGGCATCACCGAGATCCGCGCCCATGACATCGATTTCGAAGCAAGCCTGCGCCTGTCGCGCAACCTCGCCGGCACCGGGATTGACGTGACGGTGTGCAAGACCGCGGAAGACGCCATCGAGGGTGCCGATATCATCACCACCGTCACCGCGGACAAACGTTATGCCACGATCCTGACCGACAACATGGTCGGTCCCGGCGTCCACATCAACGCCGTCGGCGGCGACTGTCCGGGCAAGACGGAACTGCACAGGGACATCCTGATGCGCTCCGACATCTTCGTGGAATTTCCGGACCAGACCTGGATCGAGGGCGAGTGCCAGCAGTTGCCGCGCGACCACCCGGTGACCGAGTTGTGGCAGGTCTACACCGGCGCGGCTCCCGGCCGGACGTCGGACGACCGGATCACCCTGTTCGACAGCGTCGGCTTTGCCGTGGAGGACTTCGCGGCCCTGCGCTACGTCCACGACCTGTTGCCGAAAACCGGCCATTTCGAGAAGCTCGATCTCCTCGCCGACCCCGACGATCCGCGCGACCTGTTCGGCATGGTGCTGCGCTCCCAGGCGGCAGCCAAGGACGCCGCGGCCTAGCGCTTTGTTTGGGGAAAGGGACGATCTCACCGCTTGTCTTCCCGGTTTGGCGCGACAGCGGCAAGACCGGGATCCAGTACTCCGTGTGGCTTGCGAGTGAAAAACCAGCAAATTCAATGGATTACTGGATCCCTGCCTGCGCAGGGATGACACCGAACACCTGTCAACTATATGCGATGATCGAACAACTTCGCCGGATGACGACAGGCCAGGGGAGCGCGTGATAGGCCGCCTAGCGCTTCACCTTTGCTTCCAGCACGTCCCAGACCCGGGCGGCCACATCCGGCCCGCCGAGGTTCCTGACCGCGCGGATGCCGGTCGGGGCGGTGACGTTGATTTCGGTCAGCCAGCCGTCGATCACGTCGATGCCGACCAGGATCAGGCCTTTTTCGCGCAGGGACGGGCCGAGCCTTTCGCAGATATGCCGTTCGCGCTCGGTCAGGTCGCTGTCCGTCGGCGCGCCGCCGCGGACCATGTTGGATCTCAGATCCCCCTTGGCCGGAACCCGGTTGACCGCGCCGGCGAATTCGCCGTCGACGAGCAGGATCCGCTTGTCGCCATGCTTCACGTTCGGCAGGAACTGCTGGATCACCCAGGGCTCGCGGAAGGTGGCGGCGAAGAAATCGTAGAGCGAGCCGTAGTTGAGATCATCCGCCGTGATCCGGAACACCGCGGCACCGCCATGGCCGAACAGCGGCTTCATGACGATATCGCCGTATTCGGCGCGGAACAGGTCGATCTCCGCCTTGTCGCGCGTGATCAGCGTCGGCGGCATCAGGTCGGCGAACTCGGTGACGAACAGCTTTTCCGGCGCGTTGCGCACCTCGGTCGGATCGTTGACCACCAGCGTCTGCGGGTGGATCTTCTGCAGGATATGCGTCGCCGCGATATAGGCGAGGTCGAACGGCGGATCCTGGCGCATCAGCACCACGTCGATGTCGCCCATGTTGAACCGTTCCCTCTCGCCGAGAGTGAAATGGTTGCCCTTCTCGTCGCGGACGGTCACCGGCTCCAGCGCGCAGAAGACGTCGTCGCCGATCATCGCCAGCCGGTCGGGCGTGTAGTGATAGAGCGCGTGGCCGCGGGCCTGGGCCTCCAGCATCAGCGCGAATGCGCTGTCGCCGGCAATGTTGATCGAGGAAATATGGTCCATCTGGACCGCGACCTTGAGAGTCATGGGGGCATCTTCCGGCGGGAGCGTTCACGTTGAACGCTTTGGGATGGGTGTCTGTTGTCTAGATGATATGCGACTGACAAGGTCATTTGTCCAGCAGGACGGGATGAATGCCCCGTTCAGCCGAAGGCCTCGAAGGCGTTGGCGATCCGTTCCGGCCAGCGCCATGGCCGGACGACCATGACATCGAAACGCAGGGTGTAGAAACCGGCCTTCGGGTGTTCCGCCACGAAGATCTTCGCCGCATTCGCGATCCTGCGCCGGCTGGCGGGCGTGACCGCATCGAGCGCGGCCTCCCGGGTCTTGCGCGCCTTGACCTCGATGAAGGCGACCGTCTTGCGCCGCTTGGCGATCAGGTCGATTTCGCCGGCCTTCGTCTTGTAGCGGCTTTTCAGGATGCGCCAGCCGGTGAGCCGGAGCGCCCAGGCGGCCCGGGTCTCCGCGGAAAGACCCAGCGCATGGGCCCTGCGCCGTCTGTTCTGCCGGTCCTGACTTGAACCTGACCCGGTTCGCACGATCAGCCTCCGTCCGCTTTCAGGTCGAGCGCCAGCCTGTAGAGGTCGTTGCGGTCGAGCCCGGTCTGTTTCGCCACCTGTTTGGCCGCCGCACTCACCGGCATTTCCTTGAGCGCCTGGCGAAGCAGTTCTTCCGCGTCCCCCTGGCTGGCCTCCTGCCTGTCCTGGGGCGGGCCGGCCAGAATGACGATTTCCCCCTTGGGCGGATCGCCGGCGAACTTTTCCGCCAGTTCGGCCAGCGTCCCGCGTTCGAAGGTCTCGAACCGCTTGGTCAGCTCCCGGGCGACGACGGCTTCGCGTTCCGGACCCATGATGTCGGCCATGGTCGCAAGGGTCGCCCCGAGGCGCCGGGGCGATTCGAACAGGATCACGGTTGCCGGAATTCCCGACAGTTCGGCAAGGCGCGTCTTCTTCGGGCCGCCCTTTTGCGGCAGGAAACCGGCGAACAGCACCGTGTCGCTCGGCAGGCCGGAGCCGACGAGGCCGGCAAGCGGCGCCGAGGCTCCGGGGATCGGCACGACCTTGTGGCCGGCTTCCAGCACGTCCCGGACCAGCCGGTAGCCCGGATCGGAGACGAGCGGCGTGCCCGCATCGCTGACCAGGGCGACCGCCTCGCCCTGGTCCAGCGCCGCCAGGATCTTCGGCCGCTGCTTGTCCGCGTTGTGTTCGTGATAGGGCATCAGCGGTGTTTTCAGGCCGAAACGATGGGTGAGCGTGCCCGTGACACGCGTGTCCTCGCAGGCAATCACGGCCGCCGCCGCCAGCGTTTCCAGCGCGCGCACGGTGATGTCGCCCAGGTTTCCGATCGGTGTCGCGACGATGTAAAGTGCCGCCTCCAGCCGGGGCGCGTTGAAATCATGTTCGCCGATGATGAACCGCCGGGTGGCCGGTTCGCCGGTCCCGGCTCCAACCCCGGCCGCGGCCCCGGCAATATCTTTTGTCATGCAGCCTCTCGATCCGCCGGCCGCCGCGGTAAGCCGTTCGCAGTCTGCCGGAACTCATGCGCTAATCGTGCCGGAGCGCCGTTGCAAGTGCAAATCGGTCCGCGGCGCAGGGGCGGGATCGGGCTATGTCTCTGGAACAAACTCTGAAAACTGGACAGCGGCGTGGTGAATCCGTAAGTGTTTACCAACAAGCGCCCAGGAGGCTGATTTGAATATCAAACGGGTATTTCAGGTGAGAAAGCGCCCAAAAGCGATCGCGCGCGCCGGTGTTCTTCTGGCCGCGGCATTCGCGCTGGCCGGTTGCCAGGGATCCAGTCTCGGCTCCCTCCCGGACACGTCGATCACCACGGGGCAGGGCCCGGCGGCGACGGGCGAGGTCGTCGGCACCGGTTCTGTCCGCGTCGGGCTGCTGTTGCCCTTGAGTGCCGGCGGCGGCGGCCAGTCGATCGGCTCCGTCTTCCGCAACGCGGCGGAACTGGCCCTGGCCAATTTCCCGAATTCGGATATCCAGCTTCTCATCAAGGATACGAGCGGAACGGCGGAAGGCGGTCGCGCTGCGGCTCAGTCCGCCATTGCCGAAGGCGCCGAATTGATCCTGGGCCCGGTGTTCGCGCCCGCGGTCTCGGGAGCAGGGGCGGTCGCCCGGTCCTCCGGCATCCCGGTCGTCGCCTTTTCCACCGATGTATCGGTCGCATCCCGCGGTATCTATCTCCTGAGCTTCCTGCCCCAGGGCGATGTGTCCAGGATCATCGGATATGCCGGAACCCAGGGCAAACGGTCCTTTGCCGCGCTCATTCCGGACGACACTTACGGTGCGGTGACCGAAGCCGCCTTCCGCCAGGAAGTCGGCCGGGTCGGCGGACGGATCGTGTCCATTCAACGCTACAAGCTGAACGGGTCGGATACCTCCGATCTGATTGCGAAGACGAATGCCATCGCGGCGGCGGTCGGCAAGATCGACAGCCTGTTCATTCCGGCCGGCGGCGGGGTCGCGCCGCTGGTTCTGCAGACACTGGCGCAAAAGGGGGCATCGACCGGGGCCGTTAAGGTCCTGGGCAGCGGCCAGTGGGACGGGCCGAACATGCGGAACAATCCGATCATGGCCGGCAGCTGGTACCCGGGACCTGAAGATACCGGCTTCAAGGCCTTTGCCGCCCGCTACCAGGCCGCCTACGGCTCGGCTCCGCCGCGCAATGCGACCCTTGCCTATGATGGCGTCACCCTGGCGGCCGGTCTGGTCCGTTCGGCCGGAGCGCAGCGCTTCTCGACCCGGGTTCTCACCAATCGTGACGGCTTCATCGGCATCGACGGCCTGTTCCGCTTCCGCCCCAACGGGGAAAACGAACGGGGACTGGCGGTCTATCAGCTGACCGGATCGGGCGTGCAGGTGATCTCGCCGGCACCGCGCGACTTCCGCTCGGGGACCTGACCCGTCGCCCGGGCCCGGATCCGGGCCTGCCTTCTGGAGAAACGCGCATGCTCGCGGACAAGCGGATCGTCCTGGTCATCAGCGGCGGAATTGCGGCCTACAAGGCGCTTGATCTGATCCGGCGGCTGCGCGAACGCGGCGCGCGGGTCCGCCCGGTCATGACCCGGGGCGCCCGGGAGTTCATCACGCCGCTGGCGGTTGGCGCCCTGGCGGCGGAAAAGGTCTATACCGATCTGTTCGACCGGGAAGCGGAACAGGACGTCGGCCATATCCGGCTTGCGCGCGACAACGACCTGATCGTGATCGCACCGGCAACGGCGGATCTGATGGCGAAGATGGCCCACGGCATTGCCGACGATCTGGCGACCGCGGTCCTTCTGGCAACCGACCGGCCGGTCCTGGTGGCGCCCGCCATGAACCCGAAGATGTGGTCGCACCCGGCGACGTCGCGCAATGTCGCCACTCTGGCAGCCGACGGACTGCATTTCGTCGGCCCCGGCAGGGGCGAAATGGCGGAAAGCGGCGAGGCCGGTGTCGGGCGCATGGCGGAACCCATGGAAATCGTCGCCGCGGCCGAAGCCGTCCTGTCCGGCACCGCCGGTGCCGCTCCTGCCGAAAAACCCCTGGCCGGCCGGCACGTCGTCATCACCTCCGGACCGACCTATGAACCGATTGATCCGGTGCGCTATATCGCCAACCGGTCATCGGGCAAGCAAGGACACGCGATCGCCGCCGCCGCCGCCGCCGCGGGCGCGCGGGTCACGCTCGTTTCGGGACCGGTGATCCTTCCCGATCCGGAGGGCGTGAGCGTGGTTCACGTGGAAACCGCCGCAGAGATGCTGCATGCGGTCAGGGCCGCCCTCCCGGCTGACGTGGCCATCATGGCCGCGGCGGTCGCCGACTGGCGGGTGGCGGGAGAAAGCAGCCAGAAGATCAAGAAGGACGGATCGGGCAGGCCGCCGGCCCTCGATCTGGTCGAGAACCCGGATATTCTTTCCACCGTCGGCCATGACGCGGCCCTGCGGCCGTCCCTGCTGATCGGGTTTGCCGCCGAAACACGGGATCTCGTTGCGAACGCCCAGTCGAAACTGCAGCGCAAGAACGCCGACTGGATCGTCGCAAATGACGTCAGCCCGGAAACCGGGATCATGGGCGGCGACGCCAACACCGTGCGTATCGTCACCCGGCAGGGCGTCGAGGACTGGCCGGCCCTCGACAAGAGGGAGGTGGCCAGCCGCCTCGTTGCCCGGATTGCCGGGCAACTGACTGCTGAAAACCCGTCTGAATAGGGTCAGGCCGCCTCGGCAGCGGGAAAGCTGTAGTAGCTCATGCTGATCGAGCCGTGAGAATAACTGCGGTGCAGGAGCTTTGCCGGCACATCCCGGCCGGCGGCACCCATGGCGAAGAACAGCGGCAGCAGATGTTCCTCGGTCGGATGCACCCGCCGGAAATCGGGAGCCTCGTCCAGGTCCGCGAACCAGGAGATTTTTCCCTGACGCAGGCCCTCGTCGATCCAGGCATCGAAGGTTTTCGCCCATGGCGGCACCGGCGCGCCCTCGCTTGCGATTTCGCGCAGGTTATGGGTCGTGCTTCCCGAACCGATGAGGAGGATCCCCTGTCCGGCAAGCGGGGCCAGGCCACGGCCGAGCGCATGCAGGCTTTCCGGCGTGCTGCCGTGGGGCAGGGAGAGTTCGACCACGGGCACCGAAAGGTCCGGATAGAGCAGGGACAACGGCACCCAGGCGCCGTGATCGAGCCCCCAGGAGGGGTCTTCCTCGGCCTCGATTTCCGCTGTCTGAAGCAGTTCCGCCACGTGTCCGACCAGCCCGGCGCTGGCTTCCGCCGGGTAGTCGATGTCGTACAGCGGCTTCGGAAATCCGTAGAAGTCATGGATCGTCTTCAGGGTCCCGGGGGCCGACACCTTCTGGCCGTCGGTCTCCCAGTGCGGGGACAGGATCACGATGCCCTTCGGCGCGGGAATTTTCCCGCCGAGGTCTTTCAGGAACCGTTGGGCCGGAATATCGGTCAGGGCCAGCATCGGCGATCCGTGAGCCAGGAACAGGGGTGAAATGGGGTCCGGTCCGGTGGTCATGAGCGTCTCCGGTGTACCGGCCGGCTGGAACCGGCGGGTATCATCTTGAACAACGATAATGCGATTGCCCGGAGAATGGGTCCGGAGCCGGTTCGGCGGAAGAGAGCTAAATATCAAAAGCCCGTTCAGTAATTTCGAACAATAGCAGGGACAATTCGCAAAGGTTTGATATTCAATATGAAAATGCGCGGCCGTCCGGGCCGCGCATCTCGCCGGTGGTCCGCGATATCGGGTGTCAGTATCCGACGTTGATCAGTTGCACCCGCCGGTTGGTCTCGCTGTCCGGATTGGCCGGGTCTCGCAACTGTTCCTCGCCAAGCCCGACCGCTTCCAGCATGTCCGGCGGAACCCGGAAGGTTGTCACCAGGGCCTCGCGGATGGCCTCCGCGCGCCTTTGGGACAGTTTGAGATTGTATTCCCGGTCTCCCTTTGCATCGGTGTGCCCGACGACAAAGAATTTCTGGCCCAGCAGATAGGGCGTGTGCAGGGCGTCCGCCATGACGCCGACGGTTTCATAGGATTCCGGGCGGATGCGGGCGGAATCGAAATCGAAGGTGATTTCGACAACGAACTGGCGCAACCGGGCCAGCTTCTCCGCCAGCGGCAGCGCCTGGGAGGCATTGTCTCCCGGATATTTCTGGATGTTTTCCAGCGCCTGCTTGCGCAGTTCGTCGGCGCTGATCTCCACCTTGTTCTGCGCCCCTTGCAGCGACTGGATGATTTCGTTGCGTGACAAGGCGGTCTGGGCGGACGCGGTAGCCGGCAGCAGAATGGCGACGATGCCCGCAGCGGCCAGGAAAGGCATGATTTTCATGACTTGCTCCATGAATACTTCAAAAATTACCGGTATCCGGCCAGATCAATGGCCTGGTTGCACTTGTTGCTGACGGTCCGCTCGGCCTTCAAAAGACACCGGAGAATGAACCCGCTTCCCGCCTTGACGCCCTTGCACTTCTGCGCGGCGTCCCGGGCGCAGATCTTCGGAGCTGCCGCCTGTGCGGCAAAGCGGGCTTCGAGCAGGGCGGCCACTTTCACCCGGTCGGCATTGCACTGGGCCGAAACCTTGGACTGGTTCTTCTCAAGGCACTTGCCGATTTCGTTGTTGCCGAGATTTGCGCTCTTGCAATAGGCCTCGATGTCCTTGCCGCAGCTTGCGCCCAGGATCTTGATGGCATCACCGAACCCGACCGTCTGGGCCATGGCGGGCATGGCCAGCCCGATGGCAAAGGCGGTTGATAGTGCCAGAAACATTCCACGCATTGACGTCTCCCTTGGTTGCTTCAACGGCGCATCGGAGCTTTTCATCCCGGCCCGGGTATCGCAAGGGAAATTTCTTTGGTTTCGGCGATCGAAACCGGCAAGCTTGACAAGCCGCCAACAACACGTCTCAGTCCCGGCAACAATTTTCCAGGAACTGACAACGGATCTTTCCATGACCGCACGCCTTGAGCTGAAGCGCCTCGCCCATGGCGCCGACCTGCCGCTTCCCGCCTATCAGTCCGATCTGGCCGCGGGTCTGGACCTCATGGCCGCGGTCGACGCGCCGCTGGTCCTGGAGCCGGGCAGGCGGGCGCTGGTGCCGACCGGGCTCGCGATGGCGATCCCTCCCGGATTCGAGGGCCAGGTGCGGCCGCGCTCCGGGCTGGCGGCGAAAAACGGCATCACGGTCCTCAACACGCCGGGGACCATCGACGCCGATTACCGCGGCGAGGTGAAGGTCATCCTGATCAACCTCGGCGAGGACGCCTTCACCATCGATCGCGGCGCGCGGATCGCCCAGCTCGTGGTTGCCCCGATCCATCAGGCGGAAATCGTTGAAGTGGAAACGCTTTCGCAGACGGAGCGCGGCGCCGGCGGCTTCGGATCGACGGGCACGAAGTAACGCCTGCGGCTGCAATCCGGGCAATTGTTTTGCCCTTGCGGCCAGGAGATCGCGAATTGCATTCTTTTGTCCCGCAGCCGGGATAGCTATGATGCTTGCCGACAAGTTCGAACAGGGCTGAAAGCCGTTCAGGGGAGATGCTCATGGCTGACAGGAAACCGGGCCGCGGAAAGATCTATTCCTCCATCACCGAAACCATCGGCGACACGCCGCTGGTCCGGCTCGACCGGCTGGCCAAGGCTCACGGCGTCAAGGCCAACCTTCTCGGCAAGCTGGAATTCTTCAATCCGCTTGCCAGCGTCAAGGACCGGATCGGCGTCGCCATGATCGAGGCCATGGAGGCCGACGGCCGGATCGAGCCGGGCAAATCGGTCCTGGTCGAGCCGACCTCGGGTAACACCGGCATCGCGCTTGCCTTCGTCGCCGCGGCCAAGGGCTATCGGCTGATCCTGGTCATGCCGGAGACCATGTCCGTCGAACGGCGGAAGATGTTCAGGATCCTGGGCGCCGAGCTTGAGCTCACCGACGGTGCCAAGGGCATGAAGGGCGCGATTGCCCGTGCCGAGGAACTGCTGGCGGAAATCCCGAATTCGGTGATGCCTCAGCAGTTCGAAAACCCGGCCAATCCGGACATTCACCGCCGGACGACGGCGGAGGAAATCTGGAACGATACCGATGGCGCCGTCGACGTGTTCGTGTCCGGCATCGGCACGGGCGGTACGATCACCGGCGTTTCCCAGGTGCTCAAGCAGCGCAAGCCGGGTCTTCACGTGGTCGCCGTCGAACCGGCCGACAGCCCGATCCTGTCCGGCGGCCAGCCCGGCCCGCACAAGATCCAGGGCATCGGCGCCGGCTTCGTGCCCGGCGTGCTCGATACCTCCGTCTACGACGAGGTCGCGACCGTTTCCAATGACGAGGCTTTCGCGTTGGCCCGTGAAGTGGCCGAAACCGAGGGTATTCCGGTCGGCATTTCCTCAGGCGCCGCCCTGACCGCCGCGATCAGGGTCGGCCGGCGCGACGGCATGGCCGGCAAGACCATCGTCGTCATCATCCCCTCCTTCGCCGAACGCTACCTGTCGACGGCGTTGTTTGAAGGGCTTTGAGGCAAGCGCCCACTTCTATCTGACAACCACGGCCGTGCCCGTGGCGGTGACCATCAGCATGGAACCGTTCTGTCCGACGGTTTCATAGTCGAGATCGACGCCGATGACCGCATTGGCGCCCATGGACTGTGCCTGGGCCTGCATTTCGCTGATCGCGATATGGCGGGCATTGGCGAGTTCCTGCTCATAGGCGCCGGACCGACCGCCGACGATATCTCGGATGCCTGCAAAGAGATCCTTGAACAGGTTGGCGCCAAGGATCGCCTCGCCGGTGACAAGGCCCTTGTAGTCGGAAATTTCCATGCCCTGCAGCGTGTTCGTCGTCGTGGTCAGCATGCTTAAGTCCTTGTTTTCAAAATAGCGTTGAAACTAACCGTTTGTAGATGGGAAGAGTCGCAGACCGGAACAAGTGGTTTGCACCTCTTCGATCAACGGTGATGCAGGATACGTCCGATCGTGTTCATCAGGATCTGGGCGGCGAGAATGCCGGTGGAACCGGTGGGGTCGTAGTCCGGCGCGACCTCGACCAGGTCCAGCCCGACAATATCTCCGCGCCGGGCAAGGCCGTCGATGAACTCCAGGATCTCGTAATAAAGAAAGCCGCCGTGGCTCGGCGTTCCGGTTCCCGGCGCGATCGAGGGATCGAAGGCGTCGATGTCGATGGTAAGGTAATAGCGCCTGCCTTCCGGGATCCGCGCCAGCATCCCCTCCACCCCGAGCTTGCGGAAGTGGCGCACCGACTGGATGTCGGAGCCCATCCTGCGGGCGTCTTCATAGCCGTCCCGGGCGGTAGAGGACACGTTGCGGATGCCGATCTGGCTGAGGCCCGTCACGTAGGGCTTTTCCGCCGCGCGCCGCATGGGATTGCCGTGGCCGTAACGCACGCCGTGCCGTTCGTCGACGAAATCGAGATGGGCATCGATCTGGACCACATGGATCGGTCCCTCGCCGTCAAAGGCGTTGATGCAGGGAATGTTGATCGAATGATCGCCGCCGAGCACCACCGGCAGCGCGCCGGCGGCCAGGATCCTGCGCACACCCGCCTCGATGTTGGCATGGCTCTGGATCGTGTCCGTGTGGACGATGTCGGCATCGCCGATATCGACGATCCGGGTCGTCTCCGCCGGCAGATATGTGATGTCGTCCTCAAAGTCGTAGGCACCGGCATGACCGAAGGAAAACAGCGTCGAGGCTTCCCGGATGCCGCGCGGCCCCATGCGCGCGCCGGAGCGCCACTGGGTGCCGAAGTCGAACGGCGCGCCCAGAACCGCCACGTCCGCGTCGATGGCATCCCAGTCCGGCTGATAGGGGAACTTGCCGAAGGTGCAGATCCCGACAAAGGGCAGGTTCAGACGTCCCGATTCGTATCCGTGCGATGCCAAGGCCGTATCTCCGTTCGTTCGGTAAGGCACCTGAGCTTAAGCCGCGTACGGATCCGATTTCATCCCTTTTTCAGTTTCTTCCAAGAGGACAACGAAAAACGCCCGGCTGGTTCGGCCGGGCGTTTGGTCATTTCGGGATCGTCGGGCCGGTTCAGCGCACGTCCAGAAACCCGATGATCTTGCGGACATCCTTCAGGATCGGGTCGGCGATGGCCGAAGCCTTTTCCGCACCGTCCTTGAGGATCCGGTCGATCTCCGCAGGATCCGAGGTCAGGCGGCGCATTTCCTTGGTCATCGGCGACAGTTTGGCGACCGCAAGGTCGGCCAGGGCCGGTTTGAACGCGGAGAACTGCTCGCCGCCGAAGTCCTTCAGCACCTCTTCCTTGGTGTGGCCCGCAAGGGCAGCGTAGATGCCGACCAGGTTGTCCGCTTCCGGGCGGCCTTCCAAGCCCTTGGTTTCGCTCGGCAGGGCGTCCGGGTCGGTCTTGGCCTTGCGGATCTTCTTGGCGATGGAATCGGCGTCGTCGGTCAGGTTGATGCGCGACAGGTCCGACGGATCGGATTTCGACATCTTCTTGGTGCCGTCCCTGAGCGACATGATCCGGGTCGCCGGGCCGGTGATCATCGGCTCGGTGATCGGGAAATAAAGCTCCGCGGGAAGCTCCGGCGACGGCGTCGGGTTCGGCACGCCGACACCGAGCTCCTTGATCCGGTCGGCGAAGTCGTTGTTGAACTTCTGCGCGATGTCCCGTGTCAGCTCCAGGTGCTGCTTCTGGTCATCGCCGACCGGCACATGAGTTGCCCGGTAGGCGAGGATGTCGGCCGCCATCAGGTTCGGATAGGCGAACAGGCCGACGGAGGCGTTTTCCCGGTTCTTGCCGGCCTTTTCCTTGAACTGGGTCATCCGGTTGAGCCAGCCCATCCGTGCGACGCAGTTGAAGATCCAGGCCAGTTCAGCATGGGCGCGGACCTGGGACTGGTTGAAGATGATCGATTTCGTCGGATCGATGCCGGCGGCCAGATACGCCGCGGTCACTTCACGGGTCGCGCTTTGAAGCTCGCCCGGTCCCGGGATGCTTGCGGTAATGGCGTGCATGTCCACCACGCAGAAGATCGTTTCCATCTGGTCCTGTAGGGGCACCCAGCGGGAAACCGCGCCGAGATAGTTGCCGAGATGGAGATTGCCGGTCGGCTGAACGCCGGAAAAGACACGGGGCTGGAACGCCTTCATGATAAGTCCCTGGTTTTTCTAAGGCCGGTTGGAAGGGCCCGGGTGAGGGTTGTTGTGCGGGGCTTCTTAGGGCAGACCCATCCGCCATTGCAAGCGGCGATCATCGCCAAGGCATATTCGGCCGCTCAGGTGTTGCGCCGCTTCAACGTTTTCAGGTGGCCGCGCAGATTGCTGGCGCCTGTCACTTGCGCAATCACCGCGAAACTCGCCATGCCGACGCCGACAAGGCCGGCGAGCGCCGCCGCCCGGATCGGCAGGCCGGGACCGAACAGCCACGCGGACAGGCCCACGGCCGAATAATGCAGGATCACGCCCATCAGCAGGCTCGCGACCAGGATCAGCCCGATCTTTCTGAGGATCCGGACGTCCGGCGAAAAATGCCCCCGGCGCCAGAGCACGATCCCGAGCAGCCCGGTGTTGACCCAGCCGGCGACGGTGGTCGCCAGCGCGATGCCCACATGTTTGAACACTGGAAACAGGGCAACCGACAGCGCCACGTTGACCACCATGCCGACCGCGGCGAACCACATCGGCGTCCTGGTATCCTCACGGGCGAAATAACCGGGCGAAAACACCTTGTTGAGCACGAAGGCCGGCAGCCCGAAGGCAAAGGCGGCGAGCGCCAGAGCAGTGCCGTCGACGGCAGCGGCATCGAACTTGCCGCGCTGGAACAGCACCGAGACGATTTCGCGGGGGATGACGGCGAGCGCGACGGCGGCCGGCAGCGTCAGCACGAGCGAAAACTCCAGGGCGTTGTTCAGGCTGCGCTGATACTGGTCCTCGTGTCCGCCGCGCAGCTGCCGGGTCAGGCTCGGCAGCAGCACGACGCCGATGGCGATGCCGATGACCCCGAGCGGCAGCTGATAGAGCCGGTCGGCATAGTAAAGCAGGGCGTTCGCGCCGTCCTGCATGGAGGCGATGATCTGGCCCACGGCCACGTTGATCTGGGTGACACCGCCCGCCAGAACGCCCGGAATACCGAGCATCAGCAGCCGTCTGGCCGATTTCGTGTAGCGGGGGCGGAACACGGGGATGGAAAAGCCGAGGCGCTTCAGGTCCCACGCGACGACGGCAAGCTGAACAACGCCGGCGACGGCGACACCGGTGGACAGGATCACGCCGAGCAGCCGGTCATTGTCGAAGTCGACCTGGAGGACGATGCCCAGGACCACGGTCATGACGACATTCAGCATCACCGGGGCCAGGGCTGCCGCCGCGAACCGCTGATAGGTGTTGAGAATGCCGCTGATGAACGCCAGCAGCGACATGAAGATCAGATAGGGAAAGGCAATCCGCGCCATCAGCACGGTCAGGTCGAATTTCTGCGTGTCGCCGACAAAGCCGGGCGCCAGGACCCAGACGACCGCCGGCATGAAGATCTGTGCCAGGGCGGTCAGGATCAGGAGACAGAACAGCAGGGCGGCAGCGATTTCTCCGGCAAGCTTGCGCGCGCCCGCGTCGCCGTCTTCCTCGACAGCCCGCCCGAACAGGGGCACGAAGGCGGAGTTGAAGGCGCCCTCGGCAAAAAGCCGCCGGAACAGGTTGGGCAGGCGGAAGGCGACCACGAAGGCATCCGCGACAGGTCCGGTTCCGACCGCAGCCGCCAGCATCGTGTCGCGCACGAAACCGAGAAGCCGGCTCGTCATGGTCGCGCTGCCGACGGTGGCGAAATTCTTCAAGAGGCTCATCGGCCGGCGCTCCGCGGTCAGGACGCCCGGCGCGAAACAGGGGCGGCCGGGTTGGTCTCGACATCTCCGTTCACGGCGGCGATCAGCCGCTCGCGGATGATCTCCTGCCGCCCGATGTTGGCAATTTTCTGGCCGGTCAGGTCGGTGACGTAAAAAACGTCGACCACGCGCTCGCCGAAGGTCGAAATATGGGCGGACCCGATATTCAGGTTCAGGGTCGCGATGGCGCGGGTCAGGTCGTAAAGCAGGCCCGGCCGGTCGAGGCCGGATATCTCCAGCACCGTGTAGTCGTCGGACCAGGAGTTGTTCACCAGCGCATCCGCTTCGACGTTGAACGCCTTCATCCGGCCCTTGACCGGGTTCTTCGTGGCCACGGCCTTGGGCAGCTGCGCCTCGCCGGTCAGGGATTTGGCGATCAGCGATGTGATCCGCTCGCCGCGGCGGCGCTCGTCCTCGTCGCCGGGAAGCTCGCGGCTGATGAAGATGGTATCCAGCGCGAAGCCGTCGGTGGTGGTGTCGATCTGGGCATCGACGATATTGCCGCCGGTGGTGAAACAGGCGCCCGCGATCGTCTGCAGCAGCCTCGGATGATCCGGCGCCAGCACGGTGATCTCCGTGACCCCTTCAAAGGCGTGGGGCCGGACGTCGAAGGCAAGCGGCTGCCCGGTCTCGTCGGCTTTTCGGATCAGGTCCGCATGGCGCAGGCGCCGGTCCGGCGCGCATCTGAGCCAATAGGCGGCATAGTGCCGGTCGGCGTAGGTCTCGCGGGCTTTCGCCGGCCAGTGGTCGAGCTGCGCCAGCAGTTCCTGCTTGGCCCGCTCGACCGTTTCGCGATGGGATGTCTTGCTGTGGCCGCCGCTCAGCAGCGGTTCGCACTGATAATAGAGCGTCCTGAGCAGCTGGCCCTTCCAGCCGTTGAACACGCCGGGGCCGACCGCGCGGATATCCGCGACGGTCAGGATCAGGAGCAGTTTCAGCCGTTCCATCGACTGCACCAGCTTGGCGAAATCGTTGATGGTCTTGGGGTCGGACAGGTCGCGGGACTGGGCGATCGTGCTCATGTCCAGGTGATGCTCGATCAGCCAGGCGACGGTTTCCGTTTCCGCGCCGTTCAGGCCGAACCGCGGACACAGCTTGCGGGCGATCCTGGCGCCCGCGATGGAATGGTCTTCCGGCCGTCCCTTCGCGATGTCGTGCAGGAACATGGCCACATAGAGGATTTTCCGGCTCTGCAGGGTCCGGATCAGGTCTGTGGAGAGCGGGTGGTCCTCGCCTGAATCGCCGCGTTCGATCTGAGCCAGAACCCCGATCGACCGGATCAGGTGCTCGTCCACCGTATAGTGGTGGTACATGTTGAACTGCATCATGGCGACGACCTTGCCGAAATCCGGCACGAACCGCCCGAGAACCCCGGTTTCGTTCATCTTGCGCAGGACCTTTTCCGGTGCATTGCGCGAGGTCAGGATCGACAGGAACAGCCGGTTGGCTTCCGGATCGTTGCGCAAGCTGCTGTCGACGAGCTTGAGCGACCGGCGGATCAGCTTGGTCAGCTCCGGATGCAGGTAGTAGCCATGCTTGTCGGCGAGCTGGAAAATGCGGATCAGGTTGATCGGGTCGTCCGCGAAAATCTTGTCCGAAACCGCATTCAGCCGGTTGTTTTCGATCACGAAGCTGCTCGTTCCCTCGACCGGACGAGGCGCATCGCTCGGCCGGCCGGTGCGCAGCCGCCGCATCAGTCCGGTGAAGCCCCGTCCCTCCGGCTCCTTGACGTGCTGGTTTTCCAGCGCCGCGCACAGGATACGGGTCAGGTCCCCCACGTCCTTGGCCACCAGGAAGTAGTGTTTCATGAAGCGTTCCACATCCTTCATGCCCGGATGCTGGGTGTAACCGAGCCGGATGGCGATTTCCCGCTGGACTTCGAAGGAAAGCCGCTCCTCGGCGCGTCCGGTCAGGAAGTGCAGGTGGCAGCGAACCGCCCAGAGAAAGTCTTCCGATTTGACGAACCGCCGGTATTCGCCGCGTGAAAGCACGCCTTTTTTCACCAGCTCCGACTGGTTGCGGACCCGGTAATGGTATTTCGCGATCCAGAACAGCGTGTTGAGGTCGCGCAGCCCCCCCTTGCCTTCCTTGATGTTAGGTTCCACCAGGTAGCGTGAGGTCCCCTGGCGCCGGTGGCGCTCGTCCCGTTCCTCCAGCTTGGCTTCGATGAATTCCGAGCTGGTTCCCTTGACGACCTCCTCGTCGAAACGGGAAACGAGATCGTTGAACAGCGGCTCGTCGCCCCAGATATAGCGCGATTCCAGAATCGCGGTGCGGATGGTCATGTCGCTTTTGGAAAGCCGGATGCACTCGTCGATATTCCGGGTCGCGTGGCCGACCTTCAGGCCCAGGTCCCACAGCATGTAGAGGATGTATTCCACGACCTGCTCGCCCCAGGGTGTCTGCTTGTAGGGAAGAACGAACAGGAGGTCGACGTCCGATCCCGGCGCCAGCGTGCCGCGCCCGTAGCCGCCGACGGCGACAACCGCCATGCGCTCGGCAGCCGAGGGATTCTTGATCCGGTAGACGTGATAAAGCGCGAAATCGTAGATGACCCGGATCAGTTCGTCCTGAAGAAACGACAGGCGCTCGGCGCATTTCAACCCGCTGCCGTCGTCGTTGAGGCCTTTCTCCGCAACTTCCCGGCCGGCCTTCATGGCTTCCTTCAGTTCGCCCAGAACTACCGAGCGGATCTTCAGATCGGAACCGTCGCCGTCGCTGGCCCTGGTCAGGTCCGTGAGCTTCTGGCGCAGCGCGGCGGAATCGATCAGGCCGGCGAGGTCTTCTTTGGTCAGGGTCATTCTTCTTGCAGGTCCATGCCCGTTCTTGGTTTCGTCGGCGGGTGCGGCGCAAGGCGAACGCGCTCAGGCACTCTATAACGCAATGGCGGATAACGCCCTGTAAAGGCCGCGACGCACGCGAACCTAAACGCCGTCCTTTGCGGCGACAACACGCAATTGATGCAGCAGGTGGGCAAGCGAGTCCGGCGACAGGCCGCCGATCTTGGCGGCGAGCTGGTTGGAAAGTTCGGTCGCCCGCGGGTCCATCCCGGCGGTATCGATCGTCACCTTCGGATCGGATAGCTCCGCAAGGCGCTGGATTTCCTCCGCCTCGTCCCAGATGACGTTGAAATAGGTAATGATCCTCTGAACCAGAAACCAGGTCGGCTTGCCCCGCTTGCCGTGTTCCAGGGCCGAAAGATAGGCACTGGAGACCGACAGGGCTCCGGCCATCTCCTTCAGGGAGACGCCGCGTTTCGCCCGCAATTCGCGGATTTTTGCGCCAAGAGGTGTCACGGATTTCACCTTTTCCTGCGAATGCGGACATAAAGGGCGCCCGAGCCGCCATGGCTCGCATGGGCTTCCTCATATCCGATGACCACCGACCGCATGTCTGGCATGGCAAGCCATTGTGGCACAACCCGCCTGAGAACGCCGCGCTCGTCCATGAAACCGCTTCCGCCCTTGCCGGTGATCACCAGAACCACCTTGTGGCCTCTGGCCTGCGCGGAATAAAGAAACCCGCGCAGCCGGTCATGCGCCTCATGCTGTGTCAGGCCGTGCAGGTCGATCCGGGCATCGATCGGCCTCACGCCGCGCACCAGCTTCTTGCGGAACCGATGTTCCAGGGTGTGCAGCGGCGGCGGCGACGCGGGTTTCGGCTGCGTCGCCGATGTCCGGATCGCCGTCGAGGTCCTGGCCGGGCGTCCCGGTTTGTCCGCTTCGGGTGGCGAAACGCCGGCATCGGCCGTGTCCGGTGTCTGCAGGCGCTCGGGATGCAGGGGAGTGAGGGTCTTCGTCACCTTAGCCCAGATTTCCCGGTCTTCGGGGGAAAGCTGGCCCTTCTTCCGCCGCTTGCCGGAGGTCATCGGGCCTTGCTCCCGGGCAGAAGCAGGATCATGTCCGCCTTGTGACGGATTTCTCCGGCGATCTTTCCGGCCCGCTCGCCTGAGCCGGTGAAAATGTCTCCGCGTGCCGGTCCGCGAATGGCCGATCCCGTGTCGTCGGCGATCAGCAGACGCTGGAATTGGGATCCGGTCCGGTCCGGATCGGCAATCCCGGCGGCGACGAAGACCGGCAGGCCGTAGGGAATGTGGCCCGGGTCGACCGCAAGGCTCCGTCCGGCCACGAGCGGCAGGTTGGCGGCGCCCACCGGTCCGTCCTCCGGGTTTTCAGGCGTCACTTCGCGGAAGAAGATGAAGGACCGGTTTTCCCTGAACAGCGCATCCCGCCGGTCGGAATTGTCGTCCAGCCATTTCCGGAGGCCGGCCATGGTGAGTTCTTCGGGCGTGCCCTCGCCGCGCTCGACCAGGACACGGGCGATGGAGGTATAGGGATAGCCCGCCTTGCCCGCATATCCGATCCGCATCACCGATCCGTCGGTCAGCCGAAGCCGCGCGGAGCCCTGGACATGGACGAAATAGGCGTCGACCGGATCGGCAAGCCAGACCAGCTCCAGATGGTCGTCCTCAAGCGCGCCATCCATGATCGCGCCCCGGTCGGGAAGCGGCACCAGGCCCTTTGCCGTTCGCCGGCCGTGGCTCAGCTCCGCCGGCCAGCCCTCAGGCCGGTTGTCTTCGGTGATCGTCTCCAGCCCCGCGGGCGCTTTCAGCAGGGGAGCGGAATAGTCCGGCGTTTGAACGCGCGAGGCCGGCAGCTCCGGTTCGAAATAGCCGGTCACGAAGCCGCTTGCCTCGATCCGGAACGGCGTGAACCGGGTTTCGAAGAACGATCGGGCCGCGTCCGTATCCGATGCCGGGATCGCCTTTGCCGCCCTGCAGAGGTCGGCGGCTTCTTGTTCCGTATGCCCGAACGGCTCGGCCTGAAGAAAGCGGAAGGGCGGCACGCAAAAGCGGGTAAACGCGGACAGCGCTTTGCCGAGATCGTCCTCCTGCCAGCCGGGGATGGCAGCAAAGGCGATCTCGGTCATGGTCGGCAGGGAAACCTGGTCAGCGGACATGGCGGCGGCTTCACCCGTCAAGGAGCCCGGAACGATCGGAGCGCACAGCGCCAGCAACAGGCCGATACCGGCCCGACCGGCGGTCCGGCCGCAGCTTGCCACCGCCTCACTCGGCGGATTCGGTTGCCACCAGTTTCCAGTTCGGATCCCGCGAGGTCGTGTCCCGGGCGAAGGTCCAGATATCGATCACTTCGGTGACCTTGTTCGGGTCGCCGTCGATGATTTCTCCGGACTTGTCGCGGGTGGCGGAAATCAGCTGGCTCTGCACCTTGATGGTGACCTGGGCCATGCTGCCCTTCAGCGCAGCCTCGACGATCTCGGCGCGGTCGATGCCGACGAAAGTGGATTCGATGGTCTCGCCGCGTTTTTCCCGTTCGTCGATGGCCGAAACGAAGCCTTCGTAGACTTCCTTGGACAGCAGCGACTTCAGCGACTTGCGGTCGCCTTCCGCAAAGGCCATGACGATCATCTCATAGGCGCCGCGGGCGCCTTCGAGGAACGGCTCCGGCTCGAAGCTGCGGTCCACGGACAGGATCTTGCGCAGGGCATCGTTCAGGGCCGTGCCGGCCGGCGCGACCTTTTCGATCACCATGTCGTCGCTGGGCCGCTCGTTGAGCTCGGCGGGAACCGTGTCCGACGGGCCCGGCATGGCGATGACATTGTCGCCCTGGGCCTGGCCGGCCTGCGGCTTTTCCGGACGGTCCGTCCTTGAATAGGGATCGAACGGCGGCCGTTCCTTGCCGGTCCGTTTGCCCAGAACCGAGCGCAGCCGGAAAATGATGAACACAGCCAGTGCGAGGAAGATCAGATTATAAACGTCGAAAATTTCGTTCATTGCTTGCTACCGGCTTCATCCTTGGAACCGACCCGCCGCGAACCGCTCCTTCAGCGCCCTGTGCCCGGTCAACTCCCGTCTCATATATATGTAGGGGGTCCTTGAACCAGCATCCAGTGCAGAGAGCAAGAAGGTTTTTGCCCAAAGCGCCGGTCAATTCGTCAAGACCGCTCGCAATCCCTATCCCAGATGCTTACCTTAGGCCAGAGTATGGGAAAAAAAATGGGGTTTCCGTGATACTTTACGTTCTGGCGGCAATCATTTTGCTGCCTCTGCTCGAAATATCGGTATTCATCTGGGTCGGCGGCGCCATCGGCGTCCTGCCGACGGTTCTGCTGACCGTCCTCACCGCCGTCGCCGGGACCCTGATGCTGCGCCAGCAGGGTCTTTCGCTCGTCATGCGCATGCAGTCGGAACTCGACGCCGGCCGCGTGCCGGGCAAGGATATGATGCACGGCGCGATGATCGTCATCGCAAGTCTTCTGCTGCTGATCCCGGGCTTCGTGACCGATGCCATCGGCCTGCTTCTGTTCATCCCGCCGGTGCGCGACATGCTGGCCCGCTTCATCATTTCCCGGTCCGACGTGGTCGTCGTCCAGGGCGGCTCCCGCTATCGCCGGGAGGAAGGTGTGGTCGATCTGGACGAAGAGGACTGGTCCAGAACCGACGGAGAGCCTTCCGGCAAGGGGCCGACAGGACGCATCAGCCCTTGGTCTTCCGAGGACAAGCGGTCCTGACAGCGCAAGGATGAGGGGTGGGGGCACACCCTGAGGAAAGTGCGGATTTCCCCTTTCTTCTGGGACGCACTGCGGGCATGATCCGCCCCATGTCGACCGATCGCTCCGCCCCCGCCCTCACCGCCGAAGACCACCTGATCCTGGTCGACGGCTCCACCTTCATCTTCCGCGCCTACCACGCGCTGCCGCCGCTGACGCGCAAGCCCGACGGCCTGCCAGTGGGCGCGGTCGCCGGCTTCTGCAACATGCTGTGGAAGCTGCTGCAGGAGGGGCTGACCCCGGAAGAGGGCGACGAACCGACCCATTTCGCGGTCATTTTCGATCACTCGGCAAAGACTTTCCGCAGCGATATCTATCCCGAATACAAGGCGCAGCGGCCCGAGCCGCCGGAAGACCTGGTGCCCCAGTTCGGCCTGATCCGCCGGGCGACGGAAGCCTTTTCCGTTCCCTGCATCGAGCAGGAGGGCTTCGAGGCCGACGACCTGATCGCCACCTATGCGAAACAGGCCGCGGAAACGGGCGCGCGCGTCACCATCGTCTCCGGCGACAAGGACCTGATGCAGCTGATCGGCCCGAAGATCGGCATGATCGACACCATGAAGAACAAGATCTTCGGCGAGGCCGAAGTGTTCGAGAAATTCGGCGTCGGTCCGGACAAGGTGATCGAGGTCCAGTCGCTTGCCGGCGACAGCGTCGACAACGTGCCGGGCGTGCCGGGGATCGGCCTGAAGACCGCCGCCCTCCTGATCAACGAGTTCGGCGATCTGGAGACCCTTCTGGAAAAGGCCGACACCATCAAGCAGAACAAGCGCCGGGAAAACCTGATCGAATTCGCCGATCAGGCCCGCGTTTCCAAACAGCTTGTCACGCTGAAGCAGGACGTTCCGGTGAAGGTGCCCGTGACCGACTTCGCCGTCACCGAGGTCGACGGGCCGAAGGCGGTCGGTTTCCTCAAGGCTCTGGGCTTCAGCACCCTGACGAAGCGGGTGGCCGAGGCGACCGGCGCGGAACTGGCCGCTATCGAGCCCGCCGGTTTCGAGGTTCCCGGCTGGGACGTCCCCGATCACAAGGGCCGGCTGATGGAAAATTCGCCCGCGGCTGGCGGCGGGAAGGCGACCGCTGCTGCGGACAAGGATGCGGCGGCGGACGGCGACATGATGGTGCCGCAGACCGTGGCCGAGGCCCGCGCGGAAGCGGCCCGGTCGGCGGTGATCGACAGCACGGCTTATGAAACCGTGACCACGGCGGAGCGGCTGAAGGAATGGGTCGCCGACGCCTACGAGACCGGCTATGTCGCCTTCGACACGGAAACCACCTCGCTCGATGCCATGCAGGCCGATCTGGTCGGCGTCTCGCTGGCAACGGCGCCGGGCAAGGCCTGCTACGTGCCGCTCGGCCATGTGGACGGCGAAGGCGACCTGCTCGGCGGCGGCGGACTGCTCGAGGGCCAGATCCCGCTTGCCGAGGCGATCGAGATCCTGAAACCGCTTCTGGAAGACCGCGTCGTCCTGAAGATCGCCCAGAACCTGAAATACGACTGGCTGATCATGACCCGCTACGGCGTCGACGTGGCAGCCTATGACGACACCATGCTGCTCTCCTACACGCTCGACGCCGGCAAGGGCGGCAACGGCATGGACGAGCTGTCGGAGCGCTGGCTCGGCCACAAGCCGATCCCCTTCAAGGAGATCTGCGGCTCCGGCAAGTCGATGATCACCTTCGACAAGGTGGAAATCGGCAAGGCGACCGCCTATGCCGCCGAGGACGCGGACGTGACCCTGCGCCTGTGGCAGGTCCTGAAGCCGCGGCTTGCCGCCGAGCATATGGCGACCGTCTACGAGACCCTGGAGCGGCCCATGGTGCCGGTGCTGGCACGCATGGAAAAGCGCGGCATTTCCGTCGACCGGCAGATGCTGTCGCGGCTCTCCGGCGACTTCGCCCAGGGCATGGCGGCCCTGGAAGACGAGATCTACGAGCTGGCCGGCGAGAACTTCAACATCGGTTCGCCCAAGCAGCTCGGTGACATCCTGTTCGGCAAGATGGGCCTGCCCGGCGGCAAGAAGACCAAGACCGGCGCCTGGTCGACGTCCGCCTCCGTCCTGGAGGACCTGGCCGCCGAAGGCCATGACCTGCCGTCACGGATCGTCTCCTGGCGCCAGCTTTCCAAGCTGAAGTCGACCTATTCCGACGCCCTGCCCGGCTATATCAACCCGCAAACGAAACGGGTTCACACGTCTTATGCGCTGGCGGCGACCACCACCGGGCGCCTGTCCTCGTCGGAACCCAACCTGCAGAACATTCCGGTGAGGACCGAGGAAGGCCGCAAGATCCGCAAGGCCTTCGTCGCGGAAAAGGGCATGAAGCTGATTTCCGCCGACTACAGCCAGATCGAGCTCCGGGTGCTCGCCCACATGGCGGATATCCCGCAGCTGAAAAAGGCGTTCGAGGACGGGCTCGACATTCACGCCATGACGGCGAGCGAAATGTTCGGCGTGCCGATCAAGGACATGGACCCGATGGTCCGCCGCCGCGCCAAGGCGATCAACTTCGGCATCATCTACGGCATCTCCGCCTTCGGTCTTGCCGCCCAGCTCGGCATCGCGCGTGGCGAGGCGAGCGACTACATCAAGACCTATTTCGAGCGCTTTCCCGGCATCAAGGACTACATGGAAGCGATCAAAAAGGAAGTCCACGCCAACGGCTACGTGACCACCATCTTCGGCCGCAAGGCGCATTATCCGGACGTGAACACCAAGAACCCGAACCTGCGCGCCTTCTACGAGCGCGCGGCGATCAACGCGCCGATCCAGGGCTCGGCCGCCGATATCCTCCGCCGCGCCATGGTGCGCATGGAGGACCGGCTGCAGCACTCAAGGCTCGATGCGCAGATGCTCCTGCAGGTGCACGACGAACTGATTTTCGAGGTGCCGGAGGACCAGGTGGACAAGACGATCCCGGTGATCACCGAGGTCATGGAAAAGGCCACGGAACCGGCCCTGAAACTCTCCGTCCCCCTCCAGGTCGACGCCCGCGCCGCCGACAACTGGGACGAGGCGCATTAGGGTATGTGAGGTGGTGACAAGGCGCGATTATGTCATGAACACTGATTTGATTTCTTACGCCCGTCATTCCAGACAAACGCAGTGAAGCTGCGTGCCGATCTGGAATCCAGAAATCAGTCGCGCGTGAGCGCGTCATACGTCACATTGAATGCGGTCCTCGCTTACGCTCAGGCTGAAATCCGGATTCCAGATCAGCGTTCGGCTGCGCCTCACTTGTCTGGAATGACTGGTGGGCGGTAGGACGCGCCTAATCCCTTCTGATCAGAAACGACCCTGCCCCTGCCAGCAGGCCTGCCGCCTCCTTGACCGTCGCCTCCACGATGGCCGCCGCCGGTTCGACCGACCGAACCAGATCGAGCGCCTCGCCGGCGATCAGCGCCCGGACGGAGAAATCGTCCGGATCGGCCGCGTCATAGGCCGCGCGGATCTGGTCCTGGGACGCCTGCAATTGCGCCGGATCGTCCAGCCAGCGGCGGGAAAACGGGTTTTGCACGACCCGGCCGGTGAATTCGTGCGGCCAGTCGAGCCCCCGGGCGAGGTCGAAGAAGCTGGTCCGGCGGGTATCGTCGCCGGCGGCCCGCACTAGCGCGTCCTTCGCTTTTTCCGATCCGTTGGCTTCACGGCTTGCCCAGAACCGTGTTCCCATCATGACACCGTCAGCGCCCATCATAAGGGCGGCGGCAAGGCCTCTGCCATCGGCGATGCCGCCCGCTGCCAGGATGAGTTGACGTGTGCCGGCGAGATCGCGAACGGCGGGCAGGAGCGTCATCAGGCCGCGTTCCATGCCGTGGCCGCCGCCTTCCTGGCCCTGGGCGACGAGAATATCCGTGCCCGCCTTCAGCGCCTGTTCCGCCTGGTCGAGCCTCTGCACCTGCCAGATCGTCGGAATGCCGCGCTCCTTTGCGGCTCGGATGATCGGTTCGCCGTCGCCGAAGGAGACGAACACGGCCGCGGGCTTGCGGTCGAGAATATGCTCCATCAGATCCGGCTTCTTCAGAAGGCTCCAGGTGATGACGCCGATGCCGACCCTTTGGCCCTGCGCATCGGCAAGGGCCTTGTCGATCCAGTCCCGGTCGCCGTAGCCGGCGCCGATGATCCCGAACCCGCCGGCGCGGGTGACTTGCGCCGCGAGACGCCCGTCGGAGATCCTGTCCATCGGCGCGAGAACGACCGGATGGCGGATGGTGAAGTGCCTGGTGAAGGCGGTTTCGATAAGCTGTTCCATGCGTTCAGGATCGCAGAGTTCCGAAGCTAAGAAAAATGATTGTTAGAGAAAAATAATATCGTTAATTTTGATAGATGGATATCGTGCTCCTGAAAACGCTTCTGGCAGTGGCCGAGACCGGGTCCTTTTCCGGCGCGGCCAACAGTCTTCATTGCGTCCAGTCCAACGTGACCTCCCGCATTCGCCGCCTGGAAGACCATTTCGGCCAGAAGATCTTCCTGCGCGGCAAGGCGGGTGCGACATTGACCGGTTTCGGTGAACGGCTGCACGCCAAGGCCGAAGACCTGCTGCAACTTTTTGAGGCCGCCGAACGGGAACTCCTCGATGCGGCCGGCGCCGGCGCGCCTCTGGCGCTCGGCTCCATGGAAACCACCGCCGCGGTCAGGCTGCCGGGCCTGCTGAAGGTCCTGAAAGACCGTGTTCCCGCCGCGCCGGTCTCCCTGAGGACCGGGCCCACCGCCGACCTTCTCGCCATGGTCCGGGCGCGGAAGATCGACGCCGCCTTCGTGGCCGGTCCTGTGGACACCACCCGCTTCAACGCGGTCAGGGCCTTCACCGAACGGCTCGTCTGGGCCCGGAACCCGGCCGCCTCGGAAAATGGCTCGCTGCTTGCCTTCCGCTCCGGCTGCAGCTACCGGGCAACCGCCGAGGCCTGGCTGAAAAGTCTCGGCCGGAGCGATACGCAAATCACCGAGATGGGCACGCTGGACGGCATCCTCGGCTGCGTCGCCGCGGGGCTCGGCTTCGCCGTGGTCCCGGAAGAGGCCGTGCGCGGCGCGCGCGATGCGGACCGGCTCGAAGTCAGCCCGCTGCCGGAACCCTTTGCCACGGTCGACACCTTCCTCGTCCGGCGCCTCGACCATGAACCCGTCGAGGCGCACCGGACCCTGATCGAGGTTCTGACGGGACAGGCATAGGTTTCCATTTTGGGGTACCGAGACCTGTTGGCCATTATGCCCCTAAGGCTAATCGTAATTGGCAACGTCCGGCTCCCTCTCCCATGGGGAGAGGGTTGGGGTGAGGGGAACAAAACTCTCGGGGATACGGACAGGCTACATCCCCTCACCCGGAGCTTCGCTCCGACCTCTCCCAATGGGAGAGGTAACAATGAGCATGTGGCGACGTTTTTGATCAAACGCCATCGCTTCATTATGTTCTTCTTCTGTTCTTGCCATCTCCAATAAGCTGTCTTATCGTGGATGACATCTCTAGGTGGAGTGCGCGCGATATGGTCAGCCGGGTAACGACTGTGGCCTTTCAGGGCATCGAGGCCCTTCCCGTGGATGTGCAGGTGAAGATCGGGCCGGGCATGGTCGCCTTCACCATCGTCGGCCTGCCGGACAAGGCGGTGGCCGAAAGCCGGGAACGGGTGCGCTCCGCGCTCCATGCCTCCGGGCTGGCGCTGCCGGCAAAACGGGTGACGGTCAATCTCGCGCCCGCCGACCTGCCCAAGGAAGGCTCCCACTACGACCTGCCGATCGCGCTCGGCGTGATGGCCGCCATCGGCGCCATTCCCGCCGACATGCTTGCCGACTATGTGGTGCTGGGCGAACTCGGCCTCGACGGCATGCTGGCGCCCGTCGCCGGCGTCCTGCCCGCCGCCATGGGCGCGAACGCCATCGGCAAGGGCCTGATCTGCCCGGCCGCCTGCGGCTCGGAAGCCGCCTGGGCCGCGGAAGAGATGAGCATCCTCGCACCCCGCTCCCTGATCCAGCTTGCCAATCACTTCAAGGGTACCCAGGTGCTGTCGCCGCCGGTGCCGAAGCTCCAGGGCGCGCCGGCCGGACTGCCCGACCTGGCGGAGGTCAAGGGCCAGGAGACCGCCCGCCGCGCGCTCGAGATTGCCGCCGCCGGCGGGCACAACCTCTTGATGGTCGGTCCTCCGGGCTCCGGCAAGTCGATGCTGGCAAGCCGCCTGCCGTCGATCCTGCCGCCGCTGCAGCCGAGGGAGCTCCTCGAAGTCTCCATGATCGCCTCGCTTGCCGGCGAACTCGCCGACGGGCGGCTCTCCGACCGGCGTCCGTTCCGCGCGCCCCACCATTCCGCCTCCATGGCCGCCCTCGTCGGCGGCGGCATCCGGGCGAAACCGGGCGAGGTTTCCCTTGCCCATCACGGCGTGCTCTTTCTCGACGAACTGCCGGAGTTCACGCCTCAGGTGCTCGACAGCCTGCGCCAGCCGCTGGAAACCGGCGAGGCCGTCATCGCCCGGGCCAATCACCGGGTCGCCTATCCGGCCCGCATCCAGCTTGTCGCCGCCATGAACCCCTGCCGCTGCGGCCATGCGGGCGAGCCGGGTCACCAGTGCCGGCGCGGCACCCGCTGTGCGGCGGATTACCAGGCCCGCATATCCGGTCCCTTTCTCGACCGGATCGATCTGAGGATCGAGGTTCCCGCCGTCACCGCCGCCGACCTGATCCGGCCGGGCGCGTCCGAGCCGTCGGCCACCGTCGCCGAACGGGTGGCGGCCGCCCGCGAAATCCAGCGCGACCGCTTCCGATCTCTGGGGGTCAGTGCGGCCACCAACGCCCAGGCGCCGGCTTCCGTCGTCGAACAGATCACCGCCCCCGACGCCAGGGGACTGGCGTTCCTGCGCGAGGCCGCCGAAACGCTCTCCTTGAGCGCCCGCGGCTACCACCGTGTCCTGAAACTCGCCCGGACGCTGGCCGATCTCGACGGCGTGGACACCGTCGGCCGCATCCATCTCGCCGAGGCCCTCAGCTATCGCGGCGAGGACCTCGCCCGCCAGGCGGCTTGATAAAAACCCCGATCCGGAAACGGTTTATCAAAGGTTATCGGCGATTCTGATTCGGACACTGACGCCAGTTGCGAGTATCCGTCTTGGTCCTGAAGAACGAAAGCCGTGCCCGGCACGAGGGGGCGCCGTCCGAAGAGAATGCGGCGTCCGATGTCCCGGCCGGGACGGACGGAACCCCCCGGACGGCCGCCGCAACAGGCGAATCCGACCGGAAATCAGAAACGGAACGTAAGGTTTCGCAGGACGGGGACCGGTCTGAAATTCCCGCCGCCCTCAGGGCGCCGTCGGAAACCATGATGCACCTTTCGGCGATCTTCGCCATAGCCGGTGTGATCGGTGCCTTTCTGCTGGCCGGTAACGGTCCCCAGGCGCGCCTCGTCGCCATATGCCTCGCCTTTTTTGCCGGCGGCATGGCCGTCTGGCGGCTCTTTGCCGACGACAAGGCGCGCGACGGCGCGGCCGTTGCCCTCAGGGACGCGAAGATCCGCCGTCTGAAGCAGCGCTGCGAGGAACTGGAGGACCGGGCCTGGGAACTGCGCGAATCCGACGAGCGCAACGCCAGCATCCTGAGCGCGCTCGGCGACATCGTGGTGCGCCGGGATGGCGAGGGTGCGGTGGTCTATGCCAATCCGGCCGCATCGAATGCGTTCGGCGCGGACAATGCCCCGGTCATCGGCGCGCCGCTTCGCCTGCCGGTCATCGGCGCCGGCGACAAGTCGCCTGAAAAGACATCGGAACACGGCATCGCCTTTGGCGATCTGCATTTGCGTACGGTTGACGGCCCGCGCTGGTTCTCCCGTCTCGACGTCAGCGTGCGCGATACCGTCAGCGACCTGCCGCTGACCCAGACCGTGTTGCGCGACGTCACCGAGCGCCGGCTGATCGAGGAGGAACTTCTGGCCGCGCGCCAGTCGGCGGAAAGCTCCAACGAGGCGAAATCCCGCTTCCTGGCGACCGTCAGCCATGAAATCCGCACGCCGCTGAACGGCATTCTGGGCATGTCCGCACTCCTGCGCGACACGCGCCTGACCCGCGAACAGACCGCCTATATCGAGGCCCTGGAAACCTCGGGTGAGATCCTCCTGATGCTGATCGACGAGGTGCTGGACTTTTCCAAGGTGGAGGCCGGCAAGCTGGAGATCCAGGCGGCCCCCGTGCGTCTTGCGCCGCTTGTCGAAAGCGTGGTGGAACTGCTGGCGCCCAAGGCCCAGGCCAAGGGCCTTGAAATCGGCGCAAGATTCCACCCGGGCCTGCCGGAAACCGTGACCCTGGATGCCAGCCGCGTCCGGCAGATCCTGTTCAACCTGGCCGGCAACGGCATCAAGTTCACCGACGAGGGCGGTGTCGCCATCCGGATCGACGGCCGGCGCAATCCCGACGGCGGCAGTTTTATCGAGTTTTCCGTCAGGGACACCGGCATCGGCTTCGACCGGGCCGAGGCCGACCGCCTGTTCAGGGAATTCGAGCAGGTCGACCACGGTCCGGCGCGGAAGTTCGGCGGCACGGGCCTCGGCCTTGCCATTGCGCAGCGCCTTGCCCGCCTGATGGGCGGGTCGATCGAGGCGGTGTCGGAAAAGTCGAAGGGCGCCGAGTTCAAGGTGGTCCTGCCGGTGCCGGAAGAGTTTGTGTTCGCCGACACGGCGGCGGCATCGCCCGCGGCCGGCAAATCGGTCGTGATCGTCAGCGCCGGCGGTCTGGAGAGCGCGCTGTTGCGCGAGCGGCTGGAATTCGAGGGCGCCGGGGTGACGTTGCGGATGCCCGGCGCCGCGGACCTGGCAGAACACATGGCGGCCGCCGATCTGGTGATGATCGACAATTCCGCCGTGGCCGACAGCGGCGGCTGGCTGGTCAGCGCGCGCCTCGCCGGTTGTCAGGCGCCGGCGGTTGTCATGATCACCCCGCCGGAACGGGACCGGCTCGACCGGCTGCGCGAGGCCGGTTTCGCCGCCTATCTGATCCGGCCGGTGCGAAATGAAACCCTGGCCCAGGTGATCGGCGGGTTGCTGGCGGACGTGCCGGGCGACAGGGGCACGCAGGACCGTCCCCTCTGGGAGGCGGGCGCCGTTCCCCACACCAACGACCTGGAAGTCCTGCGCGGCCGGGCGCCGGCCCGCCCCCTGCGCCTGCTTGTTGCCGAAGACAACGATATCAACCGCCTCCTGAGCGAGGCGCTCCTGCGCAAGCTCGGTCACGAGCCGACCGTCGTGACCGACGGCGAAAAGGCCGTCGAGGCGGCAGCAATGACCGACTACGACGCCATCCTGATGGACCTGCACATGCCGGGCCTGGACGGGATCAGCGCCATCCGGAAAATCCGCGAGCACGAAACCCGGCACAGCAAGCCGCCGGTTCCGATACTGATGGTGACCGCCGATGTCATGCGGGACGCCCGCGAAAAAGCCGCCAGGGAAGGCGCCGCGGGCTATCTGACCAAGCCGCTGTCGGCGGATGCCATCTGCGACGCCCTTGCCCGCCTGAAAATCTGAAGTCACCGCGCCTCGCGGAAACCTGATTCGCGCCGCCGCCCGTTTTGGGCAGACGTTCCCTGTCAATTGTGATAAGGAAGCGGGAGAAACAGGGCGGCAATCCTGCTGAAATCGTCGAGTGTCATGCGTTTGTCGGAAAACTGTGTTTTACGGCAGGGTCAGAAATAGTTCTCGCGTTCCGGCCGCTACTGTCGCGGCAAAGTCGAAAACGCAAGAGAAACAGAATTCAAGGCGTGAAACACTTGCGGCTTGAGAATTCAGAGGAAATAGGGGCCGAACATCCATGATGCGGTCGGGCATGTTTTCGCCGAGGAAACTCGTTCAAAAATTCGCACCGGCGGGCCTGCCGATGCAGATGCGCGGCTCCGCGCTGCCGTCGGAGGCCGCGGGTCCGGACGCGCTCCGCTTCCGCCAGAGCCTTGGCCGGATCGGATCGCTCGAAGTCCGGCTTGCGCGCACTTTCCGCGAAGTGAAGATGGCGCAGCGGCTGCGCTACAAGGTCTTCTACGAAGAAATGTCGGCCATTGCCGATGCCCAGACCCTTGCGACCCGCCGGGATGCGGATCCCTATGACAGCTTCTGCGATCATATTCTCGTGGTCGATCATTCGGCGATGAAGCGCAACAAGCTCGGCCGGCTGAAGCCGGAAATCGTCGGCACCTACCGCCTGCTGCGTCAGGAAATCGCCGACCGGCGCGGTGGCTTCTACACCTCGGGCGAATTCGATATCCAACGCCTGATCGACGCCAATCCGGGCAAGCGGTTTCTGGAACTCGGCCGTTCCTGCGTGCTCAAGCCCTACCGCAACAAGAAGACGGTCGAGCTGCTGTGGCACGGCATCTGGTCCTATATCCTGATGCACAAGATCGACGTCATGATCGGCTGCGCGTCGATCGAGGGCACCAACCCGGACACCATCGCCGACCAGCTCGCCTTCCTGCACCACAACGCCCGGGCGCCCGAAGACTGGCGCGCGGCGGCGCTGCCGGAACGCTATGTCGAGATGAACCGGCTGCCGGCCGAAGGCGTCAACCCGAAGGAGGCGCTGCGCGCCCTGCCGCCCCTGGTCAAGGGCTATCTGCGCCTCGGGGCCTTCATCGGCGACGGTGCCGTGGTCGATCACCAGTTCGGAACCACCGACGTGCTGATCATCATGCCGGTGTCGGAACTGAATTCGCGCTACGTGAATTACTACGGCGCGGACGCCAGCCGCTACGCCGCCTGATCCCGGATCGGACGTCCCGGCCGGCCGGGGCAGCGTCAGTCCGTGGGCTGGGGACCGTCGTAACCTTCGACAATGACCAGATCGCCTTCCGACGCGGCGTCGCGCAGGGCCTTTGCCCGCGCGTATTCCGGCGACTTGTAGCAGGCCAGCGCCTGGTCGTAGCTGTCGAATTCGATCACCACGTTGCGGGACCGGGCACTGCCTTCCATGACCTCGAACCGGCCGGCGCGCACCAGGAAGCGGGCGCCGTATTTCCTGAAGGCCTCGGCATTCGCCGCGACATAGTTTTTGTAAGCGTCCGGGTCCCGCACGTCGACGCGGGCGACCCAATAGGCCTTGGCCATGAAACCGTTCTCCCTGTTGGTTTTTCGCATTCACTCCTAGCCGCTTTCGACCATGCCTGCCAGCGCCCATTCCGGCCGTTGCCCTTGAAGTCCCGATGGGCCGCAGCCTTAACGCCCCCTTAAATTGCCGCAATCTATGGTCATTGCGGGGACCCGAGGCAGACATGCCGATGGTCGGTACGGGGTGTTCGTGTGCCATGACACGCAAGGCGAAAAGCGCAAAGCGGATCGAGCCGGTTTTCGGCGAAGACCGCGGTGGACTGCTCAATCTGCGCCCTTCGGCGCGGGATCGTGCGGCTGCGCCGGCTGCGAAGAAATCGGCGCCCCAGTCAAAAAAGGCACCGGCAAAATCCCGCCAGAAGACCGCCGGCCAGAAATCGGCGAACCGGAAGCCCGCCGGCCGGAAGTCCGGCAAGGCCCGCAAGGGCGGCGGCCGTCGCGGACCGTCGCGCAAAAGGAATTTCAGGTCCCGCGTGGGAACCGGGATCGCCCGGCTGATGAAGCGCGGCTTCTACTGGGGCTGCGTTCTCGGCATCTGGGCCGGCATATTCGCGGTGGGCTTCATCGGCTACTACGCGGCCTACCTGCCGCCGACGTCTGAATGGAAGGTTCCCGCCCGTCCGCCGAACGTGAAGATCGTTTCCGCCAGCGGCGCCCTGATCGCCAACCGGGGCGATACCGGCGGCGAGACCGTCCGGCTGGAACAGCTGCCGCCCTATGTGCCCAATGCGGTCATCGCCATCGAGGACCGGCGCTTCCGGTCCCATTTCGGCCTCGATCCGCTCGGGCTGTTTCGGGCCGTCTACGTCAACCTGACCTCCGGCAACCTGGTCCAGGGCGGCTCGACCCTGACCCAGCAGCTTGCCAAGAACCTGTTTCTGGAGCCGGACCGGACCCTGAAGCGCAAGGTGCAGGAACTGGTCCTCGCCATCTGGCTCGAGGCGAAATTCTCCAAGGACGAGATCATGGAGATGTACCTGAACCGGGTTTACTACGGGTCCGGCGCCTTCGGCATCGATGCGGCCTCCCGCCGCTATTTCGGAAAATCCGCCCGCCTGCTGACCGTTGCCGAAGCCGCGACCCTGGCCGGGGTCCTCAAAGCCCCGTCGCGCTATTCGCCGTCCCGCAATCCGGATCTTGCCGAGGCCCGCGCCCAGCTGGTGCTGACTGCCATGAACCGGGAAGGCTACATCACCTCCAAGGAGGCGGCGAGCGCGCTTGCCGCTCCGGCAACCGCCATCCGCCGCCACATCACGGCCAGCGAAAACTTCGCCGCCGACTACGTCATGGATGTGCTGCCCCATTACGTCGGCTCCTTCGACAGCGACATCATCGTCGACACCACCATCGACCTGAACATGCAGCACGCCGCCGAGGCCGCGTTGCGCGCGGCGATTTCGGAGAACCGGTCGAAATACGGCGTCTCCCAGGGAGCCGTCGTCACCCTCGACACCGCCGGCGCGATCCGCGCCATGGTCGGCGGCGCCGACTACAGCACGAGCCAGTTCAACCGCGCCGTCTATGCCCGGCGTCAGCCGGGATCCGCGTTCAAGCCGTTCGTCTATCTGGCGGCGCTGGAATCCGGCATGACGCCGGACACCGTGCGTCAGGACCAGCCGATCCGCTTCAAGGACTGGACGCCGCAGAACTACACCAAGAAATACTACGGCCCCGTCACCCTGACCCAGTCGCTGGCCATGTCGCTCAACACGGTCGCCGCGCGCCTGACCTATGAGGTCGGGCCGAAAAACGTCGCAAAGACCGCCAAAAGGCTCGGCATCACCTCCGAGCTCAAGCCCAACCTGTCGATTGCGCTCGGAACCTCGGAAGTCACGCCGCTGGAAATCGCCGGCGCCTATGTGCCCTTCTCCAACGGCGGCTACGGCGTGCTGCCCCATGTCATCCGCAGGATCACGACCGCCGACGGCAAGCTGCTTTATTCGCGCAAGGGCGACGGCCCCGGCCGGGTCGTCGACCGGCAGTATGTCCGCGAGATGAACGTGATGATGTCGGAGACGCTTCTGAGGGGAACCGGCAGCAAGGCCCGGCTCGCGGACGCCCGCGCCGCCGGCGGCAAGACCGGCACCAGCCAGGATTTCCGCGATGCCTGGTTCATCGGCTACACCGCAAACCTCACCACCGCCGTCTGGCTCGGCAACGATGACAATTCGCCGACCAGAAAGGCGACCGGCGGCTCCCTGCCGGCGCTGGTCTGGAAGAACACCATGGAAAAGGAACACGAGGGCCTGCCGGTCGCAAGCCTTCCCGGCGTTCCCGACCCGGCGTTCCAGAGCGCGGCGCCGGTTGCCAAGGCATCGCCCGTGCCGCCGGGCAACGTGGGCGACACCGGCGGTCCCGCCGTGGACGACAGGCGCCCGCGCGGACCGCTCAATCTGCTCAAGTCGCTTTTCGGCGGCTGACCCCCGATCCGACCGAACCGAGGATCCGCATGCGCGTACTGGAAATCTGGATCAACTGCCCGGACGACGAAACCGCCGACAGCATCGCCGAGACCCTGATCGAGATGCGGCTTGCGGCCTGCGCCAACAAGCACCAGCCGGTTGAAAGCAGCTACCGCTGGAAGGGAAACGTGGAATTCGAGCCCGAAATCCCGCTGGTCGTGAAATCGCGGGACGATCTGTTTGACAAGCTCGTCGAGGCCGTGCGCTCCATCCATCCTTATGAAACCCCCAGCATCCTGGGCGTTCCGGTGGAATTCGTGAACGCGGATTACCGGGACTGGGTTCTGGCGGAGACGAGCTGAGAGCCGTTTTGCCCGACGGACTATTCTATCCGTATCCGTGCAGCCTGTGGCCGTTTGCCTTCAGCCAGGCGCGGGCCTCACCGGTATGCGGGGCCAGCTCCTCGCAGATCCGCCAGAACCGGGCGGAATGGTTCATTTCCCGCAAGTGGGCTACTTCATGGGCGGCGACGTAGTCGAGGATTTCCGGCGGCGCCAGAATGAGCCGCCAGGAAAACGACAGCCTGCCGCTCGTGGCGCAGGATCCCCAGCGGCTTTTCGTGTCCCGGACGGAGATCGCCTTGACCGTAGTGCCGATCTTCGCCGCGTGCAGGTTGGCCGCGGCGGTCAGGTCCGCCTTCGCCTGGCCTTTCAGCCACGTGGTCAGCCGGCGGGGCATGTGCTCCTCGGCGCCGGGCACCTGCAGTTCCAGGTGGCCGTCGTCCTTCCGGACCGGCTCGACCAGTCCGCGGAGCTTGCCGGTGGAAACGATGCGATGGTCCGCTCCGCGCAAGGGGATGATGCTGCCCGGCAGGAGCGGAACATGGTCCGGCCTGGCGTCCATCCGCTCCAGCAGCCAGCCGATATGCTGGCGGGCGAAGCGTTCCGCCCGTTCCAGATCGCCGCCGCGCGGCACGGTCAGGACCGGGCCGGAGTAATCCGACGGCAGGCGTAACAGGTAGCGCCTGGCGCGCGGGTCCGCCCGCAGCCGGATGCGCAGCGGCGTGCCGTCTGCGTGAAGCTCGATATGGTCCGGCAGGGGTTTTTTGCGCGCGCGCAGAAACATTCGGGTCCAGGGCGTCGGTGAGAGGGGCGAATCGGCGGATACGGCCAGAGTAACCTGCCCTCCAAACGGACGAAAGCGGCGCTTTTTGAGCGCCGCTCTCGGTCGGTGTCGGGAAGCTTCAGGTGTTTCAGGCGGGATCGGCGCCCGGGGTCCGTCCGCGGTTCGCCATGAAGCGGTCGAACTCTTCCTGGTCGCGCGCCCGGCGCAGTTCGCGCAGGAAGTCGTCGAATTCCGCACGCATGGCATCGAGCTTTGCGCGTTCTTCCTCCAGCCGGTTCAGTTCACGCTCACGGTAGTCGTCGAACGCGACATTGCCGGTCCGGCCATAGGTCGTTCCCTGTGCCATGTTGTCCATTGCTCCCTTGAAGGGGCTTGCCCGCCACTGGTCACGCGCATCCCGTGCCATTCCGTGGAACCGGTCGCCCCACAGGATATAGGCCAGCATGGCAAGGCCAAGCGGCCAGAAGGCTACGAAACCCAGCACCATCAGACCGATGGTCACCGGGGTCCACGCCGGTTTGATCGAACAGCTTGCAGTCGTCATTGTCCCATCCATGGTTGATATTCACGTTCTAAAGGTGGGGAACGACGGGCAGGCATTCAAGGAAACGTGGCGAAATGTGATCGGGGCTGCCGGCTACGGATCTCGCGGACCGGCCGGTTCGACAAAAGCCGTCCCCGCGGACACTCCGGCGGGAACGGCGGATTTCTTCCGCGGATCTGCTGCCCGGCTATTCCGCGGCCAAATTTTCCGAAGGCGAGGCGATCTCGTCTTCGAACGGCCCGTCGATGACACGTTGCAGGCTGAAATCGCTCAGGAATTTTTCACGGTGCCACTCGCTCGCCATCGGGGCGGTGGCATATTCATGGAAGCACGGGGTACCCAGCGTCCAGTGCAGCAGCCTCGCCTCCGGGTTGGGTCCGAACTCATCCGGCAGCCAGTTCCACACTTTCGGGATTTCGCCGATGAGGTCGTCTTCCAGCCAGGTGAACCGGTGCAGCTGCGCGCCGGTCGCATTCATGACGAAGTCCGGAGTGACGACCCGGTTGGCCGGGTGGCCGCAATTCCACAGAACCACGCTCGACCAGTTCTTGCGCGGGTAGTCCGCATTCGCCGAGCCGAGGTACTTGGTTGTCGCCTTGGTCTTGTAGTCGTGATGAACGCACATCACGGCCTTCGATTCGTCCCGCAGCGCCCAGAGCTTGGCGACATCGTCGCGCAGCAGCATGTCGCCGTCCATGAACAGCGCCCAGCCGGAGTAGTTCATGAGATGCGGCAGCAGGAAGCGGCTGTAAATGAACTCGTTGGACCCGTCGCTGTGGGTCTCCTGGTAGCTTTCGAGGTTCTTCAGCGCCAGGGGCGTGATGGCGAGCACTTCGCTCGAGTGGCGCACGAGGCTGTTCGAACAGACATGGTAAGCAATAGCTTCGCGGGGATCGTATCCGATGAAAACATTGATCATAGCGTCACCTCCGGACCCTGATTGTGGTTTGGGCGCGCCGGCGGCCTTGATCTGCATCAAACAAGGTGCGAAGTCGTCCCGATCAGGTCGAAACGCCACAGGGAAAAGGCGCGCCGGCGGGGAATGCGTTGCTCGGCACCGGTCGCCCCGCAGGACATGTGCCGGCCTGGCAAGGCCTCGCGGCCGGAAAGCCGCGAAACCCGCCACCAACGGGCCGATGGTCACGATGGTCACCGGAGTCCGGCCGGCAGCGGCCCGGCCGGGTATCGGGTGCGTCGACTTTTCCGTGGAGCAATCCTGAAAAAACTGTTAAACGCTGCGCCGATCAATCAAAGGAATGGCCCTAGTGACTTGCATCCTGTGCAGTTCGGAACAGTCGAAACTCATCTCGAAGCATGACCGCCACAACCAGCCGCTCATGACACGGCTGTGTATGGGGTGCGGGCTGGTCTACAACGACCCGATCCCGAGCGACGGCGAGTTGATCGAGTTTTATTCCGAGCACTACCGCCAGAGCTACAAGGGCGCGGCCAAACCAAGGCGGCGGCAGATCCTGAGGAATTTCAAGCGTGCGGTGGATCACGTCAACGTCTTTGCGGACGTGTTCTCCGGCGTTGGCTCCGTTCTCGATATCGGGGCGGGAAGCGGTGAATTCCTGTTCGCGATGAACGCGGCCGGCAAACGGACGAAGGGCATCGAGCCCAACCGCGACTATGCGGCCTATTGCCGGGACGATCTCGATCTCGATGTGCGTACGGACGAGATCAGGCCGGGCATGTTTGACGGCGAAAAATTCGATTTCATCCGGCTGAGCCACGTTCTGGAACATCTCAATGATCCGGTCGGGAAACTGAGCGCCATCGCGGATTACCTCGAGGATGACGGCGTGCTCTATGTCGAGGTTCCGAATATCGAGAGTTATTCGAGTTTCAGAAGCACGGCCCGGATCTTCCACTACGGGCACATCTTCAATTTCAACCCGTGGACCCTGCGGGCGGCCGCCGGACTGGCCGGCCTGGTCGAGGACGAAAAAACCGTTGCCCTCACCGGCGACAATACGGCCGCCTTTTTCCGGAAAGGGCCGGCCTGGTCGATCGAACAGGCCGCCAATGCGGACAACGCGGCGCGTGTCGCTTCGCTTCTTGAGGCCCATTACGCCGGCGGGTCTGGCGCCAAGCTGGCCGTAAGGTTGCTCCAGAAGATCGGGCTCCGGACGAGCGAAACGGTCCAGGGGTGGATACATCGCAGCCCCCGGAACATCGGCCGCTCGGTGATTGCCAGGCACATGAGGCTCGGCTGACGCCGGGACGCCTGGTCTCAGCCGACAGCTTCCGACAGCTTCCTGGCCTGATCGATCCAGTTGTCCCGGGCTATGCGGCCGCGGAAGTCCAGCTTGGCGTCGAGGGATTCGATCTGCTTGTCGGTCAGGCTGGCAATCTGCCAGTAATGGAAGATGCCGGCTTCGTTAAGCGCGGATTCCAGCTTCGGACCGACGCCGGTGATCGCCTTCAGATCATCGGCAACGCCTTCCGGTTTGGACAGCAGGATCGCCTTCAGATCGTCGCCCCTGGTCGCCGGTTTCTTCGCCGGCGCCGACTTTGCCCGCGCTGACTTTGCCTGAGTGGACTTCGCCGGAGCCTGTTTTGCCGGAGCCTGTTTTGCCGGAGTTGGCCGGCTTGCCTGCTTCATGTCCCCGCCCCGGTTGGAGCGGATGAAATCCAGGACCCGCGGTGCGATTTCGGCCCGCCAGCGCGACCCGTTGAAGACGCCGTAATGGCCGACGCGCGGCTGTTCGTAATGCGCCTTCATGTCGTCGGGCAGGTTGGTGCACAGCGCGTGCGCGGCCTTGGTCTGGCCGCGGCCGGTGATGTCGTCCTTCTCGCCTTCCACGGTCAAGAGCGCCGTACGGCGGATCTTCGAGCAGTCGACCCGGGTCGAGCCGTGCATCATCGTACCCATCGGCAGGGCATGCTCGATGAAGACGGTCTCGACGGTCTCAAGGTAGAATTCCTCCGTCAGATCCATGACGGCCAGATACTCGTCGTAGAAATCGCGGTGCTTTTCGGCGCTGTCGCCGTCGCCGTCCACCAGATGCTGGAAGAAGTCCCGGTGCGCCGTCATGTGGCGGTCCAGGTTCATGCTCATGAAACCGGTGAGCTGCAGGAAGCCGGGATAGACCCTGCGCATGAAGCCCGGGTGGGGGAAGGGCACCGTCATGATGACATTGCTCCTGAACCAGTCGATCCCCTTGGCCATGGCAAGGTCGTTGACGGCTGTCGGCGCGACGCGGGTGTCGATCGGACCGCCCATCAGGGTCATGGTCGCCGGCACATAGGGGTCGTCGCGCCCTTCCATGACGGCAACCGCGGCCAGCACGGGCACCGAAGGCTGACACACGCCCAGAACATGGGTGTCCGGCCCCAGGAAATGCAGCATCGAGATGATGTAATCGATGTAATCGTCCAGATCGAAACCGCCGTCCTGCACGGGAACCATGCGGGCGTCGATCCAGTCGGTGATGTACACCTCGGCGCTGGGCAGCAGGGTTTCCACCGTTCCCCGCAGAAGCGTTGCGTAGTGGCCAGACATCGGAGCGACCACCAGGATCTTCGGATCTCTGGGGCGGTTGGCGCCCGCGCGCTCGAAATGGACCAGGTCGCAGAAGGGCCGTTTCCAGACCACGTTTTCATGTACCGGCACATGCACGCCGCCGACGGTGGTTTCCTTCAGTCCGAATTCCGGCTTGCCGTAGCGCCTGGTCATGCGTTCCAGAACTTCGCAGCCGGCGGCAACCGATTTGCCCAGGGTCGTATGGGTGAGCGGATTGAGCGGGTTCTGGAAATAGAGCCGTGTCATATCAGCGGCGGCGCGTACCGGCCCCATCACCGCATGATTCATTTCATAAAGCTGATAGTAAGACACTTGCGTCTCCTTGCTTGCGCGCCATGTCCGCTGGACACCAACGCCGCTTTTGCATCGCAACAGAATAAGACGAAGCGACAGGACCTATCAATACCGTAAAGTCCTACGACTTTTGGCGAATAAACAAGGCGTTAGCCCTTGTGAAAAGGCCGGAGCCTGGCCGCATTGCGGTGCAGAATATGAATTTTATATGAAAAAACAGCCTGCTATCAGATACATCCGGTCCAGATAACAAGCCGGCTAAGCCGCCAGATCGGCCACCACCGCGTCGAGGACAAAGAAGCCTTCGCGCGTGGCCCGGACCCGGTTATCCCCCAGACGTTCCACCATTCCGTGTTCCAGAAGGTCGGCGAGCCGCTTCGGATCGACCGATCGGTGCGCCAGCGCCTCGTACCGCGACAGGTCCACCCCTTCCAGAAGCCGCAGGCCCATCAGGAGATACTCGTCGCCGAGTTCCTCCTCGTTCAGTCCGGCATTTTCGACCATCCCGTGACCGCGGGCCTCGACATTTTCCAGCCAGGTCTCCGGATGGCGTTCGATGGCCGTCGCCCGTTTCGTGGCTCCGACCGAAAGCCGGCCATGGGCCCCCGGTCCGACGCCGACGTAGTCGCCATAGCGCCAGTAGACCAGGTTGTGCCGGCATTCGGCGCCCGGTTTCGCATGGTTGGAAACCTCGTAGGCCGGAAGCCCGCGGGCTTCGGTGACCTGCTGGGTCAGGGCATAGAATTCGGCGCCGAGGTCGGCATCGGGAACGCTCAGCTTTCCCGCCTTGTGAAGGGCGAAGAACGGCGTGCCTTCCTCGATGGTCAGCTGATAGAGCGACAGGTGATCGGCAGCGAGCGCAATCGCCTGTTCCAGTTCCCGCCGCCAGTCGTCCGGGCTCTGGTCCGGACGGGCATAGATCAGGTCGAAGGAGAGGCGCGGAAAGGTCGACCGCGCCGTATCGATGGCCCTGAGCGCCGTTTCGGCATCGTGCAGGCGGCCCAGAAGCTTGAGGTCCCGGTCATTCAGCGACTGAACGCCGAGCGACATGCGATTGACTCCGGCGCTCCGGTAGCCCCTGAACCGGTCCGCCTCGACACTCGAGGGGTTGGCTTCCATGGAAATTTCGACGTTCCCGTCCATGGACCAGTGCCCGGCAATGGCGTCGAGGATTCGCCCGACGGTGGCGGGCTCCATGAGAGACGGCGTGCCGCCGCCGAAAAAGATGGATTCCACCGTCCTCTTGCCGGTCATGTCCGCGAAATGGGCAAGTTCGCGTTCAAAGGCCCTGACGAAGCGGTCCTGGTCGATCGGATGATGCCGGACGTGGGAGTTGAAATCGCAATAGGGGCATTTGGCCGCGCAAAACGGCCAGTGCACATAGATGCCGAACCCGCCGTCCGGTGCTCTGGCCGGAGAGGTGACAGGTGCTCCGGCTTGCTGGCTGTTCGACGGCTCCCGCATCAGGTCTCCAGGCAGGCTTTGGAGAACAGCTGGAACGCGCGCGCCCGGTGGGACAGGGCTGTCGTTTCCCGGGACCAGCCGTGCTTCTCTTCAGATGTCATTTCCCCGAAGGTCCGCTCATGGCCGTCCGGCTGGAAGATCGGATCGTAGCCGAACCCTTTCTCGCCGCGCGGCGGCCAGACGATCTGGCCCTCCACCTCGCCGCGGAAAAATTCGCGGTGCCCGTCCGGCCAGGCAAGGCACAGGACGGCAACGAAGGACCCGCGGCGCCTGTCCGGCGTGGTCGCGCCCTTCTGCTGCAGCAGTTCCTCCACATTGCGCATGGCCATGGCGAAGTCCTTGTCCGGTCCGGCCCAGCGCGCGGAATAAATACCCGGATCGCCGCCAAGCGCCTCGGCGCAAAAGCCGCTGTCGTCGGCAAGCGACGGCAGGCCGGACGCGGTCGCCGCGGCAATCGCCTTCAGCTCGGCGTTCGCCTCGAAGGTCAGCCCGGTTTCCTCAGGCTCCGGCAGGTCGAGTTCGCCGGCGGACACCACGTCGAAGCCGTAAGGCGCCAGAAGTTCGTTGATCTCGCGGATCTTGCCCTGGTTGTGGCTGGCCACCACCAGCCGGCCGGGCTCCAGCTTGCGGTGCGCCATCAGAGGATTGCCATTTTCTGCAGGTCGATCAGCCGGTTGACGCCCTTCTTGGCGAGCCCGAGAAGCTGGCCGAACTCCTCTTCCGAGAAGGGTACGCCTTCCGCGGTCCCCTGGATCTCGACGATGCCGCCCGAGCCGGTCATGACGAAATTGGCGTCGGTCTCGGCCGTGCTGTCCTCCGCGTAGTCGAGATCGAGGACCGGCGCGCCTTCGTAAATACCGCAGGAAATGGCGGCGATATGGTCCGTCAGGACGGTCTTCTTGACCATGTCGCGGGCCTTCATCCATTCAATGCAGTCGCGCAGCGCCACCCAGGCGCCGGTAATCCCCGCCGTGCGGGTGCCGCCGTCGGCCTGGATCACGTCGCAGTCGACCGTGATCTGGCATTCGCCGAGCGCTTCCAGATCGACGACGGCACGTAGCGACCGGCCGATCAGGCGCTGGATCTCCTGGGTGCGGCCGGACTGCTTGCCGGCGCTGGCCTCGCGGCGCATGCGGTCGCCGGTCGCGCGCGGCAGCATGCCGTATTCGGCCGTCACCCAGCCGCGCTGCTGGCCGCGCAGCCACGGCGGCACGCGCTCTTCCAGACTTGCGGTGCACAGCACATGGGTATCGCCGAACTTCACCAGGCAGGAGCCTTCGGCATGTTTGGAAACGCCGCGTTCGAGCGTAACGGCACGCAATTCATCGGCAGCACGTTTGGACGGACGCATCTGGAACCTCTCGTAATTTGCAGCTTTCGAAGCAACACGCCCCGGATCTTTGCGCGCCTTGTAGACCCTCAGGCCAAGACAGGTAAAGTCCTGCTTGTGCAACGGACCCATTTTGCGCCTATATCTTTACCAGGACCGCCGCATGATGCCCCGATCGGGCACCGGCCGGCGCAGCAACGGAGATACCGGCCTTGAGCCTCAGTGATCTTGACAAAAGGTCCCGCGAAATCTTCCGGTCGATCGTGGAGACCTATCTTCAGACCGGCGAGCCGGTCGGCTCGCGCAACGTTTCGCGCAATCTGGCCATGTCCCTGTCGCCCGCTTCGGTCCGCAACGTGATGGCGGACCTGGAGCATATGGGGCTTCTGCATTCGCCGCATACCAGCGCCGGCCGTCTGCCGACGGAAATCGGCCTCCGGTTTTTCATCGATGCGCTTCTGGAAGTCGGCGACCTCAGCCAGGAGGAGCGCCAGCGGATCGACGTTCAGGTGCGGGCCACGCAGAACTTCAATACCACCGAGCAGGTGCTCACCGAAGCAAGCCAGATGCTGTCGGGCCTGTCCTGCGGCGCCGGTGTGGTCCTGACCCACAAGACCGACATGCGCATGAAGCATATCGAGTTTGTCCGGATCGAGCCGCTCAAGGCGCTGGCCGTGCTCGTCGGCGAGGACGGATCGGTGGAGAACCGGATCATCGACCTGCCCGAGGGCCTGCCGTCCTCCGCCCTGGTGGCGGCAACCAACTATCTCAACGCCCACCTCCAGGGGCGCACGCTGAGCGAGGTGCGCAAGGAACTGGAAAAGGTCAGGGAGGCCGATCAGGCGGAGCTGGACCTCTTGAGTCAGAAGGTGGTGGACGCGGGCCTCGCCTTGTGGAGCGGTGCCGGTGTGGACGATCCCGGAACCCTGATCGTGCGCGGCCGGTCCAATCTGCTCACCGATCTTGAAGCCGCGGAGGATCTGGAGCGGATCCGGCTCCTGTTCGACGATCTGGAGAACAAGCGCGACCTGATCCAGCTCCTCGGCCTTGCCGAAAAGGGTGACGGGGTGCGGATTTTCATCGGCTCGGAAAACAACCTGTTTTCGCTGTCCGGATCCTCGCTGGTGGTCTCCCCCTACCGCGACCGGGACCAGCGCATCGTCGGCGTCCTGGGTGTCATCGGCCCGACGCGGCTCAATTATGCCCGCGTGATCCCGATGGTGGACTACACCGCCAAGCTGGTCAGCCGGATCCTGCGCTAGGGTCCGTACCCTAGAATGACCGGTTTGTATAAAGCGGTCGGCGATCCGATATGACAGGGAACCGCCGCCAAGTTGAAAGATCTGGAAAGACCCCATGCTGACGCCCGCCGAACTGGAACGCTATGCCCGCCACATCGTGATGCGCGAGATCGGCGGACCGGGCCAGCAGAAGCTGAAGAACGCCCGCGTGCTGGTGATCGGCGCCGGCGGACTGGGCGCGCCGCTCCTGCAGTATCTGGCGGCGGCCGGCGTCGGCACCCTTGGCATCGTCGATGACGACACGGTGTCGCTGTCCAACCTGCAACGGCAGGTCATCCACGACACCGACCAGCTCGGCGAACCGAAGGTGGCAAGTGCCGCGGAAGCGATCGCGCGGCTCAATCCGAATGTGAAGGTCGAGCCCTATCCGACGCGGATCGCCGGCCACAACGCCATGGCCCTGGTGTCCGAATACGACATCGTCGCCGACGGTTCGGACAATTTCACCACCCGCTACCTGGTCTCCGACGCCTGCTTTTTTGCCGGGAAGCCGCTGGTCACGGCGGCCATCGGCCAGTTCGACGGCTCGATCACGACGCTCAGGCCGTTCGAAACGGACGCGGAGGGCAACCCGAACCCCTCCTACCGCTGCCTGTTTCCGGAAAAGCCGCGCGACGGTCTGCTGCCGACCTGTGCGGAGGCCGGGGTGCTCGGCGCCCTGCCCGGCATTATCGGCACCATGCAGGCGATGGAGGTGATCAAGGAGATCACCGGCGTCGGCGAAAGTCTCGTCGGGCGGCTGATGATGTTCGATGCCCGCGCGTTCCGGATGGAGACCGTGCGTTACAGGCGCTCGCCGAAAAATCCGCTCCACGGCGACAATCCCAGGACCTGGGCGGACCTGCTCGAAGACGCCTGAAACGCAAAACCGCGATGCCGGCCGGCATCGCGGTTCTGGAATTCAGACAGGTTGAACGGCCGGCTGGCTCAGTTCGGCTTTGCCTGCTCGGCCGGTGCCTGCTGGGCCATGTTCTGGCGGTACAGCTGGGCGAAATCGATCGGATCGAGCAGCAGCGGCGGGAAACCGCCGTTGCGGGTGGCATCGGCCAGGATGCTGCGCGCGAACGGGAACAGCATGCGCGGGCACTCGATCATCACGAACGGATGCATGTGCTCCTGGGGCACGCCGGTGATCCGGAAAACACCCGCATAGACGAGCTCGACGGCAAACATCACCATGTCGGGACGTTCGGCCTTCGTGCTCAGCGTCAGGATCACTTCGAACTGGTTTTCGCCGAGCGGGGCCGCGTTGACATTCACGTTGATGTCGAGCTTCGGCTGTTCGCCCTGCTGCAGCGACATCGGCGCGTTCGGGTTTTCGAACGAGAGATCCTTGATGTACTGGCCAAGGATGTTCATGCCCGGGGCGGCGGCTTCTCCGGTTCCCGGCTGCGGCTGTGCGCCGGCATCATTCGTATCGGTCATCTTGTCTCATTCCGTTTCGCGGTGCTGGTCGGACGGAAAGGGTGCCAGGTATCGAAACACCCGACGGGCGGCCCGCGAGCGCCGCACAGCTCCTTTTCGGGGCTGGCTATCACTTAGGGGCGCGTCACACAAGGGCATCGATCTTGTCAGACGCGGGAAAGCGCTTCAAAAGGGGAGCCATGCCAGAATTGTTCGACACCGATACGCCGCTCCCCCATCGCCGATTGAAGCTCGACACGCTGGTCCGTCTGCGCTGGCTTGCGGTTGCCGGCCAGACCGCGGCCCTGCTGGTGGTGAATATCGGTCTCGGTTATCCGCTGCCGATCGGCTTCGCTTTTTTCCTGGTCGCGCTCTCCGCCTGGCTGAACGTGTTTTTGAAGATCTATTCTGCGTCGCCGCTGCGGGTCTCCGAAGGAGCGGCCGCCTTTCAGCTCGCCTATGATGTGCTGCAGATGAGCGGCCTGCTGTTCCTGACCGGCGGGCTCGGCAATCCGTTTGCCTTCCTGCTGCTTGCGCCGGTCATGGTGTCGGCCACCGCCCTGTCGGCGGTCAACACGATCAAGCTCGGCGTGCTCGCGGCCTTGTGCGCCAGCCTCCTTGCCGTGTTTCACTACCCCCTGCCCTGGCCGGGGCACGAGGAATTCACCCTGCCCTTCGTCTATTCCATCGGTGTCTGGGTGGCGCTGGTCTCCTCCCTGGGGTTCATGGCGACCTACGCGTTCCGGGTCGCCGAGGAAGCGCGCCAGCTCGCCGATGCCCTGACGGCGACGGAACTGGTCATGGCCCGGGAACAGCATCTGAGCGCTCTCGACGGACTGGCCACAGCCGCCGCACACGAGCTTGGTACGCCGCTTGCGACGATTTACCTTGTCGCCAAGGAACTGTCCGACGAGGTTCCCGCGGACGGGGACTATTCGGAGGATATCGCCCTCATCCGGTCCCAGTCCGAGCGCTGCCGCGAAATCCTGCAGAAGCTGAAGTCGCTGTCCAGCGATGAGGACCGCACCTTCCAGCGTATGCCGGTCTCGCAGCTGATGGAGGAAGTCGCCGAACCTTTGCGCGGCTTCGGCGCGGAAATCTTAGTGAAAGGGGCGGGAGACGGTCCGGAGCCGGTCGGGTCCCGCAATTCCGCCATCCGTTACGGCCTGGGCAATATCGTTGAAAACGCGGTCGATTTCGCCGAGAAAAGCGTGGAGCTCTCCGCCGCCTGGGATGCGCGCGCAGTCAGCATTTCCATCCGGGACGACGGCCCGGGCTTTGCCCCCGAAGTCCTGACGAAGATCGGCGACCCTTATGTTTCGGTCCGCAGCATCAAGCCCGGACGCCGGTCCACCGGCGGGGGGCTGGGGCTCGGATTTTTCATCGCAAAGACGCTGCTTGAGCGGACCGGCGCCAAGCTCTTCGTGGAAAACCGCCCGCCGCCCGAACACGGCGCCCATATTCGTGTGACATGGCCGCGCAGCGCGATTGAATCTCTTGACAATGTGGACGCACCTGATTTTTCCCGGCATAAAGATTGAAACATAGAAGTTTCGCTATAAGTGGAGATCGGGAAGAAACTCGGATTCCCGGCGTCCATGCGAAAAACATAAACGGGATCGCTACTATGTCCGACCCAGCACTCGGGATGGAAAACGTCGAAGACACCAGTCTTCTGATTGTCGATGACGACAAGGCCTTTCAGCAGCGTCTTGCGCGCGCCATGGAAAAGCGCGGATTTAACACGGAAACCGCTGACGGTGTCCGCGAAGCCGTCGCCAAGGTCGCAGCCCATGCGCCCGCCTTCGCCATCGTCGACATGCGTCTGGAGGACGGCAACGGTCTGGATGTGATCGAGGCCATCCGTCAGCGCCGGCCGGACTCCCGCGCGATCATCCTGACCGGCTACGGCAACATCGCAACGGCAGTCACCGCGGTGAAACTCGGTGCGATCGACTATCTCGCCAAGCCGGCAGATCCGGACGACATTGCCGCCGCGCTCGCGCGCAAGCCCGAGGACAAGGCGCCGCCGCCCGAAAATCCGATGTCCGCGGACCGGGTCCGCTGGGAGCATATCCAGCGCGTTTACGAACTGTGCGACCGGAACGTATCGGAAACGGCGCGCCGCCTGAACATGCATCGCCGGACACTGCAGCGCATCCTGGCCAAGCGCGCGCCGCGCTGAAACCATAAAATCAGAACGAAGCGAAGCCTTGCACTTGCCCTTTTCCGGTCATTTTGACTAAGTACCGGGCGAAGTGACGATCCTGAAATCTGGCGATCCACGGAGACTGCCCATGCGGCTGCAGGCTGCCCGGCCCCTGTACCAACAGGTATCAAGACTGACCTCGGCCCTGGGAGCGGGTGCCTTTGCATTTGCGGTTCTGGCCGCGACGGATCTCCATGCGCAAACGCCGTCGGAAACCATGCGGATCAACGTGGTCCCGCCGAAACCGGCCATTCGCTCGATCACCATCGGCAAGAGATACAAGCCGATCATCAGCCGCGATGACGAGGGCGTGGTCGTCGATACGCTCGGCAGTGCCGACACACCGCCGCCATGCGAAACCGAACTTGAGGTGACGCTGGAAAACAGCCGTGTTCTTCACCGGACGGTCAACATCTGCACGGGCAACACGCTGAGTGTGGATGTCGCATCGGACGGAAAGCCCGGGAGCGCGCGCGTGATCGAGGGGACCGCAGGGCCGGTCTACGCGCCTACCCAGCGCGACAAGACGGTCACGCCGGCCTATAACACCGACACGCCGGCAGCCACCGGCACCGATACCGCTTCCGGCCGCAAGACCGATTCCTTCGAGCCGCTGGCGCCGGAGGAAACGCCGGGTCCCGCGGCTGACGACGCCTTTTCCAGAGACGGCGTCGTCGGCCAGGATCTTCCGGCGCTGGGTTCGGATACGCAGCCGGGCCAGAGCCCGGATGTCACGCAGGCGCCCTCGGATGCTCCCGCGGTCGTTTCGACGCAGCAGGATGTGATCGTCTCACCGTCCGAAGACCGGGTCTGGAACGCGGAGCCCGGAAACCTGCCCGGCGCACGCACGACGCTGACCCACGGCGTGCCGGAAACCGACGACACCGATTTCTTCGCGGTTTGCCAGACGCAGTCGGGCAATGCGACCGTCGTCTTCAGCCAGACCTCGGCGACGACCCGGGAAGGGGCCTATCAGACGGTTCGTGTGAGCGCGGGCGCCTATGACCAGATCTACGAGGCCGTCGGCTCGTCGACCGGCAACCAGTACGGCCAGTCGTTCCCGCAGGCCGTCGTGCCGATGACGGACCCGCTCTGGGAGGCCATGATCCGTGAGGGGGAAATCCGCATCGAGATCGAAGGGGTGCCGCCCTATTCGGTGTCCCTTAAGGGCAGCGCCAATCCGGTGAAGCTGTTCGTGGCCACCTGCGGCGAGCCGCAACAGATCGTCTCCGACAATGGAATACCGGTCAACGGCGCCGAAGAGGCCGGCGCGGACGTGGCCTGCAGCGAACTCGGCCGGATCCGCTCCATCGAAGGTGTCAGACCCGGGCAGATCGTGTTCCGCAACATGGGCCGCGAGCCCGTCGAGGTTCACTGGATCGACTATTCCGGGGGCGAGCGGCCCTACGCCCGTCTTGAACCTGGCCAGATCCTGGAGCAGCAGACCTATGTCACCCATGCGTGGATGGTCCGCGGCATGTCGGGGCAGTGCCGGGGGATCTTTGTCACCCGGACGCCGTATCGCGAAGTGGTCATCACCGGCGCCCGGCAACCCCTGGCGCCGAGCCCCAATCTGGGTTTTCCCGGTGAATCGACCCCTCCCGGGCCGGTCCCGCCGGGTGATGTGGGCGGCGGCTTCGAGCCTTCCGGCCCGAACGCCTCCTTCGGGCCGCAAGCCGGCGCCGGCGAGGTCGCGGATTACCTCTGCACGGCGGGTGTCGACCTGCACGTGACCTTCTCGCCCGACGGCGGCACCGCGACCGTCGCCGAGATGGGGCGCGGGGTGGCGACCCTCGCAAGGCAGGGCAACGGGTTCTACTATGCCGGGCAGGGACAGGTTCTGAAGGGCGATCCCCGGAACGCGATCTGGTCCCGTCCCGGATTGGCGGACGTCTTCTGCGCGAGGCGGTAGCGCGTCTGGCGGACATCCGGGGCATCGCGGCCGTAACCTGCGGTCGAGCCGGCCGATTGTGCAGCCGTGCGCGATCCGGTAACGTGTGGCGGCGGCCGGGAGGATCAGGCATTGCGCGGTTTGTTCTTGATATTGGCGGCTCTCGTTCTTGCCTTTCCTGCCCATGCGGCGACGCTTGGGATCATGCCCGTCAAGATGCTCGATACATCCGGCGAAGGCGCGGATCAGAGTGCCGCGCACGACACGCGGATTGATGCGATAAAAAAGGCCCTGGAACGGGATCTGGCCGATCGGTACGGCAGGGTCGTGACGATCCAGGCCGCGGATGTGGCCGCTGTCTGCCCCGTGGAAGGTCCGAAATGTCTGCTCGATGCTGCGGCGGCGGCCGGCGCCGACGAGGCGCTTTTCGTTTCCATCGTGAAGACCTCGTCGCTGATCATGCGGATGTATGTCCAGATCGTCGACGTGCGGCAAAGGGTGGTGGCGCAGAAGCGGGAGCTCAATTTCCGCGGTGACACCGACGAGAGCTGGCGGCGGGCGGAGCAATTCCTGGTGCGAAATCTCCGGACCCCCTGATATTTTCAGGTCACGCCATCCGAGAAGCCCTGCCCTCTGCGTGGTCATCAACTCTGTTACCCGGTTCGCAACAAAGGCAGACCGGAACCGGGTATCTTTCCCCACACTCTGCTGTCATCACACGGCGAAGCCCGGCTGATCCAATCCACCTTGCCGCATGTCGGGCCACAGGCAGGGAAAGAAGGAAAAGGAACCAGTCTTCGCTCTTTCGCAATCGCTTCGGCAAACGGACGGGCGAGTAGATTGCCCGGACTTCGCCGGGCAATGACGCTTGAGAGAAGCGGAGAGGTAAACTCCATCATACACCAGCACAAAACAAACTTTCCCGCCAGGCCTCGGAGCGCCGGTCCCGGGTCTCACTGACGTTCGCCGGGGAGGACGAAACCGGAGATCGTCAGAAATCTCAGACGCTCCCGGACGGGCGGGGTCTGCCGTTCAACGAAAGTGTTTCAGATCTTGCGCAGGGCGACCTTCGCGATCCGGTGGCTGGCATCCTTGGTCAGGATCAGATCGGCGCGCGGGCGGGTCGGCAGGATGTTTTCGCGCAGGTTCACCAGGTTGATGTCGTTCCAGATCTGGTGGGCGGTCTGCAGTGCTTCCGCGTCGGAAATCCGCGAGTACTTGTGAAAATAGGAGCTGGGGTCGCGGAAGGCGGTTTCCCTGAGCCGCATGAACCGTTCCACGTACCAGTTCACCAGCAGGTCTTCGTCCGCGTCGATATAGACCGAAAAATCGAAGAAATCGGAGACGAACGGGACTGCCCGTCCGTCCCTGGGCAGCTCGCGGGTCTGCAGCACGTTCAGGCCCTCGACGATAAGGATGTCCGGGTTGTCCACCGTGACCGAGTGGCCCGGCATGACGTCATAGTAGAAGTGGGAATAGACCGGGGCCCGGACGTGGCGCTTGCCGGCCTTGATGTCGGACAGGAACTTCAACAGCCGCGGCCGGTCGAAGCTCTCCGGAAAGCCCTTCTTGTGCATGATGCCTTCGGCTTCGAGCACCGCGTTCGGATAGAGAAAGCCATCCGTGGTAATCAGGTCGACCTTCGGGCTTGCCGGCCAGCGGCCCAGAAGCGCGCGCAGCACGCGCGACGTGGTCGATTTTCCGACCGAAACCGACCCGGCGACACCGATGATGAAGGGTGTCTTGTGGTCCCACAGGCCCAGAAAGGTCTGGGTCGCCTGGTGCAGGCTGACGGTCGCTTCCGCGTAATAGGCCAGCAGGCGCGACAGCGGCAGGTAGATCTTCTCCACCTGGTCCATGGACATGGGGTCGTTGAGGCCCTGAAGCTCCGCCACTTCGGCAGCGGTCAGGGTCATGGGCGTGTCGGCTCTGAGCCGTGCCCATTCCTTCTCGGTGAAGACCCGATAGGGAGACAGGTCCATGTCTCCGTTCGCAGCCACTTTCTGATCCATGTGCAGTTGCAGTCCGTGCTGCCTGAAATCCGCCGGCTACGCCGCGCTTTCTAGTCTTGAGGCCTAGGTCATCTACTGACGAATGAGAATTGAATGGTATGAGCCGATTTGTTCGGATACGAGGCGCAAGTTCGCAGGAAACCGTCCGGTTTTCAAGAACTTGCAACGCTGTAGCCGGGCAAATCGGCCATATCCCGAAGGGACGCCGAAACGGCTTCGATCTGCTGCGTCGAACCGCTCAACCGGGCAGGGAGCCCGCTTTTCGCGCCTCTCCTTGCCGCTCTTTGCCGTTTGCGGCGCCATTCTATCCTCATTCGTCAGTAGATGACCTTGACGCCTTTTCTTCAAGACCGGTCTGCCCGGTCCGGCTTGCCAGTTCCGCCATGACGTCTTCAAGGGGCACGTCGGCTACCTTGAGGACGACCAGCAGATGATAGAGGACATCCGCGGCTTCCGCCGTCAGTTCGTCCCTGTCTTCCCGAACCGCGGCAATCGCCGCCTCGACCGCTTCTTCTCCGAGTTTCTGGGCGCATTTGGCAACGCCCTTGCCGACGAGTTTGCGCGTGTAGGACTTTTCATCGTCGCTGTTCGCACGTGCAGCGATAATTGCGTCGAGATCGGCCAGAGTGAAATTCGTCATTCGTCTAGTCTTTTCCGAATTTGGAAGCGGGCCGGTCACGCATCGAGCCGCATGGGAATACCGGCGTCATTCATATACGCCTTTGTTTCATGAATTGTGTATTCGCCGAAATGGAAAATCGAAGCGGCCAGCACGGCGGTGGCATGTCCGTCCCGAACGCCCTCCACCATGTGATCGAGTTTGCCGACGCCGCCCGACGCGATCACCGGAACCGGCACCGCATCGGCGATCGCCCGGGTCAGCGCGATATTGTAGCCCGACTTGGTGCCGTCCCGGTCCATGGAGGTGACCAGCAGTTCGCCGGCGCCGAGCTCGACCACCTTCTTCGCGAATTCGATGGCGTCGATCCCGGTCGGCGTCCGCCCGCCGTGGGTGAAGATCTCGAACTTCTCCGGCTCGCCTTCCGCGTTCACCTGCTTGGCGTCGATGGAGACGACGATGCACTGGGAGCCGAACTTCTCCGCGGCCTCGCGCACGAACTCCGGGTTCTTGACCGCCGCCGTGTTGATCGACACCTTGTCGGCGCCGGCGATCAGCAGCTTGCGGATGTCCTCCACCGTGCGCACGCCGCCGCCGACCGTCACCGGCATGAAGCAGGCCTCCGCCGTGCGCCGCACCACGTCGTAGATCGTGTCGCGACCCTCGTGGCTGGCGGTGATGTCGAGGAAGCAGAGTTCGTCGGCGCCTGCCGCATCATAGGCCTTTGCCGCCTCCACCGGATCGCCGGCATCGACCAGGTCGACGAAGTTGACGCCCTTGACGACACGGCCGTCCTTGACGTCGAGACAGGGAATTATGCGGGCTTTGAGGGTCATGAGGCCTCCTTGCGGGCAGCGCGGATCAGGTCCATCGCCTCTTTCGGGTCGAGACGGCCGTCATAGAGCGCCCGGCCGGAAATGGCGCCTTCCAGGATGGCGCAGTCGGGTTGCAGCAGCCGCTTGACGTCCTCGATCGAGGCGAGACCGCCGGATGCGATTACCGGGATCGAGACCGCATGGGCGAGTTCCAGGGTGGAGGGAATGTTCAGGCCCTTGAGCACCCCGTCCCGGTCGATGTCGGTGTAGATGATCGCGGAGACACCGGCGTCCTCGAACCGTTTGGCCAGGTCGACCGCCGTCAGTTCCGAGGTTTCCGCCCAGCCCTCGACGGCGACGTAGCCGCCCTTGGCGTCGATGCCGACGGCGATCCTGCCCGGGAACCTGCGGCAGGCCTCTTTCACCAGCTCCGGATCGCGTACCGCGACGGTGCCGAGAATGACCCGCGTGATGCCTTTCGAAAGCCAGGCTTCGATATGGTCGAGCGTCCGGATGCCGCCGCCGAGCTGAACCGGGTTCTTCGTCGCCTTCAGGATCGCATCGACCGCGTCGCCATTGCGGCTTTCTCCGGCAAAGGCGCCGTTCAGGTCAACCACATGCAGCCATTCGAAGCCCTGGTCCTCGAAGGCCTTGGCCTGGGCGCCGGGGTCGTCGTTGAAGACGGTCGCCTGGTCCATGTCGCCCAGCTTCAGGCGCACGCACTGACCGTCTTTCAGGTCTATGGCCGGGAAAAGAAGTGTCATTCGTTCTTGCGTTCCTTCGACGCCGGTCAGGCCGGTACCGTTTTCGTTTGTATGTTCGGCCGCATGTTGCGGTGAAAATCGGCTTCCTAGGGCGCCCAGTCCAGGAAATTGGCGATCAGCGCCAGCCCGAGCCGTTGGCTCTTTTCCGGGTGGAACTGGGTGCCGACCATGTTGTCCTTGGCCACCATCGCCGTGAACGTTCCGCCGTAGTCGAAGCTGGCCAGGCGGTCTTCGTCGCGGGCGCAGGCGAAGTGATAGGAATGGACAAAATAGGCGTGCAGCCCGTCCGGCCCGGTGTCGATGTCCTTCAGGACCGGATGACCGCCGGGGCGCACGTTTATCGTATTCCAGCCCATGTGCGGAATCTTTAAAGATGGATCGGACGGCTTCATCTCGACCACATCGCCCTCGATCCAGCCGAGCCCGTCCACGGTTTCGAATTCCAGTCCGCGGGCGGCCATCAGCTGCATGCCGACGCAGATCCCCAGAAACGGCTTGCCCTGGACCCGGACCGCTTCTTCCAGCGCGTCGATCATGCCGTCGACGGCGGCAAGGCCGCGCTTGCAGTCGGCAAAGGCGCCCACACCCGGCAGGACCACCCGGTCCGCCTTGAGGACGTGGTCCGGATCGGCCGTGACCACGACGTCCGGATTAAGCGCATGGTCGCGGGCGGCGCGCTCGAATGCCTTGGCCGCGGAACGCAGGTTCCCCGAGCCGTAATCGATAATGGCAATGCTCATCTTCGGGTCTCCTGGCCGAGCGTCAGGCCGACGACATGTTCGGTTCCGATCCGCGGAATGATCGGCGCGGCGGTCGGATGCGGCGCGGGCGGCGGCGGGGCTTTCTTCGTCCCCTGTTCAAGTCCGCGGAAGAACCGCAGTTCGGCCTCTTCGACATCGGCACCGCAGGCGACCGCGATCATGCGCCAGCCCTTGCGCTCCAGCGTCCAGCGGCGCAACCCGTTGGCCTCGAAGGCGAACAGCAGCGAGATCGCGAGCGTGGCGACCGCGGGCGCGGCATCCCCGAGCAACGATACCGACAGTTCCAGGGCGGTTGCGATGACGAGATAGCCGAGCAGAACCAGCCACATCCTGTGCCAGAGCAGGTAAATGACGGAAAAGCCGAAGGCGTACCAGGAAAAGCGGTCGGGAATGAAGATAAGCCGATCCGCCGCTTCCGGGCTGGCCGCGGGATCTCTCACATCCGGCGGCGACATCACCATGTAAGTGCTCATCAGCCGGTCCGTCCGTTAGCCGCCAAGCTGGCCCTTGGTGGTCGGCACCCGGTCGGCCTGGCGCGGATCGATCTCCACGGCCTTGCGCAGGGTGCGGGCGACCGCCTTGAAGCAGGTCTCGGCGATGTGGTGGCAGTTGGAGCCGTAAAGATTGGCGACATGCAGCGTGATCCCGGCGTTCATGGCAAAGGCGCGGAAAAACTCCTCGAACAGTTCCGTGTCGAACTCGCCGACCTTGTCCCGCTCAAACGTCACGTCCCAGACCAGGAACGGCCGCCCGGAAACGTCGAGCGCGCAACGGGTCAGGGCCTCGTCCATGGCAAGGTGGGTGTCCGCGTAGCGGGTGATGCCGGCCATGTCGCCGAGCGCCTCTGAGATCGCCTGGCCGAGCGCGATGCCGGTGTCCTCCACCGTGTGGTGGAAGTCGATGTGGGTGTCGCCCTCGGCGCGGACGGTGATGTCGATCAGCGAATGGCGCGCAAGCTGCTCCAGCATATGGTCGAAGAATCCGACGCCGGTCGCCACGTCATAGGCGCCCGTGCCATCGAGATTGAGGTCGACGGAAATGCGGGTTTCCTTGGTGTTGCGCGAGATTTTCGCTGTGCGCATCTGCTTCCCCTTAATGCGGGCCGGTCATCGTTCCGGCAAACCGGCGCCGTTTTAGCAGGCCGGCCGGCCCATGGAAACACTTATCCGGACAAGGGCGTTATCGGGAAGGATCGGCGCAAATGCACACGGTCCGGCGAGGGTGTTTCATCTGGCCCAATCGCGGCCGTGATGTTATGCACTGCGGGCCGCCGCCCGCTTTGCCCCCGCATTCGAGGATTCGCCATGACCGTGAGCCCGTTCAAGCCCGAAACCGCCCGCGAACGCCTGATGCTGCCGCTCGATGTGCCGACGGTGGAGGAGGCGCGGGCCCTGGTGGAGAAGACGCAGGGCGCGGTCGGGATCTACAAGATCGGCATGGAGCTGCAGTTCGCCGGCGGACTGGAGCTGGCGCGGCAGCTGGCGTCGGAAGGCCACAGGATCTTCCTCGACGTCAAACTGCACGACATCGACAACACCATCTTCAGCGCGGTCCGCAATGTTGCGAAAATGGGCATGCGCTTCATGACGCTCCACGCCTATCCGAAGACCATGCGCGCGGCGGTCAGGGCGATCCGCGAAGACGGCGTGACCGACCTCTGCCTGCTCGGGGTGACGGTGCTGACCTCCATGGATGATGACGACCTGCACGAGGCGGGCTACCGGGGCCGGGTAGCGGAACTGGTGGCGCGGCGTGCCGCCGATGCGCGGTCCGTCGGCATGGGCGGCATCGTCTGCTCGCCCCAGGAGGCGGCGGCCATGCGGCACGTTCTGGGTGACGAACTGGTCCTGGTGACCCCGGGCATCCGTCCCGCGGGCAGTGCCGCCGGGGACCAGAAGCGGATCATGACCCCGAGCGACGCCATTCGCGCCGGCAGCGACTATCTCGTTGTCGGCCGCCCGATCTCGAAGGCGGACGATCCCCGGGCCGCGGCGGAAGCGGTCGTCGCGGAGATTGCGGAAGCCCTCGCCTGATACCGGGGCTTACGGGCCCGCCGTTTCCTTCACCGGCAGGGGGCGCTGCTCCTCGATCGCTTCCATGGCGAAGTAGGACGTGACCGAATCCAGTTCCACCCCGGCGATCAGCCGCTGGTAGACCCCGTCATAGGCGGCCATGTCCTTCGAGACGACCTTGAGCAGGTAATCGTAGTCGCCGCCGATCCGGAAGAAGTCGATGACTTCCGGGATCGACGAAACGTGCCTGCGGAATTTTTCCAGCCAGTCTGCCGAATGGTGCCGGGTGCGCACCATGACGAACACCACCAGACCGAGATCCAGCCTGGTCCGGTCGAGCCGGGCCGTCTGGCCGGTGAGAATGCCCTTTCTGCGCAGGGCCTGGACCCGGTTCCAGCAGGCATTCGGCGACAGATTGACCCGTTCGGCCAGTTCCTTCTGGGTCAGCGATGCGTCTTCCTGAAGCGCCTTCAGGATCTGCTTGTTGAATTGATCGATCATAAGGCGAATCTATCGAATAAAATTGGCTTCTTCAGGTGTTTTCGTCGTTAAATATGTAATTCATTCGATCTGAAATGTCTCAAAATTTATCCCGATCGATCATGATCATTGGACGGGATAGTGATGACACTCGCAAACTTCCGGAATTCCCTGAATCCCCTGACCGCGGTCGCGGAACTCCGGGACGGACTGATCGGTGAAAACGTCATTCTGCCGGGGCCGTTCGGCGAAAAGCGGCTGGTTTATGCTGATTACACCGCCTCCGGCAGGGCACTGCGCCAGGTGGAGGACTTCATCGCCGGCGAGGTTCTTCCCTTTTATGCCAACAGCCACACGGAAGCCTCGTACTGCGGCGCCTATATGACCCGGTTGAGGGCGGAAGCCCGGCAGGCGATCGCCGAGGCCACCCGTGCGGGAACCGGCTACTCGGTCATCTTCACCGGTTCGGGCGCGACGTCCGGGCTCAACCGGTTGGTCAACCTCTTCGGACTCACCGCGATGGCCGGCGCACGGACGAAGCCGGCGGTCCTGATCGGTCCTTATGAGCATCATTCCAACATCCTGCCCTGGCGGGAAAGCGGTGCGGAAGTCATTCAGATCCCGGAAGGTGCGGACGGCGGCCCCGATCTCGGCATCCTGGAGTTCGCCCTTGGCGGCCTCAGGGACCGGCCGCTCGTCATCGGCGCCTTCTCCGCGGCCTCCAACGTCACCGGGATCATGACGAATGTGGATGCGGTGACCGCCCTCCTGAAGCGCCATGGCGCGCTGGCCGTCTGGGACTACGCGGGCGGCGGGCCCTATCTGCCGGTCGACATGGCGCCGGCCCCGGGCCTGGAAAAGGACGCGGTGGTTCTCTCCCCGCACAAGTTCCCGGGCGGGCCGGGCGCGTCCGGCGTCCTGATCGTTCGCAATGAAGCGGTCACGGCGAATACACCGACCTGGCCGGGCGGCGGCACCGTGTCATTCGTCTCGCCCTGGGGGCACGATTATTCGAAATCCCTGATTGCCCGGGAAGAGGCCGGCACGCCCAATGTCATCGGCGACATCCGCGCCGCACTGGTCTTTCTGGTGAAGGCGGCGGCGGGTCAGGCGTTCATTTCCCGCCGGGACGCGGAATTCGCCGAACTTGCCTTCGCCGCCTGGCAGAACCATCCGAATATCCGGATCCTTGCCGATGACAGGCGCCATCGCCTGCCGATCTTTTCGCTCCAGGTCACCGACAGCGATGGCGGGTCCGTCCACCCGCAGCTTGTCACCCGCATGCTGAGCGATTTCTACGGCATCCAGGCCCGCGGCGGCTGCGCCTGCGCGGGGCCGTATGCCCACAAGCTTCTGAATATCGAACAACCGCATTCCGAACGGCTGCGCTCAGCCATTCGCGAGGGCCGGGAGATGGAGAAACCGGGCTGGACCCGGCTCAATTTCAGTTACCTGATGTCGGACGCCACGGCGGACTATATCCGCGGTTCCGTGCGCGACCTGGCGGAGCGGGCCGGAAGCCTTCGCGACCTCTACCGGGCCGACCCGGCGACCGCCCGCTTCAGGCTGGCCGGATAAGGCGCAGGCTTGAACGAAAACCTCCCCGCCTTCTTTGCGAAGACGGGGAGGCTTTTCCTCCGGATGATTTGGATCCTATTCGGCGGCGTCCACCTTCAGCACGCCCCGGCGGATCTGGTCCTCCTCGATGGATTCAAACAGGGCGCGGAAGTTGCCTTCGCCGAAGCCCTCGTCGCCCTTGCGCTGGATGAATTCGAAGAAGATCGGGCCGATCACGGTTTTGGAGAAGATCTGCAGCAGGATCTTGGTCATGCCGCCGTTCACCACGCCTTCGCCGTCGATCAGGATGCCGTGCTGCTTCATCCGCGCAATCGGCTCGTCATGGCCGCGGACCCGGTCGAAGCTCTTTTCGTAATAGACCTCCGGCGGGCCCGGCATGAATTTCAGGCCGTTGTCGGCGAGCCTGTCGGTGGAATCATAGATCCCGTCCGTGCCGACGGCGATGTGCTGGATGCCTTCGCCCTTGTATTTCTTCAGGTATTCGACGATCTGGCTGGTGTCGTCCTTGGACTCGTTCAGCGGAATGCGGATCTTGCCGCAAGGCGACGTGATCGCCCGGCTGACGAGGCCGGTGATGCGGCCGTCGATGTCGAAATAATGGATCTGGGAGAAGCCGAACAGCTCCCGGTAGAAGTCCCACCACTTGTCCATGTTGCCGCGGTAGACGTTGTGGGTCAGGTGGTCGAGATAGTAGAAGCCGACGCCTTCCGGCCGCGGGTTGCGTTCGCCGAGCCACTCGAACTCCGCGTCATAGGCGGAGCCGTGAACGCCGTAGCGATCGATGAAATAGAGCAGCGAGCCGCCGATACCGACGATCGCCGGCGCGTCCAGCGTCTTGTCGTTGCCTTCGTAAGGCGTGGCGCCCCTGGACACCGCGTGGTCGAAGGCATGCTGGGCGTCGACCACGCGCCAGGCCATGGACGGGGCGCAGGGGCCGTGCTCGTCCACGAAGCGCATGGCATGGCTGCCCGGCTCTGCATTGAGAATGTAGTTGATGTCGCCCTGGCGCCAGACGGAGATGTTCTTCGTCTTGTGCCGGGCGACCTTGGTGTAGCCCATCTTGGCGAAGAGTTCGGCGAGCTTCTCCGGTTCGGAGTGGGAGAACTCCACGAATTCGAAACCGTCCGTGCCGGCGGGATTGTCTTCGGTGATCTTCGCCGGCGGTGCGTCGTGCGGAAACGGGCCCATGTCATTCTCCTTTGCGTTTCGCATTGAAGATCAGAATGCGCGCAATTTCGCGCGAAATGTGTGCAATGTCAGGGAAATAACGTATATTGATGCACGAAATACGCACATTATCGGGAAAATATGCATGTCTGTCGCACTCGACGGCTTCGATCTGAAACTGCTTGCCGTCCTGCAGCAGAACGCGGCCCTGACCAACCATGAAATCGGCGACCGGATCGGCCTGTCGGCCAGCCAGGTCTCCCGCCGCCGCCAGAAGCTGGAGCAGGACCGTGTCATCCGCCGCTACCGCGCCGACCTGTCGCCGGATGGGCTGGGCCTGACGGTGACGGCCTTCGTCGGCGTGACGCTTGGGGCGCACAGCCGGGAAAACGCCCGCAGATTCCGCCTCATGGTGACGGCCATGCCGGAGGTGCAGGAAGCCCATACCCTGACCGGTGACGTCGACTACATGCTGAAGGTGGTGGTCAGGGATCTGAAGGCCCTGAGCCGGATCATCAACGACGAGCTGCTGCCCCACGACGCGGTCCAGAACGTCCGCTCGTCGATTGCCATGGAAACCCTGAAGGACGACAATCTGCTGCCGCTAGAATAACCCGGGTCTTGCCTCCAGGTCGCTCCTTCCCCATCTGTCAGACGGTTCAACAACAGGAAACGGCCCGCGGAATCGTCACCGGGCCTTGCAGACGGGAGAATGCATATGTTCGACGCCAAGTCCCTGCTCGACCAGTTTCTGGGTGGTGCCGCCGGTGGCGCGACGGGGAACCGGTCCGCCCGCCGGTCCGGCGGATCGGGCGATCTTCTCTCCCAGGGCAAGGATTTCCTGTCCTCGCAGGGCGGTGGCCTGGCGCTCGGCAGTCTTGCCGGCCTGATGCTCGGCACCAAGACCGGCCGGAAAGTCGGCAAGAAGGCCGTGACCTACGGCGGCCTCGCCCTGGTCGCGGGTCTCGCCTACAAGGCCTATCAGGGCTACCAGGCGGGCCAGCAGGGCGCACCGCGTCCGCAGATGGAGCCGGTGCCGGTGGAAGGTCCGAAGGAAACACCCTTCGACGCGGCCCTTGCGCCGGGCGGTGAAAACGCCTTTGCCCTGACCCTTCTCACCGCGATGATCCAGGCCGCCAAGGCCGACGGTCATATCGATGCCGACGAGCAGGACCGGATCTTTGCCAGGATCGACGAAGCGGGTCTCGACAGCGAGGCGAAGGCCTTCCTGATGGACGAGCTGCGCGCACCGCTCGATCTCGACAAGGTGGTCGCGGGCGCGACCTGCCCGGAAACGGCCGCGGAGATCTATGCCGCCTCCCGCCTTGCCATCGACCCGGACAACCGGGCGGAGCAGGCCTACCTGACCATGCTCGCGGCCAGGCTCGATCTCGATCCGGCGCTGGTCGACGAAATCGAGCTGGCGGTGCGGGAAGCGGAAGAAGCCTGAGCGCTCGCAAATCGGGTCGCCTGGAGTTTGGGGCATGGCTAAGACGGCATCGGTAACACAAGGAGCCGTCCGCCATGTCTTTCCAGATCCATCCGCTTCCCGACAGCGCGTTTGCCTATCTGTCGGGCCTTTCCGAGGAAGACCTCGCGGCCCGGCACATCCGGACCTGTGTCGCGGATGAAAAGCCCGGGTTCCCCTGCCGGGTCAGCCTCGCCGACGCGGAGATCGGCGACAAGGTCTTCCTGCTTCACTACGAGCATCAGCCGAACGACACGCCTTACCGGGCAAGCCATGCGATCTTCGTGAGGGCTGGCGCCGTGTCGAGGCAGCCGGAGCCGGATACCGTCCCCGAAAGCATCGCCGGCCGGCTTCTGTCGGTCCGGGCCTTCGACAAGGCCCACGCCATGATCGACGCGGAGGTGATCGAGGGCCGGGACGTGCCCGGTCTCATTTCCGGGATGTTTGAAAATCCGGACGTCGCCTACCTGCACCTGCATTATGCCCGCCGCGGCTGCTTCGCCGCCGAGGTCAGGCGGGCCTAGCCGCCCCGGATCCTGCCTTCAGCTCCTGCCGGTGCCAGGCAATCAGCAGGATCATGGCCATCGCCATCAGGTAGGGAAAATAGAACCGCGTCTCGAAATGCGGAAAGACCAGGTATTTGGCGCAGATGGAGGCGAACATCCCGTAGAGGAGCACCTTCGTCCGTTCGCTTAATTTGGCCGGGTCGATCACCCTGGCAAAGAACAGGACCTGGGCGAACAGAAGCGCCAGCCAGGTCTGGTTCATGATCGAGCGCACGGTCGAACGCACCAGCATCTTCAGGTAGACCGCAACGGAAAACGCCGGGTCGAAACCCTCCAGCGTGGGCACGTATTCCACGTGGGTGAACCAAAGGTGCACCCACCAGCCCGGGTGATCGGAATTCGACGTCAGCCAGACATAGACCGCGAGGCAGACGGCGAAACAGGCGGTCATGACCCAGCGCCCCGGTCCGTAGATCAGGGCGAAGACGAAGAAGACGCCGATGAAGGCCAGATGGTCCGGCCGGATGAAAAACGCCGCGATCAGCGACAGCGCGGCCGCGATATCCTGGCGCTCCAGATAGAGGAACGCCGCCAGCAGCAGGAAAACGGAGGCGTAGAGGTCCGGGCTGAGCAGGGCGGCCGCCTCGCCGAAGCTCGACAGCACCAGCAGCGCCGCAACGACGGGGCCGTACATCAGTGCGCCGGTCCGCGCCAGCCAGAGCATGAGCACGGCGCCGACGGCGAGCGCCGAGCCGAGGGAGATCAGGCGAAGGGCCTTCACCGGATCGACGAACCCGGTCAGCAGCCGGGCGGTTTCGATATAAAGCACCTTCAGCCGGTAGAAGCCCAGCATGGTGGAAAAGGCGCGCGGGTCCTCGAATTGCCGGATCCGGTAGTCCCGATCCCGGGTCAGTGTCAGGAACTCGCCGGGGGAGACGTTTTCTTTGAGGAGCTCGTAGGACCTGTCGTGCAGTTCAACCGGATCAGCGGTCTCCGGTTCAAGGATCGTGGCCGTATAGGCGATCATGTCCCAGTTGGAGATGGGAAAGACATGGACGACCGCGGCCGTGGTGATCACCAGAAGGGCGAGGACCGCGGCGCCGATCCAGTTCCGCAGCGGCCGGTAGATCCGGCAGGCAGCTCCATAAAGGGCGAGGAAGACGGTTTCCAAAAGCTGGGCGGCGTGCGTCACGGGCATCTCCGGAAAGGGCGGGATTGCCGTGAGAGCCTGCCTGTCACCGGTAACGATAGCGTAAATTTTCCCGATGGCGGATGCTGCAGGCGTCTTGCTGCTGAAAAAGCGAAACCGTTGTGCAGCCTTGACGCTTGCCCTTTGGTCGGCGACGTGTCTCCAATTGCTCAAATGAAAAGGACTGACCGGGAGGCACCATGCAGGATCTGGGCGAATGGGACTACGTCATTGTCGGCGCGGGGTCCGCGGGCTGCGTCCTTGCCAATCGCCTGTCGGAAGACCCGGATGTGAAGGTGCTGCTGCTCGAGGCGGGCAGGGACGACAATTACATCTGGGTCCATGTTCCGGTCGGCTATCTCTACTGCATGGGCAATCCGCGCACCGACTGGGGGTTCAGGACCGCCAGGGATCCGGGGCTGAACGACCGGTCGCTGATGTATCCGCGCGGCAAGGTGCTCGGCGGCTGTTCGTCGATCAACGGCATGATCTACATGCGCGGCCAGGCGCGCGACTACAATCAGTGGCGCCAGCTCGGTCTGGAGGGCTGGAGCTGGGACGACGTTCTGCCGTTCTTCCGCAAGTCCGAGGACCACTACAAGTGGAACGATGACCTGCACGGCCAGGGCGGCGGCGTCCGGGTCGAGGAACAGCGCCTGTCCTGGGAGGTGCTCGACAGCTTTCGCGAGGCCTGCGCGGAAACCGGTATTCCGAAGATCGACGACTTCAACACGGGCGACAATTTCGGCGTTTCCTATTTCCAGGTGAACCAGAAATCCGGCATTCGCTGGAACACCGCCAAGGGCTTCCTGCGCCCGGCCGCGAAACGGCCGAACCTGAAGGTCGTCACCGAAGCCCATGCCGGCCGGATCCTTGTCGAGGATGGCCAGGCGGTGGCGCTCGAACTGGATGTGAAGGGCGCACCGGCGAAGGTTTCGATCCGGGGCGAACTGGTGCTGTCGGCAGGCTCCATCGGCTCGCCGCAGCTTCTGGAACTCTCCGGCATCGGCGATCCGGAGATCCTGTCCGCGGCCGCTATCCCGGTCACCCACGCGCTGCCGTCGGTCGGCACCAACCTGCAGGATCACCTGCAGCTTCGCACGATCTACAAGGTCAGGGGCGCGAAGACCCTGAACCACATGGCGAATACGCTTTTCGGCAAGGCGAAGATCGCTCTGGAATACGCGCTGAGCCGCTCCGGGCCGATGTCCATGGCCCCCAGCCAGCTCGGCGCCTTCGCCAGGTCGGATCCGTCTTATGAGACCGCCAACGTCGAATATCACGTGCAGCCGCTGTCGCTCGACAAGTTCGGCGATCCCCTGCACGACTTCCCGGCGATCACGGCGAGCGTTTGCAATCTGCGGCCCGAGAGCCGCGGCCATATCCACATCACCTCGCCGGACAAGCATGTGCAGCCGGAGATCCTGCCGAACTATCTCTCTGCAGCGGCGGATAGGAAGGTGGCGGCCGATTCCATCCGCCTTACCCGGCGGATCATGGCCGCACCCGCCATGTCGAAATATGCGCCGGAGGAGTATCTGCCGGGGCCGGACTACACGAGCGACGAGGAACTGGCCCATGCGGCCGGGGATATCGGCACGACCATCTTTCACCCGGTGGGCACCTGCCGGATGGGCGCGGACGAGGGGTCGGTGGTCGACAGCCGGCTGCGGCTGCGCGGGATCAGGGGCATTCGCGTGGCCGATGCCTCCGTCATGCCGACGATCACCTCCGGCAACACCAATGCGCCGTCCGTCATGATCGGCGAAAAGGCCGCCGACATGATCCGTGCGGACAGGCGGGCAGGCGTGTAGGCTATCGGACGGTATTGTCTGAACAGGATCACCCGAACCGATGGCGAAAGACTTTCCGAAGGTCCGCCTGCGCATCGTCCTGGCGCCCGGCGTGGCCTTCGGCCCCGGGAAGGCGGATCTGCTTGAGGGAATTGAGGAAACGGGATCGCTGAGTGCCGCCGGCAAACGCCTGCGCATGAGCTACAAGCGCGCCTGGAACCTGGTGGGCGACCTGAATGCCCAGTTCGCCGAACCCGTGGTCGAGACCGCGAAAGGCGGGTCCGGCGGCGGCGGGGGAAGCCGTCTCACACCCTTCGGCAGGAAACTGCTCGAAACCTTCCGAACCATCGAAGCCCGGATGCAGGCCGAGTCGGAGGCCGACTTCGAGGCGCTCTCCGCCATGGTGAAGTCTCCGCTTGAAACCGCCGGGACATCCGACTAACGTCCGATATGTTCCGGTAAACATATCGAGAGTTTTCATGTACCGTTTCGCCCGCCGGGTCCTTGGTGTGATTGTGGCCGCCGTTATCGGGATTGGTGCCATGACCGGCGAGGCCTTCGCTGACCGGATCACCGTTTTCGCCGCCGCCAGCATGACCGACGCCCTGAAGCGGATCGGCGCCGCCTACACGGACAAGAGCGGAACCGGGGTCGTCTTCTCCTTTGCCGGCACCGGTGCGCTCGCCCGTCAGATCGAGGCGGGCGCGCCCGCCGATGTCTTCATCTCCGCCGACGAGGCATGGATGGCCTATGTCGAGAAGGCGGGCGCGGTGAAGCCGGAAAGCATCCGGCCGATTGCGGCGAATTCCCTCGTTCTTGTCGGCCCGGCAACGGCCGAACCGCTTGCGCTGGAGGCGGAGGCGCTGGCCGGCCGGCTCGATGGCAACCGGCTTGCGATCGCCGATACCGAAACCGTTCCGGCGGGGCGCTACGGCAAGGCGGCGCTTCAGGCGACCGGCCTGTGGGACGTTGTGGCCGACCGGCTCGCGCCGATGGACAATGTCCGCGTCGCCCTGGCATCGGTCGCCCGCGGCGACACGCCGCTTGGCGTGGTCTACCGCTCCGACGCCCATGTCGAGCCGAAGGTCCGGATCCTTGCCGTCTTTCCGGCGGAGTCCCATCCCGCTATCGTCTATCCCGCAGCAGCGACAACAGACGCGGGCGACGACGCCCGGGGCTTTCTCGACTTTCTGACCGGATCGGAAGCGCAGGCGATCTTCACAGACAGCGGCTTCACCGGAGTTGGCGGATAAGTCCCTGAAGGTGCTATAGAGACCGGGACGAGGACCTGGGGGAACGGGAACAGGCGTGGGGTTTTTCGAGCTTCAACCGCAGGAATGGCAGGCGCTGGTCCTGACGCTGCAGGTGGCCGCGACGGCCTTGTGCTTTGCCGTGCCGCTCGCCGTTGCCGTTGCCTATGCGCTGGCGCGCTACCGGTTTCCCGGGCACGGCGTCGTCAACGCCCTTGTCCATATGCCCCTGGTGCTGCCGCCGGTAGTTACCGGCTACCTGCTCTTGATCCTGTTCGGCCGCAACGGACCGGTCGGACGGGTCCTTGCAGACACCTTCGGAATTGTCTTTGCCTTCAACTGGACCGGCGCGGCGCTCGCCGCCGGGGTCATGGCGTTCCCGCTGATCGTGCGGCCGGTCCGGCTTGCCTTCGAGGCCGTCGATCCGAAACTCGAGGAAGCTGCCGCCTCGCTCGGCGCCCATCGCATCGTGACCTTCGCCGTGGTCACCCTGCCCCTGACCCTGCCGGGCATTCTCGGCGGCGCCATCCTGGGCTTCGCCAAGGCCATGGGCGAGTTCGGCGCGACCATCACCTTCGTCTCCAACATCCCCGGCGAGACCCGGACCCTGGCACTGGCGCTTTATACCGCGACCCAGACCCCGTCCGGCGATCTGGCGGCCTTCCGTCTGACCCTGATCGCCGCCGTCGTTGCCTTCGGTGCGCTCCTTGCCTCCGAAATCTGGGCACGCCGTCTGCGCCGGCGGATCGGGGGCGCCGATGTTTGAGGTCGATCTGAAGGGCCATGTGGGCGGTTTCCGGGTCGAGGCCGCCTTTGAAGGAACGTCCGGCGTCACCTCCCTGTTCGGCCAGTCCGGGGCGGGCAAGTCGACGATCACCAACATGATTGCCGGACTGCTGCGCCCCGACAGCGGCCGGATCACGGTCAATGGCGAGACCCTGTTCGATTCCGAACGCGGCATAGACCTTCCCGTCCGCGCGCGCCGTATCGGCCAGGTCTTTCAGGATGCGCGGCTGTTCCCGCATCTGAGCGTGCGCTCCAATCTGACCTTCGCGCGCTGGGCCGGGCGCCGCCACGATGCCCGCTCGCTTGAGGAAGTCGTCGAACTCTTAGGCATTGGCCATTTGCTGGACCGCAAGCCGGGCGGGCTGTCCGGCGGCGAGCGTCAGCGGGTGGCGATCGGCCGTGCGCTGCTGTCGGCGCCAAGGCTCTTGCTGATGGACGAACCGCTCGCCTCCCTCGATCAGGGCCGTAAGGCCGGTATCCTGCCCTATCTCGACCGGCTGCGCAGCGAGGCCGGCATTCCGATCCTCTATGTCAGCCACGCCATGGAGGAGGTCGCCCGCCTGTCGCAGACGCTGGTCATCGTGTCGGAAGGCAGGACGATCGCCTCTGGGCCCGTCGCGGACATTCTTTCCCGTGTCGACCTCGGCCGGGCGACCGGCCGTCACGAGGCTTCCGCCCTGCTCGAAGGCGTGGTGTCCCGGATCGATCCGGAATGGGGCCTGAGCAGCGTCGATATCGGCGGCCAGGTCGTTCAGGTTCCCGGGCTCGACGCGCCGGTCGGCGAGATCCTCCGCCTGCGCATCCTGGCCCGCGACGTGGCGATCGCGACATCGGAGCCGAAGGACCTCAGCATCCGCAATGCGCTTCAGGGAACCGTCACCAGCATTACCGACGAAAGCGGCCCCTATACCGAAATCCTGTGCCGGGTCGGCGACCAGGCGCTGAGAGCGCGTGTGACCCGCGCATCCGCTTCAGGCCTCGGTCTCGCGCCCGGCAAGTCGGTGTTTCTTCTGATCAAGAGTGTCGCCATCGCCCGGCGTCAGCTGGCGCCCGCGCCGGCAGGCGAATTGCCGGACGCCGCAGACCGGCAAACGCTGGTGTAGTCTGGTCCATGAGCAGGGTATAGTCTGACCCATGAGCAGTTTGACGCGTCGTCGCCTGACCCGGAGGATCAAGCTTCTCGCGGCGGGGTTCATCCTGGCCGTGAGCGTCGGTGTCGTCTGGCTGACCGGGCTGATCAGCCTGGGTTTCTTCCTGGGCGAGGTGGAGCGGAGGGCCGAGGCGACTCTTGCCGTCCAGGCGGCGGTCCTGGAAAAGCTGCTGGACAAGTTCCGCCTGATGGCGCCGCTGATGGCGCGCGGCCCGGATGCTGCGGAGATCGTCATCAACCGCGATGCGGAACGCGGCAGGCAGGTCGCGGCCATCGCCGCCGGCATGGCGGGCGCCGAGGAAGTCTGGTTCCTGGACCTGGGCGGGGACGTGATCGTGTCCAGCGCCGGCAACGATCTGATGGCAACCGGCAGCGGCAGGGCGGCCAGCCGCACCGTGTTCCGCCAGGCCGTTCAGGGACAGCTCGGCCGCCAGCTCCTGCCGGGCACGCAAAACCGGCCTGCGAGCTATGTGTTCGCCTCCGCGGTGCGGAAACGGAATGCGGTGGCCGGCGTTATCGCGGTTCGGGTCGGACTGGCCGACGTGGAACAGGCCTGGGCGCTCAGCAAGGACCCGATCGTGGCCCTCGACCCGTCCGGTTCCGTGGTTGTGACCAATGTGCCTTCCTGGCGGGGGCGGCCGTTCCCGGACCGGACCGATGAGGTCGCTGTCGTCGTGTCGTCGGGCGGCGATGACCTGACAGAGGTCATGGCGATGACGGACCGGGCGCGCGGAAAGAGCCATCTGCAGCTCGCCACCAGGCTCCCGGCCCTGGACTGGTCCGTGGTGATCCTGGCGGACACCACCGAGGCCCGGCGCCAGTCGGCCAGGGCGATGGTGATCGCAATCCTGCTGTGCATCATTGCCGGCGGAGCCGTCTGGGCCATGCTGGCGCGGCGCGAGGAACTGGCCCGGCGGCACAGGCGGGACAAGGCCGCCGCGCTGCGGCTGGAACGGCGGGTGCGCAGCCGGACGGCGGATCTGAGAAAGGCCAACGCCCAGCTGGAGCAGGAGGTGCGTGACCGCCTGCAGGCGGAGGCCGACCTGCGCCTTGCCCAGGCGGAGCTGGTCCAGGCGGCGAAACTCGCCACGCTGGGGAAGATGTCGGCGGCCCTCAGCCACGAATACAACCAGCCCCTGGCCGCGATCCGATCGGACGCGGAAATCGCGGAAATGCTGATCGCCCGCGGCGCGCCGCAGAAGGCGCTCGGCAACCTGTCGCGCATCGGCAGCATGGTGGCGCGGATGGCCGAAATCGCCAGAACCCTCAAGGGTTTTTCCCGCCGGTCGGGCACCGATATCCGCCCGGTTTCCCTGCGCCAGGCGATCGACGAGGCGTTGCTGCTGGTCATGCCGCAGGTCAAGCGGAGCGGGGTCTCCCTGAAGACCGGCCTGCCGCGGCACGACATCGTCGTTGCCGGCGGACGCATCCGGCTTGAACAGGTGATCGTGAACCTGATGACCAACGCGCTCGACGCGGTCCGGGACCGGCCGGATCCGCGGATCGAACTGAAGCTGGAACAGGCCGGAAACCAGGTCCGGCTGACGGTGACGGACAACGGCAACGGGATCGATGCGGAAACGCTGCCGCATATTTTCGATCCCTTCTTCACCACCAAGGAAACCGGCGCCGGGCTGGGCCTGGGGCTCTCGATCGCCTACAAGATCGTCCATGATTTCTCTGGCACCCTGACGGTGCGCAACACCGAAGAAGGCGGCGCGGAATTCACGGTCCGGCTGCCGGTCGCCGGTGAGAAGACCATAGCTGCGGAATAGAACCAGATGGATCAGGCCTGTGTCCTGCTAGTTGACGACGAAGAAGATCTCCGGGCCTCGCTGACGCAAGGGTTGGAACTCAGCGGTCAGACCGTAATGGCGACGGGAAATCCGGACGATGCCCTGGAGCGCATCACGCGGGATTTCTACGGCGTGCTCGTCACCGATATCCGCATGCCCGGGGAGGACGGCTTCCAGGTCATGCGCAAGGCGTTTGAGATCGACCCGGCGCTGCCGGTGGTCCTGATCACCGGTCACGGTGATGTGCCGCTCGCCGTCGAGGCCATGCGCGCCGGTGCCTATGACTTCATGGAAAAGCCGTTCTCGGTTTCGAGCCTCGCCTCGGTCGTCGACCGGGCGCTCGACAAGCGCCGGCTGGTCCTGGAAAACCGCAAGCTGCGCGAGGAACTGGCCGACCGGACCGGGATCGAGGGCCGCCTGGTCGGCCGCGCGCCGGCAATGGACCAGTTGCGCCGCACGGTGCTGGCCCTTGCCCCGACCGATGCCGATGTACTGATTCTGGGCGAGACCGGATCGGGCAAGGAAGTGGTTGCCCGGGCGTTGCACGACGAAGGCCCGCGCCGGTCGAGGCCCTTCGTGGCGCTCAACTGCGGCGCCCTGCCGGCGGAAATCATCGAATCGGAACTCTTCGGCCACGAGAAGGGCGCCTTTACCGGGGCCAGCGGCCAGCGCATCGGCAAGCTGGAACATGCCCATGGCGGCACCGTGTTTCTCGACGAGATCGAATCCATGCCGCTGGAATTGCAGGTCAAGCTGCTCCGGGTGATCGAGTCCCGGACCATCGAGCGGCTGGGCTCCAACAGGTCCATCGATCTCGACGTCCGCTTCATCGCCGCCACCAAGGAGGATCTTGAGGCGGCGGGGCGCGACGGCCGGTTCCGGCTGGACCTGTTTTACCGGCTCAACGTGGTCACGGTCGCGATCCCGCCGCTGCGCGACCGGCTGGAGGACATTCCGCTCCTGTTCCAGCATCTCGCCGTCGAGGCGCGGGCGCGCTACCGGCGCGAGATCCCGGACATGCCGGACAGTTACCTGGCGAAACTCATGGCGCACGACTGGCCCGGCAATGTCCGCGAACTGCGCAATGTCGCCGACCGCTTCGTGCTCGGGCTGGAACCGGACGCCCACGCGTCGAACGGCAGCGGCGCCAGCCTGTCCGACCAGGTGGCGGCCTACGAGAAGGCGCTGATCACCGCCGAGCTGAAGAAGAACGGCGGCGTGATCAAGCAGACCTACGAAAGCCTCGGCCTGTCGCGCAAGGCGCTCTACGAAAAGATGCGCAAATACGGCCTTGCGAAGGAAGACATGATCCCGGCCGATTAGAGCATCGGGCGACAAATTCGAAGCCGATGTCACAGGCAGAGAGGCCGGCTCGTCTTTCAGGTGTCAATGAGTTCACACAGGAATGGAAGACATCGATGACATCTGCAGCCGCAATCAATCACGAACAGCATATCCCGGGCGTGCTCAGGACCTTCGCCGAGGCCCACGCGCAGATCTGCAGGACCCCGCTCGACGGCAAACTGCATCACCTGGTGAAACTGCGCGCGTCCCAGATCAACGAATGCGCCTTTTGCGTGAAGATGCACACGGAGGAAGCGCGCAAGGACGGGGAAACCGCGGACCGTCTCGACCGGCTGGTGGTCTGGCGCCATGTCGACGACTTCACCGGTGCGGAGCGCGCCGCCCTTGCCTGGACCGAGGCGCTGACCCGGCTTGACCGCGATGCGGACTACGGCCGGTTGCGGACAAGCCTTCAGAACCACTACAGCGACGCGGAAATCAGCGCGATCACCGCCGCCGTGGCCATGATCAACCTGTGGAACCGGATCGGGATTTCCAATCACTGAGATGCGGACGCAGGAGACCAGAACGAAACGGTTCGAGGAGGCGAGGCCCCGGCTGATGGGCCTCGCCTACCGCATGCTCGGCGTCGTGGCCGATGCGGAAGATGCGGTCCAGGACACGTTTCTCAAATGGCAGGCGGCGGACCCTGAAGGCATCCGCGACGAGGAGGCCTGGCTGGTGACCGTCTGCACCAACCGCTGCCTCGACATTCTCAAATCGGCCTCCAGGACGCGGATGAGCTATGTCGGCCCCTGGATACCGGAACCCCTGCAGACGGAAACGCTGGCGAGCCAGGAGGAGGACCTCGACCGGGCCCAGTCGCTGACCACCGCCTTTCTCCTGCTTCTCGAACGGCTGACCCCCAAGGAAAGGGCCGCCTTTCTGCTCCGGGAAATCTTCGGCAAGTCCTACGGGGACGTTGCCCGAACGCTCGGGATGAAGGAAGCGGCCTGCCGGCAGCTCGTCTCCAGAGCCTCGAAATCCGTCCGGCAGGGCCAGGCCCGGTTCACGCCGTCCGCCGACCAGCAGGAGGCGTTTCTCGCCGCCTTCCACAACGCCCTTGCCACCGGTTCGCCGGACCGGCTCGGCGCTCTTCTCGCCAATACCGTCAGCCTGCGAACGGACGGCGGCGGCAAAGCGACGGCCATCAGCCGGGTCCTGGAAGGTCCGGAACCCGTCGGCAAGTTCATCGCCAGGGCGCTCGGCCGTCTCTGGGCGGGGGCGAAACTGGAGCGGCGCGAGGTCAACGGCATCGGCGGGCTTGTCATCCTGGACGGAGAAACCGTGTCGGCCGTCATGACGATCGGCTATGCGCGGGACGGCACCGTGGACCAGATCCACATCATCCGGAATCCGGACAAGCTCCGGCATCTGGATGCGCCCGCCCGCCACGACCCGGCGACCGGGGGTCTGCGGTTCCACTGAGGTACGTCAGATGTATCGATTCCGACACATCCGGCCCGGTTCATGGGTCGGTATCGACACGATTTCGGGTGCCGCAGGCGGCACTCGAGCAGGAATTTATCCAATTATGACCGAAATCTTAAGATTCCGGCCGTCTGGCATGACCGTTGCTATAGGATGCCCAGCGTGACGACCGCGCGGCCGGGTGCCTTCGCATCCGGAGTGTAAGGAAGTGTCTGGGAGGACATCCATGAAAAAAATCGTTCTGGCTGCGGCAACCGCGGCATCTTTCGCTCTGTCCGGCGCAGCCCTTGCGGCTGACGATTGCAGCGACGGCGAAATCGTCATCAAGTTCAGCCACGTGGTGGCGGCAACCGGCCACCCGAAGGGCGATGCGGCGACCATGCTGGCCGAACGCGTCAACAAGGAGATGGACGGCAAGGCCTGCATGCAGGTGTTCCCGAACTCGCAGCTCTTCGACGACGACAAGGTGATGGAAGCCCTGCTGCTCGGCGACGTCCAGCTGGCGGCTCCGTCCCTGTCCAAGTTCGAGGCCTACACCAAGAAGTTCCGTCTGTTCGACCTGCCGTTCATGTTCCAGGATCTGGACGCGGTCGGTCGTTTCACCCAGAGTGAAGCCGGCAAGGGCCTTTTGAACTCCATGACTGACGTCGGCTACACCGGTCTCGGCTACTGGATGTCGGGCATGAAGCAGTTCTCGGCCAACAAGCCGCTGGAGGTGCCGACCGACGCCGCGGGCCTGAAGTTCCGCGTGCAGACCTCCGACGTGGCCGTTGCCATGATCGAGGCCATGGGCGCCAACGCCCAGAAGCTTGCGTTCAAGGAAGTCTACGGCGCCCTGCAGACCGGCGTTGTCGACGGTCAGGAAAACACCTGGTCGAACATCTACACCAAGAAGTTCTTCGAGGTGCAGGACGGCGTCACCGAAACCAATCACCAGTCGCTCGCCTATCTGCTGGTCACCTCCGACGAATGGCTCAAGGGCCTGGATCCGGACGTGCGTGATCAGTTCCTGACGATCGTCAACGAATCGACCCTGGCCGCGAACGCCCAGGTCGCCGAGAAGGAAGCGATGAACCGTCAGCGGATTCTGGACGCCGGCACCACCATCCGCGTGCTGACCCCCGAACAGCGCAAGGTCTGGGTCGAGACCATGAAGCCGGTCTGGACCAAGTTCGAAGGCGACATCGGCACCGATCTGATCGACGCCGCGCAGTCCGCGAACACCGGCAGCTGATTGAAGCCGACAGCAGGCGGGAAGGCCTGACAAAGGCCTTCCCGCAACAATCCGGAACAAGAACCAGAAAAACGGAATAACCGGAGCCGGATCCGGCTCGGGGGGAGGACACATGAAACGCGTCGACAACTGGGTCACGCGCTTTGAGGAAAGCGTGCTTGCGTTCCTGCTCGCGGCAATGACCATCGTATCGTTCACGCAGGTGGTTGCGCGCTACGGCTTCAATGCCGGCTGGGGCGGGGCGCTTGAGTTCACGCGGATCCTGTTCGCCTGGCTGATCCTGTTCGGCATGAGCTACGGCATCAAGATCGGCGCGCATCTGGGCGTCGATGCCATCATCCGCCTGTTCCCGCGGCCGCTGTTCCGCGTCTTTGCCGTTTTCGGCGCCCTGTGCGCGGTCGCCTATGCGGTCATCCTTCTTTATTCCGACTGGCTGCAGGTGTTCGGCGCCAACGCCCGGGGCGGCGCGATCGACTACTGGATGAAGATGTTCAAGATCGGCATCGGCCTCGACGATCTGCGCTATCCCGATCTCATCCAGGAGACCTTCGGCACCAAGGAGCGTGTCCAGCGCTGGATCGCCTATCTGATGCTGCCGATCGGCCTCGCGCTTCTGGCGTTCCGCTCCGCCCAGGCGGTCTGGCAGATCGTCACCGGCGAACGCGAAATGGTGATCGCGGCCCACGAGGCGGAAGACCTCGTCGCCGAAAACAAAGACGTGCTGAAGGACTGAGGGGAAAATCATGGAAGCCGCAGTCCTTTTCATCATGGTCCTGGGACTCCTGTTCCTGGGCGTTCCGATCGCGATCTCGCTGGGCCTGTCCAGCGTCATTGCCATCGCCTTCTTCTCGACCGACTCGATCTCCTCGGTCGCGCTGCAACTGTTCACCGCATCGCAGAACTACACCCTGCTCGCCATCCCCTTCTTCATCCTGGCTTCGGCCTTCATGTCGACCGGCGGCGTGGCCCGGCGCATCATCCGCTTCGCCATCGCCTGTGTCGGCCATATGCGCGGCGGACTGGCGATCGCGGCGGTGTTCTCCTGCATGCTGTTCGCGGCCCTGTCGGGCTCGTCGCCGGCAACGGTGGTCGCCATCGGCACGATCGCCATCGCCGGCATGCGCCAGGTCGGCTACACCAAGGAATTCGCCGCCGGCGTGATCGCCAACGCCGGCACGCTCGGGATCCTGATCCCGCCGTCGATCGTCATGGTCGTCTACGCGGCGGCAACCGACGTGTCGGTCGGCCGCATGTTCCTGGCCGGTGTCATTCCGGGCCTCGTCGCCGGGCTGATGCTGATGATCGCGATCTACGTCAACGCGCGCATCAAGAACATGCCGAAACAGCCGTTTGCCGGCATGGGGGAAATCCTGTCTTCGGCCGGCGAGGCCGCTTTCGGCCTGCTGTTGATCGTCATCATCCTGGGCGGCATCTACGCCGGCGTCTTCACGCCGACGGAAGCCGCCGCGGTCGCCGCCGTCTACGCCTTCCTGATCGCGGTCTTCATCTACCGCGACATGGGGCCGCTCAAGGGCGTTCCGATCCGCAAGGAAGGCGAGGCCATACCCGCGGCCGCGATCCGGAATATCTGGCTGATCCTGGTCTATTTCCTGCCCGGCTGTTTCCATGGCGACACCAAGAAAGTCCTGACGGACGCGGCGAAAACGACGATCATGCTGATGTTCATCATCGTCAACGCCCTGCTGTTCGCCCATGTGCTGACCTCGGAGCGCATTCCGCAGGCCATCACCGACTGGATGATCGGCGTCGGCTTCAACTGGTTCACCTTCCTGATCGCGGTCAACATCCTGCTTCTGATCGGCGGCCAGTTCATGGAACCGTCGGGCCTGCTGCTGATCGTGGCGCCGGTGGTGTTTCCGATCGGCATCGAACTCGGCGTTGATCCGATCCATCTCGGCATCATCATGGTGGTGAACATGGAAATCGGCATGATCACCCCGCCGATCGGGCTCAACCTGTTCGTGACCTCAGGCATCACAGGCATGAGCCTGTTCCGCGTGGTCAAGGCCGCGGCCCCGTTCGTGATGATCCTGCTCGCGTTCCTGGTGATCGTGACCTACGTCCCGGCGCTGTCCACCTGGCTGCCCTACAGCCTGATGGGTCCGGAAATCGTCACAAGGTAATGAGGCAGGCGGGACGAAAAAAGCGGCCGGGGCACGACGCCCCGGCCTTTTCGTTGACGTCAACCGGAAACGGCAGGCGCGGCATGGCGCAGTGCCGAACGTATCAGACGCTGATGCCTTCTTCCTCGATATAGATGCGCACGATCTCGTCGAAGGAGGCGTCGGCCTGAAAGCCCAGGCCCTCGGCGCGGGCGGCGTCGAACCGGCGCGGCCAGCCGGCGACGATCCGCTGCACGGCCTCGTCCGGTTCGCGGCGGATCAGTTTCACCCGCGCCTCGCCGCCGATCCGGCGCAGGGCGTCGATTTCCTCGCCCACGGTGACCGGCAGGCCGGGCATGGTCAGGCTGCGGCGCGGGCCGATCCTGTCGCCGTCCAGGGTGGCGGCGTGGAGCAGGAACCCGACCGAGGCGCGCGGGCTTGCCATCCAGTGCAGCACGTCGTCGCCGACCGGGAGTTTCGCCTCCTGACCGTTCAGCGGTTCGCGGATGATGCCGGAAAAGAAGCTTGAGGCCGCGGCATTCGGTTTTCCGGGCCTTACCACCACGGTCGGCAGGCGGATGCCGATGCCGTCCATCGTCCCCCGGCGGGTGAGATCGGCAAGCAGGAGTTCGCCGATCGCCTTCTGCGTACCGTAGGAGGTGAGCGGGGTCAGGTGGAACGCGTCCGGGATCGGGTCCGGGAACGGCGCGCCGAAGACGGCGATGGAGGAGGTGAACACCACCCGCGGACAATAGCCGTCGCCTGCGAGCCGGATCGCCTCAAACAGCCGGTGCGTTCCCTCCAGATTGATCCGGTATCCCTTTTCGAAATCCGCCTCCGCCTCGCCCGATACGATGGCGGCCAGGTGAAAGATGATCTCCGGCCGCCTGGCGATCAGGGCCTCCGCCTGTCCGGGTTCGGAAAAGTCGCAGGCGATCGTTTCAACAGGACAGGGAGCGGCAGCCGGAGCGGACGGGGCGACGACATCGGCAAGCAGGAATTCGCTGATCTCCCGGCCGCCCAGGACCTGCTCCGACACCAGCCGGTCGACGAGTTTCCGCCCGATCATCCCGGCCGCGCCGATCACCAGAACCCTGACCATTCCCACCCTCCCGGATCTTCGATTTTCTTTCAGATTAATGCGGCCCGGCGGTGCCGGAAAGGCCGGTCGTGCGCGATTGTGTTCGGCGCCCGGGAAGTCGCCCTTCGCTGCCGCGGGCCCCGCCCGCGGACAAAGGCACGGCTCAGCGGCCGCCGCACCACTCCGGCGGCGCCTCGTTCACGTGCAGGGTCTTTCGTTCCAGGACCGTCAGGCAGCGTGGTGCCGCGGCTTTCGCAGCGCTCAGGAGCGCGTCCAGCGATGGCCAGAACGGCAGCAGGTTGACCGTGTTGTCCCAGGACGACGTTGCGATCAGGGTTCCATCCGGTGAAAACCGAAGATCCCGGACGTGGTCCTTGTGGCGCCGGTAGCGGCCGGTGAAATTCCCTGTAGCTGTGTCGAGAAGTCGTATTTCCCCGACGCCGTAGCCGATGGCCAGGGTCTTGCTGTCCGGCGAAAAACGCAGGGAATGGACCGTGCTCAGGTAGATTTCCGTCGGGTACCGCCCCGCGACCTCGCCGCTCGTCATGTCGATCAGAAGCAGGTAGCGGGAGACGCCGGCGACCGCTGCGAATTGCCCGTCCGGAGACAGGGCAACACGCATAGCCAGCCAGGTCTTGCCCGGTTCCACCGGGTACCGCCGGCTTTCTCCGGTGGCGAGCTCCCAGACCCGCGCATCGCCGTCACTCGATGCCGTCACGATCCGTTTGCCGTCTGCGGTGAACCTGGCGTCCCTGATCCAGTCCGTGTGTCCCTCGTAGGACCGATAATCTCCGGTCGAGAGGTCCCATATCCGCAGGACACCGCCGCGGTCACCTGTTGCGACCAGGCGGTCGTCTGCGGAAACGGCGAGCGGCAGGGCCTGGGGGTGATTGCCCTCAAGCAACAGGTCGCCCTTGCCGTTCCGGATCTCGAAATTGCCGTTGACTTTCGCAAGCGCAAGGATCCGCCCGTTCGAACTGACGATGCTGCCTTCGTCAGACCGGAGGTTCCACCCGGTGCCTTCAAGGGAAAACCGCTGTTCCAGAGTGTCTCCGTCCCAGGCCGTCAGGTTTGAATAATCGCCGCTCAGAAAAAGGCTTCCGTTTGCCGCCGCAATCAGGGTTGAGGTGTGCGGAAATGTCTTGACCGGTTCGCCGGTCCTGATGTCCCGCACGGTGATCGGACGTTCCGGGTTGCCCCAGGGACCGACGATGATCTGCGCGCCGCCTTTCAGGAAGGAACTGGCGCCCGCCTTGTCGGGAATCACCGGTGCGTTGGCCGCGCCGCGCCAGTCCCAGAGCCGGGCGGTTCCGTCATAACCGGCGGTCAACACGGTGGCGCCATCCGATGAGAACCTGGCGTTGCTTGCTCCGGACGTATGGCCGCGCAGCACGGTGACCGTTTCACCGGTCGCGGCTTCCCATATGCGCGCTGTCTTGTCCTCCGACGAGGTGAGGATGTGACGTCCGTCGGGCGAAAAGGAAATGTCGTAGATACTGCCTTCGTGCCCGATCAGGGAGGAAACGGGTTTGCCGTCCTCCAGGTTCCAGACGCGTGCCTTGCCGTTGTTGGACGCGGTGGCCAGGTATCGGCTGTCCGGCGAGAAGGCCGAGTGCTCGATGAACGATCCTTCATAGTAGGGAAAGGAAAACCGGACCTTGCCGCTGTCCCGGTCCACCACGAAGAGTTCCTGATGTTCGAGGTTCTGATAGATAAAGACCGACCCATCGGGCGAATAGCGGGCGGTCTTGCCGAGGTCGGCACCGTAGATCCAGGCGATCAGGGAGCCGTCGGAGGCATTCCGCCGTTCCACTCCGCCGTCCGCATCGACCAGGATTTCCCCCTCGCCCGGCGCGAAAATCGCCTTTTCGATTCTCCTCTCACTGCCTTCGATGGTGTAGACGGGAGTCCCTGTCGCAAGGTCGATTTGCTCTCCGCGGGCCGTCAGCAGCCTCTTGCCGTCTCCGGAAAACGCGACGCTGCGGGCCGGAACGAGCCCGGGTTCAAGCATGAAGGTTCGAATCGGCGCCAGGGTTCGCGCGTCCCAGAGCTCGACGGCGCTTTGGATGCGGTTGTTCCTGTGCGCCATGCTGGAGGCGGCCAGGATGCTCCCGTCCGGCGAAAAGACGATATCGGTGATTTCCGCCCCGGAATAGACGTCGCCGAGATGGGCGCCGGTCAGTCCGTCCCATATGCCGGCACCGCCGCCCGCCGCTTTCGAATAAATCGCAGTCACCAGAGTGCCGTCGGGCGAAAAATGAGCGGCGAAGGAGCCTTTCCTGCCGTTGGAATCGAGTGCGGCGATCTGCTTGCCGGTTTGCTTGTCAAACAGCAGGGCGTGAGACAGGTCGCTGACCAGCACCCGCTTTCCGTCGGGCGAAAGTTCTGCGTCCGCGCCGGAGGATCCCCCGGGAATCCGGAACGTGTGCAGTTCGCGTCTCTCCGCCATCGCCTCGGTCAACGCCATTTGCGCGGCCGCCACATAGGGCCGGCCGCGCCGTTGCGCATCGGGTGAAGTGCTGTCCGGCAGGGCCTCTATCGCGCTGAGGAGCGCCAGGGTTACGTCACCGCGCGCCAGGGCTTCCCGGGACAGGTCCGCAAGGTAGAGCGACTGCGCTCTGAGCGCGTCGTTGCGCTGGTTCAGCGCCACGCTCCTCTGCCAGAACGCGACGCCTGCCAGGCACAGACCGGCCACGACGGCGGCCAGCGACAGGGCGAGCGTCCGCTTCTGCTGGCGCTGGGCGTTGCACCGGCTTTCGGTGATGAACGTGGTCTGGTCGGTGGTGATCTGAGGGGCCTCGCGGGGGCGCTCGTCGCGCCAGCGCTCGGCGTCGGCAATGTCCGCTCCCCTCAGAAGCAGGGACCGGCGCATGTCCGACTGCCGCCAGCGCCGCGCCAGACCGGCCAGGCGGGTGTGCTCGCGGATCCAGTCGATATCCGTGTTGACGGCGGAAATAACGCTGTCGACCGCATCCTCGAAAGGATCCCGATCGGTGCAGAAAATGAAGTTCAGCCGTGCAAGGATCGGCGGGATGTCGTCGCCCGGAACGTCCTCGATGACAATGGGCGCAATCCGCTTTCCCAGTTCATGGGCAAGCTCGATTTCCCAGGCGCACACTTCCGATGCGGACGATGCCGGGCTCAGGAGGAAGATGATCGTGTCCGCCTCGCGGATCAGCTGCTCCAGACGGTCGCGCCACTCCTCGGTCGGAAGTATGTCTTCCGTGTCCCGGAATACACCGAGATTGCGGTCGGCAAGCACTTTGGAAATGCGATGGGCCTTCTCGCGGTCCTTGCGCGAGTAGGAGACGAATACCTTCGGCTGATCTTCCCCTTCGGCAAGCTCGGGCGGCGTCAGGGGGTCAGACAAAATCAAAGACCTTCATTCGAAATCCGGGTGTCTGTTCTGAAAAACACGATGCAAAAACGATCAGGCGATCCATCGTAAAATACTGACGAAATATCCGCTATTTCAAGCCTTGAGGTCAGATCCGGGTCAATCGCCGGGCAGGGTCCTACAGCCGGCCCTTCATGAACAGGTCGAAGTCCTCCATGCCCTCCTCCCGGTCGAAGCAGCCGAAGCTGCCGCTGTCCTTCAGGCTTTCGGCGGCGGCGGTAAAGGCGCCGAAGGCGACCCGGGCGAGGCCGCTGCCGATGGACACCCGGGCAACGCCCATGTCCTCCAGTTCCTTGCGGGTCATGTGAAACTTTTTCCGTCCGGCCAGGACATTGAGCGGCGCGGAAACCTCCGCGATCACCGTTTCGATGTGCTGTTTTTCGACAAGGCCGGGGGCATAGACGCAATCGGCGCCCGCATCGGCAAAGGCCTGGAGGCGCCTGATGGTCTCGCGCAGGTTTTCCTCAGACCGGATCGGCGCCTCGCTGCGCGCCGTCAGCACGAAATCCGGAGCGAGGCGGTTCCGTGTATCGACCGCGGCCCTTATCCGTTCCACCGCCAGGTCGAAGGCGTAATAGGGATTGAGCGGATCGGGCGAGAAATCCTCGATCGAGCAGCCGCTGAGACCCACTTCGATGGCGCCGCGGATGGTCTCGACGACGTCGTCGGGATCGTCGCCGAAGCCGTTTTCCATGTCGCCGTTCACCGGCAGCGTGGAGGCGTCGACGATGGTCTGGGCGTGGGTCAGCGCCATGTCCCGGGTAATCAGACCTTCCGCATCCTTCAGCCCGTGGGTGAAGGCAAAGCCGGCACTTGTCGTCGCCAGCGCCTCGAAGCGCAGGCCCTCCAGGATCCGGGTAGTGCCGATATTGAAGGGGTTCGGCATGAGAAAGGCCCTGCGCTCGGCATGAAGCGCCTTGAAACGGGTCCGGCGGGTCTCGATCGTCTGCATGGGAAACCTCCAGTCAGGCACCGGCTCATCTGCCGGTTGTATGTCCGGAATTATATCCTAGTGGTTGTCCCTTGGCAGGCCTTTCGTATGTGCCACATCCTGGTATTTGACGGCGGGCTTCAGCACCATGCCCTTGTCGAACTGGTCGACCATGCCGCGCTGGATTTCCTGCCAGGGCGTCTGATGATCAGCATAGGCAAAACCGCCCTCGGCTTCCAGATCCGAGCGCCGTTTGGCAAGCTCCTCATCCGGGATCAGGATATCGGCGGTTCCCTTGCCCAGGTCGATGCGGACCCGGTCGCCGGTCTGGATCAGGGCGAGCCCGCCCATGGCGGCGGCCTCCGGAGAGGCATTCAGGATCGAGGGCGATCCGGACGTTCCCGACTGGCGACCGTCGCCGATGCACGGCAGCGAATGAATGCCCTTCTTGATGAGGGCGGCCGGCGGCTGCATGTTGACCACCTCCGCGCCGCCGGGATAGCCGATCGGCCCTGTGCCGCGGATGAAGAGCATGCAGTTTTCGTCGATGTTAAGGTCCGGATCATCGATGTTGTCGTGATAGTCCTCGGGTCCTTCGAAGACGATCGCCCGGCCCTCGAACGCCTCCGGATCATCCGGATTGGACAGATAGCGCTCGCGGAATTCGTCGGAGATCACGCTGGTCTTCATGATCGCGCTGTCGAACAGATTGCCCTTGAGGTTCAGGAAGCCGGCGTTTTCCTTCAACGGTGCGTCGTAGCTTCTGATCACGTCGGCAATCAGGATTTCCGCATTTTCGCAGTTCTCGCCGATGGACCTGCCGTTGACCGTCTTCGCGCCCGGATGGGGCAGCTTGCCGACCCGCATGAGTTCGTTGACGACGGCGGGCACGCCGCCGGCATGGTGATAATCCTCGCCGAGATAGTCGCCGGCCGGCTGAAGGTTGACCAGAAGCGGGATGTCGTGACCGACGGCCTGCCAGTCGTCGTTGTCGAGCGGCACGCCGAGATGGCTGGCAATGGCGTTGAGGTGGATCGGCGCGTTGGTCGAGCCGCCGATGGCGGAATTGACCACGATCGCGTTCTCGAAGGCCTCCCGGGTCATGATGTCGGAGGGCTTCATGTCCTCGTGCACCATGTCCACGATGCGCTTTCCGGTCTCATAGGCAATCTGCCCGCGTTCCCGGTAGGGGGCCGGGATCGCGGCGGAGCCCGGCAACTGCATGCCGAGCGCTTCGGCGAGCGAGTTCATGGTGGTGGCCGTTCCCATGGTGTTGCAGTAGCCGACTGACGGGGCCGAGGAGGCCACCAGTTCCATGAAGCCCTCGTAGTCGATTTCGCCGGCGGCCAGCATCTCGCGCGCCTTCCAGACGATGGTGCCCGATCCGGTGCGCTCGCCCTTGTGCCAGCCGTTCAGCATCGGCCCGACGGACAGGGCGATCGCCGGGATGTTGACGGTTGCCGCGGCCATCAGGCAGGCGGGCGTTGTCTTGTCGCAGCCGATGGACAGGACCACGCCGTCGATCGGGTAGCCGAACAGGAGCTCCACAAGGCCGAGATAGGCCAGGTTCCGGTCGAGTGCCGCGTTCGGCCGCTTGCCTGTCTCCTGGATCGGATGCACCGGAAACTCGAAGCAGATGCCGCCCGCCTCGCGAATGCCTTCGCGCACGCGCTTGGCCAGTTCCAGGTGATGGCGGTTGCAGGGGGAAAGGTCGGAACCGGTCTGGGCTATGCCGATGATGGGCTTTCCGGACTGCAGTTCTTCGCGGGTGAGGCCGAAGTTCAGATAGCGCTCGATATAGAGGGCCGTCATGGCCGGATTGTCCGGGTTGTTGAACCATGCGGTGGATCTCAGGCGTGGATGTCTTGAACCGCTCATGAAGCCTCTCCCTCGTTCTTCACCGGTTGTGCCGGTTTGAATCGATTAACAGCACCCGAACGGCTTTCTGTAAAGCTGCGTTTGGGACGAAGCTGTTCTCTGCAGGGGCTGTTTTGACCTCCGGTCGTTCATTTTCGGCAGGTGGCCTTTGTGGGCAAATATCAGGCGGGGGTGATTGAAATCTTTGCAATCGGTCCGAAGCCGGAGCGTGCGCCGATCGGCCCGGGAGTTGACGGAGACCGCAAGTCTCTCTCTAAAACCTTAAATACATTAAAGAATCTTATGGATTGAAATAAGTATATCGTATTGGTTAATGGACGCTGCCGGGATTGGTTAAGATGTCATAAATTTACGCAGCGTATGAGTGGATTTTTTCTTTCAGGTACTTTTCAAGTTCGGTAAAATTAGCTATGATGTTTATTGTAATCAGGTTGGCCCGCGGGATTTGAGGGCCCGGCATATTGACCTCGAATCATTTCATCGAAATCGGGGGGAGGCTTGCCTCCTCCCTTTTTCTGTTGTGCGGAATTCCGCATGCCGGTCAGGCGGTCTCCAGGTTTTCCACGGACAGCAGTTCAAGCGACGGCATTAGGCTGAGCAGCTCGCGCGTATAGGGATGTTGCGGCGCCTCGAACAGGGCATCGCAATCGGCGACTTCACACAGTTCCCCGTGACGCATCACCCCGATCCGGTTGCACATCTGCCGGATGACGGCGAGGTCATGGCTTATGAACAGCATGGTCAGGCCGAGTTCCTGCTGCAGGTCCTTGAGCAGGTTGAGGATCTGGGCCTGGATGGAGACATCCAGGGCGGATGTGGGTTCGTCGCAGACCAGGAAGCGCGGCCGGGTGGCGAGCGCGCGCGCGATCGAGATCCGCTGGCGCTGGCCGCCGGAAAACTCGTGCGGGAATTTTTCGCCTGCCGCGGCGCCCAGTCCGACGTGATCGAGAAGGTCGTCCACGATCCGGCGGACTTCTTTGTTGGACGCGGCAAGCCTGTGGAACCGGATCGGTTCGGCGATGATGCTGCGCACGCGCATCCGCGCATTCAGCGATGAGAACGGATCCTGGAAGATCATCTGCATCTGCCGGCGCATGGCGAGGATCTGCTTGCGGTTGCTGAGTTCGGTCAACTCCTGTCCGGCAAAGCGGATCGAGCCGCCGGTCGGGTGATAGAGGCCGGTGATCAGCCGCGCGATGGTCGATTTGCCCGATCCGCTCTCGCCGACGAGGCCGAAGGTTTCGCCTTCCGCGATATCGAAGCTGACCTTCCTGACCGCGTCGAAATACCGCCTGCGGGACGGGATGATCGAGCCTGTGACCTGAAACCGCATGTCGAGATCGCTGATCTGCAACAGCGGCCCTTCGACCTTGTCGTAGGCACGCGCCTTGCCGAGCCAGTGGGTGGCGATGTCGATCTGCCGGCTCGGCGTGCCGGCCTTTTCGATATAGTCGACGACCGGAAACCGCGCGATGCGGATGTCGGGACGGGGCACCGCGGAGATCAGACTTTTCGTATAGGGGTGCTGGGGGGAACCGAGAACCTGGGCCGTCTCGCCGTATTCGACCAGCCTGCCGTGGTACATGACGGCCACGTGGTCGGTGATATCGGCAATGACGCCCATGTCGTGGGTGATCACCAGCATGGCCACGTGGCGCTCGGCGCAGAGTTTTTTCATCAGTTCCAGGATCTGGGCCTGGATGGACACGTCGAGCGCCGTCGTCGGTTCGTCGGCGATCACGAGTTCGGGCTCCGCGCACAGGGCCAGCGCGATCACGACGCGCTGACGCATGCCGCCGGAAAACTGGTGCGGATACTGTTTGATTCGTTCGGGGGCATCGGGGATGCCGACCGCGTCGATCAGTTCGATCGCCCTGGCCCTGGCCTCGTCCCTGGAAAGCGCCAGGTGGGTGCGGATCGTTTCCACCAGCTGGGATTCCACGGTCTGAAGCGGGTCGAGCGAGGTCAGCGGATCCTGAAAGATCATGCCGATCTTCCTGCCGCGCAACAGCCGTTTCTGTTTTTCCGGCAGGCTGTCGATCCGCTGGCCGTGCAGGAAGATCTCGCCTTCGGCGATACGTCCGGGCTCGGCCAGAAGGCCGATGACCGCATTGCCGACGGTGGACTTGCCGGCACCGCTTTCGCCGACAACGCCGAGGACCCGGCCGGCCTCGACCTTCAGGCTCACGCCTTCCACGGCGACGAAGGTGGACTTGCGGCCCGGAAATTCGACCTTGAGATCGCGGATCTGAAGAACGCTCATGGCCTCACCGCAGCTTCGGATTGAGGGCGTCGCGCAGCCAATCGCCCAGGAGGTTGACGTTGAGGACGAGCAGCGCCAGCGCCAGGCCGGGGAAGATCGCGATCCACCATTCGCCGGAGTAGAGGAAGTCGTTGCCGATGGCGATCAGGGTGCCGAGTGAGGGCTGGGTCGGCGGCATGCCGACGCCAAGGAACGACAGGGTCGCTTCCGTGACGATGGCGAGCGCAAGGTTGATGGTGGCGATCACCAGCACCGGTCCGGTGACGTTCGGCAGGATATGGCGGATCATGATGGTGATCGCGGGAATCCCGATTACCCGGGCGGCCTGCACGTATTCCTTGTTTTTCTCCACCATTGTCGAGCCGCGCACCGTGCGGGCGTATTGCACCCAGAACGACAGCGCGATGGAGAAGATCAGGATCCAGAAGGAATACGTCTCTCGGTTGAACGTGCCGAATATGCCGTGCGCCGCGCCGTCCACCAGAAGCGCGATCAGGATGGCCGGAAAGGTGAGCTGGATGTCGGCGATGCGCATGATAACGGCATCCACCCGGCCGCCCATGTAACCGGCCACCAGCCCGAGCGTGATGCCGAGGAGCGCGGCGAGGAAGACCGAGCAGAAGCCGACGATCAGCGAGATCCGCATGCCGTAGAAGATCCCGGAAATGATGTCCCGGCCCTGGTCGTCCGTGCCCAGCGGAAACCGGGGATCGGCGAATTCCATCCAGAACGGCGGCACGCGGGCATCGAGGATGGAGACCGAGGCCAGGTCGAACGGGTCGTGCGGCGCCACCCAGGGCGCGAAGAAGGCCGCGAAGAACAGGATCAGGGTGCCGATGGCGGCAAGTACCGTGATCCGGGAGCGCAGGAACGAGTGGAACATGTCGCTGTCGACGATCCGGGCGACGGGACCGGGCGCGGTTTCGGCAGGCTTGGCGTCCTTGTTGGAGACGTCAGACATGGGCGCGGTCTCCTTGTCAGGCCCGCTCGACCCGCAGGCGCGGGTCGATCAGGAAATAGAGAATGTCAACGATGAAGTTGATGACGACGAAAAGGAAGGCCGTCAGCAGCAGGTAGGCGGACATGATCGGGATATCGACGTTCTGCACCGCCTGCAGGAACATGATGCCCATGCCCGGCCACTGGAACACGGTTTCCGTGATGGTGGCGAAAGCGATGATGGCGCCGAGCTGCAGGCCGGTGATGGTGATCACCGGCACGAGGGTGTTCTTCAGCGCATGGCGGAAATGCACGATCCGGTCGGGCAGGCCCCGGGCGCGGGCGAACTTGATGTAGTCGGTGCGGATGACTTCCAGCATTTCCGCCCGGATCAGGCGCATGATCAGGGTCATCTGGTAGAGGCCGAGGGTGATCGACGGCAGGATCAGGGCCTTGATCCCCGACCATGTCAGAAGTCCGGTGGTCCACCAGGACCCGACCTGCACCACCTCGCCGCGCCCGAAACTCGGCAGCCACTGCAGGGTCACGGAAAACAGGAAGATCAGCAGGATCCCGATAAAGAAGGTCGGCAGGGAGATCCCGACCAGGGACACCGACAGGAACAGTTTGGACAGTCTGGAGTCCCGGTTCAGCCCCGCATAGATGCCCATGGGAATGCCGACCGCCAGGGCGAACAGCGCCGACATGAAGGAAAGTTCCAGCGTCGCGGGGATCCGCTTGGCGAACAATTCGCTGACCGGCTGGTGGAACTGGTAGGAGGTGCCGAAATCGAACTGCGCCGCCTTGAAGACGAAACGGCCGAACTGGACGGGAATCGGATCGTTCAGGCCGAGACGTTCACGCAGGGCCTCCCGCTCCTCGATCGAGGTCTCGATCCCGACCATCATGTTCACGGGGTCGCCGACAAAGCGGAACAGGGAAAAGGACAGCAGGGCTACGACCAGCATGACAACGATCGCCTGCAGGAGGCGACGCACCGCGAAACCAAGCATGGCAGTTCTTTTCTTCGGCGTTGGACATCCCCGGTCCGCGAACCGGGGATGCGGGTTTCAGGTCCGGCTTACTTCTTGGTGACGAAGCGGAACAGGAACTGGTTGTCTGCGCGCTGGGCGAGTTCGACACCATCGCGGACACCCCAGGCAAGCGCCTGCTGGTGCAGCGGGATATGGGCGGCCTCGTCGTTCGAGATCTTGAACGCCTCGGCGATCAGGGCGTCGCGCTTGGCCTGATCGTTTTCCACGAGGATCTGGTCGGCGAGGTCGTCGACCTTCTGGTTGCAGTAGCCGCCAAGGTTGAAGGCGCCGCCATTGCCCTTTTCGTCCCGGCACTGGATCAGGTTGTCGAGAATGTTCCAGCTGTCGAAGGACCCGGGGGTCCAGCCGAGCAGGTAGAACGACGTGTCGTAATCGCCCGATTTCAGCACCTTGGCGAAGTATTTCGCTTTCGGCTGGGCGTTCAGATCGACCTTGACGCCGATGCGGGCGAGCATGGCGGCAACCGCCTGGCAGATTGCCTCGTCATTGACGTAGCGGTCGTTCGGGCAGTCCATGCCGACCTCGAACCCGTCCGGGTAGCCGGCCTCGGCAAGCAGCGCCTTGGCGGCCGCCGGGTCATACGGGAACCGCTTGAACTCGTCGGAACGCGCGTACAGGAACGGCGAAATCATCAGCGCCGACGGCTCCGACAGATTGCGCATCACCTTGGACTTGATCGCCTCGATGTCGATCGCCTGGTAGAAGGCCTTGCGCACCCGCGCATCCTTGAACGGGTTCTTGCCCTTCACGTTGGAATAGAGCAGTTCGTCGCGCATCTGGTCCATGCCGAGGAAGATGGTGCGCAGTTCCGGACCGATCAGCGCCCGGGTGCCCTGGTTGCCCTCGACCCGTTTCACGTCCTGCACCGGGATCGGATAGACCATGTCCAGTTCGCCCGAAAGCAGGGCTGCGACGCGGGTCGCGTCGGAACCGATCGGGGTGAACTCGACCGTGTCGAGATTGTGGGTCGGCGTGTCCCACCAGCCGTCGAACTTCTCATAGACGGTCTTCACGCCCGGCTCGTGGCTGGCGATCTTGAACGGGCCGGTGCCGTTGGCATGAAGGGCCGCATAGTTGGGCGTGGTGTCCGAGGCGGACGTGATCGCGACCGCGTCGTTTGCCTCCGTCCACTCCTTGTCCATGATGTACCAGGTGTCCCACTCGTAGGGCAGGATCGGATTCGGGGCCGGAAGGACGAAGTCGACCGTGTGGTCGTCGACGATTTCCAGCTTGACCTCGGCATTGACGCGCTTTGCCAGGTCGGAGCCTTCGCCGTGAAGGCGCTGCAGCGAAAAGGCGACATCCTCCGCGGTGAAGTCACTGCCGTTGTGGAACTTCACGCCCTTGCGCAGATGGAAGCGCCAGCGGTTGGGCTCGACGACTTCCCAGCTTTCGGCAAGCGACGGCTCGATTTCCAGCTTCTCGTTGCGCCGGGTCAGGCCCTCGTAGGTGTTGCCCAGGGCGGACAGCGTGAAGGTCTCGTTCAGGCTGTAGGGATCGAGCGTGTTCAAGGTGCCCTGGAAGGCGAATTTGAGCGTTTCCGCCTGGACCGGCGAGATCGCCGACCCGACTAACGCGGCGGCCGCCACGATGAGTGATTTCGTTTTCATGTTCCCCTCGCGTCTTCGGCTTCCGGATTGTGCCCTCCCGGATTATGCCTTCATTGTCAAAGGTCGTTTGCGGGCAGGCACTTGGCCTCCGTAAAACCAACAGGACCCACTATTGCATTGCTGGCGGGACGATCCAACCCTGGTCACGCCGGCATTTAGGGTACGGACCCATAAAATTCTGCTTTCAGGCGTCAATCCGGCAAAGGAAAGCTAGGAAAAGCCTGCAGAACCATGCGCGTGCATGGTGCAAAGGCTTTGACGCGGCTTTCCGCAGCCGGATTGGCGTCCTTCGGATCGACCGGGAAATGGCTGCCTCCTGCGTTGCAAAATCTTGAAAACCTGCCGGATTTTCTGCGATTTCTGCGCCTTGGATACAGCCATTTACTGAACGACCTGAAAACTGAATTTTATGGGTCCGTACCCTAGGATAATTTTCGGCACAGCCCGTCCAGAAATGCGACGCATTTTTCCAGTTCGGCCGCTTCGATGTATTCATCTGCCTGATGGGCCTGATCGATCGACCCCGGTCCGCAAACGACTGTGGACAGACCGGCATCCTGGAACTGCCCGCCCTCGGTCGCGTAGACAACCACATTCCGCCCGTTGTCGCCGGTCAGCTGGCGGGCGAGGCGTTCCGCCGCTCCGTCCGTTTCCTGGCGAAGGCCTGGAACATTCGCCAGCCGGGTGACCTCGATGCGGCAGGACGGCGACACCGCCATCATGCCGGGCAGGACCTCCGTTTCGATGAACGCCTCGTACCGGGCCTGCCAATCCTCGCCGCGTTCCTCCGGCAGGGTCCTTATGTCGGTCACGAATTCGCATTCCGCCGCGGTGATGTTGTGGGCATCCCCGCCCCTGATCGTGCCGCAGTGAAGGGTGGTGTAGGGCGGATCGAACAGGCAGTCGGCATCGGCCTTCGCCCTGTTTTCCGCGGTTTGCCGGTCCAGCCAGGTGATCAGGCGGGCGGCAACCGAAATGGCCGAGACGCCCCGGTCCAGCTGGCTGGAATGGACCGCATGGCCGAAGACCTTCGTCTTCAGGACGATGATGCCCTTGTGTCCGGTCACGGCCTTCATGCGGGTCGGTTCGCCGACAATCACGGCCGAAGGCGCAGGGCCGTCGGCGAGCATGCGCTTGATCATCGGCGGCGCGCCGAAACAGCCGATTTCCTCGTCATAGGACAGGGCGATATGGATGGGCCGGACGAGACCGGCCGCCAGCATCTTCGGGACATGGGCCAGAACGGTTGCGGCGAAGCCTTTCATGTCGGCGGTGCCGCGGCCGTAGAGGCGGTCGTCATCCGCGCGCAGGGTGAAGGGGTCCGACGTCCATTCCTGGTTGGCGACCGGCACCACGTCGGTATGGGCGGAAAGAACCACGCCGCCCGGCAGGTCCGGGCCGATCCTTGCAAACAACGAGGCCTTGTCGCCGCCGTCATTGAATACGCGCGTTGCCGGGACGCAGTGGTCTTCAAGATATCCGGCGACGAAGTCGATCAGGGCGAGATTGCTCTTGTCGGAAACGGTGTCGAAACCGACCAGCACGGCAAGCATTTCCTGTGGTGTGTATGTACGGGCCAAAATTCACTCCAGGCGGCCAGGTTGAAACGGCACGACACTTACCGCGTCAGACCGGAACCGGCTCCCTATCCAGATCCCTGAACGAATAGATTTGCAAGGGAACGGTTTTTCCGCGCAGCAGGATTTCCCGCATTTCGCAGTTCTCCAGCCGGATTTCGGCCGCCTTGACGACCGCGTCCGACAGGGTCAGCTGGGTTCCTCGCGTCTTGTTTTCCGCCTCGAGCCGGCTCGCCGTGTTGACGACGTCCCCGAGCGCGGTGATCGAACTGCGCTCTCCGCTTCCGCCCGCGGCGCCGATGCGGCCGAGGATGACCGGTCCGGCATGAAGGCCGATGCCGATCCGCAAGGGCGCGCGCAGGTTGTTGCCGCGCTCGCTGTTCAAGGCCGTGATCGCCGTGGCAATCGACCTGCTCGCGCGCAGGGCCTGGCGGGCGCCTTCGCGAAGCCCGGTCTCCATGCCGAAGATCGCCATGATGCCGTCGCCGATGAACTTGTCGACATATCCGTCCTGCTTGCGGATTTCGTCGGAGACCAGGTCGAGATAGCGGTTCAGCAGATAAACCACGTCGAAGGCCAGGGTCTTCTCCGTGAGCCCGGTAAAGTCGCGAATGTCGACGAACATGATCACGACCGGCTGTTCCACGCCCCAGTAGTAGGCATCCTGATGGGCCCGGGACCCCCGTTCGGCGGCGCGCACCGGAATCAGCGGATGCACGCGCAGGCCGGATGTCGGCCGGATCTGGCAGGCCAGCCGGATGCTGCCGTCGGCCCCGATCTGCCTGAGGACCGCCGCTTCGGCCTGGCCGGGCGCATCGAGGCTTTCGCCGCCCGAGAGGACCTTGACCCTGCATGTCGAGCACCGGGCGCGGCCGCCGCACACCGCGGCATGGGCGATGCCGTGATCCCGGCTGATTTCCAGGACGGACGGTCCCGGCGGCGTACGGACGAGGAGATTGCCCGGGTATTCGACGGTGATCGTCCTCGCGAACTGGCGCATGGCCAGGCGGACGAGCACGACGGCAACGCTGAGGAAGAACAGCCCGAAGATAACCGCCCGCGCCTGCCCGGCGATCATGTAGACCCAGTCCAGCTGTCCGGCTGTCACGTCGGACGTGCCGCCGCCGGACGCGGCCAGCTGCCGTGCGCTGCTGATCCAGCCCCACAGGGACAAAATCGGAAACGCGACGGCGGCGGCGGACAGGACGGGCAGGTACGGACGATACCAGGGCTTCAGTTTCAGCCAGAAATGCAGGCCGATCATGGCATGGGTCCACACCACCAGAAGCAGCACGGACTGGGTGAACGCGTTGTCGGGCCACAGCAGGGCGAGCGTGTTCGAATAACCGGGCGGCAGGTCGAACGCGTTGTTCAGGCCGATGGTCGCGATGACGTGCGGCACGAGGGTCCAGGGAATGTAAAGCCCCAGGGCCAGCTGCAGCGTCTCCCATAGAGGCAGCCTGAGTGTCCGGCGCCGCGTCGTTCGCCACAGGGCGAGAACGACATGGGTGACGGCGGCTGTGGCGAGAACGATCTGTCCGGGCAGTTCACCCCAGATCGCGTGATGGAGGACGCCTCCCGTTTGCATGGCCTTGACGGACCAGATGCCGAGCATGTGATTGAGGAAATGGGACACGCAGAATGCGAACAGGACGAGACCGCTGACCAGGCGGGCCTGTTGCCTCCAGTTCCCCCGGCCGGACGTTCCGGGCGATGACATCGACTGTGTCTGTTCTGGTGTCATGCAGCGGGTTTCATGATTCGGGGCCTGACCCTAGGAATGCCGGGCCTGGTCCGCGGCGCCCAGGGTATCCCGCAGGACCCCGGCTTCAGAAATGCAGATGACGTCGAGGGGCGCCTGCCTGCCGCGAACAACCACGGAGCGTCGGGTGACGTTGCCATTGAACACCAGGCCGGCCGCCTCGATGAGTTCGCTGGAAATGGCCGCCAGCGCGTTTTCCTCCTTGGAAACCCCTTCCAGGCGACTTGCAACGTTGACCACGTCGCCGAGCGCGGTCAGGCCCGAGGCGACGCCGCTTTTGCCGTCGAGGCCGATACGGCCGAGAATGGCGGTTCCGCCGTGCAGTCCCACCGCAACCCGCAACGGGGCGCTGATGTGCTCGGCGAGATCCTCGTTCACCTGTTGAAGTTCTTCGGTGAGATCCGAAATCGTCGTGACGGCGGACCGGATGCCGCTTTCGAAGGGGGCTTCGACGCCGAACAGGGCCATGATGCCGTCGCCCATCACCTTGTCCACCATGCCGCCGTTCTTGCCGATGATACGGACAACGCCGTCGACATAGCGGTTCAGGATGAAGACCACGTCAAAGGGAAGCTTTCCTTCGCTGAGCGAGGTGAAACCGCGCAGATCGATGAACATGACCGCCACCTGCTGCTCGATACCCCAGCGGTAACGGTCGTGAATGCCGTCGCGCCCGATTGCCCGGCCGGGAGAAAACAGCGGACGGACGACCATGTCGCTTCGCGGCCTGAGCTGGCAGGCCAGTCGGACATTTGTGCTGGCGCCGATCCGCTTGAGCACATGGGCTTCGGTGCGGCCCGGTTCGGTCAGGTCCGCGGAGCCGGCCATGATCAGGGTCCGGCAGGTGGAACAGCGGGCCCGTCCGCCGCAGATCGACATGTGCGGAATGCCCTTCATCCGGCTGATTTCAAGCAATGTCGGCCCCGGCGCCGTCTTGATTGCGCGGCCGTTCGGGTAGCGGATCGTGATCCGGCCGCGAAAATACCCGGCCGCCTTGCGCGCCAGGAACAGCAGGATGATGCCGGCCACCAGGGCATAGAAGCCGAGCCGGACGTCCTGAACACCGGACATGAGCTCCGCTTTTTGCGCGGCGGTCACGTTTATCTTCTGGGCGTTTTCCAGAACCAGGCGCCGGGCCGCCGTGATCCAGCCCGTCAGAGCGAGAACCGGGACAAGCACTGCCAGGCCGAAAAGCGGTGTCCGGACATGGGTATACCAGCGTTTCATCCGCAGCCAGTAGTGCAGGCCGATACAGCCGTGGATCCAGACGAGCAGGAGCAGTCCGCTCTGCCACAGGGCTTCCTCGGGCCACAGGACGGACAGCTCGTGCCGGTAGTCGATCCAGGAATGGAATTTGGTCATCGCGACGCGGGTGGCGAAGATATGCTTGATCAGCATATAGGGAATGAGCAGCCCGAGTACGATCTGAACCGCTTCCCACAGGGGCATGCGCCAGGTGCGCCGCCTTGCGGTTTTCCACAGGGCCAGCCCCGCATGGGTCAGAAGGGAGGTGTAGAGGACCCACAGGCCAATGGTCGTCTGCCAGATCTGCGCGCGAAGGTTGTCGCCCCAGTCCATGGCCGCGAGCGAGATATTGCCGAGCGCGTGGTTCAGGAAATGAAAAAAGACGAAGGTGAACAGGACCAGGCCGGCCGTCAGGCGGATTCGCTGTTCAAGGGTTCCGGCCCCCGGGGGGTGTTTCGGCTTTGACTGCGACATCTGTCACGTCCCTCGCTGCTCCGCCGCGCCGCCGGCTGTTTTGGCGCGCGGTTTGCTTTATTTTTGTCCCGGTGGGATTTTGACGGTCTGAAAGGCAGTTGCAAGCTTTTCCCGAGGAGAATGACGAATGAGTGTTTCGGCGGCTTTGATCGATGAACTGAAGGGACTTGAACTGGCCGACGACGCGGCGACGCTGCGGCTCAAGAGCCGTGATTTCTTCTGGTTCTCGCCGGTGCTCAAGAGACAGCTCGATGCCTGCCGGGCGGACCTCGTCGTCCGGCCGAAGACCCGGGAAGAGGTGCTTCAATTCGCGGCCGTTGCCGCGAAAACGCGCACGAAGGTGACGGTTCGGGGCGGCGGCACCGGCAACTACGGCCAGGCCGTGCCGCTGGAAGGCGGCACGGTTCTCGACATGGGCGGCCTGAACCGGGTGCTGGACGTGCGGCCGGGCGTCGGCACTTTCGAGGCCGGCGCGACCATGCTCGACATCGACAAGGCGCTGGCGCCCGATGGCTGGGAGCTGCGGTTTTATCCCTCGACCCGGAAACAGGCGACCATCGGCGGGTTCGTCGCCGGCGGGGCGGCCGGTGCCGGGTCCTGCACCTGGGGACAGCTTGGCGATCCGGGCGCGGTGATCGCCGTCGAGGTGGTCACGGTGGAAGAGGAGCCCCGGGTGATCAGGCTGGAAGGCCGGGATGTGCTCAAGGTGCTCCATGCCTACGGCATCAACGGCATCATCCTGTCCGTGACCGTGCCCCTCGCGCCGGCCCATCCGTGGGCCGAGCGGATCGTTGCCTTTCCGGATCTGAAGTCCGCCGCCGCCTTCGGCCAGGCCTTCACCGAAGCCGACGGGATCGCCAAGAAGCTGGTGTCGGTGTTCGATCCGGCGATCCCGCCGAAACTCGGCAGGGTCGGCAGGCTGGTTCCGGAAGGCCGGGCGGCCGCCATTGTCATGGTCAGCGAACCTCAGGCCGACGCCATGGCGGCGATCGCCCGCGACTTCGGCGGGACAGTCGTTTTCGAACGCGGCAGCGAGGAGGCACAGGCCGCCGCTTTCGAAGGCACCGGCAGCTACGGTCCGCTCTACGAATACACCTGGAACCATACGACGCTGCATGCCCTGAAACGGGATGACTCGATCACCTATCTGCAGGTCAGGTTCCCGCCTGACAACAGCCTCGACGTCCTCGCCTGCCTGGCGGAAACCTTCGGTCCGGAGGTGCTGATGCACCTGGAATTCCAGCGCCGGTTCGGAAAGGTGGCGTTTTCCGCCCTGCCGCTGGTCAGCTACACCACGGATGAACGGCTGGCGGAGATCATCGCGACCATCAACGCGACCGGCGCACAGGTGTCGGATCCGCACAGCTATGTGCTCAACAATGCGGGCTGGAAACGGATTGATGCGCCGCAGCCGGAATTCAAGCGCCTTGCCGACCCCCATGGCCTGATGAATCCGGGAAAGCTGGCGGTCTGAACGCCGGAGCAAAGGCGGTTTTCCCGAATCTTTTTGCCTTAGGGTACGGACCCATAAAATTCTATTTTCAGGCGCCAATCCGGCAAAGGAAAGCGAGGAAAAGCCTGCAGAACCATGCGCCTTGGATACAGCCATTTCCTGATCGACCTGAAGACAGAATTTTGTGAATCCGTTCCCTAGTGCGGTGGATTTGAAATACGCCTCATTTCCACAGCGGATACCTACGCGTATTTCAAATCCGAAAACCGCACTAGAAACTTATACTTGCTAGTCACCCCTTTGAATCTGAAGTTCGTTCGGAGTGCGCTGAGAAATGAGACGAACTTCAGATTCGGGTGACTAGCCCTTGAAAGCGAAGGGCAGAACGGCACATTGGGGTCCCCGATCATCCGAACCAGAGGCGGCTCCATGAAGGTCTACGGCATCAAGAATTGCGACACGGTCAAGAAGGCGCGCAAGTTCCTGGAAGAAGCCGGAGTGGACTACACCTTCCATGACTACAAGAAGGACGGCGTGGATGCGGACAGGCTTGCAGCCTTCGTCGGCGAATTCGGCTGGGACACCGTCCTCAACCGGAAAGGCACCACCTGGCGCAAGCTCGACGACGATGTGAAGGAAAGCGTCACCGATGCGCCGGCCGCCATCGCGCTGATGATCGAAAATCCGTCCATGATCAAGCGGCCGATCGTCGAGGGTGAGGCGAAGAACTTCATCGGCTTCGATCCGGTCGCCTGGGAAATGGCGCTGGAACTGGGCGAATTGAAATAGGGGCCTACCAGGTCCGCCGCGGTCCGGTATCGATATGATAGTGGCCGGAGCGGTAGTATTTGTAGCCGCCGACTTCCTTTTGGCGTTTCAGGAACGCGATCACCGATGACGGATTGCCGGCGACGCTGAAATCCACCGCCCGGCAGTTCAGGTGATAGGAATCGCCCGCGCCGCCCTTCCACCAGTTTTCCAGCCACCAGCGCTTGGTCGAGGTGACCGTGACCCGGCCGTAGCGTTTCGAAACCCGGTTCAGAACTTTTTTCAGCTTCCGCGGCACGCACCACTCCGTATCGTTGTAGTGGATGTTGTTGTGCGAGGCGGTCATCCAGCCCAGACCGGTCACGCCGGCGACGGACCCGCAACCTGCGAGCGCCGGTGCGATTGCGATCAGAACAGCCAGGGTAGTCGGACGGAGACGCGCCATGATATCGGGTCGGGGTTCGTGCGAGAGGGTGCCTCAGGATCGGCGCAAGACGTTAAAATTGTCATGAAAAACATGGTTAAGCGTTAGGCAATCCGGGTCCTCGGGAAGGGCCTGGCGTTAACGAATTGGCGCGGGGGAATAAGCATTTCAGGCCGCCCCTTGCGGCGTCCGGATCGGGATGGCTTGTTGACGATCGGCATGGGGATCATGCACAAACCCGCCATGTCCTTTCAACACGGTATCCTGATCTCATGACAGTTTCCGCCCCCCTCCCGCGCATCATGGTGGCGCCCAATGGCGCACGCAAGATGAAGACCGATCACCCGGCCCTGCCTGTCACCGTCGAGGAAACGGTCCGGGCCGCAAAGGCCTGTTTCGACGCAGGCGCCGAAGGGCTTCATGCCCATGTGCGCGACGCGGGCGGCGATCATGTTCTCGATGCCGGTCTCTACCGCGAGCTTTTGAAGGAGATGGCCGCGGCCGTTCCGGACATGTATGTTCAGATCACGACGGAGGCGGTCGGCCGGTACAGCCCGGAAGAACAGCGCGTTCTGGTCCGCGATGTCATGCCCGATGCCGTTTCCATCGCGCTCCGGGAAATGTGCCCGGACGAGGACACCGGCGAGGCCCGGACCTTTTACCATTGGGCCGCGGAAGCCCGGATCGCCGTCCAGCACATTCTCTACAGCCCTGAGGATGTGGCCCGGTTCCTGCGCTTCGCGGCGGACGGCGTGTTGCCCGGCGGGTCGGCGCAGGTCCTGTTCGTTCTGGGGCGTTACGCGGAAAATCAGGAAAGCGATCCTGAGGATCTTGACCCGTTCCTGACCGAGAGCGCCCGCTGCCCGGCCGGCCTCGACCTCGACTGGGCGATCTGCGCCTTCGGCCACCGGGAAACGGATTGCCTCGCCTATGCAATGGAAAAGGGCGGCAAGGCCCGGATCGGCTTCGAAAACGGCCTGTGGAACCGGAACGGCGCTCTTGCCGCAGACAATGCCGACCGCGTCCGCGATCTGGTGACGGCCCTGAAGCGGGACGTCTGAAGCCTGAATATCGATTTTCCCTAAAGCAGCAGCGCCCAGAGCGTTGCGGCGAGCATGCCCGCGGCCATCAGGACCGTGACCGTCCGCAGGACCGGGCCTTCCCCGAGAATCGCCAGGATCGACACGCCGAGCAGGGCCCAGATCGAATGGGCGATCGTGCCGCCCAGGATGAAGCCGCCGGTCAGGATCAGCGCGTTTTCCGTGAGACCCAGGCCGTTGCCGGCAAAGAAGGTCGTATAGGCCACCAGGCTCATGGCCCAGGTCTTCGGGCTGAGCGGATGGATCAGCAGCCCTTCCCAGAAGCTCGGCAGCGTGACCTCGCCCTTCGGCCTGATGCTCAGCGACACGATGCGCCAGGCGAGATAGGTCATGTAGGCCATGCTGAGGACCTTGAAGACAACGACCAGCGGGCCGCCGCCCGCCATGGCCTGCCCCAGTCCGTAGCCGACGCACATGTTGAGAAAGATCGAGCCGATCTGCGAGGCCATGATCACCGGGAAGGCCGTCCGGTAACCGGACGCCGCGCCGATGGCCATGAAGGTCAGGTTGCCGGGACCCGGCGTTCCGGTCATGACGGCGACGAAAAGGGCGAAGGCGGTCAGGGTCGATGCATCCGGCATGAGATCATTACAATCGATACAATAAGGGTGTCAGATAGAGATACTTGAGCAATTGTACCGGTCAATGTATTTATTGTCCCTATGACAATGTGGGTGCCCGACATTTCGAACGCCGACGGCCCGATCTATCTGGCCATCGCCGATGCCATCGAGACCGATATAGGCTCCGGCGCCCTGGCCAGGGGCGACCGGCTGCCGCCCCAGCGCGAGCTCGCCTACCGGCTCGGCATTACCCTTGGAACGGTGACGCGCGCCTATCGGGAGGCCGAGCGCCGCCGCCTGTTGCGCGGCGAAACCGGCCGGGGAACCTATGTCGCCCCCGAAACCCAGGCGGTCTCGCCGCTGATCCCCCAGGAGGAGGACGGCGAAAGCCTCGATCTCGGCCGGAACTTCGCCTATCCGCATCTCAACCCGAGCCTGAGCGAGGGCCTGATCCGGCTGGCGCGCACGCCCGGCATCGACCGGCTGAACGGCTTCGTCCCCTCCGAGGGGCTGAGATCCCACCGGGAAACCGGCGCGCTTCTGTTTGAAAAATTCGGCCTTGAGGCGGATCCCGACCGGGTCGCGCTGACCTGCGGCGCCCAGCACGGCATCCAGATCCTGCTGCAGGCGCTGTTTCGCCCGGGCGATGCGGTCGCGGTGGATGCCTTCACCTATCCGTCGATCCTGAATTCCGCGCCCCATCTCGGCCTGCGCCTCGTGCCGGTTGCCGCTCGGCGCGGGGCGGACGGCAGCTATCTGGCGATGGATCCGGACGCGCTGATGGAAGCGGTGCGCCAGCAGGGCGTCAAGGGCGTCTTCCTGATGCCCAACATGCAGAACCCCACCACCCATACCATGAGTCTGGCCGAACGCGAGGCGCTGGTAGCCGTTGCCCGCAAGGCGGGGCTCAAGATCATCGAGGACGATCCCTACACGCCGTTCATCACCGAGAGCCTGCCGGCCTTCGGCAAACTGGCGCCGGAACTGACCGCGTCGATCGCCAGTATTTCCAAGCTGATCTCGCCGGGCAGCCGGATCGGTTTCGTCCATGTCCCGGCGTCCTACGGCGCCTCGGTCCGCAACCTGATCGGCGAAAGCACCTGGATGGCCTCGCCGATCACCGCGGAGCTGATCGGCGGCTGGATCCGCGACGGCTCCCTGGAAAAGGCCCTGGCGGCCAAGCGCCGGGCGAACCGGAAACGCCACGAACAGGCGCTGGAACGGTTCGGCGCCGATAGGCTGCAGGGCGGAGAGGCCAAGGTCTTCGCCTGGTTGCGCCTGCCCGCTGGCGTCGATCCGGACGCGGTCGAGGCGACGCTCGCCCACCAGGGCCTGTCGATCCTGTCGTCCCGCTATTTCCAGACACCGGGCCGGAACCCCGCGCCCTACATGCGCGTGACCTTCGGCTCCATCGCCGATGACGGCCGGTTTATCGAAGCGCTCGACCGGGTGGCCGCAACGATCGGCCGTTTCGTCCGGGGGCCGGAACGGTCCCAGCCGGTCGGATAGCCTTGACCTCAGCCAATTGATGAGCGAACAGCCTTTGACAAGCCTGCGTTCCGCGTGAATAAGCGGGCGACCGGCACAGGGCCGGCAGGAACCTTTAAGGCGACATGGCGTTCTGGACCCCGCGCAAGACGAGACGAGACGAAGAGCAGCGCTTCGACCCGGCGCTCGCGGACTTTGCCGTATTCGAAGGCGCTGGCCTGTCTTTGGGCGGCCGCGAGGTGCTCAAAGATGTTTCGCTTTCCCTGTCGGAACGCCGTATCGGCATCGTCGGCCTGAACGGATCGGGCAAGAGCAGCCTGGTGCGGCTCCTCAACGGGCTGCACCTGCCCGACCGCGGCCGCGTACGCATGTTCGGTGCGGAGACGAAGGCGGTCCGGGCAAGCCTGCCGCGCCATGTGGGCTTCGTGTTCCAGAACCCGGACCACCAGGCGATCTTCCCGACAGTGGAAGAGGAAATCGCCTTCGGCCTGACCCAGCTCGGCGCCGACAAGCAGGCAGCCAGAGACGGGGCCGCCGAATTCCTGAAACGCCATCACTGCGAGGCGCTGGCTAAAAAACCCTTCGCGGAGCTGTCGGAAGGCCAGAAGCAGCTCATCTGCATCCTGGCGGTTCTGGTCATGCAGCCGGAGCTGCTGGTTCTCGACGAACCCATGGCGAGCCTCGACGGTCTGGCTTCCCGCCGCATTCTGCAGAAACTGAAGTCCCTCGATCAGAAGATCGTCCTGATCAGCCACGATCTTTCGGTTTTTGACGGCTTCGACCGGGTGATCTGGCTGGAAGACGGGCGGGTGCGCATGGACGGCGTTCCGGGCGATGTCCTGTCGGCCTATGTGGCCGATCTCGATCGAAAGGCCGGCGCCGCAACCGATGAGGCGGACCTGTGATCTCCGTTTATCTGCCCGGCGCAAGCTGGATCCACCGGACGCCGGTGCGCGTGAAGCTGATCGCGCTTGCCGCCCTCAGCATGGCAATCCTGCCGGTTCAAGATCCGCTGGTGCTGGGTGCGGTGCTTGCAGGCGTCCTTGCGCTTTACGCCACGCTCGGACCGGAGGGGCTGAAGCAGGTGAGGCTTTTGAGGCCGCTGATCACCTTTCTTGCCATCATCTTTCTTCTGCACGGGATCGGCGGATCCTGGACGGAAGGTCTTGTGGCCGTGCTGCGCCTTGTCTCCATGGTGCTGCTCGCCAATCTCGTTTCCGTCACCACCCGCATGGATGACATGCTGGAAGCGGTCATGCCGATTTTCTATCCGCTGAAGCCCTTCGGCGTTTCCCCGAAGAAGCCGGCACTCGCCGTGACCCTGGTGATCCGGTTTGCACCGGTTCTGCTCTCGGTATACTCCTCCCTGGCGGAAGCCTACCGGGCGCGGACGGGCAAGCGCGGCAGCTGGCGGCTGGTCGCCCCGTTTGCGCTGCAGGCGCTCAGAATGTCGGAAAATGTCGCCGAAGCACTGACGGCCCGGGGCGGGGCGGATGGGCTGGCGGTGGAGACAACCGCGAACGCGGCGGAGCCCCGCCGAATGCTGAAAAGGAATTTGTGAAAATGACAGACCGCTCGCTGGTTCAGATCGCGTTTTACGCCGCCCTGATCGCAGCCCTTGGCCTGCTGCCGAAAGTCGCCATTCCGTTCATGGGCGGTGTGCCGATCACGGCGCAGACACTGGGCGTGATGCTGGCCGGTGTCATGCTCGGCCCGGTCCGGGGTGCGCTTGCCGTCCTGCTGTTCCTGTTCCTCGTCGCCCTCGGTGCGCCGCTTCTGGCCGGCGGCCGCGGCGGCCTCGGCGTTTTCGCTGCGCCGTCGGTCGGTTTCCTGATCGGCTGGCCCGTAGGCGCCTTCGTTGCCGGGTTCCTGATGCAGCGGACGAAAACGCTGTCGGTTCTCCCGGCCGCTGCCCTTGCCGCCCTCATCGGCGGGGTCGGCGTCGTCTATCTGTTCGGCATTCCGGGTGTGGCGATCATGGCGGACCTGCCCCTGGTGAAGGCGGCCATCGGCACCGGCATCTATATTCCGGGCGACCTGATCAAGGTCGCCGTTACCGCCGTTGTCGCCGAAACCGTTGCCCGCGGCCTGCCGCGCGCGCTGATCTCGCGCGCCTGACCGGTCTTGCTCGAAAGGTGCCGGCATGGCCTTTGTCGGGGACAGTCTGAAGGATCACGCCAGGGCGCGCCCGCAGGCCTGCGCCCTGGCGTGTGACCGGCGCGCCTGGACCTGGGCCGACCTGTTTAAAGACGTCGGAGCGATCGCCGGTGAACTGGCGCTCCGCACCCCCGAAGACGGGCGGGTCGGTCTGTGTCTCGGCGATCCGGCGGATCTCCTGATCGCCTTTCTCGCCGTTATCCGCAGGGGCGGGCTCGCCATGGTGTTCGATCCGGCCTGGCCTCAGGCGCGCCGAACCTGGGTGGAGCGGGAAACGACGCCGGATCTTGTCATCGATGACCGGGGTCTCGCTGAAATCCGTACCCGGGCGCCGCAATCGCCGGAGGCGCTGAAAGCGCCGGACGAAACGGCTCTTTTCTACGCCGGCTTCACCTCCGGCTCGACCGGAGCCCCGAAGGGGTTCTGCCGGACCCACCGCTCCTGGCTGAAGAGCTTCGAATTGAGCGACGCGGAATTCGCCATCGGCCCGGGGAACCGGATCGTCATTCCCGGAAGCCTGGTCCATTCCCTGCATCTGTATGGCGCCGTTCACGGCCTGCATGCGGGCGCAAGCGTGGTGCTGTGCCCGCGCTTTTCGCCGAAGACGCTTGCGGAGCAGTTGAGACAAGCAGACGGGACTGTTTTCTATGCCACGCCGACCCAGATCCACTATGTGGCCGAGGAGCTGAAGCGGTCCGGACCGGCGCCGACCGTCAGCCTCGTTCTTGCCAGCGGCGCGAAATGGCGCGCCGAAGACCGGCGGGCCATGGCGGCGGTCTTCCCGAAAGCCCGGCTGGTGGAATTCTACGGCGCCTCCGAAATGAGCTTCATCACGATTTCAGCGACGGAAGACGACGTGCCCGACCGGTCCGTCGGCCGGGCGGCGGCGGGCGTGTCGATCCGGATCGGAGCGCCGGGCAGTCCGCCGCTGCCGCCGGGGACGGCCGGGCCGATCTGGGTGAAAAGCGGCCTGCTGTTCGACTTCTATATCTGCGGCGGCGGCGACGAGGTGCGCTGGAAGGACGGCTGGTTGACCGTCGGCGATCACGGCTTCCTCGATAACAGCGGTTTTCTCTGTCTCGCCGGCCGGGAAAAGCGGATGATCGTCACCTCCGGCCTGAATATCTATCCCGAGGAGGTGGAGCAGGTCCTGGCCGGACATCCATCCGTCCGCGCGGCGGCGGTATTCGGACTGCCCGATCCCGTACGCGGCAGCCGGCTGGTCGCGGCCGTCACGCCGGAACCGGAGACACGGATCGACGAGAGCGACCTGCGCCGGCTTTGTCTCAGGGACCTCGGCAGGTCGAGAACCCCGCGCATCTTTCATGTGGTATCCGACTGGCCGCTGACCCCTGGCGGCAAGACCGATCTTCAGGAACTGGAGCGAAGACTGCTTCAGGCGGGAAACGCCGAGGCCGCGGAATGACCGGCGCGTCCTCCGCGGTCATCGTGGCGGCCCGCAGGACCGCGGTTGTCCCTAGAGGCGGCGCCTTCCGGCATCTGCAGGCCGACGAACTGGCGGCTCCGATTATTGAAGCCGTTCTGGCGGATGCCGGGCTGACGGGCGCGGATGTCGATCAGGTGATCCTGGGAAACGCCCTTTACGGCGGCGGCAATCCGGCCCGCCTGGCGGCCCTGCGCGCCGGACTGCCGGAAACCGTGCCGGCGATGACGATCGACACCCAGTGCTGTTCCGGCCTGGATGCGATTCTGCAGGCCGTGCGTGTGGTGGAAGCTGGCGCGGCGGACTGCGTGCTGGCAGGAGGGGCGGAAAGTTTCAGTCGGTCTGTCATTCGGATGCACCGTCCGCGCAACCGGGAAGACATCCCGGTTGCCTATGACCGGCCCCCGTTTTCACCCTGGCCGGATCGGGACCCCGACCTGAGCGAAGCGGCCGCTGATCTGGCGCGCCAGCGCGGCATGTCACGGGAAACCCAGGCAGCATTTGCCGTCGAAAGCCACCGAAGAGCTTTGGTTTGTTCGGGACGACGCGAAGGCGGAACCGAGATTGTCCCGGTCGCGGGTCTGACTTTCGATGCCTTTACCCGGGAACTGAACCTGAAGACCGCTCTCCGCGCGCCGGTCATCGCCGGTGATGCGGAAACCGGGATAACGACGGCAACGACAGCCGTGGAGGCGGATGCCGCCGCAGTCGTTGCGGTCCTGTCGGAAAGGAAGGCACGGGAGATCGGGCCGGCGGCCGGCCTGAGGGTGCTGGAGGGCGTGATGGCAGCCGGTGATCCCGCGCAGCCCGCCCTGGTGCCGCAGATCGCGATCCGCCGGCTGGCCGAAAGGCTCGAAAGGGAGCCGGGGGCTTTCGATGCGGTCGAATTGATGGAGGCCTATGCGGTTCAGGCCGCGGCGACCATCACGGATCTGGGGCTCGATCCGGAACAGGTGAACCGGAACGGCGGCGCGCTTTCGAGAGGCCATCCGATCGGTGCTTCCGGCGCAATCCTGGCCGTGCGCCTGTTCCACGACCTGATAAACCGGAAAACGGGCCGGACAGGGCTTGCCGCGATTGCGGCGGCCGGCGGACTGGGCACGGCCCTGGCCGTTCAAGGTATAGTTTTTAGCGCCTGAAACCTGCCCTGGGCGTACGGGGCCGCATTAAGATTTGTTAACGTTTTTACCCTGTTCAAAATGGCTGACCGGCCGCTAACCCGCAGCTTTCCTTGCGTTTTTGCCGTTTGGGCTCGGGGTTATCCACATGCCCGGAGCGGGTAATTTTTCGCGATGAAAAAATTTTCAAAATTCTTGTTGACCGCACCGGCGGCCACCCCTATAACCACGTTCATCGACGGCGGCAACGTCGCTGGCGACAGGGCCTTGCGCTCTAAATTACCCGAAAAGATGGCTTGACGGCCGAATGCAAGTTCGGCATAAGCGCCTCGTTCCTCGGGACACGGTTCTTCGGAAAACGCCTTCGGGTGGTACGGAATAACCAACTGGCTCATCGAGCCAGCGCTCTTTGACAATTTGATTATTGAAGGAAGGGAAGCGTGGACGGCGTTGTTCTTGCGGACTGAGGCTTTAGGGCTTTGGTTTTGAGAGAGAGTTACGCAGGTACGCTGATCTTCTAGACAGGAAGC